>QFCE01000818.1_pt1 | contig 239483 bp, 215 predicted proteins | sample 5346091 | NCBI WGS metagenome assembly QFCE01 (sample SAMN09062252, study PRJNA434731) | Human gut metagenome, whole genome shotgun sequencing project. | isolation source: stool timepoint A chromium assembly | host: Homo sapiens | collected 2015
TTGATGATAGGAAAGGTGAATCAGAAATATGCAGTTAAAAGAGATGATGGACGAAATATGTTCGAGATGGAGTTTGCCTAAAGATTATATAGAGTTTCTTTTTAATCATGAAAACAACCTATATGTAAATGTCGATGATGATGACGATGAAGATTTATCCTATGAAATTGAAATATATGGTGCTAAAGGTTTACTTGTTGGTCAATATGGCTATTCTTATAATCCTGTGCAGAAGGCAGTAATAGAGGATTGGAACCCTAATTATGTTGTGATTGCAAATTGTAACGCTGATCCATATTGCATAGATATTAGTATGGATAATTCCCCTGTATATTATGCGGTTCATGGCGAAGGCGAGTGGGAGTTTGAAAAGGATAGTGAATCTTTGGAAGAGTTTTTTGAATTTTTGGGAATACGATAGAAAATGGTAATACAACCACAAATCCCAGTTTGTAGAACTGTATTAAATCATAAAATCACATTGGGGTGGCGATTATGCGATATAAAAAATTTTTATTAGGTGTTATAGCAGGCGTGCTTTGTTTGGGAATATTAAATGGTTGTAGTGGTTATTCGCATGATTTTAACTCTAGTGAAGAAGCACAAAAATATGTATTGGCAAAATTAAAGGACAAATACAATGAAGAATTTATCATTACAGAAGTGAAGAAGTACAAAGAAGAAAAAATAGGATTAAACTGGATTATTGCAGAAGTTTCCAGTAAAGAAAATTCTTCTCAAACTGCTACTGTATATACACGAAATACTGGACTTTTTAAGGATAGTTATCATGTTTATTACTATTCTGATGAAATAAAAGAACTTGCAACTCCTTTATTTCAAGATAAGCCTTTTATAAGAGGTTATCAAATTGAAGTTCAAGGGCATACAACCACAACAGAATGGAATGGTAAGGAAAGTGTAGAAGAATATCTGAAAAAAAGAGAATATGAAATAGAAACAAGTATATATCTTAACGAGGGAAAAACAGACGAAGAATATGCAGAAGAAATTTCCTATATCATGCAAGAAATTGTAGAAAGTGATTTGGTTTTTAATATTTCAGTATATACAAGCGATGATAACCTTATTTTCTATTCTCTACCAGAACAGCACAGTCAACCAGACGTAGAAGTAATTTTAGAAAAAATGGCAGATGTTAAAAGACAACAAAAAACGCAAAAAGATTATAAGGAATGGAAGAAACAAAATCAGAACAATGAAACAAATTCTGATTGATGTGGCAATAAAGGAGTGAAATAAAATGATTTACGAACCCGAAAATCTAAAAAATAAAAGAGCAATATATGAAAAAAGAGATAAATGGCTTATCCGATTAGCCTTTCTATTTTGGGCGGTACTACTATTTATTTATGTGAACATAGTAATTCCCTATGTAAAATCAACAATTGGCTTTTTAGGCATTATTGTTGGTGGTATTGCTGTTATTACTATTGTTTATTTCTTTACTGTATTCTTTGTTTTAATGCGGAGAGGACGTCAGTTTAGAAAAATGAACAATGATATGGTAAGAGAATATCACGAAAATAAAAATGGAGAACTCTTTTTAGAAAAACTTCTTGCAATAGATACGAAACCTAAAGATATGAAAGATGAAATGACATGGTATCTCAATATTGCAACTGCATTTAATGTATTAGGTAAATGAAATGAATGTATTGCTTTGTTTAAACAATTAGAAGAAGTTGCAATAGAAAAAGACAAAGAATATATTCAAAATAGCATTAAATTTGTGCAAGAACAGTTAGAAAAATAATATTGACTAAGTGGTTTGGTAAAATCAAAGGAGCGATTAGGAATGACAATTCTTATTTATTTTTTAACAATAGTATTTGGTATAGTATGTTTTGTAATTATGAAAAAGAAACGCTATAAAGTCATGCCACTTATCTGTTTGATTATGTTTATTTGTTTCATTGGCTGTGGAATTATTTCCTTAGTATATTCATTTGTTCCATATGGGGAGATATTTGTGATGCCATTAGGATCTATTGTCTTTGGTTTGATATCTATTTTGGTTGGAGTAAATGATTTGTATTCGTTATTGTGTTGTAGAAAAAAAGTGGACGGCGTGTATTGTGGCTACAACACATATTATGGTGGCAATGGTATTTCTACACAAGCTCCAGTATTTGAATATACATATAACGGAACATATTATCGTGAGCAAACAACACAGAATATATCTCATAAACGATTAAATAAGGGTATGACGCAAGGAAAAATGTATAGCATATATATTGACCCAAAACACCCAGCAGTATTTGTTCTGACTAAAAGAATTAGAATAGGAACAATAGTCGCAATAATATTAGGGTTATTTCTATTTACTGGTGGAATTGATTTCTTCTTGCCTATGCTATCGGGTCGGTAGGAGACACCTTGTTGGTAAATTGTCTGATAACTTCATATCACACATACAGCAGTTAGTCTTAAGATTGACTGCTTTTTAAAAAGACACCATTTATGTGTAATGATGTCTTTTGGGTGTTATTTTATAGTCATATCAAGGCTCATTCAATTGTGGTAAATTCGTGGTAAAATGAGTGTTTTCTTATATTTCAAAATGCTTAAAGTATAGTAGTTATGCGGATAAGCGAAAATTAGATATATAATTTAATATAATTTAGATTTTTTAATAAAAATCTCTCATATGAATTGACATTATTATACAAAATATCTACAATAAAATAGAATAATAAAACAAAGGAGAGTTTAGAGTTATGATTCAACAGAGAAACATTGCAGTATGTATTATTTTATCCATCGTTACATGCGGTATTTACGGTATTTATTGGTTTATCGTTCTTTCTAATGATACCAATACAGTATCCAATGCGGAGAATGCTACATCCGGAGGAGTTGCTTTTGTTTTAAGTCTGATTACCTGTAACATTTACGGTTTATATTGGGCTTACAAGCAGGGGGAGAAAATCGACAAGGCAAAAACTGACAGAGGCATCCCATCAAGCAATAGCGGTATTTTATATTTGATTTTATGTTTGTTTGGATTAGGAATTGTTGCAGAAGCATTAATGCAGAATGAATTGAATAGCCTTGCATAAGGGTTAAATAAATAATAAATCCCTGATAGTCTGGCAGAACGTCAGATTGTCAGGGATTTATTATTATGCCGTTTGTTGGAAGTTCAGGGAGCGTATGTGTGAGCAGGCGTAAAATATAAATGCCAAAGACAATGATACCGAGCAGACAAGTGATGAACGTCAGATAAGGCGGCTTTTTTTCGAATATATATTTATAAAACCAAAGATAAAGAAAGTATGGAATCAGAAGAAAGATGCAGGGGTTCATCTGAAAAGCAGTTGAAAAATGGGCTGTGAGAAAACTGATCCCAGCCCGCGTGAGACCACAGGCAGGGCATGGAAAGCCAAATAAAATAGCAATTGGACAGACAGAGTGAAAGAGATATTGAGTAACGCTCATGTATATAATAATACAAAGGATTGCAATGCGATTATGGTATAGATCGGATAAAAAATTTTTAATTCCTTTTAAAATGAACATATGATCTCCAAAATATAAAAAACGATAGACAAATTATAAGTAGTACTCTGATTCATCATAAATGAGGGGCAAAATATCTCTTGACCCTCATATCATAATATAACATGAATGGATATTTAAGGCAAAATTGTATGTGATTTTATACATCGGGAAACTAAATGAACAAAATTAGTTTCTTTAAAATATGTGCAAATTGAATAAAAAAATCGATGATGGAAAATAATAGTAGTAAAAATAGATAGTGTAGTTTTTTAAGAGACGTGAAACCGGAAAAATTAGTTCTTTATCTCCGGAATTTTACAAAAAAAATGATGAAAAATGACGGAAAATGGCGGAATTTGAAGCGATGACGGAAAATTGACAAATGAAGAAAATGATGTCATAATGCGTTTCTGAAATAGGAAGTAAGTGTTTTTGATAAGAAAGGATGTTTAAAATGATTGAAAGAAAAATCAGATTGACTGACACAGAAGAGGTTAAGGATTTTGTAAGAGCTGCCGGAAAATGTGATTTTGATATTGACGTCTGTTATAATAGAGCAGTAATTGATGCAAAGTCGTTACTTGGCATGCTGTATCTGGGAATCTGCAAAGATCTTGTTGTAAAATATGGCGAACAGGATGAATGTTTTGAACATATAATGAACAAATATGCGGTTGCATAACTTCCGCTGTTATTAATTTCACTCATAAGTGATGTGTTCCGGCATAAGAAAAGGACTATGTGGGCAAAGGTATATTTGAAATATTTGTCTGCATGGTCTTTTTCTTTTTTTCTATCAGAAAATCAGTTATAATGGACAGTATGAGTAAAGAGAAAAAAGGGAAAGAGACAGAAAATCAAATAGAAGAAAAAAGAAGCCAGATCAAGATCTCAGTACGCAATCTTGTAGAATTTATTTTCCGGGAAGGAGACATTGACAACCGGCATGGACAGTCTGTTTCACCGGAAGCAATGTTAGCAGGGAGCAGAATGCACCGCAGGATCCAGAAGCGGATGGGCAGCGATTATCATGCAGAAGTGCCGCTGAAATTAGTGATCGGGGAAGAAAACTATGACCTTGTATTAGAGGGAAGAGCGGATGGAATCCAGATCACTTCGGAATCAGAACGTGAGATTGATTATTCCAGTAATTTCAATTCCATGACAATTGAGGAGGATATGAATGTTGTCATTGATGAGATTAAGGGTGTCTATCTGAAGCTAGAGCAGTTGGCAGAACCGGTCAGGGTCCATAAGGCACAGGCAATGTGTTATGCGTATATTTTTGCATTGCAGCACGACATAGAGCGGATTGGTATTCAGATGACTTATGTAAACCTTGATACAGAGGAGATCAAATATTTTCATGAGGATTTTACATTTGCAGCTTTAGAAGAATGGTTTGATGATCTGATCAGGGCTTATAAGAAATGGTCAGATTTTCAGTATGCATGGCGGATCCTGCGGCAGGAATCCATACAGAAACTGCAGTTCCCATTTCCTTACCGGAAAGGGCAGAAGGAGCTCGCTGCCGGAGTGTACCGCACGATAAAACGGAAAAAGAATCTGTTTATCCAGGCGCCGACCGGAGTTGGAAAGACGATTTCCACTGTTTTTCCGGCGGTGAAAGCGGTGGGAGAAAATCTTGGAGACCGCATCTTTTATCTGACGGCAAAGACGATCACAGGAACGGTGGCACGGGAAGCGTTTGAATTATTGCGCAAGGGCGGATATCAGGCAAAGATTATCCAGATCACGGCAAAAGAAAAACTTTGTATGTGTGATGAGATGGAGTGTAATCCGGTACACTGTCCATATGCAAAAGGACATTATGACAGGGTAAACGATGCTGTTTTTCAGTTGCTTTTGCAGGAAGATGTCTTTTCCAGGGAAGTGTTGTTAGAGCAGGCAGAAAAGTATCAGGTCTGTCCGTTTGAAATGAGTCTGGACGTGGCATCCTGGGTGGATGATATTATCTGTGATTATAATTATGTGTTTGACCCAAATGTGTACCTGAAACGTTTTTTTGCAGAGGGAATCCGGGGAGATTATATTTTCCTTGTGGATGAGGCTCATAATCTGGTGGAGCGCAGCAGAGAGATGTACAGTGCGGAGATTTATAAGGAAGATTTTCTGGCGGTAAAGAAGATTGTAAAGCGTTACCGACCGGGACTTGAGCAGCAATTTAACCACTGTAACCGTATTTTGCTGGAATATAAAAGAGAGTGCGAAAAGTATAAGGTTTATGATAACATTGGAAATCTGATGTTTTACCTGATGAAACTTGCGTCAGAACTGGATGAGTTTTTACAGCGCAGCACAGAGTTCCCGGAACGGAAAGAAGTGAGTGAATTTTATTTTGGACTGCGCAATTTTATTAATATTTATGAGCGTGTGGATGAGCATTATGTGATTTACACAGAGCATATGGAAGATGAGCGCTTTAAGATGAAACTTTATTGCGTTGATCCTTCGCTGAATCTGCAGGAATGCATCGACAGAGGTAATTCGGCCATCTTTTTTTCGGCTACTTTTTTGCCGATCCAATATTATAAAAATCTGTTATCCACGAAGAAAGATAACTATGCGGTCTATGCGGAGACAGCCTTTTCGGAGGAGCAGAGTCTGTTACTTATGGGAAGCGATGTCAGCAGCCGGTATACAAGGAGAAACCAAAGTGAGTTTGAACGGATCGCACAGTATATCCAAAAGACCGGGCTTGCAAAGAAAGGAAATTATATGGTTTTCTTCCCATCTTATAAAATGATGCAGCAGGTCTATGAGGTATTTCAGGAGCTGGACGGAGGCAACGTGGAGGCTATCATTCAGGAGCCGGGAATGAATGAGGAAAAAAGAGAGGCATTTCTGGCTGAATTTTCGGCAGAGAGAGAAAAAACACTGATCGCATTTTGTGTGATGGGTGGAATTTTTGGTGAGGGGATCGATCTGAAAAAGGAACAGCTGATCGGTGCGGTCATTGTCGGAACAGGACTTCCACAGATCAGTAACGAGCGGGAAATACTGATGGATTATTATGAAAAAAGAATGGGCGAAGGCTTCGATTATGCCTACCGTTATCCGGGTATGAATAAGGTATTGCAGGCTGCAGGGCGCGTGATCCGGACGATAGATGACGTGGGTGTGATCGAACTTTTGGATGAACGTTTTTTACAGAGTGATTACCGGAATCTGTTCCCGAAAGAGTGGGAGAAACGTCTGGTGTGTACCGTTGACAGCGTTGAATCATATCTGGAAAAATTCTGGGAAGAAAAACAATAAAATTTGAAAGGGCATATCAGTATCAGCTTCAGGAAAACAGCATGGATATTGATATGCCCTTTGTTTTATTTCAGACAGGATCGCCCTGGTGTCTTAGCGGTAGTCGCCCATGTAGAATAATGCAATGGTACCGGGACCGGAATGTGCACCGATGGTTGGTCCGATATGATTGATCAAAAAGTTTTCAATGCCAAGTCTTTTTTTGATAAGCTCCGCAACGAGCTGGGCATCCTCTAAGGAATCTCCGTGTGAAATGAACACGATGTCGTTTTTGTCACGCCATGCACCGATCTGCTTTTCCATACTGTCAACAAGGGCGATCAGTGATTTTTTCCGGCCGCGGACCTTGGAAAGCGGGATGAGGTGGCCTTCGTTATCCACATGGAGGATCGGTTTCAGGTTGATCATGCTTCCGACTACAGCAGCGGTTTTGGATACACGTCCGCCACGGTAAAGATGGAAAAGGTCATCTACAGTAAAGTTATGTACGACATGCAGTTTATTTTCCTCTAACCATGCAGCAATCTCGTCAATACTTTTTCCCTCTTCTTTCATCATGACTGCTTTGTGTACAAAAAGTCCTTCGCCCATGCTGGCACAGAGAGAGTCGATCACGATGATTTTATTGTCGGGATACTTCTCGGCAAGGTTCATGGCAGCCAGGCGGCAGCTGTTATAAGTACCGCTCAGACCGGAAGAAAATGCAATGTGCAGGATGTCAACGTCCTGTGTTCGGATAATATTTTCAAAAAGATTTTCCGCTTCCTCAGGATTTGCCTGTGAGGTCGTTGGAAGAGAACCATTGCGCATCATGGCATAGAATTCTTTTTCCGGAAGGGAATGTTCCCAGGTGTAAGTCTGGTTTTCAATCGTATATGGAAGAGACATCATGCCGAGATGATGTTCGTTGACATAACTTGCAGGAAGATCCGTCGTGGTGTCTGTTGTTATAATAAAGTCTTTCATAAAGCCGTTCATAAAGCCTCCTTGTTTTGCGATTATCTGATACCATTATATAAGATTCTATGGAGAAAGAAAAGAAAATCATGCAAATTCTAAAATATTTATAAATTTCCCAAAGATAGTTTACTTTTTGAAAAAAACAAAGTATGATAATCACATCTTTTTTATCAAATCAGTGTTAGTTATCGAGGAATATCCCTGCAGATTTTTAGGAGGCAGGAATTTTGAGCAAGCAGAAGATAATTGGCATTTTTGGCTGTGAACAGACGGATTTATGTATCTATCTGGCCAGCATCTTAGAGAATATGAAGAATAGTGTTCTCGTCATTGACAATTCATTTGAGCAGAAAATGCGATTTTGCATCCCAAGACCAAATGAAAAAATGAATATGATCACTTATAAAAATGTGGATTACACAGCACTTTGTGAGCGCAGTCTGTGGAAAACAGAAGGTTATGACTATGTCATTGTAAATTTAGGCAGCTGGCCGGATGAGAAAAGTGTCACGGATTGTGATGAATTGATCTGTGCGTTAAATTGTGAGAAGTGCGAGATTGAAAAGTATCGGGAATTTATTTTACATATCGAACATCCGGTCAGTGTTTTATTCCGGGATTTTTGCAAAAGTTATATGAGTGCAGGAGGAATCAGAAAACTTTTTGTGGATGAAAACTGTTTTGTATTAGAACAGTTGTTTTTGCCATTTTCTGAGGCTGACGAGTGCAGCAGGCTGATGATGCAGTTTGAGGGATATCGGAATTTTGCAAATTTATCAAAGGAGTTTGAAAAGGTATTATTCCATTTGTGCAGGAATATTTCAGAGCAGGATTATAAAGAGGTTTTGATGGGCGTCCGCCGTGCAAAAAGGGGGGAATGCTTTTGAAAATCGTATTCTGGAGTGAGGAAGCGGCGTGTGGAACAACATCGAATATGATCGCAACGGCAAGCATGATCGTTGCGAGACATGACTGCCGCGTAGCGATGCTTTCAGCGGAAAAGAATGCGCATGATCTTGCCGGAAATTTTTCCAGACCGGATTCTGTGACTGTGAATGAAGACTGTGCTTACTACGCATTAGAAGGGTTGGATTATCTGTTGATGGCTGGAAAATACGGTAATCTTACGGAACATCATTTAGAGGAGGCTTTACAGTCTGTTGTAGATGGAAAACTTTTCTGCCTTCCGCAAGGGAAACGGATGCTCTGCGATTTTTATCCGAAGGAGACAAGAAACGTTTTAAACCAGGTGATCCGTTTGCTGGATGAAAGTATGGATTTTTCGTTTATTGACTGTGGAAGTGAAAGAAATGACTGGACAAAAGAGCAGATGAAGCAGGCAGATCTTATTGTTGTCAATTTCAGTCAGACATCCCAGGGGTTAGATCATTTTTTTTCAGAGCATGCAGATGTTTCGGAGAAGGTGGTGTATCTGATCGGAAGTTATCAGAAAGATGCTGTCTATAATAAGAAAAATATCCACAGAATCTATCGGATTGCACCGGAGAAACTTGGTGTAGTTCCCTATAATCCTGAGTTTGAGATGGCATGCCGGGAGGGAAAATTAGACAGGTATATCCGTGGCAGGAGACTGTTACTTCCGACAGATATGAGGGAAAATTTTTTCACAGAGTTAGAGCATACCGTGCAGATGATCCTGGAGCGGTCTGATAAGAGGGGAGGCGGGCAGGTTGTCAGTGGAAGAGACAGGCAGTCTGGAATTGTTTGAAGGAAAACAGCAGGAGATCACAAGACAGGAACTTGTGGAGCGGGTGAGTGAACATGTGAACCGTATCCTGCGGAGAAATCTTTATGAATTAAAACTGGACGAAAAACAGACCTTCCGGCTTTTAAGGCAGAAGGAAGAACTCCGCAGATATTTAAAAGAAGCCGGAACCGGAAATTTACAGGTAAAAGAGTATTTGATTTCTTTTATTCAGGAATTTCTGTTAAACGGAATGAAGATGGATGAAGAGATGATAAAGCATACATTTTTCTTTTCGGAAAAAGGCAGCAGGCAGGCGGCGGTCAGATTTGATATTCTGCTGTTTCTGTATAAAGAACAGTATGGCAGCGGAGCAATGGAAAAACTGATCGAGGAACACGGCTTATTGTCAGGAACGGAAAATGTGATCACGGAGGAGCAGATTGAGCATGTTTATGGAGTCTGCGGAAGAAAATTGAAGTTCATTGAGCAGATCGAGCTTTTGAGCAGGAAGATTTATGCTTACTATAAAGGGCTTGGTGCAATCGATGAGCTACGCGACATGAAGATCGACGGTGTTTCCGGCGGTGTGTCCGGAAAAGAGGGGACGTATCACAGTGCATGGATTTTTTATCATGGAAGAAGTGTCTGGCTGCCGTTTCTGGATTTTGAGCGGGAGGAAGAGTTAGAGCGGATTTCCAGAAATCTTTGCAGATATCATCAGCCGGGAGAAATTTCACGAAAGAAAGGATATCTCGTTCATGAGATGGCAGATCATGCCAGAGTTGTAGTTGCCAGACCGGATTTTGCGGAGAACTGGATGTTTTTTATCCGTAAACTCGACAATATCCCGGAAGTCTCGTTACAGCAGCTTGTGACAGGCGGACATGCAGAAATCCCGGTCGAACTTTTAAAATGGCTCATGAAGGGCTGTCAGGTGACGGCGGTCACCGGAATGCAGGGCTGTGGTAAGACAACATTGCTCACTGCGATGGTCGGAGAGATCCCGGAGGAATATACCATTCGTGTGTTAGAACTGGCATTTGAACTGCATTTGAGGGAGCGCTATCAAAACAGAAATATTGTGACGTTCCGCGAAACAGCGGGGATGATGGAACACGGTGGAATTGGCGGACAGGAGGCTCTGGAAGTACAGAAAAAAACAGACGGAGCCGTGAGCATTATCGGAGAGGTTGTCAGTGCAAAAGTGGCGTCATGGATGATCGAGAGCGGACAGACAGGTTCTCTGTTTACGATTTTTACGCACCATGCAAAAAGTACGAGAAGTCTTCTGCTGTCACTTCGGAACAGTCTGTTGAAGGAGGGCAGTTTTCAGTCGGAGAGAGTTGCATTAGAACAGGTGACGGAAGTGGTACGTTTTGATGTGCACCTGCACATGAGCAGAGAGGGACAGCGCTATATCGAGAGGATCAGTGAGATCGTGCCTGACACGGAAAGTCCGGAGGGATACCGGATCGTGGAACTTGTGCGGTTTGACGGGGAACGGTACGTGAAGCTGCATACCATCAGCGAGACGACACGGGCAGAAATGGTGAAATGGCTGACGAAGGAAGAGAAGGAGGCATTTTTCAATGTGGATATTTGAGGGCATTTTGTATGTCATTCTTCTGCTTGTATTTATCCGGTATGACCGAAAAAAGCGGCTTTGGATAAAGACGGTCTCACAGGAGGAGAAGTTTGAACATTATCTGTCAGAGTTATCGGCCACTTACGGAAAACAGAAAAATATTGAGGAGGCAGTGGCAGAAGTGGAGGAGTCACATACGGTCACACTTCCCACAGAACATTCCTATGTGCGTATCTATGGCGCAATGTGTGCGGTCATCCGGGAGGATGGAGATATGCTTTCGGATGGATATTCTGTCTTTCAGAGAAATCTGCAGTATCTGAAAGAGGAAATACGCGAAAATCTCCTGCTCTGCAAGTCGAAAATGCATGGTTTTACAGGGCTTGATGTTCTTTCCGTCCTTCCGGTCTGCTTCCTGCCGGTTGTGAGGCTCTGGGCAATCCGGGTTTCAGAGGGACTGTCCGCTTATTATTATGGCAGCTATGGAATGTTGACAACAGTGCTCCTGTTCGTGGCAACGATTGGAATTTATGGACTTATCCTATGGCTGTTTCTGCCGGATGAGGAACAAAAAGACCGGTACCGGCTGGAAAAGTGGCTGTTACAGTTTCCATGGATGGCATATTTACTGGATGTCTATGTCAGTCGGCATTATACAAAATGTCTGAAGAAAAATGAACAGATCAAACAGTTGCAGGGATTTGGAAATGTCAGGGCTTTTCTGATGAAAAAGGTCTGCTTTTTTGCAGCGGCATTGCTTGGAAGCGTATTGTTTCTCACGGTGTATCAGAATGCAGAGCGTTCCCAGATCCTGACACAGATAAAAATTCCGTCTTATCAGCTTATGATGCTGCCGGAGAGAGCGCAGGAGCAGGTAAAGAAACAATATCAGGAGCTGGTCGCACAAGTGGTGCCTGAAACGTTTAAAATGGACCAGGAGGCATTTAAAGAGCATCTGGAGCAGTTAGCAGTCTGGGAGGAGTTAAAGCAGGAGCTTTCTTTAACAGAAAGTGTGCAGGGGGCGGAAGAATTTGTGAAGGCACTTTTTCTACAGGTGAGGGCATATCAGGGAATTCGGATTGCCTGGTATCACATTTTATTTATTGTTGTGGTATCAATTCTGGCGTTTCAGATTCCGGAACTTTTTTTGGTGGCAGAACAGTGGAAGTCTAAGGAAAAAAGGATGAGTGAATGTCTGAGACTGCAGACGGTAGTGCTTTTGCTCATTCATTATGAGAAGACAACGGTGGAAGAAATTTTATCCCAGATGGAGAATTTTGCGGTTCTCTTTCAAAGCCAGATGGCAGAAGCAGTGGATCATTTTTCTTATGACCGGATCAGATCACTTCAAAAATTAAAACAGGAGATCCCGGATGAACCGGTACAGAGAATCTGTGATGCACTGGAGTTTTGCGAGGAACTGCCTGTGGAGGAAGCGTTTTTAAACCTTGAAGACGAACGCGAATATTTTTTGAAGAAGAATATGGAAGAGCGGAAGAATTATCAGGGAGAATGCATTGCACTGGCAAAAATGGCAGCGTATCTGCCGATGTTTTTACTCATTATATTAAAGCTGGTCGTGCCGTTTGTGGCGGAGGGATTAAGCGAACTTCATGCATACAGCCAGAGCATGACGGGATTTTTTTAGGGAAAAGTGTTATACGAAAATAAATGAAATTAAAATGAAAAAGGAAGGTATCGATCATGGAAAATAGTTTAAAAGGATTAATGCTTGCAGCAGGAATTATCATTACCTGCATTATTATCAGTCTCGGATTTTATATTGCAAGGGAGGCGAGAGATACTGCCTCGGAGGGAACTGGGCAGATCAATCAGCTGCAGGCGGAGTTTACGGATGCGTCCAAAACAATGTATGACGGCACGGAAGTGTCAGGAAGCGAAGTGCTGAATGTCATCCGGAAATTCAGTGATGAGACAATGGGAATTCTTGTACAGACGAATAAAAATAAAACGTACTACAATTATGATTTTGACGTGGATAAGGGGGAGCTGGGAAAAGCGTTAGATAACAGCTACAAAAATGCGCAGGATGTGGCAAGTGACAAGTATATCAATCCGACTGCACGCTTTCAGGGCAGTATCGTAAAGGATGTGAATGGCACGATCATCGGGATCGTGTTCGCACAGGTATAGTATGCAGTGTACACGGAGAGTACAAAAAGACAGGAGGTCAGCAATGGAAGAAGGATTGCAGGGGGTGTTGATGGGAGCTGTGCTTGTGATGTTTCTGATCGCAATGGAGTCAGCCTTGCAGGTGGTGGACAGCAGTGAAGCGTTGGAACAGACGGTGGAAGAGCGGATGATGGAGCAGAGAACGATTACGGTACAGAGAATTTCAGAAAAAGAGAGTGATGTGTTTGGATGGATGAAATATTTGGAAGAGTGACTGCGATTTTATTTGCAGCAGCGGTGTTTATGGGGATGCCGCTTTTGTACATGAGTGAGCGGGCAAAATCAGCAGAACAGATGTATCTTTTGACGGTCAATACAGAGTTTGTGGACAGCATTTGCAATACCGGTTTTTTGACGATGGAAATGTATCAGCAGTTTTATAAAGAAATATCTGCCGCTTCCGGTATTTATGAGGTGCATATGTATCGGGAGCAGAAAGACATTGTACTGGAGCAGGGAGATTATTCCTATGAGAGCATTTTCTTTGATGAAAAAGATATGTTAGCCGAACTGGAGAAAAATCGTGTGTATGAATTTGAACGTGGGGATTATCTGAAAGTGGCGATCATAAAGAAGAATGGATGGATGGATTTCGTGGGAAACAGGGATTCTTCGGTCAATGTTTTATATGGAGGCACAGTACGGTATGAAGATTTCTAACTGGTGTATCTTATTTTCGGTACTTTTCTGTGGCATGATATTGTATACAGATCTGCGATTCCGCTATACGATGGAGGCACAGTATACCATGGAGGAGTACAACCGGATTTTTGACCGGGCAGCAGAGGATGCGCTGACTGATCAGCTGCAGGAGGAGTACTGGGATGGCAGCCTGAAAATAGATGAGGAGAAAGTACAGAACCGATTTTTTGAGCAGACTGCCTATGTGCTGGATCTGACAGGAGAGACAGAAAAGGAAAACTTAAAGGAACTTGTTCTTTTGCGAAAACTGGTAAATGAGAAGGGGAAAAGTTTATCCGTGGAGGAGAGCAGGAAAATTCAGACGCAGATGGAGAATATCACAAATCAAAGGTCAAGGCTTACTGATATGGCATATCTGATGCTGTTCCCGGAAGCGGAACATGAGGAATGGGCACAGAATCTGAAAAATCATGGATTTTATACTTTTCTGGAAATGCCGGATACCGAGCGGTATCCATGGACGAAAATGTTTGATCTCGATGAGATACGTTATGCGCTTAGTGGGGCAGAACTTGTAAAAAAGGAAGAGGACTAAGCCTCTTCCTTTGGTTCAGGTTTTTTGATGTATATTTTTTCAATACGGTTTTTATCCATCTGTTCCACACGGAGCAGTACATCATCATCTGTAATAATGATCTCATTTTTTTCCGGAAGATGATCTAATAAGCCGATCAGATAACCGCCGATGGTGTCATAATCGTTGGATTCAAAATCAAGATCAAGCTTTTCACACAAATCTTCCAGATTTGTAGAACCGAGGACAAGATATTCCCGGTCGCTTAATTTTACGATCGGATCTTCCTCATCGGTATCGTACTCATCACGGATTTCACCCACGATCTCTTCTAAGAGATCTTCGAGAGTGATAAGCCCGGCAGTAGCACCGTACTCATCAAGGACGATGGCAAGGGAAATGGAAGATTTACGCATTTCCATAAAAAGCTCTGCGGTATTTTTATGCTCATATGTAAAATATGGTTCCCGCATAATGTCCTGAATAGAGAAATGTTCCCGGTCTTTATAAAGCAGCAGATCTTTCATGTTGATGATACCGATGACATTATCGGTAGTGTCTTTGTAAACCGGAAGACGTGTAAATTTGTCTTCTTTGAATATTTCAATCAGTTCATCGTAAGTGCAGTCGATATTTGCAAATGTCATATCAATTCGAGGTACCATGACCTCTTTTGCCTGGGCATCACCGAAATCGAATACGTTATTGATCATCTCATGTTCCTCTGATTCAATAACGCCGGTTTCTTTTCCGACATCAACAATGGTTCGCAGTTCTTCTTCGGTCATGGCTTTGTCTTTTGCATTCGGATCAACACGCAGAAGGAATAAGAATGCAATGGAAAGTTTATTTAAAATAAAAATGACCGGAGTGAGAAGTTTCATCAGCCAGTAAATGATGTTGCAATAGGAAAGAGATATTTTTTCTGCATTAATGGCTGCAATTGTTTTTGGAGAAATTTCCCCGAAAATCAAAATCAACAGTGTCAGAATACCGGTTGCGATTCCGGCACCAACACTTCCCCACAAATCCAGAGCAAGAGAAGTTGCAATGGAAGATGCAGAAAGATTGACAATATTGTTTCCGATTAAGATTGCACTTAACATTTTACCGGAGTCATCGGTAACTTTAAGTACGCATGCCGCACGGGAATTCCCGTCTTCTGCGAGAGAGCGCATACGGATCCGGTTTACGGTCGTAAGTGCAGTCTCCGCAGAAGAAAAAAATGCGGAAAGTAAAAGCAGAATGATTAAAATAATAATCTGAAATATGGAACCCGAGTCCAAAAATATTCACCTCATCTAATAAACTATGATTAAGAAGCGGAAACTATTCTTCGATACTGTAGTTTGGCGCTTCCTTTGTAATGTGAATGTCATGTGGATGACTTTCACGTAATGCTGCAGCAGAGATCTTGACAAACTGACCTTTTTCTTTCAGGTCTTCGATCGTTGGGCAGCCGCAGTAGCCCATACCGGAACGGATACCACCGATCATCTGGAAAACAGTGTCCTCAAGTGTTCCCTTGTAAGCAACACGTCCTTCGACACCTTCTGGTACTAATTTTTTAGCACCTTCCTGGAAGTAACGGTCTTTGCTGCCGTTTTCCATAGCGGCGAGAGAGCCCATACCACGGTAAACTTTGTATTTTCTTCCCTGATATAATTCGAAAGTACCAGGAGCTTCATCACATCCTGCAAAGAGACTTCCCATCATACATACGTTAGCACCGGCAGCAAGAGCTTTTGTCATATCACCGGAGTATTTGATACCGCCATCGGCGATAACCGGGATACCGTACTCTTTTGCAGCAGCGTAGCAGTCCATGATAGCTGTGATCTGAGGAACACCAATACCGGCAACAACTCGTGTGGTACAGATAGAACCAGGTCCGATACCAACTTTCACTGCGTCAGCTCCGGCCTTGATCAGGTCACGGGTAGCAGCACCGGTGGCAACGTTTCCTGCAATCACCTGTAAGTCAGGGTAGGCAGCTTTGATTTTCTTGACTGCCTCTAAGATATTGCGGGAATGACCATGTGCAGAGTCAACCACGATCACATCAACGTGGGCTTTTACCAAAGCATCGACACGTTCCATCATATTTCCTGTGATACCAACGCCGGCGCCACAGAGAAGACGGCCGAGATCATCTTTGGCTGAGAGTGGGTATTTGATCTGTTTCTCAATATCCTTAATGGTGATAAGTCCTTTTAAATGGAAGTCTTTGTCTACGATCGGAAGTTTTTCTTTTCTGGCTTTTGCAAGAATTTTCTTTGCTTCGTCTAAAGTGATTCCTTCCGGAGCTGTGATAAGACCTTCAGAGGTCATGCTCTCACTGATTTTTTTTGTGAAATCTGTCTCGAATTTTAAGTCACGGTTTGTGATAATACCAACTAATTTGCCACCCTCACAGATCGGAACGCCGGAGATACGGAACTTTCTCATGAGATCTTCAGCATCCTGTAAAGTGTGTTCCGGAGAAAGGAAAAATGGATCTGTGATAACACCATTCTCTGAACGTTTTACTTTGTCAACTTCCTCTGCCTGTGCCTGAATGGACATGTTCTTGTGGATGATACCGATACCGCCCTGTCGAGCCATGGCGATCGCCATGCGGTGCTCTGTTACAGTATCCATTGCTGCACTCATCATTGGAATATTTAAAACGATTTTTTTTGTAAGGTGTGTTGTTAATTCGATCATATTAGGTGTTACTTCTGAATACTGCGGAACTAATAATACGTCATCAAAAGTAATTCCATCACCGATAATTGTACCCATTTTTTAGATCCTCTCTTTCTTCATCATGATGTGTTATTTTAAAATAATTATATATTAAGGTAATTGTTCTGTATCATAGCAAAAAAAATACATAATGTCAATAATATATAAGTATAGATTTATAAAATAAACAAACGCATTAGCAACGCTTATAAAAAAGAAAACAAAGGCTAATAGGAAGAATCATGATAAAGGTATTCACAAATGATTTTCGGTGTGATATGATGAAAAAGGCAACGGGGCTACAAAAGGGGTCACGTTGCCTTTTTTATGTAAATTAGGAAACGTTGTTCTATTTTATGCAAAAGGTGTGTTTGTCAGAAGAAAAACACACACTTGTAATAAGGTAAAAATTGGAGTGAAAAAATGGAATTTCGACCATGCATTGACATTCATAACGGAAAGGTAAAGCAGATTGTCGGTGGCAGCTTAAAAGATGAAGGGAATATGGCAGACGAAAATTTTGTTTCTGGACAGGATGCAGTTTTTTATGCAAATCTTTATAAAAAAGAAGGTTTTCGCGGTGGTCATATTATTTTATTAAATGCGAGAGACAGCGAATATTACGAAGCGACAAAGAAACAGGCGATGGGTGCGTTACAGGCGTATCCGGGAGGTCTGCAGGTTGGCGGCGGCATTACGGATGAAAATGCAGAAGAATTTCTTACAGCAGGAGCAAGTCATGTCATTGTCACGTCTTATGTATTCTGTGATGGAAAGATTCAGATGGATCGATTAAAAAAGCTTCGGAATGCGGTTGGAAAAGAGCATCTGGTTTTAGATTTAAGCTGCAGGAAAAAAGATGGAAAGTATTATATTGTGACAGACCGCTGGCAGAGGTTCACAGAGCAGATGATCACAGAAGATTTGTTAGAGCAGCTTGCAGGTTACTGTGATGAATTTTTAGTACATGCAGTAGATGTGGAGGGAAAGGCAAGTGGCATTGAAGAGGAACTTGTCCGGTTGTTAGGAAGCTGGGGAAAAATTCCGGTGACTTATGCCGGAGGCGTTGGAAATTTTGATGATCTTACAAAGCTAAGAAAACTGGGAAAAAACAGGTTAAATGTTACGATTGGCAGTGCATTGGATCTTTTTGGCGGGACAATGTCCTATGAAAAGGTAAAAGAATTCTGTCGGGAATGACAAAGTAAATAAATATAAATGTTGGAGGATTGGATTATGAGCAAGTACACAAAGCAGGATATTATCCGAATGGTAGAAGATGAGGATGTAGAATTTATCCGTCTGCAGTTTACGGATATGTTTGGCACATTAAAAAATGTGGCAGTCACCTCAAGCCAGTTAGAGAAGGCTTTGAATAATGAATGTATGTTTGATGGATCTTCTATTGAGGGATTTGTGAGAATTGAGGAGTCTGATATGTATCTGTATCCGGATCTTGATACATTCTGCATTTTTCCATGGAGACCACAGCAGGGAAAGGTAGCCAGAATTATCTGTGATATTTATACGGCAGACAGACAGCCTTTTTCCGGTGATCCGAGATATGTTTTAAAGAAGGCGGTCGCTGATGCAGCACAGATGGGATACCAGTTTGATGTGGGACCGGAGTGTGAATTTTTCTTGTTTGATCAGAATAATGAGGGTCAGCCGACAACAGAAAGTAATGAGCGCGCAGGGTATTTTGATCTGGGACCGGTCGATCTTGGGGAAAATGCCAGACGAGACATGGTGCTTACGCTGGAAGATATGGGATTTGAGATTGAAGCTTCGCATCATGAAGTGGCACCGGCACAGCATGAGATTGATTTCCGTTATGATGAGGCATTGAAAACAGCAGATAACATCATGACATTTAAGCTTGCGGTAAAGACAATCGCAAAGAGGCACGGAATGTTTGCAAGTTTTATGCCAAAACCAAAATATGGGATCAATGGCTCCGGCATGCATGTCAATATGTCATTGGCTAAGGATGGTAAAAATATTTTTGCCGACCCGGAGGGAGAGATGGGACTCAGCAAAGAGGCGTTCTGGTTTATCGGTGGAATTATCAAGCATATGAAGGGAATGACAGTGATCACTAATCCGCTGGTGAATTCTTACAAACGACTTGTTCCTGGGTATGAAGCACCAATTTACATTGCGTGGTCAGCAACGAACCGCAGTCCGCTGATCCGTATTCCAGCCGCCAGAGGAGTTGGTACGAGAGTGGAACTTCGCTGCCCTGATCCGGCAGCCAATCCGTATCTGGTTTTAGCAGCGTGCCTGGAAGCCGGACTCGATGGAATCCGCAATCAGATCACACCGCCGGATGCAGTGACAGAAAATGTATTTGAGATGCGTCTGTCACAGAAGGCAAAGCTTGGAATCGAATCTCTGCCGGGTGATTTGGAACAGGCAGTGGAAGAATTGGAAAAAGATGATTATATCAAGAATGTTTTAGGCGAGCATATCACAGAAAAATATCTGGAAGCAAAGAAAGCAGAATGGGCTGATTACCGTGCACAGGTAACCGCGTGGGAAATCGAAAAATATCTTTATAAAATTTGATCAAAAGCAGGATTAGATTTTGAACAATATTATTGTTGCATTTCCCAAACAGGAGACAGCCCAAAACCTGAAGAAAATTTTGCTGCAGAATGGATTTCATGTGGATGCAGTCTGCTCTACAGGTTCCCAGGCACTGCAGAGTGCCAATGAATTGGGTGGGGGCATTGTCATTTGTGGCTACCGATTTGTGGATATGATGTACACAGAACTGCATGAGTATCTGCCGGATCAATTTGAAATGCTGTTAGTTGCGTCGCCTGCAAATTGCGAGGAGCGTGATCTGGAAAATATTGTCTGTCTGTCGACACCGCTGAAGGTTCACGAATTACTGCAGACTGTTGAAATGATGGATTACACAATCACGAGACGTCGGAAAAAGCAGAGGGAAAAACCAAAGCAGCGCTCAAAAGATGAACAGGAAATGATCGCTGAGGCAAAGGCACTTTTGATGGAGCGAAATAATATGACAGAAGAGGAAGCACATCGCTATATTCAAAAGCGGAGCATGGATAATGGAACCGGTCTGACAGAAACAGCTCAGATGATTCTAAGTTTGCTGCTCGCATAAACTTTTTATCCAATGAAACAGAATACCCCTGACATAAGATAAAATCTTTGCCGGGGGTTTTGTTGTCTGAAAAAACGCTGTGAAAAAATTTTAAGTATAGCTGAAAAAACGGTATTTTTGAGAAAAATAATTGATTCCTGGTAAACAAAAATACTTGCAACTGTCATACATCAATGCTATACTAAAGCAAAGTTTAAAGGAAAATTGTTATGCTGCAAAAAGAAAAACAGCAGCTATTATGATGGAGGAAGAGATTATGTTCAAAGTAAATGACAATTATCAGAAGCTTCCGGGAAGCTATCTGTTCAGCACGATTGCAAAGAAAGTAAGTGCATTCAGCCAGGCAAACCCAGATAAAAATATTATCCGTCTTGGAATTGGTGACGTGACACAGCCAATCGCACCAGCGATTATCGATGCAATGCACAAGGCAGTAGATGAAATGGGAAATGCTGCTACTTTTCACGGATATGCACCAGATCTGGGTTATGAGTTCCTGAGAAGTGCGATTGCAAAAAATGATTATCAGGCAAGAGGATGCGATATCTCTACGGATGAGATTTTTGTTTCCGATGGAGCAAAGAGTGATTCCGGAAATATTCAGGAGATTTTTTCTGTGGATAACCGCATTGCGGTGTGTGATCCTGTATATCCGGTTTATGTAGATTCCAATGTTATGGCAGGAAGAACAGGAGAATACGATGCAAAGACAGAGACATGGAGCAATGTCATTTATATGCCTTGCACAATGGAAAATAATTTTGTGCCGGAACTTCCAAAGGAGACACCAGACATTATTTATCTCTGTCTGCCAAACAACCCGACCGGAACCACCATCACAAAAGACGAGCTTCAGGTGTGGGTAGATTATGCAAACAAAAATGGAGCTGTGATCATTTATGATGCAGCATATGAAGCATATATTTCAGAGGACAATGTAGCGCACACGATTTATGAGTGTGAGGGCGCCAAAACATGCGCGATCGAGTTGAAGAGCTTTTCGAAAAACGCTGGATTTACCGGAGTACGTTTGGGCTATACGGTTGTTCCAAAGGAATTGAAATGTGGTGACGTTTCCTTGAATGCAATGTGGGCAAGACGTCATGGAACGAAGTTCAACGGTGCACCATATATCCAGCAGCGTGCTGGAGAGGCAGTTTATTCAGAAGCCGGAAAAGCACAGTTAAAAGAGCAGGTTGCTTATTATATGAATAATGCAAAGACCATCAAACAGGGGTTAAAAGATGCCGGTTATACCGTATTCGGCGGTGTTAATGCACCATATATCTGGTTAAAGACACCGGGTGAGATGACATCCTGGGAGTTCTTTGATTATCTGTTAGAGAATGCAAATGTTGTTGGTACTCCGGGTTCCGGATTTGGACCAAGCGGTGAGGGATACTTCAGACTGACTGCATTTGGAAGTTATGAGAATACACTGGCTGCGCTGGAGCGCATTAAGAAGATGTAAACCAGAGTTTAACTTATGAACTGCCACTTGCAGGTAATGTTACGGATTTCCTAAGGTTATGTTGTATTGCATGCCAACAAAGTGTATAGAAATATAAAAAATAGAACTGTTTGTTTTCAGGAGCGCTTCCGCTTGTTGTCGCTGGCAGCGGTACTAAGAAAGCATCCATCGTGATTTCAAAATCCAATTACATTGGCTTTTGAAATCGCAATGTCTGCTTTCTAAGGACCGGCCGCTCCCAAAATCCTGAAAACAAATCAGTTCTATTTTCTATTAAGCCAAGACTGTGCGGCATGCAATATCCAGGTTGTGAAAATCCGTCAATCCATGTTACAAACGGCAGTAATCAAAGCTTAAACTCCGGGAGGTGTGCCCTTTTAGGATTGGCGAATCACAAGACATTGAAAATGACTGCAATTTGTCGTCACCTCCATTATAGGCACTCATCCCATAACCGGCAGTTTCATGACATAAATTACAGACAAAGAGAGGTAAATCACATGACTAAGTTAGACCATAACCGTGAGTTCCATAACGTAAATTGCAGATTTTGTGGTGCAATTCATAGCGTAAATTGGGCATGTATAAGCGTCCTCTCACAAGTCATCCATAACGTAAATGAAAGAAAAACGGTATAAACAAATATTATTTTCTTTGTGAGCTATGGAGATAGGATTCTAACAATCTTGGGAAGCACTGCTTCTCAAGATTGTTGCTCAGAAGCCCATCGTAATGTTCAGCGAACAGAAATATAATATTTCGTTTATACCGTTTTTCTTTTTCATTACATATAAATTTGCCTTGTGAGAGAACGCTGATATCTGCCCTTCACAACCTATAACCGCACCACAGAATCTGCGACACTACGCCAGTTAAACTCCGGTTTATAACTCTGGCAGGAGTTTTAAAAATTCTTCCGTAGATTGTGACACTGGCAAAGTTGGATTTATCGAAGCTACCATCTGGCGGGATGGTAGTTTTTCTTTGGTTCTCACAACATACAGGTCTTTGGATTCCCGGCTTAAGCAGTAGTCTGGGATAAAGGCAATTCCAAGTCCGATGCGGGCAAGGTCAATTAACAGGTCATTACTGCTTAATTCCACTTCCGGGATTAACTCTAACTGATGCTGCAAAAACAGATTGTGCAGAAATTCACTTGTTGTACTCTTGCGGTCAAGCATAAGGATCGGATACTGTTTTAATTCTTCAAACGGAATCTCCTGCTGTTTCAGATTGAAATAGGCAGGATTCGCAATGAAAACATCTGTAAAATTGCAGACAGTTTTCCGGATATAGGAATGGTTCAAATGTGCATTTGGGAAGTTCGTCACGATCAGATCCACTTTTCCCTGCTCTAAGAGGTCTACGCAGCTTACAGAAGTTGCGTTGGTTACTTTGATTGGCACATTTGGAAACTTCTTGTGGAACTGCTTTAAATAAGGAACTAAAAAGTAACGGCAGATCGTATCGCTGGCACCGATGTGGAGCTGTCCAAGTCCAAGGCTGCCAGAATCGAGAAGCTGGCTCTCACCGCGCTGGATTAAGTTCATGGCAGGCTCAATGTGCTTTAAGAGTACTTTTCCGGCAGGGGTGAGCTGTACTTTTTTCGTGCTCCGGATGAAAAGAGGCTGCTCTAATTTTTTCTCCAATGTCTTGATCGACTGGCTGACAGCCGACTGTGAAATGTATAACTGTTTACTTGCCTCGGAAAAACTCAAAGAGGTTGCAACATAATAAAAAACTTTATATAACTCGTAGTTGATATCCATAAAAATGCGTGTACCTTTCCAATAAGGTTTCCATGTCAGAGAAAACCTCAGATTATAATGAGCGTATATACAGACTGATGTGCCTGAATAGATATAATTATAAGACGTACTTATAATTGTGTCAATCGATTCTTATGATTAAATGAGTGTGAAGTGTGCGTGATAAATAGTAGATTAAATATTAAATAAACTTATAAAACAAATTAAATATATTAATTATGCTAATCTAATACCATATGTTATACTATCCTAAGATTGAATCGCAATGACTCAGTACGTCATAATTGCGAAGCGTAATATCTAGCGTGGCAGAAAAAATCATGCCAGAAGCAGAATAAAAGAAAACATATCGCGAAAGGAAAAGGGAACATTTATGAGCAAGGTAAGAAGAGTTTATGTAGAAAAGAAACCGGCTTTTGCAGTCAAGGCAAAAGAGTTACAGGCTGAGATTAAGAGCTATCTTGGAATTTCTTCCGTGACAGGTGTACGTGAACTGATTCGTTATGATATAGAAAATATTTCAGAGGAGACCTACAAGAAGGCACTGGTCACTGTTTTTTCAGAGCCGCCGGTAGATACGGTTTTCGAGGAAACCTTCGAACTTGGCAATGCAAAAACTTTTTCTGTAGAATATTTACCGGGACAGTTTGATCAGAGAGCAGATTCCGCAGAACAGTGTGTGAAATTATTAAACGAAGAGGAAGAGCCGGTCATCCGCACCGCAACAACCTACGTGATCGAGGGCGAAGTGACAGAGGAGCAGTTAGAGGCGATCAAGCATCACTGCATCAACCCGGTTGATTCCCGCGAGACAGGTCTTGAGAAGCCGGAAACTTTAGTACAGGACTTTGAAGAGCCAGCAGATGTGGCATCTTTTGATGGATTCCAGACGATGCCGGAAGCACAGTTGAAAGAGCTTTACAGTTCTTTAAATCTTGCTATGACATTCAAGGATTTCTTACATATCCAGAATTACTTTAAAAAGGAAGAACACAGAGATCCATCCGTAACAGAGATCCGTGTTCTTGATACCTACTGGTCAGACCACTGCCGTCATACGACATTCTCCACAGAGTTAAAGGACGTGAAGTTTGATGATGGATTTTACAAAAAACCGATCGAAGAGACTTACAATGACTATCTGAATACATTCAAAAATCTTTACGAAGGACGTTCCGACAAGTTTGTCTGCTTAATGGATATCGCATTACTTGCCATGAAGCGTCTGAAAAAAGAAGGAAAATTACAGGATCAGGAAGAATCCGATGAGATCAACGCATGCTCTATCGTAGTTCCTGTAGAAGTTGACGGACAGACAGAAGAATGGCTTGTAAACTTTAAAAATGAGACACATAACCACCCGACAGAGATCGAACCATTCGGTGGTGCAGCTACCTGTCTCGGCGGTGCAATCCGTGATCCGTTGTCAGGACGTACCTATGTATATCAGGCAATGCGTGTGACAGGAGCAGCAGACCCGACTGTATCTGTGAAAGATACATTGCCGGGAAAACTTCCACAGAAGAAAATTGTCCGCGAGGCAGCTCACGGTTACAGTTCCTATGGTAACCAGATCGGACTTGCAACCGGTTATGTAAAAGAAGTATACCATCCAGACTATGTCGCAAAACGTATGGAGATCGGTGCCGTTATGGGTGCTGCTCCAAGACGTGCAGTTCAGAGACTGACTTCTGATCCGGGCGATATCATTATCTTACTCGGAGGACGTACCGGACGTGACGGTATCGGTGGTGCAACCGGTTCGTCTAAAGCGCACAATACGCAGTCTACTTCCGTTTGTGGTGCAGAAGTCCAGAAAGGTAATGCTCCGACCGAGCGTAAGATCCAGAGATTATTCCGCCGTGAGGAAGTTGCCCACATCATCAAAAAATGTAACGATTTTGGTGCAGGCGGTGTGTCTGTAGCAATCGGTGAATTAGCAGATGGACTTCGCATTAATTTAGATAAAGTTCCGAAAAAATACGCCGGACTTGACGGAACAGAGCTTGCAATCTCCGAGTCCCAGGAGCGTATGGCAGTTGTTGTAGCTCCGGAGGATGTACAGACCTTCTTAGGCTACGCAGCTGAGGAAAACTTAGAAGCAGTGGAAGTTGCAGTTGTAACGGAAGATCCAAGACTTGTATTAGAGTGGAGAGGAAAAGAGATCGTAAATCTTTCCAGAGCATTCTTAGATACAAACGGTGCACATCAGGAGACCAACGTAGAAGTTGAGATGCCTGAGGAAAAAGAAAATTATTTCAAAAAGATCGCAGCACCAAAGGTAGCAGAGGCAGTTGCGGCAAATGATATGAAAGCCGCATGGATGACAGAGCTTGCAGACTTAAATGTCTGCTCCCAAAAAGGTCTTGTGGAGATGTTCGACGGTTCCATCGGTGTGAACAGCGTTTACATGCCATTCGGTGGAAAATACCAGCTCACAGAGACACAGTCCATGGTTGCAAAGCTTCCGGTTGCAAAAGGAGACTGCGATACTGTGACCATGATGTCTTATGGTTTTGATCCATACTTATCAAGCTGGAGCCCATACCACGGATCTGTTTACGCAGTATTAGAATCTTTATCCAGAATCGTAACTGCAGGCGGTGACTATAAAAAAGTACGTTTCACTTTCCAGGAGTACTTCCGCAGAATGAGCGAGGATCCAAAACGCTGGAGCCAGCCATTTGCAGCATTACTTGGTGCTTACAATGCACAGATTGGCTTCGGACTTCCATCTATCGGTGGAAAAGATTCCATGTCCGGAACCTTCAATGATATTGATGTTCCACCAACACTTGTTTCTTTCGCCGTGGATATCGCAAAAGAAAAAGATATCATCACACCGGAATTAAAAGCAGTGGGAGACCAGTTAGTACTGTTTACGATTAAAAAAGATGAATTTGATCTTCCGGATTACGCACAGGTCATGAAATTATACGATACCATCCATGCACTGATCCAGGCTGGCGTGATCGTATCCGCTTATGCACTTGACGGAAAAGGACTTGCAGCAGCAGTCAGCAAAATGGCTTTCGGTAACAAGCTCGGTGTAACAGTAAGTGAAGATGTTTCCAAAGAAACATTATTTGCTCCGGGATTCGGTAACATTGTGGCAGAAGTTCCGGCTGAAAAAGTTGCAGAGGTAAAAGCAGCATTCGATGCAGCAGGACTTGCAGGATACGAAGCACTTGTCGGATGGGTAAATGAGGAAGAAAGCTTTATTTACGGTGATATGAGAATTTCCATGGAGGAAGCATTACACGCATGGACAGCTACGTTGGAAAAAGTTTTCCCAACCCGTGCAACAGAGAATAAGGATGAAGTGAAAACAGGATTATACAAAGCGGACAGCATTTATGTATGCAAAAACAAAGTGGCAAAACCAACTGTATTCATCCCTGTATTCCCGGGAACCAACTGCGAGTACGACAGTGCAGATGCATTTGAACGTGCAGGTGCCAATACGATCGTAAAGGTATTCAAAAACATGAATGCAAACGATATCCGTGAATCCGTAGATGAGTTTGTAAAAGCAATCGAACAGTCCCAGATCATCATGTTCCCGGGTGGATTCTCCGCCGGTGACGAACCGGATGGATCTGCAAAATTCTTTGCGACTGCATTCCGCAATGCAAAGATGACAGAAGCAGTCATGAAGCTGTTAAATGAGAGAGACGGACTTGCACTTGGTATCTGTAACGGATTCCAGGCACTGATCAAATTAGGATTAGTTCCTTACGGAGAGATCCGCCCGCAGTCAGCTGAGTCACCAACCTTAACATACAACACCATCGGACGTCATGTGAGCAAAATGGTTTACACCAAGGTTGTTTCCAACAAGTCCCCATGGTTACAGGGTGCAGAGCTTGGAAAAGTATATTGCAATCCGGCATCCCATGGCGAAGGCCGTTTCGTAGCACCACAGGAGTGGCTAGACAAGCTCTTTGCAAACGGACAGGTTGCTACCCAGTATGTGAATGAATCCGGTGTTCCGACAATGGATGAAGAATGGAATGTCAACGGTTCCTACATGGCGATCGAAGGTATCACAAGCCCGGATGGACGTGTACTTGGCAAGATGGCTCACTCCGAGAGACGTGACAGAAGTGTTGCGATGAACATCTATGGTGAGCAGGATATCAAGATCTTTGAATCCGGTGTGGCTTACTTCAAATAAAACAGGCAATATTATTTATAAAAGATGAAAAAGACTTTGTGGAGTGTATAAACTCTGCAAGGTCTTTTTTTACGTCTTACGGTACAAATTTTACCACTTACATGAAAGCTATTTACAAATATAACACCATTTTCTATACTGAGATAGTCGATAAGGACAACGAAAACTTGAAAGGTAAAGGGAAAAGGAATGAAGGTTACATCCAGCAGACTGATCGAACAGAAAAAACCGATCCTGAAACAATTATTAGATAGATTGCTGCAGACATATTCGTATGCATCCATTCTGATGACAGATTCAAAAGGCAAACAGTACACCATTTCAAAACAGGGAATCAGCATTACGGAGAACATGTTTGTGGAGTTAGGCTATGTGGCAAAAGTATACGATGGCGAGAGCTATGGAGAATATGCGTTCAGCCACATTGATGAGAATGAGATTGACACCATTGCAGAGGAAGTAAAAAATCATGTGATGCCGTGGGCAAAAAAGCTTCCGGATGACATGAAAGTGAAACAGTATCCAGAAATTCCGGACGAAGCATATCATTTTGAAAAAAGCACTGACTATGAAGTTTTGCCGGAAGAATTAGGCGATGAGGAGATCGTAAAACGCCTTGGCGCAGTGCGTGAAAAAGCAATGGCACAGGATGAAAAAATCGTTGAGATCAAGACAGCATGCGTTTACCAGATTTATCACAAATTATTTTTATCTCCAAACAAAGACATGACGCAGAACGTCATGTGGACAAACGGCATGATCATGGGACTGATCCCGAAGGGCGAGGAGATGAAGATGGCATTTGACAGCTGCTCCGGCTGTGGCGGAATGGAAATTTTAGATGACATGGAAACAAAAATCCCACCATTAGTGCAGAAACTCAATGATCTTGCCACAAGTGAACCAATCACACCGGGCGAGTATGACTGCATCTGTGCACCGGATGTCACAGGCATGATCGTGCATGAAGCATTCGGACACGGTGTTGAGATGGATATGTTTGTGAAAAAACGTGCGCTGGCAGAAAAATACATTGGCGAATATGTGGCATCCCCGTTAGTTACCATGCATGACGGTGCTGCAGCAGCATCTGAGACAGCAACCTTCTTTTTTGATGATGAGGGAACACTTGCGCAGGATACCGTCATCATTGATAAAGGAATCTTGAAGACCGGAATCTGTGATGCACAGGCTGCTATGGCACTTGGCACAAAACCGACTGGAAACGGAAGAAGGGAAAAGAACAGCCACAAAGCGTACACGCGGATGACAAATACATTCTTTGAGCCGGGCACAGATAAAGTGGAAGATATGATCGCCTCTATTTCCTATGGGTTTTATCTGGAAAATGCGAGCAGCGGCATGGAAGATCCGAAAAACTGGGGAATCCAGTGCTTAGTTGACATTGCAAGAGAAATCAAAGACGGTAAATTTACCGGAAAAGTATTTTCTCCGATCGTACTGACCGGATATGTCCCGGACTTATTAAAATCCATTTCCATGATGTCAGATGAGTGTGAACTTGCAGGAACCGGCTACTGTGGAAAAGGACACAAAGAATGGGTAAAAGTATCTGACGGCGGTCCATATATCAAAGCCAGAATCAGATTAGGGTAAAAAGGAGAAAAACAGATGCGTGAAAAAATATTACAGGCAATTCGGAAATTTCAGATAGAAACCTACCTTGTGACAGAGAAAACAGTCGAGGGTGCAGAACTTTATTTTATAAAAAAAGAACTTGATATGCGCAGGATGAAACAGGATGCGGTGTCTGCGGTTACCATTTACCGTGATTTTGAGACAGACGGAAAGAAAATGCGTGGTTCCGCAAATATCAACATTTTTCCGGAGATGACACAGGAGGAAGTAGATGAGGCGGTAAAAGGTGCTTATTATGCAGCTTCCTTTGTAAAAAATCCATTTTTTGAACTTCCAAAAGGGAAAAAAGAGGATAAAGTGCAGGTAAAAAGCACACTTTGTGGAAAAAGCCTTGAGGAGATCGGAGATGCATTTGTAAAAGCGCTTTACTGTGTGGATGTGCAGGAAGATGCATTCATCAATACGGCTGAGTTTTTCATGGAAAAAACAACGACTGCGATTTACAATTCAGAGGGCATTGATGTTTCTTATGAAAAAAGCAGTGTGAACGGAGAGTTTGTCGTACAGTGTATCACACCACAGGATGTCGAGCAGTATCAGGAGTTCGCATATGATGATCTTGACACAGAGGCTCTGACGGCACAGGCAAAAGAAGCATTGGAACGGGTATGCGACAGGGCAAGGGCGACAGAAGCACCGGAAAAAGGAAACTATAAGCTGCTTCTTTCCGGAAAAAATGTGCGTACACTGATCGATTTTTACATGGACCGGTCATCCTCCGGCATGGTCTATCCGGGTTATTCTAACTATCAGGCAGGAATGGATGTGCAGGGAGAAAAAGTGCAGGGAGAAAAATTAAATATCACGCTCCATGCATCCAATCCTTATTCAAGTGAGGGAATCCCGATGAAAGATCTTACACTATTAAAAGAGGGAGAACTGAAGGCAATTCATGGAAATGCCCGGTTTGCATACTATTTAGGTGTCGAGCCGACCGGAATCTACAGTGCGGTAAAACTGGATAATGGCACTAAAACTCTTGAGGAGATGAAAAAAGAACCATACCTTTATGTGGTAAGTTTTTCTGACTTCTCCATGGATAGCTTAAGCGGATATTTTGGCGGTGAAATTCGTCTTGCCTATCTTTTCGACGGTGAGAAAGTGACGCCGGTAACCGGAGGTTCCGTCAGCGGCAATCTCTTGGAATTACAGAAAGATATGGCATTTTCCACCGAGCGTTATAAAGATAAAGATTATGACGGTCCATTTGCGGTCGAATTTCATGGGGTAGCAGTCGCAGGAAAATAAGGTTTTCATGGTGGTGAAAACGGGATGTAAGGCAAATTGAAATGATAAGTGTGAAAGGAACATTACATAAATGGAACCAAAAAAGTTTCCGTTTATGTAATGTTCTTTTTTGGTGGAGGCAGATAAAATGGAGAAGAAAAACAAATGAAGAGGAGAGAAAAACATGAAGAAAAATCTGAAAAACAAAATCAAAAAGATGGTTGCAGGAATGATGCTTGCCTGTTCACTGCTTACATTGTTTGGTGGAGTAAGCAGTGATGGGATTGTGCCTTATGGAGAAACTGTAATTGATGGGGTTCAATGGATTGCCTAAACCAGAGTGATATCAAAATCTTTCAATAAGTATTCTTTTAGAACATCGGAATTTGGTTTAGTTTCATAAAGCTCCTGAATAGCGCAGGCATAATGACCATAACATTTTACCATAGTATAGTTGTGAACTTCTCCAAGAGCCTGCGCATAATAAAAAAAGAAGTATCCTAAATTGCATAAGACTTTCTTTTGAGCACTAAAATATTTTTCGGAGAATAAATCTAATAATTTGTAAAAATGTTTGTCTATGTACAAATTTGTGCAAAAAAATGTCAAAACAGGCGAAAGAAAAGTGGCTGTAAAACAAATATCAAATGAATTTAATCCGCAATAGTCAAGAATTTTAGAAAAATATAAAATACTTTTATTTGGGTCAATTGATTGATAGTTAATAGCAATATTTGTTAAGAGTGAAAGTTCTGCCCATGATAATCGATAATTATAAATAAGATGTATATCAAAATCTGGCAGAGTGTATGATAATGCATTTGACAAAATTTTTATTTTTTCCTGAGAAGATAGTGTACTGTTTATTGCGTAACTTAAATCAAATAATTGTTTTGGTAAAACATCTTTTTGAGTAAGTACAGAACCTAATTGGCTTAAATGCAGTGACACGGTATCAATCTGATATTTTGGAGTATGCATTAACTTAAATTTTAATTCATAGATTTTACTTTCACGTTCGCTTCCCCAGAAAGTAAAACCGCGTTCTGATCTGCCAAGCCGCTGTAATAAAGCCTCTGTTAAAAAGATATCTGGCTGCAGGGTGTCATTTTCAATTTTTGAAAGCTTGGATTTCGAACATAATCCCTGACATAATACAATCTGTGAAATACTCTGTTCGGTACGAAGGTCATGAATTAATCTGCCAATTGTTAAAATGTCAGGGGAGAAAAAGTCATAAGTACCATCTGTTAAATCAGAGGTGTTTATGGCTTTTTTGATTGGAAAAATAATCAGAGGAATATCATCCATTTGTGCCAGGTAATCATCTAGTGAAAACAGATGTCTGCTTAAAACATAGTTTCTGCAAATGGTGGCATAGCAGCTTTCAATGGAATGAGCCGCATAAAAGGTATTCTTAAAATAGGTGTAGGCAGTTTCAATTTCGCCAGTATAATAGTAACCCAGAGAAGTCAGAAAAGTTAATTCCAATAAAGCGGAATCATCAGAATTCTGTACCATTTTGTGGCGGTTACTGTCTGCTATGGAAAGAGCCTCGTTGTAATCTTTCATTTCTAATAAATATTTTGTGTAGACAATGGCGTATTGTGCATATAAAGAATCTTTTTTCAGGTAATCGATTTCAGCGTTTGCAAGATAGGAAGCAATTTGTGAACAGATGTTATAACAAAGATCGCTTTTTCCCAGATAAAGTAATTCCTGTGCAACTCCAATAAGCAGTTCGATTTCAACAATAGATAATAAAAGATGATGAAAATCTGAATAGTCAATTTCAGGACGTGTTATATGGAGCGCGGAAGAAAAAAGGTCATAAAGGGCATGATGGTCTGCACAGCCAGAGCACACCTGAATCTGACCGTTTAAATAAAGATATTCCTGATAATAGAGTTTGTTATCTGCAAAGTTCCATTCTTCCAGCTTATTTAATTCCTCATATGCCTGACTTAACTGCCAGGAACCCAGATAGAAGCGCGCACGATTGAGGGTATAGAAACAGTCAAAGTCTGTTCTGCTTGCAAAGATCGGGTAAACTTCGCAGGGAGCACCCGCATGAGCCATAAGTGCTTGAAATGTGACAGGACTGACACCGGCGGAACCATTTTCGATTCTTGAAAGAGAGAGAACAGAACATACCCCTTCGGATAACTGTTCCTGTGTTAACCCCGCTTTGATCCGTGCTTCGCGGATTGTTTTTCCTGCATTTCTGACACTCATTTGTAATAACCTCTAATCAACATATATTTTAAGATAAATTATATAGCGGAAAAAAGAAAAAGACAATGTATATCAATAAATTCGATGTATACATAAATGGAAACTTTTTTGTTTCTGGTTACTTATTTTACAAATTTGTGCGGAGCTTGTATAATGAAAAAAGGCGAAAAGAAGAAAGGAATAAAAAGTGTTGTATGAAACAGGAAAGTAAGGTCGGCTATCGTGATATCCTACGTCAGACCGAGTACATGAAAATTATGATAGCGGCATTGATCAATCGTTTCGGGGATTCCATTGACGCGATCGCGTCTACATGGATTGTCTATGAGATCACAGGAAATGCCGCATGGTCAGCAATCATTTACGGCGTGAATAAACTGCCATCTATTATTATTACGCCGTTAGCCGGAGCATGGGTAGAGGGACAGAAAAAGAAAACGATCATGATTGTCACGGATTTGATACGTGCGGTCTGTGTTGCATTTGTGGCAACCGGGTATCTGTTCGGATTTTTACAGGCATGGATGCTGTTGGTTACAACTTTGACGATTTCTACGGTAGAGGCATTCCGGGGACCGGCAAGTGCTGCATTGACGCCAAAGGTGCTGGAAAAAGAATACTATGAATATGGAATATCGTTATCGACAACCTTGTCAAGTATGGTAGAATTAATCGGAACGGCTGTTGCAGCGGCAATTATAGCTGTAATTGGAACGTCTGGTGCCATTTATGTGGATATGGCAACTTTTTTGATGTCGGCATTGATTATAGCGTTTGTGAATACGAAAGAGCAGAATCTTGTTGTACAGAAATTTGACCGCAAGGCGTATGTGAAAAATCTGGCAGATGGATTTTCTTATGTGAAAAAAGATGCAATAATCCGCATTTTTTTACTTTTGGCGGTTTTTTTGAATGCAATTTTAGTTCCATTGAATAGTTTGCAGGCACCCCTTGCCGGTGATATATTGGGCGGTGGAGCGGAGATATTATCGATTCTTGGAATCTCCATAACCGTAGGTATGCTGCTTGGATCCGTCACTTATCCAATGGTACAGCGTATTATTCCGGGAAAGGGGCTTTGGATTGCGAGTGGTTTGGGGATTGCTTTGTTTTATATTATGCTCCCGGTGTGCAGACCGCTTTATACAAGCCGGATTTTGGTTTGTGCGTTTACCGCAGTATTTAGTTTTATTCTGGGATATACGGTGGCATTGGTAAATTCGCATTTGAGTGTGTTTGCAGTAAAAAGAATCCGCACAGACTACCTTGCCAGAATATCCGGCATTACAACTGCGGCAGGTGCAGCATCCATGCCTGTGGCATCGTTTCTGGTGAGTATCGTTGTTGCATATGTGGATACATCAGCAATATTTATTACTTCCGGTGTGCTGGCACTGATTGTGACTGTGTGCATGATTTTTTCCAGAACACTTGGACAAGGGGAAACTGATACGGTTGCAGAAGATGTAGAAATGGTGCGATCATGAGTTGGGATTAATATTGAATAGACACAATATAGATTATTATGGTCTTATTAAAGGAAGTGAGTATAAGCATCATCGATGGCATGTGAAAAAGCAGGGATCAGAGCCGGGTATATAAGGAGAAAAACATTGAACACGTATATATATAAAACAAAAAAATATATTATCGCCCAGATTTTATGGGATTTGGCAGGTGTTATCTGTCTGGCTTTTTCACCATTGCTTCAACAATGGCTGTTTGATTATGGGCTGCAAAGCCCTCTCAAAAAGATCGTGATGGCGAATATGTTTCCTTACAGGGAAATGATATTACAGCGTTAGAGCAGGATTATCTGGAACCGGTTATCAGTATCATACGCTGCGTAAACATGATAGTTGTGTATGGTGTCGTGCTGTTTTTCGGAGTTGACTGGAGAATTGCGCTGGTGATAATTCTGACTTCGATATTTGCAATCCTGATACCGAGAATGATAGGAAAATCGCTGACTGACGCAAGAAGTATATATCAGGAACAGATGGCGGAGTATGTTACAGAGATTACGGATTTATTGGAAGGTTTTCGTGTTATTAATCAGATGACGGTAGGAAAAATACTTGATAAGCATGAACACGTTTTAAATGAAACAGCAGAAAAGCGGTATCAGTATGGGAAAAAGAAGAGCATGGTATTAGGCGTGAGTGAATTAACGACTAAATTCGTGAAAATATTTACATTTGCAGTGGTGGCAGTTCTTTTTTATAAGCACGAGATCACGGTAGGAGTCGGAGTTGCCACGCTTAGTTATGTATCTTCTTTCATCGAACCAATCGACACTGTCCTCTATAATTTCACGGCAATACAGTCCATGAAGGACGTGAAGAAAAAAGTATTATCTTATACGCAGGATACGCATGTCACAGTCCTGCCACGAAAGAAAAAATTAAATTCAGATATAACATTCAAAAATGTGACATTCAAAAGGAAAAGTTTTGCATTGGAAAATATAAATTTAACAATAAAAAAAGGCATGAAGTATGCTGTTGTCGGACACAGCGGAGCAGGAAAATCAACCTTGTTCAAACTTATTATGGGGTATGAAAAAAACAGTTCCGGCGTTATCAGATTAGATGGAGAAGATATCAGAAACTATGACATTTCTGAATTGATATCCTATACGGATCAGAACGAACATATTTACAGAGCGGGGATCGTAGATAATATAACCGTTTTTCATTCTTATCCAATGGATGGGATCGACAGCGTAGGAAAGAGTATCTGGCCGGAATTTTTTGAAGGGATATTCAACAGAAAAGAAAAAGAATGTCAGCGTTTTAGTGGAGGGGAAAAACAGGCAGTCGCATTTTTGCGTATGGCAGCAAAAAATGCAGAGGTGATACTTCTCGATGAGCCGTTTTCTGCAATGGATGCAAAAATGAAATCGGCAGTAGAACATTATCTGTTTACAGGAAAAGAGTTTGAAGGAAAAACCGTTTTAGTCATTACACATGATACAAGAGAAGAAAGCCTTTCGCAGTATGATGGAATCATACATGTTGGAGAGAATGGCATTTATGTGGAATAAATGCCTGTTACATTTGATATTTACCCGGAATTCATTGAGGCTAAATTGCATCGGGTAGATACGATTGAAAGGGCATATGAAGAAAAACTCTTGGAAGAAAAGTGGTCAAGAAATAAGACACTGCAACGTTAAAAAAAGAAAATAAATTTTTTTTCAGAATTGGAAAATACGATCTGTAAACTGAATGAAGTTTTTGGTGAGCAAGAAGAATATCATAAAAGTCTGGAAGAATTAATAACGGCATATGGAGCAAGAAGAATTCATACAAAAGATTCAACAGCATGGATCAACTTTAGAGGATGTTATTACAAAAATAATGGATATCATTACTGCGTTTGATATTTATGAGGATTATTATTACTGGCCGCTAATTAGGACATAGGGGGATATGGAAATTAATAACAAATATGATTCAGAACATATGGATAATCGTAATTTTATAATAAAATGACACAGATATTGACATAATATATAAAAATATGGTACTCTCTTAAAAAGAGGTGAGAAAATGTTAAAAACTTATCTGATGGAAAATTATGGATATAATGAACCTATTTTTTTGAATGACTTGACAATTCAGGGATTGTCTGAAAATGCAGTTCGGCAGGCCGTGAAACGACTTGTTGCTAATGGTTTTTTGGAACGGTATGATAATGGAATCTATTATATTCCAAAGCGTGACGGATTACTTGGGAAGAGTTATCTTGATCCGTCGCTGGTTATTATGCGCAAATATATACAAAGTAAATCAGAGATTTATGGGTATGTCACAGGGGAATCGTTTGCCAATCAGTTAGGATTAACAACGCAGATGCCAGCGGTGATTGAAGTGGTTACAAATCGTGAGGCGACGAATGGCCGTACTATAACAGTGGGAAGCGAAAGAGTTAGAATAAAAAAGGCTCCGATTATGGTTTCAGATTCGAATGCTGATCTTCTACAGTTACTTGACAGTATTGGGCAGGCAGAAAAGTACACGGAGCTGTCAATTCATGAGACAATAGATATATTGATTTCTTATGTGAGAAAGAAATGTTTTACGAAAGATCAGTTGTCGGAAGTGATTCCGGCATTAACTGGTGCAACGGCAAAGAAATTGATCGAATGGGGAATGATTTATGAATTTGCATCATGATGAAGTAAGAAAACAGCGTTCAACATTAGCAGTTTGTCCATCAGCAAAAGAAAATGTATGTGTGACGGATATTTTATATGAAATTATAGAAAAAGAGACTTATAAAAAAGATTATGAGGAAATAACATTAGGCTTGCTATTTGTGCCAGAAACCTACGATACAGTTATTCAAAGCATAAAAAAGATTGCAGATAGTGGAATCTGGAATTAGAATAAATGGCGGATTTTACACCGCCACTTTTTCTATTCAATCTTCACAAACTCCGGTTTCCTCTCCCGGAACACCGTAAAGTAATCAAAGCCGGCATCTTTTAATATAGAAGGAACTTTTGCAAAATCAAATGCAACATGTTCCGGTTTGTGGGCGTCGGCACCGATCGTGATGATATCGCCGCCAAGTTCCCGGTAACGCCGGATGATCTCCTCAGTTGGATTCGGGTGGCCAAGACCGTACTTGAAGCCGCCGGTGTTCAGCTCGATCCCTTTTCCGAGGGAGACAAGTTTTCGTAAAATCTCATCGATCACATCCTGATATTCTCTCCAGTCATAATTTTCATTGGAAGTCGGACCGTAGCGGACAACATAGTCGAGGTGTCCGTATACGTCGAAATCATGGTAACTTTCTATATTTTCAAGAATGGATTCAAAATATTCGCGGTAGGCGGCTTTCTCTGTCCGTTTTTCATAAAAAGCCGCATAATACGGATCAAATCCATGCACAACATGGGAGGAACCTATGACAAAATCAAATGGATACTGCGATAAAATATCTGTGTACAGCGCAGCTAGATGCGGCTGTAAGCCAAGCTCAATGCCGAGGCGTACCGGAAGCTTTGCGGCATATTTTTCCTGATAGGCAAGTACGGACGAAGTATAATTTGGCAGATCGAGAAGAAAAATATCCGGCTCCTCAGGATAATCAATATCAAGATGATCTGTAAAGCAGATCCCGGCAAGTCCTTTTTCAATAGCAGAAGAGATCATTTCTTCCTGCGGGGCTTCACTGTCCCCGGAAAACTGGCTGTGCATGTGTGTGTCCCAGAGCCGGTAATGCGAAAATTTGGTTTCCATAAAATCTATATTCCTTTCCGTGAAAAAATTATTAGTAAAATTAATAATTAAAAATTTGTAAAAATACAGCGGCTAAGTTATAATAAAACGCCTGTATCATGCATTAATCTGATATCTAATATAACTTATTTTACAAGAAAATGGAATAGATTGTACGTGATTTTGTACAAAGTGAATGAAAAACATAGTCGAAAAACAAATATAGTGAAAAATTTAACAAACTCATGAAAAACACTTGAACTTTATACAGAAATTGGTTAAAATAAAGGAAGCTTGGGAACAATAGTTTTCCAAAAGTATATTTTATACAATTCTAGGAGGAATTTAAAATGGCAGTAAGAGTAGCAATTAATGGTTTCGGCCGTATCGGTCGTCTTGCTTTCAGACAGATGTTCGGAGCAGAAGGATATGAAGTAGTAGCAATCAACGATTTAACAAGCCCTAAAATGTTAGCACACTTGTTAAAATATGATTCTTCTCAGGGAAAATATGAGCACGCTGATGAAGTATCTTACACAGATGATTCTATCATCGTTTGCGGAAAAGAAATCAAAATCTACGCATTTCCAGATGCAAACAACTGCCCATGGGGTGAATTAAAAGTTGACGTTGTATTAGAGTGTTCTGGATTCTACACAAGCAAAGAGAAAGCTCAGGCTCATATCAATGCAGGTGCAAGAAAAGTTGTTATTTCCGCTCCAGCTGGTAACGATCTTCCAACAATCGTTTACAACACAAACCATAAAACATTAAAACCAACAGATACAATTATTTCTGCAGCTTCTTGTACAACAAACTGCTTAGCACCTATGGCTGATGCATTAAACAAATATGCACCAATCCAGTCTGGTATCATGGTAACAATCCATGCTTACACAGGTGATCAGATGACTCTTGACGGACCACAGAGAAAAGGTGATTTAAGAAGATCCCGTGCAGCAGCAGTTAACATCGTTCCTAACAGCACAGGTGCTGCAAAAGCTATCGGATTAGTTATCCCAGAATTAAACGGAAAATTAATCGGATCTGCACAGCGTGTACCAACCCCAACAGGTTCTACAACAATTTTAACAGCAGTTGTTAAAAAAGCTGGTGTTACAAAAGAAGATATCAATGCAGCTATGAAAGCAGCAGCTAACGAGTCTTTCGGATACAACGAAGACGAAATCGTATCTTCTGATATCGTTGGAATGAGATTTGGTTCTTTATTCGACGCTACACAGACAATGGTTAACCAGGTTTCTGACGATCTGTACGAGGTACAGGTTGTTCTTGGTATGATAACGAGAACAGCTACACATCTCAGATGGTTCGTACAATCAAATACTTCTCTGAGTTAGCATAATCAGAACGTACAATCACTGCACGGTAGACTACTTTTTTAAGCGACAGGCTGCCAGAGTGCAGATAAGACTCAGCAAAGGGGTCCGGTCTTTTGGGACCGGGCTCCTTTTTGCTATTGAAGAATAAATAATTATGAAACTCTTAAAAACGTAAATTGAATTGTGAAAAATTAACAAAAGCTTGAGAAAACACTGGGGAGCGGTCGGTACTTGAAGGCAGGTACAACAATCGTTGTGACTGGCTTCTTAGTACCGTTACCAGCGACACGTAGCGAAAGCGTGTTTTCGAAAATTTTGTTAATTTTGAACAACTTCAAAGAGGTATAGAGGAGTTTCGGAACTATTTATTGTGAATAAAAATAAAGGAGACTACTTAATATGTCATTAAATAAAAAATCCGTAGATGATATCAATGTAAAAGGACTTCGTGTACTTTGCAGATGTGACTTCAATGTACCTTTGAAAGATGGAAAGATCACAGACGAGAACCGTCTTGTTGCAGCACTTCCAACAATCAAGAAATTAATCGCTGACGGCGGAAAAGTAATTCTCTGCTCTCACTTAGGAAAAGTAAAGACAGAAGAAGACAAATTAACAAAAACACTCGCTCCTGTAGCAGTAAGACTTTCTGAGTTATTAGGACAGGAAGTAAAATTCGTTGCTGATCCGGAAGTAGTTGGACCAAACGCAAGAGCAGCAGTAGAAGCTATGAAAGACGGCGAAGTTATTTTACTTGAGAATACACGTTTCAGACCGGAAGAGACAAAGAACGGAGAGGCATTCTCCAAAGACCTTGCTTCTATCTGTGATGTATTCGTAAACGATGCATTCGGTACAGCCCACAGAGCACACTGCTCTAACGTTGGTGTTGCACAGTTAGTTGATACAGCCGTTGTTGGTTACTTAATGCAGAAAGAGATCGACTTCTTAGGAAACGCAGTAGAGAATCCGGTAAGACCTTTCGTTGCAATCCTTGGCGGTGCAAAAGTTGCTGATAAATTAAATGTTATCTCTAACTTACTTGAAAAATGTGATACTCTTATCATCGGTGGTGGTATGGCTTACACATTCTTAAAAGCGCAGGGATATGAGATCGGTTTATCTTTAGTAGACGACAGCAAGCTTGATTATTGTAAAGAAATGATGGAGAAAGCTGAAAAACTGGGTAAAAAATTATTATTACCGGTTGACGCTGTAACAATCAAAGATTTCCCTAACCCAATCGATGCTCCGGTTGAAGTAGAAGTTTATGACTCTGACAAAATGCCGGCTGACCGTGAGGGATGTGATATCGGACCTAAGACTCAGGCTCTCTTTGCTGATGCAGTTAAGACAGCTAAAACAGTTGTATGGAACGGACCTATGGGTGTATTCGAGAACCCGACACTTGCAGCAGGTACCATCGCTGTAGCAAAAGCTTTAGCAGATACAGACGCTACAACAATCATCGGTGGTGGTGATTCCGCAGCAGCAGTGAACCAGTTAGGATTCGGTGACAAGATGACACATATTTCTACCGGTGGTGGAGCTTCTCTTGAATTCTTAGAGGGTAAAGAATTACCAGGCGTTGCAGCTGCAAACGATAAATAAGAGCAGCCATGACGTAAATGCAGCTGCAACGCCTTAGTTGCCAGCTGCAAACGATAAATAGACGTGATTCCAGTGGATTGAGAATAAGTAAGTAATCTTGTGCGCATGCTTGCATGCAGTCACATGATTGCTTACTTATTTGAGAGCGCAACGCGCGCGAGGAAACTCGGAGAGTTTTCGAGCAATCCGCGGATGTAAAAAAATCGGGAAAGAAGGAACATTAAAATGGCAAGAAAGAAAATCGTAGCCGGAAACTGGAAAATGAACATGACTCCAAGCCAGGCTGTAAAATTAGTAGAAGAGTTAAAACCACTTGTAGTAAGTGATGACGTAGAAGTTGTTTACTGTGTACCTGCAATCGATATCGTTCCGGTTGTAGAGGCAGTAAAAGGAACCAACGTAGCAGTTGGAGCTGAGAATATGTACTTCGAAGAAAAAGGTGCATATACAGGAGAAATCTCCGCAGAGATGTTAGTAGACGCAGGCGTAAAATATGTTGTATTAGGACACTCTGAGAGACGTGATTACTTCAAAGAAGATGATGTTTTATTAAATAAAAAAGTATTAAAGGCTTTCGAAAAAGGACTTACACCAATCCTTTGCTGTGGCGAGACATTAGAGCAGAGAGAGATGGGAATCACTCTGGACTGGATCCGTTTACAGATCAAATCCGATCTGAAAGACGTAACAGCAGAGCAGGTTGCTTCCATGGTAATCGCTTACGAGCCAATCTGGGCAATCGGTACAGGTAAAACAGCTACAACCGAGCAGGCTGAAGAAGTTTGTAAAGCAATCCGTGAGTGCATCGCAGAAGTTTACGGAACAGATACAGCAGAGAAAGTTCGTATCCAGTACGGTGGATCTGTAAATGCAGGTAATGCAGCAGAATTATTTGCACAGCCAGACATCGATGGTGGTTTAGTTGGCGGAGCAAGCTTAAAAGCTGATTTCGGCAAGATCGTTAATTACAAATAAAACTTCATTTGTAGGAAAATAGACACCTGTTTGGCAGGTTTGAAAATTTACAAAGTAAGTTTATAAGCGAACGGGTTTTTTATCAGAAGTGGTAGAAAACCCGTTTTAAATAAGTTATAATTCTATCGGTAAGTGAAAAATAATATTTTACGATGGAGAAACAAGATGTCTGGAAAGTGCAGAAAGATAATGTATGCACTTGTAGTGACAGTATTTGCTGCTTTTTTATGGATGATCTGCTGTGAGAATGACCGGAAAGTGTCCGATAAAGCTATCGGCGAGACAACAGTACAGAGTATGCGTTCTGGGGAAAAGACAGTTTCGCTGGAGCAGAGTGATATACCGAAAATAGAGATTGAGGATCTGACAGATGCATTTACTGTGATTTTACAGTATGCTCCGAAAGATATGCTTGCAGGCTGTACGGTGGATGAATCATTTTTGATGTGGTTTTATGCGCAGTATGGCAGGGATGCAGTGATACACATTGCATTTGATGTGCTGGATGGCGGGAATGACCCAGATGTCTGGTATGAGGAAACCGGAAATTCTATCCATGTGCTGTGGCTGCTATATTGCAGGGACAGTGGATTTGGACAGCATGAACTGGAAAACGTATATTGGATGCAGACAGCGGCTGCCTCGGAAATGGTATTTGGATTCGCCGGTGATATTAATTTCGCAGAGAACTGGTATACAACCGAGTATATGAAAGAACAGCCGGATGGGTTGCGGGATTGCTTTTCAGAAGATTTACTTGCGCAGATGCAGGGCGTAGATGTGATGATCATGAATAATGAATTTACCTACGTAAATAAAAAAGGGGCAACATCAGTTTACGGCAAAGCTTACACATTTCGTGCCGACCCGCAGAAAGCAGAATTATTGGAAATATTTGGAACCGACACAGTGACACTGGCGAATAATCATGTCTATGATTATGGGAAAAAAGGATTACTTTCCACGCTAGATGTATTGGATCAGGAGGGCATTCCTTATTCGGGTGCCGGAAGAAATCTCAAAGATGCATCGAAAATTATTTATTATGTGATGAATGGACGTAAAGTTGCCTTTGTATCGGCAACACAGATTGAGCGTTCCAAACAGTATACAAAGGCTGCAACCGAAACGGAACCGGGTGTTTTGAAAGCGTTACATCCAGAAAAATTTTTGAAAATAGTAAAAGAGGCAGCGCAAAACAGCGACTATGTGATTGCAGAAGTGCACTGGGGAACAGAGGGAATGCTTTACCCGGATCAGTCACAGCGGCATCTGGCAGAACAGATTGCACAGGCAGGAGCTGATGTGATCATAGGAGGACATCCACACCGGCTTCAGGGTACTACTTTTGTGGGAGATGTTCCGATTGCGTATAGTCTTGGAAATTTCTGGTTTTCCACCGGAACCTTGTATACTACACTGGCGAAAGTTACCATTACAGAAGATGGAACAGTAAAACTTTCTTTTGTTCCTTGTATACAGCAGAATCTTACAACAAGGATTCTTACAGAACCGGAAGAACGATCAGATTTTTATGAATATCTGGCTTCTGTTTCCATGGATATTGGAATTGATGCGGACGGAGTGGTTTATCATAAAAGTGCGGATGACTATCCGGCAGGAGAGATTTTATATGACTCTGATACAAGCCAGACAGATATTATCGGTATGGCTGATAATGAGGGAGACGCGATTGATATTGTCGGAAACCTGAGAGAAGACCGGTAAATTAATTTTGGAATAGTGACTGCAGATTCTAAATCTGTGGTTTCCTATAGATAAATGAGAAAATGTGTCGTACAGGCACCTCAAAGTTTAAGAAGAAGAGAGGATAAGAACATGAGAAAAAAACCTACTGTATTAATGATTTTAGATGGATACGGTTTAAATGACAGAACAGATGGAAACGCTGTTGCACAGGCAAAAACACCTGTCATGGATCAGTTGATGAAAGAATATCCGTTTGTAAAAGGAAATGCCAGCGGTCTCGCTGTAGGTCTTCCGGATGGACAGATGGGTAACTCTGAAGTTGGACATATGAACATGGGCGCAGGAAGAATTGTATATCAGGAGCTCACAAGAATCACAAAAGAGATCAACGATGGTGATTTCTTCAAAAATCAGGCTTTATTAGACGGAATGGAGAACGTGAAGAAAAATAATTCTGATCTTCATTTATATGGACTTCTTTCTGATGGTGGTGTCCACAGCCATATCACACATGTTTATGGTTTACTCGAACTCGCCAAGAGAGAGGGAATCAAGAATGTCTATGTACACTGTTTCTTAGACGGACGTGATACAGCACCTACTTCCGGAAAAGGATTTATCGAGGCACTGGAAGCAAAGATGGCAGAGCTTGGTGTTGGTAAGATTGCTTCTATCTCTGGACGTTACTATGCTATGGATCGTGATAACAGATGGGATCGTGTAGAAAAAGCATACAATGTTCTCACAAAAGGAGAGGGCGAACAGGCAGAGAGTGCAGTTGCAGCAATGGATGCTTCCTACGCAAAAGATGTGACAGATGAGTTCTTCGTTCCAACAGCCATCACAGAGAATGGAAAACCGGTTGCTACGATCAAAGATAAGGACACAGTTATTTTCTTTAATTTCCGTCCAGACCGTGCACGTGAGCTCACAAGAGCATTCTGCATGGATGAGTTTGATGGTTTCGAGAGAGGCGCAAGAAAGAATGTTGCTTATATCTGCTTCACAGAATATGACGCAACCATTCCAAACAAAGAAGTTGCATTCAAGAAAGTAGAACTGAAAAATACATTTGGCGAATATCTTGCAGCACACGGTATGAAACAGGCAAGAATCGCAGAGACAGAGAAATATGCTCATGTAACATTTTTCTTTAACGGTGGTGTAGAAGAACCAAACGAGGGAGAGGACAGAATTTTAGTAAAATCTCCAAAGGTTGCAACTTATGATTTACAGCCAGAGATGAGCGCACCGGAAGTTTGTGACAAGTTATGTGCAGCAATCCGTTCTGAAAAATATGATGTGATCGTCATTAACTTTGCAAACCCGGATATGGTCGGCCATACAGGAATCTTAGAAGCTGCCATCAAAGCAGTTGAGACGGTAGATACCTGTGTTGGAAAAGCAGTCGATGCCATCAAAGAAGTAAACGGACAGTTATTCATCTGCGCTGACCACGGTAATGCTGAACAGTTAGTTGATTATGAGACAGGAGCACCATTTACTGCTCATACAACCAATCCGGTACCGTTCATTTTAGTAAATGCCGATCCATCTTATAAATTGAGAGAGAACGGATGCTTAGCTGATATCATTCCTACACTCATTGAATTAATGGGTATGGAGCAGCCGGCTGAGATGACTGGAAAATCTTTATTAGTGAAATAACCACGGAGTTTAAAGGACGCAGTGCCGCAGATTTTGTGGTGCTTTCTTAGGATCTGAAGGGCAGCTATAAGCGTCCTTTCACAAGTCGTGATTTTATATGTAATGAAAAAGAAAAAGGGCGTGTGAAAAAACGAGAGTTTTTTCATTCGTCCTTTTGCTTATAGTTATAATAATAGCTATATTACATAAAAAAGGGTATAGTTCCCCTTACCCCATAAGAATGATATTATGAAATCTTATGCGGCAGCTGCAACTTTTTTCTGTTTGTTGTGATATTTATAAAGATTGTGTCCGATAGAAACGAGAAATACTTCAAGCAATACAGATTTTATTCCTCTTCGGACAATTCTTTTGTACCACCGGTCGTTTTTCATGATACCAAAGGTACCTTCTGCCTGAATGGATCTGTTCATCCTTAGAAGCGCTCCCTGGATGCTTTCGAGATTTTCTATCACTTCCTGATGCATCGCTGTAAGTTCGCGGTTGATCCGTACAGTACGGTTTTTATCTGTCTTTTTACATTGTTCTGCATATGGACAGCCGGAGCAATCTTCACACTGATACACTTCTTCCTGACGCCCATACTTGTTCCCTTTTACGTTTTTTCGATACTGAAGATAAAAGCTTTTCCCATTTGGACAACGCATGATTCCGCCTTCCCCGATTGGAAAATTTACTGCACGAAATGGATCTTCATGATACTTCTTGTCTGTAGTCTCTTTCTTGAACATGGTAAATTTCATATATTTTTCCATTCCATGCTGCCCACAGAAGATGTAATTGTTGTAAGAACCATATCCAGCATCTGCTACTGGGTACTTCGGATAAAAGCCATATGTAGTATAAAACTTGTTCATTAATGGAATAAAACAATCCATATCTGAGCGATACTGATTTACATCAACAACAGCAATATATTCATCTGCAATACCGACCTGTACATTATAAGCTGGAAGCAACTGGTCATTGCCCATGTAGTCTGTCTTGATTCGCATAAAAGTGGCTGAATGGTCTGTTTTCGAGTAACTGTTGCGATCTTCTCCACAGATTTTGATTTTTTCCACGTATTCTTCCAACTTAGCAGCATACTCTTTGAGTTTCTCATAATGACGTTGTTGTGTAGTTTTGCGATGTCCACTGCCATGAACAAACATTGCTTCATTAATCTGCCAGACTTCTGCATACTGTTCAGCAGCTTCCTTCAGATACTCTGGTGCGTACTCACTATTGATACAAAGTTTCATACCTGTACATGAAAGTTCCTCATTGATTTCCTCAAAGAGTGTAGTTATCTTACCAAAGAGACGGTATCTGGATTTTTCGGTTGCTTTTTTCCATACCCAGGAGTATTTATTCGCATTTGCTTCAAACTTGGATCCATCAATGTATAGATGTTGAAGATCTACATGCTCTGTCTCGAAGATTTTTTTGTTTATATCTTGAAATATTTCCTCAATGGAATCAGCAAGTACTTCGTTGATGAAGTAGCCGAAAGTACGGTAAGAAGGTGCTTGATGATCCATAAGATACATGAAGCGGAGATTGACTTTACACTGATCCTCCAGTTCACGCAATGATATATAGCCATTCGCCATAAATCCAAACAAAACTGTTTTCAGCATGCTGACCGGGTCATATCTGAGTCTTCCTGTATAATGTTGAGGAATATTTTTCAGATATTTCTCCAGTTCGATTTCTCCCATAAATCTATCAAAAGTCAGCACTGGATCACAGATGTCCAAATAATCTTGAATTAGCATTGGCAAAACTGCCTGTTTTGGGTTAGAATAGATTATGTTATTAATTTTTTTCACAAATTAATTATAACAGAAAGAAAGACCTTGAGTTCATTATAAACTCTTGGTCTTTCTTTTTTTTCGGGACTATTCTTTTTTCACAGCCCCTTTTTCTTTCATTTATGTTGTGTGTCCAGCGAAGCTGGACCACACTAGCCGGTGTAAGTCCGGTCACGGTAATCGCCAGTGAGCCGTGTAGCTAAACTCGGTGCGTTGCAGTAATGCAGGGTACTAAGCGAGTGGATAAAGTAACCTCGGTAAGAGGGGCGAGCAATTATGCAGACCGTAACATAAAGTGAATTCTGCCGTATCGTTAGAAAGGTCTCTGAAAAGAGAGCAAAGGGAAGCTGAACCTTGGGCGTATGGGTGAAAGCCATGGAACGTGCGAAGAAACTGGAAAGCAGCACGGAGGAATCCCTCGGTATATAGGAAACGGTATGTATGAAAAGTGTGGTTCGGAACTGGAGAGACCCTACCCATCACCGAAAGGTAAAAAAGAAAGCGTATAAGCTTGGCGAAATCGTATTTCTGATGGGAGGGAGTCGGAGAGGAACATAGTACCGATAATGACTGTGCAAGAAAACGCAGTCTATGGGAAGGTTCCTTGCTTCATTCATGTTTGTAGAGAGGGTAAGAGTGAGAGAATGTCATGCAGACTAACAACTCCAAGGAAAAAGTTCGACAACTTCAAAACAAACTATATCTGACAGCCAAGAAATGTGATAGCCGAAGATTTCATGCACTTTACGATAAGGTATATCGTGATGATGTACTTTTTGAAGCATGGAAACGGGTAAAAGCTAACAAGGGTTCCAGTGGTGTAGATGGTATCGGAATCGAAGATATTGAAGAGATGGGAATTGAAAAATACCTGTCAGAAATCAAATCGGAACTGATGGATGGAAAGTATAAACCATCCCCAGTAAAGCGAGTTATGATACCAAAACCAGACGGAAGTGAAAGACCTCTTGGAATACCAACAGTCAAGGACAGAATTGTGCAGATGGCTACCAAGATAGCAATAGAGCCAGTATTCGAAGCTGACTTTAGAGATTGTTCCTATGGATTCCGACCGAAAAGAAGTGCCAGGCAAGCACTGGAAGTGGTAAGGAAAGCGTGTAACAACAAGGGCTATTATGTAGTAGACGCAGATATTGAGAAGTTTTTTGATAACGTAAACCAAGATAAACTGATGAAACTGGTAGAGCAGAGAATATCAGACCGTAGGATATTGAAGCTGATAAGACAATGGTTAGTATCAGGAGTATTATACGGAAATGTACTGACAATTTCCGAACTGGGAACAAGCCAAGGTTCAGTTATATCTCCGTTATTGGCAAACATCTACTTAAATACACTGGACAGACTGTGGGAAAAGTATGGACTTACTCACGGTATTCTTGTAAGGTACGCAGATGATACAGTCATCATTTGCAAGAATAAGAAAAATGCAAATCACGCACTGAACTTATTGCAGTACATCATGGCAAAACTGGATTTAAAGCTACACCCAGTAAAAACAAAGATTGTCAGCATGTGGGACGGAAAAGAGGGATTTGACTTTCTTGGAATGCACCACAGAAGAATGACAACGGAAACAAGCAAAGGACAATTGTATAAAGAAACTTATCAGTACCCGAGCAGGAAAGCCATGAAGAAGATGAAAGCAGAAATCAAAAAGAATGTAAACGGTCGAAGTCTGTTAGTTGCAAAGGAAGAGGATTTAATAAAGAATCTAAATCCGAAAATCATAGGTTGGAAGAATTATTATTCCACCAAAACAAATGAGACATGGATGCAGGAATTAGACTGGTATATTATCTGCACCTTTACAAGATGGTATAACAAGAAACACCAAAGGCGTAAACATATGTCAAGAGTGGGATTTGTTAGAAATAGCATTTACGAAAAAGGATTAAAGAAAATGGCTAGAGCATGACGTAATGCTGTAGAAAGAAGAATGTCGGAAAGCCGTGTGAGGGAGAACCTCATGCACGGTTTGATGAGGGGCGGATGAAATTTTCATCCGCCTACTCTACACGCATGACTTGTGAGAGGACGCTCATACATGCCCGGTCAACGTCATGAATCGCACCACAAAATCTGCAATTAACGTTATGGAACTCCCGGTTATAGAATGAATTACTGCTATAAACTAGAAGCTAACAACATCTTTTCAAGACTATAATACCGCCATCATCAGCAATCATAAAATAATCGCCATTATAACTAAATCCGCAAATATAAAGACCATAACTTTCAAAAATTTTTGTTTTCTTATTTTGATTGGAAATAAAAGTTACAGTTCTAATATATTGCGTTGTTTCTTGTATAATAATCTGTTCTCCTTGATTTGTTACCTCTGGAAATTTTCCACCGTACTGTCCTGCTATTAAGATTGCTTCACTCGGTAACTTATCACAAAATGCAATAAGTTCTTCTTCATCATAATCAACTATACAATTTTCAAGCTTTCCATTATCACAATCTAAAATAGTAGTTTTTTGTGAAGAAATAATAATCAGTTTATTAGGATTTTCTTTAGAGAAGCCTGTCCATTCAAACCCTCCAACAGAAAAACTTGTTACAAATTTCCAATCATCAATATTTTTACAAGCGTTGATACTTTCATCAAAAGTCATTAACATAAAATATCATCCCATTTCTGCCTAATTCGAAGTTATCGACACCACCATGTTGAAACATCGCAGGTTGTTTCGTAGTCAATCATGTGGTTTTGAATGTTCCATATCCAAAAAACAAATATGTCAATATATTCCCTGTCTCTGTCAAACAAACGAAGTATATAATCGCCATTATCCACTTCAATATTATAAAAAGAGAAGTGGTCCTCTGAATAATCCCCCAGATCTTTTACATCTTCATTCGGGTTCGGAAAACTTACTGCTAATGTATAATCTTTTACGGTTAGGCCGTATGTAAATAATCTTTCATCACTATCTCTAAATTCAAGTTCTACCGATGTATTTATATAGTAATTTCTTTTTATTTCAAGATTTTTTGTATATATTCTAAGCGTTTTACCTTCACACATTGAAGAAGGAACTATTTTTTCTTTCCGACTATCGTTATCTATGTATACGCGCGGAGTTTTTTCAGGCGATTCCATAATATCGAAAATAACTGCATTACCTTCTTCGTCTGAAACTGAAAAGTCACAATAAGGTGTGGGTAATAATGTAACATTCTTTTCAAGAGTATTTAAATCCAATATAATTTCCCCTTCAATATCAATTTTCTACTTTGCTCATCCGGTCTGCAAACATGAAGTTGTCTTACTTCTTGTCATTGAAGTAGATGATAAAAGCACCCATTACTGCAATAGCAATGAGCAATCCAAACTCATCCCAATTACCTAAAAGTTCAAGTCCTACGACCGTACCTAAATAACCAACAATCAATGTAACAATTACTGCCAAAATCGCTTTACCCATATAATCACACTCCTTTGTCAAATACCGATTTTCTCAATTCTCCAAACTTGAATCTGTCTGCGCTCTCCTTATACGCTCTCAATAGTCAAATCCATTTGCATTTTTTTTGCTTTTTCCAAGGCGTTGAAAAATATCGTAATGAAGTCTTCTCCATCGCTTGTCACAAAGTAATTAGATAGGTTGGTAATATCATTGCTGATATTTTTACCCCAAGGCGGTTGATTAGACAAATCGTCAATATCCCAAACCACCTTATCCGGACTAAACGCTTGGAGTTCTAACTGATTCTTTTTCAGTTCCTCTATGGCTGTTTCAACGTTATCTTTACCCAATGTTCCTTGATATAGCTCATTCATAATCGTTGGGAATCTGCTACCCCATTTCCTGTTTTCTAAATTATAAGAAACTGTTGAGAAAAAGGAGTGTAGAAAATCTCCATGCCCTATTTGATAGTAAAAGAACGCAACTGTGAATCCGACAGCCATGTGTGTAATTTCCTCCTATAAATTCCGATATATCAACTTCATTAATATCATCATTTTACCATAATTACACTTACAATTCTATTAAAATCGATTTACAGAAGTTATAATTAATTTACTTTGAGAATGTAGATTGATTTTTGCCATTCCCTCATAGGCGTCCATCTTATAACCAAGATTTCCATAACGTAAATTGGCAGATTCTGTGGCGAGGTTCATAGCGTAAATTGGGCATGTATAAGCGTCCTCTCACAAGGCATTCACAGCGTAAATGAAAAAAAACGGTGCAGACAAATATGATTTCCTTCGTGAGCCATGGAGCTGGGGTTCTAAAAATTTTGTGAAGCCTCTGTTTCACAAAATTTTTGCTCAGAAGCCCAGCGGAATGCCCGGCGAACAGGAACATCATATTTCGTCTGTACCGTTTTTCTTTTTCATTACATATAAAATCACGACTTGTGAGAGGACACTTATACATGCCCCTTCAGCCCCTGAGAAAGCACCACAAAATCTGCGACACTACGCTAATGAAACGATGGATACTTATCTTATATCTGTCAAATTAGAACAAGTAAATGCACATATAAGTAACACTAATAATCGAATGTAAATTGCACAAAAATGCTTATAAAAAGCGGCGGATTTTCTATATGTGTAAAAGGGCAAAGAACAGGTAAACACATTGACTTTGCAAAAGCGTGTGTATTAGAATAGTGGTATAATATTGCTTCGCAAAAACAAGGAGGCGAAATCCTCTCCTCGTATAGGACTCGGATTTTTGCTTCGCAAAAACAAGGAGGATAAATCAATGCAGGAATTTAAACCAGTAAAAGAAGGAAAAGTACGTGAGGTCTATGATAACGGAGACAGTCTGATCATCGTAGCGACCGACAGAATTTCAGCATTTGACCATATTTTAAAAAATAAGATCACAAAAAAAGGTGCAATCTTAACACAGATGTCCAAGTTCTGGTTCGACTATACAAAAGACATCGTTCCAAACCATATGATTTCTGTAGATGTGAAAGATATGCCTGAATTTTTCCAGAATGAAAAATATGATGGAAACAGCATGATGTGCAAGAAACTGAACATGCTTCCAATCGAGTGTATCGTTCGTGGTTACATCACAGGAAGCGGCTGGGCAAGCTACAAAGAAAATGGTACAGTCTGTGGAATCAAACTTCCGGAAGGTCTGGTGGAATCCGATAAATTACCGGAACCGATTTATACTCCTAGTACAAAGGCAGATCTTGGGGATCATGATGAGAATATTTCCTTTGAGCAGAGTGTGGAAGTGTTAGAGAAACTTCATCCGGGAAAAGGTGAGGAATATGCAACCAAAATTAAAGACGCAACCATCGCCCTTTACAAAAAATGTGCAGAATATGCTTTAAGCAAAGGAATCATTATTGCAGATACAAAATTTGAGTTTGGTTTGGACGAGAATGGAAATGTTGTTCTCGGTGATGAAATGTTGACTCCGGACAGCTCCAGATTCTGGCCTTTAGAGGGATATGAAGCAGGAAAAGGACAGCCATCTTTTGACAAACAGTATGTGAGAGACTGGTTAAAAGCAAACCCTGACAATGATTTCCTTTTACCGGAAGAGGTAGTAACAAAGACCGTTGATAAATACAAAGAAGCATTTGCATTATTAACCGGTAAAGAATTTAAATAAAATGCCAAAGGGCATAGATGGAGTTACACTGACCTGGATTTTCAGGAAACCAGCGGAAAGGCAGAAACGATTATATGTATAACAACGAGTTTGAAAAAGACACGCCATGGGATGATCTGCATGAGGAATGTGGTGTCTTTGGAATGTATGATTTTGATGGGGGAGATGTGGCGTCTACCATTTATTACGGACTGTTTGCGTTGCAGCACAGAGGACAGGAAAGCTGTGGTATTGCAGTCAGCGAGACAGAGGGACCGAAGGGAAAAGTGACTTCCCATAAAGGAATGGGACTTGTAAATGAGGTGTTTGCCCAGGATAATTTAGAGCCGATGAAGGGAGATATCGGAGTGGGACATGTGCGATATTCCACAGCGGGTGCATCCACCCGTGAGAATGCACAGCCATTGGTTTTAAATTATGTAAAAGGCACACTGGCGCTGGCGCATAACGGTAATCTCATCAATGCAATGGAGCTTCGCAAAGATTTGGAATATACCGGAGCAATTTTCCAGACGACCATTGACTCCGAGGTGATCGCATATCATATCGCAAGAGAGCGTCTGAAATCCAAGACAGTCGAGGAGGCAGTCGGAAGAGCCTGCCGCAAATTAAAAGGAGCTTATTCGCTGGTTGTCATGAGTCCGCGAAAACTCATCGGCGCAAGGGATCCTTTTGGTTTTAAACCACTCTGCATCGGAAAACGTGATAACGCTTATATTCTTGCGTCTGAGAGCTGCGCACTGGAGACGATCGGAGCCGATTTTGTCCGCGACGTGCTGCCTGGGGAGGTAGTGACCATTACACCGGAAAATGGAATCCAGTCTGATTTATCGATGGCACTGCCAAAAGAGCAGGAAGCAAGATGTATTTTTGAATATATTTATTTTGCAAGACCGGACAGCCGTATTGATAATGTCAGTGTCTATGCATCAAGAATCAAGGCGGGACGGTTTCTTGCGATGGATTCGGCTGTGGACGCCGACCTTGTTGTCGGTGTGCCGGAATCAGGAAATGCAGCGGCATTGGGCTATTCATTACAGTCTGGAATTCCATACGGAACTGCTTTTGTAAAAAATGGTTATGTAGGACGAACCTTCATCAAACCAAAACAGAGCAGCCGTGAATCGAGTGTTCGTGTGAAACTGAATGTTTTAAAAGAAGCCGTAAACGGAAAACGCATCATCATGATCGATGATTCTATCGTCCGCGGTACAACATCGGACAGGATCGTAAAAATGCTTCGTGATGCAGGAGCAACAGAAGTGCATGTAAGAATCAGTTCCCCACCATTTTTGTGGCCATGTTATTTTGGAACCGATATCCCGGAGAGAGAGCAGCTGATCGCTTATAACCGGAGCATCGAAGAAATCCGTGATATTATCGGAGCGGATACGCTCGGATATTTGAAGGTGGAGCGTTTGCATGAGATGGTGGAAGGCTTAAATATCTGCGAAGGATGTTTTACAGGAAAATATCCATTGGAGCCACCGAAAGAGGACATTCGTGGTGACTTCGAACGCTAAGTGTGGTATGATGAAATAGATTACAATTTACAGCAAAAGGAGATAAAAATGAGTACAGATAGATATACAAGCCCTCTGTCAGAACGTTATGCCAGTAAGGAGATGCAGTACATTTTTTCACAGGATATGAAGTTTAAGACCTGGAGAAAATTATGGATTGCATTAGCAGAGACAGAGATGGAACTTGGCTTAAGTGAGAACGGAAAACCGGTTATCACACAGGAACAGATTGATGAGTTGAAGGCACATGCTGACGATATCAATTATGATGTTGCAAGAGAGCGTGAAAAATTGGTTCGTCATGATGTAATGAGCCATGTATATGCTTACGGGCAGCAGTGCCCAAAGGCAGCAGGAATCATCCATCTCGGTGCAACTTCCTGTTATGTCGGTGACAATACAGATATTATTGTTATGAATGAGGCGTTAAAGCTGGTTCACAAGAAGTTGGTCAACGTGATCAATGAACTTGCAAAGTTTGCAGATAAATATAAAAATCTTCCGACACTTGCATTTACACATTTCCAGCCAGCACAGCCGACAACGGTTGGAAAGAGAGCAACACTCTGGACACAGGAATTTATCATGGATCTGGAAGACCTTGAGTATGTCATGGGAAGTTTAAAATTACTTGGTTCCAAAGGAACAACCGGAACACAGGCAAGTTTTCTGGAGTTATTTAATGGTGACCAGGAAACAATTGACAAGATCGATCCGATGATTGCAGCAAAAATGGGATTTAAGGAGTGCTATGCAGTTTCCGGTCAGACCTATTCCAGAAAAGTGGATACAAGAGTTGCCAATATTCTGGCAGGAATTGCAGCAAGTGCACACAAAATGTCAAACGACATCCGTCTGTTACAGCACTTAAAGGAAGTGGAAGAACCATTTGAGAAAAATCAGATTGGCTCTTCAGCCATGGCATACAAGAGAAATCCAATGCGTTCCGAGCGTATCGCATCTCTTTCACGCTATGTGATGGTAGATGCATTGAATCCGGCTATCACATCTGCAACCCAGTGGTTTGAGAGAACGCTTGATGATTCTGCTAATAAGAGATTGAGCATTCCGGAAGGATTTTTGGCGATCGACGGTATCTTAGACTTATGCCTGAACGTTGTGGATGGACTTGTGGTATATGATAAAGTGATCACAAAACATATGATGGCAGAACTTCCATTTATGGCAACGGAAAATATTATGATGGACGCTGTGAAAAATGGTGGCAACCGTCAGGAATTACATGAAAAAATCCGTCAGCTTTCTATGGAAGCAGGCAAGAATGTAAAGGTAGAAGGAAAAGATAACAATCTGTTGGAGTTGATCGCAGCAGATCCATCTTTCAATCTTACCTTAGAGGAATTACAGGCTACTATGGAGCCATCGAAATACGTTGGACGGGCACCGATCCAGGTGGACAAATTCCTTGCAAATGTTGTGAATCCAATTTTGGAGGCAAACAAAGAAGATCTTGGCATGACAGCCGAGATTAATGTATAAAACCGGAGTTTCACTTATGAACTGCCGCTTACAGGTAGTGTTACGGATTTCCTAAGGTTATGTTGTATTGCATGCCAACAAAGTGTATAGAAATATAAAAAATAGAACTGTTTGTTTTCAGGAGCGCTTCCGCTTGTTGTCGCTGGCAACGGTACTAAGAAAGTATCCATCGTGATTTCAAAATCCAATCAATTGTCTTTTGAAATCGCAATGGCTACTTTCTAAGAACCGGCCGCTCCCAAAATCCTGAAAACAAATCAGTTCTATTTTTTATTGAGCCAAGACTGTGCAGCATGCAATATCCCAGTTGTGAAAATCCGTCAATCCAGGTTACAAGCGGCAGTAATCAAAGCTTAAACTCTGGGAGGTGTGCCCTTTTATGATTGGCGAATCACAAGACATCGAGAATGACCGCATTTTGTCGTTACCTCTTTTGTAGGCACTCATCCCATAACCGGAGTTCATAACGTAAATTGCAGATCTTGTGGTGCAATTCATGACGTTGATCGGGCATGTATAAGCGTCCTCTCACAAGTCATTCATAACGTAAATGAAAGAAAAACGGTGCAGACAAATATGATTTCCTTCGTGAGCCATGGAGCTGGGATTCTAACAATCATGGAAGCTTCAGCTGAACATGATTGTTATTCAGAAGCCCAGCGGAATGCCCGGCGAACAGGAACATCATATTTCGTCTGTACCGTTTTTCTTTTCATAAACCTATAAAATCACGACTTGCGAGAGAACGCTTATATCTGCCCTTCACAACCTATAAAAGCACCACAGAATCTGCGACACTACGTCCGTTAAACTCTGGATGAGTGCCTATGAGATAACGGCAAAATGCAGTCGTTCACGATGACTTGGCGGTCACAGGATATATTCCATCTGCCGTTCCTTTGTCTTCATACCCATTTTTTCGTAGAAGTGTTCTGCCGAAGTGTTTCCTGCCCAGACGTTCAGTGTTACCTCATAGCAGCCCTGCTCTTTTGCCTGCTGCTTCACATATTCAAACAGGCTTTCTCCGATGTGCTGTCCCCGTGCCTGCTGATCAACGCACAAATCGTCGATGAATAGCGACTTAAAGGGAATCATGTTCGTGGAAAATGGCTGCTCCTTCACCTGACAGAAGGCGTAGCCCATACACACATCATCCTCGTTCACGGCAACGTAGATGGGTTTATCCTCCTGCTTCAAAAGCTCTGCAAGTTCGCAGACAGTGTATTTGGTGGTGCCGGGAATAAAAATATCCGGACGGATCTTAGCGTGGATCTGCAATACCTGCTCCAACAGTGCAAGAAGTATGGGAATATCTTTTTCCTCTGCCTTACGGATTTTCATTTCAACTTCACTCCTTTACAATTCTGATTCTCAAAATTCATTGATATTATAATTCTATCATAGTCATACTTTTTATTCTATATAAAATACAATGAAAGAAGTTTTGCTTTGTAAGAAACTTCTTGCAATATTTAGGTGCACCACAATGCGGACATTCTGTATTCTAATTAGAATGAAGTGGAATTGCAGATGCGATTATGTTAGAATCTTAGTGTTAATGAATTTAGCAATATGAGATAATATTTCATGTATTCAAACAAAGTAGGAGAGAGGTAAATACACCATGAATTTGAAAAAAGTTCATCACATTGCCATTATTGGGAGCAATTATGAGCAATCAAAGCACTTTTATGTGGATCTGTTAGGATTTTCTGTTATTCGAGAAAATTACAGACCAGAACGTGATGATTACAAAATTGATCTTCAACTCGATGAGATAGAATTAGAACTTTTTATCATTAAAAATTGTCCGAAGCGCCCCAGTTATCCAGAGGCTTATGGTCTCCGGCATCTTGCCTTTGCTGTAGACTCGGTCGATAATACCGTAAGAGAATTGAATGAAAGGGGCATTATAACTGAGCCAATCAGATTCGATATTTACACAGGCAAAAGAATGACATTCTTTTATGACCCTGACAATCTACCATTGGAAATTCACGAATAAAGCATTACTTTTCTTTTTCACAGAGCTGTTTGTATATGGTTTCTGCGTCTATGTTATAATACTTCTGTTATGTGAATTTTTAATCTGATTCGCAAAGGAGAAACGCATGGACGTATCATATAATAAATTTTTTGAGATACTGATTGACCGTAAAATGAAGAAAAAAGACATTTGCGAGCAGGCTGGTATAGCTACCAGTACCATGGCAAAAATGGCGAAGGACGAGAATGAACAATAATTTATACCATGAAAAGTATGACGGGAGCAATGAAGCAGAGGTGTTCCGTCATGAGGTGATCATGGACTTGGTTTTTTGATAAAAAACAATCAGAGCCTTGCATCCGGATCTGTCGAAAATCCACTTGCGGATTAGCCTGCATGTGGGTAAAATGTAACTATTCGGAGAAGGCTCACACACATTGTGCAGACCGTAAAAATCAACAGTAAGATACAAAAGAAGCAGGGATCAATATGGAAAAAGATATCAACACGGAAGTTTCAAATACACAGTTACCGGCAACGGAAGAAAAAGCGAATCTCAAAGAGAGTCTGCGCATTCAGAAATCCCAGTGGATCAAGGAACAGATCAAAAGGCAGCGGGAAGCGGAAGATGCTGTTTTAGAGCAGATGATCGAAGAACAGAGAGTCATCGATGGTTTAAACAGCGACATCAATGAGAATCTGGACCGCACAAGAGAGAGCCGGAAGTTTAATCAGGAGTTTCAGGAGAAGATCAATACTCAGATTTACGAGATGAACGGCATTACAGAGGATAAACTGAAAGGTATGCGGGAATACAAAAACGCATATTATCAGGGATGTGCATTTTCCCTGTTCCTGCTGTCTGTTGTTATGATTGGGATCTGTGGTGTGCTTCATGGTTTTGAGTCACAGATTTGTCTGTTTATGATCGCATGCACCGGCGTCGAGGGGGCACTGCTTGCACAGGACAAATGGAGAAATAAACTGGTGAATATATTATGTAAACTACTTTATCTGCTTGTTTTTCCGGTGATGATGGTTATTTTTGTCTGCTACGAGCTGAAATACCCGGAATATGACCTTTTCCTGCCATATTTTGCAATGGGAATCGTGGTTGTCCTGATCATTGGAACGGCGGCATTTTTCTTCTACGATCCGTATAAGCAGGATAAAAAGCGTGTGAAAAATGCAAAAGATTATATTTCAGAAGTGGAAAAGATTGCAAAAAAACAGGTGAAGAAAAATCAGAAGCTCCGCGCAAAAGAGGAGAAAAAGAATCAGAAGATCCAGCTGCGCACTCTGGAAAGAGAAGAGGCTGCAAGGGAAAAAGAAGAAAAGCTGCAAAGTAAAAAGGCAGAAAAGGAAGCCAGAAAGCAGGAGCGCAGGGAAAAAAGACAGGCGTGGCTTGACGGTGTAAAAGAAAAATGGCATGCCTGGGTGGAAAAAATAAAAGAAAAGTGGCATGCGTTTCTTGCAAAGTTTAAAAAGGAAGAATAGAAATGAGATATCAGATACGGCATGCAATTGTAAAGTATGCGGCAGATACCATATTAGAAGATGTAAATTTTGAGATACATGATCATGAAAAAATAGCAATCATCGGAAGAAATGGCTGTGGAAAAACAACGCTTTTAAAGCTGATCTCCGGTGAAGTGGAGATGGCAAATCCGGACAGTGACGAGGAATGCGGCATTGTCATGGCAGGAAAACAGCGGATTGGCTATCTGAGACAGATCAGTTTTGAGGACAGCAGTATCACGGTAGAAGAGGAAATCTTAAAAGTGTTTGCGCCTGTTTTTTCCTGCGAAAAACGAATGCAGGAACTGACAGAGCAAATGAAAACGGATACTTCTGAGCATTTATTAAAGGAATATGCCGCATTGCAGGCGAAGATGGAGGCACTGCGGGGATACACCTACAGACAGGATATGGAGACAATGTTCCAACGGTTCGGGTTTGCGTTAAAAGACCTGCAAAGACCGATTGGAACTTTTTCAGGTGGTCAGCAGACAAAAGTGGCGTTCGTAAAACTGCTTTTGAGCCAGCCTGATATCATGCTTTTGGATGAGCCGACCAACCATTTGGATATGCCAACGATCGAGTGGCTGGAAGGTTATCTGAAAAATTATCCGAAAGCGGTTGTGATCGTGTCGCATGACCGGATGTTTTTAGACCGCGTGATTGACGTGACTTACGAGATCGAATATCACAGGATTAGGCGTTATCCGGGCAATTATACAGCATTTTTGAGGCAGAAAGAGGAAGCATTAGCAAAGCAGGAAAAAGATTACGAGGCACAGCAGGCGGAGATCAAGCGTCTCACAGACTGGATCGAAAAGTGGAAGAATACACCGACAAAGGTTGCGGCGACACGTTCCAAACGAAAAGTGATCGAGCATATGGTTTTGATCGAAAAGCCGCGCAAGTTCGATACAAAAGCGTTTCAGGGACAGTTTCTGCCGCAGACGGCCAGCTATCATGATGTGTTGTCCGTCCGGGGCTTACAGATCGGTTATGATTCCGTTTTGAGCAAAGTATCTTTTGAGCTGCACCGCATGGAGCGGATCGCGGTGATCGGTGAAAACGGAAAAGGAAAGTCGACACTTTTAAAAACGTTAGTTGGGGAGCTGCCGAAGCTCGGCGGTCAGTTTTCATTCGGGACAGGCGTGGAGTGGGGCTATTTTGACCAGCAGGCGGCGGTTGCCGAGAGTCAGAATCCGAAAATGACGATCATGGAAGATTTCTGGGAAGAATATCCGACCTTAAAAGAAGTAGAAGTGCGCAGTGCGCTGGGAAGTTTTCTTTTTTCCGGGGATGATGTATACAAAGAATTGGGACAGTTATCCGGTGGAGAGAAGGTGCGTCTTGCTTTATGTAAAATGTTTAAGCGCAGACCGAATCTTCTGATTCTGGACGAGCCGACAAACCATATGGATATCGTTGGAAAAGAAGCATTGGAGCAGATGTTAAAAAGTTATACGGGAACAGTTTTATTTGTCTCGCATGACCGGTATTTTATTAAGGAAATCGCAACGGGAATCCTTGATTTTCAGGCAGATAAAGTACAGTATTATCCGTGCACTTATGAGGAATATCTGGAGCAGAAGCAGAAAGAAGCACAGGGACTGATTGGTGGAAACAAAACAAATGCCGCAGGAAACAGTGGAAAATCCAGAAACGTAGCTGGCGAAGCAGCAGATAACAGAAATATATCACAAGTCGGAAGTCAGAGTAATCCGCCAACGTTATCCGATGTGTTTGATAAAAAGACGTATTATAATCCGGGCAAGATTATTTCCAGATTAAAGCAGCAGCTTGTCAAGTATGAAAAAATGCTCGGTGAGAGTGAGGAACGGCTCGCAGAGCTGCAAATGCAGCAGATGGACACGACACTCGCCACGGACTATGAGAAATTGACAGAATTGGAGCAGGCGATTGCGGCGGAGCAGAGCAATCAGGAGAGCATTTTAGACCGTCTGGTGGAGACGGAGACAGAACTGGATGAGATGCAGGAGAAAACAGTCTAAACAGGATCAGACTTTGCAATACAAGAAAAAACAGTAGATTTGGAAGGCAGAAAATCGAGGAAGCAGATATGACAAAAAAACAGTTAGCACTTGAGATTATCAGACGTTTGAAAGAAGCATATCCGGACGCAGGATGTACGCTGGATTATGATGAGGCATGGAAACTTTTAGTGAGTGTCCGTCTGGCTGCGCAGTGTACGGATGCGAGAGTCAATGTGATCGTGGAAAAGTTATATGAGAAGTTCCCGGATGTCGATGCGTTAGCGGCTGCCGACGTCTCCGAGATCGAGGAGATCGTGCGTCCATGCGGACTTGGAAAAAGCAAGGCAAAAGATATCAGTGCATGCATGAAAGTTTTGAAAGAGCAGTACGGTGGAAAAGTGCCGGATAATTTTGATGCACTGTTGAAACTTCCGGGTGTCGGACGCAAAAGTGCGAATCTGATCATGGGGGATGTGTTCGGAAAACCGGCGATCGTCACAGACACACACTGTATCCGTCTGGTGAACCGCATGGGACTGGTAAAAGATATCAAGGAACCGAAGAAAGTAGAGATGGAATTGTGGAAGATCATCCCGCCGGAAGAAGGAAATGATTTCTGCCACAGATTAGTGGAACATGGCAGGGATGTCTGTACCGCACGGACAACCCCGCATTGCGACCGCTGTGTATTAAATGATATCTGCGCGACAGGGAAAAAGCTTATGAAAGCAGAGCAGAAAACGAAGTGATCTATATTGGTGTTGCAGTGGCAACAGTAAAAAATTTTAAAGAGAAGTTATAAAAATGGCAGTACAAAATGATTTTTCGAAGGGAAGTATTTTATCCCATATGGCACGGATTGCGCTTCCGATGACGCTGGCACAGTTTGTCAATATTTTATATAACATTATTGACCGGGTATTTATCGGACGTATCCCGGATCATGCGACGGAGGCTTTGACCGGACTTGGAGTGGCATTCCCAATCTGCACACTGGCAATTGCTTTTGCCAATCTGGTAGGAATGGGCGGTGCCCCTCTTTTTTCTATAGAGAGAGGAAAAGGAAATGAAGAGGAAGCAAAGTATATTTTAGGGAATTCATTCAACCTGTTAGTGGTCATCGGAGTAGTGTTTAGTGTGGTGATGTTTCTGGTAAAAAGGCCGATGCTATACCTGCTTGGTGCAAGTGAAAATATTTACGGATATGCGGATTCCTATCTTACAATCTATTTATGCGGAACACTTTTTGTGATGTTAAGCCTTGGTATGAATGCATTTATCAATGCGCAGGGCTTTGCCAATATCGGAATGATGACGGTATCGATCGGTGCAGTCTGCAACCTGATTTTGGATCCAATTTTTATTTTTGAAATGAAAATGGGTGTACAGGGAGCAGCGCTGGCAACGGTGATCTCGCAGTTTGCAGCCGCCTGCTGGACACTCCGGTTCCTTACCGGGAAAAAGGCGACGATCCGGTTAGATAAAAATTATTTGAAATTAAAAACAGACCGTGTCAAAAAGATTCTTGTGCTCGGTTTATCCGGTTTTACTATGTCGGTGACGAACAGCCTCGTGCAGATGGTATGCAATATCAATCTGGCGATGTACGGTGGAGATATGTATATCGCAGCGATGACCATCATCAATTCTGTGCGTGAAGTGATCCATATGCCGGTTTCAGGTGTTGGAAATGGGGCACAGCCGGTCATGAGTTTTAATTACGGTGCGAAAGAATATGGGAGAGTGAAACAGACAATCCGCTATACGGCGGTCATTCTTCTGGTTTATACATTATTTGCGTGGGGAATGACGATGTTATTTCCGAACCAGTTTGTGATGATTTTTAATAAAGATGCAGAGTTGCTGCCACTTACGGTAAAATCCATGCATATCTATTTCTTCGGATTTTTCTTCATGGCATTTCAATTCACCGGGCAGACGACATTTCAGGCACTTGGAAAATCAAAGCAGGCAATCTTCTTTTCCATGTTAAGGAAGGTCATCATTGTTGTGCCGCTTACGTTTTTACTTCCAGTGATTCCGGAAATCGGCGTCACAGGAGTATTTCTTGCAGAACCGATTTCAAACCTGATAGGGGGACTGGCCTGCTTTATTACCATGTATGTTACGGTTTACCGGAAACTGGAGGTTTGACAATTTACAACGTTGATCGGGCATGTATAAGCTTCCTCTCACAAGTCGTGATTTTATAGGTTTATGAAAAGAAAAACGGTACAGACGAAATATGATGTTCCTGTTCGCCGGACATTTCGCTGGGCTTCTGAACAACAATCATGTTCAGCTGAAGCTTCCATGATTGTTAGAATCCCAGCTCCATGGCTCACGAAGAAAATCATATTTGTCTGTACCGTTTTTCATTCATTTACGTTATGAATGACTTGTGAGAGGACGCTTATACATGCCCAATTTACGCTGTGAATCGCACCACAGAATCTGCAATTCACGTTATGGAACTCGCGGTTATGGGATGAGTACCTACAGGATAATACCAAAACTCAATCTGCATCCTTGAAATAAATGAATTTTAACAGAATAAAATAGAATTGTAAGTATGATTATGGTAGAATTATGGTATTAATGATTTTGGCAATCGAGATTTGTAGATGGAGGTAATTGAAATGAAAGAATATCAACATTTGATTGGAAAGATTATTGTTGCAGTAGCGATCATAGTTGCTGCAATCATTATAGCGCAGGCTATTGGTGGAGCTGGAGAAAGTATCCGTAGTGGCTTGCTGCAATTAGGGGATGCTCTTCGATAACTTCCATATTCGAGAGCAAATCGAATATTTAGTAAATAATTTTATGAATTTATAAGAAGCTAAACTTTTATTAGAATTAAGAAACTTTTATTAGAATTAAGAAATAGGAGGATTAAGATTTGAAATTTGAGAATACAGAAGTATGGGGATTTGAACACGCACTCAGAGGAATGAGGAATCCTAAGAATAGTTGGAGTAAGAGCGATAGCCATTATGGTTGCGATGATGAAAAATATTGTGATAAATGTCACGAAGTAGGAGAATATTGTTTTGGATATAAAGGAAATGATAACTATATTATCGGTGAAAATGATATGAAACTTGCACAGACGCTTATTAAAGCCGGTTCTGAACATTGTAAATTTATGAGAATGATTCATGTTGCAGTCGATGTAGACATGCCTAGATATTGGTGGTCTGAAGGTGATACCTATCATTTTAATACAAAAAATAGTTGTTCAACCATGCACAAACTACTTAATAATAATGAACCTATTACATTAGATACATTTGTTTTTTGTGAGGAAGACATTGATTGGTGGACTTATACGGTAAACAAACTTGAATCTCTTCGTTTGGAATATAAGGAAATACAGAGAACAACAAAAGATAATGAAAAAATGAACAGACTTCTTGTTAGAGCAAAACGTATGTTGCCAGAAGGGTTTGAGCAAATGAGAACATTGGATACAAATTATGCAGAGCTTCGCAATATGTATTTTCAGCGCAGACATCATAGACTTAAAGAAGAGTGGGTAGACACATTTTGCAAGTGGGTAGAGTCACTTCCATATGCAGAAGAGTTGATTATGTATGATAGTAAATAAATATTCATATCGTTGTAATAAGGTGTCAATATGAAAAAAGTAATAATAAAAGGTTGCGGTGTTTCAAGAAATATATGTATACAAAGGACAAATAAATATTACGGACATTGGTATCTATGTTTTTGGTGGAAATACAAACATATTTTTAATCTTTACTTATGGAAAATAAGATAACTTGCTGAGAGATGAGCAAAACGAATTGATTTAAAAGTTGGATTTGGCAGTTAGCTTTTGTAAATCGGAAAGAATGGGAATTTATGACATAGCAAAGCTGACGTAAGTCCAGAACCTACGCAAATGGGGAGATATGAATAGCTCTTTATTATGCGATTCGCTTTACAGCTTTAAGCTTACGATAGGATTGCCCTGTGCCGGTGGTGATTGCCGCAACAGCAACCGCTAACAGACTTATATGGGCAATTGTATTCAAGTTGGTAACAGATGATTTATTTCTTACCCACATACGTTCCTGCCCTGTATTTTTGAAACGTGAATTGTATCTTTCACATTCTGTACGAAGAGAGTAATTACTTTTGAAATATTTGCTGTCTCTGTCGACGGAGAGTCTTAAATCATCGGGAATGGTGATGTATTTTGTACAGCCGCGATGCTTCTTGCCGTTGTAAAAATTTTTGTGATGGCAGGGACAATCAGCGTCTTTGCTTGATTTTAGTGGGCAGCAGAATTTTTGGCGTGTACGTCCATTATCAGAAAATTTACCATCCTTCCACATGGCAAACCCGGCATCGCAGACAGGATTTCCCTGTGGAAGAAGTTTTGGATTTTTGGTGGATCGTTTGTTTAATGGAATAATACATTCGCCTTGGTAGAGTTCCTGTACCTGATTATAGATATTTTTAACATCATAGCCTTTATCAGCAAGAAAGGTACATTCGGTTATCGGCAGAAAGGTATGTGTGTCAGCCAAAATATCAAGCGCAACAGTGGAATCATGGACATTGGCGGTAGTGGTCAGTTCATAAATGGGAAGACCTGAAATACAGTCAACAAGGACGTGGTTTTTGTAACCCCAGTAGAATTCATACTTTTTCTCGTTTGTTTGGTTAGAAGCAGTATGTACGCCAAGTTTGCAATCAGTATCTGCTTTGGGCTGGTTATCAGGCTTAAATTTGTTGGAGAGAAAAGATTTAGGATTATTCTGTGAAGTGTTTGCAGCAATCGGAGTAGAGTCCAAACCAATAAAAGATGTATCAACAATACCTTGTTTTGAAAGATAAAGAACTTGGGATTTCATAATGGATGAAAGTACATCGTTATCAAGCTGTTTTAGAAAACGATCAAACGTCCAGTAAGAAGGCAACGGAGCAGAAATATCAAAACCGCAGTAATGGGCGATTAGAAGGTTGTTGTTAAGATAATCAACAAGATCCGTAATCATTGAAAAGCCTTCACACCTCATAACGATAAACGAACAAATCATGGCATGATTGGAAAAGCCTTTTCGTCCGGTTTTAGGGAATTCATGGACAAAGGATAAATCGAGATTCAGAAAAAGTGAATCGTAAAACTTTGCAACTGGTTGTGAAGTGAAAAGACGGATGTCTTTCAAAATTTCTTGACGATAGATAACAATCAGCTCCTCTCGGTGAATTGATTTTGACAACTTAATTATACCATTTGGAGCTGGTTGTTACTATAAATTTGGAGTGATAAAAGAGGTTGCCATGCCTCGCAAACATGCATAAATACTGAGTATGTGGAGTTTTGCTCATGGCTATAACTTCCATTTTGAGGAGGTGAACACTTTAGATATTGAGAAAGCCGTTTGAAACTATGTCACTTGAATTTGACTGCATGTTGTCGCCACCTTTCTTTATAGGCACTCATCCAATAACCGGAGTTCCACAACGTAAATCGCAGACTTTGTGGTGCAATTCACAGCGTTGATCGGGCATGTATAAGCGTCCTCCCACAAGTCATTCGTAACGTAAATGAAAGAAAAACGGTGCAGACAAATATGATTTCCTTCGTGAGCCATGGAGCTGGGATTCTAAAATTTTCGTGAAGCCTCTGCTTCACAAAATTTTTGCTCAGAAGCCCAGCGGAATGCCCGGCGAACAGGAACATCATATTTCGTCTGTACCGTTTTTCTTTTCATAAACCTATAAAATTCTGCCTTGTGAGAGGGCGCTTATATTTGCCCTTTCACAACCTATAAAAGCACCACAAAATCTGCAACATTACGTTACGGAACGCCGGTCAGATATTTATTCAGCCAAATTTCCGGTATAAAGCTGATAGTATTTTCCATGTTCTTCCATCAACTGCTCATGGCTGCCGCGTTCAATGATGCGCCCCTGCTCTAAGACCATGATACAGTCACTGTTGCGGACAGTGGAGAGACGGTGTGCGATGACAAAAGTCGTACGTCCGCGCATCAGTTTATCCATACCATCCTGTACGATCTTTTCTGTTCTGGTATCGATGGAGGAGGTTGCCTCATCGAGGATCAGGACAGGAGGATCGGCAATGGCGGCACGGGCGATCGCAAGCAGCTGGCGCTGTCCCTGGCTTAAGTTTGCGCCGTCTCCGGTCAGCATGGTGTTGTAGCCGTCCGGAAGCTGATGGATGAAGGTGTCTGCATTTGCAAGTTTTGCAGCAGCGATGACTTCCTCGTCTGTCGCATCCAGTTTTCCGTAACGGATATTTTCCATTACAGTTGCGGTAAATAGATGGGTATCCTGCAATACGATTCCAAGGGAATGACGCAGGTCGTCTTTTTTGATCTTATTAATGTTAATGCCGTCGTAGCGGATCTTGCCATCCTGAATATCGTAGAACCGGTTGATCAGGTTTGTGATCGTTGTTTTTCCGGCACCGGTACTTCCAACGAAAGCGATCTTCTGTCCGGGAGTGGCAAAAAGGTCTACGTTGTGCAGAACCATTTTGTCAGGATTATATCCAAAATCGACATCATCAAATACCACATCACCCTTTAACTCAATGTAGTCGACAGAACCGTCTGCCTGATGCACATGCTTCCAAGCCCACATTCCGGTACGCTCGCTGCACTCTGTAATCTGGCCATTTTCCTTTTTCGCACGCACTAAAGTCACGTATCCATCGTCCGTTTCCGGTTTTTCATCCAGCAGATTGAAGATTCGCTCGGAACCTGCAAGCGCCATGACGATATTGTTGATCTGCATGCTTAACTGGTTGATCGGCTGGCTGAAGCTCTTATTGAATGTGAGGAAGCTTGCCAGTTTACCGAGGGTAAAACCGCCTATACCTTCCAGGGCGAGGATGCCGCCGACTAAGGCGACCAGAACATAACTTACATTTCCAAGCTGTGCATTGATCGGCATTAAGATATTACCAAATTTGTTTGCGTTATCAGCACTTTCAAATAACTGGTCATTCAGCTTGTTGAAGTCTGCAATACTTTCTTCCTCATGGGTAAAGACCTTTACTACCTTCTGGCCATTCATCATCTCTTCAATATAACCGTTGACCGTGGCGATATCACGCTGTTGGGCGATAAAGTACTTGGCACTGGCACCACCTACCACTTTGGTGGCATAGAGCATGACTCCAACCATAAAAAGTGTGATGATCGTCAGTGGGATGTTTAAAACGATCATGGCGCCAAGGACACTGACAATCGTAACCGCACTGTTTAAAACCTGCGGGATACTCTGACTGATCATCTGGCGCAGGGTATCAATATCGTTCGTGTAGGTTGACATAATATCACCATGTGGGTGAGTGTCAAAGTAACGGATCGGGAGTCCTTCCATATGGATGAACATATCGTTTCTTAAGTTCCGGAGTGTTCCCTGTGTGACGTATACCATAATTTTGGACTGTGCAAAGGAAGCAAGCACACCACACGCATAGAAAATTGCAACGCGTCCGATCGCATGGGCGAGTTCCGTGAAATCAGGGGAGGCCTGTTTTGTTAATGGAATGATGTAATCGTCGATCAGTGTCTGCATGAATAAGGTACCCTGTACACTCGAAAAAACAGTGATAAACAGGCAGATCACGACAACGATACATGCAAAGCCATAGTTCTTAAAAATATAAGAGAGCAGGCGCAGCAGTAGTTTTCCCGGATTTGCAACATTTGGTCTTGGTCCGCGTGCATTGCCACGCATAGGTCCATGATTTTTTTCTGCCATTATTTTGCACCTCCTTCATCAAAATCACCGCTTCCCTGTGTCTGGGATTCATATACTTCGCGGTAAATCGCATTTGTTTCCATAAGTTCTTCATGGGAACCGAAGCCGTCCACAACGCCGTTGTTCAATACAATGATGCGGTCTGCATTCATGACAGAGGAGATTCGCTGCGCAATGATAAGTTTTGTCGTATTTGGGATCTCTTCGGCAAATGCCTTACGGATTTTTGCATCGGTTGCCGTATCAACCGCACTGGTACTGTCGTCTAAAATTAAAATTTTCGGGTTCTTTAACAGTGCTCTTGCGATACACAGACGCTGTTTCTGTCCACCGGAGACATTGGAACCACCCTGTTCAATGTGCGTGTTATAGCCATCCGGAAAACGGTTGATAAATTCGGAAGCGCAGGCAAGGTCGCAGGCATGCCGGCATTGTTCATCGGTTGCATCCGGGTTTCCCCAGCGGAGATTGTCATAGATCGAGCCGGAGAAAAGCACATTATTCTGTAATACAACGGACACTTCGTTACGCAGTGTGTCGAGGTCATAGGAGCGGACATCTTTACCGCCAACGTAGACGGCACCAGCCGATACATCATACAGACGGCTGATCAGGTTGACTAAGGAAGATTTCGAACTTCCCGTTCCGCCGATGATACCGATGGTCTCGCCTGAGGCGATGGAGAGATTGATATCGTCTAAAACAGGGGTATCAGAGGTTTTATTGTATCGGAACGTCACATGGTCAAAGCGGATGCTTCCGTCGGTTACTTCATGGTCCGGTTTTTCCGGGTTTGTGATATCACTCTTCTCATTTAATACTTCACAGATACGCTCAGCACTTGCGATACTCATGGTGATCATGACAAAAACCATGGAGAGCATCATGAGGTTCATCATAATGTTCATGCAGTAAGTGAGAAGGCTCATCAATTCACCGGTGGTAAGAGAATTTACCACGATCATTTTGGCACCGATCCAGCTGATCAGGATGATGCAGGTATACACGGCAGCCATCATGACGGGATTATTAAATACGATAACGCCCTCTGCTTTGACAAACATTTTGTAAATATTTTCACTTGCTTTTTTGAAACGGTCCTTTTCAAAATCTTCACGGACGTAGGCTTTTACCACGCGGATCGCAGAGACATTTTCCTGGACAGATGCGTTTAAGTCATCATATTTCGGAAATACCTGGGTAAAATATTTATGAGCCCTGACTGTGATAAAAGCAAGTATGATACCAAGTAAGATTACTGCTGCGAGGTAGATACAGGCAAGTTTTGCATTAATAAAAAAAGCCATGATCATGGCACAGACCAGAGTGATCGGTGCGCGGACGCACATGCGCAGAATCATCTGATAAGCCATCTGGATGTTGGTGACATCTGTGGTCAGTCTTGTGACAAGCCCTGCGGTGCTGAATTTGTCAATATTGGAGAAAGAGAATGTCTGGATATTTTCATACATTGCCTTTCTTAAGTTGCGGGCAAAACCGGTAGAGGCTCTCGCACCGTATTTTCCCCCCATCACACCTGCAAAAAGAGAGACACAGGCAGTCACGATCATCAGACCGCCCATCACGTAGATATGATGGATATCGCCCTTTTCCACACCGTTATCGATAATGGATGCCATCATGAGAGGTATGACCGTCTCCATGAGAACTTCTAAGATCATGAAGACCGGAGTAAGAAAAGAGTCCTTTTTAAACTCTTTTATTTGTGCTCCAAGAGTTTTTAACATATTTTCACATCCTTTTCTAAATTATTGTTGATTTTTATTTGTTAGTGTGCTAACTATATATTTATACGGCATTCGTCTGTGAATGTCAACAATGAATTTTCGAAGGGGAGAAAAGAAGAAAAATGAGACACGAAGACAGTGTAGGATATAAAATGAGGTTGATCCATAACCGCATTCATAAGCAGATGGAAGCGAAAAGGATCGAGAATGAGGGTGATGTCACAGGAATGCAGCGGTGGACACTCGGTTACCTGAATGACCATGCGGATACGGAAATCTATCAGAAAGACATTGAACAGGAATTTAAAGTGTCCCGTGCAACGGCTTCTAACATGCTTCAGCTGATGGAGCGGAAAGGACTGATCGTGCGGGAGTCAGTAAGCTGCGATGCGAGATTAAAAAAGATTTCCCTGACAGAAAAAGCAAAAAATATGGTTGCAAAGTCGGATGCAGATATCCGGGAGATGGAGCAGCTCATCACAAAAGGCTTTCATAAGGAAGAAACAGAACAGCTAAAGCATTATCTCGACCGGATCATGGAAAATATCGGCGTGGCGGAAGACTGTTGTGGCAGAAGGTGTAAAAGTGGTGCAAAAGAGCAGAAAAACCACAATATATAGTGTTTTTCTTCTATCATAAAAAAGTGACGATTTATTTGATGTATTTTTGTACAGAATAGATAAAGGTAGCATGGATACTGGGTTTGCGTGGTGTCCGCTGCCTTTTTTGTTTACATAATACTCCACATAATATAGTTATACATATTGACAAGAACACAATATGTTGTATATAATAAATCTCGGCAGCAATCGTTGGAACACTGCCCTGACAAATAATTTCTTACAATTGAAACTATAGTGAAAATTGTTTATTAGATAGGAGAGAAAAACAAAGATATGAAAATTATCAAACGAAGCGGAATGGAAGATACCTTCGACATTAAAAAGATCGAGGCAGCGATCCGCAAAGCAAATGAAAGTGTCATTGATTATGAAAAGCTGACAGAGGAGAAGATCCAGGAGATCCTTGCCAATGTGGAGAAGGCATGTGAGAATATGAAACGTTCTCCGAGTGTGGAAGAGATTCAGGATATGGTGGAAAACCAGATCATGAACCAGCGCGCATTCAATGTGGCACGTAATTATATCACTTATCGTTATAAGAGAGCTTTGGTTCGTAAATCCAACTCTACCGATGAACAGATCTTAAGTTTATTAGAGTGCAACAATGAGGAAGTAAAACAGGAGAATTCCAATAAGAACCCTACTGTCAACAGTGTACAGCGTGACTATATGGCAGGAGAGGTGAGCAAGGATATTACCAGAAGATTCTTATTAGATGGAGATATCGTAGAAGCGCATGAGCAGGGAATTATCCATTTCCATGATGCGGATTATTTTGCACAGCATATGCATAACTGCTGTCTTGTAAATTTAGAGGACATGCTTCAGAACGGCACAGTGATCAGTGAGACGATGATCGACCGTCCAAAGAGCTTTTCTACTGCATGCAATATTGCAACACAGGCGATTGCACAGATTGCAAGCTCCCAGTATGGCGGACAGAGTATTTCACTTTCACATCTGGCACCATTTGTGGATGTGAGCCGTCAGAAGTTCCGCAAGACTGTCCGCGAGGAGCTGACAGCTTCCGGTATCGAGCCGACAGAAGAAATGGTAAACAAGATCGCTGAGATGCGTGTCAAAGAGGAGATCAACCGCGGAGTTCAGATGATCCAGTATCAGGTGATCACGCTTATGACAACCAATGGACAGGCTCCATTTGTGACAGTATTTATGTATCTTGATGAAGTTCCGGAAGGACAGCTTCGTGATGACCTTGCAGCAGTGATCGAGGAAGTATTGCATCAGAGAATCCAGGGTGTTAAGAATGAAAAAGGTGTATTTATCACACCGGCGTTCCCGAAACTCATCTATGTATTGGAGGAAGACAATATCCGAGAGGGAAGCAAATACTGGTATCTGACCAGACTTGCAGCAGAGTGTACTGCAAAGAGAATGGTACCGGATTATATCTCTGAGAAGATCATGAAAAAACTCAAACAGGGTAACTGTTATACCTGTATGGGATGCCGCTCTTTCTTGACCGTATATAAGGACGAAAATGATAAATTCAAATTCTATGGAAGATTCAATCAGGGTGTTGTTACCTTAAACCTTGTGGATGTGGCATGTTCTTCCGGAAGAGATATGAACAAGTTCTGGGAACTTATGGATGAGAGACTGGAACTCTGTCACAGAGCATTAATGGCAAGACATGAGAGATTAAAAGGAACTCCTTCAGATGTGGCACCGATCCTCTGGCAGAATGGTGCACTGGCACGTCTGAAAAAGGGCGAGACCATTGATAAATTATTATATGGTGGATACTCTACCATTTCCCTCGGATATGCAGGACTTTGTGAGTGTACGAGATATATGAAGGGAGTTTCCCACACAGATCCGGATGGCACACCATTTGCATTGGAAGTCATGCGTCATCTGAACGATGCATGTGCAAAATGGAAAGCGGAGCATAACATTGATTTCAGCCTGTATGGCACACCATTGGAGTCAACAACTTATAAATTTGCAAAGTGCTTACAGAAACGTTTTGGAATCATTCCGGGTGTTACAGATAAGAACTACATTACAAACAGCTATCACGTACATGTGACGGAGGAAATGAGCGCATTCGATAAGCTGAAATTCGAATCCCAGTTCCAGGAGCTTTCTCCGGGCGGAGCGATCAGTTATGTGGAAGTTCCGAACATGCAGAACAATCTGGATGCTGTTCTTTCGGTTATGCAGTACATTTATGATAATATCATGTACGCAGAGTTGAACACCAAGAGTGATTATTGTCAGGAATGTGGTTACTCCGGAGAGATTAAAATTGTGAATGACAAAGATGGAAAATTAGTCTGGGAGTGTCCGAATTGCGGAAACCGCGATCAGAATAAAATGTCTGTTGCAAGACGTACCTGCGGTTATATCGGAACACAGTTCTGGAATCAGGGAAGAACACAGGAGATCAAGGAGCGTGTCCTCCATCTGTAAAAGCAACAGTATAAACCAATATAAAAATTCAGGCGGAGCGGGAATTTATCCCGCTTCGTTTCAACTTATCATAAAGGAAATCATACAATGAATTATGCGAATATAAAAACTTATTCGATCGAAAATGGAACAGGCGTAAGAGTGTCGCTGTTTGTATCCGGCTGTACCCATCATTGCAAGGGATGTTTCAATGAGGAAGCCTGGGATTTTTCTTATGGGAAACCATTTACAAAAGAGACGGAAGATGAGATCATCCACGATTTAGAGCCGGACTATATGGCAGGCATCACGCTGCTCGGTGGAGAGCCGATGGAACCTGTGAACCAGAGAGTGCTGGTAAATCTGTTAAAGCGCATCCGCAAAGAACTGCCGGATAAAACCGTCTGGATCTACACCGGATACCTCTATGAGGATCTTCTGCCGGGAGGAAGGGCGAACTGTGAAGTGACAGAGGAAATGTTATCTTACTGTGATATTCTGGTGGATGGACCATTTGTTCTGGAAAAGAAAAACATTTCATTAAAATTCCGTGGTTCCGAGAATCAGAGGATCATCCAGCTTTCAGCCACAAGGGATGCCGGTAAAGTGATTCTTGCGATGGAATAGCAAACTGTGATATGATGAACACTGGCAGAAAAATGAACAGAGAAATTCTGGTTTCAGAAATAAGGGGAGCAGAGAGATGAAAATTACGTGGAAGACATTTCTGGCGGTGTCTGCCTATTGGGCAGGCGTCTTTGGATGGTTTTATATAGGAGTCTGGCAGGTGTTGAAAAAACCGGTGCATTCCGTGATACTGGCACAGGTTGCAGGACATCTTTCGATAGGACTTTTGATCGGCGCACTCATACAGGGATTTTTGTATCTGTCCCTGGCAGGTGGTATCTGGTGTGTCGGTTATATGATCAGTGAATATTTCAAAGAAAGCAAATAAGGATAAACAGATGATTTTACGAGTACCTTCTTATTATAAAACATTTCAGTGCATTGCAGATAAATGTGAACACAGTTGCTGCATTGGCTGGGAGATTGATATTGATGAGGATTCCTATGATTATTACATGGGGATTGAGGGAGCGTTTGGAGAGCGCCTGAAAGAGCAGACGGTGACAGAAGATGAGGAACACAGCTTTGTATTACGGAAAAACGGTTGGTGCCCATTTTTAGATCAGAACAAATTATGCGATATTTACAGCGAACTTGGCGAGGAGGCTTTGTGTGAAGTCTGCACCGAGTATCCACGTTTTGTTGTGGAGTACGGCGATGTCAGGGAAAAATCTTTGAGTGTGTCCTGTGAAGAAGTAGGACGCATTATTTTTTCTGATGAGGGTAAAATGTCTTATGAAGATATCGAACTGCCGGATCTTGGAATTGAAGATGAATTTTACGAGGATGAGGAGGAAGAACCTTTCGAGGAAGATATGGAGGAGTTCTGTTCTCATTTAGAGGAGTACCGGACACAGGCGGTTGCCATTTTACAGAACCGGGAAAAGAGTATTGACGACAGGATCAGGGAGTATCTGAAATTCTGTGAAAAATTGCAGAATGTGGTGGAAAATCCAGAGGAAGAACTGTGGGAGCCGATGGAATATTTTCATGTCCGTATGGAGACGTTCGATGAACTTGAGAATGTCAACGAGGAATGGATGGAAGTAAAACAGCGGGTGCGTGATTTCTTTGAGACACATTCTTACACCGAGGCACTTGAGGAATATAAAAAGTCCGGCGATTACAATGAAATCTGGTATGAACATATTCTTGTTTATTTTACATACAGGTATTTTATGCGTGCATGGTATGACGGAAATGTTCTGGCAAAAGCACAGTTCGCAATTGTGGGATTTTTAGTGATCCGCGATATGGATATTGTACGATATTTTGCCAATGGAAAAAGTTTCAAGTTGGACGACCGGATTGCGAATGCAAGAATTTTTTCAAGGGAAGTGGAACATTCGGAGGAGACGTTAGAGATTCTGGAAGATGATATTTCTTTTGATGAAGCTTTTCATGTAAAGCATCTGCTTGGACAGGTATAAAAAATAGCCGGGTGACAGAGTACCGGATAGCTTTGCGCTATCGTTCTGTTCAGCCGGCTATTAGTATCTGCCTGTAATGAAATGCAGGAAGGATACTGGTTTTTTACCTTCTGCTTTTGTCTCTGTAAGGTATTTCTCATAGTAAAGAATTACTTCACCGAAAGACATTGCTGGATCGATTGTATACATATGCTCGCCTCCTTATATTTGATTTCTTTTCTTGTTTTCGAGGCTAGTATAGTACTGACTTTGGGAAAAGTCAACAAAAAAAGTGTGAATAATTTGTTAAGTATTCACAAAAATACAATTTTGGGGTAAAAAGTAAAAAGAAGGCAAAAACGAAGAAAAAAGAATACAAAAATGGGGTAAGGGAGAATACAAAAGAGTTTTATGCAGCGGAGTGACGAAGAGATTTACGAAGAGCAGGAGCGCAGAAGAATAAAGGCGCGGCGAGAGCGGAGAAGAAAGAGACGAAAGCAGCAGATCATTTTTCGGGCAGTGACGTTTACCGTTTTTTTTCTGGTATTGCTTCTTATTGTAATGCTGGTGCGCAAAGTGGCAGATAAATCAGCAGCAGAGGAGACAATGGTATCAGAGCCTGTCAAGTATGTCGAGGAATCTCCGGATTTTGCGGTAGAACTGCTGTCTGTCAATGAGTATTCCAGACCGGGAACAGAACTTTCACAGGTAAATGGGATAGTTGTCCATTATACGGCAAATCCGGGAACGACAGCGGAACAGAACCGCAGTTATTTTGAAAGTCTGGCAGAGACAGGGGAGACGCATGCCAGCAGCCATTTTATCATTGGAATCAGTGGGGAAATCATTCAGTGCATTCCATGTAATGAGATCTCTTATGCATCCAATGACAGAAACAGCGATACCATTTCGGTAGAATGCTGTATTCCAGATGAGAGCGGAAAGTTTACAGATGAAACTTACCAGTCATTGGTCGAACTTGTGGCATGGCTTATGGGGCGGTATGATCTGACCACAGACGACGTGATTCGGCATTATGATGTGACAGGAAAGGATTGTCCGAAATATTTTGTCGAAAACAGTAATGCATGGTCGGATTTCAAGACGGACTTATTGACATATATCGATACCTACGGTATTGAAAAAACACAGGAAATAAATTAGAATAGCTTATGAACCAGACTTTTTTGTTGCAAAAAACAAAATAATGATGAAAACAATCGGATAAAGGGTTAATATAGGAAAATATGTTGGAAAATGAATTTCATAAATTAGAAGAAAAACAGGAAATCAGAACGACGATCAGTCAGATCAGAAAAGAGATCAAGAAGCAGGACAGTAAAAAAGCATTTTTGGAACTGCTCCAGGGAAAAGAGTCCATGATCGTTGATTTTTTATCAGAGGAAGATGCAAAGACAAGGAAAAATACAGCACTTCTGATCGGGGATTTAAAGCTTGAACAGGCAAAAGAAGCGCTGATCGCTGCCTATCTGAATGAGACAACACTATATGTGAAAAGTGCTTATCTGACAGCTCTTGGAAAGCTTGATGTCAGGGAAAATCTTGAATTTTTCAAAAACCGTCTGCAGGAAGTAAAAAATCAGCAGGTGCCTGCTGAGGAACAAAAACATCAGGGCGAAGAGATCCGGGAGTTAAATGAGATCATCCTGAAAACGGAAGGTGCAAAAAAACATCAGTTTACCGGGTTTCAGATGCCGCATGAGATGCTGCTTCTCACAAACCGGGAGCAGAGGGAGGTCACGCTTTCTGAAGTAAAGGAGATCGGGGCTTCGGTACAGAGAAAGGCAGAGCTGCATCCATTGGGAGTACTGGTTTTTTCGAAAGAAGTGACTCCATTTACAAAGCTTCGCACTTACCGGGAATTATTGTTTCCTATTCACACAAATGAAAGAATCCCTGCAATGCCGCACAGGGCGGCAGAATTATTATGGCATTCGGATCTCTATGCATTTCTGACGGAATGCCATGAGGGAGATGCACCATTTTTCTTCCGTCTGGAGGTAAAGAGTGCAGAGCCGAAAACAGAGTTTGTGAAAAAATTAGGTGCGTCACTGGAAAAAAAATCTGACTGGAAATTGGCAAATTCGACCACAGATTATGAGATTGAGATCCGTCTGATTGAGGCGAAGGATGGAAGCTTTGTTCCATTTTTGAAATTATATTCCATGAAGATGAAGCGGTTTGCCTACCGGAAAAATGCGATTGCAATGTCCATCCATCCGGCAACGGCGGCGATGCTCATGTATCTGGCAAAACCATATCTGAAAGAAAATGCACAGATTTTAGATCCGTGCTGCGGTGTTGGAACAATGCTGATCGAGCGCGATATCTTAGTTCCGGCAAGGGAAAAATATGGAATTGACATTTTCGGTGATGCGATTGACATGGCAAGAGAGAATGCAGCACTTGCCGGAGAGAAGATCAACTTTATCCACCGGGATTATTTTGATTTTAAGCATGATTATAAGTTTGATGAGATCGTTACCAATATGCCGGTAAAAGGAAAGAAAGCAAAAGAGGATATGGATGCATTTTATGCCCGCTTTTTTGAAAAGTCTAAGAGTCTGCTGGCTGAGGATGGAATCATTATCATGTATTCCAATGAGGTAGGGTTTGTAAAAAAACAGCTGCGGCTGCAGCCGTGCTACAGGCTGATCCAGGAGTATACGGTCCGGAAAAAGGATTCGTACTGTCTGTTTATTATAGGAATGAAATAACAATTTGAGGGGTAACAGGGATATGGCTTTTACAGCGGGCAAAAGCAAAGAAATTGAGGGAAAATCAAATGACTGGCTGTTAGATCAGTCTTTAATGCAGAGCATGCAGGACCGGTTCTGCGATGCTAACAATGTATACATGGTATGCCTGAATGCACAGAACGGGGTTGTGACAAAAGCATATGGAACAAAAGAGGAATTGGAATATGTGTACAGCAAAGCGGGCAGGGAGCGTCATGTTTCGCTTTTGGACAAAATGACCGGACACAGCATTGAGAGTGTGGTGGAGGAACCGTTAGATACAGATTCTATCAAAATGAGCGGTGTGGCGATCCACGTCAGCGGCGAGACGATCGCAGTCTGGATCGTGATAGGTATCATGGATGACAGTACGGAAGACATTCCGGATTATATAATGCGGACAAGTCCGGAGCGCTATTACAAATCGTTGGAGTTTTTAGAATCACTCTCAAAACAGATTTTTGCAGTAAAAATGGAGGAAGTGTTAGCACAGGAAGCTTTTAACAAAAGCAGGGAATCTGAGACACAGATGAAGGAACAGCTGCACAGAAATGAAGCAATGACTTCCATTTTAAAAATGCTTGAGTCAGAAAACAGTTTTACAAAAATTGTGGACGACATTTTAAAAGATGCCTGCGAGTATCTGGGGATTTCGGCAGGAGCACTGCTCCGGGAAAATCAGGAGCAGAAGACGGTGGATATGATCTGCGAGTATGCCGGCGGGGGACGTGAGCCGCAGATGGCAAAGGAGCAGGGAGTCCCGAAAGAAGAACTTCCGTTTTTTAACGGAAAGCCGTATATGATCTCGTCGGATTCCATGATGCCGGAGGGATTTGCACGTCTGTTTGCACAGAAAAAACTGACAGCGGCTGTTTTTCTCCCGGTGGAGGTGAACGGACATGCGGGCATGTATCTCTGTTTTTGTGAAAGTGAGAAAAAGAAAAAATGGGAAAATGCGGATGTTAAATTTATCAATGACGTAAAACGTATTATCCAGACAATTTTAACCAAGCGTATCACGAAAAATTCGCTTGCAAGTTCCTATGCATCTTTAGAGGCAATCCTTGAAAATGTGGGATGTGCAATTTATGTAAGAGATCCACAGACCGGACATATTCTGTATGCAAACGAGAAATATCAGAAATTCTTTAAAAAGACGTTGGAGGAACTTCCACTCAGCCCTGTCAGCTTACAGGATGCGACCGAGACAAAAAACGGTCTGTTCCGGGAAATTTATTCCGAGAAGGAAAACCGATGGTTTGACTGCTACAGCACCCATATCCAGTGGGTGGATGGAAGAAAAGTGACACTCTGTACAATTTATGATGTCACAGATAAAAAACTGTACCAGCAGAAAATCGAGAAACAGGCAAACAATGATTTCCTGACCGGCTTATACAACCGTATGCGCTGCGAGCAGGATCTGCAGCATTTTGTTGAAGATACACATGAATCCGGTGGAGAGGGAGCACTTTTATATATTGATCTGGACGACTTCAAACATATCAATGACGGATTGGGACATCAGTATGGCGATATCCTGCTGAAAAATATTTCTTCCGGATTGAAGCAGATCCCGGGAGTGAATGACAATTGTTACCGCATGGGTGGCGATGAATTTATTATACTGATCTCACATAAGGTATATCCTAATCTGCATAATATCATTGACCGGATCAAGGCAGAATTTGCAAGACCGTGGAGGTTAAAAGGAACGGAGTATTACTGCACCATGAGCATGGGAGTTGTACGTTTTCCAACCGATGGGGATACCGTGGAGGAACTGATCAAAAAAGCGGATATTGCGATGTATGATGCAAAATGTGCGGGAAAAAACCGTGTTGCCTATTATGATGAAAATGTGATCTCCACATCTTTCAAACGGCTGGATCTGGAGAAAAATATGCGCAATGCGACCAGAAATGCGTTTGATGAATTTGAAGTTTATTATCAGCCAATCACGGATATTTCAAAACCGGGAATGCCATGCTCTGGTGCAGAAGCACTGATCCGCTGGAATTCGAGGGAACTTGGAGTGATCTCTCCGACAGAGTTTATCCCACTGGCTGAGTATTTAGGGTTGATCAATCCGATCGGAAGCTTCATCTTAAGGGAGGCCTGCATGCGCTGCAAATACTGGAATGATATGGGGCATCCGGATTATAAGGTCAATGTCAATCTGTCTGTTGTACAGCTATTGCAGAATGATATTGTGGAGCAGATTGCTGAGGTCATCAGCGAGACAGGGATCAATCCAAAGAATCTGACACTGGAAGTGACCGAAAGTCTGGCGATCAACGATATGAACCGCATGAAAAAGATTCTTGCGGATATCAAAAAACTTGGTGTGCGTGTGGCTTTAGATGATTTCGGAACCGGATACTCTTCACTGAACCATATCCGGGAAATGCCGATCGATGTGATCAAGATCGACCGGTGCTTTATTATTGATATCGGAAAGGATGATTTTTCCAATGCTTTTGTTAAAATGGTGGCAGAATTGGCATCCGCCATTGATGTCAATGTCTGTGTAGAGGGAGTGGAGACGAAAGAGCAGCTGGATATTCTTATGGGAAGCAAGATCCAGCTGATCCAGGGCTTTTATTTTGGAAGACCGATGACGGCGAGAGAATTTGAGGAGAAGTATTTATAATCCTGTAACCTCTGATACGGTGAGCACGTTGTCGTGTACCTGAAAGCGGATGTTGTAATTTCCATAGGTGAGTCCCCAGATGCGGCTGTTGTCGTGGATGAACCGGTCTCTTGGATCCTGGGATAAAAGCTCTGACAACAGTTTCCGGTCAGCTTCCGGGATTTTTTGCAGCAGATGGTCTGGAAAAATAACTTCTAACTGTTCACTGCTTACAGATAAAGCAAAACCGCCTGTGGCTTCCGGGTGGCTGTCGATATGCGGCAGATATGGCTTGATATCGTAAATGGGAGTGCCATCTAACATATCAATACCGGATACTGTGATAATGGGACCTAGCTTTTCGTCCATTGTGACAGATTCCAGTTTTACGGAAGACAAACCAATCGGGTTAGGACGGAAAGGGGAGCGTGTTGCAAAAATACCCATACGCACTTTTCCACCGAGCCGCGGCGGTCTGACGGTGGCAGACCAGTGATCTTTTTTTGCTTTGGAAAATCCCCATACAAGCCAGAGGTGGGAGAAGTCATTAAGCCCCCGGATGGCATCAGCATTTCTGTATTCCGGGGAAAAAACAATCGTTCCCTGCAATCCCCCGACAAGTCCGCTCTGTCTTGGAATCCCAAACTTTTCTGGAAAATCCGTATGAATGACAGCAATTTCTTTTAATTCCATAATAAGAAGCTTCCTCTATTTCATGATGATCATATAGTTCATTTTAGATAACAAAAAAGCCTTGATACAATCAAGGCTTTCTCTATGCAGAAGATGGGACTTGAACCCACACGATATTGCTACCACAGGCACCTGAAGCCTGCGCGTCTGCCAATTCCGCCACTTCTGCGAACAAACATTATTATATCGGGGTTTATAGAATAAGTCAAGACTTTTTTTGAAAAAATTGTTTTAATTGTATGAAAAACTTTTTGCAATTTTTTTGAAAAAAGTGGTTGACTTTTTTGTTTTTCTTTGCTATTATTAGGAAGTCGTCACGAGAGATGACTGATATGCGGAAGTGTCGGAACTGGCAGACGAGCAAGACTAAGGATCTTGTGCTCATTGCGAGCGTGTGGGTTCAAGTCCCATCTTCCGCATTAGAGAAAGAAAAGAGGGAACCTTTTGATATGGAGGTTTCCTCTTTTCTTTATATTTTGAAAATCGAGCTGTATATGTTGTGTAAAACAAAAAGTTACAGGCGGATGATAGAACCGGCTTCCAAACCGATTGAAAATCTGGATAATCGTTTGACATTGGAAGGATTTCGAGCTTGGTATGAGGAAGGGAAAAAAGATGGTATTTAATAAAACGACACCTTGAACAAAAAAAGCGGGGATGCCGGAATCAATCATTGAGACAGAGCAATTGCCGGAGCTGTCGTTTATAAGAAAAGTAAATATCTGATATATTATGGACAAAAACAGTTGACGAAGATGAAAATATTGATAAGGAAATGATAGTTCTAATTTCAGAAACATTTGGAGGTCACAAAATGAAGAACACAAGTTATAAAAATAAACAATTCGTACTTTTAGGAATGACTTTTTTAAGCGTGGCTGGCATTGCCGGATGTTCCAAGGTGGAACTCGCGCAGAGCTCAGTGACACTTGAGCTTGGCGATGAGCTGTCGGAAAATGTTGCAGATTATCTGCAGAATCCGGATGAGAAAATCTTAAAGGATGCAAGCCTTGATCTGTCAGCAGTAGATGAAACAAAAGTTGGTTCGTACAATGCTGCCATTGCATATGATGGGAAAAATTATCCATTTACGGTAGAAGTGAAGGATACGACTTCACCGCAATGCAAAGCAAAAGATTATATCTACATGCAGCCGGGAACTCTGATCGTGGATGATCTGGTAACGGAGATCAAAGATGCATCGGAAACTTCCAGCGGGAATTGTATCTTGTGAGCAGAAGGAGGATCTTGTAGTCTGTGATTATGATGATATGCTGCAGGAAAGAGCGGCGGTAGATACTGCTGATCCGTATGATGAAGTAGACTATCAAGAAAGTGTTCAGTTGGATGATGAAGGCTGTTATGAAGTGACAGCTCAGGTAAAAGATAGTGAAGGCAATTTTACAGATATAACATTAAACGTTTACGTGGATGGCACAGCTCCGGAGCTGGCACAGAATGTGATCGATCTTGAGGTGGATGCATCCGGGATCAGTATTGACGACATCAACACGGATGATGCGGAAAAGATTGCAGACATGCTGCATGAGCTTCCGGATTTTGCAAATGCCGAGTGGGCGGCAGCCAGTGATGCATTTTGCGGAGACAATGCGATCAGCTACGAATTTGAGCAGAAATCCTTTGATCTGCAGAAAGAAAACCCGGTTGAAGTATTAAATGTACACTGCACAGTGCAGGATCAGGCTGGAAACGAAAACGAGGCAGATTACGAAGTGATGGTTACATATACTGGTCTGGATGCAGAGGCTTTATTGGAAAAGACAGGGCTGATCATGCAGATAGCGGACACCTCAACAAACAATAATTCTACAAGTAGCAATAATAATATGACCAAGAGTGATGGCAAATCAAACAAAAATCAAAATGGAGAGTATAAGGGTAATGATACTGTAAATGATTTGGGAATGACAGATGCGGAATTGGCAGCCATGTTTGATTCGATGACTCCGGAAGAAAGAGAAGCATTTTTAAATTCTATGGCTAGTGGAAGTACAGATGAAAGTTATAATATTGCCACAGAGCAGGGAACAATTTCATATTATTATGATAGTAGTGCAGCTCAACAGGTTTTTAGTCTTGTAAATCAGGAAAGAGTAAATAATGGACTTCCAGAATTAACTTGGGATAGTGATATGGCATCATATTCTGACAGGCGTGCAATGGAAATAGTTACAGATTTTAGCCACAATTCTGCAGGTGGAAAATGGAGTGTAGGTGAAAATATTGGTCAAGGATATGAAAATGCCAGCGCAGTTGTAAGTGGATGGATGAACTCAGAAGGACATAAAGCTAATATATTGAGCACAGTATCGACAAGAGCATCTGTTTCTTCTTATGTTGAAAAAGAAACTTTCAGCAATGGCTCAAGAATTAATAATCATTATTGGGTTATTAATTTTACACATTAAAAGCATTCCTTTAAAAATTTAATAAATTGCACTGATTTTATTGGTTTGGTATAATGAATAAGGTGCTACGAGAAAACAGTAGGCGGTTAAGCCCTCAACAGAGGGACTGAACCCTCTGATTACATAGAGATCTTCGAAAGAGGAAATTCATTAACGGAGGGGATGCTAATGATAACACTGACGGAACTTATTCAGTTCACGAGTTTATTGATAAGCGTTGTCGGATTATTTTACCTGATCGGGAAAGATAACCATGGCAAAAAAAAATAACCGCCCCCGCCAGGATACGGTTATTTTTCATATAACGTAAGCCGGGCTAACCGTCTATCGGTAGCACCTTTTTATAAATTGATTATACTATATTTATACTAAAATGTAAAGATAGCATAGTTCTAATTTCAGAAACTAATTTCAGAAACTACGAGGGAAGAAATATGTACATAGAGTTTGAAAAATGGTTGAATAATATTTTAGAGGAAAATATGCCGATACCAGGAGCTGCTATAAATTTTAATCTTTATGAAGAAGCAGATTTATATTGGTCTATACAACTGATTTGTGCTTCGTATTTTGATGAAGAAGATGAAGACTGGTGTTGTGAAGAAGAATTTAGCTCTGGAGAAAATGTATTCTGCTGGAAAGCAGAGATGGGATGGGAAGAGATATTCGATATTTCCTGTCAAATGATAAAACAGTATATTTCTGAGGGGAAATATGCAGAAGAATTGAAAAAATATGAAGCAATTTCGGCTGGATTTGTAGATGGAGATTTGAGAATTCTTTATCAAAAGTGAATAATTTAAAATCCGGTTTGTTCCCCATAATATTGGTGCATATTTGCGTAAAAGAATCACAGCTTGTAGGGATGAATACTTATGAAAAGTAAAAGGAATAGTCAAGTTTCAAAGTGAGAATGCAGGAAAAGCAAATTAAAAATGATAAATTGGGTAATATTTATAAAGAGTTAATAAATATAGTTAATGGTTATCCAGATAGATCACCAAATGATGTCCTTCGTAATATTGAATTTGCACCTAGTTATTCGATGGAAAAATTTGAGAGTACTATAGAGATATTGAATATTCAAATTGAGGACTATAAGAGACAATTAAATTTTGAACATTTAAAAAGAGAACGACGATATGATATAGAAAATCAAATTAGCAATAGAGAGTACGCAATAAAAAAAATAAATAAAATCAGAGATGATTATTTTTTTGCTGAAGAAAAATACCGGAAATTTAATAAAGAGGATAAGGCAAGCTTTGATTTATATGCAGGACAAGAAGTAAAGAATAAACTAATAGAATTTAATGTCGTTAAGAAAAATACATTTATATCAGGATTGTACGTGGGAGAGGATCCAGATTCATTAAATAATAGCATTAATAAAGCGAAAGAGCAGTTAATTGAGAGTATGCGAAATGATTTGAAAATTGAAAGAAGTTAAAGTGCTTTGTTAAATAAATTGTTAAGGAAACAATCGGAGTTGGTGTAAACGAAAAAAGCAGTTGCGGACGGAATAAAAATGATATTTTTTGTTACTGTTCACTCAGCACCTGAACACCATGCTGTTCAGGTGCGTATGAACGTGATGCGGGTGTGAGCAGCCCCCTTTTGCGAAGCAAAACTTTATATGGGGCTGCGAAGTTACAGTTCGCAGGGTAACCTGTGAACTGTAACTATTTTTTGTCGGAAAAGAATATTTTTTATCAAATAGTTTTTACATTTGCCGGAAAAAGCGTTATAATACGACACGATAAAAAAATGTGAGGTGATGAAAGTGCTTTTTGAAAAAGCAAAAGCGAAAAATGCAAGAGTCCAGATGTCGGAGGCTTTTATTACGAGTGTATTTTTGGCACTTTCCGGCGGATTTCAGGATGCATATACTTATTTTACAAGGGATGAAGTATTCTCGAATGCACAGACGGGAAACGTGGTACTGATGAGCCAGCATTTTATGCTGGGTGAATGGCAGAGAGGATTGCATTATCTGATACCGCTGCTCGCATTTGCCGGAGGCGTTTTCTTTGCAGACTGTGTACAGGGAAAGTTTAAATATGCCAACCGTCTTCATTGGAGGCAGGGGATATTATTGTTGGAGATCCTGATTTTATTTGGTGTCGGATTTATTCCGCAGGATTATAATATGCTTGCGACAACATTAGTGTCGTTCTCCTGTGCGATGCAGGTGCAGTCATTCCGCAAAGTTGGCGGATATTCTTATGCGAGTACGATGTGTATCGGAAACTTAAGAAGCGGCACGGCAGCGTTGTCAGCATACATGAGGGACAGACGCCCGGAGCAGATCCGGCAGGCGATGTATTATTTTGGGATTATCCTGTTTTTTGCAGTGGGAGCAGGAATCGGTGGAAATCTGTCTATGCGGCTTGGATTTAAGGCAATCTGGTTTTCAAGTGCTGTTCTGGCAGTCAGCTTTTTATTAATGTTTATAGAAGAAAAGGAAAAATCATTATGTTAAACCAGTTTTCAAGAACGGAGTTATTATTGGGAAAAGAGGCGATGGAGAAACTCGGACATTCCAGAGTGGCTGTCTTTGGTGTCGGCGGCGTCGGAGGCTATGTCTGCGAAGCACTTGTGCGGAGTGGTGTGGGAGCGTTTGATCTGATCGATGATGACAAGGTATGCCTGACAAACTTAAACCGCCAGATCATTGCGACAAGAAAGACGGTAGGAAAGTATAAGGCAGAGGTGATGCGTGACCGCATCCTGGAAATCAATCCGGAGGCGGATGTGCGGATCCACAAGTGCTTTTTCCTGCCGGAGAATGCGGATGATTTTCCATTTGACGAATATGATTATATTGTGGATGCGGTGGATACCGTAACTGCAAAAATCGAACTTGTCATGAAAGCAAAGGAAAAGGATATCCCGATCATCAGCAGTATGGGGGCGGGAAATAAGCTTGACGGAAGCCAGTTTAAGGTGGCAGATATTTATAAGACAAAAGTCTGCCCGCTTGCAAAAGTAATGCGCCGCGAACTGAAAAAGCGCGGAGTGAAGAAGTTAAAAGTAGTTTATTCCGAAGAGATTCCAACAAGACCGATCGAGGATATGGCCATCAGCTGCAGGACAAACTGTATCTGTCCACCGGGAGCAGAGCACAAGTGTACAGAGCGGCGTGACATACCGGGAAGTGTGGCATTTGTTCCTTCCGTGGCAGGACTGATCATTGCCGGGGAAGTGGTAAAAGATCTGATACGGAAATAAGGTGTATCACACCAGCTGGATAAATATATAGACAAATAGAACCTATATAAGTTATAATGTTGTGCAGTGCTGTAAAACAATAAAATGAAAAACGAGGGAAAGATATGTTTATAATTCAGTTTATCAGAGGTTTCTGTATGGCATTAGCAGACAGTGTTCCGGGTGTATCCGGAGGCACAATTGCATTTTTACTTGGATTTTATGATAAGTTTATCGATTCAATTGATGATCTGCTGACCGGAACAAAAGAGGAGAGAAAAGACGCATTTGTTTTCCTGATCAAACTTGGAATAGGATGGATCAGTGGATTTGTGATCGCAGTACTGATCCTGACAAGTGTATTTGAATCACATATTTATTATATAAGCTCCCTGTTTATCGGATTTATTATTTTTGCGATCCCGATCGTGATAAAAGAGGAGAAAAAATGTCTTGGAACCAATAAAAAGGCGATACCGTTTGTACTGCTTGGAATTGCGGTTGTATGTGCCATCACATATTTTAATCCGGTTTCCGGTGGAAATGACGGAGTGAATCTGGATCATCTGACACCGGGGCTTGCAGTGTTTGTGTTTTTTGCAGGAGTGATCGCTATTTCAGCCATGGTGCTTCCTGGAATTTCCGGGTCCACCCTGCTTTTGATCTTTGGATTATATCTTCCAGTCATCACTGCGATCAAGGATATGCTGCATTTGGATTTCTCGAGCTTCTGGACGGTATTGATTTTTGGGTGCGGTGTTTTAGTCGGCATTTTCAGTGTAGTAAAGCTGATCCGCAGGGCATTGGAAAAGTACAGGGCACAGACGATTTATCTGATCATCGGACTGATGCTCGGCTCCATCTTTGCTGTTGTTATGGGACCGACTACTCTGGATACTCCGCAGCCGGCTATGGGAATCCATGATTTTAGTATTCTTTTCTTTTTGATTGGCGGTGCAGTTATTTTAGGACTGCAGAAGATGAAGGATATTAAACAATAATCGGAGCAGAAGACGATGGTTTGAAAAAGACGCACAGCATAGTGCGGATAAGCATTGGATAAAACAGCATAATAGGGACAAAAGGAAACCGGCGCAAGTATTTGTGCCGGTTTCTGTATTGTCTTAAAAACGAAAGGAATTTTAATGGGAGAACAGGAAATGGGAAAGTTATTGGTGTACCTGAAAGATTATAAAAAAGAAAGCGTGTTAGGACCGCTTTTTAAATTGCTCGAAGCGTCTTTTGAGCTGATCGTGCCTCTTGTTATGGCGGCGATTATCGATCATGGAGTAGCAGACGGAGATAAACCATACATTATGAAAATGTGTCTGGTACTTGTGCTGCTTGCAGTGATCGGATTGACGTGTTCTATCACGGCCCAGTATTTTGCAGCAAAGGCAGCGGTCGGTTTTTCCACAGGACTGCGCCACGCACTTTTTGAGCATATTCAGAAACTATCATTTTCGGAGATGGATACTGTGGGAACATCCACACTGATCACGAGAATGACAAGTGATATCAACCAGACGCAGAATGGTGTAAACCTTGTATTACGTTTGTTTTTGCGCTCGCCGTTTATCGTGTTCGGTGCAATGATCATGGCATTCACGATTGATGTGAAAGCAGCACTTGTCTTTGTTGTAACGATTCCGCTGTTATCGATTGTGGTATTCGGAATTATGCTCGTGAGTATTCCATTGTATAAAAAAGTACAGTCTGCACTGGACAAGGTGCTTGGGATCACAAGAGAGAATCTGACCGGAAGCAGAGTAATCCGTGCTTTTAATAAAGAGGATGATGAGATCACAAACTTTAATGAGAGCAATGATGCACTGACGAAGATCCAGCTTTATGTAGGTAAAATTTCAGCACTGATGAATCCACTTACTTATGTAATCATAAATGGTGCGGTTGTTGTTTTAGTATGGACAGGAGCAATCCGTGTTAACAGTGGATATATCACACAGGGTGAAGTGGTAGCGCTGGTAAATTATATGTCCCAGATTTTAGTAGAACTTATAAAACTTGCTAACCTTATTATTAATATTAATAAATCTATTGCGTGTGGAAACCGCATTCAGGCGATTTTTGAATTACAGCCATCCATCACAGATAACGCGATGACTCCAGTGGCAGAGAAAAAAGCAGAGCACAGTGGAGAGGTGCCGGAAGTGGTATTCTCCCATGTGGGGTTAACTTATGCCGGAGCTGGTGAGGAATCCCTGACAGACATTGATTTTACCGTGAAAAAGGGAGAGACGATCGGTATCATCGGTGGTACTGGTTCCGGAAAATCGTCGGTAGTCAATCTGATACCGCGTTTTTATGATGCGACAAAGGGAAGCGTGCAGATTGAGGGAAAAGATGTGCGTGAGTATTCGCTGGAAGAACTTCGTGGAAAAATCGGTATGGTACTCCAGAAAGCGGTTTTATTCAAGGGAACGATCCGCGAAAATATGTTATGGGGTAATGAGAATGCAACAGATGAGGACATCATGCAGGCGTTAGAAGTTGCCCAGGCAAAAGAGTTTGTAGATAAAAAAGAAGGCGGACTTGATTTTGAGATCGAGCAGGGCGGTAAGAATCTTTCCGGAGGACAGCGGCAGCGAATGACGATTGCCCGTGCGGTTGTGAAGAAGCCGGATATCCTGATCTTAGATGACAGTGCTTCTGCACTGGATTTTGCAACAGATGCAAAACTTCGTATGGCAATCCGCGATATGGAGAACAAAGCAACCGTATTTATCGTATCGCAGAGAGCAGCATCCATTATGTATGCAGACAAGATTATTGTGTTAGATGATGGTCAGATTGTTGGAATGGGAACCCATGAGGAACTCTTAAAACAGTGCGAAGTATATCAGGAAATTTATTATTCCCAGTTTAAAAAGACCGAAGATGAGAAGGAGGGAAGATAAATGAAAAAGAGGATCAATAACCATCAGAGATCAACGATCAAAAAAGTGATGAATTATATCAGAAGATACTGGGGGTATCTTGGAATGTCCATTGTCCTTGCGGCAGTGACAGTTGCATTGACTTTATATCTGCCGGTATTGACTGGACGCGCAGTCGATCTGATCATTGAAAAAGGAGTGGTGGATTTTGCAGGAATCCTTGCAATCCTGAAAAGGATGGCAGTTATCATTCTTCTGACTGCAGTTGCACAGTGGATCATGAACGCATGCAACAATAAGATCACTTATCATATTATCCGGGATATCAGAAAAGAAGCATTCGAAAAAATTGAAAGACTTCCATTAAAATATATTGACGGACATTCCTACGGCGAGATCGTCAGCCGTGTCATTGCGGATGTGGATCAGTTTGCGGATGGCCTGCTGATGGGATTTACCCAGTTTTTCACCGGTATTGTAACGATTTTAGGTACGTTGATCTTCATGCTCACGATCAGCGTGAAAATTACGGTGGCAGTCGTTGTAATCACACCGGTTTCGTTGCTTGTGGCAAGTTTTATCGCAAAGAAAACTTTTTCCATGTTTAAATTACAGTCCGAGACGAGAGGAGAACAGACCGCATTTATCGAGGAAATGATCGGTAACCAGAAGGTTGTTCAGGCGTTTTCCCATGAGGATGAAGCACTGGAAAAGTTTGATGAGATCAATGGCAGATTACAGAAATGTTCTTTGAGAGCCATTTTCTTTTCCAGTATCACAAATCCTGCAACCCGGTTTGTCAACAGTCTGGTGTATGCAGTCGTTGGCGTGGTAGGAGCATTTACCGCAATTGCAGGAGGTATTTCAGTCGGACAGCTTTCTGCGTTACTCAGTTACGCAAACCAGTATACAAAACCTTTCAATGAGATTTCCGGTGTTGTGACAGAGTTACAGAATGCGCTGGCATGTGCAGCGAGGGTGTTTGAATTGATGGAGGAGCCTTCGGAAGTTCCGGATGCGCCGGATGCAGTGAATTTGGAGGAGGCAGACGGTCATGTGGCGTTAGAGCATGTATCTTTCTCTTATGTGCCGGAACAGAAACTGATCGAGGACTTTAATCTTTCTGTAAAACCGGGACAGAGGGTGGCAATCGTCGGTCCGACCGGATGCGGAAAAACGACACTGATCAATCTTTTGATGCGTTTTTATGATACAAACAGCGGAACGATCCGTGTGAGCGGAGTGCCAGTCAATGATATGACAAGAAAGAGCCTTCGAAATAATTATGGTATGGTATTGCAGGAAACATGGCTGCGCAGTGGAACCATCCGTGATAATATCGTGATGGGAAAACCGGACGCGACCGATGAGGAAGTGATCGCAGCGGCAAAAGCTTCCCATGCACACAGTTTTATCAAGCGTCTGCCGCAGGGTTATGACACCGTGATGGCAGAGGACGGCGGTAATCTTTCCCAGGGACAGAAACAGTTGTTATGTATTACCCGTGTTATGCTTTGCCTGCCGCCAATGCTGATTCTGGATGAGGCAACTTCTTCCATTGATACACGAACCGAGATCAAGATTCAGGAAGCGTTTGCAAAAATGATGAAAGGACGTACCAGTTTTATTGTGGCTCATCGTCTGTCGACCATTCAGGAAGCGGATATTATCCTGGTTATGAAAGATGGTCATATTATTGAGCAGGGACGTCATGAAGAACTGCTGGCTAAAAAGGGATTCTATGCAAATCTTTATGAGAGCCAGTTTGTAAATACATCCTCACAGGCATAAGAATTTTTGAAAAACAAAAGTTATACTAATCCACATAATAAATGGTGCGTGAGCCGTCAATGCTCTCCATTGTGGAGGTTGTGATAAAATCTTTGACTGCTTCTTTATCTCTTGCGAGAAGGCAGTCAAAGATTTTTTTTGCACTGTAGTATAATTCTTTGGTGCCGTATTTTTGTCCGTAGCGAACCCAGAGGCTGCATACAAGATCGCGGAACGAGACAAAAAAGAGTGGGAGCAGAGTGTTGCCACTGATGTAGGCAATCTCGTGGCTGAACTCAAAAATAAGAGAAGCAGTCTTTTCCGGGTCAGTACAGTTTTCCATCTGGTAGACATATTCCTGAAGCCCTAACAGTTCTTTATCTGATGCACGGTCAATTGCAAACTGGGAGGCTTCCACCATAAACATGATTCTTGCTTCCAGTACGGATTTTACTTCACGGTTTTTTAAAACGCCGCCATTGTAATTCATGATGGCAACGAGTGTGTCTAAAGAACCGTCTCTGTGATAGTCTGCTACAAAGGTTCCGATTCTTGGACGAACCACAAGAAAACCTTTCTTTTCCAGTTCCGCGATACCGGAGTTGATGACCGCACGGGACACTTTCATGGATTCCGCCAGTTCGCGTTCAGGTGGCAGTTTGGAGCCAATCTCAAGTTTGCCGGATAATATCATATTTTGCAGTTCATTTACAAAAAGTTCCCTCAGGGAAGGTGCATTCAGTTTTTTAAATTCCATAAAATCTCCTGTTCTTTCATGAATAAGTGTTTGTAAAACTCTCTTAGTAATATTGATTTTTTGTCAAGTATTCTATGTTTTAGGGAATTTCACAATTATTATTGAAGTTTGATGTCTGAAATATTAAGTTTGTCTCTGGATAGACCAGATACCACGAAACTATTTTATAAAAGATACAAATAAAAATCAATGATTCGACTTATTAAATTTTTGTGAAATTGACGATTCATTATCTGGCAGAGACAGAACCGGAAACTTGTATTTTAAGACAGATTCAGATATAATCAAAGGAAGCATGAAAAGAGTGGAGTGAATCATGAAGAAAAAGACAGTGACTTCTGAGACAGAAGAAATTACAATAGACAATAAAAAAAAGAAAAGAAAGAAGGAAAAGAAAGCCTACCGGGAGATCCGGTGGGACAGGCTGGATAACACGGCACATCTTTTCCCTGTGATCGCAGGTGAGAATATGAGCAATGTCTACCGTATCAGTGTGACATTGACAGAGCTGGTGCAGCCCGATGTTTTACAGCAGGCGTTAAACATTGTTCTTCCGAAGATGGATGGATTTAATTTAAGACTTCGCATGGGGGTATTCTGGTATTATTTTGAGGAGAATGGAAAGCCTGCACCGAAAGTACGTGAGGAGAGCAATTTTCCGTGCCGTTATATTCAGCAAAATCAAAACCACAGTTATATGTTCCGCGTGACTTATTATAAATACAGAATTAATCTGGAAGTGTTCCACGTGCTGACGGATGGAATGGGCGGCATTAATTTTTTGAAAGAGTTGACGTACCAGTATCTGCGCCTTGCGCACCCGGAACTGAAAGAGAAGGTGGGGGATTCCTTAAACAGCGGCACATCCTTAAACAGAGAGGACAGTTTTTTAAAGAATTATAAGAAGAGTTCTGCAAAAGGCTATCAGACAAAAAAGGCATATCTGTTAAAGGGAGAACATCTCGGACCGGGAGAATTTGGCGTTATGCATGGGTATATGCAGATTCCGCAGTTGAAAGAGGTGTGTCACAGATACGGCTGCAGCATCAATGAATATCTGGTTTCCGTTTATATCTGGAGTGTGTATACGGAGTGCATGAAGGGAATGCCGTCCGCGAGTCCGATCCGCGTGGCAGTTCCGGTAAATCTGCGCCCATATTTTAATTCGATCACAACAAAGAATTTCTTTGTCATGGTGTCGGCAGAATTTCATCCGACAAAGGAAGTCTACAGGTTTGCGGAAGTGCTGGAGATCGTGCGTGATAATCTGAGAAGCCAGATCAACAGGGAGCATCTGGAAAAACTGTTTTCGTATAATGTATCCAATGAAAAGCTGCTGGCTGCGCGTGCTGTGCCGCTCTTTTTAAAAAATATTGCAATGAAGATTGTGTATACAAAGTCGGCACTTGCCAATACAACAACAATCACAAATATCGGAAATATTGGAGTGGATGAGGCATACCGCCCATATGTGGAGATGTTCCATGCGTTTCTTGCAATGTCGAAGGGACAGCATTTGAAGGGAACAATCTGTTCTTATGGAAGTATGTTAGTGTTCTCGTTCAGTTTTGATCTGAAAGATGTTTCGGTGCAGCGGGGATTTTTCCGCAAAATTGCAGCAGATGGAATTGAAGTAGAGTTAGAGACAAATGGTGTGACTTCTGATTAAGAAGAATGAATTATGATACAAATAACAGGAAAGTAATGGTGTGAGATGAGCAGATGTAAACAATGTAATATAGAAGTGTTGGATGAGACGGAGCGCTGCCCGCTCTGTCACTCCGTATTAGAGCCTACGATAGAGGTGGAAAATATGTATCCCGATGTCAAGATCAAAACAAGACGGATGATGCTTTTGTCGCGGATTTATCTTTTCGTGGCGATCGTGGCAGAGGCGGTTTTAGTTGTAGTGAATCATTACGGTGATTTTGAGACGGCGTGGAGTCTTGTTACCGGTCTGATCTTTTTTTATGGATATCTGGTTGTCCGGTTTGCTATCCTTGGGAAAACCGGCTATATTGCCAAAACAATTGTTTTGACGTTGATTGCCATATTGATATTGATCGCAATCGATTTTGTGAATGGTTACCGGGGATGGTCGGTACGGTATGTGTTCCCGGCGGCGATCATTTTAGTCGATGCAGGAATTTTGATCTTGATGTGTGTGAACCGGAGGAACTGGCAGAGTTATATTATGTGGCAGATTTTTATGATTCTCTGTAGTTTTGTTCCGATCATTCTGTATCTGACCGGAATCATTTATGTCCCATATCTGGCACTTGCAGCGCTCGGAACATCTGTATTTTTGTTCCTTGGAACGCTGATCATCGGTGACAGAAGAGCCAGGGTGGAACTGAAGAGAAGATTCCATATCAGATAAGGAAACGACAGAAGTTTGAATAAGAGGGTTTATGATCAGAAAATTGACTTTGAAAAAAGAAAGAGAACATGAGACAAACGAAGCGAGCATCGCAGGAAATGTCATGCGTGACCTGATCGCGCATGTGACAAACGATAACCTGATCGGCAGGAAGATCAAAAGCGGTGAGCTGCGTAAAAAGATGGTTGAGCCACCATGGAAATGTCCGGAAATGTTTACCATGACGACTATCAGTATGGAACATTTCACAATGGAGTGGCTTGAATTAAAGGAAAATCCGAATGAGCAGAAGGTGATCTTACAACTTCATGGCGGTGGGTATATCGGAGCGATGCGGAACGCATACCGCATGTTTGCGGGACTTTACAATGAAGTCAGCAAAGGGATGAGTGTACTCACCATTGATTACCGTGTGGCACCTGAAAATCCATATCCGGCGGCATTGGAAGATGCAGTGAGCGCATATCAGTGGCTGCTTGGTCAGGGCTGGTTTGCAGAGGATATCATTGTGGCAGGAGATTCCGCAGGAGGAGGGCTTGCAATGGCACTGTGCCATTATCTGAAAGATCATGGAATGCAGCTTCCATGTGGGATCGTTGCAATGTCTCCGTGGACGGATCTTATGGCAAGCGGTGAATCGTATGATACCAATTATGAGAGGGATCCATTGTTTGGAAATACGAGGGACAGTCTGATCTATAACAAAGATTATGTGGGAGACCATGATCCGATGGATGCTTATATTTCACCTCTGTATGGGGATTTCAGGGGATTTCCGCCAATGCTCATACAGGTAGGTTCTTATGAGATGCTGTTAAGTGATTCGGTGAGCGTTGCCTCGAAAGCGAGACATCAGGGAGTAAAAGTAAGACTTAGTATTTATGATGGAATGTTCCACATTTTCCAGATGGCAGCAAAAATGCTGCCAGAATCCAGAAAAGCGTGGGCTGAGATTGGAAAATTTATTGATGTTTTGTCAGATGACTGACATCCATATAAACAGGAAGACCATTTTCATAGGTGACATTGGATTCACCCTGGATCAATGGAGTGAGGTAATCAATTAATTCCTGTGTAACATCATTGCCGGCGGCGTTGATCCATTCAGCAGGAACGGATCTGGCTTCGTTGGCAATATTTTTTATCTCGGCATATCCATATTCAATCGTATATGGATCGTCAGATACACGGTTCATGATGACCATAGAAGCTGTTACGCCTTCCTCGGAGAGCGCAACGGCTTTTTTTCCTAATTCGACAGATTCCATAAGGTCTGTCTTGGATGCTAAATGGGCTGCACACCGCTGTAATACATTCACTTCGATGGAGCGGACTTTTACGCCTAATTTTTCTTTCACAAGGAATTCCAATGTTTTTCCGGCGCCGCTCAGCTGGCTGTGGCCAAATGTATCGACTGACTTCTCAGAAGCGCTGATGTAATTGCCGGATGCATCCCGGATACCCTCTGATACGGCAATGATAACGTTATTGCGTTCAAACAGCATACGTTTTACATCTAACAGGAAGTCGTCCGTATCAAACGGAACTTCCGGAAGATAAATCAAATGTGGAGCGGAATTATATCCGTTTCTTGCAAGAGCAGCGGCAGCGGTCAGCCATCCTGCGTCACGTCCCATGATCTCAATGATTGTGACACTCTTGACTGCGTAAATAAAAGTGTCATGGGCAATCTCTAAAACTGAGGAAGCAATGTATTTTGCAGCGGAACCAAAACCAGGAGTGTGGTCTGTCTCACACAGATCGTTGTCGATTGTTTTTGGAATACCGATGATGCGGACATTGCTGCCGATTTTTTTGCCGTATTCGGATAATTTTAAAACGGTGTCCATAGAGTCGTTTCCGCCAATGTAGAAGAAGGCGCCGACATTGTATAATTCAAACTGTTTGAAGATAAAAACATATGAGGAATCATCATCTAGATAATCCGGCAGTTTATGACGGCAGGAACCTAAATACATTGCAGGTGTTGTTTCCAGACGATCCAGATATGCCGGATTTTCATTCATAATCTCTGTCAGATTTAATAAATGATTGTTTAAGATGCCAAGGATTCCATTTACAGATCCATAGACAGTCTCATACTGATCAGATGCCATGACTCCACGGATCACACCTGCAAGGCTGGCGTTAATTGCAACTGTCGGTCCACCGGACTGTGCGACCATTACATTTTTTAAACTCATAGTTTACTCCTTAATAATTCATTAACTTTTGTTAAAAATAGTATCCATTTCTTATTCTTTTGTTATAATGAAAAAGATAGATTTTTTTGTGAAAATCTTTTTGACTGCTATATAATAGCGGAAAATAACGTGTTTAGCAAGAGGTAGCAGGTGTGAAATGTGATTTATGTCCAAGAAAATGCCTTGTAGACCGGAAAAAGGGTGAAAAAGGAATCTGTGGACAGACAGAAAATTTAAAAGTTGCGAGGGCAGCACTTCATTTTTGGGAGGAACCGTGCATTTCTGGGGATGCGGGATCGGGAACTGTATTTTTTTCCGGGTGTCCGTTACATTGTGCATTCTGTCAGAATGAGAATATCGCAAATGGAACGGTGGGAAAAGAAATCTCTCTGGAACGGCTTGTGGATATTTTTCTCGAATTGCAGGAAAAAAGAGCCAATAATATCAATCTTGTAACACCGGGACATTTTGTACCACAGATCGTGAAGGCTCTGGATCAGGCACGAAAGGAAGGGCTTACGCTTCCGGTTGTATACAATACAAGCAGTTATGAGACGGTTGACACGATCAAAATGCTAGAGGGTTACGTCGATATTTATCTGCCGGATTTTAAATATATGAGCCCGGTTTTGAGTAAAAAGTATTCCCATGCTCCGGATTATGCAGAGGTTGCAAAGGCAGCGATCGCAGAGATGGTGCGGCAGACAGGAAAGGCTGTGTTTGTAAATGGAGATGAAGATAACCTTATTTTAAGTGGAACGATCGTAAGACATCTGACACTGCCCGGTTGTATGGCGGATTCCATGCAGATTTTAAAATATCTGCATGAAACTTACGGAGATATGATTTATATCAGTATCATGAACCAGTTCACCCCACTTTCCAATCTGGAAAAGTATCCGGAATTGAATCGCAGGATTACCGATGAGGAATATGAGACACTGGTGGATTATGCGATCGATATCGGAATAGAAAATGGTTTTATCCAGGAGGGGGACACAGCGGAAGAGAGTTTTATCCCGGCATTTGACTGTGAGGGCGTGTAACCTTGAAAATGAGAACCATATTTTCTGGTGGAAAAAATTTCCAAAAAAATAAGGAAAATTATATTTACATAATATGGGAAAATGTTATAATTAGCTTCGTATGGTTACAAAGAAGGAATAGCAGCGAAATTGCTACAGACAGATTCTTTATCATAATAGAGTGAATTACGAAAATTTACTGAAAGTAAAGGGAAATGCAGACGAGGAGGAGACGAGAATGAATTTTCTAAATTTAGTTCAGAGCGCAGCCGGAAAGGTAAAAGGGGTTGCGACTTTGCTTAGCGGACTGACAAAGACACAGGCAATCATAGCAGGTGTAGCCACTGTGACAGCAGTTGGCGGTGTCGGAACAGGAGGATATTTCTTATATGACCATTTTCATCAGCCGGAACCAATTGTGGCAGATGTTGTGATAAGTACAGAGGTGGCAGAAGAACCGACGGAAGAAGTTGTGGCAGTCGAAGAGGTTGTCACGGAAGAGACAGAGGCGGCAGAACCGGAAACTGTTACATTAGTCGGAAGTTCTATTGAGAAGGATCTGAAGATCAAGATTCAGGACGAGTCCTCGAAAAATGTAAAGGGACAGCCTTTTGAGATCACGATCAAGGCAGACAAGAAGAAGGCAAAATCAACTACATATTCAGATGATGATAAAGATGGTATTATTTACATTAAAAGTATTGATGCCGGAAAATATGATGTCTCTTTGAATGAGATTGACGGATATATCTCAAAAGAGAATTCTTACAAAGTAACGGTTAAGGATAAGATTGAATACACCAAGGTAGATGTCAAAGACGAGATTAAATCCGCAGCAGAAGTAGCACCGGCAGAGGATGCAGAGGTAGACAATGTTGAGGTGGAGGCTGTTATTCAGGATACAGTGGAAACGGTTGACAGCACCTGCACGCCATCCAAAGTCGGAGCAGGAGATGTGGATACTTCCAATTTCCCGAAAGCTTCTGTTGGTGGATCAACAAAAGTGGACATTGCACAGGCAGCAGTGACGGCTTCCGCAAAACGTGTGGGATACCATGCTACAGGAAATGAAGGAGAAACTGTTCCGTCAACTGCAACAAAGGAACCAAAGTCATCTGAGACGCAACAACCGTCAGAAGGTGGAACTGATAAGGGTGACAATACAGGAAATCAGGGTGGAAACAGCCAAGGCGGAACAACTGGAAGCGGAGAAAATCAGGGTGGATCGTCTACAGGAGGTACAGAAGAACCAAAGCCAAAGCCAAATCCAGAACCGAGTACATATGAAATTACCATTGTCCATATGTTTTATAAAAACGATGGAAAAACAAAAGCAGACAAAGCAGATGAAAAAGAGACAGTAACTGTTGCAAAGGATGCGAAAACGGTGTCATCTGCAAAAACATACGACGGATATAAAGCTTCCAATGGTACAACCTTTACCATTCAGGATGGTGCAAAAGAATATACCATCATGTGGGTTGCAACAGCAGCAGATAAGGTTACTTATAAGGTAACACATAATTTCTTTCAGGCTGATGGAAAGACCAAAGCAGAAGAATCCAAAAGTGAAGATATCACAGTAGATGCTACTGCTACTGAGATACAGGCATCTTCTTATGAAGCACAGGGATATAAACTGGTAGAAGGTTCCACGAAGATCAAAGTGGCAGCAGGCACAACAGCATACACATTAAACTGGGTAAAAGCTGCAGCCGCAGCCAGCGCATCCGTCACAGCACCACAGACGGCAGCTTTATATAACAGCACTATTAATAATGCAAATGCAATTGGTCTCACAGCAACATTGACAGACGCAGGCAATATTATTACAAATATTACATGGACAAGCAGCAACGAAAAAGTTGTAAAGGTATCCAATGGAGCAAAAACAGGATGTACTTTAACAGCAGTTGGAAAAGGAAGTGCGACGGTTACTGGTATAATCTCATACTTATCTAAACCGGGAGATACCAAGACAACTGCAAATGACAAGAAAATCACATGTACCGTTACCGTGAATGATTTTACCGGAAATACAACAACACAGTTAAAGGATAAGTCAGGTAGATTACTTTACAAAGATTCCGAGTGTAAAAAACCAGCAACCGTGGCAGATTACAATGCAAACGGAACTTACTACACCGAGCCTGTTTACACCGGATGGCAGACCATTGATGGAAAAGTATATTACTACACCAGCAACCATCAGCGTGTAACAGGAAGTCAGGTGATCAGTGGTATCACTTATAACTTCGGAAGTGATGGAGCATTACAGCAGGGGTCTGGAAAGAACGGTATTGATGTATCCAGCCATCAGGGAAATATTGACTGGGCATCTGTAAAGGCAGCAGGTATCAACTTTGCAATTATCCGTGTCGGTTACCGCGGATCACAGACAGGAGCATTGGTAGAGGATTCCTGCTTCAAGAAAAATATTCAGGGTGCAACTGCAAACGGCATTAACGTTGGTGTTTACTTCTTCACACAGGCTACAACTGAGGCAGAAGCTGTTGAGGAGGCAAGTATGGCATTGACCTTATGCTCCGGATACAATCTTTCTTACCCGATCTTTGTCGATACAGAGAACGGAAGCGGAGCAGCCCGTGCCAACGGATTAGATAAAGGCAGCAGAACAGCATGCGTGGCTGCGTTCTGTAAGACCATTGCAAACGGTGGAAGAAAAGCAGGTGTTTACGCAAGCAAGAGCTGGTACAACAATAAAATTGATGCATCCGCATTCAGTAACTACTTTATCTGGGTTGCACAGTACAACACAACCTGCAATTACAAAGGAAAATATAACATGTGGCAGTATTCTTCCAAGGGAAGTGTTCCTGGAATCAAGGGAAATGTCGATGTAAATATTGCATATTAATTTATGGGTTTTAAAAGGATGACCGGTATCTGTTCAGATACCGGTTGTTTTGCGCATAACAATCAATAAGGAGAACAGGTTTGCCATATTATAATAAGAAAGAGTATCCAAAACAGATATGGGTGTCGCAGATACCGGAGCGTGAAGTTTCTTTGTTAAGAGAAAATCTTGCAGGAATAAAACAAACTACGCTTGTATTAATAAAAAAAGAGGAAGCCTTTCATCAGCTGTCAGAGCAGCGGAGCAGAGATATCATTTTTCTATCTTCGAATCAGTCTCTTTTAGACCTTGCCAGAGATGTGGATGTCCCGGCGATTGCCTATCAGAAGCCGGAAACGGATACATTTCTTCATGCCGATATGGTCGTCGAGGGGTTCGAGGAAGTCGATATGACGTTTTTACAGCGTGTGTATGAGAGACATTTCAACATTCCATGGACGATTCTGGAGACGGAACGCTGTATTGTGAGAGAACTGGAACTTTCTGATCTGGATGACCTTTTTTCCATGTATGCAGAACCCGGAATGACCGATTATATGGAGGGGCTATATGAATATGAGGAAGAGCTGGAATATCAGAAAGCCTATATCGAAAATATGTATCGTTTTTACGGATATGGAATGTGGCTCGTTTTTGAGAAGAAAACGGGCACACTGATCGGCAGGGCTGGTGTGGAACATCGGGAAGAGTTAAATGGAGATATGGAATTGGGTTATGCGATCCGGACATCCTTTCAACATCAGGGTTATGCCTATGAAGTCTGTCAGGCGATCATGCTATATGCTAGAGAGGAGCTGCAGGTACATCTCTTGCACTGTCTGATTCAAAAAGGAAATACTCTTTCTGAAAAACTTGCCATAAAATTAGGTTTTTCTTACTGCGGTGACCGGGAAATAGACGGCGTCCTGATGTCAGATTATCAGATAGAATGGTGATGGAAGCCGGATGCAAAGTTTAAGCGTTGATTTTTGATAGAAAATAAAATATAATCATATATTATACACAAAAGCATAGATAAAAGTGGGTGATCTACATGGCAGAACTTTCGTCAGAAGAATTAGAGAAAATCGTAAAAGAAGAGGACAATAGTATCAAACCAATGAAGGAGTTTGAGAGTCCCGAAAAATTATATCAGGAATTGATCGCCAGTGTCCGTAAGTATCATCCATCTACGGATATCAGTCTGATAGAGAAGGCATACAACATTGCATACGAGGCACATAAGGGGCAGGTAAGAAAATCGGGAGAACCGTATATCATCCATCCATTGTGCGTTGCGATTATTTTAGCAGAGTTAGAGCTTGATAAGGAGACGATTGTAGCGGGACTTTTGCATGATGTGGTGGAAGATACCGTTATGACCGACGAGGAGATCAAACAGGAGTTTGGTGCAGAGGTTGCACTGTTGGTGGATGGTGTCACAAAATTAGGACAGTTGTCCTATGATGCGGATAAAGTGGAAGTTCAGGCAGAGAACTTAAGAAAAATGTTCCTTGCCATGGCAAAGGATATCCGTGTGATCCTGATCAAACTGGCAGACCGCCTGCATAATATGCGTACATTGAAATACATGACGCCGGAGAAACAGAAGGAAAAAGCGCGCGAGACAATGGATATCTATGCGCCGATCGCCCAGCGCCTTGGTATTTCCAAAATTAAGATCGAATTAGACGACCTTTCTTTAAAATATTTAGAGCCGGAAGCATACTATGATCTGGTTCATCAGATTGCTCAGAGAAAAAGCGTCAGGGATGATTATGTCCAGAGCCTTGTGGAAGAGGTAAAAAAACATATCCACGAAGCCGGAATTCCGGCGCAGATCGATGGGCGGGCAAAGCATTTTTTCAGTATTTATAAGAAAATGAAGAATCAGGATAAAACGCTGGATCAGATTTATGATCTGTTTGCAATCCGTATTATCGTGGATTCCGTAAAAGACTGTTATGCGGCACTCGGCGTCATCCATGAGATGTATAAACCGATCCCTGGCCGGTTCAAAGATTACATTGCCATGCCAAAACCGAACATGTATCAGTCACTTCACACGACACTGATCGGACCGACCGGACAGCCGTTCGAGATCCAGATCCGTACCTATGAGATGCACCGCACTGCTGAGTACGGTATCGCCGCTCACTGGAAATACAAAGAGGCAAGCAATAATGGCGGTGCTGCAGCACCAATGACCGTTACCGAGGAAGAGAAGTTAAGCTGGCTGAGACAGATTTTAGAGTGGCAGAGGGATATGTCCGATAACAAAGAGTTTATGAGCCTGTTAAAAAGTGATCTTGACCTGTTTTCGGATACGGTTTTCTGCTTCACACCGACAGGAGATGTAAAAAACCTGCCAAACGGTTCTACGCCAATTGATTTTGCGTATAGCATCCATTCGGCGGTCGGAAACAAAATGATCGGAGCCAAAGTCAACGGAAAGCTTGTTCCGATTGATTATGTGATCCAGAATGGTGACCGGATCGAGGTATTGACTTCTCAGAATTCCAAGGGTCCAAGCCGCGACTGGCTGAATATTGTAAAGAGCACGCAGGCAAAGAATAAGATCAATCAGTGGTTCCGAAGTGAGTTGAAGGAAGAAAATATCATAAGAGGAAAAGAGCTGCTTGCATCCTGTTGTAAATCAAAAGGGATCAACCTTTCCGATATTAACAGACCAGAGTATCAGGATAAAATCATGCGCAAGTATGGTTTTCACGACTGGAATTCCTGCCTTGCAACCGTTGGTCATGGCGGTTTAAAAGAAGGTCAGATCGTAAACCGTATGTACGAGGAATATAAGAAAGATCACCTTGCACGTATTACAGACGAGGAAGTTCTTGAGACGATCTCCGAAAATAAAGAAAAAGTCCCGGAGAAAAAATCAAAGAGCGGTATCATTGTAAAGGGACTTTATGACGTGGCAGTCCATTTTTCAAAATGCTGCAGTCCGGTTCCGGGGGACGAGATCGTAGGATTTGTGACAAGAGGACGCGGTGTTTCCATTCACCGGACGGATTGCATCAACATCATCAATCTTTCAGACATGGAGAGAGAACGTCTCATCGATGCGGAGTGGCAGCATGATGAAGAATCCGGCAATTCCGGTCTTTATCTGGCAGAGATCAAAGTATTCTGCAATAACCGTACCGGGCTTCTCGTTGATATCACAAGAGCCTTTACAGAGCGTGAGATTGATATCAATGCGATCCATTCCAAGACGAGCAAGCAGGGAATCGCAACCATTGATATTTCATTTAACACAAAAGGAAAAGCAGAGCTGACGAGCGTGATCGACAAGCTTCGTCAGATAGACAGTATTATTGATATTGAGAGAACCACCGGCTGATCTGGCTCAGGTGGTTTCTTTCATCTTTTTATGGAGGAAGAGAAATATGGCACCATTAAGTATACAGACATATGTAGTAGGTCCGGTACAGACCAATTGCTATTTTGCGATCAATGATGACACAAAAGAAGTACTGATCATTGATCCGGGTGCAAGTGCAAAACAGCTTGCAGAGAAAGTGAAAGAGCAGGGATTGAAACCTGTGGCAATTCTTCTGACACATGGACATTTTGATCATGCGACAGGGGCAGGGGAGCTGGCGCAGCTTTTGCATATAAAAATATACGCGCAGGAAAAAGAAAAAGAGACACTGGAAAATCCGCAGTTGAATCTGAGCGGATGGCAGGGAAGCGAGCTTGTGTTCTATGCCGATGAATATTTAAAAGATGAGCAGGAAATAGATCTTGCAGGATTTCATATACGGGTATTTTTAACACCGGGACATACGGTGGGAGGCTGCTGCTATTATTTCCCATATCAGAACACGTTATTCAGCGGAGACAGTCTCTTCCAGACTTCTATTGGAAGGACTGATTTCCCGAAGGGGAGTGCATCCCAGCTGATCCATGCGATCCGGGAAAAACTCATGCCGCTTCCTGATGAGACCGCCGTGTATACAGGGCATGGAGATATGACAACGATCGGAACAGAGCGGATGTACAATCCATATTTGTAGGAGGAAAGCATGATATTAGCAAAATTAAACCAGCCGGAATTTGAGTATGACATACATTCGCTCATCAAAGCATTTTTCCCGGAGGAAAATGTGAGTGCAACGGCAGAAGATAAAAAATATGAGGAAGAGATCACCTTACAGTTTCAGGTGGAGTATGAGCCACAGCAGATAAAAATTGAGTGGAAGGAAAATGGTCAGGAAAGTCATGACCGAAGTTTTCCGGTAGATTTTTCAGACCGCACGGAAACGAAAAACGAACTGAAACAGAATTTTTATCAGATATTATCAGAGATCACGGGCAAAAAGCTTCCGTGGGGGACTCTGACAGGAATCCGGCCAACGAAAATCCCGATGAAATTTTTAGAGGAAGGAAAAACGGAGGCAGAGATCAGAGCCTACATGCAAAAAACGTACTTTGCATCCGATGAAAAAATCGATCTTTCCATTGCTATCGCAGAGCGTGAGCTTGAAATCTTAAAAAAAATCGATTACGAGAACGGCTACAGTCTTTATATCGGAATCCCATTCTGTCCGACAACCTGCCTGTATTGTTCGTTTACATCCTACCCATTAGTGAGCTGGAGACAGAAAGTGGACAGCTATCTGGATGCTTTGGAAAAAGAACTGGATTATGTAGCAGTAAAATTTGGAAAAAAACATCTGAATTCCATTTACATTGGAGGGGGCACACCGACAACACTGGAGCCATATCAGCTTGACCGGCTGATCCGTAAGATCCGATGCAGCTTTGATCTGTCACACTGTCTGGAGTTTACAGTGGAAGCCGGACGTCCGGACAGCATCACAAGAGAAAAATTAGAAACGTTAAAAAAATGGGACATCACAAGAATTTCCATCAATCCGCAGACGATGAAAGATGAGACATTAAAAATCATCGGGCGCAGACATACCGTGGCACAGACCGTGGAGAGTTTTCAGCTTGCGAGAGAGCTTGGATTCGATGATATTAACATGGATCTTATCATGGGACTGCCGGAGGAAAGCCTTGAGGATGTCAGGGATACCTTAGAGCAGGTAAAAGCGTTAAAACCGGATAATCTTACTGTGCATTCACTTGCATTAAAGAGGGCGGCACGGCTTAACATGTTTAAGGAAGATTATAAAGATTACAAGATGGTCAACACCACAGAGCATATGAACCTCACCGCAGAATATGCAAAGAAGATGGGATTAGAACCATATTATCTGTATCGGCAGAAGAGCATGGCTGGCAATCTGGAAAATGTCGGTTACGCAAGTCCGGGGAAAGCAGGAATTTATAACATTCTGATCATGGAGGAGAAACAGACCATCGTGGCGTGTGGAGCGGGAGCTTCGACAAAACGTGTCTGGAATGAGCCAAATCCGGACGGCACTCATCGAATCGAAAGATGCGAGAATGTCAAGGATGTAGCGCAGTATATCGAGAGAATTGATGAGATGATTGAGCGGAAGCAGAAACTTTTTGCAGAAGAATAAAAGGGTTTTTCTTCCTGAAATAGTACATCAAGATGTATTGAAACAAGCTAATAACTGTGCCTTAAAGGACGAATTCATTTTAGAAGATGAGTTCGTCCTTTTCTCATATATTCCAAAATGACGGTAGAACTGTTCACAAGTTTTATGGTAAAATTTGAATACAAATTGAGCAACAAATCTGGGAAAACATAATCATCAATGTGTAAAATGTGATAGTCATGAGGAAAAAACGAGAATCACCGAAAGGATGTGGGAGGCATTGTGCGGGACGAGGATCAAACAACCAGCAGCCTTGGCTGTATTATTTGTTCTAATGTTTATTGGTGGATGTTTTTTTGTGAAAGCCAATCAGGCAAAGGAATTTGAGAAAAACGATTATGGGGTGTTTTTAAATGCGGACGCCTCATCTTTGGAACGATTTAAAATGTATGAAACGATTGTAATTGATGCACAGTATTTTACAAAAAGGGATATTGAATTGCTCCATCAAAATGGAACAGTCGTATATACATATCTAAATATTGGGTCGATTGAAAACTTCAGGGAGTACTATACAACCTATGCGGAACTGGCAATCGGTGAGTATGAGCATTGGGAGGAAGAACAATGGGTGGATGTAGCAAAACCAGACTGGCAGAAGTTTATAGGACAGCTTTCTCAGGAACTATATGAAAAAGGTGTTGATGGATTCTTTATAGATAATTGTGATGTATATTATTACGCTCCATGCGAGAGTATTTTTGAAGGTCTTACAGCTATTCTGCAAATATTTGGAAGCGTGCAAAGCAGATGGAATGGAAGTATATCTGTTGGAATATACAACGAACCCAAAACTAATCCAAAAAATAAAAGAATACTGCAAGGAGCAAGACTTCCATTTTTATATTTCCAGTTCCCTTGAACTTAGATAATGAGTGTTGAGAAATACGAAAAGTATGCGGTTGCTTTTTCTGGAACAGGATAATGTTATTACTATTATTTGATTGACAAAAATTAGATAGATTTTATAATTGATATTAAGAATTGTTCCTAATAATGAGTTGGATAGAAACAACTAAAAAATAGAAGAAAAGGGGTAAGATTATGTTTGAGATGAAACCAGAGTATTACATTGGAATAAAAATGATTGATGAACAACATAAACAGTTGTTTACATATGCGGATGAAGCATATAGCAGATTATGAAGATTTTGACATACCTTACGGAATGGTTAGTAAATCATATTTTGTATGTTGATGGACAGATTCCACAGGAATGATGTCATATATAGGAGTTTATGAAAGAGATTTATGGATGAAAAACAGTTAAGCATAGATATCGTTGGCTTGGCAGGAGGTTCCTTTATTTGCAAGGATTATTCATCTTGCGGATGTAATAGATGCGATTGCTAACAACATAAAGTGTAGACAGGAAAAATGGGATAAATGTTGTGAATTTCTTGTAAAACAAAAAGGATTATTATTTGATGATGAGTGTGTAGAAGCCTTTTTTGAAATGATATCAAAAGAAACATTTGTTTCGTTAGAGGATGGATCTTTTGAGTCAAAGTTATGGGAGATCGTTCCAAGAAAAAAACAGATGTTTGATTGGAATACTTGTAAAAATATTGCAGATTTCTTTGCGAATATTGTTGATTATAAATCTCCCTTTACAAGTAGACACTCTATTGGTGTTGCAGAAAAGGCTGCGCAGTTTGCAAAGTATATTGGATATGATGTTTTAGATATCGAAAAAATGTATCTGGCGGGAGCATTGCATGATATCGGAAAAATGGCGGTCGGTAATGAAATATTAGAAAAACCGGATAAACTTACGGATGAAGAATTTGATAAAATGAAAAACCATGCGGGCTACACATATCTTATGCTGTCACAAGTAGATGGTTTTGAAGATATACGAGATTGGGCTGCACTACATCATGAAAAACTAAATGGGAAAGGATATCCATTTGGAAAAACTGCAGATGAATTAAATGAACAAGAACGAATTATGGCATGTGTTGATATTTATCAGGCGCTTACGGAAGAACGTCCATATAAGAAAGGAATGTCGCATGAAAAAACATGTGATATACTTGATGAAATGGCAGAAAAAGGTTTTGTGGATGCAGATATTTCACGTAAAATGAGAGATTGTTTTCATTAGCATAGTATGAATGTTACAGAAAAACGGGTAGCCATTAACTCATTGGTATAGTTTGCGACGGGAGCAGATTCATTCATGATGCCCTTATAGATTTCAGCAGGGATGGTCCAAAGATCAGTATCTTTCTCTGCTTGTCGAAAGTGATGGATGGAATGTATAATATTGTTAATGATTCAGAGATATTTATTTTGGAAACAACTTAATCAATTTGGAGGTATAAAATGAAAGCACATAAGTATTGGTCAATGGGAGCGTTAATTACTATGATTGGAACTTTTTATACAGGATATAAAGGATCCAAATCAGGTCATAAGTATTTTGCATGCAGCACTCTTATATGTATGATCATGTCCATGTACACTGGACATAAAATGATTTCAGTTAATAAGAGAGTAAGAAAACAGGTGGAAAATACAGAAGCGGAGGAATAGTAAATGTTAGAGTCAGGAACCAAAGCACCGGACTTTGAATTGCCGGATCAGAATGGAGAAATGCATAAATTAAGCGATTATGCAGGAAAAAAAGTGATCTTATATTTTTATCCAAAGGATAATACACCAGGATGTACGAAGCAGGCATGTGGCTTTTCTGAGCGTTATCCACAGTTTACTGAGAAGGGAGCTGTTATTCTCGGAGTAAGCAAGGACTCTGTAGCGTCTCACAAGAGATTTGAAGAAAAATACGGACTGGCATTTACGCTATTAGCAGATCCGGAGCGTAAAGTTATTGAAGCATATGATGTCTGGAAAGAAAAGAAAAACTATGGAAAAGTATCTATGGGCGTAGTGAGAACTACATATCTTATCGATGAGCAGGGAATTATCATCAAAGCCAATGATAAAGTCAAAGCAGCAGATGATCCTGAAAAGATGCTTAAGGAATTAGAGTGATGAAGATTATATTATCACCTGCAAAGAAGATGATTGCAGATACTGATAACATAGCACCGGTTGAACTGCCTGTCTATATTGATAAGACGGCAGAAGTATTAAACTGGATGAAAAGCAAATCAAAAGAAGAACTGAAAGCTATCTGGAAATGTAATGACAAGATTGCAGAGCAGAACTTTAACAGATTGGAAAATATGGATCTTTATAACAGGCTTACTCCGGCTGTTTTAGCATATGAAGGGATTGCATTTCAATATATGGCACCATCTGTGTTTGAAATCCAGCAGTTTGAGTATTTGCAAAATCATTTAAGAATCTTGTCTGCGTTTTATGGCATTTTAAAACCAATGGATGGTGTGACTCCTTATCGTCTTGAAATGCAGGCAAAGGTTGGAATTGGAGATGCAAAAAATCTGTATGAGTACTGGGGAGAATTGTTATACCGCTCAGTAATCGATGACAGTAGGATTATCATTAATCTTGCATCAAAAGAATACTCAAAATGTATAGAAAAGTATCTGACACCACAGGACAGATATATTACGATTGTATTTTGTGAGTTATCCGGAGATAAATTGGTAACAAAAGGTACCTATGCCAAGATGGCTCGTGGTGAAATGGTCAGATTCATAGCGGAAAATAATATTGAAAATCCGGTGGAGATTCAGAAATTTGACAGACTCGGATATTCGTTTAGGTCTGATTTATCTTCAGATTCAGAATATGTATTTGAACGCAAAATAAAATAGTTATTAAGGTAAAAGATGCTCAGTTTGGTAGCTTTTATAATAATGAGAATTATTACTATTTTATTGACAACAGGATAATAGTGGTATATAATCCTTATTAAGAACTAATCCTAATAAGGAGGACGAATGACAAGTAGGAGAAATACCATTCAAAAAGATCTTGTAAGAAATGCCGTATACGAAATGAGAAGACACGTTACAGCAAATGAAGTGTATGAATTTGTAAAAGAAGCATATCCTACAATCGGAAAAGGAACTGTATATAGAAATCTTGATATATTGGTAGAGGAAGGTGCATTAAGAAAGGTTGAAGTTCCGGATGGACCGAACCGATTTGATTTTACATTGAAAAATCATTACCATGTAAGATGTATAAAGTGCGGTGAAATTTTTGATGTGGATATGGATCAAATACCGGATTTGCTGGAAAGAATTCATAACACTCATGGAATTGAGTTTTTGGATTATGATATTTCATTTAAAGGCATCTGCCCGAAATGCAGGGAGAAGGTAAAGGAGAAACAGCATGGATAGGAAAGCAATGTATAAGTTAAGGTATGGGAATGCCGTAACTGCGGAGAACCTATGCAGGAATTAAAAGCCGGAGTGACAGATGCTGCTGTTGAGAAGCATGTACCTGTATATACGGTAGAAGGCAGTCATGTTCATGTCGTGGTCGGAGAGACAAAACATCCAATGCTTGAAGAACATTTCATTGAGTGGATTACATTAAATACAAACCAGGGAATATACAGAAAACAGTTAAATCCAGGGCAGGAGCCGGTAGCAGATTTTTGTCTTTGCGATGGTGAACAGGTAGAAGAAGTATATGCATATTGTAACCTGCATGGATTATGGAAATGCTAAAAGCATTTATACATATTAAGGTTAAAGAACAACACAAATATAACAGTAATATAGGCTGTGTATTAATATATTTACAAGGATATTTCCGGTTCCTTTTTTAGAATGGGAAGCGGAGAAACAGTAGAGAGGAGAATACTACATTCCTTGATAACTGAATATACAAATGCATACAGGACGTGACGTGCGGAGCCGGAAATGTCACCAAGAGAGTTTATGTGGACGGTAGAATCGTATACCTGATATCTTGGAGACAGATGAAAGGATTGAAATGCCTGCAAAAGCTGAGATCAGAAAAACATTTATGATAAATTAAAAAATGAAAAAGACATTCTTCCATAAATCTTAAAGAATGCTTTAAAATTATGTGTTATAGTGATACCTGTTAAAAAGAAAAATTTGGCAGACAACAAAAGAAAAGCCAGCAGAGATGAAAAGGAGATATCGATTATTATGAAAAAAAGATATGCGTTATTATTGACAGGTTTATTAACATTATCACTTGCAGCAGGATGTGGCGCTAAGACTGACAATGCAGGAGAGACTTCTGCACCGGCGGTTTCTGAATCACAGGCAGCAGAGAGTACGGAGCAGACAGCAGATGTACAGAACACAGCAGATCAGGGAGAGGAAAAGACGATCACAGGAACAATTGATGAGATCAAAGATTTCATGTTTGTTATCACAGATGAGTCTGGCGCAGCATATGAATTCAGCTTTGAGACAGCACCGGAAGGACTGGAAAATGTAGCTGGTGGAGATACTGTAAAGGTTACATATACAGGTGAAATCTCAGAGGTTGATCCATTTAATGGAACTGTTATTTCTGTTGAAAAGCAGTAAGCTTATAAAACCGAAAAGAATGATGAAAGAGCGATACCACAGCGTACCGCTCTTTTTTTTCGGAAACGTACCGATTTATACAAAATACTTTGACATGAGTTATATCAAACCGTATAATAGACAAGGATAAGCAACGCCAGACACAGGTCTGGCTGTCTGAGATAGATGAAAACGGAGGAAAACCAATGGCATTAAGCAAGAAGCCGGTAAACGGCATGAAAGATATTTTACCAGAGGAAATGCAGATTCGTGATTATGTGCAGCAGGTGATCAAAGAGACATACCGGAATTTCGGTTTTACACAGATTGAGACCCCTTGCATGGAAAACATTGCAAATTTAAGCAGCAAGCAGGGTGGTGAGAACGAGAAGTTAATTTTTAAAGTAATGAAGCGTGGCGAGAAGCTAAAGATCGCAGAGGCAAAGGATGAAACAGATTTAGTGGATTTTGGAATGCGTTATGATCTGACGGTTCCATTGGTTCGTTATTATTCGAACAATGCCAATGATCTCCCATCTCCATTTAAGGCGTTACAGATGGGAAATGTGTGGCGTGCAGACAGACCACAGCGTGGACGTTATCGTCAGTTTATGCAGTGTGACATCGATATTATCGGAGAACCGAGTAATCTCGCAGAGATAGAACTGATCCTTGCAACAACTACAACGATCGGAAAATTAGGATTTAAAAATTTTGAAATCCGTATCAACGAGAGACGTATTTTGAAAGCAATGGCAGCCTACAGTGGTTTTGCAGAGGAAGATTACGATACCGTATTCATTATCCTTGATAAAATGGACAAGATCGGTCTTGATGGTGTCGCAGAAGAACTTGCAAAAGAAGGTTATGCAAAAGAATCCATCGACAAGTATCTTGGACTTTTCAAGGGCGTGGAGGAAGCAGGAAATGGAATCGATGGAATCTGTTATATCGCAAAGACTCTGGAAGGATTTTTAGAGGAAGACGTTGAAAAAAACTTATTAGAGATCATCAACAGTGTCAATGCTGCAAAACAGGCAGATTTCAAACTGGTATTTGATCCGACTCTCGTTCGCGGCATGAGCTACTATACCGGAACGATTTTTGAGATCGCAATGCCGGAGCTTGGCGCAGCCTGCGGCGGCGGTGGACGTTACGATAAGATGGTTGGCAAGTTCACAGGACAGGATGTACCGGCCTGTGGATTTTCCATCGGTTTTGAACGTATTGTACTCTTATTGATGGAGAGCGGATTTACAGTTCCGATGCAGCGTCCGAAAGTTGCATATCTCATCGAGAAAGGCTATCCGGCAGACAAGCTCGTCGATGTGATCGCAAAAGCGCAGGAGGAGCGTCAGGCTGGCAAACAGGTATTAGTTGTCCGCATGAACAAGAACAAGAAGTTCCAGAAGGAAAAACTTGCAGCGGAAGGCTATAAGGATATTGTGGAATTTTTTAATAACTAGATAATTCAGAATGGAAACGCTATAGCAAAAACTATGGCGTTTTTCTTTCTATTGCGAGAAAAAACGTTGAAAAATAGCACTTCATGGTGTAAGATTAAAAAAGTGTCAAAGCAGGATCTGCTGCAATGATAAAACCTATAAAGACAGGCAGTCTGGACAGCCTGAATGATACAAAGGCTATTTAACGTCCCGATTGCTGTAAGGAATAAAAAACAAGGAGTTAAGAAAATGATTCAGTCAAGAACTCATAATTGTAACGAGTTACGTCTTTCCGATGCAGGTAAAAACGTAACAATCGTTGGATGGTATGAGAACATCCGTAAAGTAAGTAAAAATCTTGGATTCCTGATTCTTCGTGATTTCTATGGTACAACTCAGGTTGTGATCGAGACCGAAGAGATGATGCAGGTGATCGACAGTGTGAATAAGGAGTCTACGATCTCTGTGACAGGTGTGGTAAGAGAGCGTTCCAGCAAGAACAAAGACCTTGCGACCGGCGAGATCGAAGTTGTTCCGGAGAAGATCGAAATTTTGGGAAAATGTATTTACAATGCACTTCCATTTGAAATCAACCAGTCCAAAGATGCAGATGAGAACACAAGATTAAAATACCGTTATCTTGATCTTCGTAACCCAGCTGTCAAAGGAAACATTGTATTGAGAAGTAAGATCGTTGCCGAACTTCGTCAGAAGATGAACTCCTTAAACTTCATGGAGATCACAACACCGATCCTTACCTGTTCTTCCCCGGAAGGAGCAAGAGATTACCTTGTTCCTGCAAGAAATCATCCGGGAAAATTCTATGCACTGCCACAGGCACCACAGCAGTTCAAACAGATTTTAATGGCATCCGGGTTTGACCGTTATTTCCAGATCGCACCATGCTTCCGTGATGAGGATGCAAGAGCAGACCGTTCTCCGGGAGAGTTTTATCAGCTGGATATGGAGATGGCATTTGCTTCTCAGGAGGACGTATTCTCAGTTGTAGAAGAAGTATTACCACCTGTATTTGAAAAATATGGTGTATACAAGACAGCATCCAAAGCCCCATTTGTCCGTATTCCATATTTAGAGTCCATGGACAAATACGGAAGTGACAAACCAGACCTTCGTATCGACCTTGTATTACAGGATGCAACAGAAGTTATGGCAGACTGCGGATTCGGACCATTTGAGGGACAGACTGTAAAAGCAATCGTAGTTGACGGATTTACTGCGACCAGAAAAGTGATCGATGGAATCTGCGCAGAAGTAGAAGTTCAGACTGCAAACAAAGCATTCTGGTTCAAATTAGATGAAAATGGAGAACTTGTCGGAGGAATTTCTAAGTTCTTACAGGACAGAAAAGAAGCTGTGATCGCAGCCCTTGGATTAAAACCGGGTGATTTTGTTGGTCTGACTGCAGGCAAAAAACTGGCAGCACAGAAAACAGCAGGTGTTCTCCGCAAACTCCTCGGAGCAGCAAGCGACAAGCATATGAAGAAAGACTGCTACGAGTTCTGCTGGATCGTTGATTTCCCAATGTATGAGATCGGTGAGGAATCCGGTGAATTAGAGTTCTGTCATAATCCATTCTCTATGCCACAGGGCGGAATGGACGCATTAAATAATCAGGATCCATTAGATATCCTGGCATACCAGTATGACCTTGTATGTAACGGTGTTGAGCTGTCCTCCGGTGCAGTTCGTAACCATGATCCTGAGATCATGATCAAAGCTTTTGAGTTAGTCGGACTCGGCGAGGATGATGTGAAAGCAAAATTCCCTGCCATGTACAATGCATTCTGTTATGGAGCACCACCACATGCCGGTATCGCTCCGGGTGTAGACCGTATGATCATGCTCATCTGTGGAGAGGAAAGTATCCGTGAGATCATTCCATTCCCAATGAACAAAAATGCAATGGATATCATGATGGGCGCACCTGCAACTGTTGAACAGAAACAGTTGGATGATGTGCATATTGCGATCAAAATGCCGAAAGAGGAATAACCGGAGTTTAACTTATGAACTGCCGCCTGTAGGTGGTGGCACGGATTTCCTAAGGTTATGTTGTATTGCATGCCAACAAAGTGTATAGAAATATAAAAAATAGAACTGTTTGTTTTCAGGAGCGCTTCCGCTTGTTGTCGCTGGCAGCGGTACTAAGAAAGCATCCATCGTGATTTCAAAATCCAATTACATTGGCTTTTGAAATCGCAATGTCTGCTTTCTAAGGACCGGCCGCTCCCAAAATCCTGAAAACAAATCAGTTCAATTTTTTATTTATCCAAGGCTGTGCAGCATGCAATATCCCAGTTGTGAAAATCCGTCAATCCATGTTACGAGCAGCAGTAATCATAGCTTAAACTCCGGGAGGTGTACCCTTTATCATCGATGAATCACAAGACATTGAAAATGACTGCAATTTGTCGTCACCTCCTTTATAGGCACTCATCCCCTAACCGTGAGTTCCATAACGTAAATTGCAGATTCTGTGGTGCAATTCAAGCGTAAATTGGGCAAATATAAACGTCTTCTCACAAGTCATTCGTAACGTAAATGAAAGAAAAACGGTATGAACAAATATTATTTTCTTTGTGAGCTATGGAGATAAGACTCTTTAGAGGCTTATCGAAATGCCCGGCGAACAGAAACATAATATTTCGTTTATACCGTTTTTCTTTTTCATTAACATATAAAATTTTGACTTGTGAGAGGGTGCTTATGGTTGCCCATTCACAACTTAAGAAAGCACCACAAAATCTGCCACATTACATCCGTTAATCTGCAATTTATGTTATGGAACTCGTGGTTGTGGGATGAGTACCTATATTGGGTTCTGCCGCACGTAACATAGATTGACGGATTTTCATTGACACAATTCCAAGATTGCTTTATACTAAGCCTACATCAAAGTCGCAGATAAATAACAGTTACGATTATGAAGCATTCATAAGCGTGATCATTCTTAACAACGTTTCTGTCTGCAGATTCAAAACCTGATATAAGGTCGAGGATATGATCTCAAAATTCATTGCCGGTTCGGCAGGAGATTCCATTTTGATGAACAATTCAATGCAGGGAGCATTTGATCTGACTGATGTTTTTGCATACCCACTTATGTAAAAAACAACAGAAAATCCACCCTATGCATTGAAAAAAACACAACATTCTATTATCATAAAAGGAGGAATAGGATTGAATACCAACGATGAAAAGATCCAGTGGCATCCGGCATTTGATGCGGCACTGCAGATTGAGTTCGGAGACGAAGCAAAATATCTGGAATTTGATCCGGAACATCTCATCTCAAAAAAGCCAATGCAGATCGATGTGCTGGTCAAAAATGAAAAACACGTAAAACTCAGAAAGAATATCGGGAGGATCTTCCGGCAGTATAATATCATAGAGTACAAATCACCGGAAGACGACCTTGACATTGATGATTTTTACAAGACCTATGCATACGCCTGTCTTTACAAATCAGAAACGGAGACAGTAGATCTGATCCCAGCAGATGAACTGACAATCACTTTTGTATGCTATCATTATCCAAGGAATATGCTCCGCAAATTGGAACAAGACCGGAAGTTTTCAGTGGAACAGCAGGACAGTGGCATATACTACCTCGTTGGGGATGCCATCCCGATACAGCTTGTCATAGTCCCAAAGCTGTCAAAGGAGCATAACTACTGGCTCAACAATTTAAGGAATGACCTTAAGGCGGGCAGTGAGATTAAAAATTTTATAGAAAGTTACAGTAAAAACAAAAACTCAAAGCTATATCAGGCACTCGCAGGCGCAGTCATGCGTGCAAATTGGGAAAAGTTGAAGGAGGGATCGAATATGTGTGAGGCATTAAAAGAATTGTTTGCGGACGACTTTAAGGAATCGGAATTGAAAGGCAGAAATGCCGGCAGGACTGAAGGCGCAGCTTCTAAAATTATAGAGAAGGTTATTAAAAAGCATCAAAAAGGATACACCGCCGAAGCCACAGCAGACATGTTAGAAGAACCTGTCTCCCGGATTCGGCAGATCTATGACGTCATAGAGAAAAGCTCGCCGGATTATGACGCAGAGACCATATACAAACAGCTCCATGAAAAAGAAGAATAAGCTTTTGGTGATTGTGGTAGAATTTGATCAGTAACGAATTCAATCGGAATGTGACAAAGGAATGTGATGATATGAAAAAAACGATAGGTATGACAGCCTTGCTGTTTTTGATGATGGGGTTGATCGGCTGCAACGGAGAAACAGCCAATATTGACTTTCCTTTTGAAGTTGGAGATATTGAAAATATTGAAATGTATCACTATGCAGGAGTACCTACATCAGCGGAAAAGAAAGTAGTAGTTGCAGAAACTGACATAACAGACTTATATGATATGTTTGAGAACTTATCATTGAAAGAAAAACAAGTTGAGGAAAACACAGGAGCAGATGTAACCAGTTTTCGCTTTAACCTTTCAGATGGGACAAGCTATGAACTGATTTATGTCTGTGATGGGGTCAAGAACGGAAAGCTGAAATCTTCCACTGGCAATTTTGAATACTTTACAAGATCAGATATTGGTTCATATTGGTTCAATAATGAACTTGAAGCAGTTCCGGTTGAAGAAAGCGAATTGCCGATGCAGACCAATTAAATCCATCCCATAACAGGCACTCATCCCATAACCGTGAGTTCCATAACGTAAATTGCAGATTCTGTGGTGCGATTCATAATGTTGACCGGGCATGTATAAGCGTCCTCTCACAAGTCATTCACAGCGTAAATGAAAGAAAAACGGTATAAACAAATATTATTTTCTTTGTGAGCTATGGAGATAAGACTCTTTAGAGGCTTATCGGAATGTCCAGCGAACAGAAACATAATATTTCGTTTATACCGTTTTTCTTTTTCATTAACATATAAATTCTGACTTGTGAAAGGACGCTTATATCTGCCCTTCAAACTCTAGGAAAGCACCACAAAATCTGCTGCTCCACGGTAAGTTAAACTCCGGTTTTGGGACGTATTCCTGAATGGATAGCGCCGGTTGGGCAGACATCTTTGCATTTTCCACAGCGGATACATTCCGCACTGTTTGGATTTTCATAAACCTTGACACCCATATCACATTTCTTTGCGCAAAGTCCGCATTTCGTGCATTTGGCGGCATCAATCTCGTAATGGTAGAGTGAAAACCGGTTGAAAATACCATAAATCGCACCAAGTGGACATAAATACTTGCAGAATGGGCGGTATATCATTGTAGATAAAATAAGAAGAATGACAAGGATGCTGACTTTCCACCCAAATAAAAAGCCGATGGCACGCTGAAGTCCCGGATTTTTTGCAACAAGCGGAATACCGCCGAGCAGTGTGCCGGACGGACAGATCAGCTTGCAGAACCATGGACTTCCATAGCCGCTTTCCCCGACAAGAAGCAAAGGCATGGCAATGACGAACACAACAAGGATGACATATTTTAAATAGCGCAGATAGCGGTCAAATGGGACTTTTTTGATCTTTTTGACAAAAGGGATCTTATGCAGCAGATCCTGCACAAGGCCAAAAGGGCAGAGCCAGCCGCAGACAAAACGTCCCATGAGAGAGCCGAAGATCATTAAAAATCCAATGACATAAAAGGAAAATTTATAATTTTTACTGCCGATCACAGCCTGAAGGGAGCCAATCGGACAGGAACCGATAGCACCCGGGCAGGAGTAGCAGTTTAAGCCGGGAACACAGAGCTTTTTGCTTGTGCCGCGGTAAATTTTTCCCTCGGTAAAACCGATGACATATCCATTTGTCAGGGCGGTGAAAAGAACCTGTACCCATAAGCGTAAATGTTTTCGCTGTTTTTTTATCCAGTTCATGATGAAAAACCTTTCCTTGTAAATTCGTGTAATGTATTTTCTGTTATCCGATGCCAATGCATTCCAGACAGATGATATTTGACTTATTCTGTACAGTGGTATGCTCATTTCGATGGATTCCATTTAAAATAAATAAAACCCCGATAGCTAAAAGTAAGATGCCTGTGACAGAGCGTTTTTTGATATTCATATAAGTTTCGCCTCGTTTCGTGAGTTCCGGCAGTCCGGGAAACTGCCGGAAACCTGATCTATATGTGACTATTCTGCTAAGTAAGAGTCAATGAGAGCTTTCCAGCCTTCATAGTCCTTAGAACCTTCGATCGTGTCAAGGATGGTTCCATCTGATCCAACTACATAAGTGGTAGGGTATGCCATAATATTTAAAAGGGATTCATTTGTGGCAAGCGTTCCATCCATACGAAGCTGTGTGTAAGATGCATTTGCGTTACTCATAATATCTTTGATCTGAGCCATTTCGTCATCTGAGATACCCATGCCAAGATCACCGTAAAGTCCGTAAACAGCAGCACCCTTGTCCTTGTATTCACTATTGATCTTATCAAGATCAGGAATTTCATTGACACATGGGGTACATCCGACATTCCATACATTTACAAGTGTTACTTTGTTTTTGGCAAAAATAGAGGAATCCATTTTATTACCATCTATATCCGTAGTATCCATGTTCGTGAAAATATCATTTGTGGAAGCAGTGCTGTCGGAAGCAGTCTGTGCAGTGCTGTCTGTCTGTTCAGTTGTGGCCGTTTCCTGTCCGGCTGTTGTGGAAGAAGTATTGCCGGTGGTGTTTCCGGTCTGTCCGCATCCTGCAAAAAGAAGTGCGCCTGTAAGTAAAAGTGTTGTGATAGATAATGTTTTGTTTTTCATAATAAGAAAATCTCCTTTGTTTTTTTGTTGTTCAGACTATTGTCCGATTGATTTGATAGACATATCATAACGTTCCAATGTGAAATTAATATGAAATCAGAAAATTTTTTTTGTTGATAATCTTTAGAGGTCATAATAAACTGGAAGTAGTGTTATTGTTATAGGAAAATAGCACATTTTAACAGGGAAGTACTAAATTAAGGAAAAGGAAAGTATAAAATGAATATTTTAATTGTAGAGGATGATGCAGCGATCCGCGAGGGCGTGGCAGAGTTTTTAAAAGAAAATGAATATGAGGTCTTTTGTGCGGAAGATGGGGAGAAGGCACTTGAAATTTTAAAAAGCAAAGAGATACATCTGGCACTGCTGGACATTATGCTGCCGAAGAAAAATGGGATCGAAGTGTTAAAAGAACTGCGGACATTCAGTGAACTTCCGGTGATCATGCTGACGGCGGTCACGGACGAGGAAACGCAGGTGCAGACGTTTGACAATCTTGCTGATGACTACATATGTAAGCCGTTTTCACTGATCTTACTTTTGAAGCGGATCGAAGCACTTTTGCGGGCACGTTATAAGACGGAAAATACATGGAAATACAAAGATGCTGTGGTAGATTTTTCCGGGTATCGGGCAACGTATCTTGGAAAAGATGCGGCAGTCACACCGAAAGAAATCAAACTTTTAGCAGTCTTGTTGGAGAATGCGGGACAGGTTGTGAGCCGGGATCAGATTTTAGACCGGATCTGGGGTGAGGAGGAAAGCCCTTTTGACCGTGTTGTGGATGTCTATGTGAAAAATCTGCGGAAAAAACTGCAGCTCGACTGTATTATCACGGTGAAGGGCGTCGGCTATAAGCTGGAGCTGCCATAAACTATCAATAAGTGATCAGCCTGCAAGAGAAGGCTGTATTCAGCGGTGCGCACAGAGTAGGGGATTGAATATGAAGAAAATGAAATTATTTCCTAAAACATTTTTATATACGTTTTTTATGCTGCTTTTTATCACAACATCCATGCATCTGATGATTTATTTTTTCTATCCGAAGGTGTACTTAAGCCGGATGCAGGATCAGCTGGAAAAGAAAATGGAGACATTGCAGCAGGAGATAAAAAGGAATACTGCAGCGGAAGCGGGGCAGATTTTTTCTGATTTTGCAAAACAAAATAATGTCAATGTTACGGTAGAGTGTGCCGGCAGTGAAGTTACTTATATGGGAATGGATTTCCAAATATCACTGTATACCGATGCCGATATGGTTTTTGATGTGAGCAATCTGGAAAATGCGGAATCGATTATTGTGAAAAATAAAACAATGGAAGCAGACGATGGGATTGAAATCCAGGTGGAAGTGATGGCAAGTGCCATGCCGGTGAAAGAGGCGGTGGATATGATCACATTTTTATTGCCGTTTACGTTCGGAGCTGCCATTCTCTTTTCCATTGTTTTTTCTTATTTATATTCGAGACGCATTACAAGACCTATTTTTCACATGCTGAATGTCACGAACGATATGAAAAATTTAAAACCGGAAGCGGCATTTCATGTGCAGGACGAAGATGAGGTCGGACTTCTGGCGGAGCAGATCAATCAGGTTTATGAGCAGCTGCTTGCAACGATCCGGAGTCTGGATGAAGAAAAAGAGCATATGCTCGCAGTGGAAAAGTCGAAGACTGTTTTTCTGCGTTCCGCTTCTCATGAACTGAAAACACCGCTTTCCGGACTGCGGATTCTGCTGGAAAATATGCAGTATAATATAGGAAAGTACAAGGATCGTGACAAATATCTTGCGGAAGCAGTTGCCAAAGTGGATGAACTGAGCGGAATGGTCAGGGATATTTTAGATACTTCCAAAGTGCAGGATCTGCAGGAAGAGGAAAAACAGAAGCTTTATGCAGGCGGGGAAATTGGAACAGTGCTGCAGGAATATGCGATGCAGATCGCTGACAAAAAGTTGGAGGTGACAGACAGTATCCCGGAAGACTGCATGCTGTTTATGAGCCGGAATACATTTCAGAAAGTGTGGTCGAACCTGATCGGCAATGCGGTACAGTACACAGAGCAGGGCGGGCAGATCACAATTGCCGCAGACACAGACAAAATCTGGATCGAAAACAGCTGTACACCGTTGACGGAGGAGCAGTTAGCTTATATATATGAGCCGTTTTACCGTGTGGACGACACGCGGGCAGCTTCCGGGGGCAACGGACTGGGACTTTATGTGGTGCGGGAACTGCTGAAAAAAGAGGGATTCCGCTATGTATTTGAGCCTGTGGAAGATGGCATGCGCTTTACGATTTTCCTATAGACAAAAACTGTGGATTTATAAAAAATTTCGCTTGTTAATTTGATTCAGAGATTTCAGTTTGTATCGGTTCTGACTGCAAAATCATAAAGTATCCAGAAATTTCCTCGGATATTAAGAAAAAATTCATTAGGAAAAGGGAACAATCTATAGTATAATGATGGTCACATCACAGTGGATTGTGAAAATGAATTTTTGGGCGTCTGCGCACGCCGGAATGAGAGGGAATATGAAGAGAAAAATAGCATGGATTCTGCTGGCGGCAATGACACTTTCCATTGCTGCGTGTGGAAATAAAACCGGAGATCCGGTTGCAGATGATGGAAATATCACTGCAGAGGCAACAGAGGGTGCGCTGGATACATCGGCAAATCTGGAGGGAAGCTGTGCAGACATTCTGGATGAGATTTATAAAACAGCAAAAACAGATGACGATTACTTCAGCTACACAGATGATTTTGAAAACGTGGAGATTACCGAAGCAGAAGAAGAATATATTTTAGGAACGACAGAGATTGATTATACGGATTCCGTGTACTCTGCACCGATGATGTCCTCGATCGCTTACCAGTGTGTATTGCTCCGGGTAAGTGAAGATCAGGATATCGAAGCTGCCAAGAAGCTTTTAGAGGAAAATGCCGATCCGGCAAAGTGGATATGTGTTGAAGCAGAGAGCGTTGTTGTGGAAAACGTTGGCGACGTGATTTTATTCATCATGGCAGACAAAGATGTTGCAGATGCAGCAAAAGAAGCGTTTTTAGCGTTAAAAAAATAAATACAGAAGGTGGTGCGAAGCTTGCTTTTTTCAAGTATTACGTTTTTATACTATTTTTTACCGGCGGTATTAGTGATCTATTATCTGACACCGGCAAAAGTGAAAAATCTGATACTGTTTCTGGCAAGCTTCGTTTTTTATTTGTGGGGGGAGCCAAAATACAGTGTGCTGCTTCTTTTTTCTGTTGCAGTCGGCTATATGGGTGGAAGATGTATCGAATATCAGAGGCAGAAGAAGTGTGTCTGTGCTGCTGATCCTGCAGACAGATCGGGAAAATACAAGGGTAGACATGACAGGCTTGTGGTCGGGATTTTTACGGCAATGACATTGGGATTGCTGGTATTTTTTAAATATATGGATTTTCTGGCAGACAGTGTAAATAGGATTCTCGGTATCCATGTCCCGATGGTGCAGATCGCACTTCCGGTCGGCATCAGTTTTTACACGTTTCAGATCATCAGTTATTATGTGGATGTTTACCGTGGAGAGGTTGCGGCAGAACACAATTTTGTTGATTTTGCGGCATATGTGACGATGTTTCCACAGTTGATCGCCGGACCGATCGTCCGCTTTCAATCCGTGCAGGCGGAATTAAAACACCGGGAGATCACATGGGAAAAAAACGGGGAAGGTGCGGCAAGGTTTGTCTGTGGCCTCTGTAAAAAGGTTTTGATCGCAGATTCCCTTGCGTCGCTTATCTCGGCGCTGCAAAATATATCAGAAACAGCAGCAAAAGCAGTCGTGAATACAGGAATCCGTGCGGAAGGCGCAGGGATCGGCACACTGGGTTACTGGGTGCTTGCCCTTGCGTTTATGTTACAGCTTTACTATGATTTCTCCGGTTACAGCGATATGGCGATCGGACTCGGAAAAATATTAGGTTTTACGTTCCCGGAGAATTTCAGGTATCCTTTTATCTCAAAAAGTATCTCGGAGTTCTGGCGCAGATGGCACATGACGCTGGGAGGATGGTTCCGCGATTACCTTTATATCCCGCTGGGCGGCAACCGGGTGAGCGTTCTGCGATGGTGTTTTAATATGTTCGTTGTCTGGCTGCTCAGTGGTCTGTGGCACGGTGCAGGATGGAATTTTGCGCTTTGGGGATTGTATTTTGGCGCATTCTTAAGTGCAGAGAAATTAATTGGAAGAAAATGGAAAGAAAGATCTTTTAAAATAGCAGACATATCCGCAAATAATGACAGTAATGGTGGTAATAGGGAAAATATGTTTCTGACCTGTGTCAGAAATATCATAGAACATGGTTATGTTCTTTTAGTCGTCCTTTTTAGTTTTGTCATTTTCCGTGTGGAGGGTGTCCGTGAGATAAAAGAACAGTTTTTAGGATTATCCGGATGTTACGGAAATGCAATGACACCGATGGCTGCTTATGAGATAAAGAGCTGTCTGATACTTTTGCTCATCGCATGCGCCGGTGCGACACCGTTTCCTGCAATGTGGGTTCAGAGATTAAAAAATGCAAACATGTGGAAAAAGTCAGGATGGCTGTTACAGAGCTGTTATATACTGACAGGGCTGGTGCTTGCTACGGCATTTTTGCTGGGAAGTTCGGTACACCCGTTTTTATATTTCCGGTTTTAGGGAGAATGAGTGGCAAATCACATTTATCTGACACCGGATCGTTAATGAGGAGGGCAGAAGCATGGATTGGAAGAAAAAAATAGCAGCAGTCATTTTTCTGCTCGTGCTTGTCTGTGTTCCGGTGGCGGCGTTTCTGCTGCCGGATCAGGCGGTTTCTAAGACGGAGAGACGGAAACTTGCGAAGAAACCGGTATTTACAGTGGCTGCTTTTTGGGATGGAACGTATATGGAGCAGTTGGAAACGTATTTTTCCGAGCAGTTTCCAGTGCGGGACGGATTGCGCACAGTGAAAGCGGAGACGGAGACGGCACTTTTGGGAAAAGTGGATACCAATGGTTATTTTAAAGTTGAGGATGGCATTTATCATCTGGAGGCAGAATTAAATGAAAAGAATGTGGGCAGAGTGGCAGATTCCATAGAGAAGCTCTGCACAGAACAATTTCAGAACGCAGATTGTTATGTCGCAGTCATCCCGGACAAAAATTATTATCTGGCAGATAAACAGTATCCAATACTGGATTATGCAAGGCTGGATGAGATGATACAGGCGGAGATTCCTTCGGTACAGAAAATTAATTTATATGATAAACTGCATCTGGAAGATTATTACCGCACGGATCTGCACTGGAAACAGGAAAAAATTACAGATGTAGTAGACACGCTTGTGCAGTCTATGGGACAGCAGACCAATACAATATCTGACGGCTGGCAGATTGCCACGGAGGATTTTGTCGGAGCTTACGGGGCAGCCTCTGCATTGAAAACAACACCGGATAAGATGATTTACCGGACAGATCCGTCCATAGAGCGGATGCAGGTCTATGATTATGAAAGAAAACAGAACGTAAGTGTCTATGCACCGGAAAAAATCGGTGGGATGGATGATTATGATTTTTACCTGTGGGGTGCAAGAGCGCTTCTGACCATTCAGAATCCGGGGTGCCATAATGGAAAGAAGCTGTTGCTGTTTAGGGATTCTTTTGGCAGCAGTATCGCACCGCTTTTAGCGGAGTATTATGAGGAAGTAACGCTGGTTGACCTCCGGTATGTCTCAGCTTCGCATGCACTGGAGCTTTTAGGGGACACGGAATATCAGGATGTGTTGTTTTTGTACAGTGCACCGATTTTGAACCATGGAGACAGCTTGAGATTTGGTTAGTTTATAGAAAAGCAGAGATCAGAAAATCCGCAGCCTTAAAAATAAGGTGCGGATTTTTTGATATGTGTAAAATTTGTGTAACCAATCCAATTCATTTGCGTCTTTCCAGGTGAAGAGAAATATGAGAAAATGAAATAAATCCGTGTAAAAACAATGGGGAACATGAGGATACGTGCAATGGAAGATGAAAAGATTATTGATTTATATTGGAACCGAGATCAGGGTGCGATCAGACACACGGCAGAGAAATACGGCAGTTATTGTGGCAGGATTGCGAAAAATATTCTTTTGAATAAAGAAGATTGTGAAGAATGTGTCAATGACACCTGGCTGAGGGCGTGGAACGCTATGCCGGACGAGAGACCGGCAATTTTATCTGCGTTTTTAGGCGCAATCACAAGAAATTTAAGTCTGGACCGATACCGGAAACTGCATACGGCAAAAAGAGGAAAAGGGGAAGTGGAGTTTATTTTTGATGAACTGACAGATCAGATGGACAAAAAAGAGCCATCGCACTACATAGAGGAACAGGAATTAGTGGCGTGTATCAATCATTTCCTCAAAAATCTCCCGAAGGAGCACCGCGTGATGTTTGTGCGGAGATACTGGTATTTTGATAGCATTACAGAGATTGCAGAGCGCTGTGCATGCAGTGAGGCAAAGGTGAAGACAACACTTTTTCGTGTCAGGGGTAAATTGCTGGACTATCTGAAAAAGGAGGGCTATGCATTATGAAAAAGACGGACTGGATAGATGTGATCGGAAAAATCGATCCGGCTTATGTAAAAGAAGCGGAACAGTGGAGCAAAGCAGCACAGAAAAAGAGAAATCTTAAGCATTTCACCGCAATGGCAGCGTGCGTGTGTATTCTGCTGGCTGGAGCAGTGGTATCATTTGATCTGTGGGTGCAGAACAAAGATACAGGCGCAGAGACAGAAAGTGCTGTCGCAGAAGGGATGAACGAAGGTGCATCAGCTCCAAATGAGCAGATCACGATCAACGAGGTCAGTGAACTGACAACGATTGCGATCGATGTGGGGAATGGACAGGAAGAGCGTATGAGTGCAGAGGAGTTGGAGCAGTATTATGGAGTGACAGTTTTTCCCAAAAATCTGCCGGAAAATCTTGTGGCATATGCAGAGGAGCATGATACAGATACAGCCTATGTACAAAGCAGTATACAGCCATTGGACGGGGAAAAAGAGAAAAATCAGACCACGGCTGAAAGAAGTATTTATTATAATAAAGATCATCAGGTAGTGGATGATAATAATACATTTCTGTATGAGAGTGAGGATGGAAACAGAAGCCTTGAGATCGGTGTCCGCACGATGGAATCCGGGATCATCACGGAATTTGAGGATGATGATTTAAAAACTTCTGAGATCAATAATAGGGAAGTGACGATCGCACGTCTTGCAGCGGAGGATGAATGTTATCTCGCGATTTTTACAAAGGAAGGTGTGACGTTTACCATCCAGACGAAGAATCTGACCGAGGAGGAACTCCTCATGGTATTGCGTGAACTGTGTTGACCTCAAAGGGGAAAAACGACTGGAAGTAAAAAAATAAAATTTCCGTGTAACATTTTTCAAAAAGGATTGTTATATAGATGAAGTTCCAAAAGCGCAGGCTGAGTCACAGGAATGGGGACGGTCGTTTTTATACGGGAGAGGAGGAGTCATGGAAAAAGATATATTAAAGCAGCTATATCAGAAATATCGCAAAGAAATATATCTTTACCTCTACTCTTTGTGCAAAAACAGCAGTCTTGCGGAGGATCTTTTGCAGGAAACTTTTTTAAAAGCACTGCTTTCGCTGCCGGATGACCACACAAACATGCGTGCATGGCTGTATCTGGTGGCGCGCAATCTTTTTTTCAATTATTACCGCAGGGAAAAAGAGAAAGTACCGCTTGGTGAAGTGCAACAGATACAGAATACCGCATCGCAGGAGGTTCTGGAAGGCATTTTGAAAGAGGAGAAAAACAGGCTCCTTTATCAGGCAATGAATGAACTGGAAGAACGGAAACGGGAGATTCTGCTGATGCAGTATTTTGGCGGACTGTCACAGAAAGAGATTGCGGCGATCTTAAAAATGACACCGGAAAATGTACGGGTACTGTCATATCGGGCAAAGCGTGAACTGCGGACTTACATGGAGGATCATAACTATGACTTATCGTGAATTGTTAAAATTATATCAGGAAGGAAAATTAGACAAGGCACAGACAGATGAAGTGGAACATGCCATTGAGAAGCAGGAAGCTATCAGTGAGTACCTCTATGAAAAAGAGGAGATTCCGGGACTCGAAGTACTTCAAGGGCAGGAGAAAGAAGAGGTTTTTGTGCAGGGCAATGATGCAGAATCCGAAGAGGAACAGCGTTTTGTAAAAATGATACAGAAAACGATCCGGCGAACTTTTTTGAAAATGGGTGTGATCGTCGGAACAGGCGTGCTTGCCGTCGTGCTCTGTGTGATCTTTGTTCTGCCGCAGGTTGTATCGGCTTTTTACTATAATCCAAATGAAGTGGTGGGAATAGGCGAAGGCAGTGATATTACAACAACACGGATGAGCCTTGACCTTTCTGTATATTCCGAACTGTTCTGGCCGGGCAGTTACCGGAACACAGTCAATGCGGTGGCAGAGGGTTATGGAACATACAATATTTCTATTCCGCAGGGAATTTCATTTGGCGGAAAATTTACAACCGTCAACGGCAGGCTAAAGCGTGGGAAGCTGACGCTTTATAATACAGATGAGTTCAAAATGCCTTATGGAAATACATTTATGGTGCCAAAAGAGGTGGAAGAATACTCTAGAATGCATTTTTTCGACGAAGATACCAGACAATTTTGGGGACCGGCAGGAAGTGAGGAGGAAGCATATGCGTCTATTGAGAAACTGGATGATAATGCGTATTACATTGCATATGCGTCCCTGGAAAAACTGACTGGTTATGCAGATTTTTATAACTGGGCGAAAAACAGGGAGATGGACGCGCAGCTGTGGTGTGCAGTCTATACATCCGATGAAGATGGTTATATGTGTGACTCTGTACCGGTTGGGATGCTGATTAATCCAAGTGGAAGCTGCATCGACTGGGACAGGGAGACTTATCCATATCTCTGCCAGCTTGATAATCGTGCGGATACAGACAGCTGGCATATATCAGAGGATACAGAGAAAATGGAGACGCATTTTATCAGTCTTTTGAGCTATCTGCGCGATCATCCGGAGATTGTGAAGATTTTAAATGGGTATCAGGAAATTCCTTACGATATGATGATCGAGAGTGTAAAGCAGGATGGACTGCGTATTTATGGATTTTCAATCGTCTGCCAGAAGGAAAAATTATTGCAGCTGCGGGATGAAGAGGAGATTTCCTATCTGTATGCAGTGCCGTTGGATTAAATAAGGTTTTGGGGCAGGGAAAGCGTTCAAATTTATTGTTTATCGGTGCACAGTTTCTTTACTTCAGCGATAGACAAACCAGAGAAATTGGCGATTTCGTCTAAGGAAAATTTGTCAGATTGCAGCATTCGACTGGCAATTTCAAGAGCAGCGTGATTTTCACCCTCTGCAAATCCGGCTTCATGTCCGGCTTCGCGTCCTGCCTCAAACTCTGCTTTTCGTAATTTTTTTTCTTCTAATTCTTTATCATACTCAAAAATACTCATACTGATGACCTCATTTCGGTTCTGGGTAAGAAATTCCGCCAGAATCCCTTCCCGGATGCATTCATCCACTGCATGTTTTACGGCCTCGTTCAAAGGCATGTCTGATGCATAGTGGCGCACTCTGGCAACATACTGTGCATATTCTTTTAACATACTGCAATGCTGCATTAAATCTGCATTGTGTCCTTCATTGACATTTAAAACCGTAACGATTAACTCAAGTTTTGGTTCCCCTGTCAGACATTCAAATGCCGAGGAAAGCCGAAGTTCTGTACAGTCAGAAATTACCGTTGAACCATTGTAGAATTCGATAAAATTTGGGGCAGGAATTTTCTGTAAGGTGGAAGAAAACAGTGATTTTTTATCCACGAGTTTCTGGTATTCACTGCAAATATAAAATAAATCTCGAAGTGGCATATTAGGGTTGTAGGTCGACTGATGTTCATACAGATACAGATTCGTATCCATGATAAATGCCAGATCGTTTTTTATTCCCATATAAATAGCATTTTCGAGTGTCACAATCTCCAAATCTTCCGGGTTTTTATAATTACTCTGATTGACTGCATTGTAAAGAGAGAGCAGATTTTTCCGGTCAGAAAACAACATCCGAAAAACGGTGTCTTTATAATTACGGTTTGCCGCTGGTGTTTTGAATGTAAAGTTTCTTTTTGCTCTGTTACGGTTTCTTTTGCATTTTGCCATAAATTTTTTCCTCCTGAAATTGGCAGGACAGTTTTTTAACTGTTCTCTGATTGCAGGAGAATATAACTATTTGTGATTCTAAGTTCATCTCGTCTCCTGCTTTTTAATTGGTTAATGGGTAACGAAAGCATAGATACGAATGAAGTACGCAGACTATTTGGGGCTAATCTGTCGTTCTTAGAATATAGATGACAATGTCATGAAGATTTTGTAAAATATGCTTTGAATTATTGTAACATAGAGCGTATATAAGAAGCAAGAAGTTTATGAATGAGTTTTGAAAATTTTGAGAGTAATCGTTACTGTTTAGTCAGTAGTAAAACAGTTGCTGTTTTGTTGCTGAAGAAAGTGATTCGGGAGTGAGAAGTAACAAATATTTTTAGTTTTTTGTAACCAACTGTAAAAATCAGCGTCTTTCCTTATAGAAAGATAACAGCAGTAGAAGAACATATTTACATAACCATCGAAAAAAGGAGGAAAAAGCATATGAAACGAAAACTGGTTACAATTTTGATCGGATGTATGACGTTAGGATTATTCGGGTGTGGCAGTGGACTATCTGATACGACAAAGCGGTTGACGCCGCAACAGTCGGAGGACAGTGAACAAAACGCCGATCATACAGGAAATGAGGATCAGCAGGCAGAGGCTGATACGACAGAAAAGAAAGCGGAAGATGACAGCACAGAAACATCCTTCGGTTACCAATACCGATACTGTCAGTTTGCCCTGAATCTGCTGCAACAGACATATGAGGATGGAAAAAATGAGATGATATCTCCCTTGTCAGTATTAGCAGCGCTTACCATGACAGAAAATGGTGCAAAAGGCAATACGCTGTCACAGATGGAGCAGGTTCTGTCGGATGGAACACCGGTAGGGCAGCAGGGCAGAGAACTTTCTTCGTATATGAAAAAACTGACCGATACAGAGAATGCGCATCTAAACATTGCAAATTCAATCTGGCTGAAAGATGCAGACACCTTACATGTGGAGGATGATTTCCTGTCAGAAAACAGTAAATTATTTGATGCGGAAATTTATCAGGCACCTTTTGATGAGCATACATTAAAAGATATCAATACCTGGGTTTCGCAAAAAACAGAAAAAATGATCCCGGAGATATTAGAGAAAATCGAAGACAATTCGGTAATGTATTTGATCAATGCCATTGCTTTTGATGCAAAGTGGCAATCTCCATATGAAAAGGAGGATGTAGAGTCAGGCACATTTACTTCTGAAAATGGAGCACAGCAGACGGTGGATATGATGTATTCCACAGAGGCATATTATCTGGAAGATGACAGTACGACCGGTTTTATCCGACCATATGAAGATGGATACAGTTTTATGGCATTGCTTCCAAAAGAAGGGATAAGCATAGAGGATTACATCAGTCATTTGTCAGCAGAAAAACTGATCGGTCTTGTTGAAAATGCCAGCACGGATTATGAAGTGGATGCAGCAATCCCAAAATTCAAGTCCGAATATTCAATAGAATTAAAAGATACCTTGCAGAACATGGGAATGACAGATGCATTTGATGAGGAACAGGCAGATTTTCGAGGAATTGGAACCAGTGATAATGGAAATATCTATATCAATATGGTACTGCACAAAACCTATATCGAAGTTGATGAGCAGGGAACAAAAGCGGGAGCTTCAACAGTTGTCGGAATGGTGGAAACGATGTCCTTATATGAACCTGAAATAAAAACGGTGCATCTGGACCGACCATTTGTCTATGCCATCATTGACACAGAAACACAAATGCCAATCTTTCTCGGAGTCACAGAATCCGTGGAAGAATAAGAATGTGGCAGCATTATATGAAAAAGGTTGTTAAAAAATTAACATGTACTAAAAAACATACTTGAGATTCTATATAAATTCGTTTATACTAAATTCGGTCTGACAGGGAAGAAGAAACTGACCTGAGATATTTTTAATAGACAATTACGAAACTCATAAAAACCTAAATTGAATTGTGAAAAAATAACAAAAGTTTGAGAAAACACTGGGTGAGCAAAATCGAACAAGTTCGATTGGCACTTAGAAGGCAGGTGCGATGTTAATCGTGACTGGCTTCTTAGTACCGTTACCAGCGACACGTAGCGAGAGCGTGTTTTCGAAAATTTTGTTATTTTTGAACAATTAAAAGAAGCGTATGAGGAGTTTCGCAATTACCTAGATATTCTTAAGACCAGAAGGAGAATTTATATTATGAAGAAAAAACTTGTATCAGCACTGGCTCTTATGATGTCCTGTGTGATGCTGGCAGCATGCGGCGGAAACAAAGTGGAAGAGAATACAGCCATTCCGCAGACTGAGACCAGCGAAGCAGTCACAGAATCAACAGAGGAAGCAGCAAGTACAGAAACTGAAGTAGCAGGCGAATTGACAGATGTGAATGTAGCCGCCTTAAAAGGACCGACAGCTATGGGAATGGTGAAGCTGATGGATGATTCCGACAATGGAGATACCGGAGCAAATCATTACAATTTTACCATTGCAGCATCACCGGATGAGATCACACCGCAGATTGTGCAGGGAAATGTGGACATTGCAGCAGTTCCGGCAAACCTTGCATCTGTTTTGTACAACAAAGAGGGTGTGGATGTCAGCGTTTTGGCAGTCAATACGTTAGGTGTATTATATATTGTGGAAAATGGCGACAGTGTACAGAGTGTTGCTGATTTAAAAGGAAAAACCATCTATGCCAGCGGAAAGGGTGCAACACCGGAATACGCATTAAACTATATGCTGACTGCAAATGGCATTGACCCGGAAAAAGATGTCACAATCGAATACAAATCCGAGCATTCTGAATGTGTGGCAGCACTCGCAGCAAATGAGGATGCAGTGGCAATGCTTCCACAGCCATTTGTGACTGTGGCAATGACACAGAATGAAAATATCCGTGTGGCACTTGACCTTACCGAAGAGTGGGAGAAGGCTTCCGGCGATGGAGATACAAAGGCAGCCTTAATTACCGGAGTTGTGATCGCAAGAAATGATTTTATTGAAGCGCATCCGGACGCAGTTGAGACATTTTTGCAGCAGTATGAGGCTTCTGTAAACTATGTAAATGACAATGTGGCAGAAGCGGCAGTCCTAGTCGGAAACTACGATATTGTTGCAGCACAGGTTGCAGAGAAGGCAATCCCGGAATGTAACATTACATTTATTGCCGGAAATGATATGAAAGCAAAATTAAGCAGCTATCTTGGAATTTTATTTGAACAGAATCCGGCAGCAGTCGGTGGAGCATTACCAAATGATGATTTCTACTACAACGCAGACTAGGAAGAAAAATAAAATAAAACTCTGGACCATTGCATTCTGGCTGTTACTCTGGCAGTTTGCAAGCATGGCATTAGACAAGCAGATATTACTGGCATCGCCCCTTTCAGTGGGGCGGTGCCTGCTTTCGTTGGTGAGAACCTTTTCCTTCTGGGAGTCAATCTGGTTTTCGCTGGAGCGCATCGCACTTGGTTTCTTCTGCGCAGCGGCAGGCGGCGTTTTGCTTTCTGCATTGGCATATCATGTGAAATTAATACGCGATATCCTTGCACTTCCGGTGGCTGTATTAAAGGCTACTCCGGTCGCATCTTTTATTGTGCTGGTGCTCATCTGGATGCCATCAAGAAACCTGTCAATACTGATTTCTTTCATCATGGCATTTCCAATCATTTATACAAATCTTCTGGAGGGATTTGAACATCTGGACCGGAAACTTTTTGAGATGGCAAAAATCTTTCGGATGACATTCTGGAACAAAATGTATTACCTTTATTTTGGGGGACTTTTTGCGTATTTTCGTTCTGCCTGTGCAATTGCGATCGGCATGTGCTTTAAGGCGGGGATCGCAGCAGAGATCATTGGCATTCCCAAGGGTTCCATCGGAGAAAAACTTTACAATGCAAAGATTTATCTGGAGACACCTGACCTGTTCGCCTGGACATTTGTCATTATTGCAGTGAGTGTGCTTTTTGAAAAAATTTTTCAGTGGCTGTTGTCATTGCTGGCGCATCGGCTGAGTGTAAAATAATTTGCGGTTTACGTATGTGAGCAAAGCAAAAAAAAGGCAGTAGAAAACAAAAATGGAATTGGTAAAAGAGAAAAAATGGATATCATAGTAAAAAATTTATGTAAAACATATGATCGTAATCAGGTGTTAGATCATTTTTCCTGTACGTTCCGGGAGAAAAAAATGACCTGTATTATGGGAAAATCGGGTATCGGAAAATCCACGCTGCTATCGATTCTGATGGGGCTGGAGAAGGCGGATGAAGGAACGGTTTCCGGTATGGAGCATCAAAAGATCAGCGCTATATTTCAGGAAAACCGCCTGTTTGAAAATCTGGATGCGGTGACTAACATTCATATCACAACCGGAAAAACAAAAGAAGAGATCACAGGCTTTTTAAAAAAGATGGAACTTGACGATATTGCCGGAAAGCCGGTAAGTGAGTACAGCGGCGGCATGAAACGCCGTGTGGCGATCGCAAGGGCACTTCTGGCAGAGTATGATATTTTGATCATGGATGAGCCTTTGCAGGGACTTGACGCAGAGACGAAGGAGAAAGTTGCCACAGTCATAAAAATGCAGACTGCCGGAAAAACGGTTCTTTTTGTCACGCATGATGAGAAAGAGGCAGAATTTTTCGAGGCAGAGTGTATGGAACTTGTATGAATTTACGCAAAAAAGAGGCAGATCAGCACAGTAAATGTGTGGTCTGCCTCTTCTTTTAACGGTTCATTTCAGACTGATAGCCTGAAGTATTCTTATGCTGTTTGATAATGCTGTCGATCTCCTCTAAGTCCGTGAAGACCATATCGCCGATGACGCTGTGTTTGATGGCAGCCATGGCATTGCCGTATTCCAAAGCTTTCTGGCAGTCCCCATGTTTTAAATAACCATACAGTGCACCGGATACATAGGCATCGCCGCTTCCGATACGATCCACAACGTCAATATTATTGTATGGATTTTCCCTGTAATAAGTATCATTTTTTGCAGAATAGATGATGGAAGTAAAATTGTGCTTCTTCGGAGTGATGACAGTCCGCTCTGTGGAAGCGACAACGGAAATCGGGTATTCCTCACAGAAAGATTTCTGGATCTCGTTGATCGTACCTGTTTTTCCGAAGGTAAGTCTTGCGGTGTCCTCAGAGCAGAAGAAAATATCGACATATGGAAGGATGGCTTCAATGCATTTTCTTGCTTCTGCTCCGGTCCAGAGATTGGCACGATAGTTTACGTCAAATGAGATCAGGGTTCCCTGCTTTTTAAATTCTTTGATACAGTGGATCGCAAAATCCTGTGCCTTTCCGCCGAGCCCGAGCGTAATGCCGCTTGTGTGGAACAGACGGGTGTTATAAAAAAGTGTCTGTGGCACATCTGAGATTTCTATATTATTAATGGAAGAGTGTTTTCTGTCATAGACTACGCGAGGCTTTCTAGGGTAAGAACCATATTCATAATAGTAAATACCGACACGGCTGTCGTCGGAATGGTCTTCAATCAGATAATTCTCGCTGACTCTGGAAGCATTCAACTGATTCTTGATAAAGGCTGCTAACAGATTCGTTGGTATTTTTGAGATGATGGCAGTGTTTAAACCAAGCTGCCCGATCTCAGATGCGATATTTAACTCTGCACCGCCGAGATGTTTCATAAATGTATCGCCCTGTGCAAGGCGTCCATTGATCGGTGTAGAAAGCCTTAATAAAATTTCCCCTAATGTGATGACATCATATTTACGATCCATAGTCGTTTTCCTCCTGTTTTTGGAAAAAATATGTAGTTCGGTTCTGTCAGTTTGTAATGATCGGTTACAATTTTACTGGTAGATGTAAAATTGTAAGTTTTATATTGCGAAACTAAGTTCTACAATATGAACCGCTTTTGAATAAATTATAGCGCATGGGACAGGAAATGAAAAGTACTTATTTAGAAATATTTTTGAAAAGATTGAAAAAACATATTTGACATTTGTGAGAATGATGTTATAATGAGGTTACAAATTGTGAAACACTGTTTCACTATATGGAACATACGGATTTAAAATATGGAGGATTTAAAAATGGCAAAGAAAGTCGTTACATTTGGTGAGATTATGCTTCGTCTTGCACCAGAAGGATATTATCGTTTTGTACAGGCTGCATCCTATGGAGCTACCTATGGTGGTGGAGAGGCTAACGTAGCTATCTCTTTAGCAAACTATGGTATGGATGCAAGCTTTGTAACAAAATTACCGGCTCATGAGATCGGACAGGCAGGTGTGAACTCTTTAAGACAGTTCGGAGTTGATACTTCCAAGATCGTCCGCGGTGGTGACAGAGTAGGTATCTACTTCTTAGAGAAGGGCGCAAGCCAGAGACCATCCAAAGTTATTTATGACCGTGCAGGATCTGCAATCGCAACAGCAACAACAGCGGATTTCAACTGGGATGAGATTTTCGAGGGAGCTGACTGGTTCCATTTCACAGGTATCACACCAGCACTTGGTGACAATGTAGCAGAGATTTGCTTAGAAGCTTGTAAGGCTGCAAAAGCAAAAGGAATCACAGTAAGCTGTGACTTAAATTACCGTAATAAATTATGGTCCAAAGAAAAAGCCGGACAGGTTATGGGCGAGCTTTGCAAATATGTAGATGTCTGCATTTCCAACGAGGAAGATGCAAATGATGTATTCGGAATCAAATCTGAAGGTACAGAAGTAACAGCAGGTGAGTTAAACAAAGCCGGATACAAAGAGGTTGCTCAGAAATTAACAGATCGTTTCGGATTCAAGAAAGTAGCTATCACATTGAGAACATCTATCTCTGCAAACGATAATAAATGGGCTGCAATGTTATACGAAAACGGAGAGAGCTACTTCTCTAAAGAATATTTAATGCATATCGTTGACCGTGTAGGTGGTGGAGATTCCTTCGGCGGCGGATTAATTTACGCTTGCTTAAATGATTACGCTCCACAGGATACGATCGAGTTTGCAGTTGCTGCAAGCTGTCTGAAACACTCTATCGAAGGTGACTTCAATCAGGTCAGCGTTTCTGAAGTTCAGAAATTAGCTGGCGGAGATGCTTCCGGACGTGTTCAGAGATAATCAATTTATTTTGCTATAAATTTCTTTGCTGATTTCTGGCAGAGAAACATTTATAATTCCTTTCCCTAATTTAATATATGGAATCGGTGGATCACCCAGTCCGCCGGTTCGGGAAAAGCCGTACATCATTTTTATGTGCGGCTTTTTTCCTTTTTAGAAAAAAGTTTCGCAAATGCAAGGTTTTACTATCATTTTGTGGACAGCATTTCTTATGCAAAATATACAAAAAAATGCAGAAAAGCTTTTTTGCAGTTTTCACAAAATTATGAAAATGAAAAAGAAATATACTGACAGTTGCAGACTTTTCGTGTTAAAATCGAATAGAAAGGAGAATCAGAAAAAAATGTTTGAAGTAGGAGAATATATTGTTTATGGATGTAAAGGTGTATGTCAGGTAGAAGAGATCACACATATTGATATTCCTGGCAGTAATAAGGACAGGCTGTATTATGTTTTGGCACCGTTAGAGGACAGAAACGGAAAAATATATGCCCCGACTGATAATGCCAAGGTGGCAATGAGAAAAGTCATTACCAGACAGGAGGCAGAGCAGCTGATCGAGGAGATGCCGCAGATCGAAGAACTGTGGGTAGCCAATGAAAAACAGCGGGAACTGCAATATAAAGAGGCGTTAAAGACCTGTGATTTCAGGGCATGGATCAGTATTATCAAGACATTATATTTCCGAAAAAAAGAGCGGATTGCTCAGGGCAAAAAAATAACATCTTTGGATGAACGTTATTTAAAGGCAGCAGAAAATGAGCTTTATGGCGAATTGTCACTGATACTGGGGCTTCCTAAGAGTCAGATGGAAGATTTCATTTGCAGAAAGCTTGAGGCGTAGTAATTTAGGTTATGTACAAAATATTGCAGTCTGGCATGCTTATGAAGGCATGAATGTGAAATGGACGAATATTGTGTAACGAAAACAATATTCGCCCATTTTACATTCATTGCATTTTAGTTATGATACTGCAATATTTTGAATTTACCATTTGTAAAAATTCAATCTTAAAATCCGTCAGTTCAGGTCATGAGCGGCAGAACGTAAATCTTTATGATCAAATAAGAGTTACTTTTCTATAAAAAACTATTTGTACCAGTAAAACCCATCATTTTGAGTATGAACGAAAGCACCTTTAGGTACTTGTTTGCAAATAATGTGGACATCCATGTAATCCGGCATTGGAGAAAGCATACCAATAATCCCCATTGGAATACATATTCCCGAAAGAAATGCATTGGGTGGAGATAAAAGAAATATAGCCAAAGGTATTATACCTAAAAGCATAGGCATTAAACTCATTATTACAAAACGACGTTTGCTGATTGGTTCGTGACATACTGCAAAAGCAGCAAACTTTTTTAAACAGATTCCTATGTAAACTTTTTGACCTTTTTTATAACAAACTCCATGTAAAACTTCGTGAACAGGCAGCAATAGCAGCCCCAATATTATTCCGAATGGAACATATATCGGATTCATTGCTTTTTCGCCAATCATAAACCATTTAATGCATATTATCGCATAACTAAAAATAAGTGGTAAAATACCATATAACAGACTGCTTTTAAAAATATTATCCGGTCTTTCTATTCGTTTTGCATTGTTTGGCAACGTGTTTTCTGGGAAATCTGTATCCCAAGATTTATTACCGCGCCAAATTATTTTAGGCATAAATGCATCTCCTCTAAATCCCGATTGTTTTAATTCTTTTCAGTTCCACCTTCTTGCCTTTCGGACATAGCCCTTGATGGACAGCAGATATTTTCCCGCAGGAACATCGTATTGTCGGCTATATAGTAGTATTCACTCCGTTAACAGCAGCATGCTCATTTTCATCCATTGGAATGATGAGGCATTTCTGACCGTTGATGGTATCAGAATGGATCTGTCCGACTTTTTCCGGTTTTACACGGAGAATGACATCATAAGTTTTGACTGCCGGGACATCATCATCCGAATCATCGACCGGGATGGAGCGGGTTTCTTCCAGCTGATGCTTCAGGCTTTCCACCTGTTCTACCAGTTCTAATTTTTCTTTGCGTTTCGCATTTGCCTCGACTAACTTTGGATCAACTAAATGTTCGGCGGATGGTAAATCTTCACCGAAAGTGTCCTCGTAAGTTTTCTCAATTACGGCGGTCTGTTCCTCGGAAAGTCCGCTGTCGGAGAGGACAGAAGCGATATCGGTCAGGGTGAGCGGTGCCTGCTCTTTTTCTTCCTCATCCTCGGCAGGAACTTCAATTAAGCCACTGAGATTTCCCTGAATGTCAAGAAACATAGCGTCGCTTTCCTCATCATCTTCCCCGATCACATCTTTAACGATGTTCTGGAAGGTGAGTTTCTTTTCTGTTGCGGTAAACTTGGCACCGCAGCAAAGACCGGATTCCATGAATTCCGCATGTGGTGTCTTGGTATCCCTTGTATAAAACATAACAGAGTGGATGTCTGTGCTTCGGTCAGTAAATGCAGGGAATACAAAACCGGTGTCCGGTGCGCCGACAACCCAGTCACGGATACGAGGTCCGATGCGGTTTTCGTCCTCGCGGTAGCCAAGTCCCGGTTTGGTCAGGTTGACCGGGCAGATCGCGCACAGCAGGTATTCGTAAACTTCTTCTGACTCGTCTAATTTGTCATTGTCTGAAGTTTTGGTCATGACATCGTAGGCATCGTGGAAAATCAGAATCAGATAATTCCCAACGTAATCGTAACTGTCAATGATCATATCGTAAAAAGTGTCCATCAGATCATCATTTTTCAGTCTGCTTTCGCGCAGTCCCATCAGAAACTGCTGTCTGCCGCCGGCAGCTTCCTCTGCAAGTGGAAATTCCAGCTCTAAAAGATTGTTTCCGATCGTGCCGGACAATACTTTTTTTGCAATCTCTAAATATTTGTAAAATTCTTCGTCCTCCAGATTCAGAAAAGTTTCTCCGATTTTGGTGATTTTATTACGGTCAGCGTCCACGTAGCAGCCGCACATTCTCGTAAAGGTACAGGCTTCTTTTTTAAAACGCCGCTTGATTTCTAAAATATCTTTTTTATTCATAGTAATTCTCACTTTCCTGTCATTTTTCATCAAGTAGTATAACATATTTTTCAAAGTGCGTTAACTGTGTAAAGCAGAAAAAATGCTTAATTTAGAAGGTAAACTGCAAAATTCAGTATTGCTGCGAAAATACACCAGAACAGATAAGGAATCTGCAGATAGTTTGACAAACAAAAGAAAAGGATGCTCCACATAAAGTTAAAAAATAGCTGGATAAAATATGTGCGGAGTGCCAAAAGCTTATCCGGATGGTCAGACTGCGCAACAATATAGGAAGAAACTCCCATAAGAAGATATAAAATCGTCCATATAATCGGAAATAAAATACCGGGCGGTGCGAAAGAAGGCTTTGTAAATGAGGCGTAGGAGCCGGACATGTTTCCAGTAAACTGTGCAGAAAGAGCGCCTGCCGCGAGGGGAATCAGAAGAAAAATAATAAAAATACTTTTATTGGTGGAATGGTGTTTCATTGGCGAAAACTCCAAAGAGGGTATTACTTCATTTTATGTGGTGGGAGAGGAGGTTATGAAGAAAGAGATAATAAAAGAGAGAGCCGGAGCATAGATTGTGCAGATTAGAGTATTGTGGACAAAAAAATAAGAAATATTCATTTGAATATTTCTTATTTATAAGAGCGCGAGACGGGACTCGAACCCGCGACCCCGACCTTGGCAAGGTCGTGCTCCACCAACTGAGCCACTCGCGCATGTTTTTGTGTTTCCGATTCGAAACACATCAGCAATATAAAGTTTTATGAGAGCGCGAGACGGGACTCGAACCCGCGGCCCCGACCTTGGCAAGGTCGTGCTCCACCAACTGAGCCACTCGCGCATATTGTTTTGTGTTCTGCCGTGTGCCAGACACATTTGATATAATACTATGAGATAAGAACTTTGTCAACAACTTTTTTACAAAAAACAGAAAAAACTTTTGCATAACTTTTATATGAAATTTTATCAGGAAAATTGCATGATATTTGAAATGCGGCATACAATGTAATAATCAGTGGCAGGAGATACATCAATGAGTGCAAAGACAAAAATCGTAGTCCTTCATATGAAAGAACTCATTTATACAGCAATTTTTGTGGGATTAGGAATTCTGCTGGTCGTGTTGCTGCTTTTTATGTTTTTACCAAAAAAAGAAAAAGATAAATCTGTGGAGACAATGAAATATGTGGCAGGAGTCTACACATCTTCCATACTCTTTCATGACAGCACTTTAGATGTGCAGGTCATTGTGGATGAGAACCGGATCAATTCGATCTCTCTTGTGAATCTGAATGAGACAGTGACGACAATGTATCCGTTGGTGGAACCTGCGTTGGAAGAAGTGTCAGACCAGATCATCAAAACACAGTCGGTGGAAAATATATCCTATCAGGCAGACAATCAGTATACAACGGTTATGCTTTTAAATGCGGTGGAGAATGCGCTTGAAAAAGCAGAAATTGATGCGGCAGCGGAAGAATAAAACCGGAGTTTAACGTATGAACTGCCGCTTGTGGGTGGTGTTACGGATTTTTGTAGGGTATGTTAATTGCATGCCAACAAAGTGTATCGAAATATAAAAAATAGAACTGTTTGTTTTCAGGAGCGCTTCCGCTTGTTGTCGCTGGCAGCGGTACTAAGAAAGCATCCATCGTGATTTCAAAATCCAATTACATTGTCTTTTGAAATCGCAATGTCTGCTTTCTAAGAACCGGCCGCTCCCAAAATCCTGAAAACAAATCAGTTCTATTTTTTATTAAGTCAAGACTGTGCAGCATGCAATATCTAGGTTGTGAAAATCCGTCAATCCATGTTATGAGCGGCAGAATCCAAAGATAATCGTGAGTTCCATAACGTAAATTGCACCACAGAATCTGCAAATGAAATAAGGGAAATTATTATTTATGCATTACTTGCTACTTTATCAAAAAGTCTTGCGGAATCCCGCTTTGCCTTTCTTGTTGAGTGTGCGTAGATGTTCATTGTGGTACTGACATCAGAATGTCCTAACTGTTCTATTACGTATAAGCACAGCAAGTGGAGTGATTAAAAGATAAAGAATGGTTAAAATTACAAAAAATCCGATATTCGCATCTAAAAACACATAAATTTACTTCGCCAGAAAAGCACCGCTTCACAAAAGGTATTCTTTTTTCATCAGGTCTGTAGTATCTCCATCCAATCAAAAGCAGATAGGTCGGAGACCATGCAATAATATTTCGTATAATCCAGCTCATGGCTAATTAAAGGGAACAAAAAGAAAGGAAAACCAATCCAGACGGTATCAGCGGCAGGCTACAAGAATAAATTGTGATTTCACAAGATTGGTGCTATAATAAGAGAAAAGTTCCTGCCGGGGCAGCCGCCCCGGTGGTATGGATAGAAAGGCAGGAAAACAATATGCACATCAGCTATAAACCACTCTGGCACACACTGTTAGAGCGTGATATGAGAAAAGAGGATTTAAGGCTTGCCGCTGGTATGACAACAAATATGATTGCCAACATGAGCAAAGAGGGAAAGCACATCAGCATGGATACATTAGCCCGTATCTGCGAAACGCTGAATTGTGAGATTACCGATGTGATTGAGTTAGTACCAGACGAGCCTGCTTCCACAGGAGGTAAGGAACATGAGCGAATTGAAACCAAGAATAACGGAAAACGGAATTGATTATATCCTTGTTGGAGATTACTACATCCCAGACCTGAAACTGCCGGAAGAACACCGCCCCATTGGAAAGTATGGACGGATGCACCGGGAATATTTGAGAGAAGTCCACCCAGCCAGATTGAACACATTGATACTGACCGGAGAATTGTGGACATATCTTGCAGACCTGAACGAACAGGCACAGGAACGGTTAGATACCATCATGGAGCAGATGAAAATTGCCGAGGGCGTAACCGAGAAATTAAAGTGTACCCGTCAAATGGAATGGGTGCGGCGATGCAATAACATTCACAATCGGGCAGAAGAAATCATTTTGCATGAGATGATTTATTTATAACGGTATGGTAGAATGATTATCGCAAATTGATATCTATTCAACTCAACGTTGAGACTCCCTTCAACGCTTAGTATGTTCCAAATAAATTCTCTATTTGATATACTGAGGTCAAATATAGTATAAAGGAGATTTGTTTTATGGATCAGAAAAAAATAGGTGCATTTATTGCACAGTGTAGAAAAGAAAAAAGTCTAACACAAATACAGCTTGCCGAACTATTAGATATTACCAATCAGGCGGTTTCTAAATGGGAAAATGGTGTTTCCCAAACAAAAAGATATTAAGAAACAGCCCATGTTTACCTGCTTGCAAACAAAAGAATATTGCTACTAGACTAAGAGATACTACATAAGTGTGTTGGTATCTCTTTTTTGTTGCCGTGAAACAGCAGACTATTTCATTTCTGCTTGATTACCTTAAAACTTATTAGTCTATGGTTTGTCAAGGGCTTGTTGCGTGAGAAATGCTGAATATCACCCTTTACAAAACATAGGCTGATAAGTAACTTTTCAAAAGCAGAAAAGAAATGGCAATGCTTATAACAATATGATATAATGCAGATGAAGACAAAAAAGGAATTTGTCGAGCTGGTTAGTTCGAGATAATTTTGAGTTTGTTAAGATGTGGTGCACTTGATGGAATCACAGGTACGACATCATATTATGGAGGATGAAATAGATGATAGGTTTGATTGTTGCGAGGTCAAAGAATAATGTTATAGGCAAGAATGGTAATATACCATGGAAAATAAAGGGAGAACAAAAGCAATTTAGAGAGTTAACAACGGGTAATGTGGTTATTATGGGGCGAAAGTCTTATGAAGAAATCGGTCATCCGTTGCCTAATAGAATGAATATTGTTGTTTCCACCACAACAGAGTATCAAGGAGATAATTTAGTTTCAGTTAAATCATTAGAAGATGCATTATTATTGGCTAAAGGACGAGATGTATACATATCTGGTGGATATGGACTATTTAAGGAAGCTTTGCAAATAGTAGATAAAATGTATATCACAGAAGTAGATTTAAATATTGAAGATGGAGATACATTCTTTCCAGAATTTGATATCAATGATTTTGAAGTTTTGATAGGGGAAACACTTGGTGAGGAAGTGAAATATACGAGAACATTTTATGTAAGGAAAAAATGAATTGAGTAAATTTTGGATTTAGGGTGTTTTCATAAATATATTGCTTTTTATGCATATATAAATTGTTGTAAGACAAATTCCAGTTGAACCAAATCGCTGCGCGATGGCCTGCCAAGGCTGTGGCGCAGCGATTTGGTTCAATTGGTAAAAATCGGTGTGCAGTCCAGAGGAATGGGCAGATACATTCTAAATGTAGTCTGCTTTTTCCTCTGTCCTGACGCCGATTGTTTACGAAATAATTTGTATGGGGCGATAAAATCAGAATTTGAGAGAGTATTGAATATGAATAAGGAATGGTCTGAACTTAATAAAACAATGCAGGCACAAATAAAAAAGAAAGATACTTATAAGAGGGGTATTGATACTTTACTTACTTTACGAAGTCAGTTAATACAAACCTTAGTATCTTTCAAAGAAGAATTATGCAGAGAAGATTTTAACTCAATCCCCTTCATAAACGCTGATGGTTATCATAGTAAGACGATTGCTTATTCTATTTGGCATATTTTCCGCATTGAAGATATAGTTGTGCATACAGTGATAAATGAAGATGAACAAGTATTTTTTGCAGGCAATTATCAAGAGCGTATCAATTCACCTATCATTACAACAGGAAATGAACTCATGAAACAGCAGATTGCAGACTTTTCAAAACAGCTTAATCTGGAAGAATTATATTTATATATTTTCGAAGTATGGGAAAGCACTGAGAAAATGCTTGAACGGTTATCTTATGATGAATTGAAAAGAAAAATACCGAAAGAAAGAAAAGGATACTTAGAATCGTTGAATGTAGTAAACGACAATGAAAAAGCAATTTGGCTGATTGATTATTGGTGTAATAAAGATATTTGTGGACTAATTCAAATGCCGTTTTCAAGACATTGGATTATGCACACAGAAGCCTGTTTGCGTATAAAGAACAAGATACATTCATAGGCAAAAATTTCAGTTTGTAGAACTAAGGAAATTGGAATTTAAGGAGGAATAAAGTATGGTTAGTGATTTTATAAGAGCAGCATTTCCATGGATTTTAATGGGTTTATTTGTAGCAATCAGTTGTTCCCTTATGAGTAAAAAAGAGAAATAAATTCCTGTTTGTATTTATAAAAGAGAAAAAATGAGAAAAGTAGTTTTATTTATTGCCATGAGCCTTGACGGATATATTGCGGACGGTAATGGTGGAGTAGCTTGGCTAAATGGTCATGGAAATGACAATGAAAACATCGACACTTATACAGAATTTACCAAAGATATAGATACTGTCTTAATGGGGTGGAATACTTCTCATCAGGTTGTTACTGAACTTTCTCCGCAAGAATGGGTATATAATAAATTTACAACTTATGTATTAACACATAAAGAGTGCAATTCTTCCCAACAAATTCATTTTACAAGTGAAAATCCTGTTTTATTATTGGAACGGCTAAAACAAGAAGCAGGAAAGGATATTTGGATTTGTGGCGGAGCAAATCTTGTTCAGCAGTTGGTAAGCAAAAATATGATTGATAAATATTACATTTCTGTTATTCCTACTCTGTTAGGAAATGGGGTTCGTCTTTTGGGCAACATAGACAGGGAAATAAAGTTAAGGCTTTGTAAAACACAGACTTATAACGGAATAACCGATTTGATTTATATGCGTAGATAACTAGAGAGAAACAGAAAAGCTGTTAAACCGACGGAGCGATCCGACCACGTTGGCGGGAAAATCCTTAAGATTTTTCCGCCATGCTTGCAAGGGGGCGGTTCGCTTCGGCGGTTCGGCGAGCTTGCGAGCCGTTCAAAGCCCCCGTTATCTAACAAGGGGGGCACAAAAAACAAGAGACAATATACACTACTAAGCGGAAAACGCTGTATTTACAAGGCAAAACTGCATTTTACATGGTGTGATATAAATTATGCCATTATCACTTGGGAAAATTGAATAGACATAGAGAAAGACAGTTGATTTCAAACGAGAAATTGATTGTCTTTTTCTTTTGCAGAAATTTAAGTATAGGCAATTATCAAATACGGTAGTTGCTTTTTTGATTGGAGGAATTTGTAGAATGAATGATAAAAACTTTATTGAAGAACTAAGACAAAAGCGTGAGGAATACGGAGTAACACAAACAAGGCTTGCTGTTGCCTGTGGTATCAGCCGTGAATATTACAACCGCATTGAAAAAGGGAAACAGCCATTGAATGACGAATTAAGAGAAGTCATAGAAAAACAGATTGAGCGTTTCAATCCGCAAGAACCGCTATTCTTATTGATTGATTACTTTCGTGTCCGCTTTCCTACTACGGACGCATTGGCGATTATCCGTGATGTATTACAACTGAAATCTGATTATATGCTTTATGAAGATTATGGAAAATACGGATATGAAAGCAAATATGTACTTGGCGACATCAATATCATGTGTTCCATGCAGGAGCATTTAGGTGTTTTATTGGAACTGAAAGGCAAAGGGCTGTCGGCAAATGGAATGTTATCTGCTGGCACAGGAACGCTCATGGTATGACTTCATGCTGGATTGTATGACGGCTGGTGGTGTGATGAAACGGCTTGATTTGGCTATCAATGATAAAGCAGGAATATTGGATATTCCAAAGTTAAAGGAAAAATACAAGGCTGGCGAATGTGTTTCCTACTTTCGTATGCAGAAAGATTACAGCGGTACAGAAAAATGCGGTAGCGATTTACCAAAGAATACAGGAGAAACCTTATATCTCGGTTCAACAAGTAGCGAATTATATATGTGTGCTTATCAGAAAAATTATGAGCAGTATGTCAAGAATGGCACAGAAATTGAAGATACGGAGATTAAGAACCGTTTTGAAATACGCATGAAGAATGAACGAGCCTATTATGCGGTTGTAGATTTACTGACCTATCGGGACGCTGAACGCACCGCTTTTTCTATCATCAATCATTATGTCCGCTTTGTTGACAGAGAGGACGACAAGCCAAAAAGTCAATGGATAACAAATGATGATTGGGCATGGTTTGTAGGGGAAAACAGAGAGCCGATACGCTTAACCACAAAGCCAGAGCCTTACACTTTACAAAAAGCGTTGCATTGGCTACAAAGACAAGTTGCACCAACAATAAAAATGGTACAGGCATTAGACAGAGAAAATCATACAACGATACTGAAAGATATGATTGAGCAGGCAGAACTCAAAGACAAGCATAAACATTTATTACAATTAGAAAAATCAACCATAGAAGAACGTATAGATACCGCTGTTCCACAAGAGAATGACGGTATTTTTTAATGTAATTGAAAAATTTCAGATTTAGTCAGCAAAGAGCTGTTTTCATTCCCTATGTGAAGTGAAAGAAGAAAAATAAATTTTTTATTAAATCTGCAACAAAACGGCTACTTGCGTACAGATATGGTGCGAGAAAAGGAAATCTAAACTTTTTTTGAAAATAGGTCATTAAATCGGGGCTTGCTGTCCCTATATGAAGTGAAAGAAGAAAAAAGTTTTGAAAAAATGACGGAAATTCGTGATTAGTGGACAGTGTTCTATGAAAAGAAGAAAAGCATCATCATTTTGTATTCAAACAGGCATTAGCAGTTGAGTGTTGATGTGAAAAGAGGAAAATACTTTATTCTAAACTTAACAATTTAAGGTTTCCGTTCCCTATATGGTGCAAAGAAAATATTTCATTCTATTGTTGGCAGTAACGGTATGGTTTGGGTAGTTAGGGTGTGAAAAGAAAAATAATCTTTTTTCGTCATTAACTTAGCAAAATGACAATGTCTATCCCTATATGGTGCAAGAAAAGAAGTTAAAATTTTTCCATTTCAACTTAGCAAATGGACGTTTGCTGTACAGATATGTAGTGAAAAAGGAGAAAATCAACCGTTGATTGCCAAAATGAACCGTTCCATTTGTACTAATAACGGAAAAAGTTTTGGATTTTGGTTACGTTTCCCCTCTTTTCCAACGCGGTATATAGGAAAGATGATTTTCTTCTTTCGTGTTCTTTGACAACTGAATAAAGCAATTCAATACGTTTGACAGACAGCGAGCCGTTGAAACAAATACGCCATGACCTTTCCCCTGCAAAAGCGAGCGAAACCTATTTGTGTTCTTGTAAAAGATTTGTCCTCTTTTATCGCCATGACCTGTGCTGTCAGATAATGATACTCCCGTACAGCCACAGCTTGAGCGTTAAGAGCGTCGCACGCAATGGGTACGGCTACATAAGAACTATGCAGAGGTGGAACTCCTGTGGGCTATGACAAAAGCCGTTGAATTGCTTAGAAAGATTTTACAGAAAGGGGGTATGTGTTATTGATAATGCTGTAAAAACAATTCAAAAGAAAAATGGCAAGTGTGGCATTGGCAACAGAGGAAAGACAAAGATTGTAGTAAAAGAGCATTTTTCCGAAAAGGGCAAAACAATGGAAGAACTTCTAACTGATGTCATGCTGGAAAAAGCAAAGCAGACAATCGCATAAAATCGGTGCAGTTGTAAGAAATAGATTGAATGACAAAAAGTACCCGTGTTATACTTTACTTGCAAGCAGGTATTGTAAACACGGGTTAGTTATAAAGGAGGATAACTGACAATGAAACAACAGATTTACAATACTGCACTTTATCTTAGGTTAAGCCGAGATGATGAATTACAGGGCGAAAGTTCCAGCATTACCACACAGAGAAGTATGTTGCGTTTATATGCAAAAGAACATCATTTGAATGTCATTGATGAATATATTGATGACGGCTGGTCGGGAACAAATTTTGACAGACCGAGTTTTCAAAGAATGATTGAGGATATAGAGGCAGGAAAAATCAACTGTGTTGTAACGAAAAGACCTTTCCCGTCTTGGCAGAAATTATATTATGACAGGACAATATACAGAATTGTATTTCCCTAGTCATAATGTCCGCTACATAGCGATTGATGACGGTGTAGACAGCGAAAAAGGCGAAAGTGAGATTGCACCATTTAAGAACATCATCAATGAATGGGTGGCAAGAGATACAAGCCGTAAAGTCAAATCAGCATTTAAGACAAAGTTTGCGGAGGGGGCTCATTACGGTGCTTATGCTCCGTTAGGATATAAGAAACACCCTGACATCAAAGGAAAACTGTTGATTGATGATGAAACAAAATGGATTATTGAAAAAATCTTTTCCCTAGCCTATCAAGGTTACGGAAGTGCAAAAATCACAAAGCAGTTAAGAGCAGAAAAAGTTCCGACAGCGTCATGGCTAAATTTTACAAGATACGGTACTTTTGCACATATCTTTGAGGGAAAACCCGAAAGTAAGCGTTATGAGTGGACGATTGCTCATGTCAAGGCGATATTGAAAAGTGAAGTTTATATCGGAAACAGTGTTCACAATATGCAGTCTACGGTATCGTTCAAGAGTAAAAAGAAAGTGCGTAAACCCGAAAGTGAATGGTTTCGAGTAGAAAACACTCACGAGCCGATTATTGACAAGGAAGTGTTCTATCGTGTGCAGGAGCAGATAAAATCAAGACGCAGACAGACAAAGGAAAAGGCAACGCCGATTTTTGCAGGGCTTGTCAAGTGTGCGGATTGTGGCTGGTCTATGAGATTTGGAACGAATAAGGCAAATAAAACGCCTTACAGTTATTATGCTTGCAGTTACTACGGGCAGTTTGGCAAAGGTAATTGTTCTATGCACTACATTCGTTATGATGTGCTGTATCAAGCCGTATTGGAACGATTGCAGTATTGGGCTAAGGCAGTACAGCAGGACGAAGAAAAGGTATTGAACAAGATACAGAAAGTCGGCAATGCAGAGCGAATACGGGAAAAGAAGAAAAAGGCAAGTACATTGAAGAAAGCCGAGAACAGACAAAATGAGATTGACCGTTTATTTGCGAAAATGTATGAAGATAGAGCCTGTGAGAAGATAACAGAGCGAAATTTTGTGATGTTGTCCAGCAAGTACCAAAAAGAACAGATAGAACTGGAACAGCAGATAACAAGCCTAAGAGAAGAACTAAGTAAAATGGAACAGGATATGATAGGTGCTGAAAAGTGGATTGAGTTAATCAAGGAATATTCCGTACCAAAGGAACTGACAGCACCATTATTAAATGCCATGATAGAAAAAATCCTCATACATGAAGCAACAACGAATGAGGATAACGAAAGAATACAGGAAATTGAGATATATTACCGATTTATCGGAAAAGTTGAGTAATCAACAAGAGTAATATTTTTAACTAAGGGAAACCGGTAGAGGCATGCCCGATGTGTCGCTTTTACAACCTTTATGTGATGCTTTGGGCATTAGTTTGAACGAGCTTTTTTCTGGGGAACATATATCGGCAGAGGAATATAAAGGAAAGGCGGAAGAAAATATTTCCAAACTTTATAAAGAAAAGCAAATTGCCAATCTTAAACCAATAAAATACTTATTCTCTACATGTTCTAATGTAACATTGCTTGTAGCAGTGATTGAATTAGCTGTTGGTTTTATTGGGAATTTTTTTAATCCAATTATATTGAAGGTCATGTTGCTCAATACCTCTGTGTGGATAATGTTGTTTCTGATTTCAGTGGGTAAGCTGACATACGATAAGAAAAAATTGAAAAACCTGAAGCATTCAGGTACTTGCATAGACTCTGAAATCAAGGATATAATTCCAGCATCATGGATTAGGGTTGGAAATTACATCTGTTGCAGAATTGTATGTGGATTTATTTACGAGGGTAAGGAATACAAAGCAGTAAGTAATTACTATGTTTTGACACCATTTCAACGAAAGGAGGATTTATATGCGAATGTTTTTATCAAGCAAAACAATCCTACCAAATATAGTATAGAACTTTTTCAAGAAAGTAGGTAATTCAGTCAAGAATTTCTCAAAAATCATATAAGCCTATTTAAAGTTGTCGTTGCAGGAAAGTCCCGTGATGACAGCTTTCTTATCGTTTTTTCCTCTGGCTGATAGGCGTTCCCACTTTCTTTGACTTTTTGAGAATACGAATGAGCCAGCGAAATTCTTCGTCTGACAGATTTTTATAGTTGATACCAAGCGGCTTGCAGTACCTTCAAATGCGGGTCGTCTTCGCCGGGGCTGCCATCTCATCACTCAAATGCAGCTCCCTTAATGGCGTGTTGATCTCCGCCCGGTTCTCTGTCCGGCAAAAGAGATAATCGAGGGACACCCCATAAAAATCTGCCAGCAGTATAAGGTTGCCATGATTGATTTCCTTATAGTCATCTTTTTCATAACTGCCAAGAGCCGATTTTGAAATACCCGTTTGCTCAGCCAGTTCTTCCGGTTTTAATCCTTTGTTTAATCGTAAATCTTTTAGCCGTTCCTGTATTGTAGTAGCTCCGTTCATTGAAACAGTTCCCCCTTTTTGACAACATATATAACCGTCGAATTGATTATACCATATCAATTCCGCAATCGTGGAAATTTCTGATTTTTACCCCTAATTCATACTTTGTGGACATACGGCACAGGGCACAAAAATGTTCTATGATACAGGTAGTTCATCGATGGATTATTCCAATCGAATGACCAGCCTGTGTGGGATATGCTTCCCCGGCGATGTAGCGTCATGACTTTTGGCAGGGATATGGAGGACCCCTGACCAAAACGAGCGTACCAAAAGGAGCGATACGCCGCAGTCCTGTCCCGCAGTCCCATGACGGTCAAGCGTTCTCAGAAGGAATTGGAAACTGTCGGACTTATCATGCGGGTGCGTCAGGGCATTGGAGAACCAAAATGGATTTATGTACTGATACCGGGAAAGGAGGACGCTGCCCTTGCCTGATACCTCAAAGCTGGAAAAGCTCAATCGGGAGCTGGAAAAAAGCGAAAAGAAACTGTGGAAAGCCATCAATGATGAAAAGGCATTGCAGCACCAGTTGAAACAGCTTACCCGAAAGGAACGGACACACCGGCTCTGTACCCGTGGCGGCATGCTGGAACGGGAGAAGCCGGAAACCCCTTAGTTTACTAAGGGTGCAATTATATACCACCCAAAAGTTGGTGCATTGCGTTCTCCGAAGGCTCGGTGCAGGGCAAACGTCCACTGGACGTTTTGCACCCCTGCGCTGGCTGCCGCCAGCTACCCTTTTGTGGACTTGCCATCTGGGGACACCTTGCTTTGCAAGCTGTTCCCAGACGCCAAGTTTCATAAAATATGCTATCTTTTCAATAGGCAATAAAGTATAATAGAATCAATAATAAACTTGACTTGAATAACGGGAGGGACGCCTATGTTATGGTCTATTAGTGGTGGAGTTATAATTTTTGTTTTAGGTATGTTTATTTTTTTGAAGCCAGATTTAGTGTGGAAATTAACAGAAGCATGGAAATCTTATCGTGCAGATGAGCCATCTGAGTTATATCTGAAAACCACAAAAATTGGCGGTATTTTATTTGCTCTATTAGGAGTTGCTATGATAATACTTCCCTTTATTTTGAAATAATAACTTTCAGATTGCATGACGAGCGACAAATCAATTTTAGGAATGATATTTATTAGCACAACAAAATGATCATAACTCTCCTAATACATCAGGTATATCCGATGATAGTACAACAAGCGGCGAAAAATGTTGATTGTTGTAAGAAATGATAACTTAGAGTGGACTTCCCCGCGATTCATTGCGGGGAAGATTATCTGAGGAGAAGCTACTATGATTTCAGATTTAGGTATAAAAGATTTTATCTGAGATATTATATGGCTGTTAAAGATTATTGAAGGAAGGAGATGTGGTGTTTTGATAATGGACATCACGCAAGAAAATATGGCAAGTGTATTTCGTTTTTTTATGACATACAACGAATTGTGTAAATCTTTTTCAAATATAGATCTAGAAAACATGTATTATTTAGATTTAAGAGTTGATTGCAAGAGTAGATATATAGGGAATATCTATACGCAATTTTCGGATATACCAGATTTTGAAAATTGTATGTATATAAATATTGCAGTTGCATTATTAAATCAAAAAATAATTGTTGATTGGGATGAGCATATTCCAGCGAATGTTTTAGTTTCTGAGATAGAGCAGAAACTTCGGAATGATGGTATGTTTGTAGTACTAAGGCAAGATTGTAAGAGATTTGATGAACAAGATAATTTAAGAGAGTTTGAAATTAGTTTATATGCTCATCAAAACATTGAAAGTAAAAAAATGTATAAAAAACTTCGTGCTTTTTTTGAGAGGCAGTGTGTCTTCAATAACGGATATTTTTTTGGTAAAGAAACATATAGTCAAAGGATGAAATGGACATTTGAACCTTATCTTACAGGGGAGAATGCATTTGTTTTGAACGAAGAAGAGGAATATGCAGTCTGGTATAGAGACCCGTATGTTAGAAAAATTATGGAACAGTCTTATGAAGGAAAGCTTAATTATTTAAAAAGTATATGTTTTATCTCAAAAGAGATAGAACATACGAGAACAGAACAATCGGCAATAATAAATGTTTTAAATAGTTTCTATATGGATGAGTCTGTTGAATTAAAAGATATTCTGTCTTTATTTAACGATGAGTGCTTTTTGTTTTCTGGATGGTCGTTGATGGATAAATGTTTTGATGTATTGATTAGTATTATGGAAAAGAAAGGAGCCGAAGGTTATATACAGTTAATAGAAGGTTTAGATAACATACCCAAACAGGGGTACAAATGTGGATTGTGTAAAATAATAAGTTATTGTTTAAGAAAAAATAATAAATCAAAATTTTTAAATATAATTCCATATTTATCTATATCAAGTAAAGAAACACTAATTAACAAATTTCAAATTATTAATAGTAAGAAATTACAAAAAGAGATTGACAGCGTCATGGATATATTATTAACGGATAATGTGTCCAAATGAAAAAATTATAAATAGCTATTCAGAGAAATAAAAAGGAATGATATTTTTGATAATTTGCTGATATTCAAATATGAAATTATAATGGGGAGCTAAAAATACGAAATGATGAAATATCAATGTCCTTGCTGCGGATATTTTACCTATAATGTTCCGGCAAATGAAGATTGTGGGTATATTTGCCCCGTTTGTTTTTGGGAGAATGACCCGTTCATTGCTTCTGATAACGAACCAAGCGACTCTAATCATGGAATAACACTAAAAGAAGCGAAATCCAATTTCTCAAAATTTGGTGCTTGTGAAAAAGAAATGTTATGTTATGTCCGACCACCAAGAGATGATGAAAAAGAAATTTCATAGTAGTGTGTAAAGGAGAATCAAATGAAGCATAAAAAGTTTTTGTTAATTGCACTGATATGTTTAATCGGTATAGGTATTAGCTTTCTTTTGTTTTCTGCTCATAGACCATTCAAAGATTTAGAGGCAGCAGATATTACTTCGGCAAGTGTTCGGTTATCGCCACCTGATACAACAATTCAGATAGTAGAAGCAGAGGAATTAGTATCATATCTCAGTGAGGTAGTTATTTACAATAAGGACAACTCATATACAGAATATGCCGGACAAGCAGTTATTTTCACTCTGTCTTTGGCAGATGGTTCTCAAGTGGAGATTATAGCATACAATCCATTTATTATAATTGACGGTATTGGTTATAAATGCAAATATGAACCTTGTGAAGCTCTTAATCATTATGCTAATGAGCTAATGACAAGAGAACCATAATTTTTAAGTGTACCATCTACCCATCGGGTCAACCTGTCCCGAACTTTTACAACTAAATACCCGCCGCCCACACAGCGGCACACCAAGCAGGAAATCTGAAAAAGGTCTCCTGCTTTTTTTCTGCCCAAAATGAGGTGGTAAAACGCCACCCCATCCACCAATTACCGAAAGGAGGGACACGAAATGCCCTGTCCACACAACGAAATCACGATTGTGCAGCGCAGCCAGCGGCAGTCTGCGGTTGCCGCCGCTGCTTACCAGAGCGGCGAAAAGCTGTTCTGTGAATACGACCAGCAAGTGAAGCACTACCCGGAAAAGCGTGGTATCGTCCACAATGAAATCCTGCTCCCGGCAAATGCCCCGCCGGAGTATGCAGACCGCAATACCTTATGGAACGCCGCCGAAGCGGTGGAAAAGCAATGGAACTCCCAGCTTGCAAGGCGGTGGGTGCTTACCATCCCCAGAGAGATACCACTCGACCAGTACGCTGTCCTTGTCCGGGAGTTTTGTGAACAGCAGTTTGTTTCCAAAGGCATGATTGCTGACTTTGCCATCCATGCCCCCATCCGCAGGGACACAATCCCCACGCCCATGTCATGCTGACTATGAGAGCAATGGACGAGCATGGAAAATGGCTTCCCAAGAGCCGCAAGGTTTATGACCTTGACGAGAACGGGGAACGGATAAAGCTGCCATCCGGCAGGTGGAAAAGCCACAAGGAGGATACAGTGGACTGGAACGACCAGAAGTATTGTGAAATTTGGCGGCATGAATGGGAGGTCATCCAGAACCGCTATCTGGAAGCCAATGACCGCCCGGAGCGTGTGGACTTGCGTTCCTATGTCAGACAGGGGCTTGATATTATCCCTATTGTCCATGAGGGTGCGGCTGTCCGGCAGATGGAAAAGCGTGGAATCCAGACGAATATCGGCAACCTGAACCGGGAAATCAGAGCCGCCAACCGCCTGATGAAGTCCATCCGGCAGCTCATTCAAAACCTCGAAGGCTGGATTACCGAGCTGGGCGAAAAACGGAAAGAGCTGCTTGCACAAAAGGCGGCGGAGGAAGCAACACTTCTTCCCAATCTGCTGATGAAGTATATGGAGATACGAAAGGAAGAACGGAAGGACTGGACAAGGGCTGGACAGAACCGGGGGACTTCACAGGACTTAAAGGCAGTCAGCGAAGCCCTGTCCTATCTCCGGCAAAAGGGCTGAGAGCGTGAAAACCTCTTATTTCCGGGCTTTTCTCCCTTATAACAACCAAAGCAACAGAAAAATAAAAGAAAAGTATAAATAGTAACCATCGCTAGATTGAGATTGTTTGCAAGGTCTTTTGAAGCCCGTTGCTGGACTTCGTTGCCGACACCCTCTGTCTGGCTATTTTCATGTATGGAGGATAACTGCCTATGGCAAAAAACAAAACAGAGATTCATGTAACCACTGTATTTGACGGGGAGCTGGATGCCACTGATGTGTTCGTCAGCCTGATTTCCCAGAAATACGGAAAAACAAATACGAAAGAATATCTTGCTAAAAGGAAAGATATGAAGTATAATGCAGATGAGGTTCAAAAGAGCCAGATACCGTCTGGATTGTGTGGGTAAATGGCTATGATGAACGAAATGGAATACAGAACAATCGGTTCGGCACTTGCCGGAGGGTATCGTGCAGCGGTCTATTGCAGTCTATCAGGACGATGGCTTCACAGGTCTTAATATGGAGCACCCTGATTTACAGAGAATGTTGAGAGCCATTGAGCGCAGGCAAATCAACCTTGTCATCACGAAAGACCTCAGCCGACTGGGGCGGAGCTATCTGCAAACCGGGCATTTGATTGAGGACTTTTTCCCAAGAAACGGTGTCCGCTATATCGCCATGAATGACGGTATCGACACCCTGCGGGATAACAACGATATTGCCCCGTTCAAGAATATCCTGAATGAGATGTACAGCAAGGATATTTCCAAGAAAGTCCATTCCTCTTATCTTCTGAAAGGATAAATGTTTTTTCATACGGAGAAAAATCTTATGAAAAACTACTATTTATTATTTTTTTCTTGATAATTGCATATAACATAAATGAGCAAGAAAGGCATATCTTTTGGAGTTTAAGCTTTGATTATTGTCAATCCAGAATACGAGCGGCAGAACCCAATATAGGCACTCATCCTATAACCGTGAGTTCTATAACGTAAATTGCAGATTCTGTGGTGCAATTCACAGCGTAAATTGGGCAGATATAAGCGTCCTTTCACAAGTCATTCGTAACGTAAATGAAAGAAAAACGGTGCAGACAAATATGATTTCCTTCGTGAGCCATGGAGCTGGGATTCTAAAAATTTCGTGAAGCTCTGCTTCACAAAATTTTTGCTCAGAAGCCCAGCGGAATGCCCGGCGAACAGGAACATCATATTTCGTCTGTACCGTTTTTCTTTTCATAAACCTATAAAATCACGACTTGTGAGAGGACGCTTATATCTGCCCTTCAAACTCTAGGAAAGCACCACAAAATCTGCTGCTCCACGGTAAGTTAAACTCCGGTTAAGCCGCAGCTTTCCTGCCGAAGAGCTTTTTCAGACAACTGAATGCAACCATAACACCGAGTACCATAAGAAGTACGGCAACAACAAATTGAAGTCCGTCTACAAGAAGTGTTGCATTACCGCTCATGAAGTTGCTGACAAGGGCAATTGTTTTCTGGATCAGGGCAGTGAACGTAACTGCCAGCATAACAAACATTGGAATGTAAAGTGTCCATCCGGTACGTCCAGTTGTTTTTAAGAAAACAGCTAAGGCAATCAATACAAGTGCTGCAAGCAGCTGGTTTGCAGAGCCAAACAGCGGCCATACATTGCTGTATCCGCCGAGTGTCAGCAAATATCCGAAAAACAGTGTGATCACAGTTGCAAAATATTTATTTGTCAGTACACGCTGTACCGGTGTCATATCTGCAGGATTGGTGGAATCTCCGTAGAACAATTCCTGAAAAGACATACGTCCGATCCTTGCAACAGAGTCAAGGGATGTCAGTGCAAGTGCAGATACACACATGGTCATAAATACAGTTGCAACGGTAACAGGGACACCAAGTTTTTCAAGGAATCCTGCGACACCGGAGGAGAAGATGGAGAATGGAGTTCCATCCGGTTTTGTTCCGTTTACGGCGACTGCGCCGACAACAACTAAGGAGACGATACCGAGTAAGGATTCTACGACCATGGCACCATAACCGACCATAGGCATATCTTTTTCGCTGCTGATCGTCTTGGAGGATGTTCCGGAAGATACCAGACTGTGGAAACCGGAAACAGCACCGCAGGCGATCGTTACGAATAAAGTAGGGAATAAACTGCTTCCACCTACATTGAATCCGCTGAATGCATTTAACTGCATGGAAGGATGTGCAACAATGACACCAACAACGGCACCGATGATCATACCGAGTAACATGAATGTTGTCATGTAATCTCTAGGCTGCATTAAAAGCCACATTGGCATAACAGATGCTAAGAACAGGTAAGCCATTACGATGTAGATCCATGCAGTTTTGGTCGTGCAGATTGGGAATTTCATACCGATGATGAACATAACGACTAAAAGTACAATTGCAACGATTGCTTTTATCACTTCGTTCATCCTGCTTCCAAGGTGCTTCTGGATCACACCGAAGATAACAGCGACAACGATAAATAACATGGAAATCGAAGCGGCAGCAGAATTGGCGTAAGAGGTTGCATCTGTCATACCTTCAACTCCGGTTCCAACAAATGTTCCGGCAACCATATCTGTAAATGCTGCGATCACTAATAACGTAAAAAGCCAGCAGAATAACATGAAAAGTTTCCGGCCTGTTTTACCGATGTACTTCTCAATGATCATACCCATGGATTTACCTTCATTTTTTACGGATGCATATAAAGCACCGAAGTCCTGTACAGCACCGAAGAAAAGTCCGCCGATGATGAGCCAGAGCAATACCGGAACCCATCCAAAAACAGATGCAAGGATCGGACCTGTGACAGGACCTGCACCTGCGATGGAAGAAAACTGATGTGAGAATACGGTAAATTTGGAGGAGGGAACATAATCTTCGCCATCCTCATGTGTGTAAGCGGGGGTTTTTGCATTTGGGTCGATTCCCCATTTTTTTGCAAGCCAGCGTCCGTAGAAGAGGTAGCCAGTGCCAAGTGCAACGATACCGATCAAAACAATAACTAAACCATTCATAACTTTTTTCCGCCTTAAGGCGGCTCCTTTCTGAAAATGTATTTTTTTCTGGGAACAAAATACATTGTGCAAAGTGGAAATAATGGGATTCACATCCTGCGCACAGTCTGCTGGCATGAAAAAAAGCCTTCATCTCCGGATATATTCATATCTCAAAGACGAAGGCTTAAGCTTCCGCGTTACCACTTTGTTTGCCGTAAAATACGACCTCTCTGTCTTATCTTTGTGGGCAGATGCCTACAACAATAAGCTTCTAAATAACGGTAGAATACCGGTGACACTTACTATGAAAATTCAGTGCACTGCTCGCAGAGGATAGTTCCTGAAGCTGTATACTGCCTTACACCAACCGGCAGCTCTCTGTGATACAGGTTGCTCAGATAACCTTGTTCTGTTCGTTGCATTTTGTTCTCTGTTTGAATAACAAAATAGCACTTTGATCTGGTAAAGTCAATGGTCGATTTTTAATCTGTTTTATTGATTTATTTTAATCGTTACTGTTCACTCGTACCTCGTTCCAGTAATTTTTATTCTGCATTTAAAGAACTCATATAGTCTGTAACGGAATCAAGATTTGCATAAATGGTTTCCATAGGTTTGCTTGCTTCATAAGCACTGTATCCGGAGTAACCGGCCCAGCCGATGATACCGGCAGCGACAAGACAGCCAGCGACATAACCGGCGATACGCATTCTCTTTTCCTTTGCCATAATTTTCTTACGATTCTTTTTTTCTTCTTTATAACGGTCTACTTTTGCCTGACTCATAATCAATCTCCTAACTTCTTAAACTTTCTTCACTATACTGCATTTTACTGGAAAAATCAATGAAATTTGGTAGAAACAGAAATGAACTTTATGACAAAAATATATCGCAGTCATAAAATATTCGAATAACAGTCGGGATGTTATTTCTTGCACTTTATACGAAAATTGGATAGAATAGTACTGTTCGGATCGTACATGGGCATTTTACTGCAAAGGTACGAAAGAATGAGATTTTCAAATGTGCAAAATGATAGAAAGATGGGGATAGAAAAAGATGAGTCTTGCGGACAAAATTTTTGTAAATATGTGTAAAGATATTTTAGAGAACGGGACAAGCACGGAGGGCGAGAAAGTCCGTCCACACTGGGAAGATGGAACGAGTGCCTACACAATCAAAAAATTCGGTGTGGTCAACCGTTATGATCTCTCAAAAGAGTTTCCGGCAATCACATTAAGAAAAACTGCCATCAAAACATGTACGGAAGAGATGCTCTGGATCTGGCAGAGAAAATCAAATAACATCCATGATTTAAACAGTACCGTATGGGATGAATGGGCAGACGAAGATGGTTCCATCGGAAAAGCATACGGATACCAGTTAGGGGTAAAACATCAGTATAAAGAAGGCATGATGGATCAGGTTGACCGCGTGATTTATGATCTGAAACATAATCCGTTCAGCCGCCGCATTATGACAAATATTTATGTGCACCAGGATCTTCATGAAATGAATTTATATCCGTGTGCCTACAGTATGACATTTAACGTGACACACAAAGAGGGAGATGAAAAGCTGACGTTGAATGCTATCCTGAATCAGCGTTCCCAGGATGTGTTAGCGGCAAATAACTGGAATGTGTGTCAGTATGCGGTATTAATGCATATGCTTGCGCAGGTGTGTGATATGCAGGTCGGCGAGCTGGTACATGTGATTGCGGATGCTCACATTTATGACCGTCATATCCCGATCATTAAGGAACTGATCGGGAGAGAGCAGCATCCGGCACCAAAATTCACATTAAACCCGGAAATCAAAGATTTTTATCAGTTTACGACTAAAGATATTACCATTGAGGATTATGTGACGGGACCGCAGATCAAAAATATTCCGATCGCAGTATAAGCCTGACTGGAATATTTTATGAGAGGATAAAATAATACGGCACTGACAAGTGATACAGAGTGAAAAGTTGGAGGAAATATGAATTTAATTGCAGCTGTAGATAAAAACTGGGCAATCGGATGTAAGAATAAACTGCTGGTGAGTATTCCGGCAGATATGAAGTTTTTCCGTGAGATGACAACCGGGAAAGTGGTCGTCATGGGAAGAAAAACGTTGGAGAGTTTTCCAAACGGACAGCCTCTCAAAAAAAGAGTGAACATCGTGCTGACGCATGATAAAAATTTTAAGGCGGGAGATGCCATTATCGTTCATTCGATGGAAGAATTGCGGGAAGAGTTAAAGAAATATCCAAGTGAGGATATTTATGTGATCGGTGGAGAGACCATTTATAAACAGCTTCTCGATGATTGTGATGTGGCGCATATCACAAAGATCGACTATGCATTTGAGGCAGATGCCTATTTCCCGAATCTCGATGAGATGCCGGAGTGGAAAATCACGCAGGACAGTGAGGAACAGACGTATTTTGATCTGGAATATTATTTTTACAAATACGAGAAGATTAAATAATATCAATAAAGTTGTTAAAATATATCATACCAAAAAGATGAAAATTGATTTATAATTGCTAAAACCCAGACAGAGAGACTGCTGGGTTTTACCTTTACTTGAATGAGGAGTTTCCTGATAGGAAAAAGAAAAAAATGGAAAATTTTATCTATAGTATCAACGTGACAATGCCTATTTTTCTGGTCATGGTGATCGGATACATTTTAAAGCAGATCGGAATGCTGAATGATAACTTTGTCACAGTGGCAAATAAGTTCAATTTCAAGGTCACGCTTCCGTTTATGCTGTTTAAGGACATTGCAGGCGTTGATATTAAAGCAGTATTTGATATTAAATATGTGCTTTTCTGTGCGATCGTGAGTACCATCTGTTTCTGGGTGGTATGGGGTACAGCAAAGCTTCTGGTGCGGGACAAAACGCTCCGCGGGGCATTTGTACAGTCGTCTTTCCGTGGAAGTGCGGCGGTTATGGGGCTGGCTTTTATCCAGAATATCTACGGCTCCTCTGCAATGGGACCGCTGATGATCGTCAGTGCAGTGCCGCTCTATAATATTTTTTCTGTGATCGTGCTGACATTTGAGGCAAATGACAGCACAGGAATCGACAAGAAAGCAAAGATCCGGCAGGCGGGGATCAATATATGTAAGAATCCGATCATTTTAAGTATCCTGGCAGGACTGATCGTGGGACTGCTTGGGATTCAGTTCCCGACGCTGGTAAATAAGACGGTCAGCAACGTGGCGCAGATGGCAACCCCTTTGGCACTGATCACCATCGGAGCAGGATTTGAGGGAAGAAAAGCGCTGGCGAAGATCGCACCGACCATGGCGGCGTCCATGATCAAACTGGTGCTTCAGCCACTTGTTTTTCTGCCGGTTGCTGCCTGGATGGGATTTTCAGGGGAAAAGATGATCGCAATTCTGATCATGCTGGCATCCCCGACTACGCCGAGCTGTTATATCATGGCAAAGAGCATGAACAATGATGAAGTGCTGACGGCGAGCGTTATTGTAACAACGACATTGATGGCGGCGTTTACGTTGACCGGATGGATTTTTTTACTCAAAACATTAGGGTATATCGGTTAGTCAGAGGAAAAAAGATACATATTCAGCAGAAAGTATCATTTTATGAAAGCACAGATTATTTTGAAGTATAAATGGAAAGGGTAAGACAGAAAGATGGATATTACAGGTAGAAAATTATTTGTCAAGGCATTACAGGAAGAGGGTGTCGATACGATTTTCGGTTATCCGGGTGGAACGGTGACGGATCTTTTTGATGAATTATATAAACAGGATGAGATTGAAATTGTCTTACCAAGACATGAGCAGGGACTTTTACATGAGGCAGAGGGATATGCAAAATCGACAGGAAAAGTGGGTGTCTGTCTGGTGACCAGCGGTCCCGGTGCAACGAACATCATGACAGGACTTGCAGATGCACATTATGACAATATTCCGCTTGTCTGTTTTACCGGACAGGTGCCGTTAAGCCTGATCGGAAACGATGCTTTTCAGGAAGTTGACATTGTCGGAATGACAAGAAGTATTACAAAGTATGGCGTGACGGTCAGAGACCGCAAGGATTTAGGAAAGATCATTAAGATGGCCTTTCACATTGCAAGCACAGGAAAACCGGGACCGGTCTTAATTGATCTTCCAAAGGATATCCAGACGGCGAGCGGACCGGCGGAATATCCGGACAGCGTGCAGATCCGTGGATACAAACCGAATGAGAGCGTGCATATCGGGCAGTTGAAAAAAGCATACAAACTGTTAAAGTCAGCAAAGAAACCATTGATCCTCGCTGGCGGCGGTGTCAATATTGCAAAAGCAAATGAGCTGTTGAAAGAATTTGCAGAGAAAATGAATGTTCCGGTTGTGACGACCATTATGGGAAAGGGTGCGATTGCCACAACGCATCCGCTTTATATCGGAAATACGGGAATGCATGGAAAATATGCAAGCAATAAAGCAGTCAGCGAGTGTGATGTTTTATTTTCCATCGGAACAAGATTTAACGACCGTATTACCGGAGATCTGAATGAATTTGCACCAAAAGCAAAAATTGTACATATTGACGTGGACACTGCTTCCATTTCCAGAAATGTTGTGGTAGACGTTCCAATCGTATCGGATGCAAAACTTGCCCTGGAAAAATTGCTGGAATGGGCAGAACCAAAGGATACGGCTGCATGGCAGGAGAGAATTAAGGCATGGGATGAAAAGAATCCACTTGAGATGCGCAGAGACCGCGGCATGACACCACAGATGATCATGGAACACATCAATCATACGTTTGACGAGGCGGTTTTTGTCACGGATGTAGGACAGAACCAGATGTGGGCAACGCAGTATCTGGATATTGACGAAAAACGCCAGATGATCACTTCCGGCGGGCTTGGAACAATGGGATTCGGTTTTCCAGCGGCGATCGGTGCAAAGATTGGAAACAGGAATACGGAAGTAGTCTGTGTCACCGGTGATGGCGGTTTCCAGATGAATATTCAGGAGATGGCAACAGCGATCGTGCAGGGGACACCGGTTATCATCTGCCTGCTCAATAACCAGTATCTTGGCATGGTCCGCCAGATGCAGCAGCTTTTTTATGGCAAACGCTATTCCGCAGTATGCTTAAGAAAGAGAAGAAGCTGTCCGGCAAACTGCAAGGGACCAAATGAAGCATGCCCTCCATATACACCGGATTTTGTTGCACTTGCAGAAAGCTATGGTGCGCATGGCATCCGTGTAGAGCGGGAAGAAGACATTCAGGCAGCTTTGGATAAAGCGAGAACTTACAAAGATGCACCGACAGTCATTGAATTTCTGATCTCTTCGGATGAGATCGTGCTTCCGATGGTAAAGGGCGGAAATCCGATGAGCGAGATGATTTTGAAATAGGCGGATACAGATATGGTGAGAGAGGAAAATATCATGAAAGACAGATGGATTGCACTATATGTAGAAAATCAGGTTGGTGTTCTGGCAAAGGTTTCCGGTCTTTTTTCCGGGAAATCATACAATTTGCAGAGTCTGACAGTTGGCACGACAGAGGACGAGACAGTTTCCCGTATGACCATCTGCGTTACCAGTGATGACATAACATTTGAACAGATCAAAAAGCAGCTGAACCGTATGGTCGAAGTGATCAAAGTCATTGATCTGACAGATGTACCGATTCATATGAAAGAGATTCTGTTCGCAAAGGTTCTCCGTGTGAATGCTGCGGAAAAAGAAGAAGTATTCCAGATCGCACAGGTGTTTAACGTGCAGGTGGTCGATATTGGAAATGACAGTGTCCTGCTGGAATGCAAACTGACTGCCCATAGAAATAACGAGCTGATCGCACTGTTGAAATCGAAATTTAAGATGATTGAGGTAGTGCGCGGCGGAGCAGTAGCAATTGAATCCATCAGTACAAGCTGTAGATAATAAAATTTTTCGAAAATTATAGCAAAAGTAATGTACAACTTAAATACCCTGTGATATAATAAAAATGTTTTGAAATGTAGTATTAAAAACTACGTTGGAAAACGTATATTTAAGAATAAGAAGTCATAAAGCTATTTTGCAGATGACAGTAGTAAATAAACGAGGTATTTATGATGCAGAAAAAAGTACAGATCATCAGTGATGGTTCCCTGGATCTCTCACAGGAACTCACAAAGGAAAAAGATATTGAGGTTGTTCCATTTTACGTGTCCTTTGACAGTGAAACGTATCAGAAGGAAATGGTAGAAGTCGGTGTCAGGGAATTCTATCAGGAAATGGTGGATCACCCGACTGTTTTCCCAAAGACATCCATGCCATCCGTGCATGATTATTATGAGGTGTTTGAAAAACATGCGAAGGAGCAGCTGCCGGTCATCTGTATCTGTATCACCAGAAAATTCAGTGGCTCCCTGCAGTCTGCGACAACTGCAAAAGATATGATATTAGAGGAATACCCGGATGCACAGATCACGGTCATTGACTCTACGGTCAATACTGTGCTGCAGGGGTTATATGTATTAGAGGCATGCAGACTGCGCGATATGGGTTTAGAGTATCAGCAGATTGTAGATGCGTTACTGCCAATCCGTGAGACAGGAAGAATTTTTTTCACGATCGGAAGTATTGACTATTTAAAACATGGCGGAAGGATTGGCAGATTAGCCGGGATTGCAGCCAGCGCATTAAAAATCAAACCTCTGATCACGTTAAAAGAAGGTGAGATCTTTAATTCCGGCATTACAAGGAATCGTCTCAAATCCATGAAAAAAGTCGTGGATATGACAAGGGAATATTTAGACGAAGTCAATGCGAAACCGGGAGAGTACAGTTTCTGCATCGGTTATGGATATGATCATAATGAAGCTCTGGAATTTCGAGAGATGTTAAAGGATCTGATCAAAGAACGTCTTGGAATTGATGAGATCGGTATTTACCAGATCGGTGCAACCATTGGAGTGCACACAGGACCATATCCGATCGGGATCGGAATTATAAAGCATGCATTGACAGAGTAACTGATATGTACCCCTTTTACTGGACATCCAGTGAAAGGGGTACATATCATATCAGGGCGATTTTTAGTTTCTGTTTCCGGAACTAATGATAATATTTTAAGAATAATCCCGTAAGATCTCCTTTTAAGTTCACACCGAGGAAAGTAAGCGTTTCGGAAAGAGCGTACATGGTTGCGGCCATATCTTCAAAGTTTGCGTTATTTCCCATGTGTCCAATGCGGATCACTTTGCCGGAAAGATCATCAAAAGATCCGGCAAGCATGATATTGTGCTCTTTTTTCATGCGGGAAAGAATTGCATCGCAAGTGGTCTCTGCCGGAATGTCAAACACAGTGACGGTATCGGAGAAACCGCTTTCCAAGTGAAGCTTTAAACCGGCTTCTGTCAAAGCGCGTCTGGCTGCTTCGGCGATACGGTGTGTGCGTTCTTCTAACTCTGGATCGGAAGCGATATTGTCAAAAGCAGCGCGTAAGCCGTAAATATCGCTGATCGGCATGGTATAAGGAAACCATTTTTTCTCATAATATCCCTCAAAAGCCAGAAGGCTTGCATAGAAGGAACGGATCGGCGTCTTGCGTACGTGCATGGCATTTTTTACAGCATCGCTTATTGTGACAAAAGTAAGTCCCGGAGGTGCGGAAACAGCTTTCTGGGAACCGCCGCACAGAAGATCGATCTGGAACTTGTCGACATCCATGTGATTTCCAAACATTCCGGAAACGGAATCTACAACGGTCAGAATGCCGTATTCTTTTAAAAGCGGACAGATTTTTTCTACCGGATTGAGCATGCCGCTTGGGGTGTCACAGTGAACAACGGTCGCATATTTATAATCATGATGCTCCTTTAAATAAGAAGAAAGAGCATCCGGGTCGATGGCATTCAGGCGGTCGGCATGATAAAATTCCGGCACACCACCGTACATGGATACAAAGTCCGCAAAGCCTTCGCCGTACACGCCGTTCTCAATGATGAGCACCTTATCTCCCGGCTCCGTGAGGGAGGCGCAGGCAGCTTCCAGACCTAAAATTCCCTCTCCATCCAAAATGAGAGTTTCGTTTTTCGTGCCGAGCAGGGAGCTGATCAGTTCGCAGGTATCTTTATAAAATTCTACGAAATCTTCATCCAGATCAGGATTGGTACATACGAGGCTTCTTGCCATACGCACATTTTCTTTTACCTGGGTTGGCCCAGGAGTCATGACTTTATACATAATTACTTCCTTCTTTATCATAGATTGTTTTGTAAATGAGATTGATGTTACACAGCTTATAACATTTTATTTACGATTTTCTGAAGCTGTCCGACGATCAAAAGAACGATGACAGCAGCAACACCGATCTGGACAAGGTTTCCAGGAATGGAAGTAACCGGTGCGATCCAGTTTCCGTAAATGATACCCTCTGCAATGTAGTAACCAGCGACTTTGATCACGCATGCAACTGCGATCGCAAGTGTGTTCCAGCCAAAACCGTGATGTTTTTCTGTGATGGCACCTACGGCATATCCCATCAGACCGACAATGATCAGTGTGAATGGAGCCCATGCAGTCCAGCCGGAGAGCAGATCGAAGAGTCCCATGCCGACTCCGCCGGCGATCGCACCACTTTTCTTACCAAAAATAATGGCGCAGATAAAAAGAGGTACGTTTCCGAGATGGATCAATCCGCCGTTTGCAGTGATTGGAAGTCTTATATTAATAAATGCAGTGAATACGTAGGTCAGGGCAATAAAAAGAGCCGTGATCGTGATAAAACGGATATTTGATAAAGATTTTGAATCAGCAGTCTGTGCTGTAGAGGTAGTTGATGTTTTCATAAATAAAATTCTCCTTTTTATGGTTTGTATTTGTCTCAATTCCCAGGATTGTTGTTGGGATTACTATATACAAAAACTGTCATGAATTAAAAATCCAGTTTAAAACAAATTGACCATGCCAGTTTTAAATATATAATAATATTGACAAAACAATACTATATGATGTATAGTATTAAATAAGAAATAATATTACAAATAAAATAACAAGGAGTGAGTACATGGTATTTAATACAGGCGCAGCCCTTTTGGATGCGATTGTTCTTGCTGTCGTGTCAAAGGAGGAAGAAGGAACCTACGGATATAAGATCACGCAGGATGTGCGGAAAGCGATTGAGGTTTCAGAATCCACACTGTATCCGGTTTTGCGAAGACTGCAAAAGGATGGATACCTGATCGTGTATGACAGGGAGTGCGGAGGAAGAAACCGGAGATATTACCAGATTACGGAGACCGGCGAAGAAAAGCTGGCAGAATACCGCAGCGAGTGGGAATCGTATTCTTCGAAAATATCAGAACTATTTTCAGGAGAGGAGTCAGAAGAATGAATAAAGAAGAATTTTTAAAACGTCTGGAGCAGCTGCTTTCGGATATTTCAGAGGAAGAGAGAGCGGATGCACTTGCCTTTTACAGAAGTTATTTTGAGGATGCCGGAATTGGAAATGAGGCATCGATCTTAGAGGAACTGGAGTCGCCGGAGAAGGTGGCGGAAGTGATCAAGAAAGATCTTGGGGTGAGTGAAACGGCTGATGCGGAAACACCTGAGGAAGATGTGCGCAGCGAAAAAAATGAGACTCATACAGAAGGAACATCTGGGGATGGTCAAAATGCCAAAACACGAATGGATGATCCATATATGAACAGTTTATATGGAAGCAGTACTTACGGGTCAGGTAATTATGAGCAGAAGAATACTGCTTATACCGGCGGAACTTATGGCAGTCAGAATACGTCCGGCCAGATCGATATAGAGAATCTGAAAAAGGAAAATCAGAAGAATAAAACAGAAAAAACAGTTTTATGGGTGATCCTCGCAGTTTTGACAAGCCCGGTCTGGATCACGGTTGCAGCGGTTCTGGCGGCGATTCTTGTAGCAGTTTTAGCGTGTGTGTTTGCAGTGGCAGTCAGCATTGTTGCAGTGATGGCGGCGTTAGTGATCACTGGATTTGTATTGGCAGGCATTGGTGTCGGATATCTTTTCACAAAAGGCGTGGCAGTAGGTCTTGGACTGTTAGGCGGTGGACTTTTGGTTCTTGCGCTTGGAGTACTTGCAGTGTGGCTTGTGGTATGGTGCTTTGGCTGGTTTGTCCCATGGGCAGTGAAAGGCATTGCAGAGCTTTGCAAAAAGGCATTTGGCAAGACAAAGAGAGGAGTGTGAGATGAAATGAAAAAATTTACAAAGATTATATTGATCATTGCAGGAAGCTTAGCCGCACTCGGAATTGTTTTCAGCGGTATCGCCGCAGTGATGGGAGCCGGATGGTCAACCATCCACCGGAAAGCACTTGCCGGTGAACTTGATTTTGGCAACTGGCATATTGGCAATGGAGTTTATTATGCTTATGATCAGGGACATGGCATCTTGGATCATTTTTGGGATGATGAGGATGACGAGCTCATGGATGATAATAGGGCGGTGGAGAGTTTTGGTTCCTGGATCCTGAATCTTACGGATTTGAAGAGTGAACCGGCAGGAACGGAAAGCTGCATTATACCTTATCCGGCATCAGAAGCTGCTTCCCTGAAACTGGAACTGGATGTGGTAAATGAACTTATTTTTGAAGTGTCGGATTCTGCGGATGAGATCAGCATTAAAATGGAAAATGGGTATCAGGATTATCTTTCTACAAAACAGAAGGATTCCGCTCTGAAGGTATCCTATCACAGCGGACACCACCATTTTGAGAAAGGACCGACCTTTACGGTAGTTCTGCCAAGACAGTGCGAAAATCTGACACTGGACATTGTAGTGGGAGCCGGGGATATTTCCATGGAAAGCGAAGCGTTTACGGCAAGAAAAGTAAATGTGTCTGTCGGAGTGGGAGAACTCTCTGTAAATCAGATCTCAGCCAGTGAGAAGGCTGTGTTTGAAGTTGGAACAGGAGATGTGTCGATTCTGAATGGACAGTTCCCGAAAGTGTCTATCGAAGCAGGAGTTGGAGATGCCGTGTTCAGCGGAAGCGTTTCAAACAAACTGGAAGTGGAGGCAGGAACCGGCGATGTCAATGTCTCTCTTACCGGAACAGAGAAAAGCTATGCATTTGATCTGTCTGCCGGACTTGGAGAAATCAGGTTGAACGGGCAATCGAAAGGGGCTTTTGATGCGGAGTATGAGACCGGCAGCAACGGCGGAGCAGAAGTGGAACTGACTGCAGGAGTGGGAGATATTTCTGTTTTGACACAGCAGTAAAAGAGATAAAAAATAGATGGTTTACATTTTTGTCTTTATGATATAATATAAACATAAAAAGGTGCTGCCGATAGACGGTTAGCCTAGATTATATGTGTTATGTAAAAATAACCGCAACCTTGCCCGGGGCGGTTATTTTTTCTGCCGTGATTATCTTTCCCGATGAGGTAAAATAATCCGGCAACACTAATTAACAAACTCATTAACTGCAAAAGTTCACTTGTTGTTATCATTAGTATCCCCTCCATTTCAGGTAAAAAATTCCTAATCTTTGTCTTTTTAATCACAATATGATATGATGAACACGAAAGAAAAAACATACAAGAATTCGTATATTTTAATAAGAAGAACAGGAGCAGGGGAATGGGAAAAAGAACACGGATTGTTTTATATGCACTGTCACTTGTGACAATGCTTGCAATGGTGACACTGATTATTTTTTCACATGGAAGACAGAGCGGTGAGCCGGCGAAAGATGTGCTGTCCGAGACGGATATCAGCAGCACGGAGGAACCGGTTCAGATACCGGAAGCGGAAGAATCAGAAGAGACGGAAGCAGCAGACGGGCAGAACAGGATCCAAAACGACACAGAACAGGAAGAAGCGGACATAGCAGGTGGAGAAACGGACAAGCAGGCAGAAGCAGGGAATACCGAAGGAGACGGCAGCACGACACTGATTTTTGCAGGGGATGTACTGTTTGCAAACGCCTTTAAAAGCAACTATGATGCGGGCGGAATTGAAAAAGTGATCGAGCCGCAGCTGCTGCAGGAGCTGCAGGATGCAGATATTTTCATGGTGAATAATGAGTTCCCATTCAGTAACCGTGGAGAGCCGATGGAGGACAAACAGTTTACGTTTTGCTGTGATCCGAAATATGTGAAAGCTTTAAATGAGATGGGCGTGGATATTGTATCACTCGCCAACAATCACACCTTAGATTATGGAAGAGATGCGTTGTCTGATACGTTTACGACACTGGACGGAGCCGGTATTTTGTATGCAGGAGCCGGAGAGACTAAAGAACGCGCATATGAATTGCAGATTATCGAGAAAAATGGAAAAAAATTCGGATTTCTAGCGGCATCCCGCGTGGTGCCGGAATCAAACTGGAAAGTGGAAGAGCGGACACCGGGAATGCTGACCGCTTATGATGATACAAAATTGGTACAGTTGATCAAAGAAGCCCGGAGCGGATGTGATTTTCTGTCGGTCTATATCCACTGGGGCGTGGAATACGATGCGTATCCGCAGGACTATCAGACAAAGATTGCCACAGATTGTTTTAATGCAGGGGCAGATCTGATCCTTGGAGCACATACACACTGTTTACAGGGAATTTCCTATATCAGTGGGAAACCGGTCTTTTACAGCCTTGGAAACTTTGTGTTTGGACAGAACATTGATAAGACGGCTGCAGTGAAAGTACAGGTTTCGTCCGATGGAACCGTATCTTATGGATTACTTCCGGTTTATGCGGCGGGGGGCACAACAAAACTGATGGATACAAACAGTGCATCTGCGCTGTATCAGTATATGACACAGATTTCAGATGGCGTTACGATCGGTGCGGATGGAAAAATCAATTAAAGGGGAGAAGAACATGAAAAAGAAACTTATGAGAATGCCGAAGGTGGTTACGATACTCGTTGCGGTACTGATTGTAGCGATTTTTCTTGGAAGTATGGATGTGGCAGCGTTTTTTCTTGCAGATACAGTTTCGCTTCCGGGTTATGGAAGCAGTATGATCGCAGAGTTTATGGCAGGAGTGGTTGCATTTCTGCTTTTGTGCCTGTTTGGTTATCTTGGAGTGCTGGGAGAAAAAGGAAAGGGATTTATCCATGGCCTTTATATCGGCGGATTCCTGACAGGATACTGTTGTCTGGAACTGGCGGCACAGCTTTATGTACAGATGATGACACCGGATGCAAAAGTCGTATCTGCATTGGAAATCCTGTTTTTTGCTGCAACCATGTTTCTGATCGGATGGACGGAGGAACTTATTTTCCGCGGTGTGATCCTGAATCTGTTTCTGGAACGTTTTTCCAAAACGAAAAGAGGGATTCTCTGGGCGGTCATTCTCAGTGGTGTATTGTTCGGGGCGGTACATTTGACAAATATTTCACAGGGAGTGACGGTGACAAGTGCGATGATTCAGGCGATCAACGCTGCCTTTCTGGGTGTGATCTTTGGCGCTGTTTATGCCCGGTCAGGAAATATCTGGCTTGTAATGACTTTTCATGCACTGGTCGATTTCGCAAGTCTGATGGGCAGCGGAATTTTTGGAACTGGAACAACTGTGGAACAGATCAACCAGATGTCTGCCGCTAATTTGATTGCCGTTCCTGTTTTGCTGATTCCGTGTATTGTGCTGCTTCGCCCGAAAAAACTTCTGGAGATGGAGCAGGAGGCAAATCATATCGTGGTGTTTGAAACATTCGAGGAGGCAGACCGGAATGCTGCTCTGTCGCTCGCACTTGGAATGATATCCATTCTGACAGGCTTTATGGGATATGGTCTTGGTATTGGGATCGCTGGGCTGATCGGTGGCAGACTTTCAAGAAAGGTGCAGCCGGAGAAAAACGGAATGGCACTGGCGGGTATGATTTTATCCGGAATCGGTATGGCGGTATCGATCATTGGAATGATCGTGCTGTGTTTTGTCTATTCAAATCTGAATGGTCTCTCTGCCGTTATGATGATGAATGGTGTGAAGTGATTTTAAGACAAATAAGCTAAAACAAGTTTACATTTACTAAAAATAAGGTTATTATTTCAATAACCTTTTGAGAGAGCGGTAAAATCTTTCAAAAATAGCAGGAAGAAGATAGGAGAATTGCGATGAGTTACATGGAAACCTACAGAGAATGGTGTACAAACCCATATTTTTCAGAGGAAACAAGAGCAGAATTAGAAGCGATCAAGGACAATGAGGCAGAGATCGAGGATCGTTTCTACCGTCAGCTTGAGTTTGGAACCGGGGGACTCCGCGGTGTGATCGGGGCAGGAACGAACCGTATGAATATCTATACGGTAAGACAGGCGACACAGGGACTTGCAAACTATATCATTTCTCAGAACGGACAGGAAAAAGGAGTTGCCATCGCACACGATTCCAGAATCATGTCACCGGAATTTGCCGAGGAGGCAGCGCTCTGCCTGAATGCAAACGGAATCAGGGCTTATGTATTTGACAGCCTTCGCCCGACACCGGAGCTTTCATTTGCAGTCCGTGAACTTGGCTGTGTTTCAGGAATTGTGATCACAGCAAGCCATAACCCAAGAGAATATAATGGATACAAAGTTTACTGGGAGGATGGTGCACAGATCACACCGCCTCATGATAAAAATATCCTTGCAGAAGTTGCAAAAGTAACTTCTTTTACACAGGTTAAGACCATGACAAAAGAGGATGCCGTGAAAGCCGGACTTTTTGTGACAATCGGAAAAGAAATCGATGACCGTTATATGGAAGAACTGAAAAAACAGTCCATTCATCCGGAGATCATCAAAGAGATGGCAAAGGACATCAAGATTGTATACACACCGCTACATGGAACCGGAAATCTCCCGGTGCGCCGTGTGTTAAAAGAACTTGGATTTGAAAATGTCTATGTTGTAAAAGAGCAGGAACTTCCGGACGGAAATTTCCCGACCGTAGCATATCCAAACCCGGAATCTCCAAAGGCATTTGAGCTTGCCTTAAAACTTGCAAAAGAAGTGGATGCAGACATCGTACTTGCGACAGATCCGGACGCAGACCGTCTTGGCGTATACTGCAAAGACACAAAGACCGGAGAGTATGTGACTTTCACCGGAAATATGTCCGGAATGCTCATCGCAGAATATATTTTAAGAGAGAAAACGGCAACCGGAACGATGCCGGAGAATCCTGCACTTGTAGAGACTATCGTTACAACGGACATGGCAAAAGCGATGGCAGCTTCCTATGGCGTGGCACTGATCGAGGTACTGACCGGATTTAAGTATATCGGAGAGCAGATCAAATGGTTTGAACAGAACCACTCCCACAACTATGTATTCGGTCTGGAGGAGAGTTATGGATGCTTAGCCGGAACATATGCAAGAGATAAAGATGCCTGCGTAGCAGTCATGATGTTGTGCGAGGTGGCTTCCTGGTGCAAAAAACATGGAAAAACATTGTGGGATGCCATGATCGACCTGTATGAGAAATACGGTTACTACAGAGAGGGACTTTCCACGATGACCTTAAAAGGAATCGACGGAGCCGCCCAGATCCAGCAGATGATGAGTGATATGCGGAACAATCCAAAGAAAACACTCGGTGGATTTGAAGTGCTTGCAGTCCGCGATTATAAAGAGGATACAAGAAAAGATTTAAAGACCGGGGAAGTGACAAAAACAGGACTTCCGGCTTCCAATGTTTTATATTATGAACTTTCTGACAATGCATGGTGCTGTGTGCGCCCGTCCGGAACAGAGCCTAAGATCAAATTCTACTATGGAGTCAAAGGCACCTCTTTGCAGGATGCAGAGGAAAAACTGGAAGCATTAAAAAAGGATCTTGTGGAAGAATAGATAAATGAATATTTGCAGAAGTTGTGATTGCCTCTGAGAAGAAGTAAATATATAATTTAGATTTAATATTTATACCAAAATAAAAAACAAGAATCAGAGACAGAGAAGGAGAATCACATGTTTGATGACAAATTTGTCTGGGGCGTGGCAAGCAGCGCATATCAGGTAGAGGGAACTGACCCGGATGACGGAAGAGGAAAGACGGTCTGGGACACTTTTACGGAGCAGGGACGCATTTTTCAAAATCAGAATGCGTACACAAGCTGTGATCACATGCACCATTATAAAGATGACTATGCATTAATGAAAAATCTCGGAATCAAAGCATATCGTTTTTCCTTAAACTGGGCGCGGATTCTGCCGGAGGGCACCGGGCGTGTCAATGAAAAAGCGATTTCGATGTACCGCGACATGATTCTTACAATGAAGGAAAATGGCATTACACCATATATTACCCTGTTTCACTGGGAGTTTCCACAGGCGTTGCAGGAAAAGGGCGGCTGGCTGAATGAGGAAGTGGTAGACTGGTTCGGGGAATATGCAAAAGTGGTGGCAGAGAATTTCTCGGATCTCTGCGAGTATTTTATCACGATCAATGAGCCACAGTGTGTGGTAGGACTTGGGCATTTAAGCGGTGTCCATGCACCGGGATTGAAATTGTCGATTCCGGAGACTTTTCAGATCGCGCATAATCTGTTGAAAGCGCACGGACAGGCAGTGATCAATTTAAGAAAATACGCAAAACAAAAAATCCGGATCGGCTTTGCACCGACTGGAGGAGTGGCTTATCCATACACGGACAGTGCTGAAGATATCGAAGCTGCCAGAAAAGTTTATTTTGGTTTTTACAATCCGATGGATAACTGGACCTGGAATATCTCATGGTTTTCAGACCCGGTCTTTTTAGGTCATTATCCGAAAGAGGGACTGGAAAAATTCAAAGAGTATCTGCCGGAGATCACAGAGACAGATATGCAGCTGATCCATCAGCCACTGGATTTTATGGGACAGAACATATATAATGGCTATTACGTGCGTCAGGGCGCAGACGGCGAACCGGAGTTTGTGGATCGGGAACCGGGATTTCCGAAGACGGCGTGCAACTGGCCGGTAACACCAAAAGCATTTTATTATGGAATCAAATTTTTGACAGAGCGGTATCAGCTTCCATTATATATTACAGAAAATGGTATGTCCTGCCATGACAATGTAAGCTTTGACGGCAGAGTACATGACAATGACCGCATCACATTTCTGGATTCCTACATTGGAGCCATGCAGAGGGCATATGATGAGGGAGCCGATATCCGGGGGTATTTCCTGTGGACATTTCTGGATAATTTTGAATGGTCAGAGGGATACAAGGAACGTTTTGGCATGATTTATGTGGATTTTATGACACAGCGGAGAATTGTAAAAGATTCTGCATTTTGGTATCAGGATGTGATTAAGACAAATGGAGGCAATTTATCAATGAATCAGACCACGAAAGAAATTTTATTTTTAGATCCGGTATGTACACACAACATCTGGGGCGGTACGAGATTGAGAGAGGATTTTCATTATCCGGTCGAGGGTGATGATTTAGGGGAGTGCTGGGGAATTTCTGCACATCCAAATGGAGACGGAACTTTAAGAGACTGTGGATTCAGTGGAATGAAGCTGTCCGAATTGTGGAAAAAACATCCGGAAGTTTTCGGAAATGTGGACAGTGACCGTTTCCCACTCCTGATCAAAATTATCGATGCGAAAGATGACCTGAGCATTCAGGTACATCCAGACGATGATTATGCAAAAGTCCATGAAAATGGTTCACTTGGAAAAACAGAGTGCTGGTACATTCTCGACTGCAAGGAAAATGCAACGATCGTAATCGGACACAATGCAAGGACAAAAGAGGAATTAAGCCGGATGATCCATGAGGGAAAGTGGAGTGAATTTATCCGTGAGATCCCGATCAAAAAAGGCGATTTTCTTCAGATCGATCCGGGAACAGTTCATGCGATCAAAGGCGGAACACTCATTCTGGAAACACAGCAGAACAGTGATATTACCTACCGCGTTTATGATTATGACCGTCTCTCCAATGGAAAGCCGAGAGAGTTGCATATCGACAAGAGTATTGACGTGATCACTGTGCCTGCAAAATCGGCTGCAGACAGTGTGAAATCGGTGGCAGATCTTCCGGTCAATACGTTAAATGAACTGTATGCCTGCAAATACTTTCATATCTATAAAATAGATGTTTCAGGTAAAATGACTTTTGAGCAGAATGCACCTTTTATGAATATGACAGTTACGGATGGCAATGGAATCGTCAACGGTCAGCCGGTGAAAAAAGGAGATCATTTCATACTTCCAAATGGCTTCGGAAACGTGGAATTGCAGGGCGGCATGCAGATCATTGCCTCCACGATATAAAACAAAACCGTTGATTTTTACGGCGTGCACTGCGGGGTAGAAGTATGTAGATCAAAATTCCCCAGAGAGGAAATACACAGATGAATCAGGAAGAAAGACGAGAGAAACGAAAAAAAGATACACAGAGTGCGGTCATAGTTGTGGCAGTATTTTTTATAGTACTTGCAGTTTTGATCGGAGGAATTGTGTTTGCAGTCCATAAATTTGTAAAACCGGGAGCAGATAAACCGGAAAAGAATACCGAGAGCGTGACAACAGAGGCGACAGAAGAACCGGAAACAACTCCGGTAACCGAAGTCAGCGATCCGTTGATGGATCAGGCAATGCAGATTGCTGCCGGTATGACCTTAGAGCAGAAAGTAGCGCAGATGTTCATGATCACACCGGACGCACTGACCGGAGTGGACGGAGCAACGATGGCAGGAGATTCCACAAAGGAAGCCTACACGCAGTATCCGGTAGGTGGTCTGATTTATATGGCAAAGAACCTGACCGGAACCGATCAGACGACACAGATGCTTACCAATATGAAGAGCTACAGTCAGGAAATAGTAGGAATTCCAGTGTTCCTCGGTGTGGATGAGGAAGGTGGAACAGTAGCAAGGATTGCATCCAACAGTGCTTTTGGAGTGACAGATGTTGGAAATATGAGTGATGTAGGAGCGACCGGGGATTCCCAGAATGCATACAATGCAGGAAGTACGATCGGAACGTATCTGAACACACTTGGTTTTAATATGGATTTTGCTCCGGTTGCGGATGTGTTGACGAATCCGGATAACACCGTGATCAAAGACCGGTCATTTGGTTCAGACAGCCAGCTTGTGGCGGATATGGTCTGTGCTGAGATGCAGGGACTGAATGAACACCAGATATTAAGCGTGGTAAAACATTTTCCGGGACAGGGAGCTACAGCAGGGGATTCCCATGACGGGGCAGTTTCTACAGATAAATCTTTGGATGACCTGCTGGCAAATGAGCTTGTTCCATTCCAGCAGGCAGTGAATAACGGAGCATCTTTTGTGATGGTAGGACATATTTCAGCACCAGCTGTTACAGGGGATGATACGCCGGCTTCGCTTTCCTCTGTCATGGTGACAGATGTGCTTCGCAACCAGCTTGGCTTCCATGGTGTAGTGATCACAGACGCAATGAATATGGGGGCGGTCACCGGAACATACAGTTCTGCTGATGCGGCAGTGACGGCAATTCAGGCAGGTGTAGATATGATCTTAATGCCGGATGATTTCCAGAGTGCATATCAGGGTGTGATGGATGCAGTGGCTGGTGGAACGATCACAGAGGATCGTATCAATGAATCTGTTGCAAGGATCATCAAGGTAAAGCTCACAATGTAGTATAATAACACTTTACTTTTTGAAATTGTTATGTTATTCTGTGACTATGGTGCGGTAAGTGTACCATAGAAATATTTTTTGGAGGTACTTTTCAATGAACAAAGGTACAGTAAAGTGGTTTAACAACCAAAAAGGATACGGATTCATCTCCGACGAACAGGGAAATGATGTATTCGTTCACTACTCAGGTCTTAATATGGAAGGTTTCAAATCCTTAGAAGAAGGCGCTGCAGTAGAATTTGAAGTTGTTGAAGGTGCAAAAGGACCACAGGCAACAAACGTAACAGTAGTAAGATAATTTTATTATCGCTTGTTACTACAGTCTAAATCAGTAGTTTCATGTACCTTTTTCTTTATTAAATAGAACTTGTTTTATTTTTCTAGATTAAGATATTGCAAACAATGGATTTGAAAAAGAGTGTCGGTTTTCCGGCACTCTTTTTTGTATACATAACTAAAAAATCCATGCAAACAGTCTTGAAGAATCTGGAGGGGTTCTATATAATAAAAAAAGAGATAGATAATGCCAAATTTCCGAAATTAACCAACCGTGTGCACTATCTGAAACATGAAGAGGGAGGCGTAAACGCAGTGTGTGAAATAATGAGAAAATATTCAGAAGAAGTCGCAGAAAAAGCATATCAGCAGGGCGAGGAAGCCGGCAAAGAAATCGGTCAACGCCACACCGTCATCGCCGAACTCCAGTCCGAATCCAGATAACAGAAAAACATAATGAATCATGACAAAGAAACCATTTTTTAAAGGATGGTTTCTTTTTTTTAAGTTCATTTAAGGTTCGCCTGATAAGATATGCGCAAAGGAAAGGAGACACTTATGGCAGATCAGATGATATTTAAAAGGTGTGAGATCAAATATATGTTGGATATCACGCAGGCGGAACTGTTAAAAAATCAAATGAAACAGTACATGACTGCAGACGAGCATGGAATGAGTACAATATGCAGTCTCTACTTTGATACACCGGACTATCTGCTGATCCAAAGATCAATGGAACACCCGGTTTATAAAGAAAAACTGAGATTGAGAAGTTACGGCACGGCAGACAAGGACACGACCGTTTTTGTGGAACTGAAGAAGAAGTATGAGTCTGTTGTATACAAAAGAAGAATTGCAATGACGGAGGACGAGGCAGAACGTTACCTGCTTTTTCATGAAAAAGTAAAAGACACACAGATTACCAGAGAAATCGATTACTGTCTGAAAAATTATAAAAAGCTGTCTCCGGCAGTGATGCTTTCCTATGAGAGAGAAGCTTTTTATGCGAAGGACGATCACGAGTTCCGGATCACGTTTGATCAGAACATTCTCTGGAGAAATTACGACCTTTCTCTTTGTAAAGGAATTTACGGAGAAGCAATTTTAGATAAAAATAAAGTGCTTATGGAAGTGAAAACGGCGGGCGCAATACCGCTCTGGATGGTTCATTTTCTGACAGAAAATCAGATTTACAAAACGTCATTTTCCAAATATGCGACCGCCTACCGCACGATTTATGCGAGAGAGCAGAGAAGAAGCTGTCCACCGGAAAATTTCTTTGTGTTTACCGGAGATGAGGTTGTGCAGCAGGCAATAAAATGTTAAAAAAGAAATGGAGATATTAATATGTTAAACAATTTATTTACAGGAATTTTTGATACAGCAGGTGCGGCGGTGATTTCCGTGCCGGATTTTTTGCTCTGTATTGTGGTGTCACTGCTGATCGGGGCATTCATCACATGGGTTTACACTTATAAAAACCGCTATACGACAAGCTTTGCAGTGACACTCGCAATGCTTCCGGCAATCGTTTGCATTGTTATCATGATGGTAAACGGAAATGTAGGTGCCGGAGTGGCTGTGGCAGGAGCATTTTCGCTTGTACGTTTCCGTTCTGTGCCGGGAACTGCAAAAGAGATCGGAACCATTTTTCTTGCAATGGCGGCAGGACTGATCGCAGGGATGGGTTATCTTGGGTTTGCAGTACTGTTTTCGCTCATTATGGGAGCCGTGATGTTTGTGTTAAATGTGACCGGATTCGGTGTAAAAAAAGCAGAAGTAAGAGAGAAAACACTTCGTATCACAATCCCGGAGGATTTAAATTACGGAGCAGCATTTGATGATCTTTTTGAAAAATATTTATCATCCTGTGAAGTAGTCGCTGTGAAAACCTCCAATATGGGAAGTCTTTACAAACTTACCTATCATGTGACGTTAAAAGACAATGCGGAAGAGAAAACATTTCTCGATGAATTGAGATGCAGAAACGGAAATCTGGAAATCAGTATGATGAGACAGGAGGCAAATGTCAATGAGTTATAGAAGAAAAAAACTGCTGGCATTGTTTTGTGCTACGGCATTATCCATGACGGCAGTGGCAGGCTGTACAGGGACAAAGAGCAGTACTGGCAATGTTGTTTCCTCGGAAACAGAAACAAATGCAGAAGAAACATCAGCACAGAGTGAAGCAGGAACTTTTTCAAGTGCAGATATGTTTACTGAGCGGGATCTGGCAGGAACCTATGAGGAGAGTGGGGCAGTTTATGTCACACTTTCCGATGATGGTATCACAGGGGAAACGGATGGTGTTGCAATCAATGGACAGATGGTGACGATCACGGCAGAAGGGACATATATTTTTTCCGGAACACTGTCGGAAGGACAGATTGTGGTGGACGCAGATAATGCGAAAGTGCAGATCGTATTTGATAATGTGGACATTACCTGTGCTTCAAGTGCAGCAGTGTATGTAAAAAGCGCAGAGAAAGTATTTGTAACGCTTGCAGAAGGATCGCAGAATACACTTCGCAATACGGATGAGTATGTTGCGATTGACGACAACAACATTGATGCCGTGATTTTTGCAAAATCAGACCTTACGTTAAACGGCACTGGAAGTCTGACGATCATATCAGCAGAAGGACATGGAATTGTATCCAAAGATGATCTGAAGATCACAGGCGGTACATACGATATCACAGCAGCAGGGCATGCATTATCGGGAAAAGACAGTGTGCGTATCGCAGATGGAACCTTTATTTTAACCGCAGAAAAAGATGGCATTCATGCGGAAAATGCAGATGATGAAGAAAAGGGCTATATTTATATTGCAGATGGTGATTTTACGATTACAAGTGATGGCGATGGCATGGACGCTTCCAATATCGTGCAGATCGAGGATGGAACATTTGACATCACAGCCGGAGGCGGCGCTGCAAACAGTCTGAAAACACATGAGTCAGATATGCCGGGTGGCGGAATGTCACAAAACATCGAGAGACCGGACGGAGAAAGTATGCCACAGATGGGTGAAAAGCCGGATGAAGAAAGTATGTCGCAGATGGGCGAAAAGCCGGACGGAGAAAATATGCCACAGGATACCACAACCGATGAGAGCGGCACCAGCACAAAAGGAATCAAGGCAGGTGGCGGCATGTACTTAAATGGAGGCACTTACCAGATTGATTCCGCAGATGATTCCATCCACAGCAACGCAAATATTACGATCGCAGATGGAACATACACGCTTGCGACAGGCGATGATGGTGTGCATGCAGATGATGCACTGATAGTAAATGGTGGTACGATCACCGTGACAGAGAGTTATGAAGGTCTGGAAGGCCTGACGGTGACGATCAACGATGGAACGATTGATATCACTGCAAGTGATGACGGTATCAATACAGCAGGCGAGAAAATGGAATTAAACGGTGGATATATCCACATTCTGGCAGGCGGCGACGGCGTGGATTCCAACGGCGATCTGACGATCAACGGCGGTGAGATCTACATTGACGGTCCGTCTGATAACGGAAACAGTGCGATCGATTACGGCGACCGGTCGTCTGCGTATGTGAACGGCGGAACGCTTGTGGCAATCGGCAGCAGCGGCATGGCAGAGGGGATGAGTGATTCTTCCAAACAGAAGGTTCTTATGGTAAAATTAGGAGAACAAATGGAAGCCGGCAACGTTGTGCTGACAGACAGTGAGGGAAATGTGATCGTAAGTTACACGGCATTAAAAACCTATGACTGTGTGATCATCAGCACCGCAGAGGTGGAGAGCGGAGCAACGTACACGCTCACAACATCGGGAACGACGACAGAAGTGACCGCAGAATAAAAACAGCTGAGGGCAGGAATCGGTATCACTGTGAAATAAACGAAAGGCATGGGATTTTGTATGAGGTTATTGCTTGCAGAAGATGAAGAGGATTTGAGCCGTGCGCTTGTCACGGTGTTAAAACATAACAATTACTCGGTAGATGCTGTGTACGATGGTGCAGAAGCCTTGGACTATCTGGAAAACGGTGACAATTATGACGGCGTGATCTTAGATATCATGATGCCCAAAATGGATGGTATCACCGTATTAAAAACAATCCGCAGACATGGAAATTCCGTTCCGGTCCTGCTGCTCACAGCAAAGGCAGAGATTGATGACCGTGTGGAGGGTTTAGACAGTGGCGCAGACGATTATCTGCCGAAACCATTTTCCATGAAAGAGCTTCTGGCGAGGATCCGGGCAATGACAAGGAGACAGACGGACACGATCGATAATGTGCTGGCATTTGGTGATATTGCACTGAACCGTTCTACATATCAGCTCACAGGACCGGAGAATCCAGAAGGTATCCGTCTTGCTGGCAAGGAATACCAGATGCTTGAAATGCTCATGTCTAATCCAGGACAGGTCATTTCCCCGGATCTTTTTATGGATAAAATCTGGGGCTACGATTCAGAAGCGGAACAAAATGTCGTATGGGTATATATTTCCTATTTGAGAAAAAAATTAACCTCCATTGGAAGTCAGGTGAAGATCAGGGCGGCCAGAGGACTTGGATATTCATTGGAGAAAGACAATGCTTAAAAAATTAAGAAGAAAATTTATTGCAATTGCAATGCTGTCTGTTTCTATCGTGCTGATCGCAATTGTCGGTACGATCAATATTGCAAACTACATCAGTACCAATCAGGCGCTGGATGCAAGACTCTCCCTGATCGCTGACAACGGAGGTACTTTCCCGGATATGACACCCGGAGATTTTGGAAAAAAATTGGAACCTAAGTCAGATCAGCCACCGGCAATGAATGACCTGCAAAAGCATGGAATTTCGCAGGAAAGTCCGTTTGACACCCGGTATTTTACAGTGACGATCGCACCGGACGGTACAGTGGAATCTGTGGATACCGGAAAAATTGCTTCCATCTCAGCCGGGACAGCGGAGGAATACGCAGCGGAGCTGTGGAAAAAAGGAAAGAAAAAAGGCTTTTTTGCTGATTATAAATACCATGCAACGGACAGTGACGGCTCGACGATGTATGTATTTTTAAACTGTCAGCGGGAAATCTCTACTATTAGAACGTATGTTCTCGCAAGCGTGGGAACAGGAACACTCGGACTTGTTATCGTGTTTGTCATGATCTACTTTTTCTCCGGAAAAGTGTTAAAACCGGTGTCAGAAAGCTATGAGAAACAGAAACGCTTTATCACGGACGCAAGCCATGAGATCAAAACGCCACTCACGATCATCGATGCCAACACCGAAGTCATTGAGATGATGGAGGGGGAAAACGAGTGGACGCAGAGTACGAGAAAACAGATTGCAAGACTGACTTCCCTCACGGAAAAACTGGTGTTTCTCTCCCGCATGGACGAGGAAGGGACAAAGCTGGAAAAAGTGTCATTTTCACTTTCGGATGCAGTGCTTGATACCGCAGAGGGATTTCGCTCTGTCGCAAAAACAAAAGGAAAACAATTTGAGATCAATGTGGCAGAGCATGTGGAATATGTCGGCGATGAGAAAAATATCCGGCAGATGATCTCCCTGCTTTTGGACAATGCAATGAAATATTCCTCAGAGCAGGGCATCATCCGCATCGCACTAAAAACTTCCGGAAAAAACAAAATCATCACTGTGTGGAATACCACAGACCAGATCGAAAAAGGAAAGCTGGACATGCTTTTCGAACGTTTTTACCGTATGGACGCTTCCCACAATTCCAAGACCGGGGGCTTTGGAATCGGACTTTCCGTCGTGTATGCGATCGTGAAAGCACACAAGGGCAAAATCTCAGCCAAAAGCGAGGACGGAAAATCAATCTTATTTACCGTGGCATTGTAGCGTCTGGCTTCCCCCTCTCTCCCGGCTTTTGTCAAAGTGTAAAGCTATGGAATAGATAAAAGGGTTTCTTATAAAACTTTTGTGAGAATTGAGTGCTTTATCAGTGTTCATATTTTGACTTTAAGTTTATGTACATTCATCAATGGACAGTCCACGCAATGTGTCCGTCTGGGACACACTTCCTTTATCTGTATCTAGCGCAAGTAAATGCCGGAATCAGCATCCTTTATTGCAGGTCAAAAATCAAAGAAAGCCTGAGTGATTTTTGACCTGCTCATCTGCTGATTTTCCGGCATGTAACTTGCGCACGATACAGATAAGAAGGAAGTGTGGCCGCAGACGAACACATTGTGCGGACTGTCCATTTCTGAATGAATATAAACAATCAAAAAAGTCAAAATGTGAACACTGATAAAGCCGCAATTCGAGCAAGTTTTATAAGAAACCCTTTTATCTATTCCATAATGAAAACCAAGTAAAAGCCGGGAGAGAGGGGGAAGCCAGACGCTACAATTCGTCAAATGAAATCTGATTTTTCGTCAGAAAGCGTTTGAGGAGTGTGTCCCACTCGTGCTCAAGCGTTTTGTCGGTCGAGAAGATCCGGTAGGAGATACCCGTGGTCACGGTCAGTTCTCCATTCTGGAAGCGGATATTTAAGAACACGGCGGAAATATCATTTTCCGTGAAAGAACTTCCGGTCTGGGAGAGGGTGCGTTTGAGATTTTCCGGCGATAACAGGAGGGAAAACTTGAAATAAGAAGGAGTTTTCTTTCCTTTGATCAGGTTGAAACAGGAACTGCGCAAAAGACCATACGGAACAAAGGAAAGCCCGGTGAGATTCTGTTCTTCGAGTTCTTCTAAGGTGTAGAAGTCTTTTTGCAGCGTGCCGTCGATATGGCAGGATACATTCGTTGTGATGACAGCCTCCTGAATGAGAAAGTGGTCAAACACATCCTGGCACAGTAATTTATTCATAAAGTCTTTGACTTCGGCAATTTTTAAAGCGATCATAAAATCCTCCCAAAAGAAAATGGTATCAACATAAATTTATCATTGGTTTGTTTTCTTGTAAATAACTGAAATGACAAATTAGAGAAAATATGCTAGAATACAGAGGATTTGCGAATGCAAAATACGGAATGATTATACAGATTTGCAGCCGCAGATAAAAAGTCTGTGGTTTGATGGAAAGGTTGGTAACAGATATGACAGAAACAGAAATTTTATTTGATTTACTGGAAAAAGGAATCTCACCGGCGCACGCAGTGAGCGCATGCGAAAAAAGACTGACAGATGCCGGTTTTGAAGTGGTGGATTATGGTACGGCATGGAACTTAAAGGCAGGCGGAAAATATGTGGTAAATCATCATGAAACGACATTGTTTGCATTTACATTGCCCCAGAATTGGAGTGACAGAGAGCCTGCGATCCGCATTGCAGCAGCACATACAGATTTCCCATGTTTAAGAATTAAACCGTCCTGCGATATTCAGACAAACGGATACGCACAGGTGAATGTGGAAGTTTACGGCGGAGCAATCTTAAATACATGGCTCGACCGTCCACTCGGTGTAGCCGGAAGAGTTGCAGTGCGCAGCGGGGATGTGTTTACACCGAAAGTGGTCACGTTCCAGTCTGAAAAAAATCTTATGACCATCCCGAATCTTGCAATCCACATGAACCGTGAGGTGAACAAGGGCGTGGAATTAAATAAGCAGACGGAACTGCTCCCAATCTGCGGACTTTCCGATGATGCAGACTATTTTCTTGATTTTCTTGCAAAAGAGCTTGCTGTGAAAAAAGAGGATATTCTGGATTTTGAGCTGACCATTTATAATAAAGAAAAGCCGGAGTTTGTGGGATTAAACGATGAGTTTATCTCTGCATCCAGACTCGATAACTTAAATTCCTGTTCTGCACTGGTGTCTGCAATCATCGACAGCGACAGGGCGGACGGCATGAATCTCATTGCACTGTTCGATCACGAGGAGATCGGAAGCCGTTCCAAACAGGGTGCCGGTTCCATTCTGCTCCATGATATGCTGGTGCGCATTCTGACCGAGTGCGGACTGGAAAAAGAAGTGTGGAACAGACTGTACAACAGCATGATTTTATCTGTGGATGTGGCACATGGACTTCATCCAAACTATGCCGGAAAGATGGATCTGACCAACAAGCCGGTGCTTGGAAAAGGATTCTGTATCAAGGAAGCATGCTCGCAGTCCTATGCGACAGACTGTGGAGCGGTCGCAGTAATCCAGCAGATCTGTGAGAAGGATCAGATCCCATATCAGAAATTTGTGAACCGTTCGGATCTTGCAGGAGGCGGCACATTAGGCTCGATCGCATCTGCATTGCTTCCGGTAAAAACCGTGGATATCGGAATCCCATTGCTTGCAATGCATTCTGCAAGAGAACTGATGGCAGCAGCAGACCAGCAGGCATTGAAGGATCTGGTGAGCGCTTATTTTGGCTGAAAGGCAAAAAAGATACAGACAGCATGAAGTATGCATTTGACAGGAGAATCAGGTGAGAAAAAAATTTTTTTCCTATGTGGCAGGGAGTGCGGCATGTGCAGCACTCATTCTGCTTTCGGGGTGTCAGCAGACAACGAATCAATTATCCAATATTACCCGCTATGTGGAGGAGAAAATTGCAGAAGGAAAAAACACGGAAGTAAGGGATACAGTGCATGAGACGGACACTGAACAGGCAGCAGTTTCCGGGGAAACAGAGAAGCAGGCAGAGCCATCCGTTGAAAGGCTGTCCGTGGACTGTTATGCATATCAGACGCTTCCGGAGGAAGTACGCACTGTGTACGATGAGGTTTATGATGCGATTCTCTATGAAAAAGAAGATGTGGCGCTGAGCACGTTAGACAACGAAGTCCTGCATCAGGCGTATGTTTCGGTGATGGCGGATCACGGCGGACTGTTCTGGGTATCGGGCTACACTTACACGCAGTATACCAGAGGGGAAAAGCTGGTGGATCTCCATTTTACACCAAAGTTTACCCTGACGGATGATGAGCGGATGGACATGCAGGCACAGATCGACGAGACAGTCAGTCAGATTTTGGCAGGGATCGATGCGGAAGCGCCGGATTATGACAAAGCAAAATATGTGTTTGATTATCTGGCTTCGAATGTTGCGTACAGCACAGGTGCGCCGGACAATCAGAACATTATCAGTGTGTTTGTCAATGGGGAAACGGTTTGTCAGGGATACGCTGCAGCAACGCAGTATCTTCTGGAAAAACTGGATATTCCCTGTGCAGTGGTGGCCGGAACGGCAGACGGACAGTCTCATGCATGGAATCTGGTAAAGCTGGATGGAGAGTATTATTACATTGATACGACCTGGGGAAATGCCACCTACAGCGGTGATGGAATGGGGCTGGATTCCTTTATCAATTATAATTATTTTGCAGTTACGACCGGGGAATTACAGAAAACGCATCAGCCGAATGACGATATTATCGTTCCGGTGTGTCAGGCGGTAAAAGACAATTATTATGTCCATGAAAATCTTTATTTTGACACATGGGATGCAGACAGCATCGGAAATGTATATCGGGCTGCCTATGAGCGGGGAGATGGTTTCTGCTCTGTCAGGTTTGCAGACAGGGAGCTGTACGAACAGGCATTCACCTACTTTATCACGGATCAGAAGATTGTGCATTACTGCAAAGGACTGACATCTTTATATTATCTGGAAGATTCCGACCAGAACGTGCTGACTATAAAATTTTAATAAAAAACATAATATCCTCTATACAAAGTAAAGTTTTTGTGTTAATGTTACGTAGTAATCAATACTACATGTAATAGAAAAAAGAAACTTTTGATATAATAATGAATAACATTTAGAAAACAAGGAGGATACTATGTATAAGATTGTAATAGACAGTTGTGGGGAATTACCGGAAGAATTAAAACAGGACGGACATTATGAGACCGTTTCATTGGAGCTGGAAGTAGACGGATGCCGTATCAGGGATGACAGCACATTTGATCAGTTAGACTTTTTGAGAAGAGTGAAAGAGAGTCTGAAAGGACCAAAGTCCTCCTGCCCGTCACCGGAGCAGTATATGGATGCATATGAGGGTGAGGCAGACCATGTTTATGTTGTGACATTGTCCGGCGGCTTAAGCGGCTCTTACAACAGTGCAGTGCTCGGAAAGAATCTCTATGAGGAAGAGCACACAGACGCAAAGAAAATTTATGTGTTCAATTCAAAATCAGCGTCCATCGGTGAGACGATCATCGGCATGAAGATTCAGGAATTTGAGGAAGCCGGATGCAGTTTCGACGAGGTTGTGGAGAAGGTGGAAGAGTACATCCAGTCCATGAACACCTATTTTGTATTGGAGACGTTAGAGACATTGAGAAAGAATGGCAGACTTTCCAATCTGAAAGCATTTATTGCCAATTCATTAAATATCAAGCCTGTTATGGGCTCAACAAAGGAGGGCTTAATCTGCCAGTTAGATCAGGCGCGCGGTATGAACAAAGCACTTGAGCGTATGGTGAAGGATATGATCTCAAAGACAAAAGACTGTGAGAACCGTGTTCTCGCAATCGCACACTGCAACTGCCCGGAGCGTGCAAAAGCAGTGAAAGAAAAAATCGAGAAGATTGCGAAGTTCAAAAAGATCATCATCATCAACACCGCAGGTGTCAGCAGCATGTATGCCAACGACGGCGGCGTGATCATGGCAGTATAGTCAGATGCAGACATTAACTTACGAAGAAACAGTAACAGCGATTGAAAATAAAAGAAGATTTGGAAACTTAAAGGGTGTCGAGATCTCAAAGATAATGTTAGAGAAGTTAGGACACCCGGAGAAAGATTTACGCATCATACACATAGCAGGGACGAACGGCAAAGGCTCCGTCTCTGCTTTTTTGCGCTCTGTTTTTGAATGTGCAGGATTGAAAACCGGGATGTTTACTTCTCCACATCTGGTGGATTTCAGGGAGCGCATCCAGGTGCAGGGAGATATGATCTCAAAAGCGGATACCACGCGCCTTGGAAACAGGCTTCTCTCTATGGATTTTGGCGTTTGTCCGACAATGTTTGATTACTGTCTTGCAATGGCATTGCTTTATTTTAAGGAACAAAAGTGTGATGTTGTGATTTTGGAGACAGGACTTGGCGGAACGTATGATTCCACGAATGCCTGCGGAGTGCCGGATGTGACCGTCATTGCAAAAATCGGTTTTGACCATATGGCGATCCTCGGTGACACACTCGCCCAAATTGCAGCAGAGAAAGCAGGAATTATCAAGCACGGCACAGCGCTTGTTTTAGAGAGCCAGGAGAAAGAAGCGATGGACGTGTTAAAACAGGCGGCGGAGCGGGCAGACATCAAAACCACAAAAGTTGTAAACTGGGACGAAATTAAAATCCTGCCACAAAAGGACGGAAAACAGTGTTTTTCCTATGCGGGATACGATGCTGTCACAATGAAAATGCTCGGTGTGCACCAGTATGAAAATGCCGTGGCGGCAATGCTTGCAGCAGAATTATTTTTTGAAAAATATTTTGCAGGAAAAAAGAATGTGCCGGAACGGAAAGCTTTGCAGTATGCGATCCGGGAAGGGATCGACCGGACACAGTGGATGGGACGCATGGAGCTTGTGAGCAATGATCCGTTTTTCCTGATGGACGGTGCGCATAACAGTAACGGTGTGGAGGCGCTGAAAAAAAGTCTGGAGACAATGTATCCGGATGAAAAATTCCATTTTATCATGGGTGTCATGGCGGATAAAGATTATGGGGAGATGATCCGGGAACTTCTTCCGCTGGCACTGGATTTTAAGACAGTGACTGTGGAGAGTGAGAGGGCATTGCAGGGAGAGGCGCTCGCAGACTGCATCCGGGAAAAAGGAATCCCGGCGGAGGCGTATCAGAACCTTGCGGATGTGCTGCCGGATTTCTCAAAATCATCCACAGAAAAGACAGTGGCATTCGGCTCACTGTATTTTATCGGGGAGATCAAAGCATTTCTGCAGGGAAAACAGTAACATGGTTTCCGGAAAATCTGGGAAAAGCAGCGTCCGTGCCCAATCATTACAGAAAAGTTACAAAATAGCATGGATTTAATATATTTTTAAAATTAATCATATGGTAATATTTATTTTTTTCATCTATAATAACAACAGTCTGTGCATATAATAAAAAAAGAAAACAGGCAGTTATTTTTTGTGAAAAACAGGTAGAGTTTTTGCAGAAAAGCACGTTGATCGTGCAGCACAAGCAGGAGAATGAGAGAAAGAATTACGTATGGTATTTAGCAGTTTTGAATTTTTGTTCCGGTTTCTGCCGGCTTTTTTAATCATATATTTTATCACACCGAAGAAGTTCCGCAATGCAGTACTCTTTTTGGGGAGCATTGCCTTCTACACCTATGGAGAGGCGCAGTATGTCCTGTTGCTGTTAGCGTCAGTCACGGTGAACTATGTGATCGCACGCAGCATGTATAAGACACCGGAGGACGGAAGAGGCAGAAGACAGGCAGTACTGCTTATTCTGGCGCTTTGCTACAATTTCGGAATGCTCTTTTTCTTTAAATACAGCGGTCTGACCACGAAGCTGCCGCTTGGGATCAGTTTTTACACCTTCCAGATCGCAGCGTATGTGATCGATGTGTACCGTGGCATTGTCCCGGCAGAAAAATCTTATGTCAACCTTGGAACCTATCTGACAATGTTTCCACAGCTGATCGCCGGACCGATCGTAAACTATACCGAGGTGAGCAGCTGCCTGAAAAGAAGGACGGTGACAGCACGGGATTTTGAGAGTGGCATCCGTATCCTTGTGATCGGACTCGGATCCAAAGTCATTATCGCTGACCGGGTGGGAATGTTGTGGAACAACGTGCAGACGATCGGGTTTAACAGTATCTCAACGCCGTTGGCGTGGCTTGGTGCGGTCGCATATTCCATGGAGCTGTATTTTGATTTCGCAGGATATTCGATGATGGCGATCGGACTCGGAAAAATGTTAGGATTCCAGATTCCGGTAAACTTCCGTTTTCCATATATCTCAAAATCGGTGACGGAGTTCTGGCGCCGCTGGCACATTACACTGGGACGGTGGTTCCGCGATTATGTATACATTCCGCTTGGAGGAAGCCGGAAAGGCAGACTGCGGACGATGTTCAACCTTTTTGCTGTGTGGATACTGACCGCACTGTGGCACGGGGCAGGATATAATTTTCTGATCTGGGGCGGCATGCTGCTCGGGGCTTTATTTCTGGAAAAATTGTTTTTGCTTCCATTTTTACAGAAAAGCAAAGTGATCGGACATGTCTATCTGTTACTGTTTGTGCCTGTGACATGGATGGCATTTACGATCACGGATGTGCATCAGCTTGGAATTTATCTGACACGTATGTTTCCGTTTGTGAATGCACATACCGGCATGGTCAATTCCATGGATTACATCAAATATCTGAAAGATTATGACAGCCTGCTGGCGATGGGAGTTCTTTTTGCAACTCCGGTTCCGGCGGTGATTTATGGAAGAATAAAGCGGGGGATGCTCGGTACGCTGGCAATTGCGGTGATCTTTGCACTCAGCATGTACTACCTTGCGGTATCTGCAAACAATCCATTTTTATACTTTAATTTTTAGATAACAGGAAGGAGCAGAAATGAAAAAAATCAGATATTGCAAAATCACCATTCTGATTTTAGCTGGCTGGGCAATCCTGTCAGCAATAGGATTTCTGGGAAAAGATACGATTTACAGCCGTTATACGGTCAATCCGGTAAAAACACCGTACTTTGTTCTGGTCATGCAGGGCATACACGATGGGATTTATCCATGGAGCAGCGACCATGAGTCACTCTGGGATAAATGGGAACATCTGGCAGAACTGAGAAGAGATGAGGAGCAGATCTCCGCGACTGAGAGCACAGAACCTGCCGCAGTGGGAACGGAGAGTATGGCAGAAACGGAGAAAGTGGCGGAGACAGAGCAGGAGGAAGTAAGAAGCTTTCATGCGGTGGACGCCGGGTACTTCTCGGACGCAGTGTTTATCGGTGACTCGAGAACTGTGGGACTTCATGATTACGGCGGACTCGATGACAGCACTTTTTATGCGACAGTCGGCATGAACATATACAGCCTCTGGACAGAAAAGTTCTGTGAAGTGGACGGGGAAAAAGTGACATTAGAGGAAGCGCTTAAGGCAAAAAAATACGGGAAAATCTATTTCCAGATCGGGATCAATGAGATGGGAAGGGGAACGCTGGACGGTTTCATGACAGCCTATGAGGATTCTGTGGAAAAATTCCGGGAACTGCAGCCGGACGCTGTGATCTTCGTTCAGGGGATCATGAAGGTTGCAAAAGAAAAAAGTGATAAAGATCCGATCTTTAACAATGTGGGAATCGAGCAGCGGAATGAGCGGATCGCTGCACTCGCAGACGGAAAAAATATCTTTTACCTTGACATGAATCAGGTCGTATGCGATGAGGAAGGCAACTTAAAGAGCAGTCTGACGTTCGACGACATTCATCTGTATGGTTCAAAATATGGAATCTGGGTGGATTACCTGAAGGAGAATGGAATCTGAAAAAACGCTATGGTGCAGGAAATAGCATCATAGCGTTTTTTTTAATCGTTTTCCTTAAAAATCGTGAAGGAATTTTTGTTGAATTCCAAAATGCCGGCATCTCTCAATTTGCACAATTCATTGGACATGGCAGAGCGGTCGACAGAGAGATAGTCGGCAAGCTGCTGGCGGTTGAATGGAATGGTAAAGGTTGAAGCATTGGCTTTTTTCGATTCCATGGACAGGTAGGAGAGCAGTTTCTCTCTGGTGGTGCGCTTGGACATATGTTCTAACTTGCGGTTTAACTGGAAATTTTTCCGGGACACTAACGTTAGAAGATTGCGGATCAGCCGGTTGTGAAACGCACAGGCGGAGGGGCAGACCGTCAGGATCTTAGAGACCTCCAGAAACAAAATGCGGCAGGTGGAAGCAGCAAAAATATTCATTTCCAGCGGTTCGGTGGAATTGATCGCATAGGCTTCCCCGAAAATATCGCCCGGGACACATTCTGCCATCAGATTGGCATTGCCCCAGAAGTCCTCTTTTACAATGTGTACACTCCCCTCCAGCACAATGCCGATGCCTGTGATGGTTTCCCCATAGGAAAAAATGATCTCATCTTTGATAAATGTCGTCTCCCGTGCAGAGAGGCAGGAGAGCATGTCCCTGATCTCATCGGTTGTGATCCCTGTGAATACAGAGGTCTGTAATAAAAGCAGATCGTCGTTTGTCATAGAAACTCCTTTCGAATGTATGTATAGAACATTGGCTCGGTAATTGTGAAACTCCTCGTAAGCTGTACAACATTGTTCAAAATTAACAAAATTTTCGAAAACACGCTTTCGCTACGTGTCGCTGGTAACGGTACTAAGAAGCCAGTCGCAACTGACGTTACGCCTGCCTTCTAAGTGCCGACCGCTCCCCAGTGTTTTCTCAAGCTTTTGTTAATTTTTCACAATTTGATTTATGTTATGAAGGAGTTTCACAATTACCTACCCAATGTTCGTAGAATAAAACATAATTACGTTGTAAAAACAACGGAAAAATTTTCTTTATTATATTAGTATGCACATAGAAAGTCAAATGAAACAAATAATAGATATGCAGACAACAGGAGGAATGGAAGATGGTAAGAAGAATTATAGAGATCGACGAGGAAGCATGTGTAGGATGTGGTCTTTGCGCAGAGGCATGTCATGAGGGAGCAATCGCAATGGTGAATGGAAAAGCGAAGCTTATGCGCGATGATTATTGTGACGGTCTCGGCGACTGTCTGCCGGCCTGTCCGGTAGATGCAATCCATTTTGTGGAGCGTGAGGCAGCAGCTTATGATGAGAAGGCAGTGGAAGAGCATAAAAAGAGCAAAGAGGCGGCAAAGATACCATGCGGATGTCCGGGAAGTCAGGCGAGAGCCATCCGGAGAGAGGCAGATGCAGACAGAAGCGCAGAGCTGCAGACGGCAGGAGAAATCGGTTCCGAACTGATACAGTGGCCGGTACAGATCAAGCTTGCACCGGTCCGTGCGCCATACTTTGACGGCGCAAAGCTGCTGATCGCAGCGGACTGCAGTGCATACGCCTACGGAGATTTCCACCGTAAATTCATCCGCAGCCATGTGACACTGATCGGGTGTCCAAAGTTAGATGATGTGGACTATTCTGAGAAGTTGACAGAAATTATCAAAAACAACGACATCAAATCTGTTACAATAACACGTATGGAAGTGCCTTGCTGTGGCGGAATTGAGATGGCTGCGAAAAAAGCACTGCAGAACAGTGGAAAATTCATTCCATGGCAGGTAGTGACCATTTCTACGGACGGAAGAATCCTGGAATAACAGTAAAATTCTGCGGTTGTCTCCACTTACAGGAGATATTCGGAAAAAAGAAAGAGAGGACGAAAATATGAGTGAAACAAGCGTAAATCAGAGAAAAGTGGCAATGATCGGATGCGGTTTTGTAGGATCTGCAACAGCATTTGCATTAATGGAAAGCGGTCTGTTTTCCGAGATGGTTCTGATCGATGCTGATAAAAACAGGGCAGAGGGAGAGGCGCTGGACATCAGCCATGGACTTCCTTTTGCAAGACCAATGAAAATCTATGCCGGAGATTATGATGATATTGTGGATGCAGCGATCATCATCGTGACAGCAGGCGCCAATCAGAAACCGGATGAGACAAGATTAGACCTTGTCCAGAAAAATGTTGGTATTTTCAAATCCATCATTCCGGAAATTGCAAAAAGAAACTGCGGAGGAATCCTGTTGATCGTTTCCAATCCGGTGGATATCCTGACCTATACGGCATTGAAATTGTCCGGTTTCCCGGAAAACCGGGTGCTTGGCTCCGGAACGGTGTTAGATACTGCAAGATTAAAATACAACCTCGGAGAGCATCTGAATGTGGACAGCCGGAGTGTACACGCATTCATCATCGGCGAACACGGCGACAGCGAGCTTGCAGCATGGAGCAGCGCCACTGTTTCGGGTGTGCCGATCAATACATTCTGCGAGATGCGCGGACACTTCAACCATGACGAAGCGACCGAGCGTATTGCAGAGAATGTAAAAAACAGTGCTTACGAGATCATTGCAAAGAAAAAGGCGACCTACTTTGGAGTTGCAATGGCAGTGCGCAGAATCTGCGAGGCGATCATCCGCGACGAAAAATCCATTTTACCGGTATCGAATCTGATGCACGGAGAATTCGGGATTTCCGATATTTCCTTAAGCATGCCGGCAATCGTGGGAGCGCACGGTGTGGAAAACCGGATCCCGATCACTCTCGATGAGGAGGAAACAGAAAAACTGCAAAGTTCTGCCGGCACTTTAAAGAAAATTATTGAAGAAGTGTTATAAAAAATGATAGAATGAAAGAAAAAGCCAGACATATTTTGTGTTTGGCTTTTCTTAAGTCTGGAGAGAAAAACATGGAAAAAATATTAATCTATCAGGTAAAAGAAAAAGAAGCGGTAAAACAGCTGCTTGCGCCAATGAAAATCCGTCTGGAGGAGATCGAAGCCACAGATTTACGGCAGAGTATCGGAGATCTCGCAGAGGAAAAAAAGAACGTACTCACAGCACCATTTACCGGCAGCGCACCACAGGAGAGCCTTATGGTATTCTGCGGTGTGAATGAAAAACATTTTGACAAAATACTGTTTGAACTGCGCCGGAAACAGATCCCGGTTGACTATAAAGCAGTCCTTACACCATCGAACCGGAAATGGAGTGTGCTTATGCTTATGCTGGAACTTACGAAGGAGAAAAACAGCTTCCGGCAGGGAAACTGAAACGGAACAGGGACAGATCCGAACCGGAAATGGACAAGCGTGCAGATTCTTGTATGAAATGTAAAAATATGGTAACATAATGATATATGTCTGCGTACAGAGACAGTATCTGACGGCAGACCGCGTATGGAAATATGATATTTCACACGAAGGAGAATGAAAAATGGAACATTTCATGAATCTGGTGTTGATCAAAAATATATATATTGGTATTCCAATGGCTGCACTCATATGCTATCTGTTTTTACTATTCTGTTTTCTGAATGTTGCAGAGAAATCATCAGAAGTAAGAGATCTCAAGGCAATACTGTCGGCATTATTGTCCTGGACAGGCGGCGCTGTGCTCATGAGACTGCAGATCAGCCCGGGGATACAGTTCTGGTATCATGTGTCATTGATGGGACTTTTTACGATCCCGATACTGATATATGATTTTTTGTTCCATTATCTTGACATCCGGGGAAAGGACAGATTTCTGTATGGCTGCATGGCTGTGACAGTATCAGCTGTCCTGCTGAATGTTTTTACCGGTTGTATTCTTCCACCGCCGGAAGTGCAGATCATGGCGAATGGCGGTATATCCTACCATTATCATGCAAAAACAGGCATCTGGTTGCTGGCAGCAGCAGAGATATTTCTGTTAGTGTATGTAACGCTGCTTGCCCACAAAAAAATCGGGGAACAATTAGAGTACCGGAAAAAACTCGGCCCATTATTAATAGGAACACTGCTCATCATGGGTGGAAATATTCTGTGCGTGATGCCATGGAGCGGTGATTTCCCATTCGATACCCTTGGCGGAGTGGGAATGGCGGTCTGTTTTGTATACATTATTTATAAACAGTATCTGTTCTCATTCTCCATGCGTGCGACAACAGGTGCCGTATATTTGATCGCAGTAGTTGTAGCGTTTCTTCCAATGATTATTTTGGAGCCAAACATTGACCATGTGATCGGCCAGACGGACAGCTTTACCAGACAGTTTATCACAGTGTTTGTCGTTCTGCAGTGCCTCTGGATGGTGTTGGTCATGAGCTATGCCAGAAAATGGCTGGAGCGTATCCTGTACCAGAAGAAAAAACACATTGTGGAGAGCCTTGTGGAATTTCAGGATATGGCGGCCTCGATCCTGAATAAAAAAGAACTGTATCAGAAAATCCGAAGCACCGTCAGTTCGGCAGTACCGGACTCGTATGCACGTATTTTTGAAAAAAGAGATGACCATTTTGTGGAGTGTACGGCAGACGGAGACCGGGTGCTGGACACAGAGGAGGAGGCAAGGCTGAGGTCATTCTGCGGCACCGGCGGCATTCATAAAAAACCGGAGATCGCAGTTTTTAAGTATGACGATAAAATTTATGGATTTTTATATGTGGAGCTTCACAGAAAAAACAGGCTGATCTATGATGAGGCGGACTGTATCCGGCAGATCGCAAACAGCGTATCCGGCGCATTAAAAAATATCAGTGCCTATGAAAAAGTATATCAGGTGTCCATTCATGATGAACTGACAGGTCTGTATAACCGCAGCTATTGCAGTGAATTTATAAAAAATCTGGACATAAAGGAACATCCGACAGGAATGATATATCTGGATATGGATAACTTCAAGTTATACAATGACCTGTACGGCGAGGAGACCGGAGACCAGATCCTGAGGTGGAGCGCATCCCAGGTGCAGAACCTCTGCAGTGACAAAATGTCGGTATTCCGTGTCGGTTCCAATGAATTTCTTATTATTGCGGAAGAAAGCAGAAAAGAAATACTATTGTCGTTTGCGCGGCTGATACAGAATACGATATTAGAACAGAAAGAAGATAAGCCAAAAGTCATCCAGCCGATTACGTTCAGCATTGGAATCGCATGGGACAAAAACATGGCAGAAAGTGCAAGAAAATTATTCCGCCAGGCAAGACGGGCAGCCTTCTATGCAAAAGGAAATGGTAAAAACCGTATCGAGATTTACGAGAAGAGTTTTGAGGGACAGGAACAGAGCAGGGAGAAAGGTTATGAGCAGGTAACGCCGACGATTTTTGCGCTGATGGCAGCAGTTGATGCCAAGGATTCGTTCACCTTTGAACACTCTGAGAATGTTTCCGGGTATGCGATGAAGCTTGTAGCAAAAATGGGGCTTCCAAAGGATGATATCCAGACTGCAAAAGTGGCAGGTCTGCTCCATGATATCGGAAAAATCGGTATCCCGGAAAGCATCTTAAAGAAGAAGGGCAAACTGACAGATGAGGAATACGAGGTAATGAAAACTCATGTGGAGAATTCCATTGAGATGATCCATTTCCTCCCGAATATGAACTATGTCATTCCGGCGGTTTTATCCCATCATGAACGCTATGATGGAAAAGGCTATCCGGGCGGTGTCAAGGGAACGGACATCCCGCTTTTAGGCAGGATCCTTGCAGTGTGTGACAGCTTTGATGCAATGGTGTCCAGGAGGGCTTATAAGGATGCCTTAAGCGTGGAGTATGCGATCGGGGAATTAGAAAAAGGAAAAGGCACGCAGTTTGATCCGGATGTCGCAGAAGCATTTATTGAATTGATCGAGGAAGATCCTTCGTTTCAGGTGAAAGCTTCGTAATATCTTTTTATTATGATTTCAAGGAAGAGTGCGTTTACCGCTTTGATGTTTGAAAAGCATCCCAAAATGCAGAGAATGCCGGAAAAAAAGGGGGATTTTATGGCGGTATTCTCGGCATTTTTTTGTATTGGAATGTATTTATTTTGTGACATTGTTGAAAACGAGAAGTAAGATAGAATGAGTAAGTATGTATTACTATGTGATGATCATTGGATTAGGGGGAAAGCAGAGTGAAAGAGTTAAGGGTAGATAAAAAATTAAGAAATAAAATTATAGGAACAGGATATAAAAAGACTGTGGAATGGACACAGGCAAAAATAAAGAGAATTATTTTTATTGATATTTTTGCAGCAATACCGGAAGCAGCGGCATTGATAGCACTGATAGATGCGTTGTTAAAAAAAATGGAGACATGGGAACTTGTTGTGATTCCGGGAGGTGTGTGGTGTAGTACTGCATTGATACCATTGTGTGTAGCAATAATCTATTATAAGATAATTAGAAATAATTCAAGCGTATCATATGAGATGTATAAAGAAGAACAACTTTTTTATGATGATGAAGGCTTTACATTTTCTTTTACAGATTATGGTGGTGTGCCGGGTAATTGGACATATCAAATTAAGTATAAAGAAATAGAAGACCTTATTGACTATCCTAATATAAGTATGATCAGGATAATAGGACATTATCCATTTGAGTTATTTCAAAATGGAAGAGTATCAGTTTATAACAGGGAATGTTCAGATGAAATTAAGGTTTCAATAGGTTATTATTATGACGCTTTTGATGAGTTTAAACGAACTTTATCTGAAAAATCAGGATTAAAGTTTGAAACAAAAGATTATTGATAAGGGATTGTATATACAAATCATGCAATGTAGTCTGGAGGTGCGTATGGAAAACAAGATTGAATTTATTAATAAAGTATACATGGGGAAAGAAGCGAAAAGTGGGAAAAAAGTTTTTTCGGTTATAGCGGGGGTTTTGTTTGCAATCGTTTTAATTGGCTCTTTTCTTATTGCAGGAGGAGTCGGTGGCATATCAGTATCCGTTTTAGGCTTAGTGGTATACAATTTGTCTAATACAGGTGGAAAGAAAACAAGTACCTATATTTTAACGGTAGCATTTTTTGAAGTGGATTCTGAGGGAGTTGTGTTAACACATTCGTTGATTGATTACAATGACAAATTGGGGATCAGGGATGAGATCAATTCAATGAAATGGGATGCAATAAAAGGAATTTCCTATAGTGAAGAACTAAATTCGATATGCATTGATGGAAAGGGAGAAAAAAAGACCATCTGGAAAAGTGAAAAAAGAAAAGAACGTTCACCTCGAAAAAAAGCGATAAATAGGATTATTCTCTATCTACCATATGATAGCAAAGATAAATTTATTCATTTGTTTATGACATATGGGAAAGAAATAGAAATGGTAAAATAGGTATGCGTTTTTAATGTGAAAAAGAGTAAGTAGAGCAAAAGAAAAATGAATATATTTGAAGCGTCCATACCGTTGTCTGCCGGTATCAAGGTGGCTGAATGTTTAGATTCAGCCGCCACATTTGTGGCGGCTTGCTTCTTCTTATGCGTCAGAAGAAATAGTTTCTACTTCCTGTTGAGATAAACCTGAAAATTTTGCAATCTCTTCTATCGTAAATTTGTTCGATTGCAGCATCCTTCTGGCAGTTTCAATTGCAGCATGGTTTTGTCCTTCGGAAAATCCGGATTCACGACCTTCAGAAAATCCAAATTTATGTCCTTCGGAAAATCCGGTTTCATGTCCGGATTTTTCACCATCAGAAAAACCGGCTTCATACTCAGACTTTCGCAATTTCTTCTCTTCCAATTCTTTATCATATTCAAAAATACTCATACTGATAACCTCCGCACGATTTTTGGAAAGAAATTCTGCAAGAATCCCTTCCTTTATGCATTCGTCAACAGCACATTCTACAGCCTGATTCAGAGACATGTTGGCAGCATAGTGCCGTACTCTGGCGACATATTGCGCGTATTCTTTCAAATGCTGAAGAAAGCTTAAGTTCAGTGCAGTCAGATAATTTCTGATATCCGTCTCCTGCTTTTAAATTAGTTAATGGGTAATTAAAAGCATAGATACGAATGAATTACGGAGATTATCAGAGATAATCAGCCGTTTCCAGAATATAGATGGCAAATGCACCATAAAGATTTTGTAAAATATGCTTTCTGTCATTGTAACATGAGAGATAATTGCAGGCAAGAAGAAATTTACAACTTTTTGATGAAGGTTTTGATGATTTTAAACGAACTGTATCCGAAAAATCAGGAGTAAAGTTTGAAACAAAAAAGTATTAGAGAATAAGAAAAACACTGAGACAGGAGAGGTATGCGAGTGCAGCGGAAGGATTGGGAAGGATGGTTGCATAGATTCGCAGGACTACACATAGTTCACCTTGAAAAGAAAAACGGCAAATTGTATAATTGCCATAGGAATCATTATCAGTTCCGATTTTTGCATGATTGGAACTGATATAAGAGTCGAAAACTGCAAAGAACTGCTTGGTCAGCAGACACTAACTACAAACAGCGTCAGGACGTTATCGCTTGATATATGAGGAGTGAGGTACAGTATTATGAGAAACTTGAGAAGAATCACAGTAATTATGGTCATGGTATGTCTTATGATAGGACAAAGTGGGGGTGCTGGAATTTTTGATTCAACAAAAAGCGAGGTTCGCATTGCGAAAAAAGTATTAAAGGGAAAATACAATGAAGACTTTGAAATCATTACACTGGGAGGACGTGGGGGAACACTGACGAATGATACCTTTACTATAAAATGTTATCCGGTATCTGATCCTGACTACATCTTTAAAACTGAGATACAAAAAGAGGGGAATTTTTATCCGATTGTTGGAAGAGATACAACAATTGGGTATGAGAGTATCTATTATTTGACACAAGAGCAGTATGATGATGCGGTAATAGGTGGAAAAGTAAGGATAAGTTTAAAAGGCAAATAATGAAAAATAGCAATTACGTGCAGGTAAGATGAAACTCAAATCGAATTTGCAAATGAGAAATTAGTGTTTTATGAATAATAAAATAGAAAGTTAAAGAGATGGAATGAAAAAGGGTATCAATATAAAAAATGTAATTGTCAGTCTTGTTTTTTTAATCATTGGGATAGGGATGTTACTATTTGTATTATTTGTGGTTCTTCCGGCAATGACACATAATGCAGAAGTATGTACTTTAGAAGTTGAGGCGGTTGTTATAGAGAATGAGCCTTATTGGACAACTACTGGGGATGGAGAGTCTGTACGCAGGTATAGACAAATTGGTGAATATACTGTTGATAATAAAAAAATTACATTGACAATAACAGACCAAAAGACAGATCCAGTGCCAGAAGGTACAAAAATAACACTTTGGGTTAACCCTGATAATCCGTACAATTTTATAAATAGCAGAGAGATAAACTTGATTGATATTGTTGTTCCGATTGCAATACCAATTGGTATTATGTTATTTGGAGTATTAGGTTTGGTTTTTAATTTGAAAAAAGAAAAATAAAGGAAAAGGAATAACGACATCATGGAAAATGGAGCAAGCATATTAAAAAAGCTGGGTATTATATTTTTATGTATAGGAACTTTGGGTGTTTCAGGTAGTCTGATTTTGTGTTTCATAGTCCCATCTTTGTGGTTGTTTTCAATTATCTTTGGCAGTGTTCTGGCAGTTTTTTTAATCGTTGGAATAATTTGCATGATAATTTATACTACGAAAAAAGGAAAAAAAGAAAAATTAATTGCAAATGGAAAATATATTTACGCAGATATTGTCGATATTGATGTAAATGTATATCAGAAAGTACAGATAGACCGTATTTCCATGAATCCCTATTTTATTGTATGTAAATATGTGGAAGCAAATGGAAAAGAATATCTGTTTAAAAGCAAGTCACTTTTATATAATCCATCGGCTTTAATTAAAGAGAAGCAATTGAAGGTTTATGTCGATTTGAAAAATCCAAAGAAGTATTATGTAGATACAAGTTCTATTTTGCCGGATTCGGCAGTTTTACATAAGTTTAAGTTTGATAGCAGAGGAAAAGAGTGTGCTTTACTGAAAGAAGGAAATTATATAAATGCGGTAACCTGTGGAGTGGAACTTGTGGGAAGAATAAAGGTTAACAGTATTGTAAAGCCAATGTTTTTGAAAGTTACAGATAGTTTAAGTGAGCAGTTTAAAGTTCCGGTTGATGAAAAAAACAGAGCATTTGTGGGGTATACAGTGTTATGCCGATATGATGCACCGGATGGGAAAATACATATTTTTGCATCCAGAGGGCAGTGGGGGGAACCTCAAAGAGATTATCAGGGAGAAAATGTCAGGGTATATTATAGTGGAAAAAATTATGAATCTTATCATGTAGATCTTAATTCTATTGGTTTATAAAAATTAGTTTTGTTACAAGGTAAAGTGGGTGGATTTTGAGTCATCTGGTACAACATCAAAGCCGCAGAAATCATGCAATTGTTGCAGTTGTAGGAGAGAAAATAACAGGAGGTGCATGGATGATAATAGAAAATGGTGATTCGAAATTTACAGAGGAAGAAAAGCGAAATCTTGTTGTACGAGAATATACGAGTGAAGAAATACAGCAAAATAAAAATGCGTGTGTGAAGAAAAGCACAAAAAAGTGTTTTCCACTCATAGTCCTAATAGTGTTATGCAGTATTTGTTCTTATATATTACCCGCCATGTCATATGCAGTTGATATTGTCATGGTTATCATCATTTTTTTGTTTATCTTAACGATAATCATAAATATATTGAATTATCGGATTGCAAAAAGATGGCATTACATAGAGCTGGTTGTAGATAAAAAGCTTCCGATAGAAGCAGAAAGCAAAGATGCAGGAGCATCTGATGATTCATGCATGATATATCATTATCCGGTGGAAGGAAGAGACAGTACATCGGGATATGCAAGTATTTTTTATATAGGAAAAGAAAAATATGAAAATGCTGAAGTCGGGGAAAAGATCAGGATTACCCCATGTTAATATGATAGAGATAAAGGGACATTTTGGGACAGAGTTAACTCGAAATAGAATGTCTGTAATGTACAATGAAAATCGTGAAAAGGAAATGACAATATCATAGTTCACCTTGAAAAGAAAAACAGCAAATTGTATAATTGACATAGGAATCATTGAGAGACACGGAAATAGACAATGCAGAGGGAGCATGACACATGGGACGATTTCTTAATCCTGATTACAGTGCATTTGAGACAGCGTTAAATTCAGAAATTTATATTGATAAAACAGGTTTGCTTGCGTATACCAATAAAGTGATCAATACAAAGCAGGCGTTTATCTGCAACAGCAGACCGCGTCGTTTTGGAAAGTCTGTCACAGCGGATATGCTTACAGCTTATTACAGCAAAGGCTGCGATTCAGCAGATATATTTGCAGATTATGAGATTAGCCATGCAGGGGATTTTAGACAGCATTTGAACAAATATGATGTCATACATCTTGATATTCAGTGGTGCCTTGCTCCAGCGAAGGGAGCAGCAGGAGTTGTTTCTTATATTGAAAAAAGTGTCATAGCAGAATTAAAAGAAAAATATCCGAATATTATTTCGGAAGAAACGGTATCTTTGCCGGAAGCAATGTCAGAAATCTATACTGTGACCGGAAATAAATTCATTGTAATCATTGATGAATGGGATATTCTGATTCGTGACGAGGCAAATAACAGGGACGAGCAGGAAAATTACATTAATTTTCTGCGTGGAATGTTCAAGGGAACAGAACCTACCAGATTTATCAGTCTGGCGTATCTGACAGGAATTTTGCCAATCAAGAAAATGAAAACGCAATCTGCACTCAACAATTTTGATGAATTTACAATGTTAGATGCCGGGGCACTGGCTTCTTATATTGGGTTTACGGAGCTGGAAGTTGAAAAACTCTGTGATAAATATCATAAAGATTTTGCAGAGGTAAAAAGGTGGTATGATGGATACGTGCTGGAAAATCAGCAGGTTTATAATCCGAAGGCAGTTGTCAGTGTCATGCTGCGCGGAAATTTCCAAAGCTACTGGTCGCAGACCGGAACATATGAGGTTGTGGTTCCACTGATCAACATGGATTTTGATGGGTTAAAACAGGCGATCATAGAGATGGTTTCAGGTTCGACAGTAGAAGTAGATACCGGAACATTTCAAAACGATACGGTAAGCTTTTCTAGCAGGGATGATGTGATAACTTACCTGATCCACCTTGGATATCTGGCATATGACCAGAGAAAACAGTGCGCATTTATTCCAAATGAGGAGATACGGCAGGAACTTTTAGCGGCAGCAAAGAAAACGAAATGGAATGAACTGCAGGAGTTTGAATATCAATCCGAGCAGTTGTTAGAGGCTACTCTTGATAGAGAGGAAACGCTGGTTGCAGATTATATCGAACAGATTCATATGGAGTATGCGTCAGCAATTCAATATCATAATGAAAATTCATTGAGCAGTGTTTTGACAATTGCGTACTTAAGCGCCATGAAATATTATTTTAAACCAATTCGGGAATTACCGACAGGGAGAGGGTTTTCAGATTTTGTATTTATACCGAAAGAGGAATACAGAGTAGATTATCCTGCACTCGTAGTCGAATTAAAATGGAATAAAAGTGCACATACAGCGTTACAACAGATAAAGGACAAAAAGTATCCTGAATCATTGTTGCAGTACACTGGAAATATACTTTTAGTAGGCATTAATTATGATAAGAAAAGTAAAGCACATGAATGTGTGATAGAAGAATATAAGAGATAAAAGAGTTGTTATTTTAGAAAGGACACCATTTAGAGAATGGTGTCTTTTTTGCGTGTAGAAAAAATGTAAATATTTTACCCAAATTACATCAGATTATATGGTGTGAATTGTAGGAGAATAATATAATAAAAAGAATAATTGTAAAGAAAAACAGGGGGAAAAAGTTGAAGAAATTTTATATTGCATATGATACAGACGTTGGGATAAAAAAGAAGACCAATCAGGACAGTCTGTTATTAAAAGGATGTTCTGAGGAACATGGAGAGACACTTCTGATCGCAATTTGTGATGGCATGGGTGGCATGGAAAAAGGGGAGCTTGCCAGTGCAACGGTCGTCAGGGCTTTTTCAGACTGGTTTGAACAGGTTTACATAAAGAACGAAATGCATGTTGGGGATGAAGGAATAAGACAACAGTGGCAGAGTCTTTTGGAAGAAATAAATGGCAGACTGATCAGGTATGGAAAAGAAAACCAGATTCAGCTTGGAACAACAATAAGTGCGGTTTTATTAAACAGTGATGGACAATATATGCTTTGTCATGTTGGAGACACCAGAATTTATACATTATCGGATACGTTGCAGCAGCTGACCGAGGATCATACATTCATTGCGCGAGAAATAAAACGTGGGAATATGACAATAGAGGAAGCTAAAAAGGATAATCGCAGAAACGTGCTTCTTCAGTGTATCGGTGTGAATGAATTTTTTGAACCACAATATGAGAATGGAAGGCTGGCGCATGGCACAGCCCTTTTGTTATGCTCAGATGGATTCCGTCATATGTTATCAGAAGACGAAATTTCTGAGTCACTGAATCCGCATAAAAATCTTGATGAAGCGCAGATAAAAGAAAAATTGAGAGAAATGATCGAATGGAATAAACAACGGATGGAAACGGATAACATTTCTGCAATTTATATCAAACTCAAATAAGGCAAAAGAGGAAATGAAAGTTGGCTGAGAGAGGAACAATTATTGAGGGAAAATACGAGGTTTTAAAGCTGATCGGAAAAGGTGGAATGTCAAAAGTTTACCTGGCGATGGACAAAAACCTGAATAAGCAGTGGGCAATCAAAGAAATCGAGAGAAAAGCTTATGATAAGAACAATGAAGTTGTAGTTGCAAGTGCAATGGCGGAAGCAAACATGATGAAAAAACTGGATTATCCGTCACTGCCAAGAATTGTAGACATTATCGAAAAAGAAAATGTAATCTATGTTGTCATGGATTACATTGAGGGAGAAACCTTAAGCAGTGTATTGAGTAAAGAAGGTGCACAGCCACAGGAAGTTGTAATTGAGTGGGCAAAGGAACTATGCAGGGTATTGGATTATTTGCATACGCAGAATCCGCCAATTATCTACCGGGATATGAAACCGGCAAACATTATGCTGCAGCCGAATGGAAATATCAAGTTAATTGATTTTGGTATTGCGAGGGAATACAAAGAACAGAATCTGGCAGATACAGTCAGTCTTGGAACAAAAGGATATGCTGCGCCGGAGCAGTTTGGAGGAAAAGGTCAGACGGATGCCAGAACAGACGTATATTGTCTTGGCGTGACGCTATACCATTTACTCACAGGACAGAATCCATGTGAACCTCCTTATGAGATATATCCAATCCGATATTGGAATCCGCAGTTGTCCAGTGGATTAGAAGCAATCATTCAAAAATGTACCCAGTTAAACCCGGAAGACCGTTATCAATCATGTGCAGAATTGTTATATGCGTTGGATCATTATGATGAGATGGACGAGGGGTATCGAAAGAAACAGAAAAATAAGCTGAAAGTTTTTTTTATTACAGCAGGTTCAGCTGTATTTTTTCTGATTGCAGGGTGTGTATGCACAGGAATGAGGGTTCATGTGAACAACAGCGATTATGATAATAACATCAAGCAGGCAGAATTATCTGCGACAGATGAGGAAAAAATCGATTATTATGCCAAAGCAATAGATATTCTGCCGGGCAATTCGGAAGCGTATTTTGGAATAATCGAGGCATTTAAGGATGACGCGGTCTTTTCATTGGAAGAAGAGGAATTATTCAAAAAGAAAATAAACAGTAATCTGACTGTTTTGCAGCAGAATAGCGATTATGGGGATCTTGCTTTTGAGATAGGAAAATTATACTGGTATTACTACGATTATGGAAAAACAGAAAATTCAGACAATCAGATAACCAGAATGAAAAGTGCGATTCAGTGGTTTGAGGCGGCATGTACTTATGGCGGTGAAGACAGCAGTTATTATACGATGGCTGAAATGTACCGTGATATAGGACAGTTTAACCGCGATATCACACTGAATGTGCAGGAAGCATCTGATAAAGGAACCTATCTTCCATATTGGGAGAATATAACAAAACTCGTAGCAACCGTATCTGAGAGTCAGGATGAGAATGAAATTGTAAATCTGGAAGTATACAAACTGGCAATGAATGCTGTGGAAACTTATGCAAGAAAATTTAAGGCAGATGACGTAGCACAGGAAGATATGAAAGCGTTGCTGGAACAGGTAAAAGCTGGTACGGAGCAGGTTGATACGACAACAGACAAAACAGAAGAAATGAAAAATGATATTCTAAAGCGTTTACAGGATGCAGAGGCAGCAGTGGAAAATGCATATGCAAAAGATACGGAGGTGAAAGCATCATGAATGCAGGTACTTTACAACTCATATCCATCATTGCATTTTCATTAGCAGGAGTTTTAACACTGATATCCATTTATCTTTTTTTTAAAATGGATGTACGGGGAATCATAGATGATCTTAGTGGTAAATCGGCAGAACGTCAGATTATGGCAATGCGGGAGGAGAATAACAGACAGAAAAATCCATTGTCTAAAAGAAGTGCCAAATCATCTGAAACAAGGAAAAGCAGTCTGATGGAACGCACAACAGTGGAATTGAAAAATGATGAAAAAACGGAGGTTCTTCCGAAAAAAGATGAGGAAAAGACAGCATTGCTGCGGGAAGAAGCCACTATGCCGCTTCAGATGGTTGAGGAGGAAACAACTGCTTTAGAAGAAACTACAACTGTATTACAGGAAGATGAAACAGTTGTGCTGACTGAAAATGCAGGAAACACAGATAAAAGGTATGAACTGGTTTTGAATGAAATCATCATACATACGCAGGAGATAATTTAGAAAATGGAAATGTTTTGGAGAACAAAAGGAAAAAGAATTGCAGCATGGTTAATGATTGCGTTAATTATGGCAACAACGATACCATTTGGAAGTATCAGTGCATCAGCAGATGATACTACAACAGATGAAAGTGATGCAGTCACAATCACAGGACAGGTGATGGTTCCGGATGATACTAATGAAAACACGGGTACGAGTAAAGGAAAAGCATATGCAGGTGCTAAGGTAATTGTAAAATATCCTAAAGACAGTGCGACTACTGTGACTCATAATGCAATTACAGGAGCCGATGGAAGTTTTACCATTCCCATAGATGATTTGACACTAAAAGAGGATGATAAGTATACGATTGAAGTTGAGCCAGCAGATGCGGATAAAGATACATATGACAGATATTCTGATGTGAAAACGGTCACTGCAGATCAGGTAAGCACTAAAGCGATTGAGTTAAGTGAAATTATGCTTAAAAAAAAGTCTGCATCTTATTCTGTTACTGCAAATGCAAATACTTCTGATAATTCAGCAAAAAATGATGCAGGAGAAGTAAAGGTAGAAAATAATGTAGTAACAGCAACACCAAAGGTAGGTTATGAAGTCACTGCTGTAACAGTGAAAAAAGAAAAAGAAGATTGGAAACCGGATGGAGAAACCGACGATAATTGGTGGACAAATAATAAAGATGAAAACGGTGTATTTAAATTTGAAGGTCTTAAGGATGTAGCATTAGATGCAAATTACACATTTACAATCACATTCGCAAAGAAACAGTTCACAATCATCTATAAAATCAGTCAGAATGGAAAGCTAATTTTAAATAGTGGGGCGCAGGATGATACTGATAAAGTTGAAATTAAAGCTGAGCAAGAAAGTATAGATGGCAACCAGAAGGTTCCATATACAAATGATGCGTACAAAATAAAAGCAGCTGTTACAGACAGCAAGTATCATCTCAAAAGCTTTATGGTAGATGGCAGTGAAATACTTAATACAAGTGAAATAGATAATGCATTAAAAGAAAAAGAATATGTATTCACAGATGGAATAACACAGGAACATCGTATAGAGGTGACGGCAGAAATTGATACATATACAGTTTCTGCGACAGTTAATGATGGAGGAATTGTTGAAATAAATGGTTTCAGTGAAAAAAGTGTTTCTGTAAATTCCGGGGCTGATGTGAAAATTGCTGTAAAACCTAATGAGGGTAAGACAGTAAAAAAGTTTTCAGTTAATGATAATCCTATACCAGAAAATGGCATAACAGAAGATAAAGATGGAACAGCAATCTATCAGATTAAAAATGTAAATAGTGACCAGAATGTAAATATAGAATTTGAAGATATTCAAAATGAAAATAAAGATTCGTTGGCTCTTGCAGGTCTGAATCTGTCAGATAGTGGAAATAATCAAATAAAAGCGGATGAGGATGGAAACTATTATTCATCATCAGCCATTTTAAAATTTAAGGATGGAGCTAAAATCAGTCTTTCGCAATGGGGATTGGGCAAAACGGAACTCAACTTAACGGAAACAACTATCATTTCATCAGTGTATAAAGGTGGAATTATTGGCAGAAAGCAAATAAGTCTCAATCCGTCTGTGAAAATTGTGATTGATACAACAGAACCAACAATTGAACTGAGTGACGATGAGAAAACAATTTGGAAAACGGAAGCAGACACGACGGTGGATATCACAGGTACAGCCGTGGATGAAAATTTGAAAAAGGTTGTCTGGTCAGCAACAGAACTTACACCGGATGATGTTGTACTGAATCAAAAACAGGAAGCAGTATTAAATGAAAATGGTAAGTTTGAAATAAGCGGCATTCAATTAGCAGAAAATCAGAACATTGATAAAATCTATGTTTATGCCATGGATAAAGCAAAACAGTGTTCAGAAGCCGGAGTTATTACTGTATATCGGGACAGTGCAGCACCTGAAATTACGGAAGTGTCTCTGATTCCTGCTGATACAATAAAAAAATACGATTTTGGAAATTATTACAATGCAAATATGACAGTAAAAGTTACTGCAAAAGATGTGGATGTAAAAGACAGCAAATCGGATTATCCGGCAGTTGGTGTGAAAGAAATTCGCGTATACAGTGATGATGATACAAAAGTGTATACGGGAACTGTAAGTACACAAGTAAGTGGAACAAGTGATGCAATGATAGAAGTTACGGTTCCATTGGAAGAAGCTGGTATATTTGCAAGCCTGAAAGAGGTTCATATCAAAGCAGTGGATGCATTGGGCAATGAGAGTAAGGCATATAAATTAACAGAAATTAAGAATCATAATGGTATTGTATCAGATGATTTAATGCTGGAAAAAGATGCACCTGTAGTAAAGGTGACACCACAGGCAGATGGTAAATATGAAAATGCAAAAGATGGAAAGACAGAGTATTGGTACAAAGAGATTCCAACAATTGCATGCGAGGTTACAGATCAAAAAGATCAGACTAACGGAAGTGGTCTTGCGGCAAGAACTGTGACCGTAAACGGAGTTGAACTTACTTCGAAGACAAAGAACTTTGTGGAAAGTATTACAGGTAGTGATCAGATTGTGCAGGAGGATTCTCTTACACTTTCAGCAAGCGATTTGCAGGATGTACAGGAAGGTGAAAATACAGTTGTCACCACCTATACGGACATCGCAGGAAATGAAACAATTGACACAAAAACAATCTGTCTTGATACACATAAGCCAGATGTTACAAGATTTAACATTGAAAAGAAAGATGCATTAAAAATTTTAAATATTTTTACCTTTGGTAATTATGGAAATGGTGTGATCAAGGTTACTGTAACAGCAGATGATTTACACAGTGACGATGGTTCAGAAGTACCATCAGCCGGACTGAACGAAATTACATTATATGTAGGTGAAGAAGCTTATCAGACAAAGGAAGTCGGAAGCGATAATACAGCGGTATTTGAACTCCCGGCAGAGACTGTTTTAAATGAACAGAAAGTATATTTAGATAAAAAAATCAGTGCAATAGTTACGGATAACGTTGGCAACCAGTCTGAAAAGACACTTGTGACGACAGCAAATTCCAATGTGAAAAACAGCAATTTAATGATTGAAACAGTGAAACCGACCATTACATCTGTTTTATCGGCAGAAGGATATGTTGGAAAAAATGGAATCATCTATAACAATAGTGATACTGGAGTCAGCATTAAAGTAGAAGATAAAGATTCTGGAATTTATAGTGTGAAAGCCTCCGTTAATAACAAGGAGTTAGTGAACGTTTCTTATCCGGATCAGAAAACGGTTACGGAAAGCTATGAGATCAACACGAAGGATGCTGTCATTAATGCAGACACCAACAGCTATGATATGGTAATTACAGCCATTGACAATGCTGGAAATGAATATTCCAAAACACAGCGTGTCTACAAGGATATTATAGCTCCGGAAATTTTAAGCATTGATATGGAAGCAGCAGGAAATAAAGAAGCAGATGGAAGTGTTTCTTATACAGAGACGGATTATGGTTATTATTTTGTGGAAAATACAAAGGTGACTGTAACGGCTACGGACGGCTCCAAAGAAGGGGATTCCGGTGTAAAGGAGATCCACTATTATACGGTAGATGCCAATGGAACAAAAAGCAGTGAGCAGATTGTACAGGCAGATGCAGAAGGAAAAGTGACATTTGTGGTTCAGGCAGGATTTAAAGGACAGATTTATGCCTGCGCTTACGATATGTTAAATAATCACGAAGAAAGATATGTGACACCGAGCAGTCTGATCATTGAAACAGCCGAGCAGCATGCCCGTGAGAAACATATTGATTTTAACAAGGCGGCAGCTGCAAGCAAGGATGCAAAGGGAAATGAACTGTATGAAAAAGATGTAACGGTAGATGTTACAGTGACAGATACATTTTCGGGAATCCGTTCTGTGGAATGGACAGTGGAATCGCCTTATGATAAAGAAAACAATCAGTCAGGAAATGTGGAGATCAGTAATCAGGGTGCATTTTCCAGTGGAAATGCGGATGGCTGGAGTCAGACAAAGAAAGACAAAAACCTTGTTACAGAACTGAAAAAGTCATTCACTGTAAAAAATAACAGCAATGAGATAAAAATGCATATCAAAATGACAGACCGTGCAGGAAATACATCAGAAGACGAACAGATATTCAGTATTGATAAGACAAAACCGGAAATCAAAATTGCATTTGATAATGAGACACCGGATGCTGAAAATACAACCATGTTCAAAGAGAACAGAGTTGCTACCATTACAGTTACAGAACGTAACTTTGAGGCGGCAGATTTTAAGGCAGATATTACCAGTACAGATGGTGTGATTCCTGAGTTGTCAGCATGGCAGACAACCGAAAATACGGAAAACCCGGATCAGAGTGTAAGTACGGCAACCATTACATTTGCAGAAGATGGTGACTATACGCTTTCGGTCAGCGGACAGGATAAGGCAGCAAATCAGGCAGAGACAGTAAAAGCAGATGATTTTACCATCGATAAAACCCGTCCGGTGATTACGGTTACTTATGACAACAATAATGCAGTAAATGGCAATTATTATGCAGCAGCGCGTACAGCAACGATTCAGATTGAAGAACATAATTTCTCTGAAAACAGGGTAAGGATAACAGGAACAGCAACTGATAACGGAGCAGGAATCTCATTCCCACAGTCTGGCGGATTTACCGGAAATGGAGATGTTCATACCGCAACCATTACATGTGGTACAGATGGTTTATACAATTTTAATGTGGAATACACGGACATGGCAGGAAACATAGCTGAAACCTATACAGGGGAAGAATACTATGTGGATCTCACTGAACCGGAAATTGAAATTGTTGGTATCGAAGATTATTCGGCAAATAATGGAGATGTTATTCCACAGATCGTAATGTCAGATACAAACTTTGATACCAATGGTGTGAACATTGAACTGGTTGGTGCAAATCAGGGAAGTGTGGCACCGGAAGGCTCTTATACGAATCAGGGAAATGGAGAGACATTTACATTCCAGAACTTCCCGAAAGAGCAAAGCTATGACGATATCTATACGATAAATGCCACATTGACCGATATGGCTGGAAATGAGAGCAATGCAACAGTTACGTTCTCTGTAAATCGCTTTGGATCAGTTTACGTGTTTGATCAGACCTTAAAAGATATTGAAGGAACTTATATTCAGAACGAGATTGATGTCAAGTTACAAGAAGTCAACGTAGACAGTCTGGAACATGACAAAATCAAAGTAGTAGTAGATACAAATGGAACACCGAGAACATTAGAAGAAGGTATCGATTATCAGGTACAGGAATCTGGTGGAAACGGACAGTGGTATCAGTATGATTACACCATCGACAAGTCTCTTTTTGCCGGGGATGGACGTTACATTGTAACACTGTATTCAGAGGATATTGCAGGAAATGTCAATGAGAACATTGATGAATCCAAAGAAGCAGAGATTTCATTCGGTGTTGACAAAACAGCTCCTGTCGTTATTCCGATTGATGTTGAGAGCAATGCCCAGTATCCTGTGGATACGAAAGCAGCGAATGTGACAGTCAACGACAACCTGGTATTAGATAGTGTTGAGATTTATATTGGTGATAAAAAATGTGATTATACAGTGGATGGTGAAAACTATCAGTTCAATATCCCAAACAATACGAAAAAACAGGATGTCACAATTATGGCTGTGGATGCAGCTGGCAATAAAACAAACTATGTCTTAAATGGAATTCTTGTAACAACCAACACATTCATCCGTTGGTATAACAATAAGCCATTGTTTGCAGGTTCTATTGCGGGTGCAGCAGTAGTAACAGGCGGTGGCGTCGGTGCAGCGATCGCACTGCGAAGCGGACGTATCAAAATAAGACGTAAGAGAAAATAAAAAAAGGACTGAGAGATATGGCAAAGTATCGCATAGTTTCAAAGGGAAATATAGTTACGATTAAAAGTAAGTTATCATTTGGGGAACAGATTAATGAGCGGGAAATCAATGTTTTTGAACAGCAGATTTTCCGCGGCTGTTTCAGACCGAGACAGGAAGGAAAAAAGACAATTATCTACACAGCACCAGATGTGGTACCTCTTATATCATATCTGAAAAAGGGTGTGGAGGAAGAAACGTTTTTTCTGCTTGTGGCGCAGACAATTGAGATGACTAAAAAAATTGAAATGAATGGGTTGTATCTGCATAATCTCATGTTACAGCCGGAAATGGTGTTTGTATGTGAAAGAACCAGGGAAGTGTTCTTTGTATATCAGCCGATCAATAGCAGAATTACGAGCGGAAATGTTTATGCGTTTCTTGCAGATACCGTACAGTATGCAGGCAGATATGGCAAAGAGCCAGAGCAGTTTCTGAAGGAATTCCAGGTATTCCTCAATGATACAAAGAATTATAAAATAGAGGACATTGAGAGATATATCCGCGAAAAATGTCCACAGGCATTCCGGAAAATCGTAAAAGCAGAGACGGGAAAAAGTGGTTACATCACAAATGACCGTTCATCCTATGAAAGACATTATCACAGTGACAGTAACGATGAAGGTGGAACGACATTACTGATGGAGGAGGATGAAAGCGGTACAACCCTTTTGACACAGCAGGAGGATGACGAGGGAGACACAACTCTTTTGCAGCAGGAGGAAAGATATCCAATTTTAGAGAGAATCAGCACAGGGGAGAGCGTGACTGTCAGAAAAAATATTTTTAATATCGGTAAGGAAAAAGAAAATGATTTTACAATAATAAATAATAAGGCGGTCAGCCGTAGACATGCGGTAATTGAGCGTATAAATGGAACTTATTATCTTATGGATAAAGGTTCAACGAACCATACATATCTGAATGGAGAAATGCTGGATGCTGAAAATTCTTATGTGCTTTCGGATCATGACAGTATTCAGATTGCAGATGAAGAATTTACATTTTATTTTGATTAGGAAGTGAAAAAATGGACGAGTACTTTGCAGATAAATTGACAGAAATTCAAGACACTGAAGACACTGCCTACTTATTGGAAAATAATGAGATCTTTTATGACGTTGGCTATAAAGTGATGCAGAATCAGGAAAATGCCAACCTGTTAAGGTGTCATAGAATCAAATATAATGGAAAAATAAAACTAATTTATTTCACAAGAGAATATACATCACTGGAGGATTACATTGCATCTTCGGATATGGATACGATCTTAAATGCGATTCGCAGTTTGCTCGAAGCTTTAATTCAGATTGAAAATCTTGGATTTTTAAATATGGCATGTATTGATAATCGCCTTAGCCATATATATGTAGAGTCTGGCACGAATAATGTGAAGATCATTTATTTGCCTGTAAATATAACGGGTGTTCATAAAAATAAAAATGAATTTGACAATGAAATAAAGGCTCAGCTGGTGCAGAAAATAGAACGGATAGGAATGATGGATCATCCGAAAATGCGTCAGGTGATAGATGCGTTGGAGGATGGAACATTAAAACTTCATGACATTAGTACACGTATACAGGCGGAAAAACCTGTAATGCATAGAAATACAAAAAATACTTCTGCAGATCCCAATATTGGGCAGAAAAAGATAGTGGATATGCCGGACATGAATCAGATATCAATACAATCCATAGATGGGCAGTTTCACTTTGTTGTTTGTGAAAATGAATTCCTGATAGGAAAAAGCAGAGAAAGAGTTCAGGGTGTGATAACAGGAAATAATGCGGTCAGCAGAGTTCATTGCAAAATCGTAAGGCAGAATGGCAGCTATTTTGTAGTGGATATGGGAAGCTCCAATGGTACTTATGTTAATGGAAAAAGAATACAGCCAAATGTGCCAGAGCCTATTTCAGACAGAAGTCAGCTGAGAATTGCAAATGCAGAATTTATAGTACGAGGATAAAAAAATGAGTAAGCCATTAATCATTATTGCAGATACAGATGAGCTGTATCTGCAGAATCTGGAAAGAAAATTTTTGGAAGAGTTTGATGACCAGATAGAGTTAGAAATCATATCTGATCCGGTCTATTTTGAACAACGTTTTGAGACACCTGTTTCGGTGGAAATCCTGGCTGTTTCAGAAGCACTATATTCAACAGGACTTCAAAGGCATAACATTTCCAATCTGTGTGTGTTAGCAGAAGAACAGGAGAATGGAAGCACGGAGGATTTGTCTGTAAACAGAGTGTATAAATATCTGGGTATCAGGGAACTTTTCAATGAACTGACTTATCAGAGCAGGGATCGGCTGACGGAATCACAGACACAGGAACATAAGACACAGATCATTTCTTTTTATTCTGCAATCGGGGGAACAGGAAAGACAGCATTATCTGTCGGACTTGCACGGTGTCTGTCAGAAAAACATAAGAGAGTTTTCTACGTAAATACAGAATCTGTGCAGGATTTTTCTTATTATCTTGAAAACAAAACCGGTATGCCGAATGAAGGGTATCGTGTCATGAAAAATGAACAGGAACATATGTATCAGAATGTTCGTTTTACATTAAGAAAAGAAGGATTTACATATCTGCCTCCATTTAAATCAACGCTCGATGCAAGAAATCTTGATTTTACGATCTATCGAAAATTAATACAGTCAGCGAAAGACAGTGGAGATTATGACTTTATTATTGTGGATGTGGAAGCAGGATACAGCAGATGGAGAATACAGTTACTGCAGGATTCTGATAAAGTGATGCTTATTACGTTACAGGATGATGTCTCAACGAACAAAATGCGCTATATCACAGAGTGCCTTGATTTCGGAGATCATGAAAAATACATGGTCATTTGTAACAAATACAGTGAAACAAGAGACAACCAATATGTTCAGTCGGGATTACAGTCAGAGTTTTCCATCAGGGAATATATTGATGAAGTGAGTACCCCATTGTTAACTGCAAGACAACTTGCACAGTTAAATGGGATAGAAAAAGTGTCATACATGTTTATTTAGATAAAGCAAGATGGGGAGGAAAGAGATGTTTAGAGATTTTTCGGATGAAGCAAAACAAAAACTTTTAAAGTATGTTGACGAAGTGACGGAAGACGGTACCTGGGACAGGGTAAAAGACTGGTTTGGAGATGCCGGACTGACCATACAAAGCTGGCTCGGACAGCTCAACATCCAGAACTATGTCAATGACGTAGACACCTACCATAAAAAAGTACTCGATAAAAATAACACAACGGCAAAGCAGATCGGGGAGATCTTTTCGAACGTGCAGGCAGTGGATACCAGATACCTCAGCATCGCAGGAAGTGAGGCAGCCTGCGGGGATGATATCATAAAACTGATCAGTGACCTTGCCAGTGCCATTGACCCGAATGGAGGGAACATGGACATGGGAAGGATGAAGGGTGTTCTGGATGCAGATGTCGAGAACATACGCAATGCCAGGGCGACGGCTGAGAGGGCAGTCGAGGAAAAAATGCTCGGAACTGAGGCAGAGGGCTGCATGAACAGCGAAGACCCGGTCAACCTGAGCACCGGAAACTTCATCTATGAGCATGAAGACTTAAAAGTGGGAGGGGAGATACCGTTATCGTTCCACCGTTATTATAATTCCAAGGACCGCCGCAGCGGTGTGCTTGGAGACTGCTTTTTGCATAATTACCAGACAGCCATCGAAAAAGAAGAGAACGGAGCCGTCAGGGTGCGCCAGGCAGACGGACAGGTCAACCATTATGACAGGACAGTTTCAGAAAACGGCAGGGAGGAACTGACAGGAAGAAATACAGCACTCGAATCCTTAAAAGAAACGGAAACAGGATACGTGCTCGAACATCCGGGCACGGAGATCATATCGTTTGACCGGGACGGAAAGATGCTCCGGAAAGAAGACCGGAACGGAAGGGGCATATCTTTTTCCTATCTCGAAGATGGAAAACTTGAAAAAGCGGAGGCAGACAATGGGAGCAGCCTGACCTACTCTTATAATAAAGAAGGACAGCTTGAAAAAGTGACCGACCATACCGGACGGATCGTGCAGCTTGCATACAGGGAAGGAAAACTCGAAAAGGTGACAACGGCATCCGGTGCAGAATACCGCTATGCCTATGGGGAAAATGGAAGAATCACGGAAGTGGAAAATGCCCGTCATGTCACATCTGTTAAGAATACCTATGACAGAAGATTTCGTATTATTCATCAGCAATTTCCAGATGGTGGAATGATGGAGTTTGCTTATGATGATAAAAACCGACGTGTCACACTCACGGAGCGCAATGGAAGTAAAATCATTCATGTGCATGATGAACGATACCGTAACACAGAGACTATTTATGAGGATGGGACAAAAGAGCATTATCTCTATAATGAAAAAAACCAGTGTATCAGCATGACAGACAGGCTTGGCAGAACGACGAGAATGGCGTATGATAACCGTGGGAACCTCACACAGACCGTGGATGCCCTAAAACGCAGGGTCAACTATACCTATGATGCAGATTGTCATCTTATCAGTGTAAGTATTAACGGAAAAGAACGTCTGAAAAACCATTATGATGGGAAAGGTAATCTGATCGGCACGGAAAATCTGTACGGAAACAGAATTACCGTGATAAATAATGGGGCAGGAAGACCGGAAACAATCACTTATGCAGATGGAAGCGTTTGGGAGATTGGATATGATGAAAGCGGAAACATCGTACAGTTAAAGGATGTAACCGGAAATGTGACAACTTATGGCTATGATGCCTTAAATCGTGTGATTGAGACAGTAGATGCAAATAGGAACGTGACACGTTATACCTATGATGCAGCAGACCGTGTCACAACAGTAACCGATGCTATGGGTAATCAGAGAGCATACACTTATAACGCAGGTGGAAAAATCACGGCAATCCGGGATTTTGATGGTAATACGGCAGAGTTTATCTATAATCCACTTGGAAAAGTGGAAGTATACACAGACAAAGAGGGACAGCAGGTACATTTCACTTATGATAAAATGTGGAACATCTGTTCGGTCACAGCGCCGGATCATGGAAAGCAGGAATATTTTTATGACAGTGACAATCATCTTGTAAAACAGATACTCCCGATGGGAGGAGTAGTGAAATATGCCTACGATGCGGCTGGAAACCGCACAGAAATGACGGATCCGGAAGGAAATACAACCCGTTACTTTTATGATGCCGTAAACCGCCTGACAGAAGTACTGGAACCGGATGGAGCCAGGACTGTGTATGAATATGACAGAGAGGGAAATCTTGTCAGAGAGACGAATGCATCCGGACAGACGACCAGTTACACTTATGATGATTTAGGAAGAAGAACAAGTGTTACAAATGCGGCTGGTGCAACGACAAGTGTATTCTACAATGAACTTGGAAAAGCAGAGCGTATCTGCTATCCGAATGGAAGCAGTACTGTTTATGAATACGAAAAAGGTGGAAGATTAAAGAGTGTTCGTTACCCGGATGGTGCAGGAGAACACTACGGATATGATGCCAGGGGAAACCTCACAGAGCGTACCACTACGGCGGGAGAATGTTACCATTATAGTTATGACTGTCTTGCCCGTATCACATCCATTGAAAATCCGGCAGGAGGTGTGGCATATTTTACCTATGATGCACTTGGACGTGTAACGAAGGCAGAAGATGAAAAGGGAAATATTACCTGTTATGAATACACTCCAAATGGCAATCTTGCAAAAGTGACAGATGCGTTGGGAAATGAAACATTTTATCAGTATGATGCAATGGGACAGCTGGTACAGACAAGCTGTACAGGAGCCAATGGGGAAGAACCACAGAATACAGTCTATACCTGGGATAAAGAAGGTCATGTTACCACCGTGACAGACCCTTTAGGGGATATAGAACGCTATACTTATGACCCGGCAGGAAAAATGAGGGCAAAAGTAGACAAAGATGGTTATGAGACTGCCTTCCATTATGGCACAAATGGTCAGGTGGAGGAAATCTGTTATGCGGATGGAAGAAAAGTATCCTTAACCTATAATGCCATAAGGCAGCTTGAGGAAGTAAAAGACTGGCTCGGCACGACAAAAATCGCTATGGATGAGGCAGGACGTATTGCCTCTGTCACAGATCCATATGGAAAAACCGTGGGATATGAATGGGGAAGCATGGGTGAGAGAACGGCAGTTCTTTATCCAGATGGAAAAAAGACCGTATATGAATACAATGAAGCCATGCAGATGTCAGCCATGAAAATCTTTTCCGGGGAAATGCGGGAGAATACAATTCGTTACAGTTATGATGAATTCGGAAGACTGATTGGAAAGCAGCTGCCGGGTGGAAATTATACAGATTACCGATACAATGCGGCAGGAAAACTTGAAGACATCTTACATAAAGGAGCAGATTTTACAGAGCGCTGTCACTATTCCTATGATGTCATGGGAAATAAGGTCATGGCAGAAAAGGAAAGACCGGGATTGCCGGAGGACAGTGGAAGTTTTTCTTATTGTTATGATGCATTAAACCGTTTGACCACCGTAGCACAGAATGGACAGACATTAAGAACATACAGCTATGATGCATTCGGAAACCGAAGCAGTAAAACTGAATATCAGACAGCAGGAGAGCTGGTGACAACTTACCATTATAACGCCAGAAATCAGCTGTTGCAGGAAACAAATGCAAACGGAACGAAAGATTATGCGTATGACCACAGAGGAAATCTGTTATCCGTAACAAGCGGTGAAGAGGTTTTGAGAGCATATGGGTTCGATGCGGCTAACCAGATGAACAGCTCTATGGGAATGACAGATGGACAAATCAAAAAGGCAGTATATCAGTATAACGGATTAGGACATAGAATGGAGCAAAGCATTGCAGCAGGGGATGCAGCCCCGGAACAGACCATTCGCTATACACTTGATCTTACCCGCCAGTATCATAATCTTTTACAGAAAACAGAAAATAATGTGGAGCAGACCTACTTCTGGGATGGTAATGTCACGGGAATGGAAGAAGAAGGAAGGGAGCACTTTTATTTTCAGGATGATCTGGGAAGTCCGATGCGGCTTGCAGATGAAGCAGGAAGAAGTGAGGAAACCTATGGATTTGATGAATTTGGTAATGATATCCGAACGGCAAAAGATATCTTTAAGGATTCCTTACAGAGCTTTGGTTTTACAGGGTATCAGATGGATAGTGCAGGAGGGCTGTATTTTGCACAGGCAAGAAGATATGATGCCGGAGCAGGCCGTTTCATAAGCGAGGACTTGATAAAAGGACACATCGAAGTGCCATACACGATGAACCATTACAGCTACTGTTTTAACAGACCGATGGATATGGTGGACCTGAATGGCATGTGGCCAACGGCAGTTGTGACAAGTGATTTGGTGGGAATGGATACAAAATCAGAAGAACTGGATGAGTCTGATCCAGTGCATATAGCTTCAGATTGGTATACCAATATTGGAAATATGAAGGATATTAAAGAAGGCGGTGAGATTTCATATCAATGGCTAAACCAGTATAAAAAAAATAAGAATTTGGCAAAAAGTATTATTGATAATCCAACTACCAAAATCAATGCCGCAGAAGCTGGTGTAAGTGTAGGAAATTTCAGAAGAACCACAAGAGGAAAAATAAAAAATGGTTTGGCGGAAATGGGAAATATTGGAAATAAAGCAAAAGCAGCAGGCAAGTTTGAAGTACCATATGTAGATGTAATTATTGATGTTGGAGTAGGAATCTATGATAATTGTCAATCAGGAGCATCTGCTAGAGAGTTTATAAGTGATGCGGTGGTAGATGTTGTATTGACGACAGGAGAGACGGTAGCTACATCAGCTATAACAGCTGGTGCGACTACGATTACAACTATTGCAATTGCCGGACTTACAGGTGGAAGTGTTGTACCAGGAGTTGGAAATGTAATTGGCTTGGCAGCAGGAATACTTGTAGGAATTGTAGTAGCGAATTTAGACAGTTCAGATTTCGATGGAAATGGAAAATCATTAAGGGATGATATTAAGGACTTTGTATTTGGATTGATTGATGGAGGAAATGGTGATGGGAAAGAGTAAGGAAATTTTAAAATGTTTTATGATAGTAATTTATATGGATATATTTTTCTTGGGTGCAGAGTTAATGGCTGCTTATATTGAAAGTAAACCAATAAAAATTATTTCATGCATAAATATAAGCTGTTTTAGTATATTATTGATACTTACAATTATAAAATTGGTAAGAAAAGATAATGAATTATCAATGTATTCATCATTGCTATTATTTGGTTGCTCTATTTCATGGATGATGCCAATGTTACTTTATGGCTCTTTATTTGGGAAAAATACAGGAATAGTTACAGGAATTCTTTATGCTATAAGTATTGGAATTGGAATATTAATTCCAATCGTACAGGGAAAGGTTAATAAAAATAAACCATTTTGGATTGCGATAAGAAAAATTGCCGCTATATTTACAACATGTAGCATTTCTGTACTAATTGTTTTAGGACGAGTTTTCAGAGGAGGACATGGCGGAAGACTCATGCAGAAAACAATGTCAACTGCGTCAAGAGGAAAGCTTATGTGGGGAATAGTATTAGTTATGTCAATGATTTTAGGAGGATTTTCAGTTTTTTGTATAATTGGAAATTCACAAAATCCTAATTCAGAGTTTAATAAAAAAAGGAGAAGGAGTGGGCAATAAATATGCATTAAGAACAATAATGAAAAAAGACTTCCTGTTTATGATATAGAAACGAGTAATGAAATGGAAACAGGTTGAAATCCTACAGTTATGGATTCGATTGACCAATAGATATGAATGATATGGTATCGGCAGTAGACTGCGCAAAAAAAAGAATGTTGAGAAATCAGCATTCTTTTTTTGCATTTTTTCGCAGCAGGCAATCATTTTAGCAAAATTACATCAGATTATATGGTGCAAATTTCGGGAAAATAATACAATTAAAAATAATTGTAAAAAATAAAGAAATGAAATTGACGATAAAAAAACAGCATTTCCACTAATACCGGGAATGTTTTTGTAGTTTATCGGAGCAGGGGTTAATTTTTATACGAATTATTTCATGTGGAGATAAAGGAGAGGGAATGGAAGAAAAAGTTGTGGTTGAATTTATCAATGATATGAAACAGACACATGTGGATCTGGAAATTCCATTGGAAATAACAGCAAATGATCTTGTGCTTGCACTGAATGAGGCATATGGATTGGAAATGGATACAGAGAATATTTTCAGCTGTTATCTTGTTGCTGAGAATCCGATTGCTTTTTTAAGAGGAAATAAAACATTAAAAGAATTTGGTATCAGAAACGGTTCTTATATTATTTACCGGAGGGCGTAAATATGGATTATCAGTATAAAATAATCGTCAGCAACAGAACAGTATATAAGGAATTTGAAATTGCAGCAGGGGTAGAGAATGTGAGACTTGGAACAACCTCATCCTGTGAATTTCGATTGAATCCGGAAACTTTTTTTTCAGAGATCGAGATTGAGTTTTCGGTACATAGCAATAAATGGAATATGGACTGTGCGGATCAATTGTATTTTAGCAGAGGTGACATGCGGAAAATATATTCCATGGAGATCAACCATGGAGATATGATATCAGTCTGTTATTCGAATACAGGGAACGAAGCGTTTGAAATGCGCTTTATGATTGACTTTGAGGCGAAAGTACCAAACTACAACTGGTACATTGAACTTCCAGAGCGGATAGAGATATCTTCGGAACCGGGAGCAGCAGTTGTTTTAAGGAGCCAGTTTGAAAAAAATATCCAGCTCGTAATACAAAAAAGAGGAAAAAGTTATTTTCTGCAGAAAGTGCAGTCAGCTTTCGGCGTGTTGAGAAATGGACAACAGATAGAGCAAAGTGTGGAACTTCATGATTGTGATTTCTTTTCGGTGGATGAGTACCAATTTTATTTTAAGGAAGGAAAAATTTATTTTGATCAGACTGGATTGCGGATAAACAAGATACCGGTGCATGAAATCAGACATTGTGTCAACGAACTGGAATATCCGTTATTTAACCGGAATACGAGAATCATAAAACAGCTTCCAGATGATAAAATAGAAATTTTGGATGCACCGGAGATTCCGAAAAAACCGGAAAACAATATCGTTATGAATCTGATGCCCTCTATTACAATGATTGGGCTTGTTGTTGTGTTCCGTGGAATTATGAACACTTCCGGTTCATCCGGCTCGTATGTGATTTTGAGTGTATGCTCCATGGCACTTGGGGTGGTGACTACCATATTAGGGTTTCTGTCGGGAAATAAAAAATATAAAAAGGACTGCGAGGAACGTATTACAAAATACAACAGCTATATTGACAAGAAGAAACACGAAATCGAAATAAAACGTGAGGAAGAAGAGGAAAGTTTAAGAGATACATACTGTGATGTGGCGAGTGATGTTGACACAGCAATGAATTTTGATCGCCGATTATTTGAAAGAACAAGAGAGGATGCTGATTTCCTGTGTGTATATCTTGGAAAGGGAAGCGTGGAATCCGAGCGGCAGATTGATTATAGGAAGCAGGAACGGATGGAAGTAGGCGATGAACTTACAGATCTGCCTGAAAAAATCTGTGATATGTATGCAAAGATTGATCATGCCCCTGTTTATGCAGATTTGAAAAATGCAAATGCAGTTGGAGTTGTCGGAGAAAAAAAGGCATTGTATGCAATGTTCAAAAATATTGCGATTGATATCTCAGTCAGACATTATTACGGTGATGTCAGACTTTTTCTGCTGGTGGATGATGAAAAGCAATATGAGTGGGTCCGTATGCTTCCGCATCTTGGAAATGAGAAGGGAACACGTAATATCGTATGCAATAATGAGAGCAAAAATAATCTTTTTGAAAATTTGTTCCGTGAATTAAATTATAGGGAGCAGACAAAAAATATTCCCTATTACTGTGTCATTCTTGTTGAAAATGAATTTGGTATCAAAAATCATCCAATTTCAAGATACATCGAGAGGGCAGCAGAACTTGGAATGGTTTTTGTATTTTTCGAGACAAGTGCAGAAAAACTGCCATTGCATTGCAACCAAATAGTTACACTGACTTCCGGGCATGAGGGAAATATCTGTCTTTCTGAAAATGGCAATAAGGTGCAGGAATTTGAGTATCAGGCAATATCAGACATGCAGGCAGGAGCAGTGGTACAAATGCTGGCACCTGTTTATTGTGAAGAAATCGGACTTGAAAATTCTCTCAGAAAAAATATTACGTTATTTGAATTACTTCATATATTTGCAGCAGAAGATCTGAACCTTGGAAAAAGATGGGGTGAGTCACAGATTTACAAGACAATGGCAGTACCTCTTGGAGTAAATGCAAAAGATGAAGTAGTTACTTTAAACCTGCATGAGAAGTTTCACGGACCACATGGACTGGTAGCGGGAACAACGGGATCGGGCAAGAGTGAGATACTGCAAAGTTACATATTATCGGCTGCAACGATATTTCATCCTTATGAAATTGGATTTGTAATTATCGATTTCAAGGGCGGAGGAATGGTAAACCAGTTTCGGAATCTGCCACATCTGATCGGTGCAATCACCAATATTGACGGAAATGAGGTACAGAGATCATTAAAGTCAATAAAGGCAGAATTGATGAAGCGTCAGAATCTTTTCGCGCAGGCTGGTGTGAACCATATTGATAAATATATTGAACTTTATAAAGAGAAAAAAGTGCAGACAGCATTACCACATCTGGTAATTATTGTAGATGAATTTGCAGAGCTGAAGGCAGAACAGCCAGATTTTATGAAAGAGCTGATATCTGCAGCTCGTATTGGACGAAGTCTTGGAGTACATCTGATTCTTGCAACACAGAAACCAAGCGGTGTGGTAGATGGGCAGATCTGGTCAAATTCAAAATTTAAACTTTGTCTGAAAGTACAGTCTAAAGAGGACAGTAATGAAGTTTTAAAAACACCGCTTGCAGCGGAGATTAAAGAACCCGGACGGGCATATCTGCAGGTTGGTAACAATGAGATATTTGAATTGTTTCAGTCGGCATTCAGCGGGGCACCTGCAACGCTTGATGAGAGTGAGGGAAATAAAGAATTTAGTGTTTCCGAACTGAATTTTGCTGGAATAAAAAAAGTGGTTTACCAGAAAAAGAAAATAAAAAAGAAGGATTCCCATACGAAGAACCAGCTGGAGGCAATTGTAGATTATATAGCAGAATATTGCGAAGAAAAAGGAATCAGAAGACTTTCGAATATTTGCATGCCGCCATTGCCGGAATTATTAACCTATGAGAATGGGGAGAGGCTGGATTCAGAAGAAATTTATGCATATATAGGTCTTCTGGATGATCCGGACAGACAAAGTCAGGAAAAACTGAAAATTAACATTACGGCACAGAACTATATACTGATCGGTTCTGCACAGTGCGGAAAGACAAATGTATTACAGACGATTATCCGAAGTCTTGCAGAAAACTATACACCGGAGGAGGTAAATCTTTACATTATCGATTTTGGCTCCATGATTTTGCGCAATTTTGCAGAGCTTCATCATTGTGGTGGTGTCGTGTGCGTATCAGATGATGAAAAATTAAAAAATCTGTTTAAATTGCTGCAAACAGAGATGGTAAAACGAAAAGAAATACTGGCACAGTCTGGGGTAAGTTCTTTTGTTGCCTATAAAGAAGCCGGGTACCGTGACCTGCCACAGATTGTTGTAGTGATTGATAATCTGACGGCATTGAAAGAAATGTATCTGCAGGATCAGGATTATCTGCTGCCATTGTGCAGAGATGGAATAGCAGTTGGTATTTCATTTGTTGTGGCAAATGTTCAGACTTCCGGTATTGGCTATCGCTATCTGAATAATTTTGAAGGACGAATTGCATTGTTTTGTAATGAAACATCAGAGTATGGAATGTTGTTTGAGGGCTGCAGAATGAAGCTGCCAAATATTCCGGGAAGATGTTTGATCCAGTTGAACAAGCACACTTATGAAAGCCAGATGTATTTGTCATTTGAAGGCGAAAAAGAATTCGAACGTGTACAGAAGATACAGGATTTTGTGAAGAAACAGAATGAAAAATACACCGGAATGAAAGCTGCGATAATACCGGAAATTCCAAAAGAACTGACACTATCCTACATCCAGAAAACTTACCAGGATTATTTAGAGGAAGGAAAAGTAATGCTGGGACTTGATTATAATACGGTTTCTCCAATGATGTTAGAAATTGCGCAGGGAGGAATGTTTACGATTTCAGGTAAAAAGGAAAAAGGAAAAGATATCTTTGTAAAATACCTGCTTGAAGCAATGCTGCTTCCGGCATTTGGAGGTACAGACCTGTACATTCTGGATGATATGACACGGAGATGGGCTGATTATGAATTTCATCCGGACACAGCTGTATATGACAATACAACAGGATCTATCCGGACCATTTTTGATGAGGTCGATCAGCGGGTGCAGAGCAGATATGAAGATTTTGCACAGAGACAGGAAGCTGCATTGGATGATGAGAACTGGATCGTAGTTGTCATTGAAAGCTCGGACGCAATTGCAGAGATAAGCGCAGACAAAAAAATAATTGGAACTATAAAAGGAATGCTCGGCAAATACCGCATGATGAAAGTGCTCATACTTATGACCAATGTGGAAAATGCGGCAATTCCATTCAGTGCACCAGATTTAATGAAAATTGTAAAAGATAACCGGAGATATATTATTTTTGATGATATATCCAATATTAAACTGTGTGATCTGTCAGTGAGCATTGCAAAAAAATATGCAAAACCAATAGAATTTTGCGATGCATTCTATGTGAATGAGAATGAGCTGACAAAAATTAAAACAGTAAAATTATCATGATGGAATTCTGTATATGCAGATTTACCATATAATAAAAATTTTAAGGAGGAACAAAAAGATGGCAGTAAACAAAGTGGATTATGAGGTGCTTACAAGTGGAGTGAGCGTGTACTCAAATCAGGCAGGAGCACTTGACGATGTGATCAATTCTTTAGTGCAGATGAATGGTCAGTTGCAGGATGGCTGGACAAACCAGACTGCAGACGCATTCATTGAACGTTTTGAGAATGAATACAAACCGGCACTTGAGAATGCAAGGGATGCAATCCAGAGTATTTCTGATTTCATTCAGAATTACATGCAGAACAGACAGGATGATGATGCACAGGGTGCTGCGGCTGTAAGAGGCTAATCTTTTATCCATGCGGATTCTTGAAAAACAGGAACCCGCATGGATAATCCTGAAAAATGAGAAAAATAATTGAACATAAACATGAAAGTGTTTAAGATAAAAAGTGATATACAGTGGAGGAGAAGGCATGACGAAGTCGCAGTGTTATGCAGAGATTGCGCAAAAACAGAGTGAGATTGCGAATTATAATACAAAAATTGAAAAGCTTAACAGTGAAATTTTGGAATTGAATCAAGTGAAAAGCAGTATCAGTTCGCTTCAGGGATCTTTTTCGGAGTGTAAAAATTCCGGTACATCTAAATTGGAGAATACAGGTGCAGTTCAGAAAATTAACAGTAAATTTACTTCTAAATTTTATGAAGGAATGCATGATTTATATAATGGTGCAGCTTTTTGGAATGCTTCCAGCGGACTGGATAAAGCGATTGAGCGTGTTGCATTGGAGATTACAAGAAAACAGGATGAAATAGCAGGGTGTAATCAGGCGATACAGGATTGTAACAACAGAATCGCTCAGCTCAATGCAGAAATAGCCAGAATTGAGAGAGCAGAACAGGAAGCGAGAGAGGCAGCGGCGAGAGAAGCAGCAGCCCGTGAGGCGGCAGCAAGAGCAGCGTCGGCAAATACATCAAACAAGAAATAACCAGATCAATTCAAAGGAAGGAAGTACAACATGGCAGGAACGGCACTTAAAATAGATGATGATTATGTTTTAGATATGGGAACAACTCTTTCAGATAATGAGACGGAGTTACAGTCAGGTGTAGACAAGTATTTGGAAATTATGAAAAAAATCAGGGAAGATGCTATTAAGGAAGGGGAAACCGCACAGGCATTGGATACCTTTATTACTTATGCTGGGGAATTAAAAAATGTGATCACAGAACATGGTGTGAATGTAAATAAAACGTGTCAAAAATTTAAAGCTGAAATAGATGAAAATGATCAGTATTTATTCTAGGAGGGGCAGATGATGACAAATGTTATAGATACAGAGAAATTAGGCAGTTATATTGTGGAGTTAAAAAATCTGCATACAGAGTGGGCAGCAAAGAACATTGTTATGCCGGATGTCGGAGAATGTGGAGGCAGTACGATTATTCAGATTGAGGAAATGGGAAAACAGTATCAGAAAATGCAGGAGGCATTTGTTTTATTGTTGGAAAATACGATTTCCTACATGGAACAGAGAAAAAGCTCGGTTGAGACGAAAGAAAAGACACATTCAGAAACATTTTCTTCATAGGAAGAAAAAGAAAGCATGGGGATAAGAAAATGTTCAGGGATTTTTCACAGGAAGCAAAAGAAAAGCTGATAAGTTATGTGAATGATACATCTTCCGATGGTATCTGGCAGATTATAAAGAATAGTATTGATTACATGGATGTAAAAATTAAAAACTGGCTGCATACGTTAGACAGTTATGCTTATTTATCTCAAATGGATGGTTATTACCAGACTGTTCTAAATAAGCATGATACAACCATTGAACAGATCGAACAGATTTTTACAGCCGTAGAACATGTAGATACAGCCTATCTCAAGCACGGAGCAGAGATGAATACATGTGCAGAAAAAATCATTAAGTTAATGAATACTCTGGCACAGACGATAGATCCTGCCGGAGGTAACCTTGATATGGCTTCACAAAAAGGTGTTCTCGATGCCGCAGTTGCAGATTTGAAAGATGCTCAGGCAACGGTAGAAAAAGAAATTCAGGAAGAATTGCTGGGAACAGATGCTGCTGGCACAAATTATTGTGGTGATCCTGTGAATATGACAACCGGGAATTTTGTGTATGATAGGGAAGATCTGGTTGTAGGAGGAGAAATAAATCTTTCATTTCATAGGTATTACAATTCAAAAGATGATACAACAGGAACAATTGGAAAAAGTTTTAGACATAACTATGAAATTTCTTTAGAAAAGAAAACGGAAATAAGCGCTTGCATTCATATGTATGATGGACAATGCTTATATTTTGAAAAAGAAAATGATGGAAGTTATAAGGGAACAGGAACTGCTTTAGAAATACTGTTTGAGAATGAAGAAGGGTATAGATTGTGTCGTGCAGGACTAGATAGCATGCAGTTTGATAAAATGGGAAAATTGGTGCGTGCGGAAGATATAAACGGCAGAGGAATAACATTCTCATATAATGAAAGTGGTTTATTGGAAACAGCTTGTGCAGATAATGGAAATATCTTTTCTTATTATTATAATGAAAAAAATCTTTTGGTAAGAGTTGAAGATCAGTCAGGAAGAAAGATATTACTTACATATAAAGAAAATTTGTTGGAAACAGTCACACTTCCAGATGGTGGAGTCTATCAGTATCAATATGGTGTTGACGGAAGAATCTCACATGTTGAGAATGCCGGTGGAGTTACTACCATATGTAACGATTATGATAATAAACATCGTATTACGCGTCAGAAATTTCCAGATGGTGGAGTGATGGAATTTTTGTATGATGATGTAAAAAAGAGAGTTATTTGTACGGAGCGTAATGGCCAAAAAATAATATATGTGCATGATAATTTATATCGTCATACGGAAACTCTCTATGAGGATGGAACAAGGGAAGAATATATTTATAATGATAAAAATCAATGTGTCTGCGTAACGGATCGTAATAAAAATAGAAGACGTATGGCATATGATAACAGAGGAAATCTGACGCAGGTAACAGATGAAGCAAAACGCAGAATCAATATGACATATGATGCAAATAACCATTTATTAAATGTGAGTATAAATGGTAAAGCAAGATTAAAGCATTATTATGATGCACATGGAAATTTGATCTGTACAGAAAATGCGGATGGAGCTATTGTCAAAATTGAGAATGATAAGGCAGGAAGACCAACTACAGTAGTGCAGCCGGATGGCAGTGAAGTTGCTTTTACATATGATGATCGGGGAAACATTATTTGTATAAAAAAAGCAACCGGCGGTGTAGAAAAATATCAGTATGATAATTTGAACCGTGTCATTAAGACAGTGGATGGAAATGGAAATGAGACTTCATATCAGTATGATGTGGCAGATAGAATTGTAAGTGTAAAAAATGCTAATGGAGATACACGTACATACCAGTATAATAAAAATGGAAATTTAACAGAAATTTGTGATTATGATGGATATACTTTAAAAGCAAAATATAATGGCATAGGACAGCTGGAATATTTAATAGATAAAGAAGGCGCAGCAACTAAATATTTATATGATAAAATGTGGAATATTTCTAGTATTATAATGCCGGATAAGGCTGTATACAATTATATTTATAATAAGGAAAACCAGCTGAAGGAAGAAGTTTTACCTTATGGGAGCACGATAAAGTATAACTATGACGCTCTCGGAAACTGTATTGCAGTTACGGATGCGGAAGGAAACGTTACATCGTATACCTATGATTGTGCAAATCGGATAATAGAAGTGTTAGATTCAGATGGAGAAAGGACATCCTTTACTTACGATAAGGATGGAAATTTGATTACAATTGTAAATGCATTAGGTGACATTACATCTTATACATATGATGAAATGGGCAGACGGAACAGTGTAACGGATGTAGAAGGAAATACAACGAGTGTCTATTACAATAAAATGGATCAGGTACAGAGGATTTGTTATCCAAATGGCAGCAGTACAGAATATTTGTATGAGAAAGGTGGACGGTTACATAAGATTCAATATCCAGATGGGGCAGTCGAAATTTATACATATGATAATGAAGATAATCTGATCCAGCGGACAAATGCATTAGGTGAATGTGTTCAGATGAAGTATGACAGACTTAATCGCTTGACAGATTTAATAAATCCAGCAGGTGGAGTACGGCATTATTCATATGATGCAGTTGGCAATGTGGTAGAGATGATTGATGAAAATGGAAATCGAACATCTTACGAATACTCTCCAAATGGCGATTTGACGTGTGTGACAGATGCTTTAAACAACAGGACATATTACACATATGATAAGGTTGGAAATCTTTTACAGATAAAACGTACCGGGGAACAAGGGGAGAGCGACTCTGTTACTGATTATAAATGGGATCTGCAAGGAAATGTGATCCAGATCAAAGATCCATTGGGTGCAGTCGAATATTTTTCTTACGATAAAAATGGAAGAATGGCAGCCAAAACAGATCGTGATGGTTGTGTCACAAACTACAAATATAATCCAACTGGACAGATAAGTGAGATAGTGTATGCAGATGGCCAGAAAGTAAAACTTTCTTATAATGCACTTCGACAATTAGAAGAAATGAAAGATTGGATAGGAAGTACCAGAATCCGTCTGGACAAAATGGGAAGACCGCTTTCTGTTACAGATGCAGATGGTCAAAAAGTTTCTTATGAGTGGAACAATATGGGAGAGAAAACGAAAATAGTTTACCCGGATGGAAACGAGGTGCATTATACCTACAATATAGCCAATCAGCTTATACAACTAGAAAATGAAACTGGTGTGATTACATATGACTATGATGAAATGGGGCGTTTTAAAACAAAACATCTTCCTAATGATGTAGTCACATCGTATTCGTATAATAATATTGGAAGAATAGCAAAAATCACGCATCATGATCAGGAAAAAATAATCGATTCTTATGACTATACCTATGACAATGCGGGAAATAAAATAACAGTTGATCAAAAGCGGAGTGGAACAGGAATACAGAATGTAAGCTATACCTATGGTTATGATGCGGTAAATCGGCTGATACATGTCAGCAGAGAAAAAGAGAGGCTTAGAGAATATACATATGACGCCTTTGGGAATCGCATAGAGAAAAAAGATTTTGAAAATGAATCAATAATACGTTATTCTTACAATGCGAATAATCAGCTTATCAGTGAGACGGGCAATTTACTTGAAAAGACTTATCAATATGATCAGCGAGGTAACATTCGAAAAATCTGTGAAGATGGTAAAGTATTAAAAGAATTTACATTTGACTGTACAAATAGGTTAAAAAAGGTTCAAAAATTTGAAAATGGAATTACTGATATAGCAGAATATGCATATAACGGTCTCGGACAGCGAGTCAGACAACAAATATCTGGAAAAAAAGATATACACTACACGCTGGATCTGACAAGAAAATATCATAATCTTTTACAAAGCAATGAACAACATTCTGGAAGAAGACAGCAGTTTTTCTGGGATGGAAAAGCAGCTGGAATGCTTGAAAATGGAAAAAGCACATATTATTTGCAGGATGATCATGGAAGCACGATGTGTATGGTAGATATGCAAAGAGAGATAGATGCTTTGTATGCATATGATGAATTTGGTATGCCTGTGTATAAGAATGAGAAGTATACGCAGCCATTTGGTTACACCGGATATCAGATGGATGAAATCAGTGAGTTGTATTTTGCACAGGCAAGACGTTATGATTCCAGAACAGGGCGGTTTGTAAGTGAGGATCTGATCAAAGGATTCCCGGAAATGCCGTTTACATTAAATCCATATATTTATTGTTGGGATAGACCGGAAGATTTTGAAGATAATGATGGGGAATGGCCAACAGTTGTAATTGGGGCACTTGTAGGCGGTATTGTAAGTGGCGTTATTGAAACAGGAAGTCAAATGGTAGGTGCTATACAGAATGGAGAAAAAATTGATATTGATTGGGGAAAAGTGGGATTAGAGGCTGCAAAAGGAGTAGTCAAAGGGGCAATTGCAGGAACAGGAGCTGGACTTTTGGTTACTGCGGCTAGTAATGGATTGATTGATAGCACCGCTAATGCAATTGAACAGAAATTTATAGAAGGAAAACAGAATATTGATGTTGGAGAAGTGGTAGAAACAGGCGTGTGGAGTGCAGGTACAACATTGGTGTTTGGCGGTCTGGATAAAGCGGTTGATAAGGTTAAGAGTGGTATTGGCTGGGATAAAGCGGTAAAGCAGTTGAGAGATGAGAAGGGAATTTCTGCGTGGATGGAGAAACGACGTATAAGCACTGAGAAGATAAAACTGCGGGAAAAGCGATCGTTAAGCGATATTATTCATGGAAGAAACCAGCCACATAAAAAAGAGTATACAAAAATATTGAATGATTTAAATGTGCGGGTTGGAGTTCTGAAATCAAAAACCAAGTGGGATCGTATAAGTGGAAATGTCTGTAGAAGTGCCAGAAAGAGAGCCACTGAACATCTTGGAAGAAAGGAAGCATTAAAATACATGATTATCAATTATTCCGGACAAAAATTGGTAGGTGGTGTGAAGGACAAGATAAAGAATTCTATAAGGAATAACCTGTATCTTAGTAATCTTAAGGATGCCGTGGATATTGATGGACATGTAAATCAATTTATATGTGCATTTACATAAGAATCTGGAGGAGAAAAACATGTTAGCATTTCTTGTAACGTTAATAAAAGTAATAGCTCCGTGGGTGGCAGCAGCGGTAGTGATTCATTATCTGAATGTGTATAATGAGAAAAAATATCCGGAGTTTTATAATTTGGATGACAAAAAGACTCCACAAAGTTTATTTGAGAATTTGGAAATAGGGTATCCGTTTGAACTGGCTTTCATAATGTATGTAGGTTTGTTGTTTTTTTTGATATGTCTTATTGGAGCTTATGTAGATGATCAGTTGAACTGGTTTACAGGAGGTATTTTTGGATGTTTAGAATTATTAGCTATATGTTCGGTGTTAGGCACGCACGTCTGGAAAATCTGGGTAAAAAGCGAAAAAATCATCTATCGCAGTTACATAGGCATAAAGCATTATTACACATTTGCAGATATTACAAGAATAACGGAAAGATTAGATGGTGGGTATGAATTTTATTCCGGGAAGAAAAAGCTGTTCAGGATTGATAATAATCTGTCAGATGGCGCAATATTAGCAGGAATGCTGCAAGCTAAGAAAATTCCATGCGACAAAGCGGGAATGACTATTGATAAATTTACATTAAAAACAAGGGGCGTTTATAAAGCTGTTTCCGCAATGTCTGCAGGCTTTTTCTGCTGGATGGTGTGGGTAATGATCGAGCAGAATGAGACAAGCATAATATTCTTCCGTCCGATGCTTGCATTGGCGGTAATTTCCTTGATTATTTTCATAGACCTTATAACTGACAGATTTTCAGTAAATGGAACAAGAGTGACACGCAGACGCGGACTGATCGTGAAAAAATTTGACATCAGTGAAATTGAGAGTACGAGATTGAAAAAAGGATTGTTCGGTGAAAAAATTGAGTTCTATGTGAAAGGAAAGTGTATCGCAAAAGTCTCGACGAACAACTAGCCATATGATTTATTGGACAAGCGCATCAGAAAGGAACATATTTTGCGTAAAAGATAAAACATATAATCAGAATTGTTGATTAATTATTCCAAAACATACAAATGGTGGTAATAAAACATACAAATAGCTTGAAAAAAACAGCACAAATAGATGTAAAATAAACAAAAGAGTAAAGACAAAGTCAGGAGAAAAGGATGAGGGAGAATATAATTCAGAAAAGAAAAATTTCTGCTGCAATCTGTGAGGAATGGCTTGAACGGGACAAGGTATTGAGTGGTCGGCAGAAGGATGCCATTCGTCAGTACGTTAGGATGCATACGGACAAGCCGGAGGAACTATATCAAATTTACCATGCGATGATTCGTGGAGAAAATTATAAGGCAGAGACATTGGAAGTATTAATGGAGGAAGGACAGCCGGTTATAAAAATTGCCGGGAATGAAATCAGGGCGGCATTCGAGCAATTGAATGATTTTGTTCAAAAGCTGATATTGCTTACAGAAAGAACATTGCCGCTGGGAAGTGTTGTAGAGGTTGATATACGGGAATTAAAACTGGAAACAGAAAAGCCGGTATCAAGTATTAAAGTAGTGATTGTGGATCGGTTTATGAAAAAGGAAACGGAAAAGCAATATGTGCCGTATTGTGGGATCATTTATCCGTTTGGGGATTCAAAAAAGCAGCTGTTTTTCACGGAACAGGCAATCCACACAGTAATACACTATGGTTATACAGACAGGCAGGAAGATGCGTATGTTGCATTGATAAAGCGGGAGATTATAAAAAAAGGATATAGTTCCTACAGTTTTGCGGAGGCAGAAGATGACAAAATCAGAATGTTACAGTCAGATATCAACCTGTAATGCAGGGATTGAGGAAGATCAGAAAAAGATCAGGGAATGGGAAGAAAAAATTGATCTTTATGAGAATACGAACAGACGCCTGGAACGGGGACAGGAAAATATGGCTGATTTTTGTTCTTGTCATAGCAGGAAAATCCGTCAGACAAGAGATTATTTTCCGCAGGTAAAGTATGTAGAAGGTTATGTTCAGGACATGACGGAATATCTTCAGGGTGCAGAGTATAACAGTGTGAATGGAAAATTTGATGGCGCAATAGCAACAATCAACAGAAAAAAACAGGAAGCCATATCGGAAATAGAGAAGCTGAATGAAGATATCAGGAACAAACAGAACCGCATAGTGCAGATGCAGGATGAGATACGGGAGATTGAGCGGAGGGAAGCAGAAGAAAGGCGGAGAGAAGAAGAACGGCGCAGGGAAGAACAAAGAGCCAGAAACAGCAGGATGGCATCAGGATTATAGAGAGGCAGGGAACAGGAACATGCAGAGTTTAGGATATGATCTTATTGTAGATGATGACGGAATTATACAGGAAGCCGGGAAAATCGTAGAAAAAACAGAAGATTTCGAGCAGAAACTGGGGGAGCTGTCAGATATTTTATCAAATGTGCTGGATGATGCAATTATGCAGGGAAACACAGCGGAAAATCTCATGCTGTTTGCAGATGAAGTGCAGGGGTTACGGTCAGAAGCACAGGAGATAGCGGAGCAGGTCAGGAGAGCAGTGGAAAATTATGTTACATCTATGGATGAAGCAGACAGTTATGTTTACTAAAAGAGGAGGGAGCAATGGCGGGAATAAAGATTGATCCGGAAATGCTGGATATCTATATGGAATCGTTGAACAAGCTTATGGCAGGCAGCGAAACGGACGGAGGCAATGCCAGACTGGAAGTATCAGGTGCAGGAAAGACAGAGGATGGACTGGTACAATATAATGAGGAAGTCAACAA
>QFCE01002634.1_pt1 | contig 238517 bp, 213 predicted proteins | sample 5346091 | NCBI WGS metagenome assembly QFCE01 (sample SAMN09062252, study PRJNA434731) | Human gut metagenome, whole genome shotgun sequencing project. | isolation source: stool timepoint A chromium assembly | host: Homo sapiens | collected 2015
TTGCATTGGCTACCGTATCTGCAACAGGATTGATAAGTTCCACTTCGGCGTTGTAGTCATAGTCCTTTAACGGAACAGTCGCCGGAACGGATACCTGTATCATGCGTCCCTGTGTGTTGCATTTTAAATCGTAGGTACGCTCCTTGATTTCCTCACTGACCGTTCCATCTTCATTCTGTACATGAACTTCACGGCGTAATGCGGAGAACTTCAACACTCCGAAAGTCTTTTCTTTATCAATGACGATTCCATTTGCTAATCTCATAATCTGAATACCCCCTTATTTACTTTCTGCTGGTAACATATCGTCTGCAAGCAGGATATAATTGACAAATCCACGTTCCCCGATTTTATAACCATCGGTAGTGATTCGTGGGTTGATAAGTTTTACTTTCTGCTCCGGCGAGAAATGTTTTTCGCCAGCTTTGGCAGGAAGCGTCACAACTACATCATCAGCCCTCTGCACATCGGAATACAGGTTGTAGCTTCTGGTAATGACAGCCATACGCCCGTTGATTCTCTGCTGTTCCGTAGTATTTTCTCCGGCAAACTCCAAGTTTCCGAATGTCTTTTCCATATTTGGTACGACAAATCTTAATTCCATAAATAATTGACCTCTTTTCTTTCTATTTGTAAGTTCTTTCCTGCTGTACTTTGTGGGGAGCTACACTCCCCACGCCCCTAGTGGACTTCACGCTCCCGTAAATCAGAGCTTCACGGGAGCGTGAAGTTGCAAAAAGGGTGGCGACCTTGAACGCTCTACCAACCGCTACCTTACCGCCTTACGATTTCTTTCTACGGCGTTTGAAGTAAAGCATACCGCCAAGCCCTACGCAGGAAAGACCGAGCATGGCAAGATAAGCATAGATATTGGTATTGTCGCCTGTTTTTGGGCTGTCACTTGTCTTAGTAACCGTAGATGGTGTATCCGGCGTGTCGGTATCCTTTGGTGTGTCTGGGACTTCCGGCACTTCCTTGATTGTCACAGTCTGTCCATCGTCTGTGATGTCCTTATGTTCTGTCACTTTCTTTGGTTCGTCTGGATTGGTCATATCGTATAATTCCTCAAATGTGACAAGGCTCTTGCCACCAAGAGAAGAACCATCAAAAGTAAATGCAATCTCAACCGTCATTTTTTCATTGTCAGCTGTAAACTCATAATCATTGGATACTTTCTTTCCATCAATCAGAAGTTCTGAATTTTCCTCTTTTAACATCTGCCAGCCGGAAAGTTTGTATTTTGTTCCAACTTCCAGCCCATCTAATGTGACTTTATCCACAATCGTTACATCTTTTCCGGCTTCGATTTCTTTCTTGCCGTTCTTGTCCGTAGCGGTCGTATGGATTTTGATGATACGTTCTGTGATAAGAACAGTCTGTCCATCATCGTTGATGTCTTTATGTTCGGCAACCTTGACAGGCTCTTTCGGATTGCTTATATCGTACAATTCCTCAAAAGTAACAAGGTTCTGACCGCCAAGAGCTGAACCGTCAAAACTGTAAGTAATCTCAACCGTCATTTTTTCACTGTCAGCAGTGAAAGTATAATTACTGTCTACACGTTTCCCGTCAATCAGAAGTTCGGCGTTTTCTTCCTTTAACATCTGCCAGCCGGAAAGTTTATATTTTGTTCCAACTTCCAAGCCATCAAGTGTGACTTTGTCCACGATCTTGATGTCTTTTCCGGCAACAATCATTTTTTCGCCTGTTTCCTTGTCGGTAGCTGTGGTATGGATTGTGATTTCTTTTTCGTATTCATCGGTCAGTGTCCCTAAATCTACGGTCACTTTATTTCTGGATACGACTACCTCAAAAGCTGGAATCAGCTTAAATCCGGCGTTGGAATCACACTTTAATTCCTCAATCACATAGGTATCATAGAGTAATGCACCTTTGCTGTCGTCTGGTTCAGATGTACCAAACCATACACCGTCCTCACTGGATTTTCCGGCATTGGTATTGACCTTGTGGGAAGCCCAGCTTGAAGCAGTGGAGAACTGACCGTTTTTGTCAGTAACTACAATATGGGATTCTCCCGTTGTCTTGCTTGTAATTCTGAATGGAACACCTGCAAGACGTTTGTGTGTACCTGCACCGATTTTTACACCCTCAATATCGCCACGCTTAATCTGGTTGTAGACAGAGTGGGATTTGTCGGTCAAGTCCACGATTTTTCCATCTTCTGTGATAGAAAAGTCGATTGCTTTTGCACCATCTGTCAAGTAGCCCTCTGGTGCTTTGCTTTCTTCTAATCTGTAATTTCCGTAAGGGAGCAAGTCAGCAGAAGTAGAAGCAATTCCGTCAATGCCTGTCTGAATCTTCTTTACCGTTTCATTCTTGCTGTATAATTTTCCCTCAACCAGTACAGGACTGTCATTTAAGGAAATGATATTAAATTCTGTGTACTGTAAGGTCGCACTTCCCTGTGCTTTGGTATCCTTTGTTTCAAGGTCACGTTTCTGGATTTTTACACCGCCACGGATAACCTTGTCGGATACGGAATACTGATTGCTTCCAGAAAGTACGGCAAGTTCGCCATCTTCGGAAATCTGTGTAAGGTATGTTCCCTTAATCTGTTCGGAACTTCCGTCAGCCTGCATATATGCACCATCTAATAAGTAGCCGTTTGGTGCTTTTGTTTCTGTGACAGTGAGTGTACCAAGTGGCAGTACATTTTTACTGTCCTGTGTATAGAAGCTGTCGCCGGATACTTTGTAGCTGTCGGCAAGTCTGGATACATAATGGATAGTTCCGTCACTGTCTTTTTCGGCAACGGTTTTGGTTGTCCATGTACGGGTAGCTTTTGCAGGTAGATTATCTGCATTGTAGTATCCGTCATAATAGCTCCATGTGAACTCTGCCCCCTCTAAAGAAGCAGTTCCCTGTGGAGTAGATTTTCCTGTTTCCATGTCAATTTTGAATAAATCAATCAAAGTCTCTGTGACCTTTGGAGTGTCAGCAACAGTTAATGTCGCTGTTTTTCCAACTTCCACATTTAAGGCATGGACAGTAGAATCCAGCTTGTAACCTTTTGGAGCAGAAAGCTCTTTGATGTAAACTGTTCCGGCTTTTACCTCAACTTCTTTGGTATCGCCGTTTCCATCGGCAGTAAGTGTGGCAAGCTGGCTGTTACAGCCCTTATCAGAATAGACACCAAATGTCGCACCCTCAAAGGAATAGTTGGCATTGCCATCTGTGACCGTTGGATTGGAAGAAGTCTTTTTGACCTTTGCATTTCCTACATTTAACTTCGCCCAGAACTGTCCGATGTCCTGTCCTTCGCCAGTATAAATGTAACCGCCACATTCATAGCGTCCCTTATTTGCTTTCACAAATGCTTTCGCACCAGCGTAAACTTCATTCTGTACTGCCTGTGAGATTTCATTATAGGAAGCTCTGACGTTATCGCACTGCCAGCCGAGCTGTTCACTCAACCTCTGCCAGACAACACACTGTTCCAGCAAGTATCCCTGTTTGTAATTCAAGTTCGTATGAGAAGCGGTATATTGCTTGACGTACTCTAAGGAAAGAGCAACGTCCGCAATCTGATCGCTACTCATACGGGTACTTGCGTCAGAGCGTGTTTTATATCCATTCTTGAAATTGGTGTTGATGTCCACGCAGTAGGCAGTTTCGCCCTCAACTTTCATGTGTCCCTCATTGAATGTGGATTTGATAGAACCATCATTCATAACGTGTTCAATGTAGCCGACACGTTCTGCTGATTCTGTCCAGTATTGATTGCCGGAAGCATGAACCGCCGTCACTGGTAATGCCGTGAGAATGGTTGCAAAAGCAAGTGTTCCTGTCAGCAATCGCTTTACTAGCTTATTCATATTTTCTCTTTCTCCTTTCGATTTTGGGTATGAAAAAAGCCGTCCATTTCTGAACGACTGGAAATAGAAAAGGAACGCCAAAAGTGTACGTTCCATAGTCTATAAAATATTTAATTTTTCTCTCTGGTGTGCTATCTGACGCCAATTTTGACCCCAAATTTCTGAAAAATGACGATTTTTGATGAACAGCTACAAATTTTCAAAATCCGTGAAACCCTTGTAACCAGGGCGTTACGGGACTATATGAAACTAGACAAAACCAACGTCACAATAACAAGAGGTGAGTGCTAATTTTTTTAAAAAATTTGTGTACCAGTAAAATAAAAAATCTACTTCCATATTTCATCCACAACATATTCCCGGCTCCTGGTATGCAGCACTTTTTCTCTTGCCATTCCAGTAAAAATATAATCTAGCGCGGCAGTACCCATCATTGATAGTTTCTTATGATCGCATAGTTACGAAAAAGGCAAGTATCTTTTTTCGTGATACTTGCCTTTCTGAAATATTAATTTTATCAACCAGATATTCTCCAGCTGCTTTACTGTCTATTCATAATTTTCTCTATTTCTTCTCATCCAACAACATCACACCCTGCGCCGGATTCTTATCAATCGCACCAACAATCGGATGTGGTACATAACACTCTTCCAGATATGCAATGCCTTCTGCTGTCAGTCGAACGTTCAATGCACCTGCCGCATCATCCAGATACTGCATCTTCGTTGCACCGATGATCGGCGAAGTAACACCTTTTGCCCACTGCCATGCGATTGCGATCTGCGACATCTTACACTGATACTTTTCTGCAAGTTCGTGTACGCGGGTGACAATCTTCATATCTGCGTCTTCCATACGGTCATATTTGCCAACCGCAACTCTGTCCGTTCTTCCTCTTAAAGATTCGGATTTCCATGTCAGTCTTGCAAGGTGTCCTGCTGCAAGCGGGCTATATGGCATCAGTGAGACATTCATCTGTTTACAGATAGGAATCAATTCTCTTTCATCTTCACGGTACAGTAGATTATAATGATTCTCCATTACAGACTTGCAAATGCATAGAAAAAAGCGGATCATCTACCGACAATCCACTTTCTCTCTTTCTTTACATTTCTTTACATACATCAATCCATCCACATGCCCCGGCAACGTCTTCCAGTTCTGCAATCGTAAGTCTGACTGCACTGTGGTCATTACCAGCTGCAGGATATACCGTCTCAAAACGTTTCAGAGACTCATCTAGATAAACTTTAATTCCATCTTTAATTCCAAATGGACACACACCGCCCGGGGCATGTCCGATATATTCTTCTACTTCATCGAATGGAATCATCTTCGCCTTCACATGAAACTGATCCTTATATTTACGGTTATCAACCTTCGCCGTTCCCTCTGTCAGGATCAGGATTGGTTCTCCATCAACCAGAAATGACATCGTCTTTGCGATCATTCCCTGCTCTACACCGAGAGCTTCTGCTGCAAGCTGTACCGTCGCACTTGATTCTTCCAGTTCAATCACGTGATCTGCATAACCTTTTTCTTCCAGATATTTCTTTGCTCTTTCTAATGACATGATCCATATCTTCCTTCCTGCATCTATACTTTCTTTTTATTATACTACTTCTATACTGCTTCTTCATTCCTTTTTATATCGGTTAATTCACTCCACAACTCATGTTTCAGCAGGATAGCAGCCATCAATGCTGTCAGGAAATCAGAAACAGCCTGTGCGGCCAACACACCATGATATCCGATCATATGCGAAGCAATAATGATCACAATTCCATAGATCACACCCTGACGGCTGACTGATAACAAGAATGCTCCCATTGCTTTTCCCGCCGACTGGAATACACAGGTCGTAACCAGAACGACTGCCATAAACATCATTCCTGCTTGCTGTAGACGTAACATCAGCACACCCGAATCTACAATCTCCGGTGTCTTCATGAATACACGGATCAAGGGTCTTGCACCGGCAGATAAGATTACTGCCAGTATAACTGCCAGACCACATTCGAATTTATAACAGAATGCGAGAATCTCTTTCAGACGTTTCTTATTCCTTGCCCCATAATTATAACCAACCAACGGTTGACATCCGAACGCAAATCCAACCAGAATCAACGCCGCGATCATATTTACTTTCATCACGATTCCCATCGCCGCAACTTTATTGTTTCCATATACAAGCAGACTCCTGTTTGTAACAGTAACTGCAAAGCTCTGCATAAAGTTCGTGATCGATGCAGGAATTCCGATTGCCAGGATCTGTCTGAATTCTTGCATGTTAATATGCATATGTCCCGGATCAATCGACAGCTTTTTACTCTTTTTCAAATATATCCACACATAATAAGCGTCCGTCGCAATATACCCGATGATTGTTGCAATCGCGGCTCCGCCGGCTCCCATACCCAGTACCGAAATAAAAATAGGATCTAATATAATATTCACTACTGCACCAAGGACGGAACCTTCCATGGATGCTTTCGAAAATCCTTCTGACCTGAGCTGGTTGTTCGGTGTAAATGATACAATAATAAATACAGAACCCAGCACCAGATATGTATAGTACTGTGATGCATATTTGTAAGTATTTGCATCCGCTCCTAATAAATGCAGCATCGGTGCACGGAAGATCAGAAGTAATACTGTTACGATTACTCCGCAGATAATTGCTCCATAAAAACAGAAGGAACTGATGCGTTTTGCATCCTCATCTTTCCTCTGTCCGAATAATCTTGCGATCATGGAACTTCCACCCAGTCCGAAGATATCTCCAAGTGCGATCATAGCCGTGAACATCGGTGCTCCAAGTGACACACCTGCTACCAGATTCGTATTTCCCGTTCTTGCAATGAAGAATGTATCTACCATATTATAGACCAGTGAAATGACCATACTGAATACCAGCGGTAATGCCATATTAAAATATGCCTTATGTACCGGCGCTTTTTCAAAAAGTTCGTTTTCCATATATCTGTAAACCTCCACTATGATTTCATCTGAAATATTCCATTTCTTAATTATTGTTTTGTGAACTGTACCGGTTATTTTACAACAAACTTTCTGTTTTGTCACAGGAATATTTCCATATTTTATTGTATATTTTTTCATATATATCTGTATATTTCCAGCTGACCGCAGAACCCGATATCCACATTTTCTTTTCTTATCCAACTTATTATCTGCAGAATTTCTTACCAGCATCTTCTTTTGCAGCTTCTTTCAAGCGATCAACGGCAAAAAAAGCCTTGGATCCGGCACAATAATCCACCGGATTCAAAGCTTCTTATAATCTCTTATTTTTTCTGATTAATTTTCTTCTGCGATACGATCAGTCCCAGCAGAATTAACAGAGCTCCCGTCACAGATACGAACGTCATCTTCTCATGCAGTATCACCACAGATAGCACAACCGTCACATCCGGTGACACATAAATATATACACTCGTCTTGATCGCACCGATCCATTTGGTAGAAAGATTCCATAAGAAGAAACCCAAAGCACTTGCTCCGACTCCAAGGAACAGAAAATTAAGTATAATCTCCGGCTTTTTAAATACTGTCACATCCCATGACACCCCTTGCCACATCAGAACCGGAATCAGGAATAACATTCCGTAAAAATAGATTCTCCTGGTCACCGCTGCCGTCGGATAATCCCATTCACCGATTTTCTTGATGATTGCGGAATAGAAGCCCCAGGAAATCATAGCCGTAAATGCCAACATATCTCCCTTCATAAAAAAGGGTAGCAAAAAAGCGGGTGATGGGAATCGAACCCACGTATCCAGCTTGGAAGGCTGGTGTTCTACCATTGAACTACACCCGCATCAACAATGCTCATTTATTATAGCATGATGTTTTCTAAAATGCAAGCACTTTTTAAATTTTTTTAATTTTTTTGACACTTAACTCAATTTCACATCTACAGGACCTGCCACTGGCAACTTCTCTTGCATACTTTGGTATCTACAGGACATGCCACTAGCAGCTTCTTTTTTACTCATGTCGATCTAAATCTGCGACTACCGCATCTCCAATTTGCAATATTTTTTCAAAGTGCTACAATAAATAACCGAAAAAATATTCCACCGCTGTAATCATCAGCAACGAAATATTTTTATCAATATCACAACAAAGAAGGCGTATGATATGTTCCAATATTATCTAATTCATTATTTTAATTTTAAGAATGCAGGCGGCTTCATGCTTGTCTCACTGCTCTGCCTGATCGCGGTTCTTGCAATCGTTATTTTGACAGCGAAGCTTAAAAAACACTACAAACTCAACACACAGGATCTGACACCAAAGCAGATTCGAAAGCTAAACCATATACATAAAGTAAAAGAAATTTCTCTTATCGAAAGCTTTTATGAGATGGTATTTTCCAGTACTTCGGTACTTTTATTCCTGTCTCTTTACTATATTATCGATGAGCGGATCCCACAGGCTGCCTTTTACTGGCAGAAATACCAGAACATTATCTTACTTTTATTCCTGGTATTTTCTGTATTTATGACAAACTGGTTCGATATCCTGTTCGTCCCATTAACTGCAATACCAACCAGACAAAAGGCTTCCGTAAGGCTGATCTCTGCCTTTTATATTATTCTGATCCTGTTATACATCAAGTTCATCTATCATGATTCGAACTATGATTCACTGATCATGTATTTTATCACACTGGCAGTTGGTCGTTTCCTCTACTTTGATTCTACACTCGAAGATATCAGAGACACACTGCAAGGTGTCGCAAGGAATTTACCGCTTCTTGTATTGATGGGAAGCTATTCTGCTATCGTATGCTGGTATGGATTCCACTGCGGATTCCTGCTGACTTCCAATGGTGTCATCCTTAGTACGCTGCTGGCGCATCTTTTTATGGATGTATCTATCTTTGTGCTGGATAAGACACAGTTGGTGAAATTGTTTATTTAGACTTCTACTCATTCACCAACCAATCCTTTTTAATGCCGATCAGTTCAAAATATCTTTATACCGCTCGATCTGATATTTTAATACATTATTCCACCGCCGAAAGATTCTTAAAATCTACTTTCTGGAGCAACGGATCCACCAGGCCTATAAAGATGGTATCAGACATTTTATCATCTCCGCTGCCGATCGTAATCTGATTGCTCCGGAAGTAACTCCAGATTTTTTATACTACAATATACCGGATAAGAAGGCAGCACTTCTTACACTTCACTCTTATTATTTCCCATGTATTTTTCCGAATGTCTGTTCATCCATATCAGTACACCAACACAGATAATGATTGAGATGATCGATCCTGCCGGTGCCGCACATCCCATCGGGAATAACGTATCCGGAAAATGCGTTGCCGCATAATAAGACAATGGGATTCTCGCACATATGATAGATATGGAATTGTGGATAAATGATACGATAGACAAGCCATATGCATAAAAATATCCGCTTAAGCAGAAATGTACTCCTGCAAATACACAGTCCCATGCATAACTTCGTAAATACTGTCCTCCAAGTATCTGTACTGCCCCGTCATTCGTGAATAGTCCAACAAACGGAACAGATACAAACTGCACAATCGTTGCCGCAACTAATCCATATCCTACTGTCATACATAATACATACCGCAATGTCAGGCGTGCACGGTCATGCTTGCCTGCACCAATATTCTGCGATGCCAGTGCCGATATCGTTGACAACATAGAAGACGGTACCAGGAACAGGATCCCTATGATCTTTTCCACAATACCTACCGCCGCCGCATCATTTAATCCACGCTGGTTGGCAAATATTGTGATTGCAATAAACGATATCTGGATAAATCCATCCTGCAGTGCAACCGGCACACCGACTTTCAATATGTTTTTCATCGTATGTCTCTTCGGACGAAGATCCAATTTTCTTAATTTGATCCCTGTGCCCTTTTTTATGACCACGGTAAGTGAAACAATGACACTGACTGCCTGTGCGATGGTCGTTCCAAGTGCTGCTCCGGCCGCATCCAGTCCCATGACTCCGATGAACAGATAATCCAGACCGATATTCGCTGCGCATGCTACTGCAATAAAGTACATCGGACTTTTGGAATCACCGATTCCACGGAAGATTGCACTGATAATATTATAAGCTGTAATAAAAGGAATCCCGATAAAGCAGATTGTCAGATAACGGATTGTTCCTTCTACTGCCTCGGCCGGTGTCGACATCACACTGACGATCGGTCTGACTGCCGCCAGTAATACGATCATAAGTATGATCGCAATTCCCATGAACATCGTTGCCGTGTTTCCAATTGTCTCCGATGCTTTCTTATAATCTTTTGCACCGATGCAGCGCCCGATCATAACCGTCGCTCCCATCGCAAGCCCTACGATCATAACTGTCAGCATATGCATGATCTGGCTTCCGATCGATACCGCCGTCGTACTGCTGACCCCGCCAAACTGACCGACAATAAATAAATCTGCCATACCATATAACGTCTGTAAAAAGTACGATAACAGATATGGCAGTGAAAAATAAATGACTGTCTTAAATACACTTCCTGTTGTTAAATCTCTCTCCATGTTGTAACGTCCTTGTCTTTAGAAATACTCATTTCATAATTCTATTCCTATTAACCTGGTAAATCAACTTTTCAGGAAGATTTTTTTGAAAGAGAGTGATTACTTTTGTGGTACTAAACCGCAAGGAGCCCCATCGTCCGCAATATGAATATCGTCACAAACAACGTAAATATCGAAAGCACCGATGAGAACACAACCAGCTGCCCGGCAAGCTGTCCATCCGCTCCCGCCTGCTGCGCCATGATATAGCTGGATACTGCAACCGGCGTCTGATATGCCAGCACCCCGGACAACAGGTCCGCATCCCGGTAACCCATCATAACCACCATCGGAATCATGATAAGCGGCAAGATTACCAGCTTGATCGTCAATACCACAAATGCTGTTTTTAAGTTTCCTTTTACTTTTGAAAAGTCCAGATCACCACCCAGAATCATAAACGCAATCGGTGTTGATAATTTGGCCAGATCCTGAACCGTTGTATCGACAGCTGTCGGAAGTCTGATCCCAAGAAGTGAAAATATAATCCCTAATACCGAAGATATGATCAGTGGATTCTTTATAATATCCAGAATGATCTTTTTCCAGTCATTTTCCCTTTTTTCACCGAAGATTGACAGCGCGACTACTGCAAGGAAATTATACATCGGTACCAGGATAGCACTTAAAATTGCCGCTGTCGTCGTACTTTTCGGTCCATACATATTCTGTACGACTGCAACTCCGAAGATCACATAATTGCTCCGGAAAATTCCCTGGATAACTACACCCTGCTGATTTTCCTGTGTTACGATCCTTGGAACGATCAGACACAACAATACGAACAGTATCAGAAGTCCCCCTGCTGCCCAGATGCACAGCCTGATCCTGCTATGTATCTCAGAACCGATATCACTCTGGTAGACATTGTAGAATAACATACATGGTAAAAATATCTTAAACACAATGGCATTTGCCTGTTTTGTAAGCTTTCCGTCCGCCAGAGATGTATAATTGACCAGAAAATATCCTAATACCATAAGAAAAAATACCGGTGCAATTACATTAAACGATACAATTATATTATCCAAATTTTCTCACTTCTCTCATTCTTAATAAATGCTGTATTTTCCTTTTGAATCTACAGCATTATACTTTTTATTTCTGTATATTTTCCAGATATTTACACATGAAATACGTACTCATCCAGACGCTCGAATGCTTCTTTTACTCTGCCAAGCGGTAATGCAAGATTCATACGGATTCCATATTTCTGGTGGAACGGTCTTCCGTCCTGCCATGCAACGCCTACGTCCCATCCTGCTTTTAACAGCTCATCCAGTGACTTATAATTTTCCTCACACCAGTCTTCGCAGTCCAGGAACAACATATAAGTTCCCTGCGGCTTACTTACTTCAATTCCTCTGTAGTAGTCACGGATATGATTCACTGCATAATCAACATTTTCAGATAATACCTGGCAAAGCTCATTGACCCAGGTATATCCTTCTGCCTCGTAAGCCCCGATCAGCGCATGCATAGATAATACATTCATTGTATTATAATGTGATTTTCTTGATTTTGCCTCCACCCGGTCACGCAGCATTTTGTTGAAGATTATATGATAACTTCCTACCAGACCTGCCAGGTTAAATGTCTTACTCGGTGCATACAATGCAATCGTACGGTTTCTTGCATCCGGACTGATCGACTGTGTCGGAATGTGCTGGCTGCCTTTTAAGATCAGATCTGACCAGATCTCATCTGCGATCACTACACATTCATTGTTCTTATATACTTCCATCGCCTCTTCAATCTCTCGGCGCTCCCATACACGTCCGGTCGGATTATGCGGACTACAGAAGATTGCTACATGGATGTTATTTGCCTTTAACTTGGCATCCATGTCTTCATAATCCATCCGCCAGATTCCTTTTTCGTCTTTTTTGAGCGGACTGTGTACAATCTTGTATCCATTCTCTGTGATGCATTTGGTGAATCCGATGTAAGTCGGGCTGTGAAGAAGTACGGCATCTCCCGGTGCGGCAAAAGCTGTCAGAGCAGAGATTACTCCGCCTAATACTCCGTTCTCATATCCGATATATTCCGGCATCAGTCCTTCTACATTATTGCGGATCTTATGCCAGCGTATGATCGAATCATAATACTCTTCCACCGGACTGAAATATCCATATGCCGGATGTGCTGCCCTGTCCATGATCGCTTTTGGAATCGTTGGGACAGTTTCAAAGTTCATGTCTGCCACCCACATCGGGATCACATCAAATCCGTCTTTTGGCGGTTCCGGTGTAAATCCCGGATTCTTTCCCAGTCCGTCTACTGCAATCGCATCTTTTCCATGCCTGTCTATAATCTTTGTAAAATCATATCTCATATCTTTCTCTCCTGTTTCCCGAAAACGATCTTCCACCGGCGCCTGCCGTCTGATCGCTATTTTTTTGAAAATACCCACATCGCTTTTATCTGGTCTTTGATATTGGCAAATACCCATGTTGCTTTCGAATTCTTTATGCTGAACGGATCATTCACTTTCACATTGCCATTCTCATAACCTGTCAGTACGATAAAATGTCCAATCTTAGTAAAATCTCCCGGACCGACACTGCATATGATCGGATGTCCCTGCGAAAGTTCTAAAGCTACCTGCTCTTCTGACAAAAGACCTGCAGTACTGTTAAGATTCCAGTTTGCTCCGGCTTCATCCATGAATCTCCAGTACGTGTTATTCTCTTCGTCCACATAACCATGTTCCGTTCCGTAAGCAGCTACCTTTGCCGGAGTGATCGACGCATCCTGATTCAGTCCGGCTGCTACCATCGCCATACATGTCGGTCCGCATCCACTTGCCGCTACTATACTGGTTCCGTATGGAGCATACCCCCATCGTTCATCCCACTGTAAAAGTTCCGGTATCCCTCTCTGCGAAAGTTCTTTTCCTATCGTATCTGCATACGGCTTATCTTTTTTCTTTTCATAATCGGCCACAAAATCTACTGTTTCCACATTTTTATCCAACAGTTCGATCACATTTTTCGGATATCCGTGTTCCGTTGCCTGCTTTCGTATACGTTCCAATTTCTGTTCAGCAGTTTCCGGCTTTGACTTTACTTTTGCCGCCTCTTTTTTATCCTGCTTTTCTTTTCTGAGCTCTTCTACTTTCTGTTTTTCTTCTACACGTTCACGGTGCAGACTATAGCCAGCAAAAGCAGCAGTTATTACTGCTGCTATCACACCGACTACTGTTATACGCCTTAATATCTGATTTCTTCTTGCACCTTTTGAAAGAGAAGTTCTTGGTCGTTGTTCTACGTTATTAGTCTCCTTCATCTGTCAATTCAGTCCTCTTAATAATAATCTATTTTCTCGACATCGTTCTTAATTATACAACAGCATTCCAGCGGATACAACTTATCATTTCCTTAATATTGATTCTGACTTTTCGTATTTGTGTCGTTTTTTTATATAATTATGACTTTTTTCAATTTTTTTTCATTTTTTACTTGCTTTTTACATTTTATCATGATATCATACTACTTGTCTTAAGGACACGTCAAATAACGGGGTGTGGCTCAGCTTGGCTAGAGCGCCTGGTTTGGGACCAGGAGGTCGCAGGTTCGAATCCTGTCACCCCGATTTATAATGTATTATGCGGGTGTAGTTCAATGGTAGAACACCAGCCTTCCAAGCTGGATACGTGGGTTCGATTCCCATCACCCGCTTTTTTCATGCTCTATTTTAGATTTATCTGGCGGCTTCTTTCGAACCGCATGGCGACAAACAACGAACCCTGTCATCTTCTGGGTGTCTTCACTAACTTTATGTGAAGACACCTGAAAGATGACAGGGTTCGTTATTTTTCCAGATTGTTCCCTGAGCCCTAATCTATTTTCTTTTTCAAAAATGCAAATACAGAACCGAGCAAAATATAGATATCTGCCAGATTGGCGGTTATATTGCCCAGTATTTTGTGACTGGATTTAATACCGATATAATCCACTACCTTTCCTCTGACAACACGGTCATAAGTATTGCTTAAAGCTCCTGCGCTTAAGAATGTCAGGGCTATCTTACTAAGCATATGCCCTTTCCTAAAAGCTTCTATAATTGTCAGAAGTCCGATCGCTGCTGTCGTCATCACCGACGCTTTCTTTACTTTTTCCGGTTCGGAATCCATAGAGTTAAATGCAAATCCTTTATTATATACTTTTCTGATCAGAATCCCTGTCCCACAGAGACTTTTTTCTTCCGTCTCGCTTACATTCTCTTCTATGTACTGTTTTACAGCCATATCAAGAGCGAACAGTGTTCCGACCGCACCGGGTATGCGTGTACGCATTTATACTTCTCCCTGGATCTTTACGATCTCTTCTTCCTGTCTTTCTATCTCTTCGTCACGTTTTTCTATCTCTTCGCAGAGCGTTACATAATCCATGTCTGACACTTCTCCACTCTGGAATTTTTCATATACCATACGTCCGATATCTGCAAGATCTCTTTCATTCGCTCTCTTTAACGAACGAACATTGCTTTTAATCTTCTGGATCTCCAGAGTATCTCCTGTCTTCTTTGTGATGTCACTAGCAACATCTGAAACCATTCTGCCGAATTCTTCAAAAAAATCTGCCATTAGTATCCTCTCCTTATCTCGTTCTTCTTTACAGCTGTCTTAAAATATCCAATGATCGGTACAAATTCATCGTCCCATATCCCCATTGTGTATTCGGATATTCTATTCCCGAAAGCTTTTGTGTTCCCATCACGATAATATTTCTGACCTGACTGGACGACACTCCTCTTGCCCCCGGCTGCTCACTGATCCATTCCATGATCAGGGCACATCCGCCTGCTGCAATCGCTGTTGCGGCGCTCGAACCGGTCCGATTCTTAAATCCCCCGCCAGGTACTGCTCCTGTGACCGTTTCTCCCGGCGCAGCATAATCCGGTTTTATTTTCTCATCTCTAGTATACCCCCTGCCCGAATTAATATCAACTCCATTCTCCCTGCTGTTATAAAAAGCCACAGTCATTGTATTTCTTCCTCCTGAAGGTTCTGTAAATGTAGTGTCCGGATTTGATTCCAGAAAATATACCTCTCCCTCCAGGAATTCTTCCATCGGAAGCCATATGTGAAAATCTCCGGTTGTCTGCATCGCCGGCTTTATATCTATTTTCCATATTCCGGGAACCGCATTCTGAAACCTTATAAATACCAGCTGTGCATCATTATTCTCCTGTAATAATCTGTATTCCACAGTAATCGTTGTCCGTTCAAATGTAAATAAAAAATCAAACAGATACCCCAGACGTATCGGAATCATCCCCGTACGCTCTCCAGACGGCGAAGTAACCGACACCATTACGATATTCGGAAGTGTACTCCATAATTCAACGGCAAAAGACTGTGTCCCTTCTCCTACCCGGATTTCTGCTGTCCTCATATCCTGTGCATCCGTAAAACGGTTAAAATAGTGATGTCTTCTGGCCGCCTCATTGCCTGTTCCGACTACAACACACCTGTTTCTTACCGTCGCATAAATGTCCAATATATCTGCCAGAAGAGAATCTCCGTTATGTCCTCCAAAGCTTGTTCCGAGGGCTACACAGATCACTAACGGCATTCCCTGTTTTCTTGCCAGGTCATTCAGATAGCGGAGTCCCAGCATAATATCATTTTCCTGATAACATACGGCATCCTGTGCTATCACGAAAAATTCTTTCAGATAATTTTTTGCCGGCTTTAATTTGACCATTGCAATAGAAGCCTCCGGTGCGGCCCCGAGAAACCGTTTTCCAACTTCTGCTCCTCCTGCAGCCGCACTTGCAACAAATGTTCCATGTCCGTCTGTATCCACACTCGGTACTATCTGAAGCGGATCCTCCGATCTAAGTGCTGCATTGATCATTTCTTCCGTATATTCCGTTCCATAATAAAGCCCCTGTGGTGTTCTTCCTGTCTGAATCGTCTGATCCCAGATTCCCACAATCCGTGTCGTCCCATCCAGATTGCGAAACACACGATTCTGATAATCTATCCCGGTATCTAAAAAGCCGATCATGATCCCATCCCCCATCAGCTGAAGTGTCGGATAGTTCTGCAATGTAATAATTCCTGCTGCATCTAACGGCTGCATATCCAGAAGTGCATAACATTTTGGGATCGTACTGTACCAATATTCTCTGAACGATAATGGAAGCAGAATCCTTCTGTCTACAGATACACTTTTATATCCAAAATCCATCTCCTGAATACACACATTTTCCGGATTCACTTCCTTAAGTTCCTCATCTCTGTATAATGGAATAATAAAATCCCAGTAATCTTCGGAAATAATCTTTTCTTTACAGTTCTCTTCCAAATCGAGTAGGAGGCGGTGACTAACCGCCGTCCTCTCACAGCACCGTACGTACCGTTCGGTATACGGCGCTTTCAATAGTTGACGTGCACAGACTGGTAGGCTGTGGCTAAATCATAATAGCCACTGTTTATCAGTCTTTCTTTATTCAGCGCCCAAATCACAGCTTTGTTATTACTGATATACCAGTACTTTCTTCGACTGTTTGCTATTGTTGCCGCATAGTGTTCTGGAATTCCCAGCTTGACTAGGTTTTTATATTTCGTTCTGGGTTTCTTCCATTGTTTCCATATGCACATGCGTATTCTGTGATAGAGCCATCCATTGATGTCATCTATGTTGCTCTTCATACTTGCAATTCCGTAGTAGTTAAGCCAACCTCTTGCATATACTTTGGTTTTCTCAAGGCTTGGCCTGATCGACTGACATTGCTTGCGGGAAGACAACTCCTTCAGTCTGGACTTGAACTTCTTCCATGACTTCGGATGAACTCGGACATAAATGCCTTTTCCGTTCCTTCCCAATGCAAAGCCAAGGAATTTAAAATTTCGGATTGCAAATACGCTGACAGTACGGCTCTTTTCTCGGTTGACTGTAAGTTTCAGCCTCTCCTCAAGATATTTTGTACTGCTTTCCAAGAGTCTCTCTGATGCTCGCTTGCTCTTTGCAAGAAGCACGATGTCATCGGCATATCTTATACATGGGACATCTCTTTTCAAGAATTCTTGGTCGAACTCATTGAGGTAGACATTTGCCAGCAATGGTGATAGATTTCCACCTTGTGGTGAGCCTTCCTCTGTATCAATGACTACTCCGTTTTCCATTACACCGCTTTTCAGATAGCGCTTTATCAGCTGTACTACGCGTTCATCCTTTACTTTCTTCCGGAAAAGATTGATGAGAATTTCGTGATTAAGAGTATCGAAGTACTTTGACAAGTCAAGGACTACAGCAAATGTATAGCCTTGTTCTGCATACTCCTTAATCTTAAGTATTGCATCTTTTGCACTTCTGTTCGGACGATAGCCATAGCTACCCTCTGCAAACAGTGGTTCATAGATTGGCACTAACTGTTGGGTTATTGCCTGTTGGAGTGTACGGTCTACCACTGTTGGTATGCCAAGCTTTCGCACACCACCATCTGGTTTGGGAATCTCAACTCGTCTTACTGGAGACGGAGTATACTTTCCACGATAAATGCGGTCGGTTATCTCTTGTTGATGTTCCTTTAGATATGGAAGAGCCTCCTCAATGGTCATGCCATCAATTCCCGGCGCTCCCTTGTTTGCCTTAACTCTCTTATACGCTCTGTTAAAGTTATCTTTATACAGTATCGCTTCCAAAAGTCTCGGCTGTGCACTGTCTCTTTCTTTCCATATCCGATTGAATGACCTGGACGCTTTCACATACCCTTCATGTTCCGCATTATCTCTTTGCGAACAGCCATTGTTTTCAATGTTTTCTGCCATAAACGGTCATTCCTCCTTTCTCGGTCATACTCAAGACTCCTACTGATTCGGTCCTTCACCTCGAACGGAACTTGTTCCGTTTGGCTACTATGACCTCTGCTGACTTCTGTACGTTCAGCATTGCTTTATGCAATGATTACCTCTTTCAAGGCGTACCGCACAGACCTCCCTAGGTACCACACGTTTCTTCCTCTCCATCCATCTGTCTCATTTATCATACATGATTCCGTGTAGTCATTGGGTTTCAACTTGTGATGCAGTCTTGCCCTCATGCATGACCTCATATGAGATTTCTGTTCGTCAGACCAGAGATTTGCCCGTGAGTTAGTATGTTCCTCACATCCAGCTTCCTTCAGATTCCATCTCGCGATGAACACCCTTGCCTTCGGCTATATCCTTCCCACTACCGGGCGGATTCGGGACTTTAACCCTTTAGAAACGTGCGCCGCTAGGCGCACATCAAAAAAACCTTTCATATACATTTGTTTTATGTATATGAAAGGTTCCCTGTCATTCATTAATCTTTTATTATGAATTCGTATTCTGGTTCAGCATACGTTCAATAATGTCTACCGACTCTTCAATACCATAACTTGCACTGTTAAAACAGATATCATAGTTCATAGCATCTCCCCATTTCTGACCGGTATAATAATTGTAATATCTTGCATGTTGACGATCCAGCTTTTTAAGCAGACGTACCGCTTTCTTCTGATCCAGATCATTGACCTCCATAATACGATGCACACGCTGTTCGAACGGTGCCGTAATAAAAATACTGATATGTGGAATATGGTTATTCGCAAGTATCACATCTGCACATCTACCCATTACAATAAAATCTTCTTCTTTTGCCATTTTGCAGATCAGGTCACTCTGATTGAAGAAGATTGCGTCTTCTCTTGTCAATCCATGATAGCGGTCAAAGTCTTTCAGACGCTCTTTGATCGTCCTTCCAGATCCCTGATATTTGTTCTCGATCAGATCCGTTCCCAGATCCGCCACATCTGTCACAGAATCCTTCTCCGCATCCAGTCTTCTTAATACTTCATTAAAGATTTCTGCATCATAGTAGTTGATTCTAAGTGCATCTGCCAGTGCAAATCCAATATCATTTCCGGCACTCCCCTGCGTTCTTCCGATACAAATAATAAGATGATCGTCTTTTGAAAACTTCTGACGCAGATTCGCTGTATTCAACTTCGCCCTGTTTTCATCCAGAATTTCAACCTTACCGAAACTTGCAGGAAGCTCTGCTATTTCCTTTAATATCTCATCGTATTTTTTCATCAGTCTGGAACGGTCTTCATCCTTTCGGATCGTACGTGCCATGTTACTGATCAATGCCAGCTCACTTCTAAGAAGATGTCCCTGCGGCTTGGTACGCATCAGCATAACCAAATTGTCCACACAGGCACGTTTATCTCCTGTAAAGGTACGGCCCAGAGAAGATCCTACACATTCATATACTTCTCCGTCCAGATCATAGATCCGTTCTGCAATGTCATAATATTTATTCTTATTCTCCTGCATTTTCCGCACCCCCTTCTATAAAAAGAATATCAACATATCGATAATAAATACCGGTATCAAAAATGTCAGTGACCATGCCATATATCCGAAGAACGACGGCATACGCACACCGTTTTCATCCGACATAGATTTTACCATAAAGTTCGGTGCATTTCCTATATATGTATTTGCTCCCATGAATACAGCACCGCACGAGATTGCCTCCAGCATCTTAACCGGAACAGCACCAAGCGTTGTTGCCACACCGCCCTTGAATCCAAGTGCTCCTGCTGTTGTAAGGAACACAAGATATGTCGGCGTATTATCAAGAAAACTTGACAGAGCTCCTGTAGCCCAGAACATCTGGAATGGTTTGCTGATTCCAAGCTCCGCTCCATTCGCTTTCAGGATCATAAGTGCCGGCTGCATAGTAATAAAGATTCCGATAAACAGAACCGCAACTTCCTGGATCGCCCCCCAGGTAAAGTGGTTACGGATACGGACTTCTTCGTTCGTCGTCTTAAACGATAAGAATGCAGCCAGAAGGATGATCACAACCTCAATTATTGACGGGAATCCAAGTGTAACTTCTCCAAGGATATGAAGTCCTTTTACGGTTCCGTCTGCATTCTGGAATGCGGACATTCCCGGAAGTGTTCCACTTAAGATCACGGCTCCGACGATCATCGCTACATAGATAAGATTATGAAGTCCTACAATTTTAAAATGTGTTCCCGGCTCTCTGATATCCGGTTTTCTTCCTTCTGCAATATCTTTTCTGTATGCTCTTCTGTCCAGGAAATAGAATATCACCAGAAGGATCACCATATTAAAAACCAGAATATGGAATAACTTCATACTCCAGAAAAAAGGTACCCCACGCATGAATCCCATCAGAAGCGGCGGATCTCCGATCGGTGTCAGACATCCTCCCATATTAGAAATCAGGAAGATAAAGAAGATCATGATATGACTCTTTCTCTTTCTCCATGAATTCATCTTAATAAACGGACGTACAAGAAGCATACTTGATCCTGTAGTTCCGATCACACTGGAAAGCAGTGTACCAAAAACAAACAACGCCGTATTAATCCTCGGTGATCCGGCAAATTCACCGTCAATCGCAATGTTACCTGCTACACAGAATAATCCAAACAGTAAAACGATAAATGTCAGATAATCATTTACCACACATTCCAGAACAGTCTCACTCATTGTAAATATTCCATATTTCGCTGTAAAAGGAATAATAAACAATATTGACCAGAATGCAACTGCCAGCGGCTGATGTTTTTCCCACCAGTCTGGCTTGATCAGCGGCATTACCGCAATACTAAGCAACAGCCCTGCAAAGGGTATGCAGAGCCAGATTGGAATAGCTGATAATTCCCCCATCGCTGTCTTTCCTCCATTCTTCTCCTAGTAAAAAAATTATATAATTGTTTATATGTAAAATGTATTATTGAAGTCTTGGTACTTCCTGACCTCTCAACATAATTACCGGTCCTCCGGTTCCTTCGATATATTCCTTCGTGATGATAACCTCTCCGATATTGTCATCCTTCGGGATTTCATACATGATATCCAGCATGAATTCTTCAATGATCGCACGAAGTGCTCTTGCTCCGGTATCTTTCTTCAATGCCTTCTTCGCAATTGCATGAAGGGCATCGTCATTGAATTCCAGTTTTACCTCATCCAATGCCAGCAGTTTCTGATACTGTTTTAATATTGCATTCTTAGGTTCTTTTAAAATCTCTACCAGCATCTCTTCACTCATCCCCTGTAAAGTGAACACGATCGGCAGACGTCCTAAGAACTCAGGAATCATTCCAAATGCACGTAAATCTTCTGTTGTTACTTTCTTCAGTATCTCTTTATCGTTATTATACTTGTCTCTTAAGTCTGCTCCAAAACCAATTGCTGCCTGTTTGGTCAGACGCTCTTTGATGATTCCGTTAAGATCCGGGAACGCTCCGCCGCAGATGAAGAGAATATTTCTTGTATTCACGGTTGTAAGCGGAACCATGGCATTTTTACTGGTTGCGCCGACAGGTACTTCTACATCGCTTCCTTCAAGAAGTTTTAACATTCCCTGCTGTACCGACTCACCGCTTACGTCTCTCTGACTTGAATTCTTCTTCTTTGCGATCTTATCGATCTCATCGATAAAGATGATTCCCTGTTCTGCCTTCTCTACATCATTATCTGCAGCTGCAAGCAGTTTGGAAACCACACTCTCAATATCATCTCCGATATATCCGGCTTCCGTAAGTGAAGTCGCATCTGTGATCGCAAGCGGTACATCCAGAATCTTTGCCAGTGTTTTTACCAGATACGTCTTACCGGAACCTGTAGGTCCGATCATGAGCATATTGGACTTTTCAATCTCAATATCATCCATAGAATCAGTAGCCACACGTTTATAATGATTATAAACAGCTACAGACATAACTTTCTTTGCATATTCCTGACCTACCACATACTCATCCAGTTTTGCCTTGATCTTATGTGGTGCCGGAAGATTCTTGATATCTACTAATGGTTTATATTCTTCGCCCTCTTTTTTCTTTTTGATCTTCTGCTGCTTTGGAATACTCTGTTCCATATCAGCCATATTAAATACCTGTACTCCCGGAATATTCATCAGCTGACTGTAATCAATCGGGCCATTTGACATTGCATCAAAGCTTTTCTGCATACAGTCATTGCAGACACAGATATGATTCGGAAGTTCAATCATTTTTCCTGCAACGCTCTCTGGACGTCTGCAGATAAAGCAGACTTTTTCATATCCATCGTCATTATTTTGTTTCTTATTATCTGTATCAGATGTATTCTTTGTTGTCTCAACCTCTACATCTTCTACTTTTTCAATTTCCTGATTGTTGTTATCATCCTGATTTGCCATTATTCTCTCCTTCTTAACGTAGTTTACGCATTTCACTCTGACTTTTATTCTGCTTTTATGCTTCCCCCTGATTTACCAGTTCCAGAAATGTCTCTTCTGAAATAATCGGTATTCCCAGCTCATTCGCTTTTTTATTCTTGGATGACGTACTCGTCACATCATTATTGATCAGATAGTTTGTCTTTGATGTGACTGATCCAGTCACTTTTCCACCCAGACTTTCAATCAGCTCTTTTACTTCTCCACGATTGGCAAAATGCTTTACGCTTCCGGTAATTACAAAATTAACGCCTTCAAAAATCTGCTGTTTTGTTACAGTCTCTTCCGGAATGGTCAGCTCATTTAAAAGCCTTCTGAAATTCTCCACATGTTTTGCATCTGCAAAATATCCGACGAACGCTTTTGCCAGAACCTCTCCGACTCCCTGAATCTCATTTAATTCTTCTTCCGAAACCTTCAGAAGAGATTCTACATCATATTTTAATTCTCTGCAAATAACTTTTGCATTGGCAAGTCCGATTCCTGCAATTCCCAGAGAATAAATGACTCTCGGCAGGGTCGTCGTTCTTGCCTTTTCTATACTTTCTGTCAGTTTTTTATATGATTTTTCTCCGAATCCTTCCATCTTTTGAATTTTTTCTTTGTATTGATCCAGATGGAAGATGTCTGCAAATGTATGAATATATCCTCTGGAAATGAATTTTTCCAGTGTTGCTTCTGATAATCCTTCTATATTAAGTGCATCCCTGCTGACAAACAGTGCAAATGATTTGACGTGCTTCGCCTGACATTCCGGATTCATACAGTACAATGCTTTTGCGTTGCCGACCTGCCGAATCTTTGTCTCTCCCTGACAGACAGGACATTTACACGGAATATCTTTTACTCCGCTTCTTGTCAGATTCTCTGCAATCTGCGGGATGATCATATTAGCCTTATATACTTCAATCCTGTCACCGATCCCAAGTTCCAGTTCTTCCATAATACTGATATTGTGAACACTTGCACGGCTTACTGTTGTTCCCTCAAGTTCTACCGGATCAAAGATTGCAACCGGATTGATCAGTCCGGTTCTTGACGGACTCCACTCAATCTCTCTTAATACTGTCTCTCTGATCTCATCCTGCCATTTGAACGCAAAAGAATCCCTCGGAAATTTTGCAGTTCTTCCAAGCGACCGTCCATACGCTATATCATCATATGTTAATACAAGTCCGTCCGACGGGAAATCATTTTCACTGATCTTAGACGAAAATTTAGCAACTTCGTCCTCAACAGTATCTCTGGTCACCATATAATACTCCACTGTTGTAAATCCCTGTGACTTCAGCCATTCCATCTGACAGGCTCTGGAATTCTGAAAATCAACTCCGTCTGCCTGCACCAGTGTAAATGCATAGAACATTACATTACGTTTAGCCGTGATCTGGTTATTCAGCTGTCTGACAGAACCGCTGCACAAATTTCTTGGATTCTTGTACCTGGCATCTACATCTTCAATCTCCTGATTGATTTTTTCAAAATCCTTATATCCTATGACTGCTTCTCCTCTTAAGATCAATTCTCCCTGATATGCAATCTGGACCGGCACATTTTTGAATACTTTCGCATTGTTCGTGATCACTTCTCCGACTTCTCCGTTACCTCTGGTGACCGCCTTATAAAGCTTTCCATCACGATAAGTCAGTACAACCGTCAGACCATCCATCTTCCATGACATCAGAACTTTCTGATCTCCCACAAAGTTCTTAAGTTCTTCTACTTCTTTCGTCTTATCCAGAGAAAGCATCGGGCTTTCATGTCTTTCTTTCGGCAGTTCGCTTACCACTTCATATCCGACATTTACCGTCGGACTGTTTGACAAGGTAATACCAAGCTCATCCTCAAGCTCCTTAAGTTCATCATACAATCTGTCATATTCATAATTACTCATGATCTCCTGTGCTTCCTGATAGTATGCTCTGGAAGCTTTATTCAGAAGGCTGACCAGTTCTTTCATTCTCTCGTTCTTTGACTGTCCCATATAATTCTTTTAACTCCTGTTCTGTTAATTCTCTTACCTCTCCCGGTTTCAGATTACCTAGTTCTACATTCATAATGCGGATTCTCTTCAGTGTTGTCACCTTATAGCCAAGTGCCTCACACATCCTGCGGATCTGTCTGTTAAGGCCCTGCGTCAGAATAATGGAAAATGTGTATTTTCCATTCTTTCTCACTTTACACGGCCTGGTCACCGCATCCAGGTTCTTCTCCCTGTCTCTGATATGTACTCCGCGACTCATTTTTTCTATGAACTCCGGTGTGATTTCTTTATTAACTGTGACCTTATATTCTTTCTCATGGGAGAATCTTGCACGCATCATGCCATTGATCAGATCACCATCATTGGTCATGATCAGAAGTCCTTCCGAATCTTTATCCAGTCTTCCCGCATAGGTCACGCGTAGCGGATAATTCAGGAATCTGATAATATTCTTCTTTTCCCTTTTATCTTCTGTGCAAACAATCCCAGCAGGTTTATATACCGCCAGGACTGTCTTTTTTGTCTTGCTTTTTATCCGTTTTTTCCCCACACAGACTTCCTGTCCGTCTTCAACCTTCATTCCGGGTACGGCATTTTTTCCATCCACCGTTACAACGCCGGATTCTATCAGCCGGTCCGCCTCTCTTCTTGAGCACACACCGGCTTCGCTTAAATATTTATTCAGCCTAATCATTCTGTAACACCCCGCTGATACTGTTATCTTTTACAAAAGTATTTCCATTATATAAAAATAATACACTTGTGATATTATCCTTCTTCATGACATTTTCAATATCATCATAATAATACCTTGGATCGACAACCACAATTTCCCTGTAATAAGGTATCAGGAACGGAATCAGACTATTGGCATAAGAATCCTTGATGATCAGAAGCCTGTCTGTCGAATCTGCCGTCGTCTTGATGTCAAGGATCGGATAATTTCCGCCAAGAAAAAGTGCATATTTGTCTTTTCCTTTAAGCTTGGAAGTATCATAAAGAGTTGCCGTCTTCTTTTTTTCATTTACATTATTTACTACAGCCTCTGTCGCATTCTTAAGATTGTCGGGTGCATAGATATATATCGGTTCTTCATATCCCGTTTCATATCCGCTCGTCGAAGCCAGTGTTCCGTTAAATGCATTGGTCACCGCATAAGGCTTCATGTCAGAGGTTTTGGATGTATCAAGCTTCATGCTTTTTGAAAGAGCCTGATAACCGTAATACGCGCCAAGTGTTGTCCAGTGATGATCTGTGTGATAATAGATTTCTTCTGATCTGTGATTTTTTAAAATATCACTGACATCCACCCATGTATAAACAGATCCCAGTGTACTGTGAATTGCTTTAAATTGCTTCTCCTGATTCTCTGTAACTGCATATCCTGGAAGTTTATCCGATTCGATATTAGCCGCATTCGGAACCAGCATCATGTACATTGGTATATCTTTATATTGTTTTTGAAACATTTTCATTGCAGACAGATTTTCTTTCATCTGATCTTCATCCGGTTTTGCAATATCCTCCAGAAGATAATGGTCTTTTCCTTTGAACACGCCATTCACTTTTCTCTTTCCTGCCAGCAGATCCACCCTGCTTTTTAGCATTACCCAGAAATCTCTTCCCGCGAACTGATCTGATACATAGGATTCGTACTGCTCCATCCATCTTCCGCTTTCTATTCCTGAAATTGTAAGTTCCGGTCTCTGTTCCAGTGCCCGGTTCTCTGTCGCCGAGAATTCCCGGTCACCCGTTGCCAGATTCACAACACAGAAAGCGATCATTATTATGACAAATATCACCGCTGCTAATTTATTTCTATGCACTTCTCTTCTTCTTTCCCATTTTTTTCTTGACTGTCTCATTTTTACTCCTAAAATCTGAAATACAGGAACGGATTATATGTCTCTGTCACCAGATATGCGATACACAAAATGAACAGTACCGCATATACGATTCCATTCAGAAGCGTCGTATTCCACTTCTTCTGGCGCAGCATATGCTGATATCTGACATCTGTAAGCGGAGTAGAACCAATGATCAGAATGATCCACAATACCAGATTCGTTGTAAGCAGATACAGGCTTTCCCTGTCTGCCACTCCGTGTGCTCCTGCTCCAAACATCATTCCCAGATATCTGGCCGCCCCTCCAAGTGAAGGACTAAAGAATAATACCCATCCGATCACAACCAGCACAATACTGTAAATATGGCGTACAACCGAAGGGAGTTTATCCAGTACCGGTGACAGGATATATTTTTCAATGATCAGTATGATCCCGTAATACAATCCCCATGCCACGAAATTCCATGCAGCTCCGTGCCATAATCCGGTCAGAAACCATACAACCATTAGATTGAAGATATGCCGGCTCTTCGATACTCTGTTGCCCCCGAGCGGAATGTATACATAATCCCTGAACCAGCTGCTCAGAGAAATATGCCATCTGCGCCAGAATTCAGTAATACTTTTCGCTATGTACGGATAATTAAAATTCATACAGAACTCAAATCCAAACATCTTTCCAAGTCCCACTGCCATATCCGAATAACCGCTGAAATCAAAATAAATCTGAAACATATAGGCAAAAGCACCAAGCCATGCACTCAGTACCGACACATTGCCCTTTCCAAGTCCGGTTACTTCCGTAAATATCATACCAGAAGTATTCGCAAGCAATACCTTTTTTGCAAGTCCACGTATAAAATACATGCACCCTTCTCCGAACTTGTTCCATGATGATTCGCGGTTTACAAGCTGCTCTTCAACATCTGCATACTGTACGATCGGTCCTGCGATAAGCTGCGGAAACATTGTTACATATAATGCAAAGTTCAGGATATTCTTCTGAACTTTAACATTTCCCCGATAAACATCTATAATATAAGACAATATCTGGAATGTATAAAATGAGATACCGATCGGCAGTGCCAGCGGATGATATGTAATATGCACCGGCAGCACCGCATTCAGTGAATCCAGCACAAAGCCTTCATATTTGAAAAATCCCAAGATTGCAATGTTCACCACAATATTGAATATAAGGCTTCTTTTTGCCAGCCCTCTGTCCGTCAGATTTCTTGCTATATCAAGTCCACTGAAATAATTGAACAAAATGGATAACAGCATCAGGAAAATATAGACCGGTTCACCCCATGCATAAAAAATCAGACTTGCAAGCAGCAAAACCGGATTGTGGAATCTCTCCGGCAGCAGGTAATACAACACCAACACAGCTGGTAAAAATGTAAATAAAAAAACAATACTGCTAAATAACATCTTTCTAATTCCTCTGCCTTCTAATAAATACTATTCTTAAATGCGGCTTCTATGCGGTCCGCATCTTTTGAAACAGCTAATAATATGTAATACCCCCTGGCTTCATCGATTGCAGAATGAAGAAGCCTGGTCTGTTTTACACCATAGCCCTCAAAGCTCTTCTTCTGTGTAGACAAACGCTCCTCTACAGCCTTCTCCACATCTTCTACCTGGCTCTTATCTTTTACTTTTACTACCAGTATCTCATTTACACTCATGACATCATCCGGTATATACAACATTGTTCCGGCATAATCGTTGGCATTCAGACCATAATACTTCTTAAGGTCCTGAGAACTTCCCCTTTTCATGCCTTTCAGAGAAACAGATTTTTCAATATTCTTTTGTATCGTATCTACGGATACGGTATTATCTCCCTCTCCGGAAACCAGCAATACCACATAGGCAATCAGTGCGATCACCATCAGATACTTACATGTATTAATAATATCCAGTCTTCCTTTTCTCATTATAATCCTGCTGCCTCCGCCATATGATCTACCCATTTCGTATAATAAGATGGTGACATATGGATCCCATCATCGGCATAATACTCCTGTTTTACCAGATCTGTATTATCGATGAATGTCACTTTTTCTTTTTTACATAATTTTTTCAGTTTTTGATTGAACTTTGGAACATTGGCAAATAAAGGTCTTGTTTCAATCGCCGACTGCGCCGCCGGAAGAATACAATTGACATAAATCTTCGTATCCGGCAGGGACTCTTTCAGATCCTCTATAACATTTTTATATGCTTTCACAAATCCGGACGCATTTCCATTCTGTGCTTCGATATCATTCATTCCATAGGCAAGAAACAGCACTTCCGGCTTCATCTCTTTGGCTTTTTTTATATGTTCCTCAATCTTTTTACTGCTGACTTCCGAAACTTCCGTTCCGCGGTCTGCCTGTACATTCGCCTCATCCAGCACTCCGTACTCATATAAGCCCTGTGTGATCGAATCTCCAAGGATCAGACAATCCGCAAACTTTTCGCTTACGGATCTGTTATCTGCTGCTTCTTCCTTCACACGTTCTTCCTCTTCAAGTTTCTGGATTTTTTTATTTACTTTTCCGACATCCGTACGATCCATCTCACTCAGAATCTTCCTGCCTTTCGTTGTGTCCTGCTTTGGATTATTAAGCCTTACTGCTACAACGATTCCTCCAAGCACAATGATCACTGTTGCCAGAATTACTGCAGTCCTAAGCACATGATCCTTTTCTTTTTCCGGAATCTCTGCCGGCTGTTTAGCTTCCTTCTCCTCAGAATTTTTATTATCTATTTCCAAAAAAATTCCTCTCTTCTACATTTCTTTTTGTTGATAAATATATATTCAACTTATTTTACTGTTTTTTCATTCCCATGTCAATTTATATCAATTTTTGTGCTATAATACAGATTACATTTATTTTTATCCGGAGGTTATTCCTTATGAACGTATACCAGTTATCAGCCAAAAATTGTATGTCCCATCTTCTTTTAAAGGATACTTTTGATACATTTCTCTTTATCGAAGGAGAATTCACTACATTTAACAAATTCACCATAAGCGGTTATCTCCAGGAAGACTTCTTCGACGAAAAACTGGAAGAGACTTACTCCCGCTGGGAAAAGATCCGTGACTTCTGCTTCCAGATCATCCGTGGCAAACGCACTCCTCTGAACTTCAAGATTGTCCTTGCTCTCCCGGACGATCAGATTCCTGCCTTCCTGACAGCCCACGGCCTGACCGCTTACCGCCCAGAAGACATTCAGGGACTCTACCTCAATTTCCACTACGATGGAAGCACCCTCCAATGCATTACCGGCACTTCCCTCAAAACCTTTTCTATGGATAAATCCATCGAAAGAGAATGGGATACCGAAGTAAAATCCATCTTAAAATCCAAAAATATCGAAGGCGAATACTAGAATACAAGCAAAAACCATGCAGCTATGGATTTCTCTTTCCACAGCTGCATGGTCTTCTTTACTTCAACTCTCTGCCAGACTTACTTCGTAAGCAGCATCATAATCTCATTACTTCTCTTTACAAACGCTGTCATCTCTTCAGGATTCAATGGCTTATGTGCCAGCATTGCCAGATCATACAACTGTTTGCAGATAATACTTGTATTCTCGCTGCCCTTATGATCAACTACATACTGAACCAGCGGATGATTTGCATTCAGGATCAGTGTACTTGTTGTACCCATATCCATTCCGCTCATGCCGTACATCTTCATCATTTCCTGCATACGGCGGTTCTCTTCAGATAATGTCATCATAGAAGCTATATTTTCATCTTTTAATTTTTCGATCTTAACATCCAGTTTCTCGTCACCAAGCTCTTTACGGAAGATTTCTACCAGGCTGTCAGATGTCTTCTGGAATGCTTCTTTTTCCTCTTCGGCAACTTCTTCTTTTGCTCCTGCTGTTACATCTGCATCAATTCTCTGGAACTTGATGTTCTGATTGCGCTGCTCTAACTGTGTAATAAACGGTGAATCAATATTGTGGCCGAGGATTACTGCATCCATGCCCTGTTTCTTAAACATATTGATGTACTGGCTCTGCTGGATCTCATCGGTTACATAGTAGATGATCGTCTTGTCTTCTTCTTTCTTCTCTGTGTTCTGATCATCTGCTTTGTTGTCCTCTGTCTTGGCATTCGGATCTTCTACGGTTCCACCATTTGCCTCGATACAGTCTTTCAGTGTCAGATACTTGTGATCCAGATTCTTGAACAGAACCGCGTCTTTCATCTTGTCACAGAACTTTTCATCTTTCAGGCATCCGAACTTGATGAACGGACTGATGTTATCCCAGTATTTCTCATAGTCTTCTCTCTTTGTCTTGCACATTCCGGAAAGCTTGTCTGCAACCTTCTTGGAAATGTATTCAGAGATCTTATTCACAAATCCGTCATTCTGTAATGCGCTACGTGATACGTTAAGCGGCAGATCCGGACAATCGATGACTCCCTTTAATACCATCAGATATTCCGGAATGACTTCTTTAATATTGTCCGCGATAAATACCTGGTTGTTGTATAACTTAATTGTTCCTTCAATAGAATCATACTCTGTGTTGATTCTTGGGAAGTACAAAATTCCTTTTAAATTAAATGGATAATCCATATTCAGGTGGATCCAGAACAGTGGCTCTTTGTAATCCATGAATACTTTACGGTAGAAGTTCAGATAATCTTCATCACTGCATTCATTCGGATGCTTTGTCCACAGTGGGTGGATATCACTTAATGAAACCGGACGTTTTTTGATCTTTACTTTTTCTTTGGCAGGTTCTGTCTCTACCATTTCTTTCTCGCCGTTTTCATTCTCTTTTTCTTCCATCTTGGCATCTTCGTGAATATGCTCGATTACTTCATCATCATCTTTCAGATCTGCTTCGTCGATCGTCTCATATTCAGGCTCTGCATTTGCCTTGGAAAGGAAGATTTCTACCGGCATAAATGAACAATATTTCTCCAGAACTTCTCTCATTCTGTATTCATTAGCGAACTCCAGGCTGTCCTCATTCAGATACAGGGTCATTGTAGATCCGACTTCCTGTTTGTCGCCTTCTTCCATCTCATACTCAGTTCCGCCGTTGCTTACCCAGTGTACCGGTTTTGCGCCTTCTTTGTAAGAGAGTGTATCGATATGCACCTCATCTGCTACCATAAATGCAGAATAGAATCCAAGACCGAAATGTCCGATCATATCATCTTCTGTTGTCTTATCTTTATATTTTTCAAGGAACTGTGTAGCTCCTGAAAATGCAATCTGTGTAATATATTCTTCTACCTCATCGGCTGTCATTCCAAGACCGTTATCTGTAAATTTCAGAGTTTTTTCTTCTGGATTAACCTCAACTTTGATCGCCGGTTTGTAATCATCCGGTAACTGGTATTCACCCATCATATCCAGCTTCTTCAGTTTTGTGATCGCATCACATCCATTGGAAACCAACTCACGTGCGAAAATATCGTGATCAGAATATACCCATTTTTTAATGATCGGGAAAATGTTTTCACTGCTGATTGACAAACTACCTTTCTTTGCTGCCATTGTAAATCACTCCTATTTCTACTTTTATATTTCTATCATATTAGTGACAAAAGATGCCGTATTGCCGACTGGCCCACATCTTTTTGTTACATTTTTCATCTAACAGATATGATAATACTGCATATTTTAAAAGTCAATAGAAAATTAGCACTCTTTTAAAAAGAGTGCTAACAATTCTATGAAATTTATAAAGCATTTATAAACTTTGATATTTTTATGATATTTTCGCCGAATATCCTTATATTAATATTATATGTGCCGTACCATTTTTCCGGCTACTCTATGCTTTTCAATGATTCTACCATGTCAATTTTCTTTAACTTGAAATACATTACCCAGTTTACGAATAATGAAAATCCTATCGTAAATAAAAAGCTGTAGATATAACTCGGAAGATAAATGCTTCGTCCAAACATCGCCGCATCCACTTCCACCGTCTGAATTACGAACAGGTGCAGGACTTTACCGAATATCACACCTACGAAAGCTCCAATTAGCGTCAGCAGGATATTTTCCCGGAATACATATTCCGCTACTTCCACATCATAGAAGCCAAGCACTTTCAAAGTTGCAAGCTCTCTCTGACGCTCTGTAATGTTAATACTGTTCAGATTATAAAGTACTACGAATGCAAGCATTCCCGCCGAAACGATCAGGACTATGATCACCAGATTCAGGCTGGCAAGCATATCATCCAGCTGATCCTTAATATCATGCAGATAAGAGATTGTCAGTACCTGATCTTTCGCAAGGATTTTTTCTCCGGCTTTTTTCACCTGCTCTTCTGAATATCCATCCTTTGCCCGGAACATGATACAGTTATATTCTGCTGTCTTTCCATATACTTTCTTATAATACTGCGGCGTAAAATATATGTAATGTCCCATATAGTTCTCACAGATATGCGCAATTTTTACTGTGACACCTTTTGCCATACCATCCTTAAGATTTATCGCATCTCCTTCTTTTACATTCAGAAGTTTTGCCGTCTTCTCACTGACAATTGCACCATTGTCTGTAAGTTTGTATGATTCTTTCGTCTTTCTGTCATGGAAATCTTCATATTTTCCGACAATATCCGGATTGCCAAGTACGCACTGATAAACGCTGCGTTTTTTATTTCCCTTTGATGCCGTCACGCTCTGCATCCTCGCATCCATATAAGTCTGAATATCCGTATCTTCTTTCAGATATTCCTTCAACTCTTCTTTCTCTGTCTTTGTTACATCATCCTTGTAGAAAATATGCCCGTCATACAGTTGGATCTCATCGTACTGAATATCTGCGATCTCATATACCGAATCCTTTACCCCATATCCAACCAGCATCAGTGCCATACAGCCGCCAATTCCAAATATCGTCATAAAGAAACGTTTTTTATAACGCATCAAGTTTCGGATTGTTGATTTCCATGTGAAATTCATTCGTTTCCAAATAAATCCAATTCTTTCTAGGAACACTCTTCTTCCCTTTTTTGGTGCCGGCGGACGCATCAGCACAGCCGGTTCTGCAGCCAGTTCTTTATAGCAGGATGCAAGTGTCGCTCCCATGGTACACACGATCGAAGCGACCGATGCCATCACCGCATAACTCATATGATATGGTACATAAATCTTCGGAATATGCGGATACATAATCTCATATGCATAAATGATAATATACGGCAAGATCTTTTCTCCTGTCAGCACTCCCAGAATACTTCCTCCCGCTGTTGCAAGAAACGCGTATCCCAGATACTTGGAAGCAATAGAAAAATTACTGTATCCCAGTGCTTTCATTGTACCGATCTCAATTCTCTGCTCTTCCACCATACGGGTCATACCGGTCAGACTGATCAGAGCAGCAACTAAGAAGAACATCACAGGAAATACTTTTCCGATTGCACGCATACGGTTTGCATTTTCCCCAAATCCATCATATTCTACCAGTGTACTTCTATTGTATACATAGCATTTTGGATTTTTTATCTTCTTAATCTGTTCTTTTGCATCAGCAAGCTTTTTCTCACCTTTTGCGATTTCTTCCTCAGACGTCTCTTTTCCGTCCTCATATTCTTTTCTCGCATCGGCAAGTTTGGCTTCATTTTGAGCAATTTCTGTCTCGCCATTTTGCAATGTCTGTTCCTGTGCTTTCAACTCTGCTTTACTGGCATCTAATTGTTTCTGTCCGGATTCTATACTTGCGGCTGCACTGGTAAGCTTTGCTTCACTGGCGTCCAGCTTCGCTTTTGCCTGGTCAAGCTCGGCTTTCCCACTTGCGAGCTTTTGCTTTGCTGCATCAAGTCCGGCCTTCTGGGTCTGATAATCCTGTTCTTTTGCATCCAGTGTCTTCTTGGTCTCCTGCGCCTGCTGCTCCATTACCTGGATCTTCTGTAATAATTCCTGATCCTGGTTGGGATTCTCCTGATCCGGATCCTGTCCCGAACCGCCTGCTGCCTGTGCTTTTAGTGCCTCAATCGTATTCAGAAGAGTCTGATATCCCGCCCAGCCTTTATCCAGTTCGGCTCTGTATGTAACCAGGCCTTCCTCTCCTGCCTGAATCTTTGCCTGCGCTTCTGCATACTGGGAATCATACGCAGCTTTTCCTTGTTCGTACTGTTTCTTTCCCTGGGAAAGCTCTTTCAGTCCATTTTGATACGTCTTTTTCGCCTGATCCAATTCTTTTTGTTTTGTATCTATCGTCTGCTTTGCTGCTGCAATCTGCGACTTTCCACTCGCAATCTTTTCTTTTGCCTGCGAAACCTGCGTCTCTCCATCGGTAATCTGCTTTTTGGCATCCTCAAGCTTCTGCTTCGATTCCGCTTTGCCATCATCCAGCTTTTTCTGCGCTTTCGCAAGTTTTTCATTTGCCTTATCTTCAAGTTCCGACTTCCGGATCTTTCCTCTTTCTTCTGTGATTGCTTCGATTCTCTTTTGGACGGTCTTTACTTTCTCTTTATATGCCTTCGTATAAGCAGTCAGATCTTTTGCACCTGCCACCTGTACGTACATTTCCGTATACACATCTAGATCAAAGGTTTTCTCCGGAACCACTACGAATCCGCTTATCGTACCGGTTCCAATGGTTGTGCTTCCTCGGCTCAGTGAAATGTAGTATGGGGAATTTCCTTTTCCGACTACTTTTAATTCGTCCGTCTTCAATGTATCTGTCACCTTGTCATCTGTTCCGGACTTTAATTTTATCGTCTCGCCGATTTTATAATTCATCTGGTCATCAACCAGACATTCCCCTGCTTTTTCCGGCATACGTCCTTCCCTTACCGTGATCTTATTCATATCCTCCATCGCTGACATCACATGAAGTACATATTGCTTCTTATTCTTTATATTCAGGAAATCTGCACTGTAGGCACCTTCAGCCTTTCCCACTCCCTTTACGTTTCCGACCGCACTTACATCCTCTTTCGTAATTCCAAGCGTACTGACAGCCTTAATGTCCATCAGATCCGATTCATCAAAATACGCATCTCCCGTAATTCTCATAGATGGTTCCGATGCCCGGATTCCAGAAAAGAACGCAACACCCAAAGCAACAATAAAAAGAATTGAAATAAAACGGCCAAAATTCCGTCGGATCTCCATGTAAAAATTCTTTCGTGTTATCTTTCTTGCCATCTGTTATCCTCACCTCTTTGTCTTACCATTCTATGGTCTCAACCGGAACCGGCTGCGGATTTTCGATGATCTTATCAACCCGTCCGTTCTTGATCTTGATCACCCGGTCTGCCATCGGTGCTATTGCCGAGTTATGTGTGATCAGTATAACTGTCATACCATTGTTCCGGCATGTATCCTGAAGTAATTTCAAAATGGATTTGCCTGTATTGTAATCAAGCGCTCCCGTTGGTTCATCACAGAGTAATAATTTCGGATTCTTCGCAAGTGCCCTTGCAATCGACACTCTCTGCTGTTCTCCTCCTGATAACTGAGCAGGAAAATTATCCAGACGGTCCCCAAGTCCTACTTCTTCCAATACCTCTTTTGCATCCATCGGATTCTTACATATCTGGAGTGCAAGCTCCACATTCTCCAGTGCCGTCAGATTCGGTATCAGATTATAAAACTGGAACACGAATCCGATATCATCTCTTCTATATGCAGTCAGCTGCTTCGTTGAATACGTAGCAATATCCTGCCCATCTACCAGCACCTGCCCCTCAGATGCCGTATCCATGCCGCTAAGAATATTGAGAACTGTGGTTTTCCCGGCTCCACTCGGACCAACAACAACTGCAAATTCTCCCTTTTTAATCTCAAAATCAATTCCTGCGGCCGCCATGATCTCAACTTCGCCCATCTGATATATCTTCTTAACATCTTTCAAAGTCACAAATTCACTCATGCATACTTCCTCCGTGTGCGTATATTCGTATGTCAATTATACCATCTTTTTCGTGGAAACCACAGGGGCAATTTTCTATTTAATGCATTAAGCGGTTGATACCCGGCCGGAAGAAAAGGAAGAGAGTCCCGCTGCGTGCTGATTCAATCAAGGAGTATTTCTAAAGCATAAAAATTGTCCTAAAAGCAGCAGTCAAAAAAACATAACTCGCAAGCTCAGACAATGATTTTTTGACTGCTAACGGCCAATTTTGATGCTTAAGAAATACTAACCATGATCTCATATGCACGCAGCGGGACTCTCTTCCTTTTCTTCCTTACGTTATCGCATACTGTAATGATTCAATAGTGGAATCGTAACCGGCGTGATACCGAAAGTGTACAAAAAATCCGGAAAATCAAGGCTTCCACCTCAACTTTCCGGCTGCACACAAAGGTTACAACCCTCTATTGAATTCATTATCATTGGCCAAGCACGACATGAGAAAGACTTGGTGCTCTGTTTGTCGCGTATATGGAGTGATGTTTAGAAAAACTTAGGGTGTTCAAATCTCCGTTAAAGGCATGGAACGAATTGTTTGAGCGAAGCGAGTTATGAGTGGAATGCCTTTGCTTTTAGGAGATTTGGACATCCTTAGATTTTCTTACATCACGGAATCTTAGTAGCAAACAGAGCACCAAGTTTTTCTCATGGACTGAGAGGCCGCGATAATTAATTAAATAGAAATCAATTCTAAAATCCGGAACTCCTCTGCCTCTTTCCCTATCTGACACAACAAGCACCGCATTCCCGCATCCGTAATCTTTCCATCCAGTGTCATTGTTACTTTCTGAATTTCATTTTCTGTCATCAGATTCATAGCATCAATCTGGATTCCATTTAACTTTGTCATGTTCACGAACAGGTTCAGATCACTTGTCTCTTTTGGGCAGGTAAATCCAATCTTTACCTGTGTATGTTCGGTCTCAGCTGTCAGTCCTGCTGCCGCCAGAGCTGCCGTCATAACTTTTTCCTGCATCTCTGGTAATAATTCATATTCATATTTTCTGCAAAGGCTCATTAAGTGTCTCAGGAATGTTTTATATTCTTCCTGGATCTCCGGATCCACATCCGTGGCTCTTTTTTCAATGATTTCAAGTTCTCTTTCGAGAACAAATACATCTCCTCCAGTCTGAGCTTTTACTTCTGCTACATGTTTCCCACACTCCATGCGTTTCAGAAACAGTGGTTTCATCTGTGTATCCACCGCATCAATACCTGCACGTACTTCTTCCAATGTCATAACTTTTTTCCTCTCTTACTAAAATGCTGTTTCATCTGCAGATATCATCCTTCCGGCCGCATACAGATTCCCGATATTATCTGACTGCAAAGCCCCAAGTGGTATATCGAACCAGCTTTCTTCTTTTACATCCATATATGTTGCCATCTTATCTGTATCTTTGTGGATCTCCGGCTTCCATCCGCCTCTTGCCACACCATCTTCACATTTTTTTCTGTTCAGTACATCTTCCGCTTTTATCATCGACTTTCCTTTGATCCTTCTTGTCTCACGGAAACCGATAGACGGACCGATCATCGTCAGTTCACATTGCTCCATCCCCTTAAGATATCTGCGGAATGCCTCTACATAATACAACACCTGTCTTCTGGTGTCCAGTTCCATCTTCGTAAGTTCCTGACTGCTAAGCCCGGTCGGCATAACACTTGGAAGTAATACTGCTACCTGATTCGATCCTTCTCTTTTAAGAATAAATCCTTTTTCTCGCGTGAGATGCTGGATTCTTGCTTTTTTTGCCTTGATCACGGCCTGTTCTACAGCTTCCGGAGTCAGATCACAGGATATATTAACGCCACTTAACCGAAATGGAAGAGTTGCAGCCTGTACATTTCCCTCTTCATCCCGCCAGACGTATTCTCAATGATACAGAGCAGTTAAAATACAGCATGTTAAAATACAGTTCTTTGCAAACAGGAACTCTGAAACTAGGCATGTTATGGATTGGAGGTTATCTGAATCTTCCACAGCTGATCACGGATTATCATGATCGACATCCACTTGTCACCTGCCATCTTGATGTAGAAGGAAGCAAAACACTGTTTCATATACTTAAAGCAAGAGATTTGCATGCAATCTTCATCATCGGTTCTGAAAAACAGCTGCGAAACCAGTCAGTCTGATATTGCAATACAGCTTGCCTCCAACAATCTAGCCATTGGATTTTCTTCAAACTCAATTGCAGTCCGGTTAAAGAATCCGGGATGTAAGATCGTGCCGCTTGAAGTTACTTTATCAAGACCGATCTACTATGTGACACACAAAGATATGCTGAATTATCCGACCATTCATTCCTTTACAGACTTTATAAAAGACAGATTTCAGCCAGATAAACCAATACCGTAAAATGACTTGCGGATTTCTCTCTTCACCAGTTATAATAAACAGGAGAGAATCTATCTTTGGGGGATTATTATGATAAAAACATTGTTCAAACACATTTCAAAATACTACAAGGACACTTTTGTCCTGGCCATCGCAGGTGTTGCTGTCGGCGTCCTTGTCGGACTCGTTGATGCAGCATTCGGGCTGGGACTTAATGCCTGTACCGCTATCCGGACGAAATACTTCTGGTATCTGATCTGGTTCCTGCCTCTTGGCGGCGTCTTCATCTGGTTCATCTACCACCAGTTTGGCAAATCTGTCGCCAATGGTATGAAGATGGTCTTTCACGTCGGCCTTGGTAAAAACACCAAACTTCCAATCCGTATGGTGCCACTATCCGTCATCGGAACCTGGACAACACACCTGTTTGGAGGAAGTGCCGGACGAGAAGGTGTTGCTGTTCAGATTGGTGCGGCTGTTTCTAATAATATAGGACGTCTGGTTGATAAGACCATCGATATTGAGAACAGCCGTAAAATGTTCCTGATCACCGGTATGGCCGCCGGATTTTCCGGACTTTTCTGTACTCCGCTTGCTGCAATCTTTTTTGCATTGGAAGTACTGGTTGCCGGAAAACTTGAATATCATGCTTTGATTCCAGCAACGGTAGCCTCCATCAGCGCTGCATTTACATCCAGAACACTCGGGCTTCGGAAATTCCATATTAATATACTGGAAACCTTGAATTACCACCCTTCTACCTACAATGCCGTTTTACTCTTAAAACTGGCTACGATGGGACTGGTCTTTGGTATCGTTGGTTCTTTATTTGCTCTGATTCTTCGGTATCTGCGTTTAAAATTCGCTTTCCGTTTTTCTTCGCCTGTAAAAAAGGTTCTGATTATGGGATCTGTTGTCGCAGTTCTTATGATGATCTTTCATCAGGGAAGATACTCCGGAACAGGCTCTAACCTGGTTGCTCTGTGCTTTGACGGTATTACAGACGATATATATGCTTATGACTGGATTCTTAAGATGGCTCTTACGATTCTGACACTTTCCTCCGGATTCATCGGCGGTGAAGTTGCACCTCTATTTTCCATCGGTTCCTGCTTAGGATATGTACTTGGACCGGTATTCGGATTTGATCCGATGTTCGGTGCAGCTCTTGGATTCGCTTCCGTGTTCTGCAGTGGATCAAATACTTTGCTTGCAGCTATCCTGGTCGGCGTGGAAAGTTTCGGATATAATATGCTCCCATTCTTTTCGGTTGTATGTTTTGTATCGTTTATCTTTAACTTTAATAATTCGATCTTTACAGCACAGAGAGTTGCATTTACACATCCTGTACGGCATCAGCAGTTGAAACAGCGGATTGCACCAAAGGGAAATTAACGTATTAGCATATACATAGTAGTTCCTGCAAGTGGCAATGTATCTTACATACTTTGTATCTACAGGACTTACCACTGGCAGCTCTTTACGAATGCATGGCAATAAAAAATAAGTGTACATCCTTCCACCGAAGAATTGTACACTTATTTTTATTTTCTTATTTCAATCTTAATTTCTTATAACACAACTTCCGTGTCTTCCAGAACCTGCCTCAGACTCCTATGCCATGATTGGCTTCAGTGCCTCAGCAAGCTTGTCCTTCTCAGCCTGTGCCTCAGCAAGATCATTACCAAGTGTTGTGTAGTAAATCTTAATCTTAGGCTCTGTTCCTGAAGGACGTACGATAACTGTCTCATTGTTCTCAAGCTTGTAAACTAATACATTTGCTACAGGAAGTCCTGTTTCTTCTGTCTTAGTATAATCTGTTACTTCTGTTACCTTGTATCCAGCGATCTCTGCCGGTGCATTCTCACGCAGGTTCTGCATGATTCCAGACATCTTGTCCATTCCACTGAGTCCAGGGAATTCAAAGCTGTCGATCTTGTTGAGGTAACGTCCGTACTCTGCATAGATCTCTTCCAGTCTCTGTTTCAGAGAGCTGCCGATACTTCTGTAGTAAGCTGCCATTTCACAGATCAGCATAGATGCAATAACGGCATCTTTGTCACGTACATATGGTCCTGCAAGGTATCCGTAGCTTTCCTCAAATCCAAAGATGAATCTGTCTACTTCGCCTGCTGCCTCTAACTGTGCGATCTGGTCTCCGATCCATTTGAATCCAGTCAGTACGTTTCTTAATTCTACTCCGTAATGAGCTGCTACTGCATCAGCAAGTGGTGTAGATACGAGAGATTTGACTGCTACTGCTTTTTCAGGCATTGTACCTTTCTCGATACGTCCTGCACATATGTAATCCAGAAGAAGTACTCCGACTTCGTTACCGCTTACTAATTCATAAGATCCATCCGGGCACTTCATAGCGATACCTACACGGTCTGCATCTGGGTCAGTTGCAAGCATAAGGTCTGCATCTGACTCTTTTGCAAGGTTCAGTCCAAGCTCCAGTGCCTCAAAGATCTCTGGGTTCGGATAGCTACATGTTGTAAAGTATCCATTTGGATATTCCTGCTCCGGAACGATTGTGATATCTGTGATTCCGATATCTTTTAATACCTGTGTTACAGGAACAAGACCTGATCCATTTAATGGGCTGTATACCAGTTTTAATCCGGCTGTCTTACACAGTCCCGGACGAACCTGACGGGATTCGATCGCATCATAGAGTGCTCTCTTGCAGTCATCTCCTACAAATCTAATCAGTCCTTCTTCTACACCTTCTGCAAATGACATATATTTTGCTCCGGTCAGAACGTCTGTCTTCTGGATCTCTTCGTATACGATTGCAGCCGCATCGTCTGTCATCTGACATCCGTCCGGTCCGTATGCTTTATATCCGTTGTATTTTGCCGGGTTATGAGAAGCTGTTACCATAACACCTGCATTACAGTTATAATAACGTGTTGCAAATGAAAGTGCCGGTACAGGCATCAGTGCATCGTAGATTCTTACTTTGATCCCATTTGCTGCAAGTACACCTGCTGCTGTCTTGGCAAATACATCACTCTTTAAACGGCTGTCATAACTGATTGCTACAGTCTGTGTTCCACCCTGTGTCTTTACCCAGTTAGCCAGTCCCTGTGTTGCCTGACGTACTACATAAATATTCATACGGTTCGTTCCTGCTCCGAGCACTCCGCGAAGTCCGGCTGTTCCGAATTTCAGTGCTACCGCAAAACGTTCCTTGATCTCATCATCGTTACCCTCAATTTTTGACAATTCCGGCTTCAGATCTGCATCTTCAAGATCTGCTGCAAGCCAGCGTTTGTATTCTTCCTGATACATCTTTTATCACTCCTACTTATTTCTTTTCCGGGTTTTTTGTATATTTTCACAACAAACCTATTAATAATATACCATTTTTTATACTTTCAGGCAATAAATGTACTGTAAATTATGTGAAAACTTTTCGTCATTTTTCTCAAAAATCAGAAAAAGGCGGAGGGCACATTTTCTGTGCTGTTTCCGTCTTTTTTCTGAAATTCCAAATTTTTTCTATTGATATGTTTTATTTATCTACCGACATCATATTTTCTACGATTGAACTTCCGACCTCATATACCATATTGGAATCTTTAAGCTGTACATAACGGTTATCACCATTTACATTTCCAACATAGACAGTACACGTCTTCTTATCCCCTGAAGTACTATCCTTATAAGTTGCCGTTACCGTAATCCGGTTTGCTTCATCCAGACCATATTTTGCAAGATCTTTTACATTATAATCTGCACACTGGGTAAGTGAGATGGTTCCCCATCCGCCTGCCAGTTCGGCCCGCTCTTTCTTTTTCTTATAAGTCGTAGTCTTACCGTTTTGTGTTACCTCTACCTTCTTAAGGTTTCCACTGCTGATCGATGGCAGTGTGTCATTCTCCGTCAGAGATGACAGGTCGAATACAAGATCCGATACCAGTGTACCTGAGATGGTATACACCGCATCCGAATCCTCGATCATTGCATAATAATTGTCTCCGGCCGCATTACCAATCTGAATCGTTCCTTTGGTTCCGTCCTTTGCTGCGTAGGTAACAGTGTAATCCGGACTGTCCAGTCCATAGTCTGATTTTTCATCCGGATCACTTAACTTGCGGACTGCCGTAAGTCCTGTGATTTCTTTTGCCGTACTCTTGATCGTGCTCTGGTTCAGACGTACTCCGTCATCCTCATCGTATACCCATTCGCCATTCTCTTTGGTAAAGCTCATCTTACTTCCGCCGCTTTCATAGGCAAATGACTTCAGACTCTTTACATCTACCAGGCTGACTTTTTCTTTGTCTTCTTTTGCCTTCTTCTGCCTGTCACTGTGACTGTTCCATGCTTTCAGACCTCCGTACAGTACCAGCAGTACAGCAAGCACGACCACCATGATGAGCATTGTCTTTTTCTGTTTCATCAAAGTTCCCCTTTTCTGTCCATAAATATTCTTAATTTACGCTTTTCTTCTCTTCCACCAGCGCATGAATCCATAGATCAGAATTACAAGCGGAATTCCGAAGATTGTCAGGATGCTGATGATTCCCGCATGCTGCATCGTGTTGTTACTTACTTCCAGGCTCTTTGCCTTGATTGCTACGTTCTTTGTCTTGTCAAAGTTCGCTGTCACCGCGTTCATGAACAGGTCCAGGTTCTCCAGTGTTGTATACGTATCTGTAATCTGCGAATCGATCATGCTTTCAGAAGAAATCACTGTCAGACGGCTGGTCTTTGTCGCATCAGACGAGCTGTCTTTGGAAGAACTGCTGTCGGACGAATCGTCGGATGTGATCTGCTCGGTTGCGACTGCTCCCAGTGTATAGGTTCCTTCTTCCTGCTTATCCTCTGTCACGGCATAAGAATTATCGGATGTCTGCATAAATGCCGTTGTTGTGATCGTATCTCTTGCCGGATCTATTGTAATCAGACCGTGTGCATTGATCATCAGTACCATCTCTGATTCCAGATTATTGGCCAGATCATCTGTTGCTGTGATCTCAGGAAAGATATAATAGTAGTTGCCCTGGTAGCTTCTCTGCATATCCGCAATGTAACCATCTGCTTCCTGCATACCATATTCTTTCAGTACTTCATCCAGGTTCGGTGTCTCATCCTCAGAATCTCCAAGAATGATAAATACCTTTCCGCCCTTTTTCAGGTAATTCAGAAGTAATGTTTTCTCATCATCCGAAATGTCTTTTGATGGGGCATCCATAAATAACAGATCACAATCGTCAGGAATTTTACCTGTCATCATCAGATTTACTTCATCTGTCGTCAGGTTATTCTTACTGAACAGTTTCGTCACAGAATCTGAAAATGTTGCTTCCCCATGTCCGGTTGTATAATATATTTTCTCTGTCTGTTCACTTGTAACCGAATTGATCGCACTTGTGAACTGGCCTTCTCCGTCAAATTCGGATGCAGAACTGCTTCCTGTTGTATAGTAGGAATAAGAATCCGAAACTAAAATATCATCAAAAGAAACGGATTTCGTTTTTCCGGTATCTTTACAGGAGATTACGATCGTATTCTTATCGACTCCCGCTTTCGTAAGTGCTGCCGGATGCAGAACAGGATCGATCCATTTTACACTGATCTTATCGGACAGCGCCGTATATTTCTTAATGAATGATTTGATCCTTGTATCTGTCGAATCTTTCTCTGCATAGATTTTAAATGTTACTTTTTTATCCAGTTTGTTCAATGCCTTTTTACTGGTCTTTGATACTCCGTAAATGTTGTTATCACTGATATCTATGCTCTTAACATTCTCCGGAAGCTGACCTGCGATCAGATTGACAACGATCACCATGCAGATCACAAGTGCGATCATTCCCACACTGTAACTTCCGTTTTTCGATGATGCACTCCGGAATGACTTCTTGATTTTTTCTAACATTATGCTCCTCCTAACTCCAACGTCTCTTCTGAATCATCTGCATCGTCAAAAAGAAGAACAAGACGATCAGTGACAGGTACAATATAATCCCGCTCACATCCAGAAGATGGTTATCGGCAATATTGGAAAATACTTCTGTCAGTTCCAGTTTGCCAAGTACTGTGGAAAGCAGACTTTCAAACACTGTTTTCTTTACAAAGTAAGTAATCAGTGTTCCTGCCAGTACGATCAGCTCCAGTACCCCGCTGATCACGACATTTTTCGTCATATTCCAGACTGCAAGCACGACCAGCGTCAACAACACCGCAACTGCCAATGCATTTGCCCATGCTGCCGAAGGGATAAAGTTCAGGATGCCGCTCCAGAGATAAGTCAGAAGCAGGATACCGAATGCGCCGATTGCCGCAATGATCACACTTTCTGTCAATGAAGAGACAAACATTCCAATGGAAATATATACGCATCCGAGTAAGAAGAACACAAGGATTGCCAAATAGTCTACCTTAATGTATGCCGTCCCCTGCGCTTTAATGATCAGTGGAAAGATCAGATAGATCACACACGGTACAGCCGTGATCGTTACCATTGCAAGATATTTTCCAAGCACGATCTCGAACAGGCTGACCGGTGCTGTCAGTAACATCTGATCCGTCTTATTCTTCTTATCTTCTGCAAAGCAACGCATCGTCAGGATCGGAATTGCTACCAGGTATACGAACAGAATCCCTGACAATACATAAGAAAAGTACGGATATCCATAGTTCAGGTTATACGCCAGGAAATAGATTCCCGTATAAGCTACCAGGAAAGCGATAAATACATATCCTATCATAGAATGAAAATAGGATCTTAACTCTCTTTTATAGATGGCTCTCATCTTACTTCTCCTCCTTTATCATTCTATTGCCTGACCCTTGTGTCAGCTCCAGGAATATCTCTTCCAGTGTTGTCTTACTCTGATTCAGGGTAAGCATCGGTACATCTGCATGGGAAAATGCAAGGAATAACTCTTCTCTGATATCTTCCCCGCCTTTTGCCGTAATCTGCGCAGTTGTAATGCCGCTCGCACTGGTGCGGTATTTTACTTCTTTGATCTTTCCTGTCCGGCGGATAATATGATCCATCTCATCCCTGGAAGCCTTTGCTTCCACCTCGATCTGACCTTTGCCACTCATCATATTCTCCAGATTCTCGGTCGTATCACTGGCAACCAGCTTTCCTCCTGATATGATCATGATATAATCGCAGACTTCCCTTACTTCCGCAAGAATATGGGAACTCAGGATTACGGTATGTTTCTTCGCAAGCTTGCGGATCAGTTCACGGATCTCTATGATCTGCTTCGGGTCAAGACCTACCGTCGGCTCATCCAGGATGATAATCTCCGGAAATCCCAGAACTGCCTGTGCAAGCCCGACTCTTTGTTTATAACCTTTTGACAGGTTCTGAATCAGCCTGTTCTCTACATCTCTTAATTTGGCAAGTCTTATAACCTCTTCTATCTGCGATTCTCTTTTGTCTTTCTTAATTCCTTTTAATTCAGCGGCAAATTCCAGATATTCCCGCACCGTCATTTCCATATATAATGGCGGGATTTCCGGCAGATAGCCGATATTCTTCTTGGCCTCTTCAGGCTCTTTCAAAATGTCATGTCCGTCGATCAGCACCTGTCCTTCTGTAGCTCCCAGGTAACCGGTCATGATGTTCATGGTCGTAGATTTTCCTGCACCGTTTGGTCCTAAGAATCCATAGATTTTACCGGATTCTACGGTGAAATTCAGATGATCTACCGCCAGATGGTTACCATAACGTTTGGTAAGATTCTTTACTTCTATCAAATTTCCTTCCTCCTGTTAAACTCAATTTTGTAACAATATAAGAAATTTTTTTGAAAAGTATGTGGAAAATTTATGTTTATTCTGTGAAAGAAAGTTCATCGGCTAAACAAAAAAATAGAAAGAATTCCAGATTTTATAAACATAATCTTATAATCTCCAAAATTCTTTCTATCTTTAGCAACTTTTCTATACGTTTGTCTTCATAAATAATTTCATTTCTTTCAAGTCCATAACACCTGAGGTACTATCTTCTTTAGAGAGTGAACATGCAGCTGTAATAGCACCATAATATAATGCCTTCTCTATACTTTCTCTTTGATACGCTGCATATAAAACGCCCGAGCAAAATGCATCACCTGCCCCAGTCGTTCCTTTTATAAATCCTTTTGGGAGTTTAAAACTTGGAACTTTTACAAATTCTCCTGTTTGACAATTCAAACCATATCCACATGCAGGTGAATGTATTATAGCCCACTTTTTTACTCCCAATTCTTTTAATTTTTCCAACCCCTTTCTCATATTTTCTTCTTTTATTCCATCCTTATCATATAATTGAATTCCAGTCACACCGGTTCCTTCTACTTCATTTACCACACAATAATCTGTATACTTCAATGCAGGCCATACAACTTTTTGGTATCGATTTCCTTCTTCTGAAACCATATCTACTGAAGTTTCCATTTCATATTTTTGTGCAGTTGCTAATACCTTTGCGGCTTTAGTTCCATAGTCTTCATCCGGTTGATCTAGCGTTCCTAATAAAAGTAAATATTCTAAATGAAAAATATCCGCCTTTATTTTCTTAAAATCTATCTGCTTTTCATTGAATTCCAAACTGGTTCCTGGATCAAAAAAGAATGTTCTCTGCTTGCTTTCTTTTTCTGTCATTGCAAATGTAACAGCTGTTCTTCCTTTTTTTACAATCCCTTCAATGTTTATATTCGGATACTCTCTTAAAGAATCTACTATAAATTGACCATTTTCATCATCACCCACAACTCCCGATACTTTTATTGGTATTTTAGAATCTAACCGTGCCAAATCAATAATTAAGTTGTTAATACCTCCGGTATGGGCAACCGGATTTCTCATCCATGTTAAATTGCCTTTTTGAGGATATACATCTATTGTGTATACTACATCTGCAATAAGATTTCCTGCAACCGTTATTCCTTCTTTATTCATAGGTCTTCCTCCTACAAAACCTTTGGATATTCATTACATAATAAACGGTATGGTTCTTCGTCTTCATCTATAGCAGGAAAACGTCCTACTTTTTTATTATAGAAATAATTATCCGTATTATCGTCATTGCACATAGAAACTTCTCCCAACAAAACGGATCCTTTTCCTTCTTCTACAGAAAAGTCATGGTACAATCCTCTTGTCACAGTAATACTTTCTCCTGGCGTTAGTCTTATCTGAGTTCCCGCCTTCACTGTATAAACACATCCATCGCTATGTACAATGACATCTGTATCTGCCATTTTTCCATCTTCCGTCGAATTATATACACGAATTAGTACATTTCCACCTCCGCGATTAATAATGTCTTCCATTTTATATACATGATAATGCATTTCCGCATGCTGACCTTCATGGAGCATCAATAACTTTTCTGCATATGGTTTATCATACTTATCGTTTTTTATATTTCCATTTCTTAACGTAATTAACGAAAATCCTGTATGTTCAAAATCTCCGAGTCCAAAATCTGTTATATCCCAGCCAAGCATATTATCTCTAATTTCATCGTATTCTTTCCCTTTTGTTTTCCACTCTTCTGGTGTCCATTCACAAAATGGAGGAAGTGATACATGAAATTTTTTGATCAAATCATGCATATCCTTCAAAGCTTTGTTAATCTCTGATCTTTTCATCTTTCACACTCCCTAATTTTTTAGTGCAAATGTTTCAATTGCCACTTTCACATTTTCTTTCATAGCTTTCATAGCAATTAACGGAATGTCATGATAGAAAATATTTTCTTCTACACTTTTTTTATCCAATGCAGCTTTGACTGCTTTTCCACCAGCCAATGTCATATACGTGTAATAATTAATTTTACGTATTCCATTTTTTACAGCTGTCTGAAACTCCTCTTTACTAAGTCCTGAACCACCATGCATTACGAATGGGATATCAATTTTGTTTTTAATTTCTGTAATACGATTCAAATCCAAAACTGGCTTCTGTGTATAAATCCCATGACTTGTTCCGAAAGCAATTGCCAACACATCTACTCCGGTTTTTTCAACAAAATCTTTTGCCATATCTGGACTTGTATACACATCATCTAAATTTGAAAAACTGTCCGCTGTTTCAATTTCTTCTGTATCTCCTAATCCTTTGTCAGATGAGAAAATATGTCCAAGTTCTGCTTCAACTGTAACATCGACTGCATGAGCCAACCTCACCACTTCTGCAGTTATTCTTATATTTTCTTCATAATCACTGCCTGATGCATCAATCATCACAGAGCTAAAACCTAACTGTATTGCTTTAATACAACTTTCAATAGACTCACCATGATCCAAATGTACACAAACTGGAACAGAGGCTTTTTTTGCAAATTGAAGCATAACTGGTGCGATATCTTCCATGGATATCAAATTTCCATGCACCTCTGCATAGTTTAATATAACTGGTGAATTTGTTTCCTCTGCAGCCTGTATGATAGCCATTACTGATTCCATATTCGGACAATTAAATGCTCCAACTGCATATCCTTTTTTCATTGCATCTTCCATCAACGGCTTTAATGAAACTAACATAATCTTTCTCCTTTTCAGTTTATCTTATTTCTTTCCTTTATTTCTAAAGTAATCAAGGAATACAGCCAGTAAAATCACAACTCCTTTTACTACATACTGCCAGAATGAGTTTACATTCAAAAGATTTAATCCGTTATTTAAAACACCTATAATCAAACCACCTATAATAGTTCCACCAATTTTACCACTACCACCAGCCATTGAAGTTCCACCAACAACAACTGCTGCGATAGCATCCATTTCAGCTCCATCACCGGCTGTAGGCTGTCCGGAATACATACGTGAAGCCAAAACAATTCCAGCAAGACCTGCCATCAATCCAGAAAATGCATGTACAAAGAATTTTACTTTTTCCACTTTAATTCCTGAAAACTCGGCCGCCTGTTGATTTCCTCCGACAGCATACATATGACGTCCCATTTTCGTCTTATTCATAATGATTGCTGTAATAATAAGAACAATTACTAAAATTACAACTGGTGTAGGAAAAATTCCAACATAACCAGCTCCTAAAAATTGCCATTCTTTTGTTACTACTCGTACAGGCGAACCGCCAGTATATACATATGCAAGTCCTTTTGCTATATTCATTGTAGCCAATGTTACGATAAATGCTGGAATTGTAGTTTTACTGATTACAGCACCATTAAACATACCAACTAAAAGTCCAACTAAAAGTCCCATAAGTAATGCTATCGGTAATGGGAGATTATATCTTGCTACACATCCTGCCGAAATACAACCTGATAATGCAATGATTGATCCAACAGACAAATCGATTCCACCAAGAATAATTACCATTGTCATACCACATGCCAGGAACAGGTTCGTAGAAATCTGTCTTAATACATTAAATATATTCTGTCTTGTAAAAAATGATCCACTTGTTTTTGGAAAAACTGATAAAAATACACATAATACCAAGAAGGCTACGATTATACCAAGATTTTCTTTAAAGTATATTTTAACAGCATTTCCAACTCCAGCTGTCGCTGTTGTTTTTTTTGTTTTTTCTTCCATTTGTTTTTTTCCTCCTTTATTATGCCCATCCTATTCAGCTGCCAGCATCATAACGCTTTCCTGCGTTGCTTCTTTATGACTAATACAGCCTCTCATCTTTCCATGTGCCATTATATAGATTCGATCACTCATTCCTAAAATTTCTGGTAACTCAGAAGATATCATAATAATTGACATTCCCTGTTTTGCCAATTTATTCATAATTGCATATATTTCTGATTTTGCACCTACATCTACACCTCTTGTAGGCTCATCAAGAATTAAAATTTTCGGATGTGTTGCAAGCCAACGACCAATTAATACCTTTTGTTGATTTCCTCCTGACAGATTACCTATAGCTTGTTCCTGTGAAGGTGTTTTGGTTGCCATTTTATCAATATATTCTTGTGTAATTTCTCTTTCTTTAGAATTGTCTACAAAAATACCTTTAATGAACTCGTTTAAAACTTCTATCGTTGAATTAAACCTGACACTTTGTACCAAATATAAACCTTCGAGTTTACGATTTTCCGGAACAAGTGCAATGCCATTTTTCATAGCATCAATTGGTGAATTAATAGTAACTTTTTTACCCTCCAGATATATATCTCCTGTACTTTTTGGCATAAGCCCAAATATACTTTTCATTACTTCACTTCTTCCAGCTCCAACCAATCCGGCAAAGCCTAATATTTCACCTTTTCTAAGTTCAAAACTTACGTTTTCTGCCAGCTCACCATCTGAGATTCCTTCGCATCGCATAATAACTTCTTCATGTTCTTCAAAATCTCTTGTATAGTAATTAGTCAATTCTCTTCCAACCATCATTGCAATTAATGCATCTTTTGTAGTGTTTTTTACAACTTCAGTACCTACATATTCTCCATCTCGCATAACAGTTACTCTATCGCAAATTTCTTCCAATTCACTCATCTTATGAGAAATATATATAATACCTACTCCCTTGGAAGTAAGACTCCTCATTGTCTTAAACAAAAATGCTACCTCTTTATCTGAAATCGAAGAAGTTGGTTCATCCATAACTAAAATTTTTGAATTATAAGAAATTGCTTTTACAATTTCAACCATCTGCTGCTGTGCTATCGTTAATTCTTTAATTAACTGATTAGCTTGTATTCCCATTTGATAGTCATCTAACAATTTTTGCGCATCATGATTCATTTTCTTTTTATCAACAAATCCGGAACTCATCGGTTCTCGTCCCAAAAAAATGTTTTCAGCTACAGTCATATACGGAACCAAAACCAATTCTTGATGAATAATCGCTACTCCATTAGCCTGTGCAGCCTTTACACCATCTATATTTACTTTTTTACCGTTTATAATTATCTCGCCTTCATCTGCTGTATAAATTCCGCCTAACACTTTGATAAGCGTAGACTTTCCGGCTCCATTTTCACCTAGTAATGCATGAACTTCCCCCGTTCGAAGTTCGAAATTAATATCCTTTAATGCATATACACCTGGGAATTTTTTGTGTATATGTTTCATTTCTAGCAATGTTGTACCACTCAAAATATCACCCACTTATATCTTTCTTTTATGCAAAAAGGTGCTTTATCCAGTTCATTTGAATAAAGCACCTTTCATATTTTTGTTAATGACTATCGTTTACTGCCAACCATCTGTACCATAATCGTTAACATTATCTGCTGTAATCAGGAATGTTTCTACTGGATATTTGTCTTTCACTTTCTTGCCATCTAAGATTTTATACATAACCTCTACAGACTTATCAGCAATACCAACTGGAGACTGTGCTCCTGTTCCTTCCATTAAAGAATCACCTTTTGCAAGCTCTGATTTAACATCCGGTGAACCATCTACTCCGTAAATTTTGCAATCCTTAATTCCTGCTGCATTTGCTGCCGCTAATGCACCAAGCGCTGTAGGATCATTTCCACCAAAGATTGCAACTACATCTCCATGTGCCTGTAATAAATCTTCTGCAATTCCCATTGACGTTTCAAGATTCCCTTTTGCATCCTGCTGTGCAACAATGTTAAATCCTTTTCCTTTGATTGCATCTGTAAATCCTTTTGTACGATCTACAATTGAATTCATAGTCGGTGAATCAAGAACAATAATGTCTCCACCCTTCGGGCATTTCTTAACTAAATCTTCTCCACAAACTTTACCTGCATTGTAGTTATCAGATCCAACATAACTTGTTACATACGACATATCGGCAACTTCTGTATCAAAGTTAACGATTGGAATGTTTGCTCCTTTTAAAGCATCCAAAGCTGGAAGAATTCCTTCAGCTTCTGCTGGATTCAGGAACATTGCATCAATTCCCTGTGAAATCAAATCCTCTACCTGCTGTACCTGAAGACTTACATCATTTGCCGGATCTACAGATACAAGCTCGTCCCCATTTGCTTCGACTTTCTTTCTGATTTCATCTTCCAATGTTACAAAGAATGGGTTCGTTCCGTCCATACAAGTATACCCAAACTTGTGACCTCCCTTTTTGTTTGACGTCGATTCAGTTTTCGTCGAACTAGATTTCTTGTCCCCATCACCGTTGCTGCAACCCATTACCATTGCTGCAACTAATGAAACACTCAATAACACGCTCACTAATTTTCTTTTCATTTCTTTTCCTCCTTGCTTGTTATTTGTTGTCTTAATATTACTAATTTTCCTTTTCCTGTACACCTGTATTTTGTAACTAAAAAAGCATTACATTTCTCACAAAAAAATGTGACAAATGTAATGCTTTTCTTATTGATTTAAAAATTTAGTAATACTTCTCTGAAATACCTTAAGCGAACTATCAATATTCTTTTCATTTTTGTAAATATCATCTATTTCATTCTCTGCTAATGCCATAGCCTCTGGATATTTCGAGAATTTTGGATTTATCCGTCCATTCTCTATCGCATCAATTAACAAACGATTATCAATAACCCTCTCATCTACATCCATATCCTTCCGAATCATGCTTTCTGCATATCTTGATCCAGTTACATATTTCAATACTGATGCACCTTGCGAATATTCAAATATTTCTCTTTGAATTGAAGAATCCGAAGTTAACATTTTCAGAAATTCCCATGCTAATTCCTTATGTTTACTTTTATTTCCAATAGTCATCAAAAGTGCATCTACTTCTGAAGTATTATGACCTCCTGGGCCTGCCGGCATGCTTGTGCAATCCCACTGAAAACTTGTATATTTTTTTATTTTATACGGATAAGTTTTATATGTCCTGTACTCAGAAAACGCTAACGGCATAAATGCCACATTTCCCGAATCAAAATCATTTTGTGTTACTTCACGGCCTCCATTCATTTCATTTAACTTTTTCACGAATTTAACTGCTTCATTCACTTTTGTTCCCGAAAAAAAAGCTTTTTTCCCATCTTTATCAAAAAGCTCTGCACCATTTGAATATACAGCTTCTTTCCAAGTATAATTATATGTCCCAAATTGATCGATCACACCATCACCGTTTTTATCCTTTGTAATCTGATCAACAATTTGCTCCATTGTACTCCATGTCCAATTTTCATTTGGGACTTCTATTCCTTCTTGTTCCAACAATGTTTTATTTACGAACATCAAAGTCGGTACTACCTCATATGGTAACGCATACTGACTTTCATGATATTTTCCAATATCTAATACTGTATCAAAAAAATACTCCTTTTTAAAATTCCTATCATTAGCAATCTGATTATCTAAATCAGATATAACATTTAATGACACATATTTATAAAAATCATCAGACAACACCATAAATACATCTGGTGTTTCTCCTTCTAATATTTTTCTATCTAACCATTCTGAATAATCTTCCTTTCTAATCCCTGTCTCATAATGAACTTTAACACCTGGATGTTCTTTTTCAAATTTTTTTATTGCATCATCTATTATTACATATGCATTCGCATTCTTAACATCCCAATTACTCTCAGCAAACATGCCAAATTCCAATACAATTGGTTTATTTTTTTGTCTATAGTTCCATGCAAGTATTATTAATATTATGCTCAAAAAGCAAACAACTAATCCGTATATACTTTTCTTTTTCATTTACTATTGCTCCGTTATTTTTGTTGCTACTTTATTCTGTACTGCCCAAATTGCCAATTGCGTTCTGTCTCTGAACTCTAATTTGTTTAATATCCCACTCAAATAATTCCGTACAGTACCTTCTGAAAGATTCAAATTTTCCGCTATTTCTTTATTCGAACTTCCCCGTCCAACTTCATTAATAATTTTCCATTCTGTTTTAGTCAGATTTTCTGTTCTCTTCTGATCTACATCAACTACATAATCAGCCTTTGCCATCTGTGAAAACAATCTTACAACTTTTGTAGCAATATCTGGATTTATCATTGCCTGTCCACTATATACAGTACGTATTGCATTAGTCAATCCGTCCATCGATACTCCTTTTAAAAGATATCCACTTGCTCCCCATTTTAATGCATTATATACATACTCATCATCATCGAAAGTTGTGAGTATAATAATTTTTATTTCTGAATAATTATCTTTTATTATTTTCGTACACTGTACGCCATCCATTTTAGGCATTCGAATATCCATTAAAATAACATCCGGTCTATTTTTTCGTACACTTGCAATTACTTCTTGTCCATTTGCAACCGTATCTGTTACTTCTATTCCTTCCTTTGTATTTAATACAATTGACAAACTTTGCCTAATCAATTCCTGATCATCTGCAATCAGTACTTTAATCATATTCTTCACCCCATCTTATAGGAATTACAACATTTGTTGTAAATCCATCACTTCCATCAAACTCTACTGTCCCATTTAATAACTTTATCCGCTCAACAATATGTCTTGTACCAAATCCTTTCTTCATATCAGTACATCCAATTCCATCATCTTTGATTGAAATATAAATATCGGAATATTTCTTTTTTATAGTAATATAAACATTTTTTGCATGACTATGTCGTACAGAATTCGTCATACTTTCCTGAACAACACGATATATCGCATTTTCTTCATCTTCATCAAATTTCAATTTTTCGACATCACATTCAAAATGTATTTTTGTATTTGTTATTGAATTTGTTTCATTTACCATCTTACGAATTGCCGGTTCCAAGTTTAAACGTTCCAGAGAATCGGGTCTTAATTCACTTACTGACCTTCTTACTTCTTTTATTCCATCCCTTGTAACTTTTGAAATAAGCTCCAATTGTCCTTTCGTTACCTCAGGAGAACTATCGATCATCGCTATACAAGCATCTACCCCCGCTGATATACCCGTTAGCGTATGCCCTAATGTATCATGAATTTCTCTAGCCAACCGGTTGCGCTCCTTTGTTTCTCCCATTTTTTCTTTCATTACAGCATATTCCTGTAATTTTTCATTTGCCTGTTGTAGCTCTTCATTTGTTTGCGATAATTTAAAATATAATTTTTTTACCTCATCTATCGTTCCACTCTGTTCGATAATAATGAATACACAAAAAACAAAAAATAAAATAATATTTAATGATGTAAGCAAATTATATAGCCAATATAATACTTTTTGGACTCCAATATCATATACATTTATATAATCACTAACAGAAAATATTTTCGTACTTACCGAGATAATACCGTGATTGGTTCCTATATAGCTTAGTAATGATATCACTGCTAATGCATATTTTCCTCCCATGTCTTTAATATGTGCAATGAGATTCGTAAAAACCCACAAAAGTATCCCATTATAATTAAAATCTAATCTATAAACAATAAAAAAACTTGCACAAAAATCTATAAGTAAAGTCAAATAATATACTCCTGTATTTTCCCTAACAAATTTTTCTCTGCATATAAAAGAAATTCCCATTATAGCTACTAATACCAAAATTTCTCCTACTAATGCAGAAGGGTTTGCCGGAATCGCATTGACTTTTTCTAAGAAATCACTTGCAACATATGCATCACATATTTTTCTTGTTGTATACAAAATAAATATTGCAATTCCAATCACTGATATACTATTAAAAGCAAATATTATCTTTCTCAAAATTAAACTATAATTTTTTTCATTATTGCCATCCTGTCATGTCATAAAACTTTAAGTTATCTGCTGTAATTAATTCGACAGGTATTGTAACATGTTTTTTTACAGTTTCCCCTGCCAAATAGCTGTATGCTGTCTGAACTGCCTTTTCACCTATTTTAATTGGTGATTGTGCTGCTGTTCCTTCTAAAAATCCTGCCTTTATCATTGCTTTTCCATCTGGCGAACCATCCACACCATAAACCATAACCTGATCCGTCTTATCAGTCATTTGCATCGCTGCTATGCACCCTAAAGCAATTGGATCATTTCCACCCATTACAACATCATAATTTTTCTTTTCATAAATAATTTTCTCCATAACTTTCATTGCAATTTCAAACTCTGCGGCACTCTCTTTTTCTTCTACTATCTTATATTGTGGATGCCCTTTAATAGTATCCCTAAAACCTTTCACTCTCTCATTAATTGAATTCAATGCTTTCTGATTTACAATTATTATATTTGCACTTGTTTTTTTCTTCATCATATCTTTTGCACATTGAACCCCCGCATCATAGTTATCCGAAACAATCGTGGATACAACCGCTTCTGTATCCGACACTTCAGAATCAATAACAAATACAGGTATATGCTTTTTTTTACATAGTTCAAGTGCAGGCCGAACTTTATTTCGATCTACAGGTTGCAGAAAAAGTACATCAATCCCTTCATTTATCATATCTTTTATCTGTTCATTTTGTTTTTTCTGATCCTGCAGGGGATCTCTTGTAATTAAGATATCCCCCTTTGCCTGCACTGACTCTTCAATATTTTCATCCATATTAACAAAATATGGATTATTCATTGTCATATAAGTAGCTCCAAATTTTAATTGTTTTCGTGTATCTTTTTTTTCATGTATTCCTATTGCTATGAAAAGTGTTGTGCATGCCACAATTGTGGCAGCAATCATTTTTTTCTTATCTAGTCTCACGCTTACTTCTCACCTTTTTACTTTTTCATATACATTCTTGTAAATCCCTGATATATCCTGCTGGATAACACTCCACGCAATACATTCGCTGCACTTCTTTTTACATCCTCTTCCAGTATCACTCCCTTGGACACCGCTTTCACAATCTCATCCACCGCACCTGCACTTCCCGGCATAATCAGATCATTCCCGGATGCAATCGCATGTGCCGAATTTCCATATTTACGCCCGGTTGCAAACCAGTCCGTCATTACAAAACCATCAAATCCCCATTCATTTCGAAGCACCTGTGTCAGAAGTCGGTAACTGTTATTGACATATTTACCATTTACTTTGTTATAACTGCTCATAATGGCTCCCGGACCCGCTTCCTTTACCGCAATCTCGAAACCCTTCAGATAGATTTCTCTAAGCGCTCGTTCATTGACATTCACATTGGTCTTATTGCGATTATCCTCCTGATTATTGCAGCAGAAATGCTTCAACGTCACATAACACCCACGATTCTTCTGCACACCTTTTGTAATGGCAGCTGCAAATTTTCCTGAAACCAGTGGATCCTCCGAATAGTATTCAAAATTGCGTCCACAAAGTGGATTTCTGTGAATATTAAGTCCTGGTGCCAGCCAATAGGTTACACCATAACATTCCATCTCTTTTCCAACTGCATTTCCCACTTCTTCCGCCAGTTCCAGATTCCAGCTCGATGCCAGTGAAATCCCGCTTGGGAATGCCGTAGTAAACTGATAGAGCAGATTCGGGCTATCCGGATTTCCAAGCATGATTTTTTTAACCGGCTCCGGAAGATATTTCATACATGAAATATTCGGCTCTATCCCTTTTACCTTTCCGGTGAATGACACAGATGAAACCTTGTTCAGACGAAGCCCTGCCGGTCCATCTGCCATTACTACATTTGGAATTCCTTTTTGCTCCAGTGTTGTGCACGTAACCCCAGCTGCACCTGGCGCTTCAAAGAATCTTGATCCAGTCATACCTCCGCCCACAGACAGTTCTGCCATGTCTCTGAGTGTTAAACGCTCCATCACGGCATCTGTCTCTTCTGAGGAATATATTTTAACCGGACCATATTCATGCACAATTTCTGTTATCTTATCCTCTTCTACCGGAATGCTTCGAATTTTTTCCATATTTTCAATAATAATCTCGCATCCTCTTCCCCAGTTTTGTCTGCAGTCACAGGCTGCATGAAGGATATCTTCTTCCTTTTGTTCCAGTTCTGTCACATGCATTGGGATTTTGCAGATATGCGAGTGTTTTTCTGTTATGATTTCACTGGATAATCTCAAGATTCCGCATACTCTGGTATTCCTGCTGGAATTACCGAGACGGATTACATATTCTCCCTTTTCAAGGACCGTTGCTGCATCTTTTTTCCTGTAGCTAGTCATATCCCGGAGATCAAAACTAAGTATAAGTTTTGCCTTTTCTCCCGGCTTTAATAACTTCGTCTTATGAAATGCAGTCAGCCGCTGTGCTTCCTTTTTAAGTTCCCCGTTCGGACAGCTTACATAGATCTGCACAACTTCTTTACCATCATAAATTCTTCCGGTATTTTCCACTTCTGTATACACATGAATCTTCGTGCCTTCCATCTGCATCTGTTCAAACCGTATTGCAAAATTAGTATACGACATTCCATAGCCAAACGGATATCTTGGTGCCACATGAAATGTATCAAAATAGCGGTATCCTACATAGATACCTTCTCTATAATATTCCTCATCCAGATTACCATTCAGGTAACTGTACTCATCTGCAAACGGAAGATCCCGGTAATGTTTTGCCCAGGTATCTGTAAGTTTCCCTGATGGCGTCTGTTTTCCTGAAATAACATCTGCTAGTGCCAGACCTCCCATTGTACCTAGCTCTCCCATAAAAATAACTGCATTAATTCCGGATATTTCATTTAAGAAATTCAGATCAAATACTCCACCTACATTGATCACTACGATCAGTTTCTTATATCTTTCTGCGCAGAATGCAATATTGATCCGCTCTATCTCTGATAGCCCATATTCATTTTCATCCAGTTTTCTGTCTGCCCCTTCACCAGCCTGTCTGGATACCACATAAATACAACTGTCTGTATCCGACTCTTCTATATCCTTCTCCTGTATGGCACGGCCATAAGGATATCTATATGGACTGCTCATCAGGTTCATAAAATCTGACAGGTTCTTTGGACTTAGTTTTTTCCTGAATTCTTCTGCATATTCCTGTTCACCCTCTTCGAATGCCTGGTCATAATCTTCGATCCACCGCATAGTAGTAACTGTAAATCCTGATTGTTCCAGTCCTTCAAAAACAGAGACTGCATGGCGCTCATTTACTTCTCCTGATCCTGTTCCACCCTTAATCGTCTTCTTCGCACCAGCGCCGTACAAAGCTATCTTTCCTGCCTTCAATGGCAGACTTCCGTCATTTTCTAAAAGAACGATTCCCTCGACTGCCGCTTTATATGCCAGTTTCTTTCCAGACTCTTCCAGTGGTGTAACCGCATCCGTCAGTGCTGCTTTATGAATACTTCTTGTTCTCATACTTCCTGTCCTTCCAGGCATTATTTACCGGATGTTGTAATATATGGTCCGAGTGCTCCTGCTACATTTGAAATCGGCATTGTCTGAAGCAATACCCTTCCTGGTCCACGAACCACGGTATTAAAGATTCCCTCTCCTCCAAACAGCATATTTTTTACTCCAGGAACACTCTTTATCTCTATCTGGCATGAAGCATCCATTGCAGCCAGATGTCCAGTATCTACGACAATTTCCTGTCCGGCGTTCAATTCATACTCCACTACATGTCCGTCAAACTCAGCAAATACAGTTCCCTGACCGGATACCTTCTGCATGATAAATCCCTCTCCGCCAAATAATCCAGAGCTGAACTTCTTATTAAAGAACACAGACAATTCTACCCCTGCTTCGCTTGCAAGGAATGCGCTTTTCTGGAATACCATCTCGCGCCCCGGTCCGATTTCAAATGCTTTGATGGATCCAGGAAAGCACGATGCAAATGCAATCATCCCTTTGCCACCTTGTGCGGTATAAATATTCTGGAATATATGCTCACCGGAAAACATTCTTCCAAATGCCTTGCCGATTCCTCCATTCGTAGTCGTCTCCATCTTCATATTCGGTGACATCCAAGACATTCCGCCTCCTTCTGTGATCATCTTCTCTCCGCCCTCCAGATAGCAGATAACTACCGGTAATGTGTCTCCTTTGATTTCATATCTCATATAAGTTCCCTCCTGAAATTTCTCTTTTAATATACTTTTTCCCGAAAAATTATATTTACATTATAGCATCTACTATCTCTATTCACAATCAGCACTTTATATTTACGTAAAATTTTGTTATATTTTCATCATAACAACTCAAACATGACAAAACGCCAAAAATCTTCCGGGCTTTTCATCCCTTCTGATTTTTGACGTTTTTCTAACATCTTATAATGTTTTTACAAATCTTAAAAATGCTTCTCTTCCCTCTTCTGTACATTTATACACTCCGGCATCCTCAAGTACATGTACAAATACTTCACCGACTTCTTTTTTCAATATATCCATTACATTTTCTTCTGTAATCCCATCATATTTTTTACAAAATGTATCTGCCCAGTCCGCATGCTTTGCAATCTTTTCATTACTTCTGATATCTTTTTTCTGAACCAGATAATCCGCAAGAATCTCCAGCTCTTCTTTTAATCTGGATGGAAGCACCGCAAGTCCCATAACTTCGATCAGTCCGATATTTTCCTTTTTAATATGATGATACTCTGCATGTGGATGATAAACGCCAAGTGGATGTTCTTCGGTTGTGATATTATTCCGAAGAGTCAGATCCAGTTCAAACAATCCATCACGTTTTCTTGCAATCGGGGTAATGGTATTGTGTGGCTCTCCATCTGTATTCGCATAGATGAATGCATCTTCATCTGTATAGTTTCGCCAGCATCTGAGGATATGATCTGCCAGATCTATCAGGCGTTTCTCATCTTTGTGACGGATTCGGATGACAGATAACGGCCATTTTACGATTCCGGCCTCAACATCTTCATATCCCGGGATTGTAATTTTAATCTCGATCGGCGCTTTTGCCATTGCAAATGTATAGTGTCCCCCCTGGAAATGATCGTGACTTAAGATAGAACCGCCAACGATTGGGAGATCTGCATTAGATCCCAGGAAATAATGTGGAAATAATTTTACGAAATCAAATAATTTCTCAAATGCTTTCTTATCAATCTTCATCGGGATATGCTGTCCGTTAAATACGATGCAATGCTCGTTATAGTACACATATGGTGAATACTGGAATCCCCATTTTCCACCTGCAATCTCGATTGGTATAATCCTGTGGTTTTCTCTTGCCGGATGGTCAAGACGTCCTGCATATCCTTCATTTTCCATACAAAGCAGACATTTCGGATATGCGGTATTCTTTGCATTTCTTGCTGCAGCGATCGCCTTTGGATCCTTCTCCGGCTTGGACAGATTAATTGTGATGTCAATCTTACCATATGGGGAATCTACTTTCCACTTCATGTCCTTTTTCACACGGTATCTGCGGATATAATTGCTGTCCTGACTTAATTTGTAGAAATATTCTGTCGCAGCTTCCGGAGATTCTTCATATTTTTCCGCAAATGTCTTCTGTACCTGAGCCGGTCTTGGTACCAGACAATTCATGATCTTCGTATCGAAAAGATCACGGAATCCGATACTGTCTTCAATGATTCCTCTTTTTACCGCCTCATCCAGTAATCCTTCCAGAACTGCTTCCAGCTCGATGGAACTGCTGTCAATTTCTACATCTTCATATGAATCTTCCTGGAATAATTCTAACAATAAATTTGTTGTGTAAATTCTCTCACATTCCGGTGTCAGTCCGGTCTGAATACCATATTCTACCAGTTTCTTAATATTTTCATACAACATATTCTGATCCTTCCGTTCTTTTTTCTATTCTGTGAATTTATACAATCTTTGCTCCGTCACCGATATCTACTACATAGAATTCTGCTTCATGTCCGACTTTTTCTTTATATGTCTTTCCAATCTCCTCGATAAACTTATCTACCGTTCCTTCTTCAACGATGCTGACCGTACATCCGCCGAATCCGCCTCCGGTGATACGTGAACCGATAACCCCCGGCATTGCCTGCGCCAGATCTACCAGAATATCTATCTCTTCACAGGACACTTCATAATCATAACGAAGTGACTCATGAGATGCATTCATAAGCTGTCCGAATAATTTCACATCGTTGTTACGGAGTGCTTCTACTGCACGAATAGTTCTCTGATTCTCATATACCGCATGTTTCGCACGCTTCTGTCTGACCGGATCTTTGATCGCATCCTTGTACTGTTCGAATCCGTCCTCTGTAAGATCTCCAAGTGTCTTTATATCTGTAACCTTCTGAAGTTCCTTTAATGCAGTCTCACATTCATTTCTTCTGTCATTGTAAGCAGAATCAACCAGACTGTGCTTTACCTTACTGTTGATGATCACGATCTTCGCATTTTCAAGAACGACCGGTGCATATTCGTATTTTAATGTATTGGTATCCAGGAAAATTGCATGATCTTTCTTACCCATCGCACTTGCGAACTGATCCATAATTCCACAGTTGCATCCATTGAAATTATTCTCCGAATACTGTCCGATCAATGCAAGATCGATCATGGAGAGATTTTCAAATCCAAATGTATCTTTTAACATCAGTCCTGTCAGCACTTCCAGTGATGCGGAAGAAGAAAGTCCAGAACCATTCGGAATATTTCCATAGATCAGGATATCCATTCCATGTGTCAGTTCATACCCTCTCTTTTCAAATGCCCACATTACTCCCTTCGGATAATTCGTCCATCCGGCATTTTTACTCGGAATCAATTCATCGAGACTTGTCTCAATGATTCCAAGCTTTTCAAAGTTCAAAGAGAAGAAACCTAATTTTCTGTCTTCTCTGTTCCTTACCACTGCCCATGTTCCCATTGTCAGTGCACATGGGAATACATGACCTCCGTTATAATCTGTATGTTCTCCGATCAGGTTTACTCGTCCCGGTGCAAAATAAGTACGGATTTCCCCGCCTTCTCCGTATAATTCCTGAAATTTTGCGATCAATTGCTCTTTCTGCATTCCATTACCTCCATTTTTAATACATTTTTATCATTTTTTCTTTCATCCCTTAAGTTTCAGGCCTTCTTTAACATCCACTTACATACTTTTTTGTAGTTGACTGTCTTCTGTTATTGCTATAATATAATCATAATGAGATATGCAAATTCTCACAATAAGAATATTGGCATATTTTATAAGAATATTGAGATTTTATTTGTTTTTGACTTTTATATACGGAGGATGATATGAAAGGTATTCAGATTCTTACAGAAAAAAACAAAAAAGAAGTAAAAGAACACGGAAGTTACACTTTCCCCGTTCAGGTATCCCCAGAGGCAATACAGTCTTATGAACAGCATTCCTTCATGTGGCACTGGCATCCGGAGATCGAACTTACATGGTTCGTATCCGGACAGATGGAATATGTCGTCAATGACCAGCGTTATATTATCTCAGAAGGCGAAGGGATATTCTGCAACAGTAATGCTTTACATGCCGGATATATGATTGATGACCAGGACTGTAATTATATCTCTGTCACATTTCATCCCAAATTCATCTATGGCTACGAGAACAGTATCCTGCAGACCAAATATGTCGATTTTATCACTTCCAACGAATTCTGGTCTTCACTTGTATTAAAACCGGAAATTCCATGGCAAAATGAAATTATCGAATACATAAAAGAAATATATACATTAACCTGCCAGGTTCAATCTTCTTCCGATGCCTTCATTCCCGGATATGAAGGCATGGCGGAACAGCCGGAACTTCCTGACTACGAATTCCGTATTCATCTCCTGCTCTGTGAGATCTGGCACCGGCTTTATCTGCATTATGTCCAGATTGCCCAGGATACTCCGCATCCACAGAAGCATTTACAGCGTTTGAAAGACATTCTTTCTTATCTTCAGGAGCATGCTTCCGAAGAACTCAGTCTCGAAGATATCGCCGCCCACGCCGGACTGTGCAAAAGCGAATGCTGCCGCTTTTTCAAAAAATATATGCGGATGACCATCTTCGATTACCTGCTGTCTACACGGATTCAGAACAGTATCCCACTTCTTATGGACGGGGAGAATATTACTACGATTGCCGGACTTGTAGGATTTTCCTCACCGGCATATTATGGCCAGATTTTCAAGCGTTACATGGGCATGTCACCCAGTCAGTATAAAAAGAATGCCGCCCAGTCACCTTCCGGTGACTAAGCGGCATCTTTTATACATTTTTGCCCTCTCTGTCAAAGTATTCTTTCACAAGTCTGACCACAACTCCTGACAGCAGGAAGACTGCTATCAGGTTCGGGATAACCATCAGACCATTAAATGTCTCTGCAATATTCCACATCAGTCCCAGTTCCATAGTTGCGCCGACAATCGCTACCAGTGCATACAATATCATAAATGGTCTGTTTGCGCGGGTACCAAGCAGGAACTCCACACAACGTGTTCCATAAAGTCCCCATCCAATGATCGTAGAAAATGCAAAGCAGCACATTGCAATGGCCGTAAATATTGATACCCAGCTTCCGTAAGTGGAAGTAAATCCAAGAATCGTAAGTTCTGCACCGGCCGCATCTCCATATCCAACCGGTACGCCGCTGCACAGAATGACAAGTGCCGTCAGTGTACAGATCACAATTGTATCCACAAAGACTTCGAATATTCCAAAGAATCCCTGCTTTACAGGCTTTCTTGTATCCGCACATGCATGAGCAATCGAACCAGTACCAAGTCCTGCTTCATTTGAAAAGATTCCCCTGGATACACCTTTTTTCATACTCATGAAGAAAGATCCTACTGCACCGCCGGTCACAGATGCGGGTGAAAAGGCACCTTTAAAAATAGAAGCGAATACTGTCGGGATATTTCTGTAATTCAAGATCACAACTCCGATTGCAAGAATAATATAAATGACCGCCATAAACGGAACCAGCTTTTCCGCTACCTGCCCGATTCGTTTGATTCCTCCAAGAAGGATCAGCCCGATCAATACTGCCAGAATAATTCCGATCACCAGATTCAGAGTACTCACATTCTGTTCACTGATCACACCATAATTATACAGAGCTGAATCAATTGCTGTCGTGATGGTATTGACCTGTGTTGCATTCCCCGTTCCGAATACCGTCAGTACACCAAATGCCGCGAACAGATAGGCCAGCCAGTGCCATTGCTTCTTCAGTCCATTTTTTATGTAGTACATAGGTCCTCCGACCAGATCACCTTCCGCGTTTTTCTCCCGGAAATGTACCGCAAGCGTTACTTCTGAAAACTTTGTACACATTCCAAGAAGTGCTGATATCCACATCCAGAAGACTGCACCCGGGCCTCCGATCGCGATTGCTCCTGCCACACCTGCAATATTACCGGTTCCGACGGTCGCAGCCAGTGCCGTACATACTGCCTGGAATGGTGTCAGTGCTCCGTCTGAAGCTTCTCTTTTTTTCAACATCCGGCCGATTGTTACTTTCATCGCATATGGGAATTTACGGATCTGAAGAAATCCGGTTCTGATGCTTAATAAAAGCCCTACTCCTACGATGCAGATCATGGCCGGTACTCCCCAGATGAAGTTATTTACCACATTGTTGATTGATTCGATTGTTGCCAACATTACTTCTAGTCCTTTCCTATTTATAAATCATATTTTTGATTTTGTATCGCATTACCGCATTATCACATTGAATTTCAACTGTAGCAGTATAGCACGATTCTATATAAAAGTACAGGATTTCTTTTTCTTTATCAAAAGATTACCCGAAATTTCATACACGTACTTCCTTTCTTTTCTAATATTCTTTTCTAGTATTTTTACAACTGGTATGGTATATTTTCTCATAACTGGCTCTTTATTTCATGCCACTACTATTGTACAGTAATGGCAATTACGAAAGGAAAGAGGGTTTTGGTTATGAATTCCAATCTGAAAAAAATAATTATGACAGCATTATTCGCTGCGTTAGCCTGTGTTGCTACAATGTCCATCCGTATTCCGACACCGGGAACCGGCGGATATATCCATCCTGGTGATGCAATCGTAATCCTCGCAGGTATCATCCTTGGTCCTGTATATGGTATGCTTGCCGGTGGTATCGGTTCTGCACTGTCTGACCTGATCGGTGGATATTTTGTATACGTTCCGATCACACTGGTGATCAAGGGGCTTGTCGCACTGGTATCCGGACTGATTTACCAGAAGATGTGCCGTTACGGTAAGAACCGTTACGTCGCAGTTATCCTTGGAGGTATTACAGATATCGTATTCGTCGCCGGTGGATATTTTATCTGCGAGTTCTTCCTGTATGGAAGCGGTGCTGCTGCAAGTATCCCTGCTAATATTATCCAGGGAGTCGGCGGACTTATTATCTCTGCTGTATTATATCCGGTACTGATCGCAATCCCGGATGTACGCCAGGCAGCATACGAGACGAAGAATTAAATTTGCTTCTCCTGCATACTTTTGTATCAAAAAAGGATAAATTCTTTCCGTAACTTTGAAAGAATTTATCCTTTTCTTTTTTACAAACTGACTGCATTCACTTGTAATCTTTTCTAAACAAACTTACCTGTAAGCAAAACTAAAAATATTCCTGTTGCCAGTAAATCCGCACATCCGCCCGCACTGATATTGCGGGTAATATACGACGCATCCATCTGACATAGTTCATACGATGCATCCAAAACGTAGGCTCCTCCCTTTTTCAAAAATTTATCTGCCTCACTTTGTACTATTCTCAAGGTTTTCTGGTCGTGTCTGGAAAGAATATTGGAGTCTTCTACCTGACTCATCAACACCATCAGTGTCTGAAGCTTGATCAGATTCCAGTCCTTTTTTGCTCTGATTCCTTCCATAAGAGTAGGAAGAGCCAGATTTCTCACCGCCGGATATCCCCGGAGCGCTTCTCCGCGGATTCCGAAAGTTCCGTATTGCAGCAGATTTTTTTCACCATTACTGACTGCCGTAGTGCTATTGATATTGCGAAGTTCTTCCATCAAGATCTCTGCTGTCATCTGCTGTTCCATATAAAATAACGCAGTAATCGTAAAAGTGTTTCCATGGGCTGTGGCATCCCCTCCGGCTGCCGCACATCTTCCGGCTGCCGCACAAAAGATCCCCAACGTAAAAATGAGGCCTTTATGGGTGTTCACTCCGTCTGTTGCTCTGTACATTGCCTGCTCTGCAAGGATTCCAGTCTTTCTTATCTCAGCGAACAACTCTTTCGGACTACATTGCAATGTATATCCCTGCTCTGCCATACGGATAAAGTAAGGCCGCAAAGCTTCTGCACTTCTTTCAAATGTATGTACATCCATATCGGTATGTGCACCGCATGACCATGTATCTACCAGACCAGGCTTCGGAGTTGTATATACCTCTTCCAATAGTGCCTGCCATGCTTTCGTTCCAATCTCTATGGCAACAGGACTGATCGTAACTTCCGGCAACTGATTTCCGTGCATATCGCGGCCTCCTTTCTCTTATTATCTGCTTCTGAATGTATGTTTCAAAATTTATTCTTCAAATTCAAACTCTTTCATTTCACGCACAACATCCATAATAGTTCCGTCACGGCTTTCGATAATTCCGACAACACGCTCACCAAACTGTACTTTTTCCGGTTCTCCGGCAATGGAATATGCAATGTCTCTTAATTCTTCAATGGTCTTAAATGGCAGATCTACATCTTTCATGGCCTCGATCAGGTCCTGACGTCTTGGATTAATTGCTATGCCATAGTCTGTGATGACTACGTCCACACTTTCCCCCGGTGTTGTTACCGTTGTAACATCTGTACAGATTGCCGGTGTTCTTCCCTGCAGAAGCGGTGCAATAACGATCGCACATTTTGCACCTGCTGCCGTATCCGGATGTCCGCCCTGTGCTCCTGTGATCATTCCATCCGAACCAACTACTACATTACAGTTGAAGTTTACATCTACTTCCAGTGCTGCAAGGATTACAAAATCCAGTTTATTTACAACTGCTCCCTTGTTAAATGGATCTGCATACTGTCCGGCACTGATCCGGAAATGTTTCAGATTCTTCACAGATTCCACTGCTGACAAATCAAAATCCTGTGTATCAAGCAGACAATCTACCTGATCATTGATCAGAAGGTCGCACATCGGTTTTGTAAGTCCGCCAACTCCAAAACGCATACGTACATTCCGTTCTTTCATTTCTTTTGCCAGCGAGATTGTAGAAGCAATCGATGCTCCGCCAACTCCTGTCTGATAAGAAAATCCATCCTTAAAGTATGGCGAATTGACTACAAATTTTGTACAGTAATCTGCCATCATCAGTTTTCTCTGATCTGTCGTCGGTTTTGCAGCTCCGGTTGCAATCTTCTTTGGATCTCCGATTGCATCCACTTCCACCACATAATCCACTCTTGTCATACTAATATGAGCCGGGAAGTTCGGAAATGGAACCAGGCAGTCTGTAATTGCAACCACTTTGTCCGCATGTAATGCGTCCACCATTGCATAAGACAGTACACCACAGTCACTTTTTCCTCCGATTCCACGACAGTTACCATAATCGTCACAGGTAGGAGCTCCGATAAATGCAATATCGATCTGATTCTCCCCTGTTACCAGAGAACGCACACGGCCTCCATGTGACTGCATAACTGCCAGTCCTTTGAGCTTTCCGTGAGAGATAGCTTCTCCGATTTTTCCTCTTACACCGGATGAATAGATATTGGTAATCGTTCCGTCTTCAATATAAGGAACAATCGGATCATGTGCTTTTCCAAGAGAACTTGCACAGATGGTAATATCTTTGATTCCCATATCATGAATCTCTTTCATGACCATATTTACCACAAAGTCTCCCTCACGGAAATGATGATGAAAGCTGACTGTCATTCCGTCTTTGATTCCACATTTTACAAGCACATCATGAATGCTGTCTACAAGCTTGCTTCCATTCGAATTGATCACACTGGTAGTAAGTGGACCGTGTTTGCGATATGTATATCCGTCAAAATGATGTACTCCCTGAAATACTTCTTTCCCTGTCTTTTCCAAGATCTCTTCCGGGATATCTCTGCCTACTGCATTAATCATTTTACAAATCCCCCTTATATACGCCTGAAGCTTTTGCAAGTTCAATGGTTCTCTTTGCACCATCATAGAATGCGATGTCGATCATTTTACCGTCTACTGTAAATACACCGATTCCTTTGGCTTTCTTATCATCAATCTCTCTTACGACCTTTTCTGCAAAGATAATATCTTTCTGAGATGGTGTAAATATTTCATGTACGATATCGATCTGTCTTGGATTGATGATTGATTTTCCATCGAATCCCATCAGATGTATGGTCTCTACATCCTGGCGAAATCCTTCCATATTGTCCAGATCTGTATAGACCGTGTCAAAGCACTGTACACCTGCAGCTCTTGCTGCAATTACCATATTCTGTCTTGCACCCATCAATTCCACACCGGTTCCAGTAATATGTGTCTGCAGGTCTTTGGTATAATCTCCACCAGAAAGTGCAATACCGAATAATCTTTCCGAAGCTTCACAGATGTCAAGTGCACGCATCACACCGCGGGCAGATTCGATCGCTGCCATGATCAGCACACTTCCGTTTTCACGTCCAAAGTCTTTTTCTGCCTTTTCCACTTCTTCTTCTACAACTTTGACATCCTGTGCAGATTCTGTCTTTGGAATACGGATAGCATCACATCCTCCGGCCACCGCACATCGGATATCTTCTCTCCAGTACGGTGTATCCAGTCCGTTGATTCTGACTACTCTTTCACATCCACGGTAGTCGATCGTCTGCAATGCATGATACAGAGAGAATCTTGCTGCATCTTTCTGATTCTCTGCAACGGCATCTTCCAGATCCAGCATGATGGAATCTGGTTTATAGATATACGGATCTTTGATCAATCCTGGTTTCTGTGCATTTAAAAACATCATCGTTCTTCTCAGTCGTTTTTTATTTGGATTCATTCTCTGATCGCACCTCCCCATGGTAAATTCTCTGTCTGGTTGACAGAACGGTAAACAGCCGCTTCAATTCTTGCTTTGATCGTACAGTCAAGTGCTCCTTTATCCACGATTGTAAGTCTGACATTGTCTACTCCAAGATGTTCCAACGTCTCATATGCCACTTTTTTGATCTGATTTCCATACTGATTGATCACTGCACTTTCCAGTGAAAAATCAATGTTTCCATCTCCAGCCTCTACTGTTACCTGACAGTCACTGGATTCTAATGTTCCTGCTACAGCCGGATTTTTAATTTCCACTTTCGTTTCCTCCTCTATGTTGATTCATCATTGTTTCTTTATTTTTCACGGGCTCTGTTATAATTGATCAGGCATCCCGCTTTTACAATCTTCTTCTCATCTTCTGTCATATCGGCAATATAGAGAGAAATCTCTTTCACTTCGTCACCAATCACATAAGCTTTGATATCTTTCATATCGCTGTCCAGTGCTTTTCTTACATCTGGTACATATATATAATCACCGATTTCAAACTCCGGTTCCCCCTTCATCTGGAATGGGATCATGCCCCAGTTCATCACATTAGAACGATATCTCTTGGTTGCATATTCTTTTGTAATATTGGCAAGACCACCGATTACTCTCTGGCAGCTTGCTGCCTGTTCTCTGGCTGATCCATCACCTGGTTTTACGGCGTAGATCATACTTCCTACTTCCGTCTCGGCCGGAACAACCTCTTCCTGTCCTGCGATGGTATGGATCTTTTCATATACATTTACCAGTTCCGGTTCTGCTTTCAGCACATCTTCTCCGGCTACTCTCGTTTTCTCAATCTTGTCTGCTTCTTTGGAACGTCCGACATATTCCGGATCTCTTCTTGAGAGTGTGAACTCTGCAAGTCCCAGCGGATTGGACCTGTATGAAGAAGTTTCTCCGGACGGGATCAGTTCGTCTGTTGTTGTAACAGGATCTAAGATCTTAGAGCATACCTTCAGAAGAATGTTATCTGTCAGAGGGCTCATCTTTGGCCAGTCTTTGATGTTTGGACCGTATACCAGTGATTTTTCTTCATCACCTTTCTGGAATCCGTAATAGACTCTCTTGTTGTATACAGATGGGTCGAATTCATATTCCGGCACGTCTCCCCAGCAGTCTAAGGTTTCTGCTGAAGTCAGGATTCCTCCGTTTGCGGCCGTTGCTGCGATTGATCTTGCATCCATCAGTGCTACAGCCGACATCTGACCGTTACCAGGTTTGCTTCCTTCACGATTCGGGAAGTTTCTGGTCGTGTGACGGATACTTAAGCCATCATTACATGGTGTATCTCCTGCTCCGAAACATGGTCCGCAGAACGCAGTACGAATGATTGCTCCTGCTTCCATCAAATCTGCAATGTATCCCTGTTTTGTCAGATTGATAAATACAGGCTGTGAAGACGGATATACTGCCAGACTGAATTCACCGCTTCCGGTATCTTTGCCGCGAAGTGCGTTGGCTGCCTCGACAACGTTCGTGTAGTTACCGCCGGCACATCCGGCGATGACTGCCTGCTGTACCTGGAGTCCCTTGGCAGTGATCTTATCTGTCAGATGGAACTCAGCTCTTCCCTGTGAGATCTTAGCTGCTTCTTCCTCTACATCATGAAGAATATCGGACAAGTTTGCATTCAGCTCATCGATCTCGTATGTATTACTTGGGTGGAATGGCAGGGCGATCATTGGTTTTACAGTACTTAAGTCTACGTATACCATACCGTCATAATATGCCACATCTGCCGGATTCAGTTCTTTGTAAGCATCCGGTCTTCCATGGGTTGTCAGGAACTTCTTCGTATCTTCATCGGTTCTCCAGATAGAAGAAAGGCAGGTTGTCTCTGTTGTCATAACGTCGATACCATTTCTGTAATCGGTAGTCATACTGGATACTCCCGGTCCTACGAACTCCATGACTTTGTTCTTCACATAGCCATTTTTGAAGACTGCTCCGATGATCGCAAGTGCGATATCCTGCGGTCCTACCCATGAATTCGGTTTTCCATCCAGATAGATTCCAACGACACCTGGACATGCAACATCATATGTATCACACAGAAGCTGTTTTACCAGCTCTCCGCCGCCTTCTCCGATTGCCATGGTTCCGAGAGCTCCGTAACGGGTGTGGGAATCTGATCCAAGGATCATCTTACCGCATCCCGCATGCATCTCACGCATATACTGATGGATAACAGCAATGTGTGGAGGTACATAGATTCCGCCATATTTCTTTGCAGCGGACAGACCAAACATGTGGTCATCTTCATTAATTGTTCCACCTACTGCACACAGGGAGTTGTGGCAGTTTGTCAGGACATATGGAATTGGAAATCTTTCCATTCCGGACGCTTTCGCTGTCTGGATGATTCCCACGAATGTAATGTCATGGGATGCCATTGCATCGAATTTAATCTTTAAGTTTTCCATATTTCCAGAGGTGTTATGTGCCTCCATGATGCCATATGCAATGGTTCCTTTTCTTGCTTCGTCTTTACAGACTTTCTTTCCAGTCAGTGCTTCTGCCTGAGCTTCTTCTTCTACGATTTTAGTTCCATTTACCAGATAGGCACCTTTGTCGTATAACTTAACCATTTTTTCAATTCCTCCTGTTCGACTGTTTTTTCCGATTACCTGTTAGATTTGACATTTCCTGATTTCAGTATAAGATTGTATGTCATTAAATTCAAATATATAAAACCGTAGTTTGTTATCGGTTTTTCCGATAACACGACAAGAAAAAATGCACTGACTTCACGCCAGTGCAAAATATTCATTATTATTATAGACTTCACGAATTACCTTTTCCAGTTCCTTTGCCCCTTTCGACTGGTACTCGTCCGCAGGATAAGCAATTCCAAGATCCAGAAAGACACCCTTTTTTCCGATCCGCAGATACCGGATATCCTCATATTCTTCCGCACAGGACTGGTATGTAAATGCAATTCCAAGTCCTTCCCTTGCCATCGAGACTGCCATGGCTGCCGAGATATCATTATGATCTGACTGATACTTTAATTTCTGTTCCGTGAACATCTTCCTGCTGAAGCTTCCCAATATCGTATCATACCCACTCATGATCATTTTATATTCAGATGCTTCCTTCAGACTAATCCAGTAATTATCCGAATCTTCTAATGGATGCATGATCTTTGTTACCGGATGTTCTTTATTCACAGCAAGAAGTATCTCATCTTTTTTCAATATCTCTACGCTGTTTTTAATCTTACTTACCGGCATTGCTATAATCGCGATATCCAATTTTCCATCCAGCAGAAGTTCTTCCAGCCTCATACTGTGTGCTTCCACAACCTGCACTTTCACATTGGGATATATTTCCTGAAATTGCTTCAGAACCTTCGGAAGCATCCTGCGTCCACGGAATGAACTGATTCCCAGAACCACTTTTCCTGCCGCAAGATTTTCATTATCCCAGAGCTCATTTTTTGCTTTCTGATAATCCCGCAATATCTCACCTGCATGTTCTATAAAGCATTTTCCACTATAAGTTGGTGTAATTCCCTTTGATGTTCTTACAAAAAGTTTAGTTCCAAGCTCTGCTTCAAACTGATGTAAAAACTGGCTCAGAGATGACTGCGCCATATACAGACGTTCTGCGGCGCGTGAAATACTTTCTTCTTCTGCAAGTGTTACCAGATATACCAGTTCTTTCATTTCCATAGTAATCTTCTTCCTTCCATATATATCCTTCTTTTGTATGATATCAAAATCAAACACTATTTTCCTTGTCCCGATACCATATACTCCTCATTTTCTGTCATCGGTTTTTCCGATATGACATATAACACATTTTCTATTGTCCCTATAATATCTGTATTATATAATACAATCATAGATTTGGCAATCCTGCACAACTTAAAAGTGCAATCACAGAAAGGATTATTAATTATGAACAAAAAGCTGTTAGAAGGTATTATTGATATGCACGTCCATACCAATCCTGATATCCGCCACCGCAGATATGATGATTTTGAACTGATGGAAGCAGGTATCCGCATCGGAGCCCGCGCCATTGTTATCAAAACACATCAGGGAACCACAGTTGACCGTGCTTATCTCTGTAATAAACATAATGAATTAACACACCACAGTGATAATAATTTTACAATGTTCGGTGGAATCACACTGAACCGTCAGATGGGCGGGATCAATCCATACGCTGTAGAAAGTGCATTAAAGCTCGGGGGAAAAGTCGTATGGCTTCCGACACAGTCCGCGCGCAACCATCTGGTGAAAATGAAGCAGCCGCTTGACCGCTGTGTCGATGTCCTTAAAGACGGTAAGCCGGTTCCGGAATTATATGACATATTCCGTCTGGTTAAGGATTTTAACATTGTTCTTGCCACCTCTCATATCTCACCGGAAGAAAGCTATCGTGTGATCGAAGCAGCCCGGGATGCTGGTGTAAAAAAGATTGTAGTAACACACCCGGAATGGTGGCTCGTTGATATGAGCCTTGATGACCAGGTAAGACTCGCAAGAGATTATGATGTCATTCATGAACACTGTTTTGCACAGCCTCTCGGCGGCGGGAAATATAAGAGCAATCTTCCAATGAATCTGGAAGCAATTGAAGCATGTGGATATAAGAATGTCATGGTTTGTACCGATGGCGGACAGGTGGAAAACCCATGCTGGGAAGATGCACTCGCACAATATATACAATATCTTATCGACCATAATATACCAGAAAATCAGATCTATCATATGACACATACAATACAGGCAAATCTTTTAGATCTTTCTATCTGATTCATATTTTTTAAGGAGGATCATTATGCTTAATTTTTTAATTATCCTGGCAATCTTTGTTGCCGTTATCATCGGTTATAAAACCGGATTTAATACAGGTTTCTTTGCCATCGTCTTTGCCTATCTGATCGGGGGATTTGTGATGGGCATGACTCCGAAAGATATCATCGGCGGATGGCCTGTCAGTACAATGTTTGTTATCTTTTCCGTGTCTTTGTTCTACAACTTTGCTTTATCCAATGGGACACTGGAAAAAACGGCTCGTTATCTGCTCTATGCATTTCGCAAATTTCCGGGGCTTCTTCCATTTGCCCTCTATGTAGCAAGTGCGGGAATTGCTGCTCTCGGAGCCGGATTCTTCACAGTTATGGCCTTTATGGCACCACTTACACTTTTAATCTGTGAAGAAGCACATATGAACAAATTGATCGGAGCCATTGCGATTAACTGCGGTGCACTTTCCGGAGCTAATTTTATGACAAGCGGAAGCGGAATCATTTTCCGCGGACTTATGGATGAAGGTGGTTATACAGATGTATCTTTCCGCTACTCCTCCATCATTTTTATTGCAAGTGTCATCTTCTCTCTGCTTCTTATTACACTTTTCAAATTCCTTCCTGGAAGCAGACAAAATGCTGACCATGAAGTTACCTTTGAGAAACCGGAAACTTATACTGCACTGCAGAAGAAAAATCTGTACCTGATGTTACTCATGATCCTGGTTGTATTAATCTTCCCGGTACTGCATATCATCCTGCCGGATGCCGAAATCATTACATACATTAACAGTAAAATGGACGTCGGTCTGGTTGCCATTGTATTTTCTGCAATTGCACTTTTTATGAATCTTGCCCCGCAGAAAGAAGTCATCGCAAAAGTTCCATGGAATACGATTCTTATGATCTGCGGTGTCGGTATGCTGATCAATGTTGCAATCACAGCCGGAACCATTGAACTTCTCGCGTCATGGGCCGGAAGCAGCCTCCCTACATGGAGTGTTCCTGTGGTATTCAGTCTGATCGGTGCTGTTATGAGCTTTTTCTCAAGTACTCTGGGCGTTGTGTGTCCTGCACTCTTCCCGCTGGTACCGGCACTTGCACAGGCTACCGGACTAAACCCACTGATCATATTCTCCAGTATTGTTATCGGTGCACAGAGTTCCGCCATCTCTCCATTTTCTTCCGGCGGAAGTCTGATCATCGGTTCCTGCACTACCGAAGAAGAACGGAATCATATGTTCCCCAAATTATTATTCGAAGCAGTTCCGATCAGTGTGATATTTGCAGCTGTTTTCAACGTTGTATTATCTTTTATATTATAATTATTTTAAATCCATTTATTTTTAACTATTTATCTGATATATAGAATAACCCGCCATTCCGGCGGGTTATTTTTTGTCTATTTTTTATACTCAGACAATCTGTAGAAGCATTGATGATGCAAAATACTTTCGCATATTAAAAAGCAGCGTTTCAGCTTTTAACTTCCGAAACCACTGCCCTTGCTCTTATATTCCCTCCTATGCCTGCTCTACATAATCATCTACCATTTCGTATAATCTGGCAAGATATATCTGACTTTCTTTCTCTTCCTTCTCTTTCAGGACACATCTTTCTGATAAATTTCCAGTTGTATTTAATATATATGTTCCCCAAAATGGTGTCCGTTTTGTGTTCATATTCATATGATTCATCATTCCTCCTAATTTTATGAATTTCGTTTATCTTCTGACACCTTCACTATAACGCTGGATGCTATCTATTTCAAATATATATATTCACTTGTTTGCATCGGTTTTTCCGATATCATTTCTAAACAAAAAAGCAGAGTAAATACCTACTGCATCCTGCGGTGAAATATTTACTCTGTTTTCCACATCTTTTTACTTTTTTTCTTTACTTATCCACTTTTTCCGCATTACTTTTTCCACAAGAGCATCCGATCACAAATGCAAGGAATAAGAATGCCACGATCATCCAACCAATCAGTGTCTTCGTTCCCATTGGTTGAAATTTATCATAATATCCCTTCAGGTAAATGATAATGATCAGAAGCGGCAGTCCGTAAGACATATAACCCTTGATTCCTGCCGGGAACTTCCATCCTTCTCCTTGATTGATTTCTTCAAGGAAGCTGTTCCATCCCCATCCGTTCTTCTTTGTACAGAACAGGACATAGCCAAGACTTCCAAGCGGAAGCAGGTTATTCGATACGATGAAGTCCTCCAGATCCATGATTGTCGATCCTTCTCCAAGTGGAGTGAATCCGGCCAATACATTGAATCCCATAACACATGGCATACTTAAGATAATGATCAGAATCAGACTTACCAGTGTACTCTTCTTTCTTGACCATCCGAATAAATCCATATCAAAAGAAATAATATTTTCAAATACCGCAACCAGTGTCGTAAATGCAGCAAAGCTTAAGAACAGGAAGAATAATCCTCCCCATACACACCCGCCTGCCACCTGCGCGAAAATATTCGGGATCGTGATAAATATAAGGCTCGGGCCTGCTCCCGGTTCAATTCCGTATGCAAAGCATGCAGGGATAATAATGAAACCTGCCATCAGCGCTACGATCGTATCAAGCACGGTAATATTCACAGCCTCTCCGAATAATCTCTGGTCTTTTTCCATATAACTTCCAAAGATCAGCATAGCTCCGATACCGATTGATAATGTAAAGAATGCCTGGCTCATAGCCCCGAAAATTACATTTCCGATTCCAATCTCTGCCATCTGTTTGAAATCAGGGATCAGGTAAAAACGAATTCCTGCTCCGGCACCTTTCATCATCACAGAATGGATCGCAAGTACGATCATGATCAAAAGCAGTGCTGTCATCATGAACTTGGAAACTTTTTCGATACCTTTCTGGATTCCAAACGCACATACACCGAATCCAATGATACATATCAGAATCGTCCAGAATGCCATAAGCGGCATATTTCCTAGCATATCACTGAATCCTGCAGATACAGTCTTCATATCCGCACCCACAAAATCTCCTCTGAAGCTTCTGACGCAATAATACAGCATCCATCCACCAACTGTGGTATAGAACATCATCAGGAAATAGCATCCGATAACACCGATCCATTTCGTAATATGCCACTTTGTTCCTTTTGGTTCCAGTGTCTCATATGCAGCGGCAACACTGTGTCTGCTGGCACGTCCGACACCAAATTCACAGACCATAACCGGGATTCCCATGATCAGAAGGAACACCAGATAGATTAAAATGAATGCAGCCCCGCCGAACTGTCCACACATGTACGGGAACTTCCACACATTTCCAATACCAACGGCACATCCTGCAGATACAAGGATGAAGCCCAGTCTTGATCCAAATGTCTCTCTCTTCATTCCATAAACCTCTCTTTACTTTTCAAGTCAAACATTTTTATTATATCGTATTTTGTCTACCAAACGCAAGGACTGTCATTATGGAATTTTAAGTTTAAAAAAGATCAAGAAAAGGACCAGGAAATGTACCCTACTCATCTCCTTGTCCTTTCTTTCTCTTTTTATATGATTTTTACTATTATCAGCTCATGGAGTTTTATAAAGCTTTCATCTGGTATGAACTGCCCCACATTCCAGATACTTATGCCGTACAGGCATTCTGAAGAATCTCATTTAAAGCATTTCCGCTGCTTGTGTGGCATCTTACGATTTGTGCATTACATTTTTCCGCTTCTGTTACTGCACAGTGTACCATCTTATGAGATACTGTATTGGTAAATAAGATTAACAGATCGGGACTTCCGATCTTCTCACTTAAGTTTCCCGACATCTGTGTGAATACTTTTGCTTTGCATTTGTACTCTTTACAGATCTTTTTATACTGATGAACCATTCTGTCATGTCCGCCTACGATTACTACACTCATGTACTGCCTCCTTTTATGTAAGTATATTAGTTAGCTTAATCTAACTAATATGATACACTTTTTTTCCGAAAATGGAAGAGGGTGTATTGAAAACTTTTCTCAATACACCCTCTTCCATTAAACACACGGAAAACAAAATCTACAGAACCTGCCACTGGCAGCTTCTTTCGAATGCATGGTGATAAATAAAAACCGGAACCACTCACCTCCACAGCATATGATCCCGGCTTCCACTCACATCATTCTCTACATATCTTCATATTTCATCAGATACTTACAAATCTTCTGCAAATCTTCTTCCTCACTTGCAACGATCTCCAAATGCAGTTCATCTGCTCTGGAGAAAAGCTGTGTCATAGACATAAACTGGCAGAGTTTTGATTTCATGTTCAATCTGTCTCCCTCACCTGTCAGTAATTCTACACGACCTTTGCAATCGTCAACAACTTTAAAGAATTCCTGCGCATTTGTAATTTTATTAATTTTCATAGCTGGTCTCCTTTTACAATGTGTAATAATCCGTTTCTTTTGATATTCCATCGATTCTTACACCTAGTGTATCATATAATGATTTCTTCAATCTTTCTGCATCTCTATCTTTCAGAGCATCGATATATCCCTGATGTTCTGCAATCATATTCTTGGCTCCATTCGTATTCTTTATCACATCCCGGCCATATATCAGTTTAAAAAATGATAACGTATCCCATAATGATTCTATCATCGCACATACTCTGTCCATTTCGCTGATGGAATAGATTGCAAAATGAAATTTTCGATTTTGCAAGTATAACTTTTTTGCATCAATCTCATCTGCTTCAACAATTGGAATATATTCCTTATGTATCTCTTCCAGTTCGTGTATCTGTTCTTCCGTAATCTTTTTACACGCTTCTCCAGCTGCAAGCGGCTCTAACAACTGACGCATCAGATATATTTGTAAAACATCCTCCTGTTCCAGCGAAACAAGTTTTACCCCTACATAAGGAATCGATTCAGCCAGTCCCATTTTTTCCAGACTCTTCAAAGCCTCTCTGATTGGCATACGACTGACTCCAAGCTGACGGGCAAGCTCTTCTGTATTCAGCTTTTCCCCCATCTTCAACTTTCCATCCATAATCCAATCCATCAGTTTGTTCAATACCTGCATTGGCAATGTATCTCTTTGCAGCATCATTGAATCATCTTGACCCATTGTCACTCGGTTACTCATATATAGCACTACTCTCTTATCTAAAATATTTACAGACCAAGCTTTTCTACCACTTTGTCCAAAATAGCAACCTGAGCTGTCTCTTCGACTAACTCAGCTGTATGCTCTGCAGCCAGTGGATCTTTTCCCATTGCAACTACACCATGATCTGCCAGTAAGAAGGCATTGATATTCGGTGTCTTTTCAAACATTGCTTCTACCATCGGTACGTCTTCCGGTCTCACCATTGCTGCATGTACGTCTAAGGTTGGATATCCTTCCGGATTCTTCAGTTTGGAATGCCATGTTACAAGCGGCAGGTCTTTCTTAGAGGATGACCATCCGATCGCATATGGAGAATGTACATGTACGACAGACTGTACATCTGGTTTCAATTTATAGATGTAGCCGTGCAGTAATGCTTCTCTCGTCGGCTTTCCTGTTCCTTCGATCACATTCCCGTCAAAATCCGTAATTAAAAATCCTTCTGGTGTGCAGTCACCCAGAGAACCGCCGCTTGCTTTTACAAGCATTGTCTCTGTTCCAGGTATTCTGGCACTTACGTTTCCTCCACTACCAGTCTGTATCCCTCTATTATAAGCTCTTTTACTTGCAATAACAAGTTTTTCTGCGATTTCATATGCTTTCTGATCCATAACTGCTATATCCTCCTGCTTTTTTAATTCTCCCCAAAGTTCTGTGGTAATTTTCCCTGTTTTTTCATTTCATCTACAATATAATGTGCTGCTTTCACGCCAAATTCCGGAGTATCCAGATTATGTGGAATCACGATAACTTCTACGTTGTCATTTACGTTTTCAATGATTGTCTGAATCAGTACTGAATCACTCTTTGGCTCGTATAATTCCTGTCCTTCCAGAGTATTGTGTCTCATTCCCTTGGTAGGAATCAGAAGTTTCACCGGATAAGTAACCTTGCTGAGTCTTTCTGCCAGGATTTTTCCTAATGCTTCGGCTTCTTCTGGAAGGATCTTGATATGTGCTGTATTAGCATTGTGAAGCATATATTTTCTTTCGCCCATTCTATCTGGAAGTTCGCTTGTACTGAAGTCTACAAAATCAAGTCCACCAAGGCTGATAACCAATGGTACTTTCTTCTCTACAGATTCTACCAGACGGATTTTTGCTTTCGGACCATATGAGAATCCACCTCCGAAATATTCGGATGTCAGTTCATGTAAAGTCAGATCCAGAATTCCATCTACCAGGCCATTTGCTGCCATATCTTCCATTGTTGCTCCACCGACTCCTGTTGCGTGGAAACCAATCACTTCAAGTCCCATCTTCTCTAATTCTTCTACTGCTGCAACAGCTCCTGTATTTGTTACACCCATCAATGTAACTGCAACAACCGGTTTATCACCTTTTGTCAGAACCTGTCCTGCACATTTTACCATTCCCACGCAACAAGCACAGGCATTGGAGATGACCTGACGTGTTACAATATTAAGTCCTGTAAAATCACAGATTGCAGGCATAACCGTAATATCTTTATCCCCTACAACAAGGTCAAATTTTCTTGTTCCGCTTGCTACAGTTGTAGCCATAACTTTTGGAAAACCAATCGGCAGTTTCTGCATTGCATTTGCCGCCATGACTGTGTTCTGAAGTCCTCCGACAGAAATTATTCCGTCAATCTTTCCTTCTTCATATAATTTTACTACATAAGCTGCAACGGCATCTTTCATGTAGTCTATCTTTTCACCTTTTGATTTTGGTTCCATCTCTTCCCAAGGTGTGCCATAACTTTCTGCGATTTCTTCTCTTGAGATGTCATAATTATAAGATGGTGCAGGACCTGTTGCTGTATTGATAACCAGAGCATTTAATCCTTCATTTTTAATAAAATCGCTGATAAACTTCGCTTCTTTGAACTTTGTATCGCAACTTTCGATTACCGCTATCGTCTTCATATTCTCCATTAATCTCCTTCTATACAGATATTGTGAAGACCACCCCTTTGGATAACCTCCACAACATCCCACTCTCGTCCAGATTCTTATTCTCTCTCGACTATATCACATATTAGTTCTGGCTGAAATATTTTGTCTCAGCTTTCTTTGCTGCTTTTCTAGCATCTTTGTCAATGATTGCTGTCTTGTACTCATCGAATACGAAGTCAGTATCTTTCTTTCCGATTACCGGAAGTTTATTGTCATGAGAATCTTCATATTTCTCTACTGCTGCAGATAAGATTACGTCATGAGCAAGTAACAGATGTTTGTGAGGATCTACTCCTGCCTCTTTACAACGACGGACTGTATCACGTACTGTCTTCCATGCAGCTACGATATCAACATAACGTCCTGGAGGGCAGATGTCGTAATGTAATTCATCCTGCATTTCCTGTGGAGCATCAATGTTACCCATTACGAATACGGAATCTCCAACGCAGAAGTATGGTCCTTCTTCTGTCTCAACAACAACTGTCATATGTCCTGGACAATGTCCAAATGACTCGTATACGCTTACGCCCGGTGCGATTTCAACTTCGCCTTTTACGGTTTCAAATCTTTCATATACGCCTGGCTGATCGTATGGTGCAATGAACTGGTCTCCACATGTTACATCACCATCTTTTGCGATGATCGGACGGCAGTATGATTTGTAGTGAAGCGGTACTGGATTGTGTGCATAATCCCATTCAACTTCGTTGCAGATAAAACGAGCTTTTGTAAATTTCTCAAGGTAGAAGATATGATCCCAGTGAAGATGTGTAAATAATACGATATCTACATCTGATGGTTTGTATCCTACCTGAGCCAGACGTGACTCGATGTCATCGATTCCTGGTCTCTGAAGAGATGGTCCGTGATGATATTTGTCTGCATGCTCTGTCCATGACATACCTGTGTCAACCAGGATCAGCTGATCGCCGCCTTCAATTAAGAATGTCATATCTGGAAGCTGATCTGATTCATTTGTGATACCCATTTTTTCAACATATTTCTTGCATGAGAAATGATACCAGTATTCCAGTGGTTTTGTTGGGATGTAGCCTGAGTTAAGTGGTCTGATTGTTAATGACATAATATAGTCCTCTCTTTCTTATTGTATATGTAGTGTTATTTGTTTCCTATTAAAATTTTGAATATATTTAATAATTTATATTACTTTTATGCTCCTTGTTTTTCCTTTGCCTCGCGTTCTGCGATCGCTGCATCAGAATAAATACCAAGTTTTTTCTTTCTCATGTGTTTATCACACATAGATGTAATGATTGGTGCGGTAAACGCTGTTACAATGGCTGCTACTGCAAGCTGTGCTGTTGCCGTACTTGCTGCTGACTGCCATGCCGGATCAACCTCTGCAAGAGAAGCCGGAACACTTGTTGCATTTGCTGCTGTCGTACCGATTGCAGCTCCCATAGCATTTCTCTTGTTCTTTGGCAGTGTAAGCTGGAACAGGAAGTAGAATAAAAATGCTGACAGTGCTGAGATGATTGCCAGTACTACTCCGCCAACTCCACCTAATGCAATACTCTTAAGACTCATTCCTGCTCCGATTGGGATCATCATGAAGAATGTGATGATCGGCATTGCATCTGCTGCAACTTTACGGAATGTCTTGTCCAGATTTCCCCAGATAATACCGATGATCAGAGGAATCAGTGTTGCGATAAATGATTCGATCGGGATGGAAGCCATACCAGCTGTTCCCATAGCAATCATTGTAAAGAATGGTCCGTCGTTCAGTGATAAGATAGAAATTGCTCCGGCATCTGTTTCATCACCATACTGCTGCGCAAGTCCTAAGTACAATCCTCCGGCTGAGTTTGTGATACCGGCGATCATTGCCATGGAAGTGATTCCACAGAATCCTGCGGCTCCGCCGATCTTTGCTACCAGAAGTCCGAGTACAATACCAACTACAAATTTCATAAGAGTCAGTGTACATCCTTTGTACAGCGGCATTCCGATCTTCTTTACATCGATGGATGCTCCGTTCAGTAAGAGGAACATTCCTAACAGACAGGCGGTTCCGGTTTTGAACATTCCAGATGTAAATCCTCCGATCTCAAGTACATTTGGAATAAATGTGTTAGCAAGTACTCCGATCAGCATTGGCACAATGATTAATCCCCCAGGTACCTTCTGCATAAGTTTAAAAAAACTTTTTTCTTCCTTCATCCTTTCTTTACCTCCTTAGTTTTGTTGTTTGGATATTGGATATTGGATACGATTCATCGTGCTTTTATCATACAGCTGGATCCAATCTTTGTCAACATGACTAATTATCTAATTTCCCCATTCGTTTTTTGTGCATTTTTAACAATTGTGTTCTGCATATACTTTCATTGCATCACGAATCAATGTGTCGAACTTATCTGCATCCCATGCAGCTCTTCCGACAAAAAGACCATCTATCGATGGCTGTACGATCAGTGACTCCGCATTGCCCGGATTGACACTTCCACCGTACAGGACAGGAATTTCCTCAGATTTTTCACCAAAGATCTCGTATAATGCAGTTTTGATTTCCTTGTGCATAGCTTCTGCATAATCCGCAGATGCAGGTGTTCCATTGACACCGATAGACCATACCGGTTCATATGCCACCCAGATATTCTTGCACTCTTCCGGTGACACACCGTAGAATCCTATTTTGAGCTGGCTGCGCAGAGTCTCTGCACTGATTCCATATTCTTTCTGCTCTGCTGTTTCGCCGATACAAAGTAACGTCTTAAACCCATGTGACAGGGCCGCTTTCACCTTTTTATTCTCTTCTACATCACTTTCGCCGAATACATGCCGTCTCTCAGAGTGTCCGATCATCACAAGATCCAGCCCCATCTCTTCTAACATGCATGGTGAAATCTCGCCTGTAAACTGTCCCTGGTCTTCCCAGCACATATTCTGGGCACCAAGTCTTACAAATTCACGGTCACAGCAGCTTGTTGCAGTCTGAAGCGTCGTATAAGACGGAATGATAAAAAGCTCGATATCATCTCTGCTGATGTCCTTTGTATTTTCAACCAGTTTCTGAAGATATTCTCTGGTCGCACTGATGCCCTTATACATCTTCAGATTACTTCCGAAATATAGTTTTTTCATAGAATTTTCCTCTCTTTTAGCGGTTCTGATCATACTCTCTGAATGCATCTACTTTAGGCTGTGAAGAACATCCCGGTACGAATTCGTTCGTAAAGAAAGCGTCCACAAGCATCTCACGTACTTTTGCACCTGTCGTGAATGCTCCCATACAGACAATGTTGGCATCGTTACTGAGTCTTGCTCTTGTCGCAGAATATACGTCAGATACCAGTGCGGCATATGCACCTTTTACCTTATTGGCAGCAATAGATACCCCAAGCCCTGTTCCGCAGATCAGCACACCTCTGTCATATTCCCCGGATGCTACATGTTCTGCTACATCAATTGCTACATTCGCATAGATCGGATCTTCACTTCCGAAGTCTGTCACCTCTCCATAGCCTTTCTTTTCAATGTAAGCAATGATTTCCTGCTTTGCTTCTTCTGCATTTGGATCACAACCGATTGCAATTTTCATGTTCATTTCCTCCTTCTTTGTATCGGATATTGGATATTGGATACGATTTATGTTTTTTATAATAGCACCGGTTGTTTTTTATGTCAATAAATGCTGCTTTCTCCATTCATTTTCTAATAAAATGCACAAAAATAAAGTTCTGTTATCGTGCATATAGCCAATTAACAGAACTTTATTTATTGTATCATCATTATTATATGTTTACGCATCCACCTCATCCAGCGGCATCTCACAGTTGAACACTTCGATATGATGTCTCACATTCTCATACGTTCCCTGTACCATAGCCAGATTCAGATCAAAATAATTATGTGCTCCTTCTGACTTCAGATACTCTTCCGCATGTTTTGTCAGACGATTAAAGCTTGCTGTCGCAATATTCACTTTCACAATTCCAAGCTCGATTGCTTTTCTAAAATCTGCATCCGTGATTCCACTTCCACCATGAAGAACCAACGGAATTCCTGTCTTATCATGGATCTGCTCCAGTACATCAAATGCAAGCTTCGGTGCTACCGGATAATTGCCGTGTGCATTTCCGATTGCAACTGCCAATGCATCGATTCCGGTGCGTTCAACAAATATCTTTGCATCATCCGGATTCGTACAGCGGATTCCATGATCTTCACTTCCGTCTTCGCTTCCACCTACCAGTCCCAGCTCAGCCTCTACGGTTGCCCCGTATTTCTTTGCCAGTTCTACTATCTTTACTGTACGCTCGATATTTTCTTCAAATGGATATGTAGAGCTGTCGAACATGACGGAGGTAAATCCAAGTTCCAGTGCTTTCTCTACTGTCTCCATGGTAAGTCCATGATCCAGATGCACTGCCACGTCTACTTTCGCCTCTTTTGCAGCCTGTACCATCATTGGTCCCATAAGTGCAAGCGGGGAGTGTTTCAATCTTACTTCTGCAATCTGCAAGATGATCGGAGTGTCCAGTTCTTCTGCTGCCTGGATTGCTCCTTTTACCATCTCCATATTTCCAACACTGAATGCGCCGATTCCTCTGTAATTACTCTTCGCACGCTCCAGTAATTCTTTCATCGTTACTAATGCCATTGTTCTTCTGCTCCTTTCCATGTTCTTCTTTTTTCAGGTTATGTCCCAATATTGTCAGACAGATCAGGGCGATCACTGCAAATACAATTCCCATCCCGAATACCACATGCATGCCATATCCTTTTCCGGTAATGAATCCTGATAATGCCGGTGCGCCACATGTTGCGATTACGATACCAAGCATTACGAATCCGTAATTTTCTCCGGTATGCTCAATTCCAAAGATGGAACTTGTAAAGGATGGGAAACTTCCCATGATTCCGCCATAGCATCCATACATCAGAATGATTGCTGCGGTTACGGTATAGGATCTGGTAAATGTAAGTATTGCCATTGCCACAACAGATACTGCCAGCACGCCCTTGATACATCCCACTCTTCCTACTTTATCGGAAAGTGTCGGAAGTACCAGCCGGGTTCCGGCATTCACAATGGAACCGATCATAACTGCACTGACCGCAATTGCCGACGGGATTCCAAGTTCAATCTGATATGTCTGTGATACCGGTGACACCAGGAAATAAGAAATCAGCCCAAACAGCATCGTCGCCAGAAGAAGATAGAAGTTCTTTGTCTTCATCATCTCTGCGGATGTGTACTGCTTTTGTTCTGTCTGTGCTTCTGCATTTCCATTTGCCACGTTTTGTTCTCTTAATGCCCGTTCGGCTTTTCTTCTCCACTCTTTATCCGGAGCGGTAAAGAAGATACCGCATAAGATCCAGGAGATTGTAATCGCTGCACCAATGATCAGGAATGTCTTTCCCGGTCCCTCTGCCTGCAGGATTCTTCTGCTGATTGGTGCCAGAAAGAATCCACACAGTCCGTTTGCCGTTACGACCACACCTGATGCGAATCCCGTTCTTCCCGGGAACCATTTCTGAACAGTCGAGATAATTACGGTATAAATGAGTCCCTGTCCGAATCCCTGCATCACACCATAGGTCACATACATAGGAAGCGACGAAGGTACGATCAGGAATGCGGATGCCAGAATTCCAATGGCGAAGATACCGCCTCCGATCCATACAACAATCTTCGGATTATATTTATCCTGTAATCTTCCACCGATTATATTTCCAAATACGAATGTACTCAGTGCCAGGTAAAAACACATAGACGCTGCTGTCTGGCTCCAGCCGGCCTGTTCCATCACGTATGGCTGATAGATCGACCATACGTGAGGATAGCCGGTAAAAAAGATAGCAATGGCACCAAATATCATCGTCAGTAATCTTTGTCTTTTCTGTGTAGTTGTTAACTCCATAATTTTTTCCTCTTAATTAATAAATAAGTCCGAACTTCTGCATCTCTCTTTTTAAGATTTCTGTATGCTCCGGCTCAAGCTCTGTCAGAGGTGCTCTTACGGTTCCTCCGCATAGGCCCATCAGTTCTACCGCTTTCTTTACCGGAATCGGGTTTACTTCTGAGAACAATGCATGAATTAATGGCAATGCCTTTAACTGCAGCTCCAGACTTTCTTTTACCTTTCCATCCAGATAAAGCTGACAGATATCATGGGCTGCCTGTGGGGCTACATTGGAAAGTACGGAAATCACTCCTTTTCCGCCCAGTGACATCAATGGTACGATCTGGTCATCATTTCCGGAATACAGATCTAATTTTCCATCTGTCAGATCCATCATCTTCACGATATTGGAGAAATCTCCACTTGCTTCCTTGATTGCCACGATGTTATCCACATGATTCACAAGATAAGCCACAGTCTCTGCTTCCATCTTACATCCGGTTCTTCCAGGTATGTTATAAAGGACAACCGGTATTTTCGCTGCATCTGCTACCTGAGTGAAGTGTGCGATCATACCTTTCTGGGTTGCCTTGTTATAGTATGGTGTCACGACAAGCACGCCGTCTGCGCCATATCCGGCGGCTTCTTTTGATAATTCCATTGCCGTCTTCGTACAGTTTGAGCCGGTTCCTGCGATAACCGGAATTCTTCCTTTTGTTCGTTCAACCGTAAATTTCACACATTCCATGTGTTCACGCTCTGTCATCGTTGCAGCTTCCCCGGAAGTTCCGCAGATTACGATGCTGTCGGTTCCGTTTTCACAGTGAAAATCGATCAATTCGTCCAATCTGTCATAATCGATAGATTCATCTTCTTTGAACGGAGTAACGATTGCTACTCCTGCACCTGTAAATATTGCCATATTGCTACCTCTCCTGATTTTTACAAATGCCACACGGAACCCGTATGGCATCTGTAATATCTTCTTACATTCTAACTTTTATACTTACCACAGATTTTTATACATCTGCTCTACATCAGCCTGTGTAATCGTACGCTGTGTATTCTGCGGACTTCCGCTGTCCATTGCATCATATGCCATTTTCTCGATCACTTCGAAAAATTTCTCTTTGTCAATTCCGAACTCAGCAAGTGTCGGTGTCTCTAATTCTTCTGTCAGCGCTACGACTGCATCCAGGAATTTCTCACTGGCTGCCTGATCCGAATCTTCCGGTGTTGCAACTCCGATAGCTCTTCCGAGATCTGCAAATCTGTCATAGGCTCCCTCTAATGCGAAGCTTAAGCACTCTTTCATCAACATTGCGTTAGAAAGTCCGTGTGCTACATGGAACAATGCTCCGATCGGACGGCTCATTCCGTGGATCAGTGTTACAGATGAGTTGTTGAATGCGATTCCTGCTTCCAGAGCTGCTACAGACATCTGTACTCTTGCTTCTTCATTCTTTCCATCATGGAATGCTACTGGGAGGAATTTGAAGATTCTCTTTACAGCTGACATTGCAAAAGTATCTGATAATGTCTGTGCTTTTCTGGATGTATAAGCTTCTACTGCATGGCACAATGCATCAAGCCCTGTTGCTGCCGTAATCTTCGGTGGTGCTGTCATAGTGAACTGGGGATCGATAATGGCTAATGAAGGAATCAGCACTTTACCTTTCAGCAGCATCTTAATGTCTTTTCTGGTATCTGTAATGATCGTGAACTGTGTAGCTTCAGATCCGGTTCCTGCTGTTGTCGGGATAGCTACCATCGGAGGCATCTCTACATCGATCACTTTTCCCATGTAATCAGAAATGCTTCCGCCATTTTTCACGAGGGATCCGATTGCTTTCATCGAATCAATCGGGCTTCCTCCACCAAGTGCTACGAGGAAATCACATCTTTCTGCTTTGTACTGAGCCAGACCTTTTTCGATCATTACGTCTGTTGGTTCTCCTGCGATTTCAGAGTAAATAGTATATTCTACACCCTGGCTTTTTAATGCATTCTCTACTTTTGCACAGTTTCCAAGATCGATCATCACTTTATCTGTAACAATCATTGCTTTCTTTCCAAGTGTTCCAAGTGTATCCTGTGCCATATCAAGTGCTCCTGATCCTGAAATCATCTGTCCAGGTACGATAAATTCTCTTGCCATAATAATTATCTCCTTTTCTCTCTAAATAAGCGTTTTGCTATCTTCTTAATTAAAACTGTGCATCATGCATCCACACATATCTCTCGTCTTCACATCTGTCCGTCTGAAGCCATGGATTGCCATCAATGTGACGGATCATCCAGCATGTGTACATCTGGAATCCAGGTGCCACTGCCTGTGGATGAAGCTCTCCACCAGGAATTGCGGAAAAACTGTTGTCTACACTTTTGAATACCTGATCTCCGACAAAGCTTGCTCCGAATCCTTCCGGTCTGTCGAACTTGAACAGGTAAGTCTCCGGCTGTGGATGTCTGTGTGGCAGGTATCCTGACCAGTTTCCTCTGTCATTCAATACTTCTCCAAGTACCATATTCGACTCCGGACAGATATCGTGATCAAAGATTGTATTTACACGGCGCTTTGCCACATTTCCGAACTTTCCGACACTTGAATAGCCCCAAGGTGCATCGTCCGGTGAATACAATTTGCTTGCAAATGTTTTGTCATTGTGCGTGCACTGTACCAGAATTTCAGTATCTTCTTCTGCTGTTACAGTAATCTCTTTACTTCCGCTTACGTGCAGTGCCCATGGACCTTCGGTAAATACATCTTTTCTGCTGACCGTTGCTTTCTCATCTTCCCATGTATAGGTTACTTTTCCGGAGAGAAGGAGAACCGCCGTCTCCTCTTTGTCTCTCTTAAATGTTCTTATCTGTCCGGCCTTCATGCTGTACACACGGATGTCCATCATCATTGCCTTATATTCATTGTCATAAGTGGTAAGAATCATCTCGCCATTTTCATCGAATTTTGGATAACCAAATACCTTACTCACTGTCTTTCGCCTCCTGAATCTATCTTTATAAATCTTAATAATCTCTTGCTTCTCTTCTTCCTTCCAGAACACCAACGCATGCCTTTCTTACAGACTCCTTAGAAGAAGTAGTTGCAATTCCTACATTCCACCATGATTCATATCCGTCTGTCATGGTCTTTGGAATAACCTTTAAGTCGAATAAGCAAGCAATTTCCTGCTTCTTCGCATCTTCCAGTGCTGCCTCTAATTCTGCGATCGTCTTACATGTGTATGTCTTAAGCCCGTATCCTTCACCGATCTTCGCATAGTCAACCGGGATCAGATCCCCACAAGGCTTCTTGCCGTCTGTGTAACGGAACTCTGTTGCGATACTTCCGATACCATGATTCATTTCCAGATTGTTGATACATCCGAATCCACAGTTATCGAATACCAGAATATTGACTTTCTTTCTCTCCTGCATGATCGTCATAATCTCGCTGTGTAACATCTGGAAGCTGGAATCCCCAACTACGCAGTATACTTCATTATCCGGTTCTGCGAATTTCACACCAAGTGTTGCTGCTACTTCATATCCCATGCAGGAATATCCGTATTCTGCATGATAGCCGCCGCGCTTGTCTGTTGTCCACATTCTCTGCATGCAGCTTGGAAGGGAACCGCCTGCTGTAATAATAGTCGCATCTTCATCGATCACTCTGCGGATTGCTGCAAGTGCTGCTGTCTGTGTGATCTTTCCGTTTGTCATCTTTACGAATTCCGGAATCGTTCTTGGATCTCTTGCCTTGATGATCGGCTCGAAATCATCTCCTGTATATTCAATGCCTGCCAGGCGGACCATTTCTTTGTCCCATACCTTCTTGGCTTCTTCGATTTCTCCGTTGTATGCAGATACATAACCGCGTGCACGAAGTTTTTTGGTAAGTGCTTCTACTGTAACCTTTGCATCTCCGACTGCTTTTGCTGCATCCATCTTGTATGCGTGGAATCTGCAGTTGTTAATCGTCACGAATTTTACATCCGGATTCTTGAACAGTCTCTTGGAGCTTGTTGTAAAGTCTGACATTCTCGATCCGATTGCGATCACTACGTCTGCATCTTCAGCGATAATATTGGAAGCATAAGTTCCCGTTACTCCGATACCTCCTAAGCAGTACGGATGACTAGACTTGCAGGCACTCTTTCCTGCCTGGCTTTCGCCAAATGGAATCTTGAATTCTTCGCAGAACTTTTCAACCGTCTCACCGGCTTCTGAGTAACGGACACCGCCGCCTACGATCACGAGTGGTTTCTTAGCTTCTGCAATGATCTCTGCAAGATCTTCCAGTTCTTCTTCTACCGCTACAGGTCTTGTGATTCTATGTACACGTTTCTGGAAGAAATATTCCGGATAATCATAGGACTCACCTTCTACATCCTGGCAAAGAGCGATGCAGCATGCGCCTGTCTCGGCAGGATCTGTCAGAACTCTCATTGCATTAATGAGTGCTGTCATGATCATCTCTGGTCTTGTGATGCGGTCCCAGTACTTACACACCGGCTTGAATGCATCATTGGTTGTTGTTGCCAGGCTGTTGCTCTGCTCTAACTGCTGCAATACCGGATCCGGCTGTCTGGAAGCAAATGTATCTGCCGGGAACACCAGAAGTGGAATGTTATTAACCGTTGCTGTTGCGCATGCTGTCACCATATTTGCTGCTCCAGGTCCTACGGATGAAGCACATGGAATGATTTTCTTACGATTGCTCTGCTTTGCAAATGCGGTTGCTACATGACACATTCCCTGTTCGTTTCTTCCCTGAAGGACTCTTAACTGTCCAGGATCTGTATCCAGCGCTTCTCCAAGTCCTACTGCAATTCCGTGTCCGAAGATGGTGAAGAATCCTTCTACGAATTTTGTCTCTTCCCCGTCCATGGAAACGTACTGATTATCAAGAAATTTCACAATTGCCTGTGCAACTGTCATACGGATTGTCTTTGTCATTGTTCTCTTCCTCCTGCTGCTTTTTTATACTCTTGCGATCATTTCGCCAAATTTTTCTTTTTCTTCTTTAATAAATGCATGTACTGCGTCCGGTCCCGGAAGGGAATCTGAACAGTTGTTGCTTCTTACCATCATGGATGCTTCTGCGGAACCAAATTCCAGACAGTCGATCACTTCCCAGCCCTGATATAATCCATATAAGAATCCGGAGCCATATCCGTCTCCTCCGCCGAATCCCTTTCTTGCTTCTACCGGGAATGGCTTGATACTGAACTTCTGTCCGTCACAGGTATATGCGGTAGACCCTTTCATTCCGTGCTTGATCACTACGATCTTAGCGTTGTATCCCTGCCATAAGCTTGCGCTTTCTTCATCTGTCATGCCTTCTTTGATCAGCTTCTCTGTCAGGTCGAATTCTTCTCTGGATCCCATGATGATATCTGCTTCTTTTGCTACAATAGAGTAGTAAATGGAAATCTCATCACTGTTCTTCCAGTTATATTCTCTGTAGTCAACATCGAAGATAACTTTTGTATCATTCTTCTTTGCCAGCATCACTGCTTTGATCGCAGCTTCTCTCGAAGGACTTTCTGCAAGTGCTGTTCCAGAGATCAGGATTGCTTTGGACTGTCTGATGTATTCTTCATCAATGTCATCTACATGTAACTGAAGGTCTGCGATGCAGTTTCTGTACATCAGGATATGGCTTTCTTTTTCTGAGAGCATCTCGGTAAATGTAAGTCCGAGCTTCTCGCCGTTTGTACATCTTGTGATGTGTGATGTGTCAATTCCCTGTTTGTCAAAATATTCTGTTACATAATCACCGAACTGATCATCGGATACTTTTCCGAGGAATCCTGCTTTTAATCCGTGTCTTGTAACACCTACTGCAATGTTCGCCGGAGATCCGCCGACGAATTTTTCAAATGTGTGTACATCCTTTAATGGTTTGAACTCTTCTTTTACCTGATCGTTGTAAGCTGGGTTGAAGTCGATTGCGACTCTTCCGAGAAGTATCAGGTCCATTGGTCTTGTCTGGTCAAATTCTACATATTTCATATCTTGCATCCTCCTGCTTTTTCCTTTTTTGCTTTTGCGTGCTTTATTGTTTTATTTGTGTGCTTTTTTGCGTGTTTCATTTGTTGACTGTATATTAGCACACGCGTTTTGAATGTGCAATAGGATTTTGAATTATTTTTTATTTCCCGCATTTTCCACAATTTATGGCGTGTGTTATTGTTGTTTTTGCACAATCACGGTTTGTATTGCACGCATTTTAGCACGCAGTGACATGGGAACGTGGGGGCCATGGGGACGTGAAAAATGGCTTTTTTAGTGTCCCCGATGGCTTTTACAGGATACTCTGACGGCTTCTCTTGCATGCTTTTGCAACAAAAAAAGCCTTGCCGTCTCCCCCCTACAAAACAGCAAAGCTTTTTCTTACTCTATCTCTTTCTTCTCCTGCAATACATTTTCTCCCACATATGTATTACATCTTTTTTTCTCAGTCACTGCCTGATACAGCCAGTTTCCTCCATATTCACAGGCAAATCCTGAAAATGCCCCGATCACCAGCGATACCACTAGCACACTCCAGTTTCCATCCGCTGCGAATGTCGTAAAACATCCCATGAATGTTCCCGGACAGAAGTCAAACCACTCGTATTTTGCAATGATGCACATCACGAATGTAATGATCCCGCACCAGATTCCAAGATTCCCGAATAACGGATTGATCTTACTAAGTGTGATGATCGTCATTCCACATAGGACGCCTGTCAGATTCGTAATCATGGTCTTTTTCACCCCGCTCATGCCATGTTTTCCACAGGCAAAGTAGGTGGTGCATCCTGCAAAGCCGGCCCAGCCGATCAGTCCGGCAATTCCTGCAAGATAAGACCAGATACCACAGAGGACTGCTGTTACAATGCTTAATGCACACAAAGAACTCATATCTTAGTATCCTGCACCGTTATCTGTATTTTTCATGATCTTTACCAGACGGCTTGTTCCAAGTCTGTCTGCTCCGAGGCTCATGAATTCTTTTGCGTCGTCGAATGAGCTGATTCCGCCTGCAGCTTTTACCTTCACACCTTCTCCGACATGATCATGCATCAGTTTTACATCTTCAAATGTTGCTCCGGCTGTAGAAAATCCTGTAGATGTCTTGATAAATTCTGCTCCGGCTTTTGTTACGATTTCACACATCTTGATCTTCTCTTCTTCTGTCAGAAGGCAAGTCTCGATGATGACTTTTAAGATCTTTCCATCGCATGCTTCGTGGATCTGACGGATCTCTTCTTCTACTTCATCGTATCTTCCGTCTTTTAAGAATCCGATGTTGATTACCATGTCGATCTCAGATGCTCCGTTAGCGATCGCATCTTTTGTCTCGAATACTTTTGTTGCTGTTGTGCTGTATCCGTTCGGGAAGCCGATAACTGTACAGATTGGAAGTTTTCCCTCTACGTATTCTACTGCCTGTTTTACGTATGCAGCCGGGATACATGCAGAAGCTGTTTCGTATTTGATTCCGTCATCAAGAATTGTCTTGATGTCTTCCCATGTAGCTGTCTGTGTTAATAATGTGTGGTCAACAATTTTTAAAACTTCACTTGTATTCATAATCTCTTGCCTTTCTTTTTTCATTCATTGTGATAGGTTTACTAATTTTCAGTTTGTCTGATTCAGTTCTTTTAGTTCAGCTTGTCCAGGATCGAATGTCCGATCGTTCCTTCCGGCATCTTAACACCGAAGTTGTCTGCGATTGTTGCTCCGATAATGGCAAATGTGTCTGCTTCCTCAAGTTCTCCTGCTTCTTTCATAGACGGAGAATACGCAAGGAACGGCACCTTTTCTCTTGTGTGGTCGGTTCCGGTATGTGTCGGATCATTTCCATGATCAGCGGTGATGATCAGAAGATCGTCTTCCTTCAGTTCGCCTAATAATTCACCGAGTTTGACATCAAATTTTTCAAGTTCCTGTGCATATCCTTTGACGTCTCTTCTGTGTCCCCACAGTGCATCGAAATCTACCAGGTTGACAAAGCAGAATCCTTCGAAATCTCTCTTTGCGATTTCGATTGTCTGCTCCATTCCGTGTACGGAACTCTTGGATTTATTTGACTCTGTGATTCCTTCTCCGTCAAAGATATCGAAGATCTTACCAACGGAAATGACATCCAGACCTGCATCTTTCAATGCATTCAACGCAGTTCTTCCATATGGCTTTAATGCGTAGTCATGACGGTTACTGGTACGTTTGAACTCGCCTTTTTTCTTGCCGACGTATGGTCTTGCAATGACACGTCCGACTTTCCACTCATCTTTCATCGTAATCTCACGGGCGATCTCACAGCAACGGTACAATTCATCCAGGCCAAATGTCTCTTCATTTCCGCAGATCTGAAGAACAGAATCCGCAGATGTGTAGACGATCATATGACCGGTTGCAATCTCTTCTTCTGCCAGTTCCTCCAGGATCTCTGTTCCGCTGGCGCTCTTATTACCGATGATCGTACGTCCGGTTCTCTTTGACAGTTCATCGATCAGTTCTTTGGGGAATCCTGTCTCTGTAAATGTCTTGAACGGAGTTGTGATGTGAAGTCCCATCATCTCCCAGTGTCCGGTCATGGTGTCTTTTCCGTTGCTTGCTTCTCTTAATTTCCCATAATAAGCCAACGGTTTTTCTACAGGTGCAATACCTGCAAGATCTTTTAAGTTCGCAATTCCAAGTTTCTGCAGATTCGGAATTTTAAACGCTTCTACATTTGCCGCAATATGTCCCAGGGTATCTGTCCCCGCATCACCATAAGAAGAGGCGTCCGGCATCTCTCCGGCGCCGAGTGAATCTATGACTACGGTAAATATTCTTTTATATTTCTTTTCGTTCATATTATACACCTTCTTAATTCTCATATGTCAAATATCTGGAACAGTAATGTATTTGCATTCCTGTTCCAGAATTCTCTATCTGCTTTCATTATATATTTTCAATTATACTTAATATCAACCTTAACATTAATCTTATAATTGATCTTATATTAGAACAGTGTGATCAGTCCTACGATCATCGCACTTAAGATACTTACGAATACACCACCGAGCATTGCTCTGAATACCAGTCTTGAAAGTGTACTCTTCTTTTCCGGGCAGAGTACAGCAATACCGGATACACAGATACCAAGGCTTGAAAGATTCGCAAATCCGCAAAGGGAAATGGAGCATACGATTCCTGTTCTGTAATCTAAGGATGATAAGATTTTTCCCAGATCCTGGAATGCAACGAACTCATTTACGATCAGTTTGTTTCCAAGGAATGCACCTTCCATCAGTACCTGATTGGTATCAAGTCCCATCAGGAAACCAAACGGTGCGAATACATAAGAGAAAATCTGCTCCAGGCTGATTCCTGCAAATCCAAGAATCATATTAATTACTGCAACGATACCGATGATACCAACCAGAGATGCAGCGATAGCAATTACCATCTGCATACCTGTTCCGGCACCTTCTGCGATGGCGTCAATCACGTTGGCGTTATTGCCCTTGTTGTCCATCTTTACGTCTGTGATAGACTGTACAGGCTCTGTCTGCGGCAGTAACATTTTTGCAACGAGGATACTTCCAACCGGTACCAGTGCGCTGGCGATCAGAAGATATTCCATCGGGATACCAAGTGCATGATATCCTCCGAGGATGGATACTGACATACTTCCCATACCGGATACCAGAATAACTAATATCTCACTGTCTGTCAGGTTTCCGATATATTTACTGACCAGAATCGGGCTGTCCGTCTGACCTAAGAACATGTTGGCAACTGCAACGAAGCTTTCTACTTCTGTCGTCCCCATCAGTTTTCCAACTGCTTTACCGATCCATTTTACTACGAATCCAAGCACTCCAAGGTAATAAAGCAAGCTTACCAGTGCAGATACGAAGATAATGTTACCAAGTGTCTGTACGATAAAGATACTTCCTGTCGGAGCACTGCTGTCTGCAAGGCTTCCGAATACAAATGACAGACCATTCTGTCCGCAGTTGATAACTGCTGTTACACCGTCCGATATGGCAGACACAACCATCTTGCCAACCGGGACTTTTACAAGTAAGATCGCAATGACAAACTGTGCAATGATTGCTTTTCCTACTGCTTTCCAGCGGATATTCTTACGATCCCAGGAAATCAGAAAGATCAGTCCGATTACAACCACAATCCCCAATAAATTTAAAAAGACTTTCATCTCGTTCCTCCGTTCTGATCTTATTTCTCGCGGTCTGCTTTGATCAGTTTTCTGATTGCTTCTACAGCAACTGTGATAGCTGCTTCTGTATCATGTACGATTGGATTTTCCATTCCAAGTGCATTTCTTTCCTGATTTCCTACTACAAGGAAGTTAGATCCGCAACGTACTCTTAAATGGCTTGCAGCGATGAAAAGTGCTGCTGACTCCATCTCAGAAGCTTTGCATCCCATACGTTTCCATGCTTCCCATTTATTAAGCAGTTCATAGCTTACCGGCATTCTCTCCGGCTCATGCTGTCCGTAGAATGCATCTTTACACTGTACCACACCTGCATGGTATGTATGTCCAAGTTCTTTTGCTGCTGCAACCAGTGCATTTGTTACATCAAGGTCTGCAACTGCCGGATACTCGATCGGTGCATACTCTCTACTTGTTCCTTCCATACGGATTGCTCCTGTTGCAACTACGATATCTCCACCTTTGACATCCAGTTCAATTCCTCCGCATGTTCCGACACGGATAAATGTATCTGCTCCGCAAAGTGTCAGTTCTTCCAGTGCGATAGATGCTGACGGTCCGCCGATACCTGTTGATGTTACACTTACTTTTTCTCCATCTAAGTAACCTGTGTAAGTGATGTACTCTCTGCTGTCTGCAATCAGTTTTGCATCGTCAAAATGTTTTGCGATCTTTGCACATCTCTTTGGATCACCAGGCATGATAACGTAACGTCCAACATCTCCCGGTCTGATCTGTAAATGATACTGTAATCCTTCTTCTCCTGAATAATTCTGCATGATATTCATCCTCCTGAAAATAAAATGTTAAATATTGTTTTATACATGTCTACTACTTGTCTCGCTGTTGTCTATTCTATATCTATACTTGTATATTTGCAACACGCAATATTTTACAAATATCCTTGTCTGTTTTTGTGCATCTTTTACAATGTCTGGTTGTGTAAATTAGACAAGTCGGAAATAACATTGACTTTTGCCATATTTGCTTTTATTATTTTAACAGGGTTTGAATCGGATTATACATGCTCATAATATATAAATAGAAGCTTCTATATAGATCTTATTCCCCTGCTATTTCTATATCTTTAATCTACAGGAGTAACTGAATTTATGGAAACAAAAACAGACAAGTCTAAAACAAGAAAATTAAAACATGTAAAAATATACAATGAATTATATGAACTGATCCAGAACGGAACTTATGAACCCGGTTCACAGCTTCCGTCAGAAACTACACTTTCCGCGACTATGAATGTCAGCCGTATGACACTGCGGAAAGCACTTACTTTATTAAGAGAAGACGGACTGATCAAAGATGTACAGGGTGTCGGACATTTTGTGCGTGAGCCTAAAGCTGCCGGTTCCAGGGGACGCAAACATCCCCAGAGAGCCGGTTCTGCAGATTCCGCAGCTGTTGCAGATGCGGAAGACAGCGCTTCAGATGAAATGCTGTCTTCTGATGGCAGTATGACACATCCTGTCTACGACAGTTGTCAGGAAGAACTGGACAGTGTCGAACTGGATTTCCGTATCGAGCCGCCGTCAAAATCCATTTTAGACAACTTCGACCACTACACCGCCGCTGTTGTCATCGTCGACCGCTGGTATAAGCATGAAGGACATACCATTGCATATTCTTTAAGCTTTATTCCGATTGAATTGGTCGGCAGGCTGCAGATCGACCTGAACAGCACAGATGCACTGTTGGAATTTCTGGAGCATACCTGCTATGAACAGGGACATCACTGCAGCCGCTGTGTTACATATTCTACTGCCGGTAACTTCTCTGCAAAGAATTATAAGCTTTCCAGCCACGATTCTTTCCTTATGACACAGGAGAATGTGTATGATGAGAATGAGGAGATACTTGTGGTTAGTAAGCATTATATACCGGCGGAGGTTTTTGAATTGAAGTTTTCCATTTAATTTATCAGGCTGGCGGATACCCGGGTCTCCATAAAAGTCAGGAACACTTTCTCCACATTCACTGGAAAGAGTTCCTGACTTTTATTCCGTGGATATAGAATGCCTGAAGAATTAAGTGGCAGAAGCGGTAGCCTTTGTAATATTGATAACATATTTACGCTCTCTTTAACAAGAAATTTTATTTTTATTATTGAACTTTTCTACTCTAGATTTAAAGACTCTTATATATTTTTCTACACCTTTAGACACCTTTAAATATTCTGCTCCTTTTTGAGACTCTTCCAACTCTCTATAATAATTCTCCCATTTTTCAACATTTCCTTCAAATCCCAATTCTTCATTATTTCTATAAATATACCTTCCTGCTGCCGGGTGTAACATTTCAATCCCATTTTTCTTTTCTAAGATTTTTCCCATTGGCTTTTCACCCGCACACCAGATAATATAATCTGGCTGCAAAATTTCAATTTCTTCTTTTATCTCGTTTTTATATTCTTCTACATAATCATTAAGTACTTTCTCATTAACTTTCTGTGATCCGCCACGTTTATTTAAATTCATAAATGCGACCTGCTTTACAGCATCTTGAATTTCTTTTCCGCTAGGTCTATTGGCATCTATTTTTTGATTTTTTGTGTACTTCTGTAACAAGTATGCCATTCTTCCAATTGATTCTTTTTGCGGTATGTTGTCAGATTTTTTTCTACACCCATTTTCATCTGTCCAAACACCCTCTTGTATAGTGCCATTAACAAATTCCCGATACCAGTATCTCTGATCGTCTATCATATGCTCCTTTAACCATTCTTCCGTTTTATTATCCGCAATATTAGCTTCCTTAAGTACGACCAGAATTTTACAAGAAGAAACTTCATAAGCTTCAGGATCCACCATTCCATCCTTTGTAAAATGTATCCGTAATATTTCACGTCCTCCTACAGTAGTTTTTTCCCATCCTTTCTCTTCTCCCTGTTTTTTCATCCATCTCTGAAATAAATCTTCTAATTCTTTTTCTCTTTTAGTCATGATGCTACCTCTATTTTTATAAACATCCAAGATCCATGAAACTAATCTCGTTAATCAGTTAAATAGCAGCTATCACATCTGTCACAAGTTTTTCAAAATCTTTCGCTACGCGGTCCGCTGTCTCCTGAACTTCGGCGTGATTCAGTTTCGCATTGCTGACACCTGCCGCCATATTCGTAATGCAGGAGATTCCACACACTTCCATTCCCATATGTCTTGCTGCCATGGCTTCGCAGGCGGTACTCATACCGACTGCATCTGCGCCCCAGCTTCTGACCATGCGGATTTCTGCCGGTGTCTCGTAGTTTGGTCCGGTCAGCTGCACGTATACGCCTTCCTGAAGTGGTATTCCACAGTCTTTGGCACTTTTACGGATGATATCCTGCAGTTTTTTACTGTATACTTCACTCATATCCGGGAATCTGGTTCCGAGTTCTTCGATATTCGGTCCGATCAGCGGACTTGGTACTGCTGTCGTAATGTGGTCTTTGATCAGCATAAAGTCACCCGGTCTGAATGATGGATTGACTCCGCCTGCCGCATTGGTCAGAAGGATCTTCTTTGCTCCCATCATCCCCATCAGTCTGGTCGGAAGTACAACGTCCTGCATCGGGTAACCTTCATAATAATGTACCCTTCCCTGCATCAGTACAACCGGAACATCTTCCACATATCCGAATACAAACTGACCTTTATGCCCCTGAACAGTCGATACCGGAAAGTCTTCGATGTCTGTATATTTTACGATCTTTTCTATCTTGATCTTCTCGGCATAATCTCCAAGGCCCGATCCTAAGATGACTGCTTTTTCTGGTTTGAAATCCGTCTTTTCTCTTATGCTTTTTAAACATTTTTCCAGCTTTTTATACATACTTCAACATCCTTTCTTTCACCGCATCATCTGCAAATGCCACATCCACTGCGTTCCGCATCATAAGATGAATCTCTTCATCGGTGATTCTATAATTCTTCTGGATGAATTCCAGTTCTTTTGTCAGTGTCGTATTGCTGACTGTACGGTTATCGGTATTTACTGTTACCTTTAATCCGGCATTCAGGAATTCCCGCATCGGATAGTTCTTTGTACTTTCCACTGCCTTGGTCTGCAGATTACTGATCGGACACATCTCGATACCGATACCCTTTTTCTGCAATTCTTTCTGCACATCTGCGTATCCTCTCATTGCGATTCCATGTCCGATTCTTCCGGCTCCGGTTTCCACAGAATCAAGGATATTCTGTACACTTCCGCATTCACCGGCATGTAAGGTAAATGGCATGCCAAGTGCTTTCGTCTTTTTGAACAGTTCCATGAATTCTGACATTGGATACAGGCTTTCCGCCCCGGCAAGATCTGCCGCACACACGCCGTGTCCCAGATATTCTCTGGCAGTCCGCAGCATCCGGGCATTCTCTTCTTCACTGTGATGGCGCATCGCGCACGTGATCACTCCGTACTCTATGCCAAAATCGCGTTTTCCTTTTTCCAGTCCTGCAAGCAGTGCTTCGATCACTTTATTGCAGTTCATGTCCGGAGTCTCGGACAGAAGCGGAGCAAAACGGATCTCTGCATAGCATACATTTTCCTGTTTCATACTTTTTAATACATCATAACCGGCTTCTTTCAGTCCTGTCTCATCCATAATGCATTTGCCCGGAAGGTCGAATTTTTCCAAATATTCATTCAGACTTCTGCAGTCTTCGGATACACTCAGCTCACTTTGTGATACTTCCCGTCCCAGCCTCTTTTCTATAAATCCACGGCTCAGCGACCCGTCCAGATGACAATGCAGTTCTACTTTTGGTAGTGCTGTTAATTCTTCTGTTGTCATATTGCTTTTATCATTTCCTCCATTTTACATTCTTCATTTTTCTTCTATTTCAACATTCCACTTTTTTCCTGAATATTGCCTTTCCCCCTTATACGGTCTTCTTTTCTTTCAGATTTCCAGGTCCGAAGCCCAACGGCAATAACTCCTTCAACGTATAGATATCATAATGTTCTACATCCGTTGCAAGAATGATCTGAAATTCTTCCGGATCACAGAATTCCATCATCACCTGTCTGCACACTCCGCACGGCGGTGCATATTCTGTCAGGACTCCGTTCTTTCCTCCTACGATACAGATTGCATCGAATTCCTTCACGCCTTCACTTACCGCCTTGAAAAATGCCGTTCTTTCTGCACAGTTTGTCGGTGTGTATGCCGCATTTTCAATATTACATCCGGTATAAACCGTTCCATTTTTTGCCAGCAGTGCTGCCCCGACCTTGAAGCCGGAGTACGGTGTATAAGAATATTTCAACTGTTCTATCGCCGTCTCAATCAACTGACTTGTATGATATGTTTTGCTTTGTTCTGTCTTCCCCATCTTGTTTCCCCGCTTTTATATTCGTATTCCATTTCTGGTAATCAGTATTATACATGATTTTCCGAATGATTCTACTTATTTTTTTCATTATCCTGCCGGATCAGATTCCGGACTGCCCCGACCGCTGTCCTAACTGCCATATCAGTATCATGTACCACCGGATTTTCCAGTCCGAGTTTCTCTCTTTCCTGATTTGCCATAACAAGAAAGCATGCACCTGCTCTGACACGTAATTTACCGGCCACGATGAACAATGCCGCTGATTCCATCTCGGAAGCCAGACATCCCATCTTCTTCCAGGCCTCCCATTTGTTCAGCAGCTCATAGCCGACAGGCATTGCTTCCGGTTCATGCTGTCCGTAGAATGCATCCTTTGACTGTACCACTCCTGTATGCCAGGTGCAGCCATCTTCTTTTGCAGCCTGCACCAGTGCATTCGTTACTTCCAGATTGGCAACTGCCGGATATTCGATCGGTGCATATTCTTTACTTGTCCCTTCCATGCGGATCGAACCGGTCGCGATCACGATATCGCCGCTTTTTACTTCCGGCTGCATTCCACCGCAGGTTCCGATCCTGACAAATGTATCTGCCCCGCAGCGTACCAGTTCTTCCATTGCGATTGCTGCCGACGGTCCTCCGATTCCGGTCGACGTCACACTGACTTTTTCCCCGTCCAGCATTCCGGTATAAGTGGTGAATTCCCGGTTGCTTGCAACCAGCACCGGATCATCCAGATACGCAGCAATCTTTTCGCATCTGCCCGGATCTCCCGGCATGATCACATAACGTCCGACTTCACCTTTTGCAACCTGAATGTGATACTGTCTGCTTGCATCTTCTGAATAGTTTTTCATACCGATCCTTCCTTTCTGTACATTCTTATCTTACCATTATTTTACCACAATTCATATCAAAACGTTTTATATTCTGACTTTTTCACAAAAAGCTTTCAAATATAACCGTATCTGCAAGACCTGCCACTGGCAATTTCTTTCAAACACATGGTAATACAGAAAACTTGCCACTGGCAACTTTTCTTGCATACTATGGTATAAAAAAGCCAATGAGGACAGAAAAAATATATTTTTCACGTCCGCACTGGCTCATCTTTTTTATGTCTGCTTTTTTATTTCTTTATTCACTTTGTACTTTCTCGATATAATCTATGATCAGATCTGCCGCATCTTCCAGGTCGATCTTACCGGTATTGATCATCAGATCATAATTCAATGGATCGCCCCATGTCCTGCCGGTATAATAATTATAATATCTCTGTCTGGATACATCTTCTTTATCCATCTCTTTCAGGGAAATGCCCTCGTATGCTTCTTTACTTCTTTTTTCTCTAAATGCATCGTCTGCATAAATGAAGATATGATAACAGTCCGGTGTATCTGCAAGTACTGCATCTGCACAGCGTCCCAGGAATACTCCTCCGAATTTATCTGCAAGTCTGTGGATCAGTGCTGCCTGCTCTTTATACATCTTATTATAGTCCGGGATGACATCGCTTCCGATTCCAAGTCCGCCGAAGAAACCGCTGTGACTGCCCGGCACCTTATATGCTTCTTCCAGAATGCTTTCCACATCCAGATCGCCATTTCCGATTTTCTCTGCTGCCAGATATACGATCTGTCTGTCATAACAGCGCACCTGCATCTTCTTTGCAAGAATCTCTGCAACTTCTCTTCCGCCGCTTCCGTATTGGCGGCTGATGGTAACAATCGTATGTTCTCTCATTTTACAGTTCTCCTTTCGCTTCACGTTCGATCAGTTCTTTCATGATATCCGGATACTGTTTATCCAGATGATAGAACAGAAGTACTACAAGCACACCACCTGCAACGATCAATGGACCGCCTTTGTAAATGTTCACGATCATATGTAATGCACTGTCCGGCTGAGTGACACTTCCGGCCGCCGTACTGATGTATCCACCCATAGAAAGAAGTCCTGTCATAACTGCAGATGCCACACCGGCACCGACTTTCGTTCCGATCGAACCACCGGCAAAGATCAGACTTTCCTGACGTACATGTGTCTTCCACTGTCCGAATTCTACTACATCACCAATCATACCGAATACAACTGCATTCAGTGGAGCAAGGCCGACTGCTCTTGCAACACAACTCATCACCATCCATGGAATGCTGTATGGATTCAGGAAGTATAACAGATGACCCACCAGGGCAATGATACTTCCAGCCAGAGCAATGTTTCGCTTTCCGAACTTACGGATCAACGGTGCACATAAGAAAATACATACAACCAGTGTCAGAATTTCTGTCAGATACAGTGCACTGTAAAGCCATGTATCATTGTGGAAAATGTATTTGCAATAATATGGTAAGATCGTTCCTGATACGCTAAATGACACACTCTGGAACATCCAAAGTAATAATACAGCCCAGAAATACTGGTTGGTAAGAAGAAGTTTTAACCCTTTCTTTACCGGAACCTTTTCCGCCTTATCCTGTCCTGCGATCACAACAGTCTCTTTGCAGTTTATAAAGCAGATCAGAAGTAAGATCAGGGCGATGACTGCCCATACCGTCATCGTCTTTACCCATGCTGCCTGGTCATTACCGAATAGTTTAACCAGCGGAGTGGTACAGGTAACGGCAATAATCTTACCGAGCGGTGATAATCCCATTCGTACTACACTTAACATATCTCTTTCGGATGATACACGTGTCATCATGGCCGACAGACTTCCGTATGGAAGATTGATTGCTGTATAACATACAGTTGTACAGAAGTTATAAGTTACAAAAATATAGATCGACTGAACCACTCCCATCGTATGCGGTACAGTAAATAACAGGATCGCAGACAGCGCATATGGTACACTCATCCACAAGATCCATGGTCTTGATTTTCCCCATTTGGAATTGGTCTTTTCTACGATGATTCCCATGATCATATCGGAAAATCCATCGAAGAATCTGGATAACAGCATGATCAGACCTACGGTTGCTGCTGCCACTCCTACATAGTCTGTATAAAATAATGTCAGAAGTGTTCCGACCATACCGAATACTACATTACATGCCACGTCGCCTCCGGCATAAGATAATCTGACCGGCCATGACAGTTTTCCGTTTGCTGCATTGTTCGCCTTTTTTTCTTCCACGTCTCTTCTCTCCTTTTCCTCCATAAAATGACTTCCTTTTCCGGTTCATTTCATGTCTCTCTTGATATGCGAAAAGATCTGTAAATTCATGCTTCACAGATCTTTTCTTTTTTATGCCTTATACTACTTATATTCTAGACTGTGATCTCAGATATTTTAACCGGACGGTGTTCTTCCAGAGATTTCTTAGCTGCAAGTCCCATCAGTACCGGCTGCAGTCCGTCCATAACGCCAAGCGGTGTGTCTGTATCATTTTCGATTGCTTCAATGAAGCACTTGATCTCTTTTGCATAAGCTGCCATGTAACGCTCCAGGAAGAAATATAATGGTTTCTCACCTGTTACGCCATCTGCATTGCTGATGACTGCGGATGATGTAGAGTCATTGGATACGGCAACCATTCCTTTGGATCCGAATACTTCGGCTCTCTGGTCATATCCGTAAGCTGCTTTTCTGGAGTTATCGATCACTGCGATCGCACCATTTTCCATCTTCAGTGTGATGACTGCCGTATCTACATCTCCGGCTTCTCCGATTGCAGGGTCTACCAGTACGGCTGCCTCTACGTATACTTCTGTTGCATTGCATCCTGCAAGGAAACGTACCATATCAAAATCATGGATTGTCATGTCAAGGAAGATTCCTCCGGATACTTTTACATAGTCTGCACATGGCGGCTCCGGATCTCTGGATGTGATCTTGATGATATGTGTATCTCCGATCTTTCCGTCTGCTACTGCTTTCTGTACTGCTTCAAAGTTATGGTCAAATCTTCTGTTGAATCCAACCTGGTATTTTACATTGCTGTCTTTTAATGCATCGATGACTTCTTTGATCTTTGCTACATCATGATCGATTGGTTTCTCACAGAATACATGCTTTCCAGCTTTGATTGCCTCTACCGAAATTGGTGAATGTGTATCTGTGGATGAGCAGATCAGCACTGCATCGATCTCCGGGTCTGCAAGGATTTCTTTATAATCCTTTGTAACTGCTTCTACGCCCATGTCTTTTGCCCATTTTGCAGTCTCATCATTCATGAATGGGTCTGCAAGCATCTTGACTTTTGCATCCTTTACCTGTGTGCAGATACTTTCTACATGTACTTTTCCGATTCTTCCTGCTCCGATAATTCCTACGTTAACCATTTTTTCTTCTCCTTTTCGCGTTTATAATCTTTTTATTTCTATATTTTTGTTCAGTTCCGTTTTTATCCCTTTGGAAAATCTCCCGGTATTTTTCCTGGATGATTTTGTCTGCAGATTGTATTTTTCTTCTATAATCCTGTCTTTTCAGAAATGAACTTTCTTGCTTTCAGTGCATATTCCAGTGGATTGGCTTTTGCCGGATCCTGTTCTGCCTCTACTACCATGTATCCGGTATATCCTGATTCTTCCAGAACTTTGAAAATTGGATCAAAATCAATATCGCCGTCTCCAGGTACTGTGAACGTTCCCATTCTGACTCCGTCTAAGAAACTTAATTCTTCTTTCTTTACTTTCTCTACCATGTCTTTTCTGATGTCTTTCAGATGTACATGTTTGATTCTGTCTGCGTATTTCTTCACCATTTCCAGTGGGTCTTCTCCACAGTATGCGAAATGTCCGGTATCGAATAAGAGACTTACATATTCCGGATCCGTATTGTCCATCATGCGCTCTACTTCATCTGCATTCTGTACAACCGTTCCCATATGATGATGGAAGGTAAGTGCAATTCCGTATTCCTCTTTTGCGATCTTTCCAAGCTTGTTCATTCCGTCACAGAATATCTTCCACTCTTCATCATTCATCACATATTTGTGTCCGAAGATCGGTGTATCAAGCATGCCCTGTACGCTGTAGCTCTGCTCGGAAGCTCCGATCACTTTTGCTCCCATTTCTTTTAAGTATGCAAGCTGTGCACGGAACTCTTTTTCTACTTCTTCGAATGGCTTTGTGATCAGGAATGCTGAGAACCACTGGTTGCAGATCTCTACACCTCGAAGATCCAGTGCATGTTTCAGGACTTTCGTATCTTTTGGATATTTGTTGCCGACTTCCGATCCTGTGAATCCTGCAAGTGCCATCTCGCTTACGCACTGTTCAAATGTATTCTCACTTCCAAGGTCCGGCATGTCGTCATTGGTCCATGCGATTGGTGCGATTCCAAGTTTTACTTTCTTTTTGTCAAACATTTTTCTTACCTCTTTCTTTATGATGTTTTTTCTATGTCTTTCATGTTTTTCTTTGTAACTATATAATACTAAGGATCCGCCTGTTCCGGCATTGGGAGAATCTTTTGAAATGTGTACTTTATTTTTAGATGGTATTTTTCTGATTTTTGTGTCTTTTTTCAGGTATTGCTTTCCACACTTTTTGTGTCTTTTTTTTGGGTTTTATTTTTTGATTTTTCTTTGTGCTTTCTTTTTTGCCAGGTATTTGCACGCAAAAAAAGATACAGTTGCTTTTTCCTTTACATATAGAAAAACAACTGTATCTTTTATTTTTAAGAATGCTTCCGGTACTGCGCCGGGCTCATCCCCTCTGCTTTTTTAAATACTTTTGAAAAATAATGGTAATCATTGAATCCCGATTCTTCTGCTACCTGCCACATCTTAAGATTGGTCTCTCTTAATAACTTCTTCGCATGTTCCATCCGCAGATTCAATAGATAGTTGGCAAATCCAATCCCCATCTCCTGACTGAACAGATAACTCAGATAGGTGCTGTTCACGCCTGCCGCTTCTGCCGCATCACCAAGTCCCACTGCTTCCCGGTAATGTCTCGCCGCATAATCCGCTGCAATCTTAACTGCCTGGCTTAAATCTTCCGGGATATTCGGTTCGCCACATTCAAATGCCTGCTCTGCCAGATGTTCCAGCTCTTTTTTCACCTCTCCGATATAGCCAAAATGCTGGTCCGCCCTTGAGCCGTCTACCTGTAACTTATGTTCCAGCTTCCGGAACCACTGCCGTACCAGCTGACTGTCGCACCGCTCTTTTTTGAACGCCTGTATTACTGTCCCGGCCATGAGAAGAAATTTATCCTTTTCACTTTTCTTCTTTAACAGCTCTGCCTCCTCCAAAAGTGTTTCTGCTTCTTTCGGAAGTTCTTTTCCCATCGCTCTATCTGCTTCATAATAGGCAATTCCATCCTTTTCATAGAAACTATTCTTTATCATCATCCTTGCCTGCTGATATGCCTGGCGAAGTGCATCTGCTCCAATACAGATATTACTGACACCGATCTTGTAGGCTTCCTCTTCTTCCGCACAGATCTTATAACACGCCGATGCCGTTCCGGTCAGATGCTGATACATCACACTGCTTTTGTATTCATCTGACAGATCCAGAAAGCAACAATATGTTCCATTTCCTAGATAGATCATTTCTTTTTCCGTCTCGGATTCGCCGGGTCTTGACTGTAACTTTTCCTGCATACGCCTGTAGAATTCCAGACTATACTGCTCTTTTCTTGCTTCTTCCAGCGGATCCTCGGTATACTCTGTTTCTTCTCTTTTGATCACGATCACTGCACTGTTCTTATATTTTCCACGTATTCCTGCCCGGATTCTTTTTTCTTCCCGTTCCTCTCCGGACAGGGTTCCCGCCAGGATCTGGTTAAAAAACAGGAATTTTTCATTCATATTTCCTGTCTGATCCGACTTCTCTCCCGTTTTCCCGTCAGCATCTGCATTGTTATCTTCTTCTGGATCCTTTTTCATATCCGCATGTTCCTGCGTCTGCTGTTTCTGATCTTTCACACCTGCTTCTTCCTTGCTCTGCCGGATATGTTCTTCCGCCGCTTCAAGAACCGTATACAGACTTTCTTCATTCAGTGTATTCTTTAATACATACTCGTCTGCTCCTTCTTTCATCGCCTTTTTCACATATTCGAATTCATCATGACAGCTAAGTACGATCACATAGATGTCCGGATATTTTCTCCGGATTTCCCGGATCAGTTCGATCCCGTCCATCAGCGGCATTGCAATATCAGTAACAACCAGATCTATCTTTTCCCGGTCCAACACCTCCAGTGCTTCTTCCCCATCTCTTACATCCGCCGTAATCTCAAATCCTGCCTTTTCCCATGACGACAACATCTTCAGATAACTCCGCACAAGAAAGTCATCGTCCGCCAGTAATGCTTTTCTCATGATTCTTCATCCTCACTTCTGTTCACAGGCAGATAGATCGTTGCCTCTGTACCTTCTCCGCTGCTTTTCAGCGAAAGCTTTGCCTGTGTTCCATAATATAATTGCAGTCTTTCCTGAATATTCGGTATTCCGACTGCCGTAAGTCCCTTCGTCTTCTTTCCCTTCTTTTTCAATAATTCTTCAATCTGTTCCTGTGTCATTCCTCTTCCGTTATCCCTGACCTTCATATAAAGTCTGGAGCCGGAAGTATACGCTTCTATCGTTAAATGTTTTCTGTTATTTTTCAGATCCAGTCCATGAATCAACGCATTTTCTACAAGGGGCTGTAAGATCAGTCTTGGTATCAGACATTGCTCTGCTTCGCGCTCTATCGCGTAAGCTGCCTGATATTCTTCTCCATTGCGGAATTCCTGCAGATGAATATAATTCTTCAACACCTGTATTTCCTCTGCAACAGTCAGAAATGTGCCCTTTTTCCGTATACATGTCTGCAATAACTCTACAAAATCCCCGATGACCGTTGCAATCTCTTTCTCATTGTGGATCATTGCATAACACTTGATCGAATTCAGTGTATTATACATAAAATGCGGTGTGATCTGATACTGCAGTGCCTCCAGTTCCGCATCCTTTTTCTTCTTTTCTTCCTGAATAAGCTGTCCGATCAGTTCTTCGATCCGGTCTAACATCCGGTTAAATTCTTCCGCAGCAAGACCAATCTCGTCTTTGGATACGACCTCTGCCCTGGTGTCCATCTCGCCATCCGCAATTGACTGCATTGCAGTCATCAGCTTTCTCACCGGTTTATAGACAATCCTTGAAATGTATATCGCCGCCAGCATTGCGATCAGCCCGAACACGGCCGCCACACCGAATACATATTTCCGCATCTGCGCCAGGTCACCTAATACGGCACTTCTCTTTACACTGGCAAAAATTCCGCAGCCGGAAAAGCTTCCTTCACAGTAAATGTATATATTTTCTTTATCTGCCCCGGTAACTTCAGAATGACTGATAAAATTTTTATACTTCTTTACCGGAAATTTATTGCCCATCCGGGACTGCTCTCTGGCTGCAATGATCCTGCCGTCTTCGATCAGTTCGATCTGTCCCAGTTCCTGATTCGACGGATCTTCCAGATAATCATATCTTAAGTTCTGTTCTTCGATATTCGCACACAGATAACCGATCACCTGTCCATCTTCTCCGGTTACCTTTTCCGTAAACTGTAATAATTTATCTTTGCTGTGCACCAGATCATCCATGATCGCCGGTCCGCCATTTTTTCCACATAGTGTTTCAAATTGACGAAGGTTATCCTCCTTAAGTCCACTTCTGTACACCGGATAATCCAGCGTTGTAACAAACTGACTCTCGCCTGGGATCACCAGATACATACTGGAGATTGCCTGATCCATCTTGGAAAATGTACGTAATCTTGTTGAGATATTGTTCAGCCGTTTCTCATCTTTGTCATTCAGATATTGTTCCAGTTCCTCTTTGATCTCTTTGTCACAGGATGCTTTGATATCGATATTGCATACATTTTTTAACATATCATCTACGGTATCCGTAAGCAGCCTGGTTCTCTGACTGAGCACTGTTATGTAATTTTCCTCAATCATCCGGGATGACCTTCCATAAAATACGAAAGCCATGGCTGCTGCCGTAAGCAGTGTGATCCCGGTGATTGCGATCAGGACCTTACTTCTTATACTTCTGACTTTCATCTTTTTTTCTGTACTCCTTTACATTGTCCTGTGTCAGTATCTCTGCATTCAGATAATACTTCTTTTTCAGATGCTTTCCGTTCCGCAGATTCTGGATATAGTGAATCGTTTCATAACCAATCTCATATCCCGACTGTGCCGCAAGCGCCAAGATCTGCCCATTTTCTACTGCCTTAAGGGAATCTTCCTGTTCATCCACTGCCACAATTTTGATATCAGTATCTTTCAATTCATCAACAAGTCCCATCGCAGTGACAGCACTGGTCGCCATAATTCCCCTGATTTGCGGATATTGTCCCATAAGATCCCGTACTTTCTGTTCCGACATCTGCAGATTGGCATAGCCGCTTTCTACGAACTTCACCGTCATCTCCGGTTCGGACTTCATATATTCTTCAAATCCTTCCACACGTTCTCTGTGGCCTTTCTGTTTTAAATCACCTGCCACAATTCCTACCTGGCCTTTGTGGTCTAACTGTTCTGCCAGTTCCTGTGCCAGCTGATATCCTGTCTTATGATTGTCGATTCCGATATATGGAAGTTTTCCGCCCACCATTCCATTGTCAAAACATACTGCCGTAATCTTCTTTTTCTCTATTTCATCCAGATAGTCCGGAACATGATAAGAGTCAATCGGTGCAACTGCCAGCGCATCCACATTCTGATCGATCAGCTTTTCCACCTGCTTTTCCTGAACTTCCCGGTCCAGTTCCGAATCCGGAGCAAGCGTGATCACATCCATGTCATATTTTGCAGCTGCCGCTTCCATGCCGGAATTCACCGACATCCAGTACTCACTGGTATTGGATTTGGTTACAACTCCTACCACATACCGGTCTTTTGCCTTCTGCCAGGAACTGTGATTACTGCAGCCGCAGCACAGAATTACCGTCATGAGTAATAAAGCTGATATCTGTTTTCCTCTTCTCTGTCTTATTATCATTCTAATCATCCCTTTATCTGCAAAACCTGCCACTGGCACCTTCTCTTGCATCTCTGGTATCAGGGCTGTGTACCCCGGATTATCTTACAGGTTGTATTTTGTCTTAATATCGATTCCTGTATACAGATATTCTGTGTCCGGATAGGTTCCGTTCAACAAGATATCTGCAAGGATCCTCGGCGGCCGGTATCCCTGTTCGAACCCATTCTGATCAATCAGGAAATCTGCGGTTCCTTCTTTTAACAGTGTTTCATTCTTTGCAGTCTGGTCATAGATCACAACATATGGCCGCTGCTCTACACCAAGTTTGCGGAATGCCTCGACGATGCCTTCCTGTCCGCCGGATACCACAAAGATTCCGTTAATCCCGGATATACTCATCATGGCATTCTCTATAATGTGTTCCACTTCATCTGCATTGTTAAAGCTTCCCTGCACGCCGGCAATCTCAAGCTTTGGTGAAATATTCTTTATCTCTTCTACGAATCCGTCTACACGAGAGTTATTCAGCATACTGCTGAAATATCCGGTAATGACAAGGATCTTTCCGACGCCTCTGGTCATCATCCCGAATAACCCTGCTGCTGTCTGCCCGCTTAACTTATTATCCATTCCGACAAAACAGCATCTCTTTGTTCCTACGATATCCGAGTTGAATGTCACGACCGGAATCTTCTTTTCATTCACCAGCCAGTTTAATTTCTCCCTGACGCCTTCGGTATCTACCGGCATCAGTGCCAGTCCCTGGATTCCTTCTTTCACCAGTTCGTCAATTGCACGCAACTGGTCCTCTTCACGAACGGAAGTATTCTCTTTTACGATCACTTCTACGCCAAGTTCTTCCAGTTCTTTTTTTCCGGTCTGTATTCCTCTTTTGACTTCCAGCATGAAGGAAGATCCCGAAAGCTGTGTTACGATCCCGATCTTTTTCTTTCCTCCGGCACTTTTCTGTCTCTTTCTTGCTTTGTGCACATATCCCATCTCTTCGGCGGTTCTTTTCACCATTTCTGCCACTTCCGGGTTGATCCGGCCGCGGTTATTAAGTGCCCGGTCTACGGTTCCTCTTGATACACCTGCTTTTTCGGCGATCTGTTGTATTGTTACTGACATATACGCTCTCCTTATAACTACTGATTCACTGTGTAAATCTCTGATTTCTTATCTTGCATACTATACTATAATAATATCACGCACTCAAAAAGCACGCAATATCCCACTGCGTGCTTTTCTTATTTCGTAACATTTTACAATTCTGTTCTCTCTGTAACAGGCCTTACCTCCTGTTTTTCGGCATATTGCCGATACTATCTATTCAGGCGGTATCCTGCTCCCCATACTGTCTCTATGATCTTCGGATCTCTCGGATCGTCTTCCAGTTTTTCTCTTAACCGGTTGATATGCACCGATACGGTTGCCGCATCCGACACATAATCGAATCCCCATATCTTTTCAAATAATGCTTCCTTTGAAAATACAATGTTCGGATTCTTTGCCAGAAATACGAGAAGTTCAAATTCCCTGTGAGGAAGCTTCACTTCTTCTCCTGCTTTCCATACTCTCCATGTCTGCGGCTCAATCACGACATCTTCTACTTTGATCTGCTCCTGTGCATTTTCTTTCTCTTCTCTTTCTTTATGCCTGGTCGTCAGCCTTTCATAACGCTTCAGATGTGAACGTACTCTTGCGACAAGCTGTGACGGATCAAATGGCTTCGTGATATAATCATCCGCACCAAGTCCCAGTCCCCTGATCACATCAACGCCTTCTGTCCGTGCCGTCACCATAAGGATCGGAATGTCTATCTCATCCCTGATCTTCCTGCAGATATCATATCCGCTGCATCCCGGAAGCATCAGATCCAGAAGTATCAGGTCATAATGATTCGTTTTCAATTCGGAAAGTGCCTTTTTCCCGTCTTCAATGATTTTTGTCTCATATCCGTTACTCTCCAGATAATCACTTTCTAACTGTGCAATCTTCCTGTCATCTTCTACGATCAGTATTCTGGACATCCTACATTCACTCCTCACATATTTTTATCAGCTCTTGGAAAGCGCAGTATCAATTTCAGCCCGCCGTCATTCACAGCTTCCACACTTCCTCCATGCTCTTCCATAATGTATTTTACCACATAAAGTCCGACACCGCTTCCCTTCTTTGTTCTGGCCTCATCGCATCTGTAAAACCTGTCAAATATCCTGCCGATCTTTTCTTCCGGCACGCCGTCTCCGTTATCTTTCCATTCCAGGATTACATGACTTTCATCCTTTCTGACACGCAGCCAGATCTCCACCGGTTTTCTTTCTACATATTTCCTGCTGTTCTCCAGAAGGTTCTCCAGTATACGTTGGATCTGCTCTATATCCACATTGACATCCGGAAGGATCTCTTCTTCCTGTTCCATTACAAGCTGGACTTCGGACGGATCCAGGGTCTTTTCTTTTTGTGCTGTGAATCCCTGTACATATTCTGCAAGATCGATCTGTATCATATGAACTGGCATCTGCCCGCTTTCCATTCTGGAGAAATCGAACAATTTCTGTAGCAAGATATTCATATCTTCCGTAGATTCATAGGCCGTCTCCAGATACATTGTCCGTTTGTCTTCCGTATTTGCCACACCATCCAGAACCCCTTTGATATAGCCCCGGATTGACGTAAGCGGAGTTCTTAGATCGTGAGAGATTCCTGTTACCATATCTGTCCTTGCCTTTTCATTCCGTTCCCGTATCTTCTGATCTTCCAGAATTGTCCTCTGCATCTCATTGAACGCACGGCAGACCCGTTCGAACTCTTCCTGTCCTTCATATACGATCTCTTCTTCCAGATTGCCGTCCTGGATCCTTTTTGCACCTTCAACCAGGCAGTCTAACGGCTCCATGACAAGACGGTTCATTCTTTTTGTAAATATGGATGCCAGGAGAAGCAATGCCAGAATCGCTATAATGCCTACAACCAGCACGATCAGTACCAGAAATGAAAAAGACTCCCGGATGGCTTCTTTCCCGATATCCTTCGAGATATCCCATACATCCCTGTCCATCTTTTCATATCCGATCTCTTCAAATGTTCTTTCAAATCTGTCTTCACATGCTCCTATCACAGCTGTTCCGATTAGAAGCAGCGTAACCATCGACAGGAATAAAAACAGCATATTGGAACGAAATAATTTCTTTTTTAACGGCATAGCTTCTCACCTTCTTGTTGTTCTTATCTCTTTTCTTCATCATAGCATATTCTTATCTTCTATGCATTGCCGGTCTGCAGATTTTACTTTACGCTTCTCTTTTTATTTTTTTCTTACGCATATGTGCTTTGTATTCTTCCTGCTGTCCTCTTAAATTTAATATGATCAGCAGTCCGGCAACCGATGTAAGACTTCCGATCAGGAAATGTCCCCACATTGCAACCGACATCGCACTGATCTCAAATAATCCCGGCAGGATCACAAGTGCTCCAAATGTTCCACATATCATTGTAACACAGATAAATCCACGCAATACATTAAACGGAATACAACTGCGGATCACTGCTGTCATGGAAATAATAATCAGTGTCAGGTACATGATTGTCTGTTTCTCGCCGGATGCCATCGGAAGAAAGAGCGTTGTAACACCTATCATCACCGCGGCCACAATTCCGAATGGTGCCGCATTCCAGATCGCAGTGGAAAGGAATCTTCCTTTGATCCGTCTCGTATCTGATTCCAGAATTGTCAGGAAGGACGGATAAGCTTCTATACACGCATCGATCAATGTAATCTGTATCGGAATGAATGGAAATGGCGTATTCGTAAGGACACAGAAGATGGATACCAGTACCGAATAAATCGTTTTTATAAAGAATACTCCTGCTGTTCTTGTTACATTATGGATGACCTTTCTTCCTTCCATTACTACCTGCGGAAGGTGTGTAAAGTCAGAATCCATAAGGACAACCTGCGCGATCTGTCTGCTTGCATCACTTCCGTCTGCAATTGCGATCGAACAATCTGCTTCTCTGAGTGCGAGAAGATCATTCACTCCGTCTCCGGTCATTGCCACCTTGTGCCCCTGTCTCTGGAATGCCTTTACCAGTTCCTGCTTCTGCTTAGGTGTCACTCTTGCAAATACGGTATACTCCCGGCAGATTGCATCATAATCCGGCTCCTCACCGACGGATGACATATCAATTGCATCTGCCCATCCTCTCAGCCCTGCACGTTTTGCTATCATAGCAACTGTCTTGACATGATCGCCGGAAATGACTTTGACATCTACTCCCTGTCTGTGGAAAAATTCCAGTGTCTCTTTTGCATTGCGACGGATCTGATCCTCAAGCACGACACCGTATAATGGCTGGATCTGTGCCGGTAAATGTTCCTCATCTTTCCATTCTCCGTCATAATATCCGATCGCTACCAGTCTTCTTCCATGCTCCAGTTCATTTTCCAGACTTTCCGGAAGTGTTCCAAGAATCCGCTCCGGTGCACCGACAAAAACGGTTCCCTTTCCAATAAAACTGATACTTCCCCATTTTCGTTTTGATGAAAAGGATATTTTATTCTTTATAAAGTACGTTTTATCTGTCCTGTCATTATATTTTTCTTTATATCTGATATTTTTTTCTTCCACATTTTTCTCTTCAGACTTCTTCTCCGCAAATGCTTTTTTCAGTGCCTGGAATGTTGCATTATTATCATCACTTGCATCCAGATAAGCCCGTACCAACTGTTTTTCTTCATCTTCCGTCAGATTAATTTCTTCATCTCGGTCCATCGGGATCACATATTTTACTTTCAGTTTTCCATCTGTAATGGTTCCGGTCTTATCCAGACACAGCACATCTACATGCGCCAGTGTTTCCAGTGAATAGATATTCTGAACCAGGATTTTCATCTTCGCCAGACGGATCACACCGGTTGCCAGTGATACAGAGATCAGTAACACCAGTCCTTTTGGAAGCATTCCGAGAAGTGCCGCCGCTGAAGCGACAACCGATTCATTTACCGGTGCTTTCCGCAATACAAACGCTTCTAAGAATAAGAGGATTCCAAGTGGAATAATCAAGCTACTTGTAAATCTTGTAACCTTTCTCATAGAGCCTAATAGCTCTGACTGTACCTGCTTTTCTTTTTTTACTTCGTTTACAAGACTAGTTGCATAGTTATCATTTCCTACATGGATGACTTCCGCACAGGCCTTACCGGAAATCACGGAACTTCCTGAATATAACGTACTTCCCACTTCCTTTATCACAGGATCACTTTCTCCTGTCAGAAGGGATTCATTGACCTCCAGACTGCCGCTTGTAACAATACTGTCATTGCAGATCTGGCTTCCGCTTTCCAGGATCACGATATCTCCTTTTACGATATCTTTTAATTCAATCTCCTGATCTTCGCCTTCTCTTCTTACTTTTATAGCTGGCCGGTTCAGAATAGATAATTCATCTACCAGTTTCTTGGCTTTGCATTCCTGTGCGATCCCAATCACGATATTCAGTATAATGATCGCGATGAAGATCATGTTGGTATACGCTCCCACTGCGAATAACAATCCTGCAATGATGAAATTCAACAGATTGAATAATGTCAGCACATTTTCCCGGATGATCTGTTTCTTGCTTTTTGTAATGCTTTCCGGTTCTTGCTCTCCTTCGCCTTTTTTCCTTTTTTCTTCTACTTCCTGCATGGACAGACCATATATCTTTTTTTCCATAATACAATCCCCTCCTGTACGACTTGACTTTTTTCAGTCTCTATCCTACAGAAGGGGATTAAATAAACGGATATGAAGTTTTAAATATTTTTTAAACTCTTATTATTTCTTCACATTAAATGCTGCTTTTCCAGGATATACAGCACTTGTTCCAAGTTCTTCTTCAATTCTCAGCAACTGGTTGTATTTTGCAACTCGTTCTGATCTGGAAGGTGCTCCTGTCTTGATCTGGCAGGTATTAAGTGCTACTGCAAGATCTGCAATTGTTGTATCTTCTGTCTCTCCGGAACGGTGAGATGAGATAGCTGTGTAGCCGGCTTTATGAGCCATCTTGATTGCTTCCAGTGTCTCTGATACTGATCCGATCTGGTTTAACTTGATAAGGATTGAGTTACCGCATCCAAGTTCGATACCTTTGGAAAGTCTCTCTGTATTCGTTACGAACAGATCGTCTCCGACTAATTGTACCTTATCTCCAAGTTCAGCTGTCAGTTTCTGCCATCCTTCCCAGTCTTCTTCGTCTAATGCATCTTCGATAGAGATGATCGGATACTTGTCTACCAGTTTCTTCCAGTGCTCGATAAGTTCTTCGGAAGTAAATTTTGTACCTGCTTTTGGAAGTACATATTCGCCCTTCTTCTCACCTTTCCATTCAGAAGATGCTGCATCCATAGCAATCATGAAGTCTTTTCCAGGCTCATATCCAGCATCTTTTACTGCATCTAAGATGTACTGGATTGCTTCTTCATCAGATGCAAGGTCCGGTGCAAATCCACCTTCATCACCTACGGAAGTTGCAAGTCCTTTTGATTCTAATAATGCTGCCAGTGCATGGAATACTTCTGCACACCAGCGGAGTGCTTCTTTGAAGCTTGGTGCTCCTACAGGCATGATCATGAATTCCTGTACGTCAACTGTGTTGGCCGCATGTGCGCCTCCGTTTAATATATTCATCATAGGTACCGGAAGTCTGTTACCATTTACGCCTCCGAGGAAACGGTAAAGCGGGATCTCCAGTGCATTTGCTGCTGCACGTGCACTTGCGATCGATACCGCAAGGATTGCATTTGCTCCTAAGTTCGATTTATCTTTTGTTCCGTCTGCTGCGATCATTGCTGTATCTACTACATAAATGTCTGATGCATCTACACCTTTCAGTGCATCGTTAATCACTGTATTAATATTCTCTACGGCTTTGGTTACACCTTTTCCGCCGAAACGTGATTTGTCTCCGTCACGAAGTTCCAGTGCTTCGAATTCTCCTGTAGATGCGCCGCTTGGTGCTACACCTCTTCCTACAGTTCCATCCAGAAGATATACTTCTGCCTCTACCGTCGGATTACCTCTCGAATCAATAATCTCTCTTCCAATAACCTTCTCAATTGCTAAAAAATTCTCCATGTCAAGATCCTTTCCCATGGAACTACTTCTGCCTCTCTTGCTCAGGGATGAGACAGAAGGAGTATGCCATGATTTATTCACACGATAGTTAGATTATTCTAACTATCGTCAGCATATCATATCTTTTTAGGTGAATCAAAACGCGGCTAGCAAAGTGCCTTTCCAAGTGCCTGGCAAGCTGCAACTGCATCATCATCCGGTGCTTCATTTGCAAGTACACTATCACATGCAAGAACAGCTCCATCAGCCTTGCATGTCTCTTCCCATGTTCTCATCCATTCTCCGTCTCCCCATCCATAAGATCCGAAGAGTGCGATCTTCTTGCCTCCAAGTTTTCCTTCACAGTCAGAGAACATTGGCTCGAATTCGCTGTCTTCCAGTTCTTCTGCTCCCATAGCCGGGCAGCCGAATGCCACTGCATCGTAAGCGTCCATCTTGTCTGCGCCAAATTCTGAAGCCGTTAATACATCAACTTCTGCTCCTGCCGCCTTTGCTCCTTCTGCTACTTCGTTGGCCATTGCCTCTGTGTTACCTGTTCCGCTCCAATATACTACTGCAATTTTACTCATTGTTTCTACCTCTTTCATTGATAAATTTATATGTCAGGCAGCTACCGTAAGCTGCAAAACACTTCTTCCCTGCTGCCAGAGACGTACATAGACATCTCTGCATTTTTTATATTTTGCAAATGTTTTCCGGCATGCACACTCATCACAATATACCTTCCAGCATCCTGCGCATTTGAAATTGCGTCCCTGATTCACAATGAATCCGATCACGTCACCAAGCGGATAATCCAGAAAAATTCCGATTTCATGTGGAAATTCATTATTTTCCCCTATTCTTGACTTTAACCGGCTCAATGCATATTTGATCTCTGTGCTTTCATAGCCGTATTTCTTCAGGAACTTTGCTACTCCCGGCCGGTTCAGACTGACCTCGAGCTGTTTCTTCCGATAGACATAGATCAGTACACGTTTATCCTGTCTCTGTAATATATAGAGACGGATTCCTTTTTCTTTCATGCACTGATTCCAGAACTCAATCTGATCTTCCACGTCTGTATCATCTGCAAATGTCATATTAAATAAATTTGCTGATTTCATAGATGCCAGTGTTGCCGAACAATGTTCCACCAGACATTTTTCAATCAGATATCTGTCCATCGCCTTAGTACCTCCTAACAAGCGTTAGTTATATCTAACATTCTATATTTGAATACTATATCATTCTTCCCTTGCTGTCAAGAATTATGTATAAAAAAAGAAGCTTAATGACATAAATCCTCATTAAACTTCTTAGATTGTAAATATTTTTAGCAAAACCGTCTCATATGTATAATATTCCAAATACAACTCTTCCTTATAATGCTTCTAACGCTGTATTAGATCCAACCAAAATCAAAACCATATCTTTTCGCAATACTTCTAAAGGATCCGGGTTGACTTCTACATGCGCCCCACTTTTAATTCCTACGACATTCACTTCATAGTTCCGGCGCACATCCAGTTCTTTCAAAGTTTTTCCACTCCATTTAGCCGGCATTGGAGTTTCCACTATACTATAGGCCGGAGATAGTGCAATCCAATCTGTAAAACTGGCTGACATAAGATTCTTTGCCAGACGGACTCCCATTTCTTTCTCCGGAAAAATGATGGTATCCACACCGATTTTCTTTAATACAGTTGCATGACGGTTATTTTTTGCTTTTGCGATTACGTTCGGTACTCCAATTTCCTTACACTCAAGTGCTGCCATAATACTTGCTTCCAGACTTTCTGCTTCAGCAATCACAACAGCGTCCAGATTTCTTGTTCCAAGAGATCTGATAAATTCTGGATCTCCAATATCTGCCTGCATCGCATATGATACAGAATCAGCAATTCCATTTACCCGCTCCATATCTTTATCTACAGCAACTACCTCACATCCAAGTTTTTGTAATTCTAATGCAATGCTTTCTCCAAAACTTCCCAGACCAAATACTGCAAATTGTTTCTTCATAATCTTTTCCTCCTTGTTACCCAATCATAATCTTTTCCGTTGGAAGTGTCCGCATCTTTTCTTTTAAGTTCACCTTTCCTGCAAATAATAATGCAATGGTCATAGGCCCGACACGTCCTATATACATCATTATCATCAGCACAATCTTGCTTCCCGTCCGCAAGTGTGTTGTCAGATCCTGCGAGAGTCCAACTGTCGCCATTGCAGATGCGGTCTCATACATGATTCTCTGAAATGAAATTGTATCTGGTTCAATGACAGCAACAAATGTTGTTCCTGTTATGTATATAGCTAATGCCAACATAATTGTAACAAATGCTACATGGAAGTTTTTTTCATCCACTTTTCTCCGGAAACATTCAATATCATGCCCTCCCCGAAGCATTGTATGAAATGCGAGAAATAAAAGTGCAAATGTCGTCGTCTTCAGACCACCTGCAGTTCCTCCCGGAGAACCGCCTATAAACATCAAAATAATATTTAAAAAACCAGTTTCTTCGTACATCCCAGATTGCTGAAATGTACTAAACCCAGCCGTTCTTGTTGTCACAGCCTGAAATGCGGAAACCATCAATTTCTGTCCGGTATTAAGATGCCCTATCGTTGCCGGATTATGATACTCCAGTGCAAAGTTCAAAACTGTCCCTGCTATCAATAAGAATCCCGTTGTAATGATCGCTATTTTTGAATGTAACTTAAGTCTGGTAAACCAGCATTTTCCGGGAATTTCCCGATGCCAGATCTTCTTTCCGTTATCAATCACATCATACCACACGGTAAAACCAATTCCGCCAAGGATAATCAACAGCATTGTTATAATATTAATCAAAGGATCTGTTGCGTATCTTGCCAGACTGTCATCTCCAAGGATGTCAATTCCTGCGTTGCAAAATGCAGAAATTGAATGAAAAATTCCATACCAGATTCCTTTTGCAACCCCATAGTCCCGAATAAATTGTATGGCGTAAAAAACGGCCCCAATTCCTTCTACTACTACTGTCCCAATCAAAATTTTACGTACCAGACCTACCAGACCACCGAGAGAATTCATATTATAAGCTTCTTGAATAACAACTCTCTCTTTTACCGTAATCTTTCTTTTCAGAAGCATAAAAAATGCGGTAATACATGCAATCACGCCCAATCCTCCAATCTGAATTAAAATCAGCAAAATTACTTTTCCTGTAATTGTAAATTGGTATTTGGGAACAATTGTAACCAATCCCGTCACACATACCGATGATGTTGATGTAAAAAGCGCATCCAGAAAACTGATTGATTTTTCGTTAGATACCGGCAACCATAAAAGCACCGCTCCAAGAAAAATTACACTTAGAAAACCTACTGCCAGAATTTTCATGGTATTCCATCTGATGTTTTGTTTTCCTGTTTTCTTCATTTATATTTTTCCTCTTTTCTGTCTTGTTCTTCCAAAATTGACTATCTTTTAATCTACACTTGCGCTTCGCAAAAGTCAACAGTTATTCTTCCTTCGTACAGAGAACTTGCCACCGGCAACTTCTCTTGCATACTTTAATCGGGTAGGAGGTCAATAATTATTCCCACTACTAGGGCGGATTAGGGACTTTCACCCGTTAGAAACGTGCGCCGCAAGGCGCACGTATTAAAATGAACAGGGACGACTTTTGTCATCCCTGTTCATTTCTTTATCCATTATTTTTTAGATATTTTTTCATATTATATCTTTACTCATCGAGCAGATTCTGCATACTTCTAAGTCCAATGATCAGAGTGGATGTATTATGAAGTAATGCGGATGTTGTCGGCATGATGATACCTGCTACACCAAGTGCGATCAGTCCTGCATTGAATCCTACAATTGAATGATAATTGTGGCTGATTCTCTTGATCAGACCGTTACTGATCTTCTTTAATGTAACCAGTTCTTTTAAATTGTCTGCGCCAACTGTAATATCAGCAATTTCTCTTGCAATCTCTGCTCCATCGCTGATTGCGATTCCTACATTGGCTGCGGAAAGTGCCGGTGAATCGTTGATACCGTCACCAATCATGATAACTTTACGTCCGGCTGCTTTTTCTCTTTCACAGAATTCTGCCTTATCTTCCGGTAATACCTCCGCATAATATTCATCTACACCAACACGCTTTGCAATAGCCTTTGCTGTACGTTCACTGTCACCTGTCATCATGACAATTTTGCTAAGTCCGGCCTTTCGCAGTTCACGAATCACTTCTACTGCTTCTTCACGCAGTGGATCTTCGATACAGATCACGGCTGCAAGTTTTCCTTCAATTGCCATATAAAGATGTGAATATTCTTCGGGCAGATTCTCAAATTTTTCTTCCATGCCTTCCGGTATTACTACTTTTTCATCTTCAAATACAAAGTGATAACTTCCGATTACGGCTTTCTTTCCTTCAATCTGTGTTGAGATGCCGTGAGCAACAATATACTCAACTTTTGAATGCATTTCTTCGTGATCCAAATGTTTTGTCTTTGCCGCGCTTACCACTGCTTTTGCCATTGAGTGAGGGAAATGTTCCTCCAGGCATGCAGCAATACGGAGCAGTTCATCCTCACTCATTCCGTTAAATGATACCACTTCTGCTACCGTCGGTTTTGCCTTTGTCAGTGTACCGGTCTTGTCAAATACGATCGTATCTGCTTCGGCAACCGCTTCCAGATATTTTCCACCTTTTACAGTAATCTTGTACATACCTGCTTCACGGATTGCAGAAAGTACGGAGATTGGCATAGCGAGCTTTAATGCACATGAAAAGTCTACCATCAGAATCGACAGTGCCTTTGTTGCATTTCTTGTAAGCAGATAAGTAAGGGCCGTACCGCCAAGCGAATACGGAACTAGTTTATCTGCAAGATGCTCTGCCCTGCTTTCCAGTCCGGATTTTAATTTCTCGGATTCTTCGATCATTGCTGCAATCTTCTCATAACGGCTGGAACCGCCGACTGCTTTAACATCGACTGTCACTTCTCCTTCTTCTACAACAGTTCCGGCATAAACATAATTTCCTGTAGTTCTTCTTACCGGAACAGATTCTCCTGTCAGTGAAGCCTGATTGATCATAGCTTCTCCATCCACAACCTCTCCGTCAAACGGGATGACATTTCCCATATGTACGACAACCTGGTCTCCGGATTTGATCTGATTAGAAGAAACCAGAACCGCCTGATCTCCGGTCTTTAACCATACTTTTCCTACATTTAATGACATGGTTCTTGCCAGGTCATCTACAGACTTTTTATGTGTCCACTCTTCTAAGAGTTCACCGATTCCAAGCAGGAACATGATCGAACCTGCCGTACTGAAATCACTTCTGAAGATTGATACTCCGATTGCTGTTGCATCCAGTACCGGAACTTCAATCCTTCTTTCCATCAGGGTCTTGATGCCCTTCCAGATATATTTTGCCGACATGATCGTTGTATATGCTGCCGAGATCGGATATGGCAGTAAGAATTTTCTTCCATAATGGAACAGAATCTTATCCACCAGTTTCTCCTGATACTCTGCATTCATTGCTCTTCCGGATGTCTCTAACAGGCCATTCGGCACTTCTACTTCCTCATAACGGAATCTGCGGAGTCCTTCGATGATTGTTTCTCTGTTTCCCTTATAATGAATCGTTGCGTCCGCCGTTCTGTCATAGACATCTGCGCGGAATACGCCGTCTATATTCTGCAGATAAAAGAGAAGAATGTCCGCCTGTTCATGAGTCATGCGTTTCTGCTCCATGTGGATACGGATTCTTCCTCTTATCTCATGCTTAATCTTAAATTTCACTCTTGTCACCTCTTGCTAGTCTTACAAAAGCACCTGCAGATGTTCCGCAGGTGCCTGTGTCTATGTATTTTCGGCAACTTTTCTTTATCTTCAGTGCCGGATTTTTATTCTTCTGTTGCTTCAGCAGTATCTTCTGCTGTCTCTTCTGTCTCGCAAAAATCATCTACAACTTCTGCTTCTGCCTCTGCTGCTCTGTCTTCATTGATCTGCTTTGCTTCTGCTAAAATATCTCCTGCATTCTCCTGAACGCTTGTTGCAGTCTTCATCACACAAGATTTTGCTCTTAATACGGCTGCTGTACAGTTTGTATATAATTTCTTTGCATCATCACTTGTCAGGATCTTGATTCCCGCTGTTCCGAAAGCTACTCCTGCCGCAAAAAGTCCTGGTTTTTTCCAATTAATGTCTTTTAAATTTAACATATGTATTCCCTCCATTGTATATTTATTAATTCATCACTACAAACATTATAACAAAAAGGACATCCCTTCATTTGTGTCCGGCAGTCGTTTTTGTTTCTGCAAATTATAACACCAAGGAATGTCCTTTTCAAATATTTTCAGGCTATTGATAAATTTTATCAACTGCATATTTATGACTGTACTGTTATGTTCCGTACTTTCTGATCTTCTACATAACCACATGCTTTCAGTCCTGCCTGTATCACAGCATTCCAGTTCTTTGCAGACAGATGCTTGATCGTATCATCGTCCAGTTCAACCGTACATGCATTCTGCAGGTCACAGTCCGGATCACATGCTACTTTATACATATTTCTTCGATTGATCGCTCCGATTTCCTCCAGCTTGTTGATCATCCGGTATACGGTTGCTGTTCCGATGCTTGGATCGATCCGAGATGCGCGGTAATAGATTTCTTTGCAACAGGAACAGTTTTCTTCCAGTATAATATCCAGAAGCATCAGTCTCTGCTTGGTGATCCTGCATCCACTGGCTTTTAGTTTCTGTACAATCGCTTCTTTTGCCTTATCCACCTGTCATCCTCCTATCGTATCTACTCTGTAATAGAAGCAACCTGAAATCCTGCTTTTTCAACTGTTTTTTTCAAAACATCATTTGCAATCTCACGGTCATAAGACACCACTGCTTCTTTCTTCTGTAAGTCCACTCTTGCCGAAACACCTTTTATCTCATTTAACGCTTTCTTTACTGACTGTACGCAGTGCTCACAGGTCATACCTTCGATATGAACTATCTTCTTTCCAATCACCGGATTCTTCAGTTCTTTATCGTCAGTTTTGATGATACCGGTTCCGCCGCCACAGCAGGGACTGTCACCTTTAAAATGCCTGATTGCTCCTCTCAGTGCAAATCCAAGAAGAACGATCACGATTAATACAACTATAATATCTGCCATATCTCTATCCCTCTATTCTTTGTTCTCCTCATTATCCATGCTGAACTTTTCGTCTCTTTTTTTCTCCTGCCACTTCCTGAACCAGAGAAATGCCTGATAGATAGAAGCACCGACAATGTAAAGGACAATCACGATCACGAACAGGTAGAACATAGAGCCTGTCGAATTGCCCATGACTGCCAACTCCTTTATTTACCATACATATTTTCGATCATTTTTTTCACTTCATCAGGATCTGAACTGCAGCATCCACCACCGCATCCACTGCATCCGGCACAGCTGCCGCCGCATCCCTGGATGACTCCATTTTTAAATCTCTTCACAATTCCGTATACCAGGTATGCGCAATACCCTAATATTAATGCTAAAATAATGATATCTGCTAAAATGGCTACCATGAAAACTGCCTCCTTCAAAGGGAAATCCGGACGTAAATGAGTTACGTCCGGTCCGCCCTACTTATGCATTTACAGAACGTTTGGAATAAACTTTCTGATCTTTATACGGATCAGGTCTGAATAACAGGAACAGCATGACTGCTACTACCACAAATGCCACTGCTGTACCAACTCCAAATCCGCCGCCGGTTACTAATGTACCGATCTGGTATACACAAAGTGTTACGAGATAAGCGAATACATTCTGGAACAAGATTGCAAACCAGAACCATTTCTTAGACTGCATCTGCTGTGCCATCGTTGCTATGGCTGCCAGACAAGGGGAATCTAACAGGTTGAATAACAGGAATGAAAATGCTGCTACTGCACTTGGGAACCAGTTCTGGATAGCCTGAGCTACTGTTACAGTATCTTCTGACTGGCTCTCTGCTACGTTCGCAAGTACACCCATTGTTGAAACGATTGCTTCTTTTGCTGTGAATCCGGAAAGAGAAGCTGCTACCGGCTGCCACTCTCCAAATCCAAGTGGTGCAAAGATTGGTGCAATAAATCCACCGATTACTGCAAGTAAACTGTCTGCACTGTCATCTACAAGTCCGAATCCGCCGTTCGTAAATCCGAATCCGCCAAGGAACCACATAACTACACATGCAAGGAACAGGATCGTTCCGGCTTTGATGATAAAGCCTTTCAGTCTTTCCCATACATGAAGAAGAACTGTCTTAGCCTGTGGAACATGATACTGTGGAAGCTCCATAACGAATGGTGCCGGTTTTCCTGAGAATGGTTTTGTCTTCTTCAGGATGATTGCTGCTACTAATACTGCTACGATACCTACGAAGTACATGATAGGTGCCATAAATCCACCTGCCGTGTAGCTTCCTGTTGCATAGCTTGTCATAACTCCACCCATTAATGCGATAACCGGTAATTTAGCTCCGCATGGGATGAATGTTGCTGTCATGATTGTCAGACGTCTGTCATTGTCCTGCTCAATGGTCTTAGAAGCCATAATTCCAGGGATACCACAACCTGATGAGATCAGAAGTGGAATGAAACTTTTACCAGACAGTCCGAAGTGTCTGAATACACGGTCCATAACGAATGCGATACGTACCATATATCCGCAGTCTTCCAGGATAGAAAGGAAGAGGAACAGGATTGCCATCTGCGGAACGAATCCGAGAACAGCTCCGATACCGCCGATGATACCATCAACTACCAATCCTTCGATCACGCTGCTTACGCCGGCTGCTTCAAGTCCTTTTGAAGCGATATCCTGAATTGCAACTACGAATGTATCATTCGTCCAGTCTGTAACGATTGTACCGATTGTTGTTACGGAAATGTAGTAAACAATAAACATAACTGCGATAAAGATCGGAATACCAAGAATACGGTTTGTAACGATCCGATCGATCTTATCGGATGTTGTTAATTTGTCTTTTCCTTTTTTAACTGTTGTCTCAACGATCTTCTGGATGAATTTGTAACGTTCATCTGTTACGATACTTTCCATATCATCGTCGTGCTTTGTCTCAAGTTCTTTTCTGTCTTTATCAACTGCTGCCTTTGCTGCTGCGGAAAGGTTCATACTTTCTACAACCTTGCTGTCGTTCTCAAGGAATTTCACAGCATACCATCTCTTCTTGTCTTCTGAGATTGTATCCGGAAGAACTCCCTTCACGTCTGCAACTGCTGCTTCCATTTCTTTAGAGAAGATTTCTCTTGGAAGATCAACTTCTTTTTTATTAGCTACTTTGATTGCTGTCTCAATCAGAGTATCCAGTCCTGTCTGCTTCAGAGCAGAAGTTTCAACAATCGGGCAGTCTAATAACATTGAAAGCCTATTTGTATCGATCTTGATTCCTCTCTTCTCCAGAAGATCTGTCATGTTCAGTGCGATAACTACCGGCACACCTGTCTCGATAAGCTGTGTAGTAAGATACAGGTTACGCTCGATATTCGTTGCATCTACAAGATCGATGATAACATCCGGATCATCATTTAAGATATAATCACGACTGACTACTTCTTCCAGTGTATATGGCGAAAGAGAATAGATACCCGGAAGGTCTGTTACGATGATGTCATCGTTCTTTCTCTTTCCTTTTAATTTTCCCTCTTTTTTCTCTACTGTAACACCTGGCCAGTTACCAACATACTGGTTGGCACCCGTTAAGGCGTTAAACATTGTGGTTTTACCACAGTTTGGGTTTCCCGCAAGTGCGATCTTGATTCCCATTCCTATTTACCTCCTTGAACGTGTAAATTCTAATGCGACAATATGTATCTGTCAGTTCCTTCGGTAAGTCTTATTTTACCTGGACACACTGAGCATCGTCTTTTCTTACTGAAAGCTCATAGCCTCTTACTGTAATCTCTACAGGATCTCCAAGTGGAGCTACCTTTCTGATATACAGCTCGCTTCCTTTTGTAATGCCCATGTCCATAATACGGCGCTTGTATGCGCTGTCCCCTTCAATCTTCGTTACAACAACTGTACTTCCAACTTTTGCATCACCTAAAGTCATTGCTGTTTCTCCTTTCCTTAGATTGTTAGCATCTATAATACAGCAGACACCCCGGTACTAAACCATGATGTGCCGCGCCATATCCTCATTTACTGCCACTCTGGAGTCTTTGACATTTACGATCACATTGCCTCCGATCTTCGACAGTACAACAACTTCCGCTCCTGCAACAAATCCAAGATTTGCCAGAAAACGTCTTGTCTCTTCATTTCCACCAATACGTGAGATTGTGTTTGTTTCACCGATACCGGCCATTGTAAGTGGCATAATAACACCTCATTTTCTTTATGTATGATTTTTTGCATTTTCTCTGCCTGTTTTGATAATAATTTTGATAATGATAAATGTTTTCATTATCTCCTGCAATAGTTAGTATATGCTAACGTTCGTTAGCTGTCAACCACTTTATTTCATTTTATTGATTATTTTTTCTCATTAAGATTTTTCTTTTATTTGCCAGTAATTTGGAACTATGCTATACTAAATTCAATGTTAACGTATGAAGGAAGGAATGACTTATTATGAGCAATGTATTAAATGAATCTGCTGAGAACTACCTTGAAACGATTCTGATTTTAAGCCAGAAACTGCCTGTAGTGCGTTCCGTAGATATTGCCAATGAGCTTGGATTCAAGAAATCCAGCGTCAGTGTTGCCATGAAGAACCTTCGCGAGAAGGAACATATTAAAGTAGATGAGCAGGGATTTATTCATTTGACACCATCCGGCCTGGAGATTGCAAATATGATTTACGAACGCCACACACTTTTATCATCCTGGCTGACACACCTTGGTGTACCGGAGGATGTTGCTGCAGCGGATGCATGCAAGATGGAACATGTGATCAGTAAAGAAAGTTTTGAAGCGATCAAGAAGCATGTATATGAGAACAAAGAAGTATAAAAAGTGTAAATAATCCATTTTTTTATTTTCTTTTATATTATGAAATTTTATTTTTCACTTTATTTCAAAGGAGTCTTGATTTATGAACGAAAGTATTAAAAACATGATCGAACGCCGCAGTGTACGCGGTTACAAACCGGACATGATCCCGAAAGAAGATCTGGATTTGATTCTTGAAGCAGGCACTTATGCCGCAACCGGCATGGGAATGCAGTCACCGGTTATTGTTGCCGTTACAGACAAAGCCACCCGCGATCAGCTTTCCAAAATGAATGCGGATGTCATGGGAACTGATACAGATCCGTTCTACGGAGCACCGGTTGTCCTGGTTGTATTAGCTGATAAGAACAGACCGACACATATCTATGACGGAAGCCTTGTCATGGGCAATCTGATGAATGCTGCCGCTTCTCTTGGAATCGGAAGCTGCTGGATCCACCGGGCGAAAGAAGTCTTTGCATCGGAAGAAGGTAAGGCTCTTTTGAAAAAATGGGGCGTGGAAGGTGATTATGAAGGCATCGGACACTGCGTGCTCGGATATCCGGCCGGAGATGTGCCGAAAGCGAAGCCTCGTAAAGAAAATTATGTGTATCATGTAGATTAAATGAATAACGAGAACAGAAAAAGAGGAATCCCGGATCAATGTGATCTTTGGGATTCCTTTTTTCTTCGAGCAGCGTATTGTAAATCTGCTGTTTGATACTTCGGTATGTATGGTCTTATGCGTCCTTCCATACCTCTTCTGCGATTTCTTTCACCAGTTTTAATTTTGCCCACTGCTCTTCTTCTGTCAGTTTGTTACCAATTTCACAGGATGCAAATCCGCACTGCGGGCTTAAACACAATCTCTCAAGTGGAATATATTTTGCTGCTTCATAGATTCGTTTGATCACTGTTTCTTTGTCTTCAAGTTCCGGTGACTTAGTTGTGATCAGTCCCAGAACGACTTTCTTATCTTCTGAAACCTTTGCCAGCGGCGCAAATCCGCCCGATCTTGCATCATCATACTCCAGGAATAAAGCGTCTACATTTTCCTTTGCAAATACATAGTCTGCTACGGAATCATATGGGCCGCTTGTGAAGAATGTAGAGTGATAGTTACCTCTGCAGATATGTGAAGTAATCACCATATCTTCCGGTTTTCCTTCTAATGCAAGGTTATTCACTTCCAGTAACTGTGCTTTTACTTTGTTCAGATCCAGCCCCAGTCTCTCATATCTCTGCTTTGCGGCATCTCCTACGATTGCGCCCCATGTACAGTCATCTAACTGAAGGTTACTGCACCCCGCTTCATAGAACTGTCTGATAACTTCCTGATATGCTTTTCCGATGTCCTGAATCAATTCTTCGTTTGTTGCATAATATTTTCTTGTATTCTCAAAGTTTGCCGGAACGATCATCTGCTGGAACATCTGTGCCGGTGCCGGGATTGTATATTTTGCAACGGTGTTCTCATCTTCGAACTGTTTTAAGAATTTGAATCCTTCTACAAATGGATGTGCTTTTGCCTTTACTTTTCCTGTCAGGTAAGTATCTTCTACTGCTGCCATCTCTGCATTGAACTGTACGCCGGCTCCTGTCTGCTCATGACCAACGCCTTCGAATCCCCACATAAAGTCCAGATGCCAGTAAGTTCTTCTGAATTCTCCGTCTGTAATGATGTGGAATCCCAATTCTTTCTGCTTTGCAACTACTTCTGTGACTGCCTTATCAACGATTGCATCACATTCTTCTTTTGTGATCTTTCCTTCGCTGTAATCTGCTTTTGCCTGTTTTACTTCCTGTGGTCTTAAAAAGCTTCCCACAAAATCATATCTGTATGGTGTCTGGTATTTGCTCATTTTCTATATCCTCCTGTGCTTTTCTTCCTGTTGTTTTTGTCTGGATATAGAGTAGCATGATTTGGATGATTTGGATAATACATATAACTTGTGTGTTGCTATAGCTTTAAGCTATAGCAATTAAAGCATCTATAAACCATATATCGCTGACGTTTTTACAAATACCAAGAATTACACTCTTTGACATAAAAAAATACAGTACCTATATCAGATACTGTATCATTCAATCGGAGTGACGTGATTCGAACACGCGACCTCTACGTCCCGAACGTAGCGCTCTACCAAGCTGAGCCACACTCCGATATATGCAATTTTAAAAAGTAACCGGACACTTTCAAAAGCATCCGGCGCCCCTGCCAAGGAACTACGGATAGAGGACTCGAACCTCTACTAACAGAGTCAGAGTCTGCTGTGCTGCCATTACACCAATCCGCATCAGTGTTATGTTCTGCATTGTTCAGCGAACAAATATTATTATACTGATTTTTAGAAAAAAGTCAATAGGTATTTTTGATTTTTTTCATACATTTCCGACAATATGAAAAACCGGATACTTCTTAATGAAGTATCCGGCATTGTAACTACGGATAGAGGACTCGAACCTCTACTAACAGAGTCAGAGTCTGCTGTGCTGCCATTACACCAATCCGCATCAATGTGACTTTTCTCTGCTGTTCTTAAGTTGTCCAACGAATATTAATTATACTCGGATACAGAGAAAAGTCAATAGGATTTTTAAAAAAAGTTATTTTTTGTCATAAATTTTTGGTTCTACCGTTTTATTTTCAAAGTCTATGAATAACTGGAACGCATATCCGTCATCACTGGTATCCCGGACTTCCACATACTTTGGCTGTACTTCAATCAGAATCTCTGTATCTTCATGGCTGTATTTGTTATAACTTTCCCAGAGATGTTCTTTGTATCCCTTTTCAAAGCGTCTTCCCGGTTCTTCGACAACCAGGCCTTTATTCACAGCAATTTCTTCTACCTGCACACCGCTCCAGCATAATAATTGTGATTGCAGTAACATCATCTGCTAGATTTCATCTATATTCCTCTATGCTATATATGTAAATATTTCCAATTGAAATATTTTATCATTTTTCTCTTTTCCTGTACCACCGATAAAGCCCCAGTGCCAGCACCACACAGCAGCTCTCCGCAATCACCGGTGCCCACCAGATCGCTTCTCCTCCAAATACTGCCGTAAGGAACACCAGACTGATCACCAGTGCAACCAGACTCCTTGTAAGCGAGATCATCGTTGCAAATCCGGCCCTTTCTACAGAAGTAAAATATCCGCCAAGAACCACATTGAGTCCCGCAATCAGGAAAGACAGGATAAAGATACGGAACACCCTTACGGAATACTTAATCAACGATGCTTCACTTTCTTTCAAAAACAGTCTTACAATGCCGCCTGCTCCCATATAACATACGACAACTGCTCCTACGGAACCCACAAGAGCCGCCGTGATTCCATATTTCAAAAGCTTTTTATATTTACCCGGTTCATTTTTCCCATAATAATAGCTGATCAATGGCTGTGATCCCTGTGCAATGCCTGCCATGGACATGACAACGATCGTATTCACATACGAGATGATCGTATAACTTACCAGTGCGTATTCTCCGATGTACTTCAGGATTGCCTGATTAAAGAAGAAGATAATGATTCCACTTGAGAATTCCGTCACGCCGGACGACATACCATTGCGAATCTGACGCCAGATTTCTGACGGCATCAAATGGAACTTCGAAAATCTTATCGTTCCTTTCGGTCCGAGGAAATGCCACAGATACAAGAGGATCACTGCTGTCTGCGAGATTCCCGTAGCAAACGCTGCCCCCCAGACACCTTTATGTAACACCATGACCAAAATATAATCCAGGATACAGTTCAGTACGCTCCCGGACGTTACATAGATTGTTGCAAGTTTTGGATAGCCATCCGTCTTGATCAACGTCTCAAATGAATAAGAGAGAATATATACCATGGAAAATGGTGCAATTGTTCCAATATATGTTTTCGCATAAGAGAGAATATTATCAGTTGCTCCCAGAAATCTGGCAAACGGCTCTAGAAACACTATTACAAGAATTGTGATCAGAACCGATAATGTGCAAAGCAGCACAACATTCTGGGTAAACACTTCATTTGCACGTTCTTTTTCTCCCTGTCCCAAAAGAATCGCCACGATTGTCGAATTTCCCACCGCAAACAGGATAGAGATGGAAAACAGCCCCGTTGTAAATGGCATTGAGATATTGACGGCAGTTAATGCCACTTCTGACACTCCTCTTGCCACAAATATTCCGTCTACCATGGTATAAAGCGAGAATACCCACTGGGCAATGATCGATGGGATAATAAAACGTAAAAAATCACTTTTTAAAGACTTTCCCTCAAGTCTCATTCATAAAACCTCATTTCTTTTTGTTCTTTTCTTTCATTTATAGTTTAAACCTTGGTATAATACTAAGGTCAAGTATCATATTTTCATATACACAGGAGGTTTTCTTATGAATATTTTAATTTTAAACGGAAGTCCACATCCAAATGGTACAACTGCACAGCTTCGTGCCGCATTCGAAGCAGGTGCACTATCTCTTCCAAACAGTAATTATATTGTAGAAGCCGAAAAATCAGGCGCCTCTCTTTCTTAGTTCCATCGCACAAAACATATGAAGCAGTTTTACAAAATTAATGAAATATCCAAACTATACAATATCGGACCAGATTCTCTCCGCTATTATGAAAAGCTGGGCCTTCTGGCACCAAAACGCGGGAAAAATAATTATCGGCTATATACTCTTGATGACCTGTGGCGACTGAACATCATCCGCGATCTGCGTCGTCTGGGATTCCCTATGGAAAAGATCCGGGAATATATGGACAACCGAAGCGTAGAAAATACACGTAAACTACTCACGGAAGAGCTCGATGCCATTCATCAGCAGATTCAGGAATTAAATCGACTGCAGAAAAACGTTGAAGAACGTCTGCAGACATTATCCGGTGCCGAAGACCAGACATTACTTAAAATCCGGCTGCAGACGTTCCCTGACCGCTATTGCCATATATTGAATACACCTTACCATACAGATGAGGAGATGGATCTTCTGGTAAAACAGTTGTTGAATAAAAATACGGAGAATCTTTATATTATCAGCAACCATAACATTGGCTCATTCCTTCCGCTTAAGGAAATCAATAACGGGCAGTATGAAAATTATTCCGGTGTATTTATCATCGATAATTACGGAGAGTATTGTCTCAGTGGCGGCACATATCTTACATTCACCTACGCAGGGGATTACCGTCAGAATGTTACTTATATTCCAGAACTTTTAACCTATGCAGCCCGTCACGGTCTGGTTCCGGATGGACCTCTTCTGGAGCTGATCTGGGTAGACAACCATCAATCGGCAGATATCAGCGAACATATTACAGAACTTCAATTACGAGTATATCCGAAAGACTGATTTCAAATCTTTCTGTATGAATTGTAACCGCATGTGCCGGACACATAGCAATAAAAAACCGGTCAGTATTCGCATGCTTTTATTTTTTCAGCATACGAATACCGGCCGTTTTTTTATTTCATATTTTTTCTTATGCTATAACTTTCAAGATTTACACCGTAAATGCTTCCGGATTATTACATCTTCTTAATTCTTTCAATCGCTGCAACCGTATTCTCATATGTTCCGAATGCAGTCAGACGGAAGTATCCTTCTCCGCTTGGTCCAAATCCTGATCCAGGAGTACCTACTACATTCGCCTTATCAAGCAGGTAGTCGAAGAAATCCCATGAGGTCATTCCCTTAGGTGTCTCAAGCCAGATGTATGGTGCATTGACACCGCCTGATACGTTGTATCCGGCATCTTTTAAGCCTTCTTTGATGACTTTTGCATTGTTCATGTAATAAGCAACCTGAGCGCTTAATTGCTCTTTTCCTGCGTCAGAATATACAGCCTCTCCTGCTTTCTGGATAATGTAAGATGTTCCGTTAAACTTTGTACCGTGACGTCTTGCCCACAGAGAATGTAACATCACATCTCCGGATTTTACATCTTTTGGAATTACAGTGGCACTCAGACGCACGCCTGTAAATCCTGCATTTTTAGAGAAACTTCTGATCTCGATTGCACAGGTTCTTGCTCCGTCACATTCATAGATAGAATGCGGCACTTCTTTTTCTGAAATATATGCCTCATAAGCTGCATCATAAATGATGACTGCACCGACTTCATTTGCATAATCTACCCATTTCTGCAGCAGTTCTTTTGTAATCGTAGAACCTGTCGGGTTATTTGGGAAGCACAGATAAATGATATCCGGTGTCTCTTTCGGAATCTCCGGTGCGAAGTTCGTCTCTTTTGTACAAGGCATATAGATGACATTACTCCATGTTCCTGTAGCAGCATCATATGTACCTGTACGTCCTGCCATAACATTTGTATCTACATAAACCGGATATACTGGATCACATACAGCGATCTTGCTGTCCTTTGAGAAGATTTCCTGGATATTACCGCAATCTTCTTTTGCTCCGTCGGAAATGAAGATCTCATCTGCATTGATGTCGCATCCTTTTGCCTGATAATCGTTCTTAGCCATTGCACTTCTTAAGAACTCATATCCCAGATCCGGTGCATATCCGTGGAATGTCTCTGCATGTGCCATCTCGTCAACTGCTCCATGAAGAGCTTCAACGATTGCCGGTGCCAGAGGCTGTGTTACATCACCGATACTTAACTTAATAATCTCGGCTTCCGGATGTGCTGCCTGATATTCACGCTGTTTTCTTGCTACTGTTGAGAACAGATAGCTTCCTGGTAACTTCAAATAATCCTGGTTTACTTTAAACATCTTCTTACTCCTTTATCTCTGTAATGTCTATCACGCCGTCGAATACAACTTTTGCAGGGCCTGTCATAAATACATGATTCTTCTCCCGATCCCATTCGATCTGCAAGTCTCCACCTAATAATTTTACCGTAACACGCGTATCTGTCAAGTTATTTAATATACTGGCTACGGCTACGGCACATGCTCCTGTGCCACATGCAAGTGTCTCACCCGAACCGCGTTCCCATACACGCATCTCTACTGTATTCCGGTCAATGCAATGTACAAATTCTGTATTAATACGTTTTGGGAATCTCTCATGATTCTCGAATTTCGGTCCGATCTTTTCCAGATCCAGATTCTTTACATCATCCACATAGATGACTGTATGTGGATTTCCCATAGATACACCTGTCATATGGTATACCTGTCCATCTACTTCGATTGGCTCATCAATTACTTTTTCATTTTCTGATATGATAGGAATCAGATCTGATTTCAGTTCCGGTTTTCCCATGTCTACTTTGACAAGTACCACTTTTCCATCTTTTACGGTAAGATCCAGATATTTGATTCCGCCAAGTGTCTCTACAGAGATCTGTGTCTTATCTGTAAGTCCGTAATCATAGACATATTTTGCCACACACCGGATCCCATTTCCACACATCTCACCGCGGGAACCGTCTGCATTATACATCTCCATCTCAAAATCAGCTACTTCGGACGGATTGATCATGATCAGTCCATCCGATCCAATTCCGAAATGTCTGTCACTTACATATCTCGCCACCGCCGGCGGGTTTTCTATCTTTTCTTCAAAACAGTTCACATAGACATAATCATTGCCCAGTCCCTGCATCTTTGTAAACTTCATGCATTTCTCTCCTTTTATTGTCTCACATATTACTCTGCCATAATGCTCAGTACCATCTCTGCTGTTTCAACCATATTCGTCCCGCTGTCCATGCTGCTTTTCTGAAGATACCTGTGTGCTTCTTCCTCCGACATATTATTACGTGTCATCAGAAGTTCTTTTGCCTTTCTGATCGTCTCCTGCTGCTTCGGATCTCTGTTTTTCAGTTCTTTCCTTCGTTTCTTACGTCTCCGGTCCATGGATTGCAGCATCATATTCACAGTATTCAGAAGATCATATACTTTAATCGGCGTAGAAAGGCCTACGATTCCTTCCACATCACCACTGCTCCATTTGTCCTGTGATGCTACCAGAAGCATTTCAAATGACTCTGGTAAATATTCACGAAGCTGTGTATACATCATATCTTTCATCCGATAACCGCAGACCACGATCCCATCGTCTACAGTATCTGCATAATGCATGGCCTGCGCACCGGTGGTACACACACCAATTACATCCATGCCTCCTCTGGCCAGCAGGTTTCTGATATTGGTTGCATTATCTTTATTCGGGAATACAACAATAAGCCCTGCCACTTACGCCACCTCCTGTCAGATACTCTTTTGCCCGTTCCTTTTTGTGCAAAATCTGTATTACAGTAAGTGCAGGTATTTTTCAAGTTCCCAGTCTGTAATCTGGATTCTGTAATCCTGATACTCAGATGCCTTAGCTTCTATATATTTTCTTGATAGGTCTTCTCCTAATATCTCCTGGATAAATGTATCCTTCTGAAATTCTTTTGCTGCCTCTATTAAACTTCCCGGCAATTTTTCAATTCCGAAAATCTTGCGCTCTTCATCTGTCATCTCATATACATTACGGTTTACTGCCTTCGGCGGCATCGTTCCTTCCTTGATTCCGTCCAGTCCTGCTGCCAGGCATACCGCCAGTGCAAGATATGGGTTAGCCGACGGATCCGGGTTACGAAGTTCGACTCTTGTATACTCCCCTCGTGTTCCCGGAATACGGATCAGAGGTGTACGGTTCTTTGCAGACCATGCAATATATACCGGAGCTTCAAATCCAGGGATCAGGCGCTTGTACGAGTTAACACTTGGATTCGTGATAAAAGTCAGTGCCTTCATGTGTTTCATAATTCCGCCGATAAAGCAATATGCTTCTTTGCTAAGTCCATATTCATCACTGGCATCCTGGAATACATTGATTCCGTCTCTGCTAATAGACATGTTCAGGTGCATACCAGAACCATTGATCCCGAATTTCGGTTTTGGCATAAATGTTGCATGTAACCCATGACGTTTTGCGATCGTCTTAACTACAAGTTTAAATGTCATAATATTATCTGCGGTCGTCAGCGCCTCATCATAACGGAAATCTATCTCATGCTGCGCCGGAGCCGCCTCATGATGGGAAGATTCAATCTCAAATCCCATATCTTCCAGCGTCAACACCATATCACGTCTTGCATTCTCACCAAGGTCCAGAGGCCCGAGATCAAAATATCCGGCACTTTCATGTGACAGCGTGGTCGGCAATCCGTCATCATCTGTATGGAACAGGAAGAATTCCAGCTCAGGTCCGACATTAAATTCGTATCCCATCTCTTTCGCATCTTCCATTACTTTTTTCAGGATATATCTCGGATCACTTTCATAAGGCGTTCCATCTGGTTTATACACATCACAGATCAGTCTGGCAACTTTTCCCTGCTGCGGTCTCCATGGAAATATCTCAAATGTATTCAGATTCGGATACAGATACATATCCGACTCTTCTACTCTTGCAAAACCTTCTATAGATGATCCATCAAACATGATTTCATTATCCAGTGCTTTTTCCAGCTGGCTTGTGGTTATCGCGATATTTTTCATGGTTCCGAAAATATCCGTAAACTGCAGCCGGATAAATCCTACATCCTCTTCTTCTACCATTCTCAATATATCTTCTCTTGTGTAATTGTTCATTCTATCGACCTCCACTCAATACACGTCTTTCATATCATGACATCTGCATTCTATTGTTCTTCACTGCTTCTTAGATGCATTTACATAGCATCTATGATCTGCTGTGCAAATGCATCTAAGTTATCTTCCTGATCCGCTTTTAATGTAGATTTGATCGACAGTTTCTGATCGAGTACCGTCATATTTTTCATCTCTTCTAACTGTTTTACGATCTGCTTTCCTGCTGTTGCAGCCCAGGTTCCGTTATCCATAACGGCAACCGTTCTGTTCTGTACAGCCAGTGCCTTCATGTGCGCCAGCAGATTTTCGATCGGTGGATAGATGCCTCCGTTGTATGTCGGGCATGCGATCACCACATGGCTGACACGGAAGATCTCGGCGATCAGTTCTGATACATCTGTCTTGGATGCATCATAGACTGCAATATTTTTTACACCTTTTGCACCAAGCTTTGCTGCCAGTGCATCTGCTGCCTGCTCTGTATTTCCGTAAATAGAACCATAGATAATGGCAACAGCCTGGTCTTCCGGCTCGTATTTGCTCCACTTATCGTGTTTCTCAATAAAGTAATTCAGATTATTTCTCCATACCGGTCCGTGAAGCGGGCAGATCATCTGAATATCCAGCCCTGCTGCTTTTTTCAGAAGTGCCTGTACCTGCATGCCATATTTTCCTACGATATTCGTGAAGTATCTTCTTGCATCATCGATCCAGTCCTTTTCGAAATCAACCTCGTCGTTGAACAGATTGCCGTTCAATGCGCCAAATGTTCCGAATGCGTCTGCAGAGAACAGGATCTTCTCCGAATCTTCATAAGATACCATAACCTCCGGCCAGTGTACCATCGGTGCCATCACAAAATGAAGGGTATGATTTCCAAGTTCCAGCGTGTCGCCTTCTTTTACCACAACCTGTCTGCCTTCCAGATCTGCATCAAAGAACTGGCTGATCATCTGCATGGTTTTTACATTTCCAACTACTTTTGTCTCTGGATATAACTCCAGAATTCTCTGGATATTGGCACAATGATCCGGTTCCATATGCTGTACGACAAGGTAATCTAATTTCCCGCCGTTTAATGCATAAGCTACATTTTCAATAAATTGTTCGGATGCGGATGCATCTACTGTATCCATCAGGGCATTCTTCTCATCTTTAATCAGATATGCATTATAGGATACCCCTCTTGGAATCGGGAATAAATTCTCGAATAAGTTTAATCTTCTGTCATTTGCGCCCACCCAGATCACGTGATCTGTTACATTTCTTGTACATTTCATAGTTCATTCCTCCTCGTCACATAATATCACATTTTTTACCACATTAACGCACAAACTTTTAGAATTTACGCATTATTTTTAATACAATTTTTCCAGTATTCCGATTTTCTTTTTTTGTGTTATAATCTAACAATATGAAAAGAATATCTGACCGGCTTTCGGAGAAAGGAGCAACATTGAAAAAAACAGCAAAAACCGACAATTCATCTGACCCTAAGACTTTATGCTATAATATTCTTTCTACTATCTGTATCCTGACACTGGCAACGGTTCTGGCTTTCTCATTTTTTCATATTACCAGAAGCGATCCTGCCAATATTGCACTTATTTATATTCTTGCTCTTATTATCATTGCCAGAATTACCAGTGGATATGTTTTTGGTATTATTTCTGCTTTGTTTTGTGTTATATTCATCAACTGGTGCTTTACATATCCTTATTTTAAAGTTAATTTTCAGATCAGCGGATACCCTGTCACATTTGTATTTCTGCTTTCCATTTCACTGATCGTATCCACATTGACAACACAGTTAAAGAAACAGGACAAAATGATTCTGGAAAGAGAGCGTGCGATCAATGAGGCAGACAAAGAACGGATACGTGCCAATCTTCTGCGGGCAATCTCTCATGATCTTCGTACACCGCTTACTTCTATTATAGGCTCTTCGGATTCTTTTATAGAAAATTATCAGAATCTGACTGATCCGGAAAAGCAAAGTCTTGTATCATCTATTAACGAAGATTCACACTGGCTTTTGAATATGGTCGAAAATCTTCTGTCTGTCACAAGAATTCAGGATGATACCGGAACTGTTAAAAAAGAGGACGAAGTCGTAGAAGAAGTCGTTTCCGAAGCAATCATCCGATTAAAACGGCGGCTTCCGGATATTGAAATTCACGTAAGCGCTCCGGAAGATGTCCTGATCATTCCGATGGATCCGCTTCTTATCGAACAGGTTCTAATGAATCTGATGGAAAATGCTTTTGTTCATTCCGAAAGCGACAGGCCTATCGACCTTCGTATTACAGAAAACCCGGATACCGTTACCTTTCATATCATAGATTATGGAAAGGGTATTGACGAACAGACCATCCCACTGATTTTAAAAGGCGAATATACAGCCCCACGTACATCGGATACCCACCGTGGCATGGGAATCGGTCTTTCTATCTGCAACACTATTGTCCAGGCACATGGCGGAAAAATTGCCGCACATAATCATGCAGATGGCGCTGAATTTCTATTTACATTACCAAAGGGGGATACTTAATCATGAATGACAGCTATTCTATTTTGATCATAGAGGATGAAAAAAATATTCTGGACTTCATGTCCAGAACATTAAAGGCCAATGGATATAAAACAACTACCGTCACTTCCGGGAAGGCCGGATTGTCCATTATCAATTCACAATGTCCGGATCTGATCCTTTTGGACCTTGGACTTCCGGACATGGATGGAAATGATATCATAGCTTCTGTCCGCGAATGGACCAGTTGCCCGATCATCGTCATTTCAGCAAGAACCGGAGAACATGATAAGGTGGCCGCTCTGGATCTTGGTGCCGATGACTATATCACCAAGCCATTCGGAACTTCGGAACTGCTTGCCAGAATCCGTACTTCTTTACGTCACAGCAACCGTATGGCATCAAACTCGCCTCTTTATATCCGTCCTTACAAATGTCAGGGACTTATACTTGATTTCGAAAAAAGAATGCTGACTCTGGACGGCGAGGAGATACATCTGACACCTGTAGAATACAAAATTGTTGCCTACCTTGCGCGCAATTCCGGAAAGGTTATGACCTATGCTTCTGTAATGGCAAATGTATGGGGACCTTTTACCGACAACAATAATCGTATTCTGCGTGTAAATATGGCCAATATACGCCGCAAAATAGAACGGAATCCATCACAGCCACAGTTTTTATTTACCGAAGTCGGTGTCGGTTATCGTATGTGCGAAGATGAGAATGAAGTGTAATTTACTGCTCTATCTGCCGGGTACCCTTTTATATATACGATTGCTAAGAATGTGTTAAGGAACCCTGTCGGGTCTATACATTCACTTTAAATGTGTTATTATAGTTAATGAAGTGGCATATCGAAAAGAAAAGCCTCATTCATTATTCTCTCAAAAAAGGATGCAAATTGATGCATCCTTTTTTACTATCTGTATTTATTTCCTGTATTTATTTCGAATTGATATTCAAAATGAAAAGTGTAGATAATACCAGTGCAAATCCCAGAATATCTATTGCCGGGAATGCAGTTCCTAAAAAGATCGCCGCCACGATCGTTGCCGCTACCGGCTCCACGCTTGATAATAATCCTGCATATACACTTCCTGCATATTTTACCGCTGCCAGATACAGACAGAACGGTAAGATTGTTCCCGCGATTACGATTGTCAGGAATCCTACAATCACAATCATATCCAGATGTGCCTCAATTCTCCACGGTCTTAAGAATACCGCCAGCACGCATCCGCCGATCAGCATCGCCCATGCGCATACTGACTCGGCCGGATATTTCTTAAGAAGCGGTCCCGGAAGTACTCCGTAGAAACAGGTCGTAATCGCCAGCAGCATTCCCATGATCAGGCCTTTCGGTGAAATGGATAATGCATGGATATTTCCCTGCGTTGCCACCAGAAAGATACCTGCATTCATTTTCCGATTGTTTTTGTGCGGCTTATTCCCTTGCACACATTTTATACATGCCAGATATCTCTGTTATACTCGGCGATCGTACGATCTGATGAGAAGAATCCTGCTTTTGCAATGTTCACGATCATCTTCTTTGCCCATGTCATACGGTCTTCGTAATCTGCAAATACTCTTTCTTTTGTCTGAATGTAATCTTTTACATCCAGAAGTGTCATGAACCAGTCTTTCTGGATCAGTTCTGCGTGAATCTCAAGAAGTGTACGCACATCACCGATTTTCAGCATCTCAGGGCTGATAATGAAGTCTACCCACTTACGGATGTCTTTGTCATTGATATAGTAATCTGCTGCCACATAGTCTGATTTTGCATAGTGCTCGATTACCTGGTCGCTGCTCTCTCCGAAGATATAGATATTCTCGTCCCCGACAAGCTGATGGATCTCTACATTTGCACCGTCCTCTGTTCCAAGCGTTACAGCACCGTTCAACATGAACTTCATGTTACCTGTTCCACTTGCTTCCTTAGATGCCAGTGAAATCTGCTCAGATACTTCGCATGCCGGAATCAGTTTCTCTGCCATTGTCACATTGTAGTTCTCTACCATAACAACCTGCAGGTACGGTGCCACTTCCGGATCATTCTTGAGCAGTTCCTGTAAGCACAGGATTACATGAATGATGTCCTTTGCAATAATGTAAGCAGGTGCTGCCTTGGCACCGAAGATCATTGTAATCGGTCTCTTTGGTTTATTTCCGGCTTTGATGTCCAGATATTTGTAAATGATATACAGGACATTCATCTGCTGTCTCTTATACTCATGGAGACGTTTGATCTGAATATCGAAGATTGCGTTGTCGTTCAGTACAACTCCGGATTCTTTTTCCAGATATTCTTTTAATGCTGTTTTATTCTGCTGCTTAACATCCAGAAGCTCGTTCAGTGCTTCTTCGTTATCGATCTGTGCAAGAAGTCCTTCCAGTTTGGAAGCATCTTTACGGAACTCACTGACTCCGTATTTATCCATCCATTCTACCAGTTTCTTATCACAGTGCATCAGCCATCTTCTGAATGTGATACCATTGGTCTTATTGTTGAATTTCTCCGGATAAATGTCATAGAATGGCTTCAATTCTACATTTTTCAGGATCTCTGTGTGAAGTGCTGCAACACCATTGACACTGAATCCGTAATGCATATCCATTCTTGCCATGTGTACACGGTTCCACTCGTCGATGATCTGCACATCTTTGTTATCATATTTTGCTGCCACTCTTGCTGCCAGTTCACGGATGATCGGCATTAAGTGCGGAACAACCGCCTCCAGATAGTCGATCGGCCATTTTTCCAGTGCTTCTGCAAGGATCGTATGGTTCGTATATGCACAAGTATTTGTCACGATCTCGATTGCTTTATCCATAGAGATTCCTCTTGCTGTCAAAAGACGGATCAGCTCCGGAATTACCATAGACGGATGTGTATCGTTAATCTGGATTACAACGTGTTTGTCAAGTTCTTCCAGTGAATAGCCCTTTTCTTCACATTCTTTTAAAATGAACTGTGCACCATTACTTACCATGAAATACTGCTGATAGATACGAAGCAGTTCGCCCTGTTTGTCACTGTCGTCCGGATAGAGAAACAGCGTCAGGTTCTCACGGATATCATTCTTGTCAAATGAGATTCCGTCGCCTACGATATTTTCATTTACAGATTCGATATCGAATAAGTGAAGTTTGTTGGTTCCATTTTCATATCCGGTTACATCGATATCGTATAATTTTGAATGCAGGCTGAAATCTTTGAATGGTACATCGAATCCGATTCCTGTATCAGTAAGCCAGCTTGTATTCTGGATCCATGGGTTTGGAGTCTCTTTCTGTTTGTGATTTTCAAATACCTGTTTGAACAGTCCAAGGTGATAGTTCAGTCCGATTCCGTCTCCTTCCAGACCGAGTGTTGCAATGGAATCTAAGAAGCATGCTGCCAGTCTTCCAAGTCCGCCGTTACCAAGTGACGGTTCCGGTTCTACTTCTTCGATCTCGCAGATGTCTTTTCCATTTGCTGCAAGAAGCTCTCTTACTTCATCGTATACGCCAAGGTTGATCAGGTTGTTGGATAACAGTTTTCCGATCAGGAATTCTGCTGATATATAATATACTTTTCTTCCTTTTTCGGAAATATTTCTTCCTTTATCTGCTGCAGCTTCTTTTACTGTGTTAAGAAGTGCTGCGTAAATCTCTTCATTCGATGCATCTTTGATTGCTTTGCCAAGTGTCTGCTGTAACTTTTCTGAGAAATTCATAATTAACCTCCTGAATGTGTGCTGTCGCATGATTGTTTTTAATATTGATCTGAATCTTTGTTTCATCAGTTTTCTTTTGTTTTACACTGATATTATAATAGGATTATACATTTTATCTCTTGCATCATAGTAGTAAAAAGTAATACAATACTATCAAATATACAACTTTTTGATCATCCCAATTACTTCAGAAAGGACTTATACACATCCATGAACACACTTACCTATGAAAACCTCCATGAAACTAAAAAACACGTCAGCATCCAGTTTCCATACAATACCTATCTGTGCTCCATCCCGCTGGACTTCACACAGGTTCCGCTTCACTGGCATAACGACGTGGAGATCATTGTAATAAAAAAAGGCTGCGGCATCATTTCTGTTGATACCAAGCCCAGAGTTGTAAAAGCCGGCGACATCGTCCTTGTCCGTCCGGGCCAGCTTCACTCCATCTCCCAACATGGGAAAGACTGTATGGAATATGAAAATATCCTGTTCCAGACCAGTCTTTTATATTCTGCGGATTCCGATCCCCGGACAGTTGGATATTTCCAGCCATATTTTTCACTGGAATATGAACTTCCATGGCTCTTTGACGATACCTGTTTCTTCCATGAAGCACTTTCTTCCTGTATTGATGCGATCGATGATCTCTGCAGCAAAAGACCTGATTATTACGAATTATCGGTAAAAGGGCATCTGTTTCATTTCTTTTACCTGTTATTCTCTTCTCAGGGAACACCGGTCACTTTCAACCGGGATAAATCTCTGGATAAGGTAAAACAGATCGTGTCCTACATTGAATCACATTATACAGAACCGATTACCGTTCAAAGTACCGCTGATTATCTGGGCTTTTCCGAATCTCATTTTATGAAATTCTTCAAGCAGCATCTGCACACAACATTCACCAGCTATCTGAATGGCTACCGGCTTACCATTGCCGCCAGGCTTCTGCTCACGGAAGATGACAGCATCCTGTCCATCTCGGAACGCACAGGATTCAATAACCTGTCCTATTTTAACCGGCTGTTCAAAAAAGAATATCAGATGTCACCAAGAGCATACAGGAATCGCTAAATAACCAGTAATATAGAAAAGGGGCCGCATATAAGCGGCCCTTTTATGAAATCCTACTCAACCTCTTCCGGTTCCATACTTCTCATATGTTCCCCGTCTTTTTTAATCTCATATTTCTGATTATATTCATTCAGATATGTTTTATATTCAGAACTGTCAGAAGGATATACCTTCGAATCATGGATATGTGTATCCATATTCTCTTTGTCACTGTTCATAAGTGCAACCATCGCACTTGCACAGTGAGCTGCAATACGGTTAAAACTGTTCAGGATATCCGTAAATACAGTTCCTTCTTCCAGACCACATCCACCACTGCTCATACGTTCCACATGACGCATCTTCAGTTCATCACAAAGTGTTGTAATAACCATACCAAGCGGTGCTACTCTCTGCGCCATCTCTTTATCATTCTCAAGGAATGCCTTGCATGTAAGATTGATTTCTTCACGTACTGCTTCCATAACAACATTCAGTTCGTCCCATGCATCTTCTGAGAACTGTGTCTTATTCTCATGCATATCACTGGACATATATGCAATATAAGAAGCATGATCTCCGATACGTTCAAAGTCATTGATCGTATGCAGATAAAGTGAAACCTGTCTTGTCTGTGCTGTATTCATCTCATGCTTTGTCAGCTTGATCAGATAATCGCCCAGGCGGCTTTCATATTTGTCGATCAGGTCTTCTTTTCTCTGAACCTTGTCAAACTTGCTCTGCTGATACTCATTCAGAAGGTTCATTGCACGGTTGACATTCTTACGAAGCTTCTTCGCCATGCCACTCATTGCTCTGTGACACTGTCCGATTGCCAGTGCTGGATAATCCAGAAGACGTTCTTCCAGAAGATCGAAATCCGCTTCGTCTTCCAGTTCTTCTGCGCTGTCTTTTACCAGCCAGCATACCAGCTTCTCAAGTTTATTAATAAACGGAAACAGAATACATACCGTTACCAGACGGAACACGGTGTTCAACAGGGCAATCGATACCGGCGACATAATATTATCCAGAAAATCAAAATGGACAAATGCACTGATCGTATAGAATCCGATCGACCAGATCAACATTCCGAAGGTATCATTTAATAAATACACAAGTGCGGTTCTCTTACCATTCTTATTTGCTCCGATCGCTGAGACCAGTACCGGACAGGATGCTCCTACACCGATACCAAGAATAATCGGAAATGCACTGGAAAATGTAAGGATTCCTGTTACCGATAAAGCCTGCAATACACCAACGGTAGCAGATGCGCTCTGCAGGACGGCCGTAAATGCAATACCTACCAGGATACCTGCGATTGGATTCGAGAACATCGTCAGCATATCAATAAATACTTTACTCTCTCTTAATGGTGTAACCGCACCACTCATTGTCTGCATGCCTGTCATCAGAATTGCAAAACCAAGCATGATATTACCGATGTTCTTGTGTGTCGTTCTTTTACAGATCATCCGCATGATCGTACCAATTACCGCCACGACAGCCGCTATCGTTGCAGAAGATAAAATCTTTGCAATACCATTCGATCCTTCAATATAGGAAAGACATAAGATCCATCCGGTGATACTGGTACCGATATTGGCTCCCATGATGATACCGATCGCCTGTTTCAGTTTCATCATACCGGAGTTAACAAAACCGATGACCATAACGGTTGTTGCGGAAGATGACTGAATGACACTGGTCACTCCTGTTCCAAGTGCTACTCCTTTGAGCGGTGTGTTTGTCATTTTGTAAAGGAATGCTTCCAGTTTATTACCGGCAACCTGTTTCAGCCCATCTCCCATAAGGGACATTCCGAACAGAAACAAAGCAACTCCACTTAACAATGACAATACCATAGAAAATATTTCCATAATTTTCTCCTTTGTTGTCAGCTTATTTTACGCTTACTTAACATTCTTTTAAAATATTCTTAACCTTTTCTTTTTTATTATGTCACGTTAAACGTTTGATTACAATCGTATATTTGTCAGAAATCACATTTTTTCACATCCCGTAGAAAAATGAATCCCGTCAATTCCTCTTTTTTCATCAATTTATCCAAAAATTACGTTCTGATTTTATAATTCTTACCTTGCACTCAGACTGAGAATAAGCTATCATTTTGTCTATATGGGTAAATGTTTATACGGAGGAATATATTTGTGAGAAAAAAGGAACAGGAACACCTGATACAGACCGTCTATCCGGGTTCTATTGCTGAAGAACTGGAAATCGAACCCGGCGATGTACTGTTAAAAATAAACGGACAGAAAATTGAGGATGTCTTTGATTATCGTTATCTGATGAAAGATGAATATGTCGAAGTCCTGATCCGCAAGCCTTCCGGGGAAGAATGGCTTTTGGAAATCGATAAAGAGTACGACGATGAACTTGGAGTTGAATTCGAGAATGGACTGATGAGTGAATACCGCTCCTGCAGTAATAAATGTATGTTCTGCTTCATCGACCAGATGCCTCCGGGCATGCGTGAGACTCTGTATTTTAAGGATGATGACTCCCGTCTTTCATTTCTGCAGGGAAATTATATCACCATGACAAATATGAAGCAGGCAGATATTGACCGCATCATCCATATGCAGCTCGCACCGATCAATATCTCTGTACAGACAACCAATCCGGAGCTCCGCTGTAAGATGCTGCATAACCGTTTTGCCGGAGAAAAGCTAAAATTTCTGCAGGATCTGTATGAAGCACATATTGAGATGAACGGTCAGATCGTATTATGTAAAGGCGTAAATGACAAAGATGAATTAAAACGTTCCATTGAGGATCTTTCCAGCTATCTTCCTTTTATGAGAAGTGTATCCGTTGTACCTGCCGGACTTACAAAATACCGTGAAGGTCTCTATCCGCTGGAACTCTTTTCAAAAGAAGAAGCCGGTGAAGTCATTGATATGATTGAAAGCTATCAGCCAAAATTCTATGAAGAATATGGTCTGCACTTCATACAGGCAAGTGATGAATGGTATATTCTTGCCGAACGTGATTTTCCGGAAGAAGAACGCTATGATGGATATATCCAGCTGGAAAACGGAGTTGGCATGATGCGTCTTTTAAAGACAGAATTCCATGACGCTCTGGAAGCACTGAAGCAGAATGACAACTATGAGACCTGGAAAAATGAGACCTGCCGTACACTTACCATTGCAACAGGCAAGCTTGCCTACAGTACCCTTGCCGGATTCGCAGAGGAGATCATGAAAGCATTTCCATATATTAAGATCAATGTATTTGCGATCCGCAATGATTTCTTTGGCGAGACTGTTACCGTATCCGGTCTGATCACCGGTCAGGATCTCAAAGCCCAGCTTCTGGAAAAGAAAGCCTCCGGCACCGATCTTGGTGACACCCTTCTTATCACATGCAATATGTTAAGAAGCGGAGAACAGGTATTTCTGGATGATATGACGGTACAGGAACTGGAAGATGCATTAGATATGACTCTGGTCGCCGTAGAAAACCAAGGACAGGAACTTATCGAAGCCATGCTCAATCATCACTATACAATGCAGCGTGACAATGATACAGACAGCTTTGTATACGTAAAAGGTTATAACTCATAGCACAAACGCAACCGTACTTTCATTAGCAGGATTAAATTTTTCAGACAACACCAACAAAGAAAAAATACCACAGCTTTTTCAAAATTTGAAAGCTGCGGTATTTTTTTCCATTATGCCGGATTTACATGAATCATAATATGCTTTGTATTCGGAAACTTCTTTTCTACATTGTCGTGCACATCCTCTGCAATTGCATGCGCATCTTTCAACGAAAGTGTTCCATCTACTGCAATCTCTGCATCGATATACACCTTGTTGCCGAACATTCTCGTTCTTAACAGATCCAGTCTTTCTACTCCCCGGCTCTTTCTGATATAGTCTGCCAGTTTCTCTTCATATTCTTCACTGCATGAAGTATCCAGCATCTTATCCAGTGCATCTTTGAAAATATCAAATGCTACTTTCAGGATAAAAATACAGATAACTACACTTGCCAGCGGATCCAGCACAGGAAATCCAAACATTGCACCACCTATACCAATCAGTGAACCAACGGAAGAAAATGCATCTGATCTGTGATGCCATGCATCTGCCATGAATGCTGCGGAATCTAGAATCTTCGCATAATGTCTGGTATACCAGAACATCCCCTCTTTTGTAAGAATCGACACGATAGCTGCCACAAGTGCGATTGTTCCCGGTGCCTGCAAATGACTGTAATCACCGGCTATGATCGTCTTCACACCACTCATTCCAATACCAATACCCGTTGCAAGAAGAATGGCTGCAAGCACCATCGATGCTACACATTCCAATCTGTCATGACCGTATGGATGTTCGCTGTCCGCCGATTTCTTAGATAATTTTACCCCGAGAAATGCAATGAATGTGGCAAACACATCCGATAATGAATGAACCGCATCGGATATCATGGCTCCCGAATGTCCGATAATTCCTGCCAGCAGTTTGAACGCTGTCAGAATGACATTTCCAAGAATTCCCACGGTTGATAAATGATTGATCATTTTCTGTTCATTTAATTGTTGTTTTTGACTTGTCATAAGATAACCTCCATTTTTAATAATGTCATGTCTCCTATGGCACCTAAGGTAAGACTACTGTTCCTCCGTATTCTATTTACAAGACTGCTTTTTTGCAAAAAAATACACCTGTGGAACTTTTTACTTACTGTCCCACAGATGTATGAATCATCGTCTCATCTGCTGCCGGTAATTGACCGGCCCGGCATGCACACCATTTTCTTAACATCATCTTTTTGAAAATGAATGTAGCCTGATCAGTTTGTACTGCTATCCCTTATCCTTATTGGATATATTCAGTGCAAAGAGATTTTATATATAATATTCGATTTCAAGGAAAAAGTCAACTGTTTTTTTCGGTTTTCATTCTCTTTATAAGCTCTTAAGCTCTTCTTAAGATTTTTCCGATTTCTTTAAGGAATTTAACATACTTTAGACATATTTGTTTTTTATAATAAACTCAGATAGTTGAGAGAGACAAAATCAGCTATCTCCCCCTCATAAAGTAGCACACCGGGAATCCGGTGCAACACTTTACTCTCATTCCTTTAGATAACTATAACGACAACGAACGCCACGAGCCGGAAGGTTTGTGGCGTTCGTCGTTTCTTTTTTCAGCAAAATTTAATGCTTGTTTAAAAGTTATATGCTATAATAAATTATCAACAAAACCCTTATATAGCTTATCATTTTCTCTCGTTTCCCAAAAAGAATGTTTCAAAGAAAGCGGTGGTTACTATGAAAGGAAAATATCTTTTTACAAGTTTCATTATGATTTCACTTATCATGATAGTCTCAGCCTCTTGCGGCAGTTCCAAAACTGACAAAACCTCACAGGAAACACCGGTAAATTACACCGGTGAAAATATCAATCAGCTTCTGACCTATACCGTTCCAGATGGATACCATATCGATACAGAGAATTGTATAGATAAAAACGAAGCTTCATACACAATTATTTTATCCTCTGATGACTTAGATGAAGAAGTATTTACTCTTGGGATTATCTCTTATAAAAAGCAAGGTGTAGCAATCACTGACGATTGCGACATTGATATGGACTACCTGTTAAATGTTTCCAAGGATTCTGTGATTAAAAAGATAACCTTAAACGACACATTTACAGTAGATGGGCATACCTGCAATGAAGTTACAGTGTACTGGCCATATGATCCGGTTGAAGAATTCATCTCTCCATCCCAGAATCCTGTATCATATCTTTTACATGCTCTCGGATTCAAAAAGGAGCAAAAAACGATTGCATTTGAACAGGCATATATTCAAAATGGTGATTATATTATCGGAGTAGGCGTCCGAAGTTTCAATGCAGTGCAAGATATTGAAAATGATGTATTAAAAAAAGATTTGTATAAAATACTGAATTCCATAAAATTTTCAGGCAACCTATAACAAATCATCCTGAATATCTTCCTCCAGCATTCGTATCCCCGCAACACTGGTCACCGGCAGCGAGAACACTATCGTACGTTCTTTGCTGTCGAGACCGGCCTGCTCCATGATTGCTTTCATGATCTGATTCTTCTCTCTGCTCTTCGTTACGATCAGAATGACTTCTTTTTCTTCCACCAGTGACACCCCGAGATACTTTTTTGCAAGTTCCATCCCGGTTCCTTTTGCATGGATCACAGTTCCGCCTCCGGCCTTTGCTGACCTTGCCGCATCCATGACCGTGTCGATATATCCCTGATTTGCGATTGCTACCAGAAGTTCATAATCTGTATCTTTCATCGAAGTCTCCTCCTCTTTTTCAAATTCCTGTTCATTTACAAGAAACTGCAGTGTCTTTCTTCCGCCCACGCTGCTAAGCGGCACAATGAACGATACCCCTGTCCCCGGTACATCGATCAGCATCTTCGTGATCAGTCCCCGGCGCAGCTTTTTCCACGTCTCTCCTGTTACGATTGCAAGAAATAACAACTTTTCCGATTCTTCCAGGCCGAAATAATCCAGCACTTCACTCTGTGCCGTCCCCCTTCCGATCGTTTCCAGAAATACAGGAAGTCCGTACTCTTTAAAAAATGTTCGGAAATCTTTTCGTTTGTTTCTGTTCGTGATGGTCACCATCATATATACCTTACTCATAAATTCTCCCTTACAACTCTATGATATCCGCATCCCCATATGCCTCCAGCGGTAATACCTTAACAGGCTGCGCGAGCATCTCTTCTTTATCCTTCTTACGCTCCTGATACTGATACACCACACCCAGGATTTGTATCGTGATAAGCGGTGTCATTGCTACCATTGCTACCACTCCAAATGCATCCGTTACCACATTTCCGCCAACCGCTTCACATGCTCCCTGTGCAAACGGAAGTAAGAAGGTTGCTGTCATCGGTCCGGATGCAACACCGCCGGAGTCAAATGCGATCGCCGTAAATATCTTCGGCACGAATAACGTCAAGATTAGTGCCAGTGCATACCCCGGTACCAGAAACCACAGGATCGAGATACCTGTCAGCACACGTATCATCGCCAATCCAAGGGAAAATGCAACGCCAAGCGACAGGCTATATCCCATTGCTTTTCCCGGTATTGCTCCAGAGGTCAGCTCTTCTACCTGCTCCATCAGCACATATACCGCCGGCTCTGCCTTTACGATAAAGTAACCGATCAGCATACCGATCGGGATGATCACCCAGCGGTAAGGAAGCCCTGCGATCACCTGTCCCAGATAATTACCTACCGGCATAAATCCTACATTTACCCCTGTCAGGAATAATACCAGTCCAATGTATGTATACAGGATACCGACCAAATTTTTGATCAGCGTTTTCTTTTTTAATTTCAGGGATACCACCTGAAAGAATGTGAAGAACAGAATGATCGGAAGCAGTGAGCCACCGATTTCCTTCATATAATGTGGGATTCCGGACTCGAATAATTTCCATAATGCTACAGATGTCTCTGCATCCGGTATTACAGTCTCGGAATAGCTGCCACCTTGTGGATGATAGATAATACCAAGAAGCAGTACCGCCAGCACCGGGCCGATCGAACACAACGATACCAGACCGAAGCTGTCCGTCTCTGCGTATTTATCACTACGTACCGCAGAGAATCCGATTCCCAGTGCCATGATAAACGGTACCGTCATCGGTCCGGTTGTCACACCACCCGAATCAAATGCAATCGCCAGAAAATCCTTTGATACAAAAAAAGTCAGGATGAACACCACCGGATAAAAGATCAACAGCATATAGGACAGCGGTTTTGAAAATAACATACGCAATACAGCGGCCACCAGAAAAATTCCGACTCCCACGGCAACCGCCAGAATCAGTGTCATATTTGATACCGAAGGTACCTGCCCGGCCAGCACCTGCAGATCCGGTTCCGATATTGTGATGATAAATCCAAGTACAAAACACAACCCGATGATCACCGGCAGCCTTTTTGACTGTGCGATCCGGGTTCCGATCCTCTCTCCCATTGGTGTCATCGACATCTCCGCCCCCAGTGTGAAGAACATCATTCCCACCACCAGAAGGATCGCTCCAATAATAAAAGCCATCAGAATGCCCGGCGGCACCGGTGCGATCGTAAAGCTTACTATCAATACGATCGCGATGATCGGTACCACCGCTTCCAATGACTCTTTTAATTTCTCTGATAATTTTGTCCGATATAAATTCAATAAATATTCATGCCTTTCTGTGTTAATTATTCTACAATTTTCTGACTATTCAATATATTCTTTATATTATCACAGAATTCCAATCCTATCTATTTTTCTACTGTTAAGATCTTGCTAAGAACGCTTACTCTGTAACCATATCCTTAGCAAATAATGCAGCTCCCAGTGCTCCACAAAGCTGTGCCTTATCGCTGATCACCAGTGTCGTTCCAAGCTTCTCTTCCAGTGTCTTCACCAGTCCCTGGTTCTTTGACACTCCTCCGGTCATCATATAGCGTTCCTCGCCGCCGACACGTTTTGCCAGTGCTGCTGTCTTGGACGCAACAGCCTTATTCAGTCCATGTACGATATCATCGGTTGCCTTATTCTGTGCGATCAGTGATACCACTTCCGATTCTGCAAATACGGTACACATGCTGGAGATTGTAATATCTTCCTTATATGACAGACCTGCCTTTCCCATATCGTCCAGACTCATTTCCATGGTTCTTGCCATCATCTCCAGGAATCTTCCGGTTCCGGCTGCACATTTATCATTCATGACGAAGTTGGCAACGGCTCCATTTTCATCCAGGCGGATGACCTTACTATCCTGTCCTCCGATATCAATAACGGTACGGACTTCCGGGTTCAGGAAATGTGCCCCTCTTGCATGACAGGTAATCTCCGTAATACTCTTATCACCATCTGAAATAGCCGTTCTTCCGTATCCGGTTGTAACCATTGCATCGATGTCTTCTCTCTGAAGTCCCGCATCCTTCAGTGCTTCTTCCAGTGCACGCTCTGCTCCGATTGCTGCTCCCGCACCTGTCGGCAGGATGATCCCTGTCACGATATTTTGGTCTTTATCAAGAATTACTACGTCTGTACTTGTTGATCCGCTGTCTATTCCGGCGAAATATCCTTTTCCCATCTTCAGTTCCTTCCCTTCCAGTTCTTCCATATTCATGCTCTCTGCAAATGCTTCTAATCTTGTCAGAAGCTGTCCGCTGCTCTGTACGGTATAATCCGATTCGATCTTCAAAAGTGGTACGGTCACATTCTGTTTGATCTGTGCGTATTCAAAACTGTAAAAATCGCAGAATTTCACGGTATGATAAATAATCCCCTTTAATCCCGGGTCATTGTATAATCTCTTTCTTCCACTGTGATCCATCATACGCATACATGGAATCTGTCCGAGAAGTTCTTTCGCATACCATACCATCAGTTCATCAAATTCCAATTCCTTTGGCGGCTCTGTCTCGCCCACCGAACGGTTGTTGACACAGGTATCATTTTCCACCGGATACGGCATACTCTTCTGCACCATATCAAAAAGTTCATTTCCCATACGTGCACCCAGCACACTGATATGCGGCTTTACAATGTGTTCCGGCTTCTTGAATGCCTGACGGAACTTTTCTTCATCAAATGTTGTGCCTTTATATTCTCCATATGCTTTCGCAAGACCTTTTAACTGCACTGCTGTACGTTCTCTGCTGCACTCTGCATCACAATGAAGCACATCGATCATATATAAGAAATCCAGTTTTCCACTGTCTTCCAGAATATCATAGACACTCCGGATCGTATCACAACAGTTGACCAGCACCAGTTCCTTTACCTTTCCGCTCATCACAGCTTCCAGAAGAGCCTTACCGAATCCGCAGATGTTCGGATGCGCTATCTGATCCGCATGGTCAAAGCCCTGCGGCATCTCATTCAGGTTCTGACATTCCCCGCCGAACGCTTCTAAGAGTTCGATTGGGGTATATTTACAGACATAATATGTTTTATTCATCGTGCGATTCCTCCTGTCTGTCCGTATTTTCATCCGTTTCTGTATTCAGCATCTCTAAGAATGCCCCGAGTCTGGTAGATGTCTGCCCTTCTCCGCCATGACTTCTGTCGCATCCATCGCCGTCCAGGATCAGAAGCGGGATTCCCTGTTCTTCGAATTTGCGCTTGGCAAGCTGTGCTGCTCCAAGGGTATGCTTACATCCCCAGTGTCCGAACCAAACAACACCGTCTGCTCCTGTCTCCTTTGCATGACGGATTCCTGCTTCGATTCTTCTGATCGCACTTCCATTTAATGCATGATACACCATACGTCTCGCCATCGCTTCATAAGGCTTCTCCGGATCAAAATCCGGCTCACAGACACGGCTCAGTTCACATCCGACGATCTGCGCTTTTTCCTGAAAGCAAAGTTCATTCTTCACCGCATCTGACCAGAACGGAATGGTGTGCATCCAGTAAATCTTCTTTCCCTTTTTTGCCGGGGCCTTCTTCACATCGTTCAGGAGACGGTCCACATACGTTTCCTCTTCTTCTGTTCCCAACAGCAGATTATTTGTCATACCTGCATAGAGTGGCGTAACAAGGTCTGCAGGAATATATCTGTCCGCACTTTCCTTTTCATACTGTGCGAATTTTTCCAGCGTCCGCTTGCTTCTTCTCAGTCGTTCTGTTAATGTCTCATCTGTAATCTTTTTGCCTGTGCATTCTTCTATAAAGTCTTTCAGTTTACGAAGTTGGTCTGCCACATACTGTACATTGTCTTCGTTCTGCTGCATCGGCACATCGATAGCAAAGATCGGTACATCATACATCTTTGCCAGCTTCTTAAATGTCAGAAGGTTTGCATCACAGGTCAGATTCGTGTATACAATACACTTTGGTTTCGGAAGTACTTTCTTCTGCGCCGCTCCGATAAATGTCTTGTGATAACTGCAAAGTGTCTCGGATATGCCCGTATTCTCCGCCTGCTGTAAAAATGCTCTTTCTGCCTTAGATGCAGAAAGATAGCAGGAAAATCCTTCTACATTGTATGGATGTAATCCTGCTTCCTGTAAAATTTCACAAGGAGTAAAGATACTGACAATTGCACTTTCTTCCGGACGTTCCAGCGGTCTTATCATCGTATCCATCATAAGCCTTGCCAGATACTGCTCTGCCGGCATCAGTCTTTTGTCCGGTGCGAACCGGAACTTCAGATTCTGTGCCTTCCATCCGGTCTTTAAAAGCCATCTGGCTCTGCCCGGATTCTCATTACTCCATTTTTCTATATAATTTCCATATGTTTCTATGATCTTCATGTTCTCATCCTCGTCTTACCCTGTTGTCTGTTTCCATTTTTCTTCCTTATTCAAGTATAAAAAAACATTTAACATCATACTCTTCTTTTTTATAAAATGCAAATATGCAGCAGTGATTTTCCGCAAATCTGCTGCTGCATATAGATATCATCGTGTCATTACAATACAAGTAATAACACGAATCCGACTATTCCAATCATTGAAAATACTTTTCCTGCTGTTGCCCCCGGTGCATGATAGACGATCCTCACTTCATGCTTCCCACTTCCGATCTCACATCCAAGAAATGCTGTATTTACCTTTTGTATCTTCGTCTCTTTTCCATCGATGTACATCTTAAAATGTGTGTCATATGGGATGGATGTAATGAACCAGCCATCATTCTTTACCTGTATCGTTCCCTGTATCTCATTATCTTTCGTCAGCTTTTTATCCACCTGAACTTCTGACTGATATAACGTTTTTGACCGTTCCGGCAGACTGCCGAGATATGCCTGTACATGGCTTAATTGATATTTTCCTTTGCCAAATGTTACAGAAATAGTATCTTCTCCATCCTTTAACGGCACTGCATAGATAAATGTTTTATTTTCATTATAATATACATGATCTTTTGCGCTTAGTTTGTTACGGATTCCGTTGATCCAGACTGCCACGTCCTTATTCGGACGTGCATTGTCCACACGGAAGCTCAGGAAAAGAATCTGTCTCTGCCCCTCTTGTTGTGTCGTTTCCTGCTGCACCTGTCGAATGGAAAATGTTATCTTTTTTATCTTCTTCACATGGATCTTCCAGCCACCTTCTTTTTCATGGATCCACGTTCCGACTTTTCTTTCATTTCCGTTTTTCTTCCCTATATCTGTGGTTCTATTGCCGGCTCCATTTTGCGCTTTATGATTGTCGACCATTTTCAGACTAACAGGCGCATAAGCTGTCATTATGTTCTGATCTGAAGATTCCGTATGTTCTCCAACAACTGCATATTCCAGAAATGCCGTCTGATTATATGGAAATGCAAGTTTGTTATATTCTTTTTCCGTCATCACACGATCTGTTGCATACATGACCGGTGCCGCGTCATTATTCTGATATATGCCGGTTTTTTCACATTTCTTAACCAGAGCATATCCCGTTACATCAGAATCTGATACGATATAGCGTACTCCCATCATCCGGCAAAATACCGGATTCTTCGATACCGACTGCATCATCACATTCCGGAACGGTTCTTCCAGTCCGAATGTCTTCTGACGAAATGTCTGATATTCCGAATTGTATGCCGATGAATAGATTGAAGTAATATTCTGCCCCGCATCCCAGATCCGGTTTAAATCCGCTGCATTTTCATCGTCATTGCCCATCTGTTCTGTGCGGTAATATCCACCATCATTTTTCAAAGCTTCTTTTACCGCCTGTTCATTATATTCTCCTGCAACATCCCGGTACAATTTGTGGCTGACATACCGGTCCGGCTTCATCTGATAAAAGGTATTCATCGTGACCGCCAGACATAGCACCGACGGCAGTGCCAGCATCAGAATCTCTTTTGTCTCTTTGCAGTGGCTCTTCGCTACACAATAAAGCACATAACATATCAGGAACAGAACACTTTCTGCAAGTAATGCCTTCCATACGTTTTCCTCTATTCCTTTAGATGTAAACTGGTTTCTTGCTATATAAACAAATACCGTTGTAATGATATACGGAACCATTCCTGCAATAAGAGACAATTTCTCTTTCCTGCACTTTTCCAGATAAATAGCAATCAGATAACACAACAATGGCAGAAATGGAATGAATACCTTATCTCTGATATACAGTCCGCCATTCAATAAGTAAGCAAATACCGGAATGACAAGCACGATCACACATCCATATGTGAGCACTCTCTCATATACTTTCCGGTACAGAAGTCCTGTGATCAAAACGGTGATCACAAGTGTTGTAAGTCCGATTCCATAGATGCTGTAAGCGAATCGTTCTACCGTGATCTGCGGAACGAAAAGGGTAGTAAGCGATGTATTCTGCCCTTTACTTCTACCACCCGCCAGTGCAAGTACCGTTGGTACCAGGAAGAAACTACTCATAAGTACTGCCAGAATCATTGGACGAACAAAACACAGTCCATCCACTAAAAAGCCTCTGACCGTGACTCTGCATCCTTCTCTTTGTTCAAAATACCGGTGCAGTCCATAAAGAACCAGTACCAGCATTCCGCCAATACTGAAATAGAAACTGGTCATGATCATCAGAAATACACTGACTGTAAAAAGACCGCTTTTTTCTTTTTCAAAATACCGGTCCACACCTATAAGTGCCAGACATAAGAACGGCATATAATCTACGAACATGATCTGACCGCTGTACTGTCCGATCATCGGGCCCGCTAGCAGGAACATCAGCGATATGATAAAAGCAACGCCTGTATCCATCTTTCTGCTTTTCAGCCAGTAATAAAAAAGCAGTACCGAAACCGTCAGACCGGTTATGCTGATCACCATGATGTAATCTGACATTTTCACAAATGGGAGCAGATATGACGGCAGAATCAATGGACTGTATAGTCCGTAATAAGCAAAATGATAAATGTTCTGACCTCCGCCCAGATTCGGCGCAAATTCCGGAAATATCTTTCCCGTTGCATAAAACTGCTGCCGGAAATAATCCGGCAGCACACTATGCTGACTGAGCCAGTCTACTTTTGCTCCAAAGATTCCATGTCTTCCCACAAACCACCAGCAGAAAAAAAATGTAAATCCGGCAAGTATCAGGTATGGAATGCATTTCTTATATGAAGTATATTTCTTATACAGAGTGCACTTCTTTTCCTTTCCCATAACTCTTCCTCCGCATGTTCTGTGATAATGGCATCATCATAATCCTCTGTTCTTCTTTACTGGAATCCTTTAACAGGTATACCGGACGGTTCTTTACTTCCAGATATGTCTTGGCAAGATACTGTCCCAGAATTCCGGTACACAGAAGCTGTACACCGCCCACACCGAACAGGATACAGACCAGCGACGGCCATCCGGCCACCGGGTCTCCCCAGATCAGTGTACGAACTACGATTGCAACGATCATCAGGAATGATAATCCGCAAAACAGAACTCCCATATACGATGCGATCGACAATGGCACCACAGAAAATCCCGTAATCCCCTCCAGAGAATAAATGAATAATTTCTTTACATTCCATTTTGTTTCTCCGGCAGATCTTTCGATATTCTCATATTCCAGCCATTTCGTACGGAAACCGACCCAGCCGAAGATTCCTTTTGAAAATCGGTTGTATTCACTCATCTCCAGAACCGCATCTACCATCTTACGGTTCATCAGACGGTAATCTCTGGCACCGCTTACGATCTCTGTCTTCGATATCTTATTGATCACATTATAAAATTCTTTGGATAAAAATGACCGGATCTTTGGTTCTCCCTTTCTGGTTGAACGTCTGGTTGCCACACTGTCATATGGTTCTTCTTTCAGAATTCTGTACATCTCCGGCAGAAGTGACGGCGGATCCTGCAGATCCACATCCATAATTGCCGCATAATTACCGCCTGCATTCTGAAGTCCTGCATAAATAGCCGCTTCTTTTCCAAAGTTTCTGGAAAAGGAAAGATACTGGCATCTTCCGTCCTTTCTGTGTAATTCTTTCATAATCTTATATGTTCTATCGGATGATCCGTCATCTACAAATATCAATTCGAAATCGGTCTGTTTCTTCATAGTGTCCATAACTTTTTTCATTTCGGTATAATAGATCGGCAATGCTTCTTCTTCATTGAAGCACGGAATGATAATACTGATCTTGTCCATAACTATAAGCCTCCTTACCTATTTCTTGAAGTTATTGTAGGCTTGATTTCTTAAAGACATACGCAAATAATTCTTAAGATTTCTTAAAAAACTTCTATATTTTTCCAAAACTATGTTGTGTAAAACAAGGACGAACCAGAAAAGATATTATGTCCCTGTTCTTGTCATGCTATATAGTTTTAAAAAGGCGGATTCCGTGTGCTGGGCCTGGAATCCGCTTTTTCTGCTATATTCTATCTTTTTACTTCTTATTTCATAACCTGTCTATAGTTTCTCAATTAAAATATGAGCTCTATCTTCGTTCCTTCGCCCAGTTTACTGTCTACATGGATCTTGGCTCCGTGAAGCATGGCTCCGTGTTTTACGATTGACAGTCCAAGGCCGGTTCCGCCGGTTTCTTTAGAATGGCTTTTATCTACACGATAGAAACGTTCGAAGATACGATCCGTTTCATTTTCCGGTATTCCGATTCCGGTATCTGTGACACAGATTTTCTTGCCCTGCAGGGTATTGCCTACCCAGACGGTTAACTTTCCGCCTTCTTTGTTATACTTGATCGCATTTTCACAGATATTGTAGATCATCTCATCCAGGATCTGGCGGATTCCCACGTATTCTACCGGCTCTCCCGTCACCTCTACATGTACTTTTCTCTTCGCTGCCTGTGGCGAAAGTCTGGTCAGGATCTCTCTTGTCAACTTATAAAGATCTACTTCTTCTTTTTCCAGCTCTACATTGCCCTCATCCAGTTTGGATAACTTGATAATATCTTCTACCAGCGTGATCAGGCGGCTTGCTTCATTATAAATACGTTCTGCAAACCCCGTCATATCTTCCGGTTTTACCAATCCATTTTTCATGATCTCCGCATAACCTGAAATAGATGTAAGCGGAGTCTTTAATTCATGCGACACGTTTGCCGAGAATTCTTTTCTCATATTGGCAACCGCATCTTTTTCTTTATTCTGCTTATCGATACTCTGTAAAAGTGGTGTTAATTCTTCGTACACGTCATTCTCCAATGGATTCTCCAGATCCAGTCTGTTGATCGGACGGATCAGTCTCGTTACCTGCCATTTTACAAGTGCACTTGCAAATGCAAGCATGATCACTGCAATCAGTCCCATCACCGGAAATACTTTCATCGCTGTCCGGAATGCGGTATCTACCGTCTTTGATACACGCAGGATATCTCCATTTTCCAATTTCACTGCATAATAGAACATCTCTTTATTCAGCGTATTGGACTCTCGAATGTCCTGTCCGCTTCCTGTTTTTAATGCTTCTTTTACTTCCGGACGGTTCTTATGATTCTGAAACGTTACTTCATCTTCTTTGGAATCATATTTTACATTTCCGTCTGAATCGATCAGTGTAATTCTTGTATCCTTATGCACCTTATCCATTATCTTCAGATAAGATTCTCCGGAGGTATCGATTGCTACATTGATATAATCCGCCTCCTGTCTGACTTCGCCTTCCATGATATGGATCGTCTGGCGATATACGACCAGTGTAGTGATCGCATAGGCTATGATCAATGTCAGCGCAATCACAAGGATCATACTGCTCTGGATCTTTTTTCTCATACTTTGTTTCATATTATTACCTACTCATACGGTATCCGACTCCCCGGACCGTCTCAATCTGTTCACCTGCATCTCCGAGCTTCTGTCTTAAGGTTCTGACATGCACATCCACGGTTCTCGTCTCCCCGTCGAAATCATAACCCCAGATATCCTCCAGAAGCTGGTCTCTGGTAAGCACAATGTTCGAATTCTTCATCAGGCGCTTCAGTAATTCATATTCTTTCAGGGTCAGATTCACTACTTCTCCATGAACTGTCACTTCATGTTTCTTTGGATCTAACCGGATCTCTCCGATTTCAAATGTATCTTCACTGGATACACTTCCCTTCGCACTGCGTCTTAATACCGCCTTGATACGTGAGATCAGTTCCATCATACCAAAAGGTTTCGTCACATAGTCATCAGCCCCGGCATCCAGTCCTTTTACTTTGTCATATTCTGCACCTTTTGCCGTAACCATAATAACAGGAATGTCTTTCGTTTTCTTTGATGCTTTTAACTTTCTCAAAAGCTCCATTCCGTCTTCTCCCGGCAGCATGATATCAAGCAGAACAAGCTCTGGCGTCTCTAATGCCAGAGCTTCAAGGAATGAACTTCCATCTTCGAATCCGCGTGCCTGAAACCCTGTACTTTCCAGGGTATACACCACCAGTTCCCGTATATTACCGTCATCTTCTACACAAAAAATCATTCCTCATTCTCCTTCTTTATACTACAGATGATTTGTGGATTCCTGTAATTGAGAATTCCACCCACTCTGCGATATTCGTTGCATGGTCTGCAATACGCTCCAGATATTTGGCAACCATAATCAGATCGATTGCTTCCACACCTTGCAGACCTTTATTTTCAGCAATGAAATTAATCAATGTCGTCTTCACTTCCTCAAAAAGTTCATCTACCACATCATCATTTTCCATTACTTTTCTTGCCAGATCCAGATCTTTCTCTACGTAAGCATTGACACTGTCACGGACCATTTTGCTGGCCGCCTCTGACATCTTGATGATCATCGGAATATCCTGCGCTTCTGATTTGTCTTCAGTGATAATAATCTCTGCAATATCTGATGCCTGATCTCCGATGCGCTCCATATCGGTAATCATCTTAAGTGCTGCGGATATCTGTCTCAAATCTCTTGCTACCGGCTGCTGCTGAAGAAGAAGTCTTAAGCAAAGTCTTTCAATATCTGTCTCCGCCTGATCGATCTCTTCATCTGCAATTCTTACTTTCTCTGCCTGTTCCATGCTTCCTTCTTTTAATGCAGTCGTTGCTTTTCCAATCGCCTCTTCACACAACTCACCCATGTAAATAAGCTGTTTATTAAGTAACTCCAACTGTTGATCAAATCGATTACGCATATCTTAACCAAACCTCCCTGTAATATAATCTTCTGTTCTTTTATCCGCCGGAATGGAGAATAATTTTTCTGTCTCATTATACTCGATCACTTCTCCCAACAGGAAGAATGCTGTGTTATCTGATACACGTACAGCCTGCTGCATATTATGTGTTACCATAACGATAGTATAATCTTTTTTCAGCTCCATCGCAAGGTCTTCAATCTTCGATGTAGAGATTGGATCAAGTGCGCTTGTCGGCTCATCCATCAGAAGAACTTCCGGCTGTACAGCCAATGCTCTTGCGATACAGAGTCTCTGCTGCTGTCCGCCTGACATTCCAAGCGCGCTTGTCTTTAATCTGTCTTTACATTCATTCCAGATGGCTGCATCTCTTAAGGATTTTTCTACCAGATCATCCAGCTTTGCTTTCGAACGGATTCCGTGTGTTCTTGGTCCGTATGCAACATTGTCATAGATGCTCATCGGGAATGGATTCGGTTTCTGGAATACCATTCCGACTCTTTTTCTAAGCAGATTCACATCAATATCATGGAAAATGTCCTGACCGTCCAGAAGAATCTGTCCGTCGATCCTGCAGCCTTCTACCAGATCATTCATCCGGTTGATGGATTTTAATAATGTAGATTTACCACATCCGGATGGTCCGATAAATGCTGTGATCTTATTCGCTTCTATCTCAAGATTCACATTTTTCAGAGCATGGAAATCACCATAGTGCAGATCCATATTCTTAATACTTATTTTACTCATTTAAGATTCCTTCCTGTTCCTCATCTATTCTTTTCTTTACGATTTCGTGATTCGTTTTGCAATCATACCTGATATAGTATTGATCAGTACAACCAGTACCAGAAGCACAACTGCTGTTGCATATGCCTGATTCATATAGAGTCCTTCACTGGATAAGTTGTACATATGAACCGCAAGAGTACGTCCGGAGCCGAATACACTACTTGGTACCTTTGCAACGGTTCCCGCTGTATAGATCAGCGCTGCTGTCTCTCCGACGATTCGTCCGATCGCCAGGATCACACCTGCCAGGATTCCCGGTACCGCTGACGGAAGTACGATGCGGAATACGGTACGGAGTTTTCCTGCACCAAGTCCAAAGCTTCCTTCTCTGTATGAATCCGGTACGGCTTTCAATGCTTCTTCTGTACTTCGCATGATCAACGGAAGTACCATGATTGCAAGGGTAAATGCACCTGCTAATATGGAAAAACCCCACCCGCAGGTTGTTACGAAGAATAACATTCCGAAAAGTCCATATACAATGGATGGAATTCCCTGCAATGTCTCTGTCGTAAGTCTGATGACTTCTACGAATTTGTTTCCTCTCTTTGCATATTCCACAAGGAAGATTGCTGAGAAGATACCAAATGGAACAGCGATCAAAAGTGATAAAAATGTCATAATCACGGTATTAATAAGCGCCGGCATCAGGGATGCATTCTCTGATGTATAATGAAGCGAAAAGATCGACGGCTTCAGATACGGCACTCCGTGGACAACTACATACACGATCAGGAATATCAGTACTGCAAATGTAAGGATCGCTGAAAGCATGACCAGAAGCATCACGATCAGAGAACCCGGTGTTCTCGTATAGGCTTTTAATTTGTCTTTCAAAGTCATTTCATTATTACTCATGATTCTTCCCCCTGTTCAAAAGTGCCACACAGAAGTTCAGAAGCAGGATGAATACGAAAAGTACCACACCTGTTGCGATCAGTGCCTCTCTGTGAAGTCCCGATGCATATCCCATCTCGATTACGATATTGGCTGTCAGCGTTCTGACTCCCTGGAAGATTCCACGCGGCATTCTCGGCTGGTTACCTGCTACCATGATCACAGCCATGGTCTCTCCGATCGCACGTCCGATTCCAAGAACGATTGCTGCGACCACACCAGATTTTGCTGCCGGAAGTACAACTGTAAAGATTGCTCTTTCATGTGTTCCGCCAAGTGCCACAGCACCTTCGTAATACTGTGTCGGAACTGCTCTGAGTGCTGATTCTGTCAGACCGATGATCGTTGGCAGGATCATCATTCCAAGCAGAATGGATGCAGTGATCATACTGCTTCCGTTGCCGCCCCGGTGAAGACTTCGTCCGATTTCTCTTACCCACGGTACCAGAACGACCAGTCCGAAGAATCCATATACAACGGACGGAATTCCCGCCAGAAGTTCCGTAGCCATTTTCAAAGGTCTGTAGATTGCTTTCGGACAATAGAAAGCCATAAATACAGCTGTCAGGATTCCTATCGGTACACCAATGATGATCGCACCTGCTGTCACATATAAACTTCCGACGATCATTGGAAAGATTCCGTAAATATCATTTTTCGGTCTCCACAACTCGCCGGTTAAGAATTTTCCAAATCCAATCTTACTCATTGCAGGAATACCATTTGCAAATAAGAATATACAAATGAGAGCAACCGCCAGCACCGAAGCGCAGGCGGCAACTGCAAATATTACCTGCATGAATTTTTCCGTCCATGCTTTTGATTTCATATTATTTTACTACCTCATCCCAGGCAACTGCATTGCCTGTGTAAATGTCTTTTACCTGATCGCTGCTCAGCTCATCTGTTGTGTTGTTTTTATTCACAATAACTGCGATACCGTCTGTTGCGATTGCCTGGCTGTCAAGTTTGTCTTTCTCATCATCCTGTAATTCACGAGAAGCCATTCCGATATCATAACTTCCATCGATTGCTGATGTCATACCTGTTGTAGAGTCTGTTGTCTGAAGTTCGATCTCTGCTCCTGTGTTGACTTTCTTATAAGCCTCGATCAGTTTTTCCATAACCGGTGATACAGAAGAAGATCCACCGACTACAACTTTTCCGGATGGTTTTGTTCCTGCATAAGCTTCTGCTGAATCATCTCCGATATATCCGTTATCTGAGATTACCTGCTGTCCTTCTTTACTCATGATATATGAGATGAAGTCTTTTGCCAGTTCATTGTCTGCACCTTTCTTTGTTGCAATGTTGAATGGTCTGCAGATCTTGTATTTTCCATCTTTGATGTTCTGCTCTGTTGCTTCTTCGCCATCGATCTTTAAAGCTTTTACAGTATCATTTAAAGATCCGAGTGATACATAACCGATTGCGTAATCATCTCCGGCTACTGTTGTAAGCATTACGGATGTGCTGTTTGTGATCTGTGCATCATCTGTTGTCATGTCTACTTTTTCGCCGTCTTTCTTTTCTTCAATTCCGAAAAGTTCGATGAACGCTCCTCTTGTTCCTGAGCCATCTTCCCTGGAAACGATTGTTATATCATTGGAAGAATCCCAGTCACCTTTGCTGCTCTTATCATCAGAAGAACCACTATCTGAACTTCCACATCCAACTGCAAGTCCTGCTGCCATTGTTGCTACGGATAAAACTGCGATAAACTTTTTCATTTTCATAATCATACTCTCCTTAGATTCTCATCTTTTTTCATTCTGATTTTTTTCTTTGTCGCTTTCGACAATAGCTATCTTATAAGACGTATGTTAAATCCAAAATCTGCGAATTGTTAAATGTGTGTAAAGTGTATGTAGGAAATGTATGGAAATGTAAAATTGAATTTCTTAATTTTTCATGCTATAATTCCTCTGCAGGACTTTTCCTGATCAGCTTTTTCAAAAATTATATTCGATATTAACCTTTATACAAAAAGCTGACAGTAATATGTTCTACAGATTCGAACACAATGAATACAAACATATGAAAACTTATTATTTGAGAAGAAAGAGGATATAATTCTATGTGGATTGCAGATCAATGGAAAGATTATGAAGTAATAGATTGTAGTAAAGGTGAGAAATTAGAGCGTTGGGGACAGTACACTCTGGTCCGTCCTGACCCGCAGGTTATCTGGGATACCCCGAAAACCGAGCGTGGATGGAAACATATGAACGGCCACTATCACCGCAGCAAGAAAGGCGGCGGGGAATGGGAATTCTTCAGTCTCCCGGAACAGTGGCAGATTCATTATAAAGAACTGACATTTAATCTGAAGCCTTTCAGCTTCAAGCACACCGGACTTTTCCCGGAACAGGCAACGAACTGGGACTGGTTCTCTGAGAAGATCAGAAATGCAGGAAGACCGATCAAAGTACTGAATCTCTTTGCTTACACAGGTGGTGCTACTCTCGCAGCCGCTGCTGCCGGAGCAAGTGTTACACATGTAGATGCTTCTAAAGGAATGGTTGCATGGGCAAAGGAAAATGCAGCCTCTTCCGGATTATCTGACAGACCGATCCGCTGGCTGGTCGATGACTGTGTAAAATTCGTAGAGCGTGAGATCCGCCGTGGCAATCACTATGATGCCATCATCATGGACCCTCCGTCATACGGACGTGGACCTAAAGGTGAGATCTGGAAGATCGAGGATGCAATTCATCCGCTGATTAAGTTATGTACACAGATTCTGTCGGATGACCCATTATTCTTTCTGGTCAACTCCTATACAACAGGACTTGCACCGGCCGTTCTGACTTATATGCTTGGAACGGAGCTCAAGAAATGGAACGGACATGTGGATTCACAGGAGATCGGACTTCCTGTTACGCATTCCGGACTGGTGCTGCCTTGCGGGGCTTCTGGGAGATGGGAAGCGGTTTAACGCAATAGGAACTGACTTTCCCGGTCCTGAATAAAAATATAGAAGCGCTTTCTGTGCTGATTCAATCATGGAGTAACTCATATGCACAGAAAGCGCTTCTATATTTTTATTCAGTTACGTTTTCGCATGCTCTACTCATTAATCTTCCTTCTTCACGGCCACGTTCTATCCCCGTCTTCTGTAAAATCAATCAGCAGTTCGTCTAACGCAACAATATCAACCTCTTTTTCCATTCTTCAGATCCTCCACAATTTCATTATACCGTTTTTTATTTAGCCGGTAGAAAAATAATACAACAGCTGTTACAATCCACAGAATCCCCGGAATGGTTGTAAATGCATATTTCATAATACTGATAACCGTATCATTTTGTGCCTGATTTGCCACGTATCCATATTTTCCAAGTAATGCCGCAAGCATCGCTGTACCGATCGCCATTCCAATCTTATTTCCAAGAGAAACGAATGCATATTGAAATCCATCATTCCGAAGTCCGGTTTTCCATTCTCCGTATTCCACACAGTCCGGAATGATCGCATAGATTGCTGTATTAAATCCTGAAAAAAAGAACTGTGTAACACCTGCCAAAATATAGAATACAACTGCTGAATCTTTTACATTAAAGAAATACATTGCCAGCATTGAAATACCTGTTAAAAAGGCAAATATCGAAGCTGTCCTTCCTTTATTGTTAAGTTTTCGGAATACCGGTTGAAAACATGCGGCACCGATAATGGATGGAATAATAATGCACATAGAATAAGTAGTATAATAAGATGCATTTCCTTCTACATATGTAAAATAATATAAAATGTCAGCATTTCTTCCATATAATGTAAATCCAAATAAAACCTGTCCGATTAATGCAAGTATATACGGTCTGTTCTGCATCACGGCTTTTAACTGTACTTTAATTGATATTTTTTCCTTTTCCGGAATTGTCACCTGCTCCTTCGTCTTCGCAAAGCAGAAGAAATGGCATGCCGCAAATATACATCCATAGATAATTGCTACAAATAAATATCCGTTCTTCGCACTCTGGCTTCCCAGCTTTCCAATCAAAGGTACTGTAATAATGTTGATAATCCCGATTGCAATCATAGCCGCAACCGAACGCGAAGTATTAATTTTTGCCCGTTCATCAATGTCCTGTGTCATCGCACCGCAAAGTGTTCCATACGGAATATTTACACATGTGTATCCCAGTACAAGCAGGCAATATGTAATAATCATATAGATAACCTTTGCCGTATCTGGCCAGTCCGGATGTGCCCAGAATGTCAACATTAAAAGCACTGCCGTAATGGGTGCTGCAACAAGCAGCCATGGACGGTAACGTCCCCATCTTGTTTTTGTCTTATCCGTCAACCCTCCGACAATCGGATCATTAATCGCATCCCAGAATCTTGAAAATAACATCAATGCTGAAACAGCCGCCATACTGATTCCAAACACATCTGTATAAAATATCATTAAAAAATTACTTACAAACATCCAACTGAAATTGCATCCGACATCACCAAATCCATATGCAATTTTACTGATCAATGGCACTTTTCCATTCTTACCCTCGTTTCCCATGGCTCCTCCTTATCAGCGTTTCTGACAAAACTTCTGTTCTCTCCTGATCTAATCTTTATTCCTGTACATTAATGATTACTTTCATCGTTGTTTCCCTGTTATCATCGATATACTGATAAGCTTTCAGATACTCCTGGAATGCAAATGTTTTTGAGATCAGTGGTCTTAAATGAACCTTTTCTTCATTTACAAGTCTGATTCCGTCAACATAGTCATCGTGCCGGTACATCATTGTGCTCTTGATATCCAGTTCATGATCATTAGCCACTGCAAGATCAATCTCTGCCATTCCTGCAAACACTGCAACCAATACAATAATGCTTCCTTTTCTTGCATACTTGATTGCCTGTCCCATTGTGATGTTATTTCCTGCACAATCATAAATCACATCGGCTTTGTCTGGTCCGAATGTTTCCAACATTGCTTCACCGAAATCTTTTTCTTTTGTATTCACACAGACATCAATGCCACATTCTTTCGCCTTATCCAGACGGAGATCACTGACATCCGTGATCATAACTTTTGCTGCTCCCATTCCCTTTGCTGCCTGTGCCACAAGATTACCAATCGGACCGGCACCAAGCACGGCAATGTTCATTCCTTTCACATCACCAACCTGCTTTACTCCGTGAACTGCAACAGCCAGTGGCTCGATCATTGCACCTTCTTCATATGACATTTCTTCCGGAATTGGTGTTACTTTCGATGCATCTACTGCAAAATATTCTGATGCTGTTCCGGTTGTCTGGAATCCCATAACTTTTAATTCTTCACACAAATTGTATTTTCCGTGTCTGCATGGATAACATTCTCCGCAATAAACCTGTGGCTCAATTGTTACTTTCTGACCTTCGTGAAATACTGTCACATCTTTCCCAAGTTTTACAACTTCACCGGATACTTCATGTCCCTGTGTTACCGGATATGAGGTAAATGGATGCTTACCGTGATATACATGAATATCAGAACCACAAATGCCGATATTCATAATCTTTACCAATACCTGATCATCTTTTACCTCCGGAACTGGTACCTCTCTGAAAATAATCTCTCCTGGTTTTGTCATTACCTGCTGTAACATATTGTTTTCCTCCTTCATTCTTTTATCTTATCTTTTATTAAATGTTTTATTAAAGTAATTACATTATTGTACAACCACTCTATTTTGTCAATATATGAATGCCTTTTTCTACTTGTTGCACAAGTTTGATCAACTTTTTTATGCATATTTACCAACTGGATATGCATAGAATTTGCCACTGGCAACTTCTCTTGCATACTTAGATATCTATAAAACCTGCCAATTGCAGCTTCTTCCGAACATCTGACAATAAAAAAAAGAGGTAAATATTCAAAGTCCGTAATCATTACGAGCCTTGAATTTCACCTCAGTTTTTCATTCTTATTCTTTTTCCTACAACATATCAAATTTATAAATGCTGTATATATTCAGAGAGGAAATGTTTTGCCGCTCCGACAGCTGATGCCTCTCTTTTATAGGAGCAATTTTTTAAGTAACGTACATCATGTTCAAAACCATTATATGCCATCACTTTTTCCCCCAGTTGTATCATATACTCTGATAAATACCCCCCGACTTCTCCTCCAAGTATGATATCTGTGTCATACGCCATTCGCAGATTGGAAATCAAAATAGCCAGATTATCCAGATACTGATTCCATTTTTCCACAGTCTTTGTATTTTTCTGCTCCACTTTTTCCATAAATTGTTCCAACGTCATTTCCTGCTCTTCATCAGTCAATACACTGGCTGCGCAATAGGCATCTGCACACCCGGCTTTTCCGCAATAACATTTCTTTCCTCCCGGCACCAGAATCATATGTCCGAATTCTCCTGCTTTCTGATTCTGACCAGCCACCAGTTTTCCATTAATACAGAATGCGCCGCCTAATGTATTGTTGAGTGAAAGATACACAGCATCCTGATATTCATGCATATCTTCTGCCATCATCGCAGCATTTGCATCATTTGCAAAATACACCGGATAAGAAAATACCTGTTCCAGAAAACTCAGACTGAAATTCTCCAATTGCAGTGCATGAGATTTCACAACCATTCTATTCGCCTGATCAATAATACCGGGAATCGAAATTCCGATTCCTAATATCTTTTCCCGGTCTTCTACATCCTTCAGGAAGTCCTTCACCATTTCAGCTACTTTTAAGCAATAAGATGTTTCTGTTGAAAATTTTAACCGCATCCGGATTGTTTTTTCTATTTCATACTGCATGTTCAGCAATACGATTCCCAGATGATTTGCTGTGATCACTACACCGACTGCATATTTATATGCCGGATTAATCCCTATCCGTTTTGCTTTACGACCGCCGGTAGATTCATATTCTCCTATCTCGATGACCATATTCCGGTCGATCAGTTCGTTTACATTAGAAAGCACCGTCGGCATACTTAAGCTCAGATTCTGCGCCAGTTCTGCCTTTGATGTAATTTTATTATTGATGATATAGTTTACAATTTTAGATTTTGTAATATTCTTTTTTTCATTTCGCCCTGCCATATCAGACCTCTTTTATAAATTATTTTACAAAAGTATCTTAGTCCTTTTTTGCTATTCTGTAAAGAATAAATATGTTGCTTCTAAAAAACTTTTTCCCAGGGCACAACGATATAAAACAAGCCACCGGGACAGATACCACTCTTTTTTCTCCATCCCAATGGCTCAATTTAATATTCCTATTACATCCGCTAACGAATCACAGACCCGATACGTAAGTTCCCGTATCTCCTGTGTCGGCTGCACAAGATCCGGCACCATGATCACATGCATCCCGGCCTGATGTGCGGACAGGATTCCTCCCGGCGCATCTTCAAACGCCATACAATATTCCGGCTGTATTCCCAGACTTTCACATGCTTTCTGATAAATCTCCGGATCCGGCTTCGCTTTCTTAACCATATCTCCACAGACCACACTGCCAAAATACGAATCTATTCCGGCCCGGATCAGATTCCCCATGGCATACTCTCTGCTGGAAGATGTCGCTACTGCCATCTTATATCCTTGCGATTTTCCATAAGCCAGCAGTTCTTTTGCACCTTTTTTCAGCGGAAGACCTTCTTTATCCACAATTTTCCAGAAGTTATCCCGTGTCAGTTTTCCAAATTCTTCAAATGGAAAGTCTTCCCGGATATATTTTCTGAAATATTCATTCCGGCCTGCGCGGTTCATTCCGAGTGTGTGATAGATGACGTCCCCCATATGCGGGATTCCCAATTCATCACCTGCGATCTCCCATGAGCGCTGTACAATACGCTCAGAATCGAACAACAGACCATCCATGTCAAATATAAAAGCTTTTATATCCATCCTAGAACTCTATGCCTCTTCCAAGTGCATCCTTCAAATAATCTGCAACTTCTTCTAATTTATGTATGACTTCCATCTTCTCTTCAAACTCGTCCCCGACAGATTCTTTATTAATAAGTGCCTGTTGGATTTTCTTTACATCTTTGATCAAATTCTCTGTCATATCAAAAGCCCCCTTTTTATTATCTTGCAGGAAATTTACTTTCCGATAATCGATTTATCCTAATGTATATATTATGATTATAGCATAATTTTTTTACTATTCTCTGAAATTATGTTACATTTCAATTAATTTTTGCATATTATCATTTTTTTCAGATTTGTTCATGCATCATTCTGATAAATTCCTCCATCACACGTGTTTTGTACTTGTGTGTTTTGTAGTAAAAGAAGACTTTTCTCTTCGCTTCTTCTCCGTCTAATTTGTAATACACCAGGTTTTCAAATGCCGGGAGCTGGCTTACCAGGATATCACTGATGAATGTTGCTCCAAGCTGCGTAGACGAGGCCATATATGCTGTCGACTGCTGATTGAATTCCAACACAATATTGGGCTTAAATCCAACATTTCGGCACAGCCTGTCTCCTCTGGTTCTGGTATCATTTCCCTGAGTCAGCATAATAAACGGAAGATCCGCAAATCTCCCTAACGGAACTGCCGGATATTTCTGGTTCAGATAATTTTTATTTTTGATATTCTTATAAGAAAGCTGATACATTCCCAGTTCTTCATTTATGGCAAAATGTTTTGGAACCGCAAGTAATATATTTTCTTCGCAATATAATTCTTTATTATATAGAATACTGTCATAGTGATAATTATCAATGACAAAATCCAGCGCATTACTGCCCAGCATTTCTTCCAGTTCGGCTGTATTCCCCTCTATCAGCTGAATATGTACATCCGGAAATTTCTGATTAAATTGGGTGATCAGAGACGGTACCACATATGCGGCAAACAGCGTACTTGCTCCTACTGCAAGATTCCCCGTCTTCAGACCCGCCAGGTCATTGATGTAATTCTCTACCCGCTGTTCGATCTGGGTGATCTCCTCCGCTGCCTCAATATATACTTTTCCGACCTCTGTAAGTTGGAGCGGTGTTGTACTTCTGTCAAATAACGGTTCCCCGACAATCTCTTCGATCTTTTTAATCCTTGCACTCAAAGACGGCTGACTGATGTACAGATTCTGTGCCGCTTTGGTAAAACTTCTTTCTTTATACACTTCATAAACATATTTTTTCCATACAAACATACACGTAACCTCTCATATCCTGCTATCATCTGTTTTCTCTTTTCACATGACAGCTATAGTCAGACTCTTATAATTGTTATAGCACTATAAGTATTGGATTCTCTGTCCACACGGACGTACCATTATATTAATGAAACAATTATTCCAATATGAATTTGGGGTTTATTGGAATAAAGATAAAATAATAAAAAGCGGGGAATAAAATTATGAAACCAATCGTACGCGCCGGGCGCATGAAACCAGTACACTCTGATATCCGTGGTCCATTATTCGTAGAAGCCATGAAACGCCAGAAACAGGGAATCGATATCTTAAAATTAAATACCGGAAATCCTGCAACCTTTGGCTTCGGGCTGCCTGACAGCATCAAAAATGCGTTGATGGAACACATGCAGGACGGTGTCGGCTACTGTGACTTCAAGGGAATGCCACAGGCAAGACAGGCAATCTGTGATTATGAGACCAGTAAAGGGATCAAAGGTATCACGCCGGATGACGTATTTATCGGTAATGGTGTCAGCGAAGTTGTATCGTTCGCTTTAACACCTTTGTTAAATGATGGAGATGAAGTCTTAGTTCCTTCTCCTAGTTACTCCCTCTGGGGCAATTCCGTATATCTCGAAGACGGTAAACCGGTCTTCTATACCTGTGATGAACAGGCCAACTGGTATCCGGACATTCAGGATATCCGTTCCAAGATCACAGATAAGACAAAAGCAATCGTTATCATCAATCCGAACAACCCGACCGGTGTTCTCTATCCGAAGGAAATCCTTCTCGAGATCATCCAGGTTGCAAGAGAATTCGGCCTTCTGATCTTTGCAGATGAAATCTATGACCGTCTCGTTATGGATGGCAAACAGCACATCTCTCTTGCTTCACTGACAGAGGATGTTCCGGTCATTACATTAAACGGTCTGTCCAAATCACACTGTCTGTGCGGATACCGCTGCGGATGGATGGTCATCAGCGGTCCAAGAGAACTGACCGAAGATTACAGACAGGGCATCATCCAGTTAACATCTCTGCGTCTGTGCGCCAATACCATGGCACAGATCGTCATCCCTGCAGCTCTTGATGATATGGAGACACCTGCTTCTATGGTTCGGCCGGGCGGCAGAATCTATGAGCAGCGTGAAGCAACCGTTCGTGAACTTGAGAAGATCGACGGTCTGTCATTTGTAAAAAATGACGCTGCATTCTATGTCTTCCCGAAACTGGACGTGAAGAAATTCAACATCACCAATGACAAGCAGTTTGCCCATGATCTGCTGGATGCCACCAATATCCTGCTCGTTCCCGGAAGTGGATTCGACTGGAAAGATCCGGATCATTTCCGTATCGTCATGCTTCCGCAGGCAGATATCTTAAGTGATGCGATTCGCCGGATGGGAACATTCCTTGACGGATATAAGCAGAAATAATATGAGCAACAGCCATCCTTAAATAGTACATAGATAAAATACATTCCCGGTAAAAATCCAATCTCTCTTTTTTCGTCGATGTTTCAGTTATCCGGGGATGTATTTTTATCTGCTTTTCACTGTATTCCAGGCTCCGACTACTTCATTTACGGTGCTGACTGTCACAAATGCATGTTCATCTGTTTCGTGGATGAAAGATAATAATTTTCCATATTCATTCTTTTCTAATATCGTTACAACTTCTACATGCTCTGCATGATCCAGGCCTCCATATGCCGGATAAATCGTCGCACCTCTGCGTAATTCCTTTACAATATAATTCTGAATTTTTTCATGCTCCTTTGAAAGAATGGATACTTTCTTACGCACATGGAATCCATCACAGAACCGGTCTAATACCTGACCGTAAATCAACGTACCAACAAGACTTATTACCATTGTCTCCCGATCATATACAAAGATCGCTGCCATCGATATGAGCACACCTATGATCGTAATACTCTGTCCTATTTTAAATCCAAGATACTTATTGATCAACTTCGCAACAATATCAATTCCCCCGCTGGATGCATTCATGTTAAATAAGACGGCCTGTCCTGCGCCAACCACGATCATGAAGCATACCAGATCGATCACGATATTCCCGGACAAGGATTCCACATGCGGAGTCAGTATCTCAAAAATCCTCAGATACATCGGAAGCATAAGTGATGCAAGAACGGTCTTCACACCGAATTCCTTGCCGATAAAAATGTACCCTATGACCAACAGTATCATATTTAAGACAAATGTAATTGTCGATACCGGTAACGGAATGATCTTTACCAGAACAAGAACCAGTCCTGACAGACTTCCAAGCACCAGATTATTTGGCATCATTTCATAATATACAGCTGCCGACATTAAGAACATGCCGCCCAGCATCATAATAAATTCTTTTTTTGTTATCTTCATTTCATTCTTCCTTAATTCAATATTTCCGCACAAAGATGTACTCCTCTTTTTTTGTGCAAAGAGGAGTACATCTTTTTCTGAAGGGTGTCTATGCCTAAATCTGTTTCAGGCATATCTATACAATTATCATTGTTTTTATCCAGCACCCGGCGGTTAGTCCACCAATGCCGATAATTTCTTGTCCAGAGCTATCATGATCAGTGCCGCTGCAAACGATACAACTGCAACTCCGATACATGCTACTTTGAATTCAATCTTTCCGCCAAACAGCAGTCCATATACCGGACCATAACTCTTTGCTGCGATAAATGTTGCAAATCCCCATACCGACATCATAACAGCCAGATAACGGCTCGGTGAATATTTACTGATAAATGAATGACCCAGTGGTGAGAAGAACATCTCTCCCATTGTCAGAAGGAAGGCAAATACGATCAGCCATAACACACTTGCCTTTTCCCCACCACGCATGATATCAATTGCTGCGTAGAAGAGATATCCGACACCGATGATCGCAATTCCAAGTCCGGTCTTTCTGAACAGACTCATATCCCCCTGCGGTCTTGCCGCCAGTTTCTTCCATAATGCCGCTGTTACAGGTCCCAGGATAACACAGAACAGTGAGTTGGCTGCATCAAACCATGTAGACGGTACCTGATAACCTGCTACTACCCAGTCCATATTCTCTGCCCAGTAGAAATATACCGGCATATATCCCAGATACCAGAATATCCAGAATACGATGGAGAATAACGAAGCTACAAAGATTGCACCGATACGTTTCTTCTCGATCGTTGTAAGCGGCTGCTTTGTTCCTGTCTCTTCTTTTTTCTTTGCCTCTGCTGCTTTTTCCTCTTCTGTCAGAGTCTTCTTGAATGGAAGCTTTCCAAGATCACCTAAGAATCTCCAGCACACAAAGATATACCAGAGTCCTCCGAGAACCATCATCAATGCTGCCATCTTAAAGCATGGTGCAAATCCAAGCACACCATCTTTTGCAAATACATCCTTATACAGGATTCCCACCAGGAATGTTCCGATGAATGCACCCACATTTACCAGTGTATAACGCATCGAAAATGCCGGATCCATCTGTGATTTGTCCGTGATAACACGTCCGATGATCGCACCGTTTTTGAATAATGCAAGTCCCAGGCTTACCAGGAAGATCATCGCATATACTCCGGCAGAACTCTTTGCGATTCCTCCGGTGAAATATCCTGCCGCAGCAATAAACATACCAACCGGTGTCGTATATCTCGCACCGATATACTTATCTACGATCACTGCCCCAAACAGTGGAAGCAGATAAGAAAATGCGGTCAGGTTTGACTGCATATTGGCAGCCACTGTATCCGAAAGTCCGAGTCCTCCGGTTGCAACCGAAGCAGTTACAAAAATCAAAATCAGCGAACGTCCGAGATAATACGCCAGACGTTCAAAAATCTCTGTACAGGCACATACCCAGAACGCTGTCGGAAAGCCTTTCTTTTTTGTCTCCATATTCTTTTCCCCACTTTTTTCTAAATTCAGTCCTTACTTTTTATGTACTTTTATTTTCTCTTCCTTATTTTGTACATATATCCTTGTCTGTCTTATTTTATATCTTTCAAGAATGCTTTATATCCTCTGTAAGCTTCATAAATATCAGCCTTACTTGTCACCTCATACGGTGCATGCATAGAAAGTACAGCAACACCGCTGTCAATGACATTCATGCCATAATTTGCCATGATATATGCGATGGTTCCGCCACCCCCAAGATCGACTCTTCCCATCTCCGCTGTCTGGAATCCGACTTCATTATTGTCTAATACCTGACGCACTTTCGCGATATATTCTGCATTGGCATCGTTACTGTTATTCTTTCCGCGGCTTCCGGTAAATTTATTAAACACCAGACCTCTTCCAAAATATGCTGTATTCTTTTTCTCAAATGCATCTGCATACAATGGATCAAATGCTGCACTTACATCAGAAGAAAGCATATAAGAATTTCTCAGAGCTCTTCTGACTTTTAATGGATTGCCATCTTCGGTAAGTGCCATCAGTTCTGCCACATAATCTTCAAAGAATCTGGAATGCATACCTGTTGCCCCAACGCTTCCGATCTCTTCTTTATCTACCAGAATACAACAGCTTGTTCTTTCCGGATTCTCTGTTTCCAGCATTGCAAATAATGAAGTAAAAGCACAGACCCTGTCATCCTGTCCGTATCCGATCACCATACTTCTGTCCAGTCCGCAGTCTCTTGCCTTTCCTGCCGGCACGATCTCCAGTTCTGCTGAGAGGAAATCTTCCTCTTCCATATCAAGATTCTCCTTTAAGAACTGTACTACGGCTGCCTTTACCAGCTCTTTTTCTTCTTTCTCTAACTCATCATTGCCTGTAAGCGGCTTTGTTGCAACGAGGATATCCAATCCTTCTCCTTCGACTACCACGCCCGCCTTTTTCTCAATCTGCTGCTGTGACAGATGGATCAGAAGATCTGAAATCACAAGTACCGGATCATCTTCCTTTTCCCCAATAATAATGTCCTGCACTGTTCCGTCTTTTTTTGCAATCGTTCCATGGATTGCAAGCGGAATTGTAACCCACTGATATTTCTTGATCCCACCATAGTAATGCGTATCCAGATATGCCATATCACTGTCTTCATATAATGGATTCTGCTTTACATCTATTCTTGGTGAATCAATGTGTGCTCCAAGAATATTCATACCTTCTTCTAACGGTTTCTTACCGAGCTGGAACATTACAAACGCTTTCCCCATGCAGTCTGCATACACCTTATCCCCGGCTTTTAAAGTGGTTCCCTCAGAAATACAATCTTCCAGATTCTTATATCCCCATGCATCTGCCATCTTCTTTCCAAGCTTTACACATTCACGCTCTGTCTTTCCGATATCTAGACATTCTTTATAGCGGACACTCAGCTCTTCTAATTCTTTCTGCTGAATTTCTGTGTATTCTTTCCACATATTTTTTCGCTGCATCTTTTCGCTCCTCCTTTTTACTTTGCAGTCTTTCTGTAAAAATAGTATCTCTGTTTGCAAAATATATCCAACGAAAAAAAAACATGCTCTATAAGAAAATCTTATGTTTTTACATTATTCTGCTAAATGTAAAATAAGTGTTTTCTCCTTTAAAATTGCTAAAAAATTATCGATCGTTTTTCACGATCGATAATTTTTCCTTATGACTTCACTACATTCTGAAGTTCTTCCAGAATCTCTTTTACTTTCTTTTTGTTTCTTTTTTTTCTGTAGAATGCTTTGATCACGCACTCACCGTCATATCCCGGAAGCAGAAGCATGTCTCCATCACAATAAGAGAAATACCGACTGTCTGCCAGTGCATATCCATCGTTAAATTCTACCTTTAATTTCATAGTATCAACATTGTCAACTAATTCTATCCCTTGTGTAATCATCTGTGGGGCATTCTTTTGTCCACTCATCACACTACATAAATATGACTTTGTTCCATATCTGGTATAATGCTCAAGATCCTTTGCTTTAAACTCCGACTGCTCATTTATCGATGATTCATGTCCGATATATGCCCCGATCCGGCTGGATATCAACGGCTTTTCTCCTATTTCCTCCGGCCGCTCCAACTCATTCAGTCCGTATCCGATATAAATATCCAATGTATTTTCTCTCAACATCCGACTGCCTATGTAGGAATCCAGTTTACTGAAACGGAAGTCTGCTTCGGAATGCTTATCATTAATCATCTTCTGCATCTTTGCCCAGAACAATTTATTTATAGAACTATCAATTCCGATACGGACCACGCTGCTTTCTTTATATCTTTCTATCTCATGCAGCATCCGTTCGTACGTCTGCACCATCTCCCTGGCATATTCATAGACAATCTCGCCTAATTCTGTCAGGCAGATCTCACCATTGCCTCTCTCCAGCAGAGTCCCTCCCGCCATTTTTTCCAAAGAGGCGATCTGCTGACTTACTGCCGTCTGTGTTACATAATTTCTTGCTCCGGCCTTTGTAAAACTCTTGAGTTCCACTACATCCAAAAAATATTTATATTTCCAAAGACTCATTTCGCATACTTCCTTCCGATGACTGCTTCAGCTGATATATTTTTCTACTCTTCTCCCTCGGCCAGAGTACACTTGCTTTTACCGAAGCATCTGCTCCGACTCCACGGGTAATTTCACATAATGCCATCACACCAAATGCCAGTCCGACAAACAGAAATCCAAGTTCTACTTTTTTGAACATATTCATATCTCCCTATGGACGTTCTGCAAGCTTTAATATCTTTTGTCGACAATCGTCAATGTTTGAATGTAATATATCATATTTTTGTATATTTTTCAACATATTATTTGTATTTTATATCTCTTTTTGTGTTTTATGCACAACATCTGTCATTTTAAAACCTGCCGCATGCTAAAAAGATCGTTACAGGCATCTCCTTACAACACATGACAAAAAAAGAAATGCCTGTGTCATTACACCAACATTTCTCTTTTTCATCCATCATTCATTTTCCCGGAATCATGCTCTCCAAGATTCCTCTACAACTTCTTTATGAAATCAGAAAGTCCAGTGAAAACTTCGCGTCTGCTTCCGTCATTCCCTGCTCTTTTAAAAGTCTGTGGATCGTAGCCATATAATGATCCGACAATACCCTGCAGATTTCTTCTTTTTTCCTGCTCTTGCATGCTTCCAGCAGTTCTTTATGTATCGGATATTGTCGTGTGATCACTGCTTTTTTGTCCGATGCCAGATTATAACCCGTTACGATATTCCCATAATTCAGACTTTTCCATGCCTTATACAGACTTTTCATTCCGGTCATTCTGATCAGACAGCTGTGGAACTTATTATCATATGAAAACAGCTGATCATATTCGTCCACATTCAGATTCTTCATGCGTTCCAGGATTTCTTCCATTTCCTGCAGCGTTTCTTCCGGTATCTTTCCTCCCAGAAGACGCACTGCCATAATCTCATAATTCGCACGCATCAGATAGATTTCAAATGATTCTTCGAATGTGATCTCTTTCACGGAACATCCGGCATTTCTTACATATTCTACCAGACCTTCGTTCTCCAGTTCGCGCAGTGCCTCTCTGATCGGCGCACGGCTGGTCTTGAATTCCTTTGCGAGTTCCTGTTCGACAATCTTCTGCCCCGGCTGCAATTCCCTGTTAATGATCCGTTTTCTTATAATATCTACAATTCTTTCACGTAATGTCTTGTATCCTAATTCTGTCATAACTTCTGTTATCCTGTTTTATTTTTCTAACTACTGGTTAATCTGATAATTTCCATCCGAATCAGCCTGGATATGCGATGCATAAAATGTCTCTACCGCTTTCACCATATACTCCGTGTCCTTTACACCGGCCGTCTCATAGGCCGAGTGCATGGCAAGCTGCGGTAATCCAATATCCACTGTATTCATGGACACCTGCGTCATCGCAATATTCCCCAATGTACTTCCCCCGGCTTCATCCGAACGATTAGCAAAATACTGTAATGGTACGCCTGCTTTTTCGCAGATCATCCTGAATACTGCCACACTGACCGCATCACTCGTATATTTCTGTCCGGCATGTGATTTGATCACAATGCCGTCATTCATATAGACGCAGTTTGTCGCATCCGTCTTCTGCCTGTAATTCGGGTGTACCGCATGGGCATTGTCACAGCTCAGCATAAAGCTTCCTGCTACTGCACGGTGGAATTCCTCTTCGTTCTTTCCAAGTGCTTTGTTCATCCGCCACAGTACATCATAAAGAAATGTAGATGCAGCTCCCTGTTTTGTTCCTGAGCCTACTTCTTCGTTATCAAAGCAGGCATAGACATTGATATTCTGTTCATTTTCCGCTGCCAGGAATCCCTTCATGGATGTAAATGCACACTGCAGATCATCCAGTCTCGGACATCCGATAAATTCACGGTCATTTCCCCATCTGACCGCTCCCATACGGTTATACAAGAACAGATCCATGCCATAGATATCCGTATCTTTTAATCCCAATTCTTCTGCAACTAAGGATCTTACCTCTCCTTGTTCTTTCACGCTTCCCGATAATACCGGTAACATATCAATCTGTTTATTAACAGCTCTTCCTTCATTCACTTTCCGGTCCATATGAATTGCAAGACTCGGAATCATCAGAAGATCTCTGTCCACCTTCACAAGTCTGGTTTCGATTCTTTCCCCTTTCTTAACCATAACTCTTCCGGCCAATGACAATGGTCTGTCGAACCATGTCTGGCAGATCATACCGCCGTAACCTTCGGTATTCAGTACCGTATATTTCTTTGCGACCTCAATCTCCGCATTTTCTTTCAGTTTAAATGCCGGCGAATCACTGTGTGATGCTGTCACATGGAAACTGTAGTTGTCCAGTTCTTTTCCGGCTTTTACTGCAATGATACTGGAATTATTTCTTGTTACATAGTATCTTTTCCCAGGTTTGACCTTCCACTTTTCTGACTCTTTTAATTCTTCGAATCCTTCCTGCTTCAGGATCTCTTTTAATTCTGCAACCGCATGAAATGCTGTCGGTGCATGTTCTATAAATGTTGTCAGTTCTGATATGATATTTGTTTCCATTATATTCCTCTTCATCTTCCGTTTTGTTCCGTTCCTGTCTGACAAATGTAAACGGTTCTTTACTGTACTTCCCCATAATACAGCAGATCGTCATTACAAACAAGCACCAACCGCCAAAGAAATCCCTGTTTATTTTGCAAACATACCAACGATATCTTTTACCATCGCAACAGCTTTATCCATTCCTTCTACCGTAATATGCTCATACACCCCGTGGAATGCATATCCACCGGTTCCAAGATTCGGACAAGGAAGTCCTTTAAAACTTAATCTTGCACCGTCTGTTCCCCCGCGGATCGGCGCAACATCTGGAACGATATCCGCATTTTCTGCGGCCTTCTTTGCATATTCAATGAGCTGCATGCATGGTTCGATCTTCTCACGCATATTGTAATAGGATTCTACGATCTCAATTTCAACCGTTCCTGCTCCATACTTTTCATTCAGACTGTCTGCGATCTCCTGCATTTTTGCCGCTCTTGCATGGAATCCTTCTGTATCAAAGTCACGGATAAAGTACTTCATCTTTGTCTCTGTAACATTTCCATGAAAGCTTACCAGGTGATAGAATCCTTCGTACCCTTCCGCTGTCTCCGGTCTTTCTGATACCGGCAGCATCTGGTGGAATTCTGTTCCAATCGTCTGCGAATTCACCAATACATCTTTTGCAGTTCCGGTATGCACGCTGACACCATGAATTGTAATAAATGCTGTAGATGCATTAAAGTTCTCGTACTGAATCTCACCTTCTGCACTTCCGTCCAGTGTATATCCATAATCCGCACCGAATCCTTCTACATCGAAATGCTTCGCTCCCCTTGCGATCTCTTCATCCGGTGTGAATCCGATACAAATTTTTCCATGTGGAGTTCCGTCTGTCAGGATCTCTTCTATAACAGTCAGTACTTCTGCAATTCCTGCTTTGTCATCTGCCCCAAGAAGTGTCGTTCCGTCCGTTGTGATCAAAGTCCGTCCTTTTAAATCTGCCAGATACGGGAATTCTTCTACTTTAATCGTCTTTCCGCTTGTTCCAAGTACTACGTCTTTGCCATCGTAATTCTCGATGATCTGCGGATGAATATTATCTCCCGGCGCATCCGGTGCTGTATCCATATGCGCGATCAGTCCCAGTGCAGGTGCATTTTCACATCCCAGTGTTGCAGGAACAGATCCGTATACATATCCTTTCTCATCCACTCTTGCATCTTCAATTCCCAGTTCTTTCATCTCTTCCACCAGTAACTTTGCAAGTACCAGTTCTCTGTCTGCTGATGGAACAGTCTCACTGTTCTCATCGCTTGTTGTCCACACGGACACATACTTTAAAAATCTTTCGTAAGCTTTCATCTTACTTCCTCGCTTTCTGCATTTCATATTCTTATTGTAAATCATCCTTTGCAAAATATATATTGGCGAATGTCGACAATATAATGTTCTTAATTTTGTTATATTTTTCTTTGAATTTATGTTAAAATTCTTCTAGTTGTTCTAATAACAACTAATTTATATCATATTAAAGTGAGGTACATACATATGAAATTAATGATTGCATCCGATATCCACGGCTCCGCTTACTACTGCCGTAAAATGCTTGACGCTTACAAACGTGAAGGTGCTGACCGCCTTCTTCTTCTCGGAGACATCCTTTATCACGGTCCGCGTAATGACCTGCCAAAGGATTACAATCCAAAGGAAGTCATTGCCATGTTAAATCCTATGAAACAGGAGCTGCTCTGTGTCCGTGGTAACTGCGACACGGAAGTAGACCAGATGGTACTGGAATTCCCGATTCTTGCCGACTACTGCTTCCTTGAAATTGACGGGCGCACCATCTTCGCTTCTCACGGACATCATCACAATCCAAAGAATCCTCCGATGTTGAAAAAAGGAGATATTCTTCTGAATGGTCATACACACATTCCTGCAAATGAAGATATGGGGGATTTTATCTATATGAATCCAGGTTCTGTATCAATTCCTAAGGAAGGTTCTGCTCATGGATATATGATCTGCGAGGGCGGCGAATTCACCTGGAAGGATCTGGAAGGAAATGTTGTTGGGATTTAATTTAGAAGGCATGACTACCCGGACCTGCATAAAAAGTAGGCATCAAATGCCTTAAGAACGGCAAGTGCGTAACGGTTGTGACAGCGGAAGGTTACAGTAATCAGCTGTCATTAGCGGATTTTCAAGGCTTTTGACAAGATTGTGTACCGTAGTGGACTACACCAGGTTATAGTTCCGGGTATTTCATTTCTTAACATCCGCAGCCAGTCACGACTTGAAGAAAACAGTATAAAGTGGTTCTGGTGAATGTGGAATGCTCTTAGGAAAAGTTAGAGAGTCAGAATCTCCGTTAAAGGAACGAAGCGAACGTGTTTGAGGCGAACGCCGAGTTTGAGCGTAGTTCCTTTGCTTTTAGGAGATTCTGGCTCTCTTAGTTTTTCTTAGAGCATGGAACCTGAACCAGAACCACTTTATACTGTTTTCTTCAAGGATCGAGAGGTCAACTACGTTAATAAATTAAATCCCAATTAACTTATTCTTCTCTATGCCTTATCTTCCGATATCCTTTCTGCAATCCTCTTACCAAAAGTGTCAGGTATCGCAGTACTGCCTCGGTTGCAATCGAGAATACTACGAATAACATGATACACTTCGTTGACATTCCCGTAATTGCGAATAATTTCGGCAGAAAAATGATACATAAGATACAGCCGGTCAGGCATCCTCCCCAGACTACACCGCGGAAGATATTGACCGGTTTACAGATATTGAACAGGATGATGAATCCTACGATCAGAAGCAACATCGTTGCTGCTGTCGAGATATCTGTAGTATTTACATCAAATGTCTTACCGAATACGACCAGTGCGCCGACCATCAGTACATCGGTCAGGCCTGCCGGCAATGCCTTCAGGAATACATTGGTCAGGAAATGTCCCTGTATTCTTTCTTTATTTGGCTGGAACGCCAGGAAGAATCCAGGTACTCCAATCGTGAACATGCTGATCAGCGATATCTGGGATGGTTCCATCGGATAGGTGATCATCAGCACTACGGAGAATAAGGACAACAGGAAGGAGAAGATATTCTTCACCAGGAACAGACTGGCTGAACGCTGGATGTTATTAACCACCCGTCTTCCTTCCATTACTACCGACGGCATACATGCAAAGTTGGACTCCAGTAATACCACCTGCGAAGCCTGTACTGCCGCGTCACTTCCGGATGCCATGGCTACACTGCAGTCGGCATCTTTCAATGCCAGTACGTCGTTGACACCGTCTCCTGTCATTGCTACTGTCTTGCCCTGGTCTTTAAGGGCGTGTACGAATTTACGTTTCTGATCCGGTGTTACACGTCCGAATACTGTATAATTGGCAACCGCATCTGCAATCTCTGCATCACTGTGAAGAGTCGCTGCATCGACATAACGGTCTGCATTTGCAATTCCGGCTTCTTTTGCCACTTCAGAAACGGTCAGGGGATTATCTCCGGATATAACTTTCACTTCTACACCCTGCTCTGCAAAGTAAGCAAATGTCTCCGGTGCTTCTTTTCGGATTGGATTGGCAAGAAGGACATATCCAAGCGGCGTTACCTTGCCGGTCAGTGCTTTTCCGTCCAGTTCTCCGTCATATGTACCGAATACCAGCACACGGTTTCCTTTTCCTGCATACCCTTCAATCTCTTCTTTATATTCATCAAAATCATCTCTCAGCACGAATTCCGGTGCTCCAAGTACATATACTTCCTCTTCGTATGTGACACCACTGTATTTGGTTGCAGATGTAAACGGAGTTACAGATCCGGCCTTCTTTCCCGTTCCTTCTTTAAAATATTCTTTTAATGCCTCCATAGTGATGTTATCACTGCTCATTGCTTTCGCAAAATCACCAAGCATTTTCGGAAGTTCCGGCATTTCATCTTTTTTATAATTGGATGTCGGAACCACATCCTTTACACTCATGTTTGTCTCTGTAATCGTTCCGGTCTTATCAACGCAAAGCACATTAACTCTTGCGAGGGTCTCAATACTCTTCATATCGTGAAGTAAAACCTTCTGTTTTGCCAGACGCATTGCACTGACTGCCATTGCTACACTCGCAAGAAGGTATAACCCTTCCGGAATCATACCGATCACAGCCGCCACCATAGAAGTAATACTGCTTCGGAATGGATCTCCGTTAAAGAAGAAGCTCTGCACGAACAGTATAATTCCGATCGGGATCAATGCGATGCCGACAAATTTTACCAGTTTGTCAAGTGAACGGATCATTTCTGACTGCTCACCTTTCTGCATTGCTTTTGCTTCCAGTGTCAGTTTGGAAATGTAGGAATCCACACCTACTGCATCCAGTCTTGCATGACATTCTCCTGCCACAATAAAACTTCCCGACATCAGATGATCTCCCGGATTCTTGGTAATCTCATCTGATTCTCCTGTCAAAAGAGATTCATTGACCTGCACACTTCCATGTACCACTTCTGCATCAGCACAGACCTGATTTCCTGCTTTAAAGATTACAATATCATCCAGAACCAGACTCTCCGAATTGACCTGTGAAGTCTTTCCGTCTCTGACCACTGTTGCATGTGGTGCATTTAGCATATTTAATTTTTCCAGTGTCTTTTTGGAACGGATTTCCTGTATGATACCGATCAGTGTATTAAAAATGATGACCGGAAGGAATGTCAGGTTACGGAACGAGCCCACAATTATCAGAAGAATCGCCAGAACCAGAAAGATCAGATTAAAATATGTAAATACATTTTCTTTAATAATCTCTTCCGTTGTCTGCGCCGGAGGATCGACTGATATGTTGCCCCACCCGTCACGCCTGTGTTCTTCTGCCTGCGCCGACGTCAGGCCTTCCTCATAATCCGGCTCGTATCTGGTTGTCGGTGTACGTTCTATTTCATAATCACAGGCTTCTTCCTGCAGTTTTCGTTTTCGCCTGTCGTTTTTTTTCATAGAGTTCCTCCTTATCAGCTGCATTCTAATGTTACATTCTGATTTTATCTATTATTTGTATTTAGTATACACCAGAATATGCCAATATTGTATTAACACTTTATGAATTCTGTATGTATTTTTGCTGAAAATGCAGTTCACATCTTCATGTAAACTGCATCTGCTTCCTCTATATACTCACATTTTCATCCGTACGAAGCAACGCACTTTTCGCAAGCTGATCCGCTTCTTCGTTATAATGATTTCCTGTATGCGCTGCGACTTTGCAGAAAGATATCTTTATCTGCTCTGCTGCTTCCTGCATATGTGCCGCATACTTGCTGGTAAGCGGTGTCTTGGCCCGCCACACGCCTGTCACCCATTTTTCCACACCTTCGTAATCATAGCGGATCTCCACTGCCGGATAGTCATGCTCTTTCGCCCATTGCACTGCATTCATCGCGCCGAGCATTTCTCCTGCAACGTTCCGGATCTTCACGCCTTCCGGATCACAGCCGCTTCCGGATTTTCTGAATTCTTCTCCGGCCGGTGTCAGGATCACACAGCCAAATGCATATCTTCCGATGCTTTTTTCAAAGCTTCCGTCCACATAGGCAATCACCATATTTTCCGGCACTTCAACAATTCCTGCTGCTTCTTTTTCTTCATCCTTAGATACATTTGCAGTAGTTGACATTTGCAAGAATGCCATCGCTTCTTCTCTGTCTGTGAAGCCTCTGAACTCTGCTCCGGAGTATCCGGACGTCGCTTTCTGACACTCTGCCCAGGTCTCAAATAATCCTGTCTTATGTCCTTTTCTTACTGCATATATTTTCTTTTTTGCCATATCTATTATCCCTTTCTGAGAATTTCTAAGAATCTATCTCCATACTTTTCCAGTTTATGCTCTCCGACACCCGATACTTCCAACATCTCATCCCGTGTCGCCGGACGCATTACACACATACCGGCAAGCGTCTTATCTGCAAATACCATATACGGCGGTACCTTTTCTTCCGATGCAATCTCACGTCTGAGTTCCCGTAAGCTTTCGAATAATTCTGCATCTTTTTCTGAAAGTTCCGCTGCCACTGCGCCTTTTTTGCGTCTGTTCTTTTTCTCTTTTGATTCAGATTTCTTTTCTGTCTCTTCTTTCGGAAGCTTCATGATCAGCGGTTCTTCCGTTTTCATAAATGCTTTCCCTTCCGGTGTCAGACAGATCACCGGATATTGTTCGCCCTTTTCTTCCACATATTCACGGAACTGTAATTCCCTTAATATCTGTCGTAATCTCGGAACCGTCCGCTCACTTAACACTGCATATTCCGGATTCTTATCCAGATTCTTGCCCAGGATCTTCTGACTCTTTCCGCCGTGCACGATATCGATCACCGTCGCTGCCCCGTAATTCCAGTCCAGTGCATCTAGACACCGCAGGATTGTATTCGCCTCCAATGTGATATCTACCTCTTCAAACTGTGTCTGGCAGTTCAGACAGTTTCCGCAATAAGAACTGCTCTTTTCTCCAAAATAATTCAAGATATATTGTCTTAAGCATTCCGACGTAAAGCAGTAAAATGTCATCTGTTTCAGACGGTCCAGATCCCGTTCTTTTACGATTTTGCGCGTCTCTTCATCCAACTCACTGTTCTCTTCTCCATTTTCAATAAACAGACGGTTCGTCCTTACATCCCGCGGCTCATAATAAAGAATGCATTCTGACGGCTCCCCGTCTCTTCCTGCACGTCCTGCCTCCTGATAATAGCTTTCCATATTTTTCGGCATATTATAATGAATGACAAAGCGTACATCCGGCTTATCGATTCCCATTCCGAATGCATTCGTCGCCACCATAATCTGACGCTTTCCATATATGAAGTTCTCCTGATTTTCCTTCCGTTCTTCATCCGATAATCCGGCATGATATCTGGTTACGGAGAACCCTTCATTTCTCAGATCGTAACAGACCTGCTCCACGCTTTTTCTTGTCAGACAGTAAATGATTCCACTGTCACCGGATGTATCACATCCTTTTTCCTTCAGATAACTGACTAATTCCTTATACTTATCCACAGGTTTCTTCACTGCGAAGAAAAGATTTCCACGATCGAACCCGGTTGTTTCCACATACGGGTTCTGAAGCTTTAAGATATCAAGGATGTCTTCTCTTACCTCTGCTGTTGCCGTCGCCGTGTATGCACCGACCACCGGACGGTACGGCAGACGATCCAGAAAATCCAGGATCTTCAAATACCCTGGGCGGAAATCCTGTCCCCACTGTGATACGCAGTGTGCCTCATCTACTGCAACGAAAGATATCTTTACATGCTCAGACAGTGCAAAATCCAGAAAACTTTCTGTCTCCAGACGCTCCGGTGCCACATATATGATCTTGTACCTTCCCTGCTTTGCAAGCTGCAGTGCTTTGTAATACTGTCCTGCAGTCAGAGAACTATTTAAGAAAGCGGCATGGACTCCCATCTGGTTCAGCGTTCCCACCTGATCTTTCATAAGCGAGATCAGCGGCGAGATCACGATTGTAATTCCTTCCATCATAAGTGCAGGCACCTGATAACACACCGACTTTCCTGCTCCGGTCGGCATGATTCCAAGCACATCCCTGCCTCCCAGTACCGCTTTGATCACCGGGATCTGTCCCTCCCGGAAATGGTCATAGCCGTAGTATTGTTTCAGTATCTTTTCCGCTTCTTTGATTGCCTCACTCATTCTGTCCTTGCTCCTTACATTTCGTCTTTTTCTACTCATCACTTTTTTGATCCGCAGATTTTCCCACACCCACTATGTCTTACTATCTTATCACATTTGCCCCTGTCTTTCATCCCATCTTTCATAGACAAATTTTTTTGACTTTCCAAACTTTTTTCAGTATAATTGTTTCAGTTTCTGAATAAACAAAATTATGTCTTAACAATATCAAAGTATTACAACAACAGCAGATTTTTCTATAATCTGTAATATTTACTGAAAATAAAGGAGGATAAACACATGGATTTCCGACAGATCACCATGATGCAAAAGATAAAATCAGGCATGGATCGTTTTCGTGCCAACCATCCAAAATTCCCGCTGTTTTTACGCGCCGTATCACAGGACGCATTAGTAGAGGGATCAATCATCGAGATCAATGTTACTACACCGGAAGGGAAAAATTATTGTACCAATGTCAAGCTGAAAGCCGATGACATGGAACTTTTTGATTCGTTTAAAAATATACAGGGTTAATTTTCCCTGCATATTTTTTATTCTTTGGAAACATACTAATTCTGTCATAAATATATAGCAAGGAAGGTATTTATTATGGAAGAAATGTTTTGTTTCCAGTGTCAGCAGACCGCTCATAATTCCGGATGTGAAGGGCGTGCCGGTGTCTGTGGAAAGAAAAGTGACACCGCCAATTATCAGGATGAGCTTACCGGTGCGCTGATCGGCCTGTCACGTGCCGTGCGTAAAAAGCTTGCCCTGAATCCGGATGCTTCTTTCGAACATGCGGATGAACTTATCTTAAAAGGGTTATTCACCACGATTACCAATGTTAATTTTTTCAATGATACGATTATCGAACTCATTCGTGAAGTAAATGTCGAAAAGGACCGGATCTATCCGGATATCATGAATTATGATGTCCGCCATATCTGGGAAGATCAGGAAGATATCCGCTCGTTAAAGTCTCTGATTCTTTTCGGACTGCGCGGCATGGCTGCTTACGCTTATCATGCTTATGCGTTGGATTATGTAGACAGAAATGTCCTTGATTTCTTTTATGAAGGACTCGAAGCCCTCGGTTCGGAAAAAAGCAGTGACGAATTACTTGCTCTCGTATTAAAAACGGGCGAGATCAATTTCCGCTGCATGGAGCTTCTGGATCATGCAAACTCCGGCACTTATGGCAATCCGGTACCGACAGAAGTTCCACTGACCATCGAAAAGGGGCCTTTCATCGTTGTCAGCGGACATGATCTTCATGATATGGAACTGTTATTAAAGCAGACGGAAGGAAAAGGAATCAATATCTACACCCACAGTGAGATGCTTCCGGCACATGGATATCCGGAATTAAAGAAATATTCTCATTTAAAAGGAAACTTTGGAACTGCCTGGCAGAGTCAGCAGTCGGAATTTCACAACATTCCGGCACCTGTGTTATTTACTACCAACTGTCTGATGCCGGTCCGTCAGAGTTACTGCGACCGGGTATTTACCACCTCCATCGTGTCATATCCGGATCTGGTGCATATCGGAGAGGACAAAGATTTCACTCCGGTTATTGAGAAAGCTCTGGAATGCAAGGGATATCCGGAAGATCATCCGATGACCGGTATCAACGGCGGGTCTACAGTCACAACCGGATTCGCCCACAATGCCGTTCTTTCCAATGCCGGGCATATCGTAGAACTTATAAAGGCCGGTAAGATCCGTCACATCTTTCTGATCGGCGGATGTGACGGTGCCGCTCCGGGACGAAGCTACTATACGGATTTCGCTAAAGCTGCACCTATGGACACCTTGATTCTGACTCTTGCCTGCGGAAAATACCGGTTGAATGACCTGGATCTTGGTTCCATCGACGGTATTCCAAGGATCTTGGACATGGGGCAATGTAATGATGCTTATAGCGCTATTAAAGTTGCTCTTGCACTTGCAGAAGTCTTTGACTGTACCGTAAACGACCTCCCGCTCACCCTGGTTCTTTCCTGGTATGAACAGAAGGCCGTATGTATCCTGCTTACGCTATTATCTCTCGGTGTGAAAAATATCCTGCTTGGTCCAACACTTCCTGCATTCGTCTCTGAAAATGTATGGAAGGTACTGGTGGAGAATTATAATATTCAGAAGCTCCGTACTGTGGAAGAGGATATGAAGAAAATCCTTGGTTAATGATCTTCAAGATTTGCGAAGAACAATTCATAGAAATCATCTTCAGCCTCGATCATCGGCGAGTTCTCCCCTCCGCCATTGGTGCTTCTTTTCATTGCGGCATGGAATTCTTCTCCTGCCGCAATTAATTCCATTTCGTATAATTCGTAACCAAGATTCCGGCAGGTCTTGCAGAAGGCAGATAGCGGGTCTGCTTCTGTTCTGGTTGCGAGGAGCTGTTGTTTTAACTTTTCGTCTTTTAATGCTTTGTTTTGTAATTCGTCTAATATACTTACTACGTCTGCCATAATCCTCAATCCTTTCCTGCTAAAAAAGAGAGTAACACATTTCCTATGCTACTCCCTCGTCTCTAAGACTATTATATGAATTTCATTTTACTTGCGCAAGCTTTATTTTCATAAATGCATTTACTTAAATATGTTTCCCACAGATATCTGCCAGACAGCATTTCTCACAATGCGGCTTCGTCCTCGCTGTACAGACGTCTCTTCCGTGATATACCAGCCTGTGGCAGAAATCACTGCCTTCTTCCGGCGGGATGATCTTCCAAAGTTCCATCTCTACTTTCTTCGGTTCCTTGATTTCATCTACCAGACCGATCCGGTTACAGAGTCTGATGCAATGCGTATCCGTAACAATCGCCGGTTTGCCGAACACATCCCCCATGATCAGGTTCGCACTCTTTCTTCCGACTCCCGGAAGTTTCAACAATTTATTAAAATCATCCGGGACTTTTCCATCATATTCATCACGGAGCATGCGCATACATGCACTGATATCCCTCGCTTTACTCTTGCCCAGTCCGCATGGTCTTACAATTTCTTCGATCTCTTCCGGTGTGGCTTCTGCCAGTGCATTGACATCCGGGTACTTTGCATATAAGCCTTCTACTACTACATTGACTCTCGCATCCGTGCACTGTGCTGCCAGACGTACACTGACCAGCAATTTCCACGCATCGTCATAATCCAGCGTGCATCCCGCATCCGGGTATTCTTTTTTCAGGCGGTCGATGACCACCAGTGCCAGTTCTTGTTTATCCATTTTTATTACTCCTGTTCATTTCCATCCGAAAGCTTCACCGTAATATAATCATGATGGATTTCTTTCAGAAATTTATCAAATACATCCGCTGTCTTCATCTTGATACTGGAAGTGTTCACACATGGATGACATCCGAATTCTTCCTGTTCCAGAAGTTCCTCATCCACCAGAAGCTGCACTTTATTCTCCTGATCAAAGATCAGTCCCATGACAGTAGCTGAGCCCGGCGTTACATTCAGATATGTTTCCATGTCTTCTCCCGATGCAAAGGATAATCTCGTGGTCGGGATCTGCTGTGACAGTTCTTTTGTCTTGAGCGCTTTGTTTCCTGGCATCAAAAGCAGATAATATGACGTTTTCTTTCGGTTACATAAGAACAGATTCTTACAGATCTCCATTCCCAGCGCTTTATCAATCTCTTCACAGGCTTCCATTGTCATGACTGCTTCGTGATCCGCTCTGATGTAGGGGATATGCAGACTGTCCAGTATATCGTAAACTTTTATTTCTTTTTCTTTTCGTCCGGATGTGTCTTCCGGGCGTCCATTGTATAACTCCATTTTATCTCTTATCCTATATCAATTTTCTTGTTCCTTCTTTTCTCACTATTATACAATTATCAATTTAGTACTACAAGTAATTTCCAGTTTATAGATTCGATTGCCACACTGTTTTGAAATGCCTGTACCCTTTATTCTCCTCTATTCCACTTTCAGATATTTCTCCATCCACACTTCTGCAAGCTGCGTCCAGCTCTGTACTTCTTTCAGCGTTTTGCGGATTCCCTCTTTCTGCTTTTCCGTCCATCTTGCCGGCTTTTTACGTCCGATACCGAACTTCACCAGAAGTTCCTCTCCTTTTTCCTTTGGAAATGGAGTCTCGCCGGCCTCGATTGCCTCTGCAAGCATCTGCACCTGTTCCTGTGTATATCTTTTTCCTTCTTCCTGTCCTATATTCTGCTCTAACCACTCTTCGGTTGCCACAGATAGTCCATGGATTCCTTCTGAAAATACATGCTGTGCAAATGGTACACCAGCCTGTGCACAAGCCTGTGCAAAGAGATAACTGTTCTCCACCGGAACTGTCTGATCTGTTACGGTCTGCCACAGGAAACATGGCGGTGTATCTTTTGTCACATGATTTTCCAGCGACATATAGTCCAGTTCCTGCTCTGACGGCTCTTTTCCAAACAGTGCGACAAATGAATCTCTGTGTGCATATTTTCCTGAAGTGATGACCGGATAAGACAGAATCGCCGCATCTGGGCGGTTGGATATGTTCTGGTATGCTTCTTCCGGATCTTCCACATCTTTATTATGTACACAAAGGCTTCCACACAGATGTGCTCCTGCTGAGAATCCGCAGACTGCGATTCTGTCTGGTCTGATATGGAATTCCTCTGCACGTGAACGAATCATGCGGATTGCTCTTGAGATATCGTGTAACGGCTGCATCTTCAGCGCTGCTTCATCTAACTGATTAATCGTATATTCCAGAACGAATACATTGTACCCTGCACCATAGAATTCCATTGCCGGCAGGTGCGCTTCCGATGGGGATACTTCCCGGTATGCGCCGCCCGGTGCGATGATCATTGCCGGATGCTTCTTTTCATCCTCATGAATATAGCTGAACATCACCGGTATAAAACCATGTGCTGCCGGATAATGATACTCTTCTTTTTTCCAGATTTCGATTCTTTCATTTATCATAATTTTTACCTTCTCCTTTATTCCTTAACAATTACTTATTTCTACCGTTCTTTCCCCATTATATTTCTCTACGTCTTCGAAAACAAATAAGGATATTTCCGCATTTGTGCAAATATAATCGTTTCCACCCGTTTTCGTATCTCATCTGAATAGCCTTCTGCGTTTTCAAGCAATTCTGTCACGTCTTTTTTTGTAAAACGGAACTTTAGATTCATTTTATATAAAGATTCGGAAATATCTAATTGTTCATCGAATGCATTACATATTGTTTTGGGCTGAACCTTCTCCATAAGTGTGTAAATATCTCCCGTCAAAGGATAATCCATCGTTGTATCTGCTAAAAGTCCTGCTCCATTATCAAAGATCGGGCAGTATGCATAATCACCTTTTCCATTCATCAAGACGGCTATGTTATGCATATGCCGGTCTTCATTCAGGAAAAATGCATCTATCGTCAGCAGTTTGTTCATATATACTCCAAAATTCTGAAGTCCCGTCATTCGTTCCACCTGTTGCACTAAGAAACGTAATCTTTCCTCATGATCGAGTATTCTATACATGCTTTTATACAGACTTTCTCCGAAAAAATTATGAAACAACCTCTATTATTTGTAAACAAAAAACAATTAAAATAATTGTTTTTTCATCTTTCCAAACCATCATTTTAATTGTTTTATTGGTTTTAATAACTCATCTACAGAATCTGCCACTAACAACTTCTCTTATATACTTTGATATACTAACAAAGACTTCGCATTCTACATCAGATACGAAGTCTTTCTCTTAATTATTTTCTTTTTTTACTAGAGCCACCCGGGGCACTAAAAAAGCCACTTTACCTGTCCCCCTGGCTTACTGCGCTGCCAATTTCAGCATCTTTTCAAGTGGAAGTGCCGCTTTCTGGCGCATCTCCTCATCCAGATTCACCTCTGGCTGCATGGTCTCAAGTGCTTCCTTCACACCTTCCAGACGCACCATCTTCATATTCGGGCAGAACTGTCTGTGCCCTACAGAATAGAATTTCTTCTCCGGATTTTTCTGATGCAATTCATAGAATACTCCCATCTCTGTGCAGATGATAAATGTGTTATTTTCTGATTTTGTAGCATAATCGATAATCTGCGAAGTACTTCCGATAAAATCAGATAATTCCAAAATATCTCCTGTACATTCCGGATGTGTCAGTACGAGTGCTTCCGGATGCGCCTCTTTGGCTTTCTGAAGTTCTTCTTTGTGGATACTCGTATGTACATGGCAGAATCCATCATTAAAGATGAAGTGCTTCTCCGGAAGCTGACTTGCCACGTAACGACCAAGATTCTCATCCGGGATAAAGAAGATATCTTTATTCGGAAGATTCTTCACGATCTTCAGTGCATTTGACGATGTTACACATACGTCTGACTCTGCTTTGATCTCTGCGGTTGAGTTCACATAACAGACTACAGATACATCCGGGTATTCATTTCTCACTTCCCTGATCTTATCTACGTCTACCATGTGTGCCATCGGACAGTCTGCATGACCGTCTGCCATTATGACTCTCTTCTTTGGATTCAGGATCTTCGCACTTTCTCCCATGAAAGAGACTCCACAGAAAACAATCGTGCTCTCCGGAACTTTGGTTGCAATCTCTGCAAGATAATAAGAGTCTCCTACATAGTCTGCAATCTCCTGCACTTCCCCATCTACATAATAATGTGCCAGAATTACAGCATCTTTTTCCTTTTTCAGTTTTTGGATTTCATTTTTGATTTCTTCGTTCATTTCCGACTTTCACCTCTAAATAAAGTATTCAATGGTCTCTTCTTCCGTAAGTCTTGTCTTTTCATTAAATAAAATGACAGCTTCCCGCCCATCGTACGGTCCAAGGGAATACATGTTAAGTGCCGTCTTATTAAAATACTTCCACGGTACGATTCGGTTACAACATGTAGGCTGATCCAACACTCTGATGATATCTTTCTGTTCATACTCCTGGTCGCAGTAATAAGGATCAAACATCCGCACATTTTTACCATCTATTCCGGTCAAATTCCCTTCTTTAACGTATTCTCACTTACCTATCATGCACCGATTCAGCCAGTTGTGTCAATGCCTGTTTTAAAATTTCTCGTGGGCATGCAATATTTATACGCTCAAATCCCTCTCCGTCCGGTCCAAACATTGCTCCGCTGTCAAGCCAGAGTTTTGCTTTGTTCTCCACCAGATCTTTTAACTGCTCTTCTTTCATGCCGAGACTCTTAAAATCCAACCATAAAAGATAAGTCCCTTCCGGCTCTGTCAGTTTGATCTCCGGAAGATTCTCTTTTAAAAATGTACGGACATAATCCAGATTTCCCTCCAGATAAATTTTCAATTCTTTTAACCACTCTTCACCGGTCTCATAAGCTGCCTGACATGCAACCAGTCCCATCAGATTCACCTGGCTGTAACCGGCTGCTGTCACTTCCGCCCGGAATCTCGCACGAAGTTCCGGATTTGAAATCCATATATTGGAAATCTGAAGTCCGGCAATGTTAAATGTCTTACTTGGTGCGGTACACGTTGTAGTGATTGCAGCGTATTTTTCATCTAAGGATGCAAATACATGATGTATATTCTCTCCATATGTAAAATCACTGTGGATCTCATCACTGACTACCAGCACGTTATGTTTCAGACAAATGTCTCCTATCTTACGAAGTTCCCACTCCTTCCACACACGTCCGACCGGATTGTGCGGACTACACATCAGAAATAATTTTACATTTTCTTCGACAATCTTCTGCTCGAATTCTTCGAAATTAATCTCGTAATGTCCGTCTATCTGCTGAAGCGGACTATTGATCAGCCTTCTGTGGTTATCTGTGATCACTTCGCTGAACGGATAATAAACCGGCTGCTGCAGAAGAACTGCATCACCTTCTTTTGTGTAAGCCTTCACTGCCATCGCAAGTGCGAACACCACGCCCGGTGTCTTGATCAGCCATTCTTTTTCTACTTTCCATCCGAAATGCTTCTCATACCATCCGGCTGCTGCCTGGAAGTAATCATCTTTTCCTTCGCTGTATCCGTAGATTCCGTGTGCGACTGCGTCACTTAAGCTTTTCTGGATTCCCGGTGCTGTCGGGAAATCCATATCTGCCACCCAGAGCGGAAGCATATCATCACTTCTCCCTCTTTCTTTTGCGAAATCATATTTCAGGCATTTTGTTCCATGTCTGTCCACTACTTTATCAAAATCGAACTTCATCTGTGCATCCTCCTACGCAAGTGCCTGCTCAAGATCTGCGATTAGATCATCTGCATTTTCAATTCCAACTGACAATCTTAAGAAATCTTCTGTGATTCCAAGTTTCTCTCTTACTTCTACCGGCAGATCTCCATGTGTCTGAAGCATCGGGTAAGTAATCAGTGACTCTACGCCTCCGAGACTTTCTGCATAAGCGATCAGTTTTACACTTTCCAGAAGCTTTCTTGCCGTTGCTTCACTGTCTACTTTAAAAGAAATCATACTTCCGAATCCGCTTGCCTGTGATGCATTTACTCCATACCCCGGATGCTCTTTCAATCCTACATAATAGACCTGTTTTACTTTTTCATGGCCTTTTAACCAGTTTGCAATCTTCATCGCATTATCCTGCTGTGCTCTTAATCTTACAGACAAAGTCTTAATTCCACGCAAGATCAGATAGCTGTCAAATGGTGCAAGACAGCTTCCGACTGTCTTATATATATAACGGATCTTCTTCGCTGTCTCTTCATCCGCCGAACACAGAAATCCTGCCAGTGTGTCATTATGTCCACCAAGGAATTTTGTCCCGCTGTGGATAACCAGATCTGCTCCCAGTTCAATCGGTCTTTGAAATAATGGTGAAAGAAATGTATTGTCAACAATAATCTTCAGATCATGTTTATCTGCGATTTCTTTCATCTTTCTGAGATCTGTGACACGCATGGTCGGGTTACTCGGTGTCTCGATATAAAGTGCTTTTGTATTCTCCCGGATACCTGCTTCTACAAGATCTGCATCCGCAGTATCTACATAAGAGAACTCCAATCCCCTCTTCCCGCCGACAGATTCAAACATTCTGACAGAACCGCCATACAGATCATCTGTACAAAGGATATGATCCCCACGGTCAAATAACTCCAGACAAAGACCTACCGCAGCCATACCGTTTGCGCATGCTACAGTATCTACCGCACCTTCCAGTGCCGACATCGTATGCTCAAGCTCTGTTCTTGTCGGGTTGCTCTCTCTCGTATAGTCATATCCGGTAGACTGTCCAATACCAGGATGGGCAAATGTCGCTGCCTGGTAGATCGGTACTGCTACTGAACCGTAAGAATGTGTCTTTTCATCTGTTCCGTTTCCGTGTATACATCGTGTCTCAAATCCGTAATTCATTATTTACCTCTTTCATTGTAATCATCCAGGAAATTATATTCCATGTCATCTTTGTGGTATCCGATAATCGTTCTTAAGTTGACATTATGCACACTCCGGAAAATATTCTTTTCGATAATATCTCCCTGTTTTCTGAATTCCTTGATCAGCTCCTTCATCTCGTCACGTTTGGAACCTCTTCCGCCGCCACAGGATACACAGTTCTCTGTGAATCTGCATGCGCACTGAATGAAGTTGAGCTGATTGTAATCCCTCCATGCTATAATGTCATCTTCCTTGATCAGATACATTGGTCTGATCAGCTCCATACCCTCGAAATTCTGGCTATGGAGCTTCGGCATCATCGTCTCCACCTTTCCGCCGTAGAACATCCCCATAAGGATCGTCTCAATCACATCGTCGAAATGATGTCCGAGCGCAATCTTATTGCATCCCAGTTCTTTTGCGTGAGAGTATAAATAGCCTCTTCTCATTCTCGCGCAAAGGTAACATGGATTCTTGTCAATATCTGCTACCGTATCAAATATCTGTGTCTCAAATACCGTAAGCGGAATTCCAAGTACTTTGGCGTTATCCTGAATGATCTTCCAGTTATCTTCATTGTATCCCGGATTCATTACCAGAAATACTAATTCAAAATTCGCTTTGCCATGTTTTAACAGTTCCTGAAACAGCTTTGCCATCAGCATGGAATCTTTTCCACCGGAAATACAGACTGCAATCTTATCTCCGTCCTGGATCAGATCGTATTCTCTGATTCCTTTCGTGAACTTTCTCCAGATTCCCTTGCGGAATTTCTTGATGATACTGCGTTCAATCTCTTTCTGCTTCTCTCCGGTAGTATTTTCATCCTGTACGAACTCACTTAGTTTCTTTCTCAAAAAGGAACGATATCCGCCTTCAATATTCGCCGCATCATATCCGGCTGCTTCCAGTTCATAAACAGCATCGACACTCCATTCACCGGTATGGCATAATACATACACCGGCTTTTCTTTCGGAAGTTCTTCCATACGTTCTTCTACTTCTGCAAGCGGGATGCTGACCGCTCCCGGTACAGAGCCTCTGGTATATGCATCTGCAGGACGGACGTCCAGCACTGTGATTGTATTCTGATCTAATTGTAATAACTCTTCTATCGTGATTGTCTTCATATCTTTTAACCTCTCTTTGTGAGTTGCTGTTCATACAGCAGCTATTCCTATTAACCAGATAGGTTTTGTTATTTATCTGGTATTATATGACGTTTTTCCCTGTCTGTCAAGGAACTGAAATGTGTTTTAAAAACATTTATCTTTCAAATATACGCTAGAAAAGTTTACCACAAAAAAGAATACTGTACCAGTGGTTTCCCACTAATACAGTATGTTTTGTTGTGTGAACTGATGTTATATATAATACATATCCTGTCCATAATCAATGTATTCCTGATACTCTTTCTCCAGATCATGCAAGGTTACTGACTGGAGGATCTCTGTCACGCTGTCATTTACCCTGTCGATCACCAGTTTCTGGATTGCTTTGACACTCCCGGTATATTTTCCTTCTTTCGGAAGTTCCTCATCTTCGATGCGGTAGTCACCTTCCAAAGCTTCTATAATAGAAGAAACGGTAATCTCCTGTGGCGGACGGCTTAAGAAATAGCCGCCCTGGGAGCCTTTTATACTCTTTACGATTCCTGCTTTTCTAAGACTTGCAAATACCTGTTCCAGATACTGTGGAGATATCTTGTTCCGCTCTGCAATGCTATTGAGCGCCACCTGTTCAGTTTTTGAATTGATGGTCAGGTCGATCAACGCTCTCAGACCATATCTGCTTTTCATTGAAAGTTTCATATATATCTCCACACTCCTTCATTATTTTTTATTCTACGGCTTTGAATGCCTCATCCAGATCCTGGATAATGTCATCAATATGCTCTGTTCCGATCGACAGACGGATTGTATTAGGCTTGATTCCCTGATCCAGTAATTCTTCTTCTGTGCACTGGCTGTGTGTTGTTGTTGCCGGATGGATAACCAGAGATTTTACATCTGCAACGTTAGCAAGCAGTGAGAAGAGTTCCAGATTATCGATGAAATCTTTTGCTTTCTGTGCGTCACCTTTGATCTCAAATGTGAAGATAGATCCTCCGCCATTTGGGAAATATTTCTTATATAATGCCTGCTGCTCCGGATCATCAGATACAGCCGGATGGTTAACCTTCTCTACCAGTGGATGGTTGTTCAGGTAATCTACTACTTTCAGTGCATTCTCAACATGACGCTCTACACGTAATGATAATGTCTCGAGTCCCTGTAAGAAGATAAATGAATGGATCGGAGAAATGGTTGCTCCTGTATCTCTTAAAAGGATCGCACGGATCTTTGTAACAAATGCTGCAGGTCCTACTGCTTTTGTAAAGCTGATTCCATGGTAGCTCGGGTTTGGCTCTGTAAGAGAAGCGAATTTTCCTGATGCTTCCCAGTCGAATTTACCGCTGTCAACGATGACGCCGCCGATTGTTGTTCCGTGTCCACCGATGAATTTTGTTGCTGAATGGATAACAATGTCTGCACCGTACTCGATCGGTCTTACAAGGTAAGGTGTTGCAAATGTATTATCTACAACGAGCGGAATCTTATGCGCATGTGCGATATTTGCAATCTTCTCAATATCTACAACGTCTGAGTTTGGATTTCCAAGTGTCTCGATATAGAGTGCTTTCGTGTTGTCCTGGATTGCTGCTTCTACTGCATCATAATCGAAGATGTCAACGAATGTGGTTGTAATTCCGTACTGTGGAAGTGTGTGCTCTAACAGGTTAAATGATCCACCGTAAATATTCTTAGCTGCTACGATATGATCTCCGTTCTGTGCGAGATTCTCGATCGTGTATGTTACTGCTGCTGCTCCGGATGCTACTGCCAGTGCTGCAACTCCGCCCTCCAGTGCTGCAATACGTTTTTCGAAAATGTCTTCTGTAGGGTTTGTAAGACGTCCGTAAATGTTACCTGCATCTGCCAGTCCAAAACGTGCTGCTGCATGATCACTGTTGCGGAATACATAAGAAGATGTCTGATAGATCGGCACTGCTCTTGCATCTGTAACCGGATCCGGACTTTCCTGTCCTACGTGTAACTGTAATGTTTCAAATTTTAACTCTCTATTCTCTCTTGTGATTTTTTCGCTCATTGGGTTGATCTCCTTTTTCTTCATAATTTTATCGTTATTTGTTGATACTGTCCGTTCTGTTTCGGATTCTATATCTTTTTATTCTGTAAATAATGGTGTTGAATAATATCTGTCACCTGAATCCGGAAGTAATGCTACGATTGTCTTACCTTTGTTCTCCGGACGTTTTGCCAGTTCGATGGCTCCTGCAAGTGCTGCTCCTGAAGAAATACCTACCAGAACTCCCTCTTTCTTTGCAAGAAGTTTGGCCGTTTCAAATGCTTCGTCTGCTTCTGCTTTGTAGATTTCGTCGTAGATCTTGGTATCCAATGTCTCTGGAACGAATCCTGCTCCGATTCCCTGAATCTTATGCGGACCTGCTTTTCCTTCTGAAAGTACCGGTGAAGAAGCCGGCTCCAATGCTACGATCTGAACTTCCGGTTTCTGCTCTTTTAAGTAAGCACCGATTCCGGAAAGTGTTCCGCCTGTTCCGACACCTGCGATCACGATATCGACTGCTCCGTCTGTATCGTTCCAGATCTCAGGACCTGTTGTCTTCTTGTGTGCTGCCGGGTTAGCAGGGTTTACAAATTGTCCCGGAACAAAGCTGTTTGGAATCTCTTTTGCAAGCTCATCTGCTTTTGCGATGGCTCCTTTCATTCCTTTGGCTCCTTCTGTCAGTACGATCTCTGCGCCGTAAGCTTTCAGGATGTTTCTTCTTTCCACACTCATCGTTTCTGGCATTGTCAGGATGATCCTGTATCCTTTTGCTGCTGCGATGGATGCAAGACCGATTCCTGTATTACCGGATGTTGGTTCAATGATCACAGAACCTTCTTTTAAGATTCCTTTTTCTTCCGCATCTTCGATCATTGCTTTTGCAATTCTGTCTTTGACGCTTCCTGCCGGATTGAGGTACTCAAGCTTTACAAGAAGTGTTGCTTCCAAACCAAGTTCTTTTTCTATGTTTACTACTTCCACCAGTGGTGTATTTCCGATCAGTCCTAATGTTCCTTTATAAATCTTTGACATTTTGCTTCCTACCTTTCCTACTTTTTCGGTATGTTTTCTTGATGAATTTACTATACTACCTTAATTCCTATTTGTCAACTATGTTTAGTATGTTTTTGTAATTTTTATTTTTCATGCGCGCAAGCGCAACAACATCGCATTCGTCCCCACATTCGCTTTTCTTTTGTCATTATCCTGCACGCTCCCTTCCGTTCTTTAAACTAAATAAAACCAATCCTTATATTTCCTATTGTTTCGATAGGTTTTATGGATTGGTTTTATTATATTACCGCTATGTCATATTTGTCAAGTATGTTTTACAGTTTTATCTGTATATCAAATCAATAACATTTAATATTCCATAATGCTCTGCAACCATCTTCAGCCCTTTTTTAATTTTTTCATGGCTATAATTCCCGGACAATAATTCATCTTCCGGCAGTTCATTTAGATATCCGTAAAATACAAGCGCTTTTTCTAAAGCTCCTTCTTTATTCACATCTACAAGTGTTAGTATTTCCTCTTCCATCTTCTTAATATTGTCTATACCACTTTGTCCGTTCGCAGCTTCTAAGATTTTTCTATTTTCACCTTTAATTGCTCCATCTGAAATATCTACAGGTGTACCTATATCCTTGTTTAATAATAATTTCACCATTGTTCTGATAACTTCATTATTCATTCTTATTATATAATCCTGCTCATACATATATTTCACTCCTCCGATTATTAAATCATTCCAAAACTGGATGTTCCGAAATTTTAATACTAGTGTATCTCCGAAAAATACTTTCTCTAAAATATTATACATCCCGGTATCTTCCCGTGTACACTTTTATATCACAAAAAGCTGTCTGGTTAGCATACCTTCATAACCTGACAGCTTTTTTATTTTTCTAATCTCTTATATTTTATTTTTCTGAAAACTTCTCTCTCCCATGTGGAAGCAGCCATGCTTCTTCATCCGGTCCCTTTGCAATGATCTGATGAATGTTTCCAGGATTGCAGTCAATGTGATAATGCTTTTTGATTGCCGCAAAATCTGTCGTATCCCCGAATCCCGGTGTCTGATACAGGTCTCTTGCATAAGCCCACAGATTATCATAATCTCTCAGACGCTTCTTATTCACACGAAAGATATTATGATAAGCCACATCGAATCTTGCCAGTGTTACATATAACCGGACATCCGATTCTGTAATCTTATCTCCGAACAGATATCTTCTGTCGGCCAGTCTTTCCTCCAACCAGTCCAGACGGTTGAATACGGTATGATAAGCTTCCTCATATGCCTCCTGGTTTCTCGCAAAACCTGCTTTGTACACTCCGTTATTCACTTCTTTGAATATGATGTCATTCAGGGCATCTATCTCTTCCCGCAATTCTTCCGGGTAAAGATCCGGAGCTCCCGGTTTGTGATATTTCTTCCATGCAGTCTCAAAATACAGTGTCAGATGGAAGTAATCGTTATTTACAACCTTTTTGGTCTTTAAGTCTACCAGTGCCGGTACGGTGAATCTTCCCTGATAATCCGGGTCTGCATTCAGATATACTTCGCTGATGTAATGAATTCCAAGTACCGGATCTACGTCACCTTCATCCAAGGTAAATGCCCAGTCGCTTCTTGATACATTCGGACGCTTTGGGTCTGCTTTTCCGACACTGATCACATCCTCCAGTCCCAGTAATTTTCTCACGATAATACTTCTGTGCGCCCACGGGCATACCGGTGCCCAGAGAAGTCTGTATCTTCCGGCTTCTACCGGGAGTTGTCCTTCTTCTTCTCCGAATGGTGTATCAAACCGGTTCTTCTGCCGTACGAATTTTCCACTTTTATCTACTTCTTTTCCAGTCCATTTATCTGATGATATTCTCATTCTTTTGTTCTCCTCTCGTATTCATTGTCTCCGAATCTATATCCGTCCGGCAGTCTACATTTTCTTTATCTGTTTTTATCCAAATGCTCATGTTCTAAATCTCCTGCTTATACACTAAGAACCTGCCCGCAGCAGGTTCTGTAACTAGATAGAATATTCCGGTTCCACCATACGGTTGATCTTTGCAAAGAACTCTCTCACACGATCACTCTTTGGATGATTGAACACTTCCTTCGGAGGTCCGTCCTCGATGATCTTACCATTCTCAAGGAAGATAACTCTTGTTGCAACATTCTTTACAAAGTTCATCTCATGAGATACTAAAAGCATTGTATATCCTTCATTCGCTGCCTTCTTGATCGTATCCAGTACTTCTCCTACAAGCTCCGGATCCAGTGCAGATGTCGGCTCATCAAGAAGTAACAGTTCCGGCTCCATTGCGAGTGCTCTTGCGATCGCAACTCTCTGCTGTTGTCCTCCGGATAAATGTGCCGGATAATGATTCGCCCATTCCAGAAGTCCTACGTTCTTAAGCTGTTCTCTTGCGATCTCTTCTGCTTTTTTCTTGTCCATTTTCTTTACGATGATCAGGCCTTCCATTACATTTTCCAATGCTGTCTTTTTGGAAAAGAGATTGAATCCCTGGAATACCATGCTGGTCTTTTTTCTAAGCTCTACCAGTGACTTTTTATCACTGCGTGCCAGATCTACGCTCAGGTCTCCGATGCTGATGCTTCCGCTTTCCGGCTTCTCTAACCTGTTCAGGCAGCGTAAGAATGTTGACTTTCCGGTTCCGGATGGTCCGATGATCGCTACAACATCACCTTTGTTGATGTTCAGGTCGATGCCGTTTAAGACCACGTTATTATTGAATTTTTTGGAAATATTTTTCACTTCAATCATTGGTTCAATGCCCCCTCATCTGTCTGTATTGCCGGTGCATTCTCCGGTATGCGGATCTTCTTCTCAATCAGTTTGATTCCCTGCTCTACGATGATCGTAATGATCCAATAAATGATCGCCAGAGATACATAGACTTCAAAGTAACGGTATGTACGTCCTGCGATGATCTTTCCTGCTGCCGTCATCTCTACAACCGCACAGACGAATGCAAGCGATGTTCCCTTGATCAGTCCGATAAAGGAGTTACCAAGTGAAGGTAATGCAACTACGATTGCTTCCGGAAGAATCACTCTTCGTAATGCCTGGAAATATGTCATGCCAAGTGCATTGGCTGCCTCGATCTGTCCCTTCGGTACAGATTCCAGTGAAGCTCTGATCACTTCTGCGTTGTATGCCGATTCATTAACTGCCAGTGCGATAAATGCATAGATGATCGGTGCCACGCCGTTGGCATTATAATTCGTTCCATATTTCAAATTGATGGCTTTTAAGATCATCGGGATTCCAAAGTATGTTACATACAACTGTACCAATACCGGAGTTCCACGGATCACTGAAATATACAGATTGGCAATCTGTTTTAACACCGGGATCTTCTTCATCTTGATCAGTGCCAGGATCAGACCTAAGATCAGGCTGACGATCATGGCTACCACTGCCAGTTCCAGTGTCACCGGCAGATAGGTTAACAGATCCGGTATCTGTGTAAATACCATCTTGATATCAAATAAATTACTCATGCTGATTCTTCCTTTCTGGATTCCAGACTGATGTTAGTTTGGTGTTTTTTCAAACTGATCATCTTCCGGAGCTGTATCCTGTCCGAAATATTTCTGGCTTAATTCTGTAAGTGTTCCATCTTTTTTCAGTTCTTTTAACTGCTCATCTACTTTGTCTCTGAGTTCTTCCTGATCTTTCGGGAAAATGTAATAAGCATAGCTGTTATCTGCGATTGCTTTTGCATCTTCATCAGAGATCTGATTAGCAACTACATCATAGTTGTATTCTTTCTGATATGCGTTGTACATTGCCACATCAATGATTGCAAGATCTGTTGTTCCATCTTCGATATGCTGTAATGTGATTGCTGTATCTGCATCAGTATAAGTAATGTCTATTTTCTTATCCGGATTCTTTTCATTCCAGCTCTCGATTGCTGTTGTAACACTGACACCGGACTGTCCTTCAAAGGATTTTCCTGCTGCATCTGCAAATGTTTTTACTTCCGGTGCACCTTTTTTGGTAATGAATACATATCCGATTTTGTCATATGGATAAGAGTACAGATAAGATTTCGCTCTTTCTTCATTGTATGAGAAGTTATTGACTCCGATCTGATAAGTTCCGCTTGTAACTCCGGAGAATACAGAAGGGATATCTGTTACTTCAATCTGAAGATCATATCCGTCTAAACGGTCAAAGACTTCTTTTAATACTTCGACATCATATCCTGTTGTCTCATTGTCATCCCCTACATAGGTATAAGGCTTTACATTCGCTCCGGTTCCTGCTTTTACTGTTACCGTCTTCGTTCCGCCGAAACTTTTGCTGTCACTTTTGGAAGATCCGGATCCTCCGGCACATCCGGTTGCCAGTACTCCAAGTGCTACAGTGATTGCTGCTATGCTTACCAGTTTATTTCTTTTCATAATATATTCTCCCTCTTTATACTTTGTTCGTTTCTCTGTTTTTCATCTGTATTTTCTGTTCGCTGCAGGTTACAGCTGTTTTTCCGTCATGATACACTGAAATGCTCCGGTTCCTGTAATCTGCTTTGGATCAGCCACATAACCAAGCTTTTCATAAAATCCAACTGCTTCGGTTCTGGAGTTGATAAAGATCTTTTTCACACCGCGTTCTGCAAACCACTCTTCTGCCGCAGTGATCGCCACTGCTCCATAATGCTGTCCGCGGTATTCCTTAAGTGTTGCGACTCTTTCAATCTTTCCGGTATTTTCATCCAGCTGATGCAGTCTGCAGGTCGATACCGGATGGATTCCATCCAGCACCAGTATGTATTCATCGCCTGCCTTATCTTCACCGAATTCCATCTCCAGTGACACACCAAATCCATTGCACATAGCTTCGGTCCTCACATAATGGACTCCTGCGAGCTGCCATTCTTTATCTTTCACACGGATTGCTTCCATCCCGTCTTCCTCCTGCTTATTTATGAATTATATTTCTGCTTTCCACTTATGCGCAGGATCTTTACTTAGTGCTTCTCTTCCGGTCGGCTGACTCCAGATGGTATCCCAGTCCGTCTCCTGTACAACGATGTCGTAATATACATTCTCCCAGTAATCCTCCGGTGCATGTGTAAGATCTTCTGATGCTGCAAAATCCTTGAAATATGTATTGTGCCTGAATGCCGGGATCTGATACAGATCTCTTGCATATGGCCACAGGTTCTTGTAATCTACCAGTCTGTGTACGCAAGGTCCGATATTTCTGGAATAGCTGTAGTCAAATCTTGCAAGTGTTGTATACAGGCGGATGTCACTGTCTGTAATGTAATCTCCGAATAAGAATCTCTGATTCTCCAGCCGTTTGTCCATTGCCTCAAGTCCTGCAAAAAATGTCTCATAACCATCTTTGAATGCCTGTAAACTTTCTGCGAACTGTGCACGGTATACAGCATTATTGACATTTTCAAACAACCATACATTCAGTTTGTCAATCTCTTCTCTCAATTCTTCCGGATATAGATCCGGCGCTCCTTTTTTATGTAACGGCTTAAATGCTGTCTCGAAATGATTCGTCAGATGATGGTAATCGTTATTTACTACTTTTTTCTCTTTGTAATCTACCAATGCCGGTACGGTAGTTCTTCCCTCATAATCATCATCTGCGTTGTAATATAATTCACTTAAGAACTGTGCTCCCGTCTCTTTGTTAATATGATCCGGTGAATTTACGAATTCCCATCCAAGAGGTTTTTCATAATCGCCCCAGTCTACAATCTCAACTTTGATTGCCTTATCAAGTCCAAGCAGTTCTCTTGCGATCGATGCCCTGTTGGACCAGTTGCATCCTTTGCCCCAGAATAAGATGTATCTGTCTGCTTCTACCGGATTCTCTCCTTCTCCGAATCCTTTGGTGAAATGATTCGGCTGTCTGTGAAAGTTACCATATTCATCTATTTCCTGACCAGATTCTGTAGGTCTGACTCTGATCTGTCTTCCGTTTACTTCATAATATTCATGTTCTGCCATCTTACGATTCCTGCCTTTCTGTATCGCTTTTCCATATCGCTGTTGTATATTTTCTTAATCCTGTTTTTCCGTTTTGAATTTATTACCCGGATCACTGCTGAGTCTGGCTCTGTTGTGCGGTGCTCCCCAGTATGCATCAAAGTCAATCTCATCCAAGAATCTTGCATTGAATGACTCGAATGTTCTTCCCTTTTTCTTATTATCCGGATTTGCAAAATCTTTAAAATATGTATTATTTTTAAATGCAGGTATCTGATACAGGTCTCTTGCATATCCCCACAGATTCTTGTACGTGAACAGTGGATGTTTGGTATGTCCGAGCTGATGTGTATAACGGATATCCAGTCTTGCGAGTGTTACATAAAGTCTTACATCACTGTCTGTTACATAATCTCCAAATAAGAATCTCTGGTTCTCCAGTCTTTCTTCCAACAGATCCATTGCTGCGTAGAAGGAATTGTATGCATCCCAGTAAGCTTCTTTTGATCTGCAGAAGGTTGTCTTGTATACTCCGTTGTTGATGTTATCGAACAGCCAGTAGTTCATCTCGTCGATCTCATTTCTTAACTCTTCCGGATACAGATCCGGCGCATTCTTTTTATGGAATGGTTTGAAATCTACTTCAAAATAATTAGTCAGCTTATGATAATCGTTATTTACTACTTTTCCTGTCTTTACATCGATCAGTGCAGGTACGGTAGTTCTTCCTGTATAATCATCGTCTGCTTTGTAATATGCTTCACTTAAGAACTGAATATCCAGAACCGGATCTACGTTATCTTTGTCATATACGAATTCCCATCCAAGGTTCTTTTCATGATCCGCATGATCTACCATATTTACGCTGATTGCTTCATCCAATCCAAGAAGTTCTCTTACAATAGAAGCTCTGTTAGACCAGTGGCAAAGCTTTGCCCACACCAGTCTGTATCTGCCCGCTTCTACCGGATTCTTTCCTTCTCCGAATCCTTCAGTGAAATGATTCGGCTGACGGACGAAATATCCATTCTCATCTACTTCTGAAACTGTCTCTACCGGACGAACTCTAATCTTTCTTCCATTTACTACTTCATAATCAAATTCTGCCATGTCACTGTCTCCTTTTTTCTGACTTTCTTCTATCTTTTCTTCTGTTTTATTCGAACAGATCTGTAGACAAATGCCGTTCTCCTTCTTATCGATACTGTATATTCTAAGCAAATTTCTCTGCTCTGTTGTTCGGTTCATTCCAGTAACTTTCATCCGGTCCAAGTCCTACGATCTGGTATGGGTTTTCTTCTTTGGTTCCGAGAAGTTCTTCTTGTTTGATCTTTTCGAAATCTGCAAATTCTTTATACTCCGGAATGCTGTATAATTCTTTTGCGTAATTCCAAAGGTTGTCATAATCCCTCAATGCCTTTCTGTTCAGTCTCTGTTTGAAATAATAGACTGCATCGAACCGGATCAAGATGTCGTATAATCGCTTGTCTTCCTCTGTAATCTCATTTCCTTCCAGGTATCTGTTGTCATTCAACAACTTTTCCAGATTATCGAGGATCTGAAATACATGATCATATGCTTTTTCATACGCTTCCTGCGTAACTGCTTCGCCGGCCGCTTTTATTTCTTTTTGTAATTCATCAATCAGTTTTACTGCCATTTTCGAACTCCTTTCATCGTGTCCGCCTATCTGGATATAATAAAAGCGGATACATCCTGATATCGTGTACCCGCTTCTTCTTATCTCTATCTTATCTCAGGTAACATGATATGCATGATTAACAAGCTGTATCCATCATCGACATCATACAGCAGCAACACATCATGTTCTTTTTGCTTGTTTCTACATATCTTCTTACCATCGCTTTGTTCTCCTTTTTTGTATTTTAGTTTTCCTATCTGTTTGATATGTTTTGTATTATATTCATATATTTCCTATTTGTCAACTATGTTTTGTGGATTTTATTTGTTTTTATTTTTGTACAATTTTAACGTGGTAAATTATTTTCTCTTAAAAATGAAGACAACAAGCGCAAAAAAGGGGATGTAAAAAAACTCAATCGAGTTTTTTACATCTCCTTTTCAAAAACACAGTACTATCCTATTACATAAAATGTCGTTCCGTCTTCATATTATAAATGACGTTTCTATACAGCCTGTGCCTTGCTTCCTTTTATCATTTCTACAAAATATGCATGCACACTTGTATCATCATTCAGTTCCGGATGAAACGCCGTTGCAAGCTGGCTGCCCTGTCTTGCGGCCACAACTTTTCCATCTACTACGGCAAGTATCTCTGCCTCTCCGTAGACATCGTCAATATACGGTGCACGGATGAATGTCATTGGAATCTTTCCAATTTCTTTCATCTCATCTTCTGTATAAAAGCTTCCAAGCTGTCTTCCATACGCATTCCGCTTTGCCAGAATATTCATCGTACCAAAACATGGAACTCCGTCTTCCACCCGCTCTGCCAAAAGGATCAGTCCGGCGCAGGTTCCGAATACCGGAAGCCCGTCTTCAATCTTCTGTTTCAATGTATCGTAAATGTCCAGTTCGATCAGAAGCTTTCTCATAACGGTACTTTCTCCACCCGGAAGGATCAGACCATCAAAGTGACGGTTCAGATCTTCTTTTTTCCGGATTTCAAAATGGTCCACGCCCAGGCGGTCCAGCATCTGTCCATGCTCTAAGAATGCTCCCTGCATTGCCAAGATTGCAATCGTCATCTTATTTTCCTCTTTCTGCCATTAATAATTCGATTTCCTGTTCGTTGATTCCCACCATTGCTTCGCCAAGATCTGTCGAAAGTTCAGCGATCAGTTTGGCATCTGTGTAGTTGGTAACTGCTTTCACAATAGAAGCCGCACGCTTTGCAGGATTACCAGATTTGAAGATTCCGGACCCTACGAATACACCTTCTGCTCCAAGCTGCATCATCAGTGCCGCATCTGCCGGTGTCGCAACTCCGCCTGCTGCAAAGTTTACGACCGGAAGCTTTCCATTTTCATGAACATATTCCACAAGATCAACCGGAACCTGTAACTGTTTTGCTGCTTCGAATAATTCGTCTGCTCTTAAGTTCTGGATGCGGCGGATCTCCGCATTCATGGCTCTCATATGACGTACTGCCTGTACAACATCTCCGGTTCCCGGCTCGCCTTTTGTACGGATCATGGATGCACCCTCTGCGATACGGCGGAGTGCCTCGCCGAGATCTCTTGCACCACATACAAATGGTACTTTGAACTCTTTTTTATTAATGTGGTAAATGTCATCTGCCGGTGAAAGCACTTCGCTTTCATCAATATAATCAATCTCGATTGCTTCCAGGATCTGCGCTTCTACAAAATGTCCGATTCTGCATTTTGCCATAACCGGAATGGATACCGCTTCCTGAATGCCGCGGATCATCTTCGGATCGCTCATGCGGGATACGCCGCCTGCTGCACGGATATCTGCCGGGATTCTTTCCAGTGCCATGACTGCACATGCACCTGCTTCTTCTGCGATCTTTGCCTGCTCCGGAGTTGTTACATCCATGATAACTCCGCCTTTTAACATCTGTGCCAGCTGCTTATTTAATTCATATCTGTTCTCTTTCATAATTCCTGTACCTTTCCTATCTGTTTTCTGTGAATTTTCTTTGAGTCTTATCATACGCTCATCTGGTATTTTTTAAACAGCCAGTTTTCATGTTTTTGTGCATGCCAATTTTGCATAAAAAAGACCTTTTGAAACCCAACGTTTTCAAAAGATCCTTTTTAGCCTTCTCTTTAATTAAAATCATTCTATTTCAAATGTCTTATTTTTCAAGCCCGAACGTTTCCACAACCACAATCCAGACACGATAACTAATAAACCTCCGCCTATCATTTCAACTTCATAGACTACATTTTCTTTAAAAGTTGTCATAACCGGAAGTGCCGAGCACACAATCGCAATCACGCAGATTACCAATTCCATATACCCAAGAAAGCATCCCCACTTTTTATTTTTTGTCATCTGATACAACCCAGGTTTATCAACCTTTTTCCGTTTAATTTTAATATATGCCGCAAACAAAAGAACATACGGAAACAACGATGTCAACGCGGTCATAGTAATTAATACATTGTAAATCGTTTCAACTGCCGGGAAAACTGCCACGCCTGCAAGCAGCAGAGAAACAAGTATCGCCTGAAATAAAATCGCCTTCTCCGGAATGTCATGCTCATTTTTCTTCGTAATCTTCTCCGGAAAGATTCCCGGTTCAGAATATCCAAACAACATCTTTGTCGGTTGCGCAATATACAGCACTACCGCTCCAAATATCGACAAAGTAATTCCAAATGCTACGATCTGAACAAAAAATTGAGGAACTTCCAGGAGATTGCAGGCAATTACTAATGCATCCAAAGTCCCTGTATACGCAAAGATTTCTGACGTCGGCATCAGCATTGTCATACATACCGAACCAATCACATATAATACGCAGATTGTTCCGGCAGCAATCATGATTGCTCTTGGATAATCTTTCTGAGGATTTTTCATTTCAGAAGCGAAGTTTGCTGTAAATTCAGCTCCTGTATACGCAAATGTAATTCCCGAAATTGCAACCAGCGAATTCATATTTAGCTTAGGGGTCAATGTTGCTATCGTATACTCAGATGCACTTGGTGCCTTTTTGAACACTACCACTGCCAGAATTGCCATACCAATCAGACACACCGTCGGTACCACCGAACCCAGCGCACCTACACTGGTAAAGTATTTTCCAAATTTCATACCACGCATACTCGCAAACGACAACGCCCAGAAAACAACCAACGACATAATCAATACTAGTATTTTGTTATCTGCAAGTTCTGGTTTCCCAATCATGTAAGTAAAATTGATTGAGAAAAATGTCAGAAAAGATGCATACCAGAAAATAAGTGCCGTCCAATGCATCCAGGATACTAAAAATCCATATTTTGTTCCGAATGCAATTTTAACCCAGTCATTCAGACCTCCATCTGTAGGATATGCTGTTGCCAGTTCCGCACACATCAGCGCCTGCGGCACAAAGAATATCAGCATAAATATGATCCACATCGGGATTGCTCCCAACCCCAGGCCAAAACTGTCTGAGGTTGATTTTGCAATCCAGCGGATTCCATAAAGGGCAGATACATTCATAAGCACAAGTTCCCAGAATGTAATACTTTTTTCTTTCAATCGCCTCGCCCCTTTTTAAATTCCATTTCTCTTTACTTTGTAGTCATAATCTCTGTGGAATACATGTTCATCATTAATTGATGCATCCATGTGTCCGGTAATATAGAAGTTATCTTTATCAGCAGTCTGAGTAACAACGATATCACAATCTGTCAGCCATCCATCACGGCCGTTCTTCATCTTCTGCGTAATAGTATATTTGGCTGACAACGGATCTTTGTTGCTCATCGTCAGTTCTCTCTTGAGGTTATGTTCTACTACCGTTCCAATATCATCAAAGCGATAGATACCCTCTCCAAACACTCCACCAACACCGTTTGTAATAGATGTCCATGAATCCGTGAGCAGATCATACTCAATTGTACGGTCTACACGACCAGGTGATAATGTTGTCATCGGAGTAAGCGGCGCACATCTGGCTTCCATATTCGGACCTTCCGCATCTTTTCCTGAGAACATCGGTAATGCAAATTTAGCAGTAGACAGATCCAGTTTTAATGTTGCAAGCTCCGGTGATGGCCAGATCATTGGCCAGAATGAGTTTGCAATAGAAAGTCTGATTCTGTGTCCTTTCGGGAAGTTATGTCCACACACATCCAACTGTACTTTTGCTTTATATGTCTTACCTTCTTCAAGGTATACCACCTTATCATGCCCCTCTAAATGCGTCAGATTCATAAGTCCATAAGAAACTCTTGTTGAAGCTCCATCCGGATGGATATCACTCAGCTGAGCATACATAAATGCATTTGGCTTATCGCAGGTAAACTCTACCTCAAATTCCGGATATCCAAGAATCTCTACTTCTTCCTCTAATATATCCGAATCAAATACCATTGCCATTCCATCATCTACTCTCATGTCTGCCGGAGACTCCCCGAGAACACCTGCTCCCATCCACTCATTTGCCAGGAGTCCGTGATTTGGAAGTGTGCAAAGATCTACGATTTCTTTCTTTGTATTTGCTTCATCCTGAAGATGTCCGTATGTCATAGAAAGTGTTTTCATAGCAACATCTTTTGACGGCCATCCGTCCAATGCAACCCAGCGTCCATCACTAAGCGGATGTACAGTTTCTGGTTCCATGCTGTCTTCCAACCACACCTGTACCATCGGGCAGTCTAATGTGTCGTTATCAACACCTTTCAGCCATTTATCCCACCATTTTGTAGCTTCACCAAGGAAATCAATTGCCGGCTGAGGCATTCCGTCATGAGCAAATACATGTGCCCAAGGTCCGATCAGTGCTTTTCTCGGAACACTTAATCCTTCCATCAAAGTTAATACACTGTTTGTATAAGAATCAGCCCATCCATCCAGTGCAAATACAGGAACTTTAATATCGTCATAATTCACACTTACAGAGCCGTGTTTCCAGTAATCATCTCTTGTCTGATGTTCCATCCAGTTAGCCGGCCAAAGTGGCATTTCCTCCAAACGTTTAACAGACTCTTCTTTCCATGTATCCGGTTTGATCTCCGAATCAATCGCGCGGCACATGTATGCCAGCATAATATTGCCCCACCAGAAGTTATCATTCAACAGGCATCCACCTTTATAATGAATATCCTGTGTATATCTGTCATCAACAAATCCTACACAGATGATCGCTCTTAATCCTTTTGGCTGTCTTGCCGCAACCTGCAATGAGTTAAACCCACTCCATGATTTTCCCATCATTCCGACATTTCCGTCACACCATGGCTGCTCGGCAATCCATTCGATGCATTCTACCGCATCATCCTGTTCCTGTTTCAGGTATTCATCATAGAAACACTGGTCAGACTCTCCTGCTCCACGCATATCTACGCGAACTACGTTATATCCCATACCTGCAAAGAAACCATACATCGGTTCATCTCTTCCACGCATTCCATCTCTCTTACGATACGGCTGTGTCTCAAATATTGTAGGAACCGGTTTATCTGTCTTAGGATGCCAAACACGCGCCGAAAGGCGGCAGCCATCAGACATTGTAATCCATTCGTTCTCGATCACATCCCACTCGTAAGGAAATTCATCTCGCGCCATTACTCTTTTTACTGTTGATTCTACTTTAGCCATAATTTAACCCTCCTTCTTTTTTATTATGCTTCTGTAGCATCTGCTTTTTTCTTTCCATACTTTTTTGTCCAGATAATCGCAACGATTAATCCAATCACGCCCATCGCGATCATATACAGGAAATTCAGGTGATATCCCTGATATCCCGGATAAGTATCTAACAATTTACCTGCGATTGTATAACTCAAAACTTCCGGCAAATATCCAAATGTGGACGCCATACCAATTGCAACTCCTCCTAATTCCACCGGAATACCACCTTCTGAAATAAACGAGAAGTACAGACCAAAGTTTATAAACATACCTGCATATACCAGCACACAAGCCGCCACAACCAATATCATTCTGCTATCCGAAGCCATTTTGCCTGTAACGTCCATGATAACCACACCGGCGATCATCAAAATATAACCAACAATCATTGTATGGCTTCTTCCGAATTTATCTCCGGAAAATCCACCAAGTGTTGCCGCAAACGGACGGATGTACTGAGACATAACCGTTAAGATTGCTGCGATCACAGCTGTAACTCCGATGATATTACTTGCATAAGGAGTAAAATAATATGATGACATATTAAAAGTATAACTTGTGTACATCATGATAATAATCAACCACATAACCGGCATCTTTAACACTCTGATAATATCTTTAAATGAAACAGTGCTTGAAGTTCCGTCTTCTTTAACGGTCTCAGGCTCCTTCAACAGGAAAATAAAGATAATACCTACAATCAACGGTGCCAACGAATAGAACCAGATAATTCCTTTAATTCCGAGAGTCGGCATTGCCTTTCTCTGAAAAATTCCAAAAATCGCTGTTGCCACTGCAAGATGTGCCGCATTGAATACACCTCGCCCACCTTCAAAGGTTCCATAAGCACGGCTTTGTTCCTCCTCAGTTGCCTGGATTCTGACAATCTTCATAAGCGCAGGCCAGAAAGTCAAAAGAGATGTAACACCCCATAATCCATAGATCACTACCAATGCATAGAAATTATTAACAAACAAATGAAGCAATCCACCCAAACCAGTTGCAATCATCGAAAAAATAAGCAGTTTTTTCGCTTTGATTTTATCGGCCAATACTCCACCGATAATATAAGAAAATACACCCAACACGCCGTAAGCACTTCCTAAAAGTCCCATCTGCGTATTAGTCAAGTGATACATTGCCTGATACGTATCATAGTAATATGATCGAAAATATGGCAATCCATAAATAATTGAGCCGGCAAAAGATAACAAAAGAATGGTTCCTATATTCTTCTTGTATCCTACTTTTGCTTCCTTAGACATAATCTCCTCGCCTCCATTCAGCTTTATAACGTTTTATGAGTACTCTTTTCATTAATAATTATTGCACATTGATAATCTATTCACAAATTTATCTAGTTTCTTCATTCGACAATAATTTTTACTATTATTTTCATTATACGAAAATTCTATTTAGAAACCGCAGCATCTGTCTATTACTTTTCCTATTTTTTATCTATTTTCATACATTTTTTTCATATTACAAAAATTGTATGAAAATAGATAAAAATAATTCGCATTAAATTTATTGAATTTAAAGCATCTTCCTTTACGATGGAGTAAAATAAAAGAAAAAACTTTGTCGCAAAGGAAGAAAAATGAACAGAGAACAGGAAAGAGCCAAAAGAAGACCTGAAAAGAATCCAGTTGTTGAATACAATAAGATTCAAAATAAATATTACCCAGAGTTATTTGCCAAATTTGCTGAGGTGAATGATCCGCGAAATCAAAGTTATATTGAATATCCAGTGAGGGTTATGCTTGGAACCATGTACTACAAATGCATAAGCGGAATTTCAAGTATGCAGGAAATGACACTGAAATTTAATGATGATGCAGTTGTAGAAAATCTCTACTCATTCATGAGTGAAGAAAAGAAGGAGTATCTTCCTCATGGTGTTATAGAGAATGAATTTTTGGCAAGACTGAACCCAGAGGAACTGGAAAAAATACAGAAAGATATTGCTTATTCTATGATCCGTAGAAAAACATTTGATGATGCCAGGGTGTTGAAAAGGTGGCAGATCATTATTGACGCCACAGAACTGGATGAGGGATATCAGAAAAAGAATGAATATTACCTGAGTCGCTGCTATAACCGTGGAGAAGCAGATGAATTTACGAAGTATCACAGAAGCGTGCTCGAAGCAAAACTTTATCTGGGGAATAACCTTGTATGCAGTATAGCATCTGAAGCGATCCAGAATTCTGAGGAATATATCAATCAGAGTGAAAAAAAAATAAAACAGGACTGTGAAAGTAAAGCATTTATCAGAGTTGCAGAAAAGATTAAGAAACAGTTTCCGAGACTTCCGATCATTATAACGGCAGATGGGTTGTATGTCAGTCAGAAAGTTATACAGACCTGCACAGATAACAGCTGGAATTATATCATCCGTTATAAAAAGGGAAGTGCATCATCCATAGCCAAAGAATATCAGTCATTGCCGGAAAAAGAAAAGATAGGTTCAGAAATAGAATATCAGAATCAGATTATGTTTCAGAATACAGATGTAAATCTGACATATTATACAGAAAAGAAGATTAAACCAGATGAAAAAAAAGAAACAACAGAGTTTGCATGGATTGCAGACATTACAATCACAAAAAACAATGCCAGAAAAATAGTAAATGCGGGAAGAAACAGATGGAAGATAGAAAATCAGGGATTCAACCGGCAGAAGCATTGGCGGGGGAATATAGAGCATGCATGCAGCTGGAATGAACAGGCACAAAAGAACCATTATCTGATGGAGCAGATAGCAGATTTCATAAAGCAGCTTTATGAATATTATTACCTGAAGAAAAATGAAATAAATTTACCTTTCAAAACTAACAAAAATTTTGCCTAGTAGCATTTTTTATCAGAATATGTTAGAATCTTTTTATACTTTTTAGTTTTTATCAACTAACATTATCAAAAAACATCAAGGAGGGATAATATGGATTCTTGCGATTTTTACACAACACTTGGCAAAAAGCTTCGGGCAAGACGCCGGACCAAACACATGACCTTAAGTGATCTCTCCAAAAAATTGAACAAAAGCGTTGCCACGATTTCCAAATACGAAAAAGGAGAGGTTCTCATAAGTATTGACACTCTGGTAGACATTTGTCAGATTCTGAATATCGACATAGCCTCTCTGCTCCCCATAACTTCAACCGATAAAAGCGCAGCCGAAATTGCAAGGTACCAGAATTATTTTTCTGACAAACTTTATCTTTATTGGTTTAACGGAGAAAAGAACTGCTTGCAGAAGGCAGTTCTGGAAAATAAGAATTTGTCATTAACTGCTACGATGTATTACGATGTCGATGACATATCCAACTACTACGAAGCGAATTATATTTACGAAGGCGATATTACCTACAGCGATACATTTACGGTTTTTATCCTTGTAAATACAAAGCCGCCTTTTGACATTCTGACGTTGCGTCTTCCGTCAATCGGCATTAATTCCATGCACGTTGTCGGTCTGATTTCCACGATTACGTACTTTTATCAGAGTATCGCCATGAAAGTGATTGCCAGCGAAAATCCGCTACCGCTTAATGATGAATTGAAAAATGCTCTTCACATTTCTTCAGATGAATTAAAGAATATCAAACGTACAAACTTTTTCTTTGCACAATAGTCAACAAAAATAGTCTACGCCTATTCAACTCCCCTGCCCCTCGTTCGATGGCACTGAAAAAGTAGATTATACCGTTCTATATTTGGTACAATGTATCTATCAAATATAGGCGGTGTTTTTATAATCGAACAACAACAGAAATTGGTGCTAAATCTCTACATGGAAATATATGAATTAATAATCCCAAAAGATAATCTTCTCCGGCAGATAAAAGAATTGGTTGATTTTAGCTTTATTTATGATGCATTGCTTGCTAATTATTGTCTGGATAACGGAGGAAATGCAGTTCCACCTATCCGAATATTTAAATATCTTCTTTTGAAATCAATTTACGATTTATCAGATATTGATCTGGTTGAACGTTCTAAATACGATATGTCTTTTAAATATTTTTTGGACATGGCTCCAGAAGATGAAGTTATAAATCCAAGTTCATTGACAAAATTTCGGAAGTTACGTTTAAAGGATATGAATCTTTTGGATATGCTGATTGCCAAAACAGTTCAGTTAACATTAGAAAAAGGAATTATTAAGTCAAAATACATTATTATGGATGCAACGCATACAAAATCAAAATACAATCAAAAGACTCCCCCGTCAAGTACTCCAGGAACAATCAAAAAAACTGCGCCGTAGCATCTATGAAATTGATGAAACAATGAAAGAAAAATTTCCTGATAAAAACACAGATGATTCTTTAGAAAAAGAACTAAAATACTGTAAACAGCTTATTGATGTTATAAAAGGAAATGAAGAAATTTGCAGTTATCCAAAAGTGCAGGAAAAATTAAAATCTACTAGAAGAATCTGTCACTGATGACATGGAACATTTAGAAACTTCAAAGGATGAAGATGCAAAAACTGGTCATAAGACAGCCGATACTTCATTTTGGGGATGTAAAACACACATAGCAATGACAGAAGAACGGATCATCACAGCTGCCACAATCACCAGCGGCGAAAAAATAGATGGCAAAGAACTGCCAAAACTTGTACAAAAAAGTAAAGCTGCTGGGATACAGATTGAATCAGTCATTGGAGATATGGCTTATTCTGAAAAGACAAATATCGAGGCGGCAAAAAAAGGTGGTTATGAACTGATAGCAAAATTAAATCCGGTTATTACACAAGGTAACCGAAGAAAGGAAGATGTGTTTGAATTTAATAAAGATGCCGTCGCATCTATCGAAGTTTCAACCAATGGCGAACTGCTATCCTTTCTTCCTTTGGTTACGACCCTTTGAAATACCCTGAATGCAACTATCAAATGGAATTTTTAGAACTCTATTACAACCACCAACGCGTATCCCTCCAAGAACTTTACGAGAAATCCATGTCCAAATCTCGTGGAAAGCGTTCTTCTGCATAATTCTTTTTCGATTATCTGTGTTATAATCCTCTAAAGGAGGAACATTACCATGAAATCTAACATTGAGGAATTACGCAAAAAAATATAAATAATCCACCTGAAGGAATGACATCTATGGACATTCGCAACATGAGCGAAGATGATCTTCTGGATATGGATTATTTCTTAAATGAAGATAATCTGTTTGATGACGAGGCTGGTGTAGAAGGTTTTTACATCTTCTAAATCGGTGTCGTTCTATCTGTGTGCCCGCCTCTGTGCGGGCTATTTTCGTTCAATGGTTCGCCCAAAATCGAACTTTCCTATAAAATAAAAAATACAGCAGACTTTTGCCTGCTGTACATTTTCTTGTTTTTTATTCATTTACATTTACAGATCCAGCTTGCCGCACTTCTCTTCATGATTATTTACCAAATCTGCAAGTGTCACACTATCCACATACTGGTCGATTACTTTCTTAAGTCCTTCCCAGAACTCAAGTGTGGAACACTGATCCTGTCTCTCGCAGCGATTCGGCACGTCATCCAGACACGCAATCGGCGCAAGGCTTCCTTCCGTTGTACGGATAATATCTCCGGCTGTATATTCTTCCGGCTCTTTCGCCAGCATATAACCACCGTTATTGCCACGATAACTTCTTACATATCCGGCCTTTGTCAGCATCGGCATAATCTGTTCCATATATTTTAATGTAATTCCCTGTCTTGCCGATATGTCTTTCAGACGAATATATTCCCCATTTGCATTCTCTGCCAGATCAATCATAATTCTCAGTGCATATCTGCCCTTTGTTGATATCTTCATAGTACTTCACCTTTCATCCGGGTCTCTTCTCCCGGTTCATCTCCTACTTAATTACTATGATATCACATTTTTTGACAAATGCCAATCCTCCGAACCATTCGTCCGTTATCCTTTTTCGCCTTTTTTAATCCTGGAATGTCTTCAAAGCATCAATTGTTCTCTGAATCAGATCTTCCAGTGTCCATCCAAGCATATCCGCTCCGCGTTCGATGACTTCTCTGGAACATCCTGCTGCGAAATTCTTGCTCTTGTATTTTTTCTTTACAGACTTTAATGTCAGATCCTGTACACTTTTTGACGGACGCATCAATACAACAGCTCCGATCAGACCCGTCAGCTCGTCAACCGCATACAATATTTTTTCCATCTCGTGCTCCGGTTTGATATCCACTGTAATCGCATAGCCGTGACTCGCCGTTGCATAGATGATCTTCTCATCAATTCCCCGTTCTTTCATGATCTCCTGCGATTTGATACAGTGTTCTTCCGGATATTTTTCAAAATCCAGATCATGTAAAAGTCCTACGATTCCCCAGAAATCTTCCTCATCCGCAAACCCGAGCTCTCTTGCAAAATAACGCATCGTATTTTCTACTGTCTTTGCATGCAGGAGATGAAATTCATCCTGGTTATATTCGGTTAATAATTCCCATGCTTCTTCTCTTGTCATATGGCAGTCCTCCGTTTATTTCATGTTATTTTTGTGTTCCTTTATTATATGAACATAGTTTTCTTTCTTTTCCTATATGTTTTATATGGTATCACAGAACTGCCATTTGTCAATCAGATATTGGATCTACTTTATTTTATACTGAGAATACATTGCAATGGAATCACTTAGTTTTTGCCAGAAATTTTTTGTAACTGCTATCAATCGCAAATGCTCCAAGCGGTGCAGTCAGTACAATTGCAAGCACTGCTACCGTCAGAACCACATCGCCACACGCAAATCCAAGCGTCAGTGGAATTCCTCCGATTGCAGCCTGTACAGTTGCTTTCGGTGTGTATGCCATCATCGTAAATAACTTTTCTTTTCCATTCATATCCGTTCCAAGCAGACATACAAAGACCCCTGTCATTCGGAAGATCAGTGCGCCACAGATTAAAACGACTGCCTTGAGTCCTACATGAGATAGATATCCGATATTTACAGTCGCACCAACCAGTACGAATAAGAATACCTCCGCTGCCACCCACATCTTTCCACATTTTACTGCAATCCTTTTTGCAGCCACTTCCCTGTATTTCTGTAAGCCCACTCCCAGAAACATCACTGCAATTAACGCCGAGAACGTAATTGCAGTTGTCATATGATCTTCTGCCACTACCAGTAAAAATGAAATACTAAGTAAGATTAATACCTTTACGGTATCCCGGATATGTACTTTCTCAAAATACCGTGCAAGAAGCCATCCGGCAAGTAATCCAATGATCATTCCCAGGATAATAGATATCGGAATATTCAGGAAACTCATAACCGATACGCTTTTTCCCTGCATAATCCCTGAAAAGGTCGTAAATAATACGATGACATATACATCATCTACCGAAGCGCCCGCAAGAATCAACTGTGGGATTCCTTTTTCCGTTCCATAGCCTTCTTCCATCAATCTTACCATACGCGGCACGACAACCGCCGGTGAAACCGCCGCAAGTACAGATCCTAATATTGCCGCTTCCAGCACAGAAAGTCCCAGTAACCTTGGTGCCAGCACTAACATTCCCAACAGCTCAAAACTCGCCGGTACAAAGCACATCATTACCGCCGGACGCCCGATTTTTTTCAAACCGGAAATGTCAAGCCCTAATCCGGCCCTCATCAGAATAATGATCAGTGCCATCTTCCTAAGTTCCGATGAAATATTTAACAGATTTTCATCCAGAAGATTCAGCACATACGGTCCCAGAACGATACCGGTGAGAAGCATTCCCAGAAGCCCCGGCAGTTTTAATTTTTTACAGATCCAGCTCATCCCCATACCACAGAGCAGGATCAGCGCAACGCTTAGTAACATTTTATATTCCTCCTTATCTACAGAATCTGCCACTGGCAGTTTCTTTCAACCGCATAGCGATCTATAAACGCAGAAAAAGCTGAGACTTTCTGCGTCATTATTCGCAGAAGTCATCAGCTTTATAAGCGGTTCTAGTATGATCACTAAGGGAGAACTTCATTCCCTCCTAAAAGTTATAACATACCTGTATGGTATTTTGCAACTGTAGTTTCAATTTTAATGCCTGTCCATCTCCTTATCACCGTCATTTTCTTTCTTAAACCAAGATAACAGATCTCTCCTCATCAGCTTTTCCATCAGGTTCAGATTCGGATCGGAATGCTCCAGTTCTCTGGAATAACGATATACGGTATCTATCACATCCTCCATCTCCAGTGTCTTCTCATTCTTCAGCCACTGTGCCAGCAGAAGTTCGTGGATCAAAAGTACACTGACAACCGCCATCTGTACCTTCACATATCCCTCTCCATCATAGACTGCACCGCAGAAATAGGTGCTGATGAAATATACCAGGAGCTGTTCATACTGGATCTCATAGTCCGGCATATATGTGTTCAGCCACGTGTGGAATTCTCGTTTATTCTTTGTATACTGTTCTTTGTACTTTGTACATTGTTCTTCACTTCCACTACAGACGGCATCTCCGTAAAGCAAGCTCTCCGCCTCCAGAAGATACGGTTCCCAGTCATCCCGTAACCGTTCCATCAGATATTGATTCTGGAACATTTTCTTAATAAATGCATAGTCTTCATCTTCTGATAATTTTGCTTCAACGAATTGCGCCGCCTTCTCCGTCTGATATTTTTCAAATACATCATCAATGGAAAAGATATCTTCTCTTTTAATCCGCACCTGCAAGTCATGTGCGATCGCCAGCACCAGACCAACCCGCAGATCCAGTCTCTTACTTCTGTCCTGAAGGATATTGATCATCACTTTTCTTGCATCTACCAATTTTGAATACAAGAATGGATCAAAATCATCATATTCTTCTTCCTTGTTGCTTTCATATGTCAGAAAGCGCACCGGTTCCTTTTTACCAAGCAGAATTCTTGCCACCTCCGGACAGGATACAGACAACGTCATCTCTCGGACATCTTCAAATTCTTCTACGTGTCTTGGATACATCTTACAAGTCCGGCACAGACTTTTTTCACCGAGTGCTGTATACATATCACAGAGATTTTCATCATTTAAAAAGGCACAGCGCTTATTCTTGTCCTGCTTAAAGGTTCCTTCTTTCCAGTTAATGGACTTTCTTAATCTTTTTCTAAATGATCCGGTTACTTTCTTATATTTTTTCAACGCTGCTTCGTCCGCCACAATCTGCCAGCCGGCGCAGCATGTATCTTCACATTCGCCTGCAATACAGGAAAATTCATGGTAATAATCCGGGATTGTATATAACATTGATTCTTCCTCCAGTTTTTATACAAAATCAATTCAACTTTGAGCATTATACCACATAATTTTTGTTAGAGGACAGAACATTTTTAGTTTGGTATAAAAATCCCCCGGGCTCTTTAGGAGGAATCGCCCGGGGGAAAACTGCATAACTTACATTAGTATAAAAGGGTTCTCAAGGATTTACTGTAATTATTATCCTAATTATTTAATAAAGCTTACATGCTTACAAATCTCTTCTGTAGCAGCATCTTTCTTCTTATTGTATTCAATCTTTCTTTCTTCAAAGAGGTTGTCTCCGTTTGCATCGATAGAAACAATCAGTGGTCCGAATTCTTTTACGCGGCAGTTCCAGAGTGTCTCTGGCATTCCGAGATCTCTCCACTCAGCTCTTACGATCTCTTCTACTTCTGTAGCAGCTACTACAGCGTTACCTGCAGGGAATACGCAGTGGATTGCTCCGAATTCTTTACATGCACGCTCTGTATTTTCTTTCATACCACCTTTACCGATGATCACACGTACACCAGTTTCTTTTACGAATTCGTACTCGAATTTTTCCATTCTCATACTTGTTGTCGGTCCTACAGATACCATTTCGAATTTGTCATTTTCCAGTGGACGGATGATCGGTCCTGCATGAAAGATTGCGTTGTTTCTTACATCTACAGGAAGTTCTCTTCCTTCTTCTACCAGACGGCGGTGTGCAACGTCACGACATGTTGTCATGCTTCCGTTCAGATATACGATGTCACCGATCTTGATATCTTTTAAGTCTTCTGCTGAAATAGGTGTTGTTAAGATTTTTTTACCGTTCTTTACTTCTACCATTATAATTCTACCCCCGTATGTGTTGTGATTGTGTAGTTCAGGTCCTTATCAAATACAATATGTCCTCTTCTGTGGCTCCAGCATCCTACGTTAACAGCTACACCGATTGTAGATGGGTGACGTGCTGTATTCTCGATGTTAACGCCCATTACAGAATATTTTCCGCCCATACCCTGTGGTCCAAGGCCGATTGCATTGATTCCGTCTTCGAGAAGAGTCTCCATCTTAGCTGCTCTTTCGTTCTCATTGTGTGATCCGATCGGACGCATCAGTGCTTTCTTAGAAAGAAGTGCTGCTGTCTCAACAGATGTTGCCACACCTACGCCAACGAGAAGCGGAGGGCAGGCATTCAATCCGTATGTTGTCATAACGTCCATAACGAACTTTGTAACTCCTTCGTATCCTTCACCCGGCATCAGAACCATAGCTTTTCCAGGAAGAGTACATCCGCCCCCTGCCATGTATGTATAGATCTCACATTTGTCTGAGTTCGGAACGATATCCCAGAATACAGTCGGTGTTCCTTTTCCTACGTTCTTTCCTGTGTTGTATTCATCAAATGTCTCTACACTGTTGTGACGGAGAGGTGCTTCAAATGTTGCTTTCACAACAGCGTCTTTCAGAAGTCCTTCCAGTTCGTCGATAAGTGGGAATTTTGTTCCACATTTTACCCAGAACTGTAATACACCTGTATCCTGACAGCTTGGTCTGTTCAGTTTTACAGCAAGTTCCTGGTTCTTGAACATGGTGTCATAAATTACCTTTGAAAGCGGGCTGTCTTCTTTCTCACGCAGCTCTGTTAATTTTTCAATGACATCATCCGGCAGTTTCTTTGCGATATGTGCAATAAATTTTGCCATATAATCTGTAAGTTGTGTTACCTGTTGTTCTTTAGACATTTTCATATCCTCCTTGAAATTCTATTAAAAATTTTTAGTTCCTATCTATATTCCCACAACAGTATTGTGATGAAAGACAGCGAAAACTTTTATCACAAACTGTCATGAGAGGTATGTCTGCTTACATCTTCCGTTTTTATGGAGATTAGAGGTCAAATACTTCCTTATGTTTATGGGAAGAATGGATAGAAGATTGGAAGCAAGATCATACTTACTATGGTTGCTACTACGATCATAGGAATACCTGCTTTCGCATAATCCTTGAACGTATATCCTCCTGCCGTTACTACCATGGTGTTGGCCGGCATTCCGATTGGTGTTGCAAATGCACAGGATCCTCCGATTACACATGCCATCAGTACGGCACTTGGATCTGCACCCATGCCCTGTGCGATGGATACTCCGATCGGAGCCATCAGTGCTGTCGTTGCTGTGTTTGACATAAAGTTTGTCATGATACAGCAGAGCATGAAGATTACAAATGTTAATATGTATGGTGAAGGGTTATCTCCCAGCATTCCGATTACTTTATCTGCGATCAGTTCTCCGGCACCGGTTGCTTCCAGTGCAGACGCAAGGGAAAGCGTACCTCCGAATAAGAAGATCGTCTTCAAGTCGATGGAAAGAAGCGCGTCTTTCTCACTGATAACGCCTGTAACGATCAGTGCAAGTGCTCCCACACATCCTATGACACATAACTTAATACCAATCTGATCTTCAAAAATCATTCCCAGAAGTGTTAATAACAGGATGATCAGTGAAAGGGTCTGTTTCCACTTTGGAACATTGCTGAAATCTTTTGTCTCATCAAAGATTCCCTCACCGCTTGTGTCCACTTTATCCGGCAGGAATTTGTATCCGAACAGTGCGAAGAAAATAATTCCTACGACCAAAATTGGAAGACCTACTTTCGCATAATCGAAGAATCCGAATTTTAATCCGATCTTCTCCATAGATGACTGTGCGATCATGTTACCAGGTGCACCGATCAGTGAAAGGTTACCTCCCATGGCTGCTGCAAATACCAGCGGCATTAACAGTCTTGATCTTGAATATCCTGATTTTGCAGCAATACCGATAACTACCGGAATGAGGATTGCGGCTGTTCCTGTGTTGGAAAGGAAGCCACTCATCACTCCGACGATCACCATGATCGCAATGATCAGCTGCCTTTCTGTCTTGGCAAAATGTGTAACCACTCCTCCGATCTTGTTCGCCATTCCCGTCTCAAACAGTGCTCCACCGACAATGAACATTGCAACAAATAAGATTACATTGCTGTCGATGAATCCCGAGAATGCAGTCTGCCAGTCCAATACCCCTGTGACTACCAGTCCTACACAGACAATCATCGATGTTACCCCAAGCGGAATCTTTTCAAGCATGAACATGATGATTGCAAATGCCAGAAACAGTAATGTAATTGTTATCTGACTCATCTTCATTACCTCCTTGTAATTATTTCGTTCGATTTCTCGGATACGTTTTTGTTTGATCTTTGATGTATGATATTTGATTTTGTATCCAAATCTTGATTATAAAATACTCCTTAATAATAAAAATGTCAATAGGTATTTATAGATTTTGGCATATGTTATAAAACTGTATATCGTCTTTTGTTCAAAATCACCATATTCAGCGTTTTTTGTATTGAAAGGACCTGACACAGGCAACTTTTCTTGCATACTTAGACAAAAAAAGTGCATTGTTATTCACCACAAAGGTAAATAACAACGCACTAATTATTTATAATATGTAAGCATATCATCCCGGCTCCGCATAATATGATCATACATCGCCTTCTGTGCTTCCTTCTGATCATGAGCCTTGATTGCTCTCCATATCCTTTCATGTTCTTTAATCGACACTTTCGCATAATCCTCTTCTGATACCATGCTGCCCATAGACAGACCATTCCATAATTCAGAAATCATATTTTTCATCTTCTGGTTACCTGCCGCAGACCAGATCTCATGATGAAATGCACGGTTCAGATCTGTATATTGCTTTAAATTGCCTTCCTTCAGAGCCTCTTCTGCTTCTTCGTACACGGATTCTATCTCCGATATGTCCGTCTCCGGCTCTGCTGCAAGCGATGCTGCCGCACTTTCTAAAATTGCACGAAGTTGATAATGTTCTTTAATATAAGTTTCCGTAATTCCAAGTACTACAGCTCCTTTGTTCTTGCGCAACTGTATTAACCCATCTCTTGCAAGTATCTGAAATGCCTCTCTTACCGGCATCGCCGATACATTTAACTGTGTGGCTACACTTTCCAGTGAAAGGACTTCTCCTTCTTTCATCTGCCTGGACAAGATTGCCTTCCTAAGTTCTGCCGCTACCTTTTCCTTGGCCGACGGCATCTTAATTGGTTTTAATCCATTCATTCATTCATCCCTCTCTCTTCATTGACCGCTCTTGCAAGCAATTTAAAATATACATCCAGAGATTTTTCTACTTTCTTCAGTTCCCCATTTTCTAAAAGTTCTGTCATCTTATCCTTTTCTTCTTTTATCTTATCTGCATAATGTCCCGTTGATAATGCAAAACGGATATAGCTGTCACTGGCATTTCTTAAAAGTCTTTTGATATACTCATTTTCCACCAGATCACACATGGCTTCTGCAGGCTGTACCTCTCCTGACAATCCCGATGTCATAAGCAACTCTTCCAACTGCGCAGTCTTTCCACTATGTTTCAGACTGTTCAATGCCTTCTTTGTCATCTCCGAAATCATACTGTAGATCAGACATATCTGTTCTTTATCCAATTCTGTCACAGTAATTCTTCTGGTTGCAAGGCGGATAATTAACCCTTGATTTTCCAGGATCTGGAAAGCTTCCCGGATTGGAATTCTGGAAGCTTCAAACGCTTCTGCCAGTTCTTCTTGTTTTAACTGACTTCCTCCGGGAATTCTTCCGGACAATATTTCATCAGCGATCTGTTCCGCCATATAGTCGCTCAATCTTTTTTCTGATATATCTTTCATAATTTTCCCCTTGATTTAAAACCTTATAACAATAATGTATCCAAAATCAAGGAAAATGTAAAGAGTTATTTTTTCGTTTTCTAATATTTTGGGCTGCATATTCCACGAAAAAATCATAATATTTTACAAATATTTCTTCATATCCTGAATCAGTTTTTCACATGTCTTTTCAAATTTCTTTGCAAGTGAAATGCTTTCTTTTTCCGCTTCCGGATAACGATTTAATTTCTCTGTAATGGATTTTATTCCCATATTTGCCCCGTCGATCATCATTTCCGCAATCTTCGAACTGTCATCATTGAGCATCATCTTTACTTCAGCACTGATCCAGGCAAATGTCTCTGCTGCCTTTTCTGACAGCTTCTCCTCCTGCAATTTTCCTTCTGACAATCTTATTGATTCCTTCTCCATTTTTTCATAGTCTTCTTTATATTTACAGAACAAGTCCTGAAGCTCCTGACTTTTCAGATATACCGCCAACTGCTCGATACTATTCAGTGCCATCCGGCATCCAGAATTACATTCCTTCAGAATTTCGTATGTTGATGTGTCCATGATACTTCCTCCTTTTTAAATTGCTTGCTATCTTTTTATACTTTGTCTTTCTTCATGTATTTTTCATTATTTTTCTTTTATAGTATGTCTCGAATTTTGTTTTCTATGTATTTACCCCAAATAACACTGGCAATTTTTCTTGCATACTTTGGTATCAAAAAAGCCTTTGCAGATATCATTTTAATATCCACAAAGGCTTTTCTATCTCTCATATTCTTAATTTACCATAAAATACTTCAGACTGATTTCATTAGACGCAACATCTGCAAGGTTGACACAGCTGTTTCCCATACGATCGATCAGATGCAAGATATTCGTAAATGGTGTCGTAAGGCTTGCTTTACATTTTCCTTTATTGACACGCTGTACATGTGCTTTTCGCATCTTCAGATCCAGATCCATGATCTTATCTTTCCGTTTGATCAGCTTCTCTGTCTGAACTGACTTATCACCCTGTAATGCCTTGATTGAATCGGTAAACATCTTCTCCAGTGTCTTCAGGCTTTTCTGCAACTCTTCCATCGCTTCCGGTGTATATTTGTATCTGTTTTCAATCTTTTCCTGTACACATTTGGCAACTTCTACACTCAGCGTTCCCATACGTTCCACATCGCTTAAGATGTACATAAGACTTGCCGTCTGTGCAGCCTGCTGCTCTGTCATCGTTCCGGCTGAGAACAAAGCTGCCAGATATTCCGTGATCTGATCCGTCAGTTTCTTAATCTGCAGTCCCTTTTCCTGCAGTGGTTCCAGTTCATTCATATCTTCAGTTTTGACAATTGTGATCGTATCTGCCACAACAACTTTAACCATTTCACTCACACGAAGAATTTCCTTTGCAACCAACTGAAGTGCCGCTGCCGGCTGGTTTATGATCTTATCATCCAAAAATACCGGTTTTGCAGAATCCATATCGACTGCTTTTCCATCCGGAATCAACGTCATAACAATCTTCACCATGAATTTGATCAGACAGACCCAGATCAGTGTCATTGTAATATTGAATAATGTATGCGCATTTGCAATCTGTCTTGAGATCACCTCAACTTCTGGTCCTTTCGGAGAAATATGCTGGATCAGCGCTGCAAATGGTTTCACAAACCCGATAAATAACAGACATCCGGAAATGTTGAAAATACAGTGTGCAACGGCTGTACGTTTCGCATCTTTTGTCTGACCGATACTTGCCAGAAGTGCTGTAATTGTAGTACCGATATTATCTCCAAGAAGGATTGGGATCGCACCTGCAAGTCCAAGCATACTTGTCACACCATCAGGTCCCGGCTGTGATGCAAAGTTCTGCAATACTGCAATCGTCGCACTACTACTCTGTACTACCAGTGTCATTAGTGTTCCGACAAATACCCCAAGTACCGGAATATGTGCTACTCTTTCAATCAGATTCGTGAACACTGGGCTGGATGCCAGCGGTTTCATAACATCTCCCATGGTCTCGATTCCAAGGAATAACAGACCAAATGCGAAGATTGTCTGACCGATACTCTTCACTTTTTCAGATTTCGCAATAAACGAAATGATAAATCCAATAAAGATAATGATATAGATGTAATCGCTGATCTTAAATGCGATGATCTGTGCCGTCATCGTCGTACCGATGTTCGCACCAAAGATGATTGAGATTGCCTGTGGAAGACTCATAAGTCCCGCACTGACAAAACCGATCGCCATAACGGTTGTCGCACTACTGCTCTGTAATACCGCTGTAGTAAGTGCTCCTGCGATAACCCCAAGTACCGGGTTCTTAGTCAGAAGTGCCAGGATGCTTTTCATCTTTTCTCCTGCCGCTTTCTGCAGGCACTCACTCATCATATTCATTCCATAAATAAAGACTGCCAGGCCTCCTAAAAGCCCGAATATTATCTGCAATTTTTCATTCATAATATTTTCCCATTCTCCTTCATTCGTCTTCTGTAGAACCTGCCGCCGGCAGTTTCTTTCGAACACATGATGTTCCCTCGACGTTACGGGCTTATTGTAACGAAGGTGTATGCAGCCTATATCAAATCTATGTTAAATCTATGTAAAATTGTACCCGGAGTTTATATTACATTAAATTCTATGAAATTATTTTCGAAAAAATATAAAGGAATCATCAAATGTATGCAAAATTATCTGAATACTTAAGATGATTCCTTTTTATTGTTTACTCCTATTGTTTCTAATATAACGGTTCATTCTCCATCAGATATTGCAAGAATGCCTCGCAGCCTTCTTTCACATCGTCATAAGTCACGTCAAAATTCCCCGTGTACCACGGATCTGCAATGTCTCTTGCCTCTCCTGTATATTCCAGTAACAAATGCACCTTATGCTCCGGGTCTTTCCGGATGATGCGGTTGATGTTGCGGATATTCCACTGTTCCATGCCGATTAGGTAATCAAATTCTTCATAATCTTTTTTCGTCATCTGGCGTGCTCTGTGGTTACCGCATGGGATTCCTTCTTCTCTTAACTTGTTCTGCGTTCCGTAGTGAACCGGATTGCCGTCTTCTTCGTTGCTGGTTCCGGCGGAGTCGATGTAAAAAGATGACTCCAGATTCGCTTTTTTTACTAGATCTTTCATTACGTATTCTGCCATGGTTGAGCGGCAGATATTGCCATGGCAGATGAAAAGCACTTTTATCATTGTTGCATAACCTCGCATTTCTTAGTTTTTCTTGGTATTTCGGGCTTTGTAAGCCTCTGTAAATTTTTGCTTTCTGGCATAACCTGGTTTATTTTCGCATAATATCATCCTCAAAAGGTGTAAAATAAGGTGTATGTTTTTCCATTTTACACCTTGCTATTTTCAATTAAAAATCGTAATTACACAACCTGAATCCGGGCAACTTCTTCCCTGTCATCCTCAAGATTTACATGCGTATATGTATTCAGCGTTACGCTGATATCTGAGTGGCCCATCAAATATTGCAATGCTTTTGGATTCATTCCGGATTTTGCCATGTTTGAGCAATAGGTGTGCCGACATACATGCGGTGTGATAACATTCATCTGCACTTTGTAAGTATTATTATATTTCTGAATGATGTGTTGAAAGTAATGCTCCCAGTGCAGAGAATAACAAATACTTCCGTTTTTATCAAAG